>Ga0208884_100018_pt1 | contig 254470 bp, 229 predicted proteins | sample LakWasMet68_HOW9_2_FD_183898 | JGI IMG/M metagenome (GOLD analysis project Ga0208884, IMG submission 183898) | Freshwater sediment methanotrophic microbial communities from Lake Washington under simulated oxygen tension - Sediment Metagenome... | ecosystem: Environmental > Aquatic > Freshwater... | reverse complement strand
AATTTGCACACCTTAATCAAATACATAAATATAAATCCTATAAGAAAAATAAAATCGCTATTTTTGAAATATAAATTAACAAAAAAACGTCAACCTATTTCAGGACAAGACAATACGACTAAAAGACAACCCTAAAACAAAAAAAATGAAAAAAGGTTTATTCATGTTAACTCTCTTAATTTTCAACCTTGCTTTTGGGCAAGAAAAAAAGAAAACCACAGACGAAGAAAAACTTACTAAATGTATTCTTGAAAATACAAACTATTTTTCATTTAATGGACAAAAGCCAGATGGAAAAGGTTGGGATATCCTAGAGAATCTTTTCGCAAACAATCAATTTGTTGCATGGGGCGAATATCATAACTCGCCATTATTATCACAATTGACAAATTATGCGTTAGAAAGTGCTTCAAAACAGGGCTATAAAACTTGGTGTGTAGAAACAAGCCCATTTGTAGCAACAGAACTTATGCGTATCGCAAAGTCTAAAAACCCAATGGATACTATTGCTAAAATTGCCAAAGAACGACCAAATTTTACAACGTTCCCTTTTTTTGAAACCAAAGAAGATATAAGTATGCTAACAACAGCTAATAAACTTGGATACAAAATTTGGGGTATTGATCAAGAATTTCAAACCGCTTTTCCTTACTGTCTTGATAAAGTGTACCAGATGCAACCTAAAAACACAAGAGACCAATTTAAAGTCGTTTATGACAGTTTAAAAGTTAAATGGTGGAACCCAGATGCTAAACTATTAGACAGTTTAAAAAATGGAATCAAGCAAACCAATTTAAAAAGAGTATTAGACGACATAAAAATATCAAAAGATATTTACTATTACAGCGACAATCAAAGGCGAGCAGATTTGATGAAAACAAATTTTTATAATTATTACGATGGATTAAAAACTAAAAATGAAAAAGTTTTTTTCAAAATGGGAAGCAATCATTTATCAAAAGGAATGAATTTAGAAACTAATTTATACGACATTGGGAATGCTGTTTACGAGCTTGCACAGAGAAATAAAATGAATTTTTCAAACGTTTATCTTATGGTTAGATACACCGAAGAGAATGGCAAAATAACCGATGATTTAGAGGAAACAAACAATCAAAACCCAAAAGTATTTTCAAAATTATATGACAAAGATCGTTGGGTATTAGTAGACATAAGAAGTTTGAGACTTAGAATGAGATATGATAATTCACTAACTTCAGACGCATACAAAATTATTGAAAAGTATGACTATGTCTTAGTATCACCAGAAATTCTAAAATAAAAGCCCGAACGGCTAACAGCCGTTTGCGCCAATGGCGTGGCTTGGGATTTATTTGGAAGCGGAAGTAAATATCTTTTTTTCTTTAAATCACGTTTTTTCTTTCTAACTTTTCGGTATATTTGTTTTCGTCAGTGTTGAAAGCCACCACTACGCAAGCGATAGAACATTGTGCGATATGCTACTCCAACTAAATCCATAACTTACAAAATATGAAATCATTCATAAGTTTTACAGTTTTAATATTATTAGTTATTTCATGCAATAAATCGGAAACTAAAACAAAAATTAAAAAAAATAATTCAATATCTAAAGTAGAAATTGATTCTCATTTTGCTTTGAAATTTATTAACGACTATGCAGAATTATGTAAGAGCAAATTTTCATCAAAGGATACAATAAATATAACTGATTGGATTGAAAAAAATAATTTGGTTACAGATAATTTTAAAGTAAACTATAAAAATTTAATTGACGAAGCAGTAAAGGAAGATCCCGAAATGGGCTTAGATTTCGACCCAATATTTGACGCTCAAGATTTTCCAGATAAAGGTTTTGAATTATCCAAAATTGATAAATCTGGGTATCTAATAGTTAAAGGAAAAGATTGGGACGAATTTCAATTACCAATAAAAGTAATCTTTAAAGATAATAAATGGATTGTTGACGGTGCAGGGATAGTAAATATTCCAAAAGAGAAACAAATTAAGAAAATGTAAAGCACAGCCGCACAACAGCCGTTTGTGCCAATGGCGTGGATTGGAATATACCAAAATACGGAAGAGATTACCTTTTTTCATTCAATTGTATTTTTTCTTTCTCACTTTTCGGTATATTTGTTATCGTCAGTCTTGAAAATGCACAACAGCATAAAGCCTTAGAATGTTAGCATGCATTTAGCTCATAAAAAAACTATGAAAAAATGGTACCTTCTATTTTTAATTATTACATTAATATCTTGCAATTCAAACAAGAAGAAATCAATTGTAGACTCAGTTAATCCAAAGGACACTTCTTGTGTTAAAGAATTAGAGCAAGCCAAAAAAGACTTAAAAAATAATAAGATTGTTTATTGTAATTACACAGGTGCACCTATGCACTTTCCGCTTCGAGCACAAAAAGAAATGGACAGTATGTTAAAGCTGCATAACATAGAATTTATAAACGAATCTTCTCCGTGTGTAGTCAATGAAAAACTAAATTATCATTGTTATTGTGAATTTATGCAAGAAAAAATAGACGAAAAATTTGGAAAAAAATTTATAGATTCTCTCCTATTTATTTCTGATAGTCTGCATGTCTTAAAAAATCTAGATAAAATATATTACAATGGTAGCATGGCAGGTTCATGGGACAAACCAGCATTATTTCCAGGTGATACACATTATGATGAAACCAATCATTCAGGATTACAGAAAGCATTCGATTCTAAAGTTATTTACCCAAAGGATTATCGATATTCCAATGATCCTAATTCCCTAACATTTCTTCAAGTTTATCTAGATATTGACAAAAATGGGAATGCGAAAATATATGATTATCACATCGAGTTCTTTGATTACAAAACCAAAGAAAGCGGTTATAACAAAAAGCACTGGGAATATTTTAAAAAAATAGCTTTTCCATTAATTGAAAAAACAAAATGGATTCCAGCTAAAATCAAAAACATTAATGTAAACTCCAAAAATGACATTACAATTTATTTAAAATAAAAAAAAGCTTTCCAACAGCCTTTGGCACCAATGGCGAGGCTCGGGATTTATCAGAATGCGAAGTGATCATCTTTTTCTTTTAATCGCGTTTTTTCTTTCTAACTTTTCGGTATATTTGTTTTCGTCAGTGTTGAAAACCGTCACTGACACAAGCGACGAAACGTTAGCAGTAACCTTAAAAAAACTCGAAAAACTAAAAACACATAGCTTTTATGGAAAATCAAGGAGCAACAGTTGTAATTAGCCATCACATTTTGGATGGTAAACAAAATCAATACGAAGACTGGCTTAACCAAATTGGTCCAATATGCAGAAGTTTTAAAGGTAATATTGATTGGCAAATAGTTCGCCCTATTCCTAATTTGACATTTAAATATACTGTTATCATAAGATTTGACACAATTGAAAACCTCACAAAGTGGATGGAATCAAATGAACGAAAAAAATTAATTGAAATAGCAAAACCTTTATTTGCAAAAGATGATAAATATTTTATAAAATCTGGCTTAGAATTTCTTTTCTTTAGTGAGAAAGAAGAGCAAAAAATCCCTGTTCGTTGGAAACAATATCTAGTTACTTGGTCGGCAATATATCCTTTGTCAATTCTTACTCCTTTGATTGTACTTCCTTTATTAAAGATATTAAATTTTCCAGATAGTAAATTTGTAAACTCATTTTTTATTTCTGGACTAGTCGTTTTAATAATGGTTTATTTCCTGATGCCTAATTATACACGATTAATTAAGAAATGGCTTTACAAATAAATAAAAGGCAACGCCTCGCACAGGTTTTACGCTATTGCTAGGCTTGGTTTTTCGGAAAACGAAAGTGAATATCTTTTTTCTTTCAATCTCTTTTTTCTTTCTAACTTTTCAGTATATTTGATTACGCCAGTCTCGAAAAAAGCAACAACGCAAATCCTGGGAACGTTAGCAGAAATCCTTTAACAACATAATATTAATAATATGAAATTACTCGTTACGTATACATTTTTAATACTTTCATCAATAAGTGTTTTTAGTCAAGGTAAAATCGAAAAATTAAAAATCCATGTGCTAAAAGAAGGATTTCTACTTTATGAATCAGAGAAAGCCTCGTGGCATGGAGGCGATCTATTCCTTGAAAAGTTTAGTGATAAAACTAAAGTTGGTGGCTATGTTTCTTATAATGATGGAAACAATCCTAAATGTGTATTTATTTCAAAAGAAGATAACAACAAAGTAATTGGAACTGTAACTTTTGATAAAACTTTTGATTTGAGTAATGCAAAAATAGATTTGACAGAACGCGAATTGAGTGATATCGAGAAGGAATATTTTTCTTTAAGAAGAAAAGCTCTTGATAGAATAAGTAATGATACCATTTTTAAACGTTATAAAAACACTAATTATAATTTAGTTCCGCTTATTTCTGGAAAAGAAAAAAGAGTCTATGTTTTAACTGCATCAAATGAGAATGGAAAAGTTGTAATTGGAAATGATTATTTAATTGAATTTAATACAAAAGGAGAAGTAAAAAAAACCGAACGCTTGCATAAAGGAATACTTTTCTTTGAATATGGCGATAAGGAAAAGCAAATGGTTGGAGCAATGCATAGTCATCTTCCTGAATATAATGAAATAATAACCCCAACTGATATTTGCACGACAATGTTATATCAAGATTATACTAAGTGGGAAAACCATACTGTGCTTTCTAAAGACTATGTTTCTATTTGGGACTGCAAAAAAAACGAACTGGTTGTTCTTACAAGAGAAGCATGGGAAAAAATTTCAAAAGATTAATACGACTTCTTCTAACAGCCGTTTGCACCAATGGCGTGGCTTGGGATTTATTAGAATGCGGAAGTAAATATCTTTTTTCTTTCAATCCGTTTTTACTTCCAATTCGCTATATTTGTTATCACTAACTACTATAAAAATCACCGAATTTTCAACTACATCGCATCAATAGTAAGGATATTTGAAAATCTCGTAAATTAAAAATCATGAAAAAAACACTATTCCTCCTATTTATAGTAAACAGCCTCAGCTCTTTTGGACAGGATTATACAATTAATTCCAAATTTTTAAAGTCTGGAGCAATTAAGATTGATACCATAGAAGTACAGATTTCCGTTTATGAAGATAAGATTGTTACTGATAATTTTTTTGAGCATAGTAAGTGTAAATTAAGTATTGAATTTTCCAAAAACAATGAAATCATTGCTCTTGAAAATAGTTCAAAATACAAGTACTGCTATCGTATAAACACATTTGAATTTGACAATGGAAAATTAGTTAATAATGACGAAAGATACCACTTAGACCAGAGCATGTATCCCATTGATGGAACTTTTGAGGAAGTGAAAAAAAGTTATAATCAGAATTTGAATTCAGAATTCTTAAAAAAATATGTAGTCGAATTATATGAAAAAATAATAAACTACCGCTAACAGTAAATAAGCGCCTTTAAATTCCTAAACCCACAAAAATGAATACAGCGTCTTTTCCTATATTGATGTCTGAAAGAGTAGCACTAAGACCACTATCACTTGACGATCATCAAGCTATCTTTGATTTGCGGTCCGACCCAAACAACAACAAGTTTCTTAACAGACCACAGTGTGTCACTACAGAAGATGCCAAAAATTTCATCAATGCTGTCAACGAAAATATTAAAAAAGGTAACTCCTATTATTGGGGAATTACACTAACAGAAACGAAACAACTTATTGGTGCAATTTGCTTATTTGACATAACACACGATACAAAAAGTTGTGAAATGGGTTACGAACTAATGATGCCGTTTCAAGGGCAAGGCATAATGCAAGAAGCATTACAAACAGTAATTAACTTTGTGTTTCAAACTTTAAAATTAAAAAAAATAATAGCCCATACACATCCCGAAAATCTGAAGTCGACCAATCTTCTTTTAAAATTTAATTTTATAAAATCAATAGAAACCAACAAAGAAAATACGAACCTTACTGTTTTCACTTTAACACAATAATTCTTGACAACTTGAGTTAAGAAATAGCTGTTTTTTTCTTTCATTAGCTTTTCCTTTCAATTTTTAACTACATTTGTTTCTATCAGTATTGAAAATTCACATCATATATAAATCCAAAAAAGGAAGCCTTTTCAATAAAAAATAAAACTTATAAATATGAAAACACTTGCCATTGTATCTTTTATTATTTTTCAAAGCTCATTAATTTACACACAAGCGCCAACTGTGGTTGGAGATTGGAAGTTCTACAAATTTGAAACAACCGAAAAGTTAGAAGAAGAAAGTAAAGCCATGCTAATTAAAGTATTTTCAACCGTTAATTATAATTTTAAAAGCGATGCCACTTATGATTTTCAAATGAGTAGAAAAAAAGAAAGCGGCACTTGGAAATCAGACAAAGACTACATAAAAACAACAAATACCAAAGGTTTTACCGAATCAATTAAATACATTCAAAAATATAACGATACACTAAAACTTGAACTCGAAAAAAATCAATACGTTGTATTTATTAGAAAATAATAACTTTTAAAAACCAAAAAAACGCGACTGTACAGAAAATAGAATTAAAATGACAGTATCAATAACAAAAATTGAGTTGAATTCGTATTCAAAACTCATCGCATTTTTCAAATTCAACGGACAAATCATCAACCAACTGAAACAATCCAATTGCAAAAGTTACAAGGCAACAGGAAGTTGGAATTTAAAAGTATGGTATACCATGACTTTATGGGAAAACGAAAATGAAATTGATACCTTTTATCGAAATGGTATTCATTTAGAAGCCATGAAACAATCTAAGAAATTTTCATCTAAAATTCAGTTCAAACGCATCAACCAACCAAACTTAATAAGTTGGAAAGAAGCAAAAAACCTATTTGAAAATTAACCAATCAGCAATACTATTAAAACCGTTACAGGTACTCAACCACCTAGCTTACCGTCATACAATAACTTCATTTTACAACCTTACAACCTACTCTAGTTTTTTTTTTACAAAAAATAATTACCAAAATAATTGCGCAACCAAATAATTGCATATATATTTGCAACCATATAGTAGCAAATAAAAATTATGGATGCAAGACGTGATATTTTTCAAGCCATTGCCGACCCAACAAGACGTGCAATTATTGCCCTTATTGCTGTGCAAGCTATGACTCCCAATGCCATTGCCGAACATTTTGAAAACAGCCGGCAAGCCATTTCCAAACACTTACGCATACTAACCGAATGCGAATTAGTCAAGCAAGAACAAAAAGGAAGAGAAATCTACTACTCCTTAGAAATAGAAAAAATGAAAGAAATCGATCTTTGGTTGGAGCAATACCGAAAAATTTGGGAAATCCAATTCAACCAACTCGATTCGTTATTACTAACTCTTAAAAACCAAAAATGATGCACAATTTACTATTTGATTTTACCGTAGACAAATCAACAAAAACAGTAACAATAACTCGAGAATTCGCAGCCAAACTTTCGCTTGTTTGGGATGCGTTTACCAAAGCCGAATTATTAGACCAGTGGGTAGCGCCTAAACCTTGGACGTCCAAAACAAAGTACATGAATTTTGAAGTAGGCGGCCGACGATTTTATGCGATGGTAAGCCCAGAAGGACTAGAACGTTGGTCAATTCAAGAATTTAGTTCCATTACCCCAAAAACCAATTTCAAAATGCACAATGCTTTCGCAGACAAAGAGGAAAATCCAGAATTACCAGGATCTGATTGGGAGTATAATTTTAGCGAACAAAACGGCATTACTAAAGTACATATTTCTATTTACAACGAATCGCTAGAACGCTTAGAAAGAATGATTGAAATGGGCTTTAAAGAAGGCTTTACCATGTCTATTGATAACTTAGAAAAAGTATTGACAACCTTATCGTAAAAACATTAGAAAGAAAAACAAGTAACTAGGGTCTAACTCGTTTTTCTTTCTAAGTTTTTGATACATTTGTTAGAAATCGCTTAGAGGTTAGAAACAATCACAAAACATAAACCCAATGGATCGAATAGCATATTTTAAAACCCACGCACGCAATTTGTTTTCAATTCTCGAAAGCGAATACGGTTATTCTTTCTTAGAAGAAAAAACCTTTGTTCATGCTGGCTACGATTGGTCGGTAAAATTGCTTTATTACAACCGCGAAAAAAATCTGCGAATTGAGATTGAACAAGCGCCCTATTATACCGATTATGGGTTTACATTTAGCATTCTAAATGGTAACAACAACGAAAATGTAATCCTCTACAACATAGGGCATGAAAGCCAAGATGTAAACAGCAAATTTTTAGAAACCGCCAAGAAAACCCTTTTTGCAAATCAAACTGCAGTTGATATAATCAGCGGAAATAAATGGGAAAATTATCAAAAGATTCTCATCCGAAAATAAAGCATTCCAGCGCCATCTTTTCTCTTTCCTCTTTCATCTTTTCAATATATTTGTTTACCAAAGAAAGTACAAACTAGCAACTGTCAAATCCTTAAATCAAAATCCTAAAATTCACATGAGAAAAATAATTTACTTATTTCTTTTCATTTTTTTAAGTTGTTCCAAAAAAGAATTACGAAATGATTTTCGAGATATAATGATAGAATATCAAAAAACATATCCCGTAAAAAATAAACAAGAAAAATGGAAGTATATATACAGTGCTTATTTCTTCAAAAGCAATCGTGATACCTTACTCACAATAACCCGTGGTGCCAATGGAATACCTCGCTTTGTTGCGAAAGATGACCATGCATTCGGGGTTTATTCTGATGCAGAATTAAAAAACTTCATAGTAATTGATAGTTTTAAATTGAGTTCAAAACTTATACTAAACTACAAAAGAAATTTTCCAGGCAACCTAATTTCCAATGGAAAGTCTTTTAGAGAAAGTATAACTCCCTTAGCAACCTACAAATTGAAAAACGGCATTCCAATCCATGTTAAAACAGACACTATTTGGAGTCATTGGGATTGAAAACAACAAACTATAAACAAAAACCTAATCCAAAATGTCTAAATTCGAAATAGAAAAAGTAACGCCAAAAGATATCCTTAAACTTCAACTAATTGGTCGAAAAACGTTTCAAGAAACGTTCTCAGAATCCAATTCAGAGGAAAACATGAAAAATTATTTACAGGAAGGATTCGCTATAGATAAATTAGCCACAGAACTGAACGATACCAACTCCGAATTTTATTTTGCACTGCATGAAAACGATGTTATTGGATACTTAAAAATCAACTTTGGAGCCTCACAAACCGAATTGAAAGACCGCAAAGCGCTAGAAATCGAACGCATTTATGTGACTCAAGAATACCACGGAAAAAACGTTGGAAAACTACTCTACGACCAAGCGATTCAAATAGCCAAACTCAAAAATGTAGAATACATTTGGCTAGGCGTTTGGGAAGAAAACCCAAGAGCCATAAGCTTCTACAAAAAAAATGGCTTCGTCGAATTTGACAAACACATCTTCAAGCTAGGAAACGACGAACAAACCGACATCATGATGAAACTTAAATTATAATTAACCATCAGTCACATCTATTATCTCACATCTATTTTCTATTCTCTATTTTCTTTCAACTTTTCAATATATTTGTAAAAACCAATGAGTAGCGCAAGCACCATAACATAAACAACACTATAAAAACTCAAAACCTATGGAAGGTATTTATGATAAAGTAATGGCAGAAAAATCAGATTACGAATTAATTCAATTAGTAACCATCGATACAGATAAATACAAATCTGAAGCAATAGAAACTGCTAAAAAAGAATTGGATTCGCGCCAAATTAACCCCAACAAATACAACGAAATTGTTGAGAAACTAACTGTTGAAAAGTATACACAACATAAAATAGACGAAAAGCTTGTGCCGTCCTCAACTCGATTAGTACATAGCTTTGTCGACCTAATTACCTTAATAATACTCTATTTCATTTTGGCAAGTATCGTTATGCTATTGTTTGACCTTGAACAAAACAAAAGTACACTACCACTACTATTGCTAATGATACTGTCATTCTTTATCAATTACGCTGTTATGGAACATCTTTTTCAAAAAACGGTTGGCAAATTCATCACCAAAACCAAAGTGGTAACCCTAAATGGTGACAAACCAAGTGTAAATGACATTCTAATACGAACACTATGCCGATTGATTCCTTTCGACCGACTGTCGTTCCTATTCACCAAAAGTGGATTCCACGATAAAATATCTCACACCACCGTAGTTAAAGACTAAAAAATGGTCAACAGCAAATCAGAAAAAATTGAAGCATAAACCCAAAACGAAACTAGAATTTTACAATCAAAAATGGTTCAAACTAACCTGCCTGTTTGCTTTTTTTGGTGGGTTATGGTATATAACACATACAACTTTAGAAATCAATAGTAATGAGTTAATCTCCTTGAAGGTTACAGTAAATAATGAATGGGAATCGGGTGGAAATAGAAATCCAATACGATTGTATTTTGCAACCAAAGAATACTCCAATCAATTCGGAATATATGTCGGTGGCATTTTCGGCAGATGGTCTGAAGTAACCAAAACACTAGAGCAAAACAAAAAAATTACCATTAAAATCTACAAAAAAAACAGGCATAAACTCAATAAAGAATCAGAAGTAATTCCCATTTATTATTTATACAGTAATCAATCTGGCCTCATTTTCAATGAAGCAGATTTCAACAACGGAGAAAAAAATTCAAACAATCGATTTAAAATTATACTAGGGATCATGTTTCTCTTAGGCCTCTGGAGAGTGCTATCCAATTAAAAACCAGTACAACACCAAACCAATAATATCAAAAAAAAATGAGAACATTTTTAATCTTATTGCTGATCAACATAGCAACTATAAGCAATGCGCAAACCGACAGCTACAAATCCATATATCAAAAAGCCGATTCGCTAACCATTCAAGGTAAATTAGGAGTCATAGACCCTAAAATCTATAAAATAGCCGACTCGTTAAGTACGTACCATCCTATGGAATACTTCAAAACAACAGCAGAATACCTCAAACAACAAAAATACAACGAAGCCTCTTTTCTATATTATTTGGGGTATTTCAGATACAAATACTTCAACTCCAGCAATCCTGGTTACCAAGCAAGTGGCGATGGTGCATTAGCAGGTGCTCTATCTTCTGTGTTAGGCGAACCCATCAGTATGTACATGCACAGCAACATCGAAAATTTTACTTCAATCTTAGAGAAAACCCTGCAATACATGCAATCAAACGATTTTGCTTTTTATTCGAAAGAAAAAGATCTAGAAAAATACAATAAGCAATTAAAAAATGCGGCAGGCCTTCTAGATGATCTAAAAACAAACAAAGCCAAATGGGAAAAAGTATGGAAAGAAGAACGAAAAGAAATGGAAGAGTTACTAAAAGAAACGAATTAAATAATGGCATCCCTCACATGCTTCAAAAAAACCGCTCCCATTCCAAAACCTATCAATTTGTTTTTTAAATTTGATCATGGATTTACGTTAATCACAACTCTTTAAAAAATAGACCAATATAAAATCATAATGCAACAACAATAAATGTACAAAAAATGAAAAACAAACTATTTATACTTCTTTTCTTATGGTTTACCATCATATCTTTTGGACAAACCAAAAACAATTGGATAAAATTTGATTGGCATGGAGACAATATATACGGAAAATATTATGATAAAGTGGCCATCACAATTCCAATAAAAATTAACAACTTGCCTTATAATTTTTGTAGTCAATTTGATATGGGAGCTACACAAACTGTTTTATATGGTGTTTCATTAAAACCGTTCTTAAATCATCAATACAATCTGTTACAAAAAATAGACACAACAAGTGCACCCTATTATTTGAATGGTCACAAAGGAAATTTTCTTACCAACATTGACTTAACGTTAGACAAAACTCTTTTCCCAAAAAGCAAAATTGCTTATGTAGAAGACTTTGGTGACCCAATTTCAAATGATTCCATCAACACGCCATCTCAGAAACTTATAGGAACAATTGGTGTTGATCTATTTCAAAATAAAATACTGGTTCTTGACTTTAAAAACAATCGACTTCGAACCTACACTAAACTTCCTAAGAAATATCAAAAGGCAGTTTTTGAAAATGCAATAATCCGTAAAGGAAGAATTAAACTTCCTCTTAAAATAGGCACCGAAACTTTTTATGTAATGTTTGATACCGGAAGTTGTATTGGCGATTTACTCTTAGATAAAGAAACTATTAATCAAGTTGCTGACATTGCAACACCAAAAGAAGAATTCCTAAATGGAAACACTTGGGGAGAAAATGTAGCTTATTTCAGTAAAAAAATTAACCTTCCAATTTTTTTTAATAAGGTTAAATTAGACATCAAAGAAGCACAATTTTCTGATTTAGATAGAGATGTTCAATTTGACAAAGAAGAAAAAATAATAGGAACATTAGGACCCGTGCTATTTTCAAAAAACATTGTTATTATTGACTATATAAACAATAAATTCGGTGTTTTATAACCGATAAAAGCAATCTATAACACAAGTTTTCAGCACAAATACCCCAAAAGTATAAATTTTATTACATTTGGTAATACAAGTAAGTCACAAGCAAATTTAAAACTAACGCAATCATTTAAAATACTTCAATACCAACTGTAACTAAATAGTGTAATGAAAAAAAATACCCTTACTTTTTGGACGCTTTCACTAATAACCCTTTTAATGGGATGTGGAAATACGCAACAGGATGCCCCTAAAGAAAATAAAACAGCGCTAAAAAAATCAAGTGCTACCTCACCCAAAATAACACCCTGTCTTTGGGTCGATAAAGATGCTAAAGCAGTAGCAGCCTATTATCTTTCAATTTTCAAAGAAGGTAAATTGAAAGAATACCACAAATACAACAACCCAACGCTAGAAAATGGACAGAAAGGCCAAGACCAATTCGAAACGGCTGTTATGGAAATCGGCAACATCGAATTTAGTATTTTAGCTGCGGGTCCCTACTTCAAGTTTAATGAATCCATTTCATTCGTAATCAATTGCAAAGACCAAGCAGAAGTAGATTACTATTGGAATGCATTAACCACCAACGGCGGAGAAGAAGGTTCGTGCGGGTGGTGCAAAGACAAATACGGCCTATCATGGCAGGTCGTTCCTCTAGAATATTTTGACCTCATCAACAGCAAGAATCCAAAAATTAGAGAAAAGGCAATGAGAAACACCTTCAAACAGAAAAAATTAATACTCTCCGAACTCAAATAACCACAGCCTAAAGCACATTGTAACAAAATGAAAAAAATCCTATTCTGTGTACTCCTAATCGCTTGTTTCAATGCCGTTGCTCAAGAAGCTATAAAAGAAGACCATTTCCCTTTTAAAACAGCCCTAAAAATTAACCTCAACGGACTAAAAGTCGGTCTAGAACAAAGGCTCTACAAAAACCTCACCGCCCAATTCGAAGTGGGGTACATAGGCACCAAAGCCACCATTCTAAAACCTCAAATTCGATTTTACAAAAAACTATTCAACGACCAATCGGCCTACATCGGTTTGGCCTATTTATACAAACACCAAGAAACCACGTATAACGATTCCATAATCAGTAAAAATAACAACGGCGAATACAGTAAATACACCAAAGACTTCACCGTTAACAAATACATCCATGCCATCACAATCAATGGCGGTTACTATTACAACACCTACATATTCAAACAAAAATGCCTTTTTGAAGTCAATTTCGGACTCGGAATACGGTACAAAAAAAGCAGCCGCTACGGCCTATTACCCAACGAAGAAATCGATTTAAGCGAAGCCATGTTCATCAGACCCGCTAGTTATCTAGAAACCAATGGCGCCTTTAAAATCTATCCCGAACTCAACATCAATCTCAGTCTCGTAATTCCAATATGGAAATAACAAGCACCAAATCAACGCTTCAAAACATATTGCTTTCTGGTGCATTTTTGAAAACAGTTACAAGTTCGTGGCAATTTAATACGCCGCAGTTGTAACAAACTTTCTTTTAAAAGTCTAATAAAAAAAAGAAACTATGGAAAACAAAAGAAGACTTTGGTTAAAACAAATGGGGTTAGGAATTGCAGGCATCGGATTGGCAAATGTAAAATCGTATGCAGCGCCTGTTACCTCAGAAGACTTTTTTGACCCTACAGAAAATCAAAATGATTTAATTTTATTACGCTCTAATGAAAACCCCTATGGCCCTTCGCCATTAGCGCGAAAAGCAATCATAGACTATGCCAATACCAGCAATCGATACCATTGGGATGTGGCAAATCAACTAATTTCCGACCTTGCAAAAACAAATAATGTCAATGACGAAAACATCTTGTTGGGAGCCGGTTCAACCGAAATTTTAGACATGATTGCAAAAGTAGCATCACAAAACAACATACACGAACCCAAGGCGACTGGCGCAAATTACGTAATCGCAGACCCAAGCTACGACTATTGGACCGGTACCTTAGATAATCTAGGGGTAACAAGAAAAGCCATACCACTCACTGCCGACAAGAAAATTAATTTAAAAGCCATGCTAGAAGCGGTAAACCAAGACACTAAACTGGTTTACATCTGCAATCCCAACAACCCAACAGGCACCATTTGCGAAAGAGAAGCCTTAGTCGAATTCGTTGCCAAGATTCCTTCAAATACAATGATAGTTATCGATGAAGCCTATTTAGACTTTACAAAACAGCAATCCCTAAGCAACATAATCAAGGAACACAAAAAGGGTATCATCGTCAAAACATTTTCCAAAATGTATGGCTTGGCTGGCGCACGCATTGGCTATGCCATTGCCAACAAAACAATAATTGACGATTTGTCAAATTTACAATCCAATACCAACAATAGCGTGAGTGTAGTTTCAAAACAGGCTGCCATAGCCTCGCTAAAAGATGATCAATTCGTATCAAATTGCTACCTGCTAAATGAAAACGTCAGACACTATACAATCAACGAACTCCAAAAATTAAATTGCGAATGCATTGCTTCCCATACAAATTTTATCTACTTTTCACTTGAAAAATACAACAAAGACTTCTTCAAGCAATTAGAAATCAACGCTATTGAAGGTGGAAGAATTTACGAAGAACAAGGCAAATGGACTAGAATTACTGTAGGTACTCTAGACGAAATGAAAAAATTTATTAAAGCATTGCAATAAAAAAAACCATCACAGCCTTTTAAAGAAATGGCAAAGCAGCACTGAAAAAGGTTTTCAATTCAATGTTTCATTATATTTGTTAACGCCAATAGCACAAATCCCACAACACAGTAAATCCATAAGCGGTAAATTACAAAACGCACAGAACAGCCCAAATCATTCCTCATGACGTCAAAACTAAACAGAAACGAATTCAGAATCCGATTAGAAGACACTACGTCAATAGGGCTACCAAGGTTTAAATTCCCAAACGCATTCTTTGCGTTGTGCTCTAGAGATTCAAAATGTTTCTATGGGAATTTTGACAGCACACACTTCGAAATCACACTAAATGCTAATGCCGCACTACCCTTTTACGTCATTAAAGGATTCTATCGCGACTTCAAAGGTGATTTAGAGGTAAAATACACCATCCAACCGCTAGGTAAATATCGACTAAAATGGATCCAATACTTCCCTATCGCAGCCCTACTATTCTTCAATACCATTTTATATTTTCTAGCAAAGGCACCAATACCGGTTTATTTCGCTTTCAATGCAGCCCTAGTGGTTATGGCAATCGTTTCCAGACTAAATTTGAAGTGGCAACACAAAAAACTAGAACGAAAATTCATCAAAACCTTTGAAATTATACCCAAAGCCTAATGCCTATTGCTTACGGCCTATTGCTTACAGCCTAATGCAAAAAAAAACGGCTTCTACTTCATCCCCAACAAAGGAAGATTATTCGACAAAATCAATAGTTACGATTTATAACAAAACTACCAACAACCACTAATTCAAAATTCAACATTCCAAATTCAACATTCAACATTCAAACCAAACCCCTATGCTCCTAAAAACCCTAATCTTTCTCTTCCCTCTCACCATCTTCGCCCAAAAAATCGAACTAAAAACCGATTCCACTCGTTACATCCCTAGTCAAACCAACATATACACCGCCCAAACCTGCAACAAAGGCGAACAAGAAGCCATCACCGATTTCAACAACGGCAACTACAACTACTACACCTACGGACTAACCCTCCAAAAAAGCAACAAAGACAAACAAACCGACCTAAAAGTCAAACAATACCTCAAAACCAAATACAACATACACTACCAGCACATGGGATGCATCGTCTTTGAAGACGCCGAATGCTACGCCAAAAAAATGAAAGAACTCGTCGACCAAAAATTCGGCAAAGACTTTTTCGAACTAAAATACGAAGAAGCCTATGCTAAAATAAGTGCCAAATAAAAGCCTAAAGCCAAAACCATGATCTATAAAAAAGACATCGAACAACTAATCACCCAACACAAAAAGAGCAATCTACTAAACCATTGGAAAGAGGCGCAATCCTACAACACAACCAAATACAGTGGTGAAATCAGGCAAAATGAAATTCTGCTCTGGAGGTCGGCACATTTTTTAAGAGGCGCCTACCCTATTTTTTATATTTCCTTTGACCACAACAACCAACTAAAAGAAATCAAAACAGGCAAAAACCCCTACCACAGCCTACTCAACAGAACAGCCTTGGCAACATACATGGTATTGATGCTAATCATCATAACCACTAACCCATCCCATACCGCCATTGGCTACAGTTGCGCCATCACGAGTATAGCTATTTTAGGATACTTGGTACAGAAAATAATCCGAAAATCCGAAACAAAAGACCTCATTCAAGAATTACAAGAAACACTAGAAAAGATAGAAAAAACCAACAATCCTGAACAAACAACCAAGCAAACCAGTAATAAAAGTAAAACAAACGAATGGAGCCTGTCTAAAATAACAACCCGATTATTCGTCTATCCCTTTTGCATCCTCATCATCTGGATTGCCATCACCGGTCTTATTCCAGACGGCAAAATAATACACGGCGTTCTAGCCATAATCATAGCACTGGTTTACCCCATTTCAGACCTCCTTATAGCCTTCAGTAAAAATAAAACCACAACAACCAAATAACCCAATTTAACATTTTTTACACTTTTAGTGTAAAGCTATAAATAAACCATCCCATAGCTTTGTAAAAAAAACAAAATGGACACAACAATCAATGATTTTAGTACAGGCTTACTATTAGAACTAATAGTAGTACTGATTCTAATAGTCATTGTGCTGTATTACATTGTCAAATTGTACCGGAAAAGGAATAAGTATTTGAAGAATAAAAAATAGGGTTAAAAAATTATTCCTTAGGTAAATTAGAATTTCACTTCATCCCTACCTACAACTACCAACTGTAAGAAAAAACATTCTTTTTAAAAAAGGTATTGGTTTGTTGGTTATATTTGATGATATATTCAACTAAGGCGAAAACTTAAACATAAACAAAAAATACACAATAAAAATGGCAGAAGCTTTAACAATATCAAAAATAATTGATAGAATAAACTCAGGCGACATTAGAATTCCTGCATTTCAGAGAGATTTTGTTTGGGACGCAGATCAAGTTGCATTCTTACTTGATAGTATTTATAAAGAATTCCCGATAGGAACTGTTATTCTATGGAAAACTGATAAACGTCTTTCTACAGAGAAAAATTTAGGATATTTTGAATTACCTGAACCGCGAAAGGATTATCCAGTTAATTATGTTTTAGATGGCCAACAAAGATTAACAAGTTTATTTAGCGTTTTTCAAACAACCTTACAACCTCAAACAAATGAATGGGTAGATATATATTTCGATTTATCTGCTAATGATTCTGTACAAGAATCATCATTTTTACCTCTTGAAGATACTGAAGTAGATACAAATAGACATTTTCCTGTAAAAACATTTTTTGACTCCGTAGCTTATCGAAAAGCAACTACTAAACTTTCAGATAATAATTTAACTAAAATAGATGTTGTTCAAAGAAAATTTCTTTCATATATAATTCCTGATATTGTCTTTGAAACTGATGATATGACAAATGTTGCAATTGTATTTGAACGAATAAACAGAGCTGGCACAGAATTAAATGTATTTGAACTATTATCTGCTTGGAGTTGGTCTGATAGTTTTGATTTAGTGGAGAAATTTGACCAACTTCAAGAAGATATAGCAGATCATGGCTATGAAGAATTATGCAATGACCGGGATTTACAACTCAGAATTATTTCTGGAATAATTAAGGGAAATACAACTCCTAGCTCAATTCTTTCAATGTCTGGAGATGAAATCCGAACAAATTTTGATAAAATACAAAAAGGAATAATTGGTTCTATTGATTATTTAAAAAGAGAACTAAATATTAGACATTATAAAATGTTAGCATTTCCAGGTATTTTGGTTCCTCTTAGCGCATTTTTCGCTACAGAGAGAAGTGATGGAGTAAATTTTACAAGTAAACAAAATCAAATTATGAAAAAATGGTTTTGGCGTTCTTTGTTTTCTAGGAGATATTCTGCTGGTGTTAATGAACATCAGGCAACAGACATTGCACAAATGTTATTATTACTCAAAAATGAAAATCATCTTTTCAAACTGCCTTCAAATGAATTAAAAATAGATTTTAGAAAAAGTCCTTTTTCTTCTGGAAATGCAAACTCAAAAACTCTAATTTCAATGTTAAATCAAAATAACCCGATTTCTTTATTGAGTGGGTCAAAAATTGATTTAGACAAAGTTTTGAAAAAAGGTAGTAAGCACGAATATCACCATATTTTTCCTAAAAAACATCTAGAAAGTTTGGGTAAGGAGAGAAAAGAGATAAACTGCCTTTCAAATATTTGTTTTCTAACAAGGTCAGACAATAACACCATAAAAGATAAATCACCAAACGTTTACAGTAAATATATATCAAAAAATAAAGCTTCCGAGTATTTGGAAAGTGCTTTTATTCCAGAAGAATTTGGAAATTTAAATTATGATGAGTTTATAGAAAAAAGAACTGAATTATTAGAAGCATTCGCTAAAGAATTAATGGATTAAATTCAAAGTTTTCGTCTAATACGGGCTTTACACTATTGCTAGGCTTGGGTTTTATTGGGTAAGTGAGGTGATTATCTTTTCTCATTTTATTCATGTTTTTCTTTCAAAGTTTTCGTTATATTTGTTAATGTCAGTCTTAAAAATACGCAATAGACGCAAAGCCGCGAAACGTAGGTGCCAGTTTCCATAACTACTTAAACAAGATTATATCACTATGAAAAAAAATTTAGTAATTGAAGCTCTACAATTCATATATGATAATGATGGAGAATATAAAAAGGTACAATTAAGTAGTTTTTTACTAAAGAATTTTTCGGCACCATCTGACCCTTTAGAATTTGATGATAGAGCTGCAATGAGTAGCTTTCTTAAATTTTTACTCCAAAGTGAGTTAATAAGTTATAGAGATGAAAATGGAATATTCATAGTTATTGAAGCAGGACGACCTATTCCAAGGGAAGAAATATCAATATTTACAAAAATAACATCGAAAGGCTATGAGCTTTTGCGAGAAAATAGGATATCAAAAATGAATAATCTTAATATAATAGCAAGTGTTATTTTTGGAACACTTGGTGTCACATTTGCTATTTGGGGAATTGTCTCAAACATTTCTCAAAAAAATATTCAAGAACGTTTTGATAATCTAAGAGACGAAAACTTTAAAATCAAAATTGAAAATATAAAATTGAAAAGTGAACTTAACAATAAAATGGAATATAAATCCAAAGATTTTTAAAACAAAAAATTAAACCTGCACCTAACAGCCGTTTAAAGAAATAAAGAATCACGGGATTTATCATAAACGGAAAAAGTTTTAATTTAAATTTTTGGTGATATTTGTATGGGCTTAGGTTTAATCCACCAACACCTCTTGAAGCCTCGAAACTTATTTCAATACTTAATACGAAACATCAACACATGAAATTTAATTCTATTTATCTCCCAGAAGAAGTTACCCAAACAAAAGGCATTAAAGAAATAAATCTAAAAAGACTTAGTAACGTTGTCGCACTCATTGGAAAAAATGGATCGGGAAAAACTAGGATTCTTGACCTAATCGAAGAACACTTGTTTAGCCCAGTACAAATTATCAATTTTATAGATAAATCTCTAGATCATTTACCCAAGGGTATAAATGACTATGTAGATTTGATAAAATTAGAAAAAGAATATTTTGAAAACCTTAAACTAATTGAAGAATTTAAACTTAAGCTTAAAAAAAATCAAACTGCAGAGCTAAATAATGAAATATCGAATTTGCAGCGTCGAGCTAGCAGATTATTATTGTCATCCCCAAATCGTCAAAGAATTGAAAATGTAACCCAAATACTAAACGCTCAAATTAAAACATTTGGAAACAGATATATAAGAAGAATTAAATCAGTTGAAATACAAGAATTACAAGAGGTTTTCGAGGAAACCTCAGATAAAAATTTGGCATTCGAAGATTTGATTAATGCTGTGTCGGAAATGCAATACAATGAATTTAAACTTTTACATTCAAGCGGTTTAGATTTTCTTTTCTCATTACCTCATCAGTTATCATATGATCAATATCAAGCAATTGCAAATAATACAAATTTTGAAGATTCTCAATCCTACAAAAGATTTTCATCTCTCAAAAAAATATTCGAAACTTTATTAAAAAAAGAATTGACTTGGGAAAAAAATAATCAGAAAGGAAAAGCTAATCGAAACGGTAGTAATGTTACGTTTAAAGGCACATGGAAAATTGATGGTCGAGAATTTATTTACAAAGAGCTATCGGAAGGTGAAAAATTGCTTTTTGCTTATACCTTAGTACTTTTCTTAACTGACCAAAACCCTGATTTAGATATTCGAGAAAGTATATTACTAGTTGATGAGCCAGAGCTACATCTTCATCCAGATTCTGAAATCGATTTAATAGAAGGATTAAGAGATTTAGTTGGTGAGAGAGGCCAAATTATTTTTGCTACTCATTCAATAAACATCTTATCACACTTGAATTATGATGAAATATTTACTGTCAAAAAAGGTCAAATATCTCATCCGTCGCAATCAACAATTGGAGAGTCATTAGTTGAGTTATTGAGTTTGGAAGAACGCGTAAATAAGTTATCTGATTTTCTGTCGTCAGTATCAACTTGGACATTTGTTAATTTTATGGCAGAATGCTTTTCAAATCCTGAGGTTATAGAAAGTTCAAATAATGATGACCCGCAAATTGTAGCATTCAAAAAAGCTGTAATTAATAATGGTAGTAATTCAAACATGATGTTGGATTTTGGCGCCGGAAAAGGACGTTTATTTGAGCAGTTAAGAGATGACTATGATTTTTTCAAAACTGTAAATTACTTTGCTCTTGAGCCAGATGAATCAATACATTCTTATCTTAAAGAACTTGGAATAAATAATGTATATAATTCTTATACATTATTACCTGAAAAAAACTTCGATTTTGTTCTTTTATGTAATGTCTTACACGAAGTTCCTATTTTGGAATGGGAAAAAACTTTAAATACCATAATTAACAGTTTAAAAGAAAATGGTTTTTTAATTATAATTGAAGCCAAAATTTTAACCAAAGGTGAAAAAATTGGTAAAGAAGGATTCTTATTATTAGACCGAGAAGAAATACAAACACTCTTTTCGCTTGAAGATTTGCCAGGCGAAATTATAATTGAAAATAGAAATCATTTAATTAGTAGTTCGGTAATTCCAAAAAGTGAATTGAATACAATTTCAAAAAAAAATATAAAAAATGCTTTAATTGAATTAGAAAAAAATTCTATCAAAAGACTTATATCCTTAAGAAATACTGCTGAAAAAGAGAATATAAATCCGGTCAAACTAGGCAGAACAAGCGCATTCTTATCGCAACTTCATATTAATTCCCGTATCGCTCAATTATCGCTTAAATAGTATTTCATACAAAATCAGTTTGTAGCAATCAGGATAATTCAAATAATTAGAAAGTTGGTTTTGTATCTTTTAAATCTGTATTGACGATAGGTTTGAATTATATTCCAAATACAACAAAATAATAAACCCACCAAAAAACTACATCCCACATGTAGTTTTTTTTATACCCAAAAATCCCAAACCAAGCTATCCAACAATCCAAAAATCCAACATCCAAATTACCAAATAACCCCATAACCAAATAATCCAACTTTAACATTTTTTACACTAAAAGTGTAAAACCATCCCAATTCCTCCTACTAGCTTTGTCATACTAACAACAATTTATGTTCAATTAAAAATCATTTAGTATGGCATCAACATCCGAAAAAGGGCACGCAAAAAACATTGCCAATGCACAACTCCTGTGCACTCACATCAGTCAATTAGGAGCAACCTACAACCCATCCAACCCACAGCTGAGCCTAGCCAACCTGCAAGCGCTCTACAACGCAGCATTCACCCAACAAGAAACCGTCAACAACCTAGTAGCACCCTATTCGGTAGCCGTAGACAACCGCGAGGTAATTTTCAATCCGCTCAACAAAACCCTAACCAAACTCCAAAAAGCCTACAAAGCCACCGAGGGAGTAACCCAGGTAGAACTAGAAGACTTCAAAACCATCGCCCGAAAACTAAAAGGCGAACGCAAATCAAAAGTCCCAACCACCACCGACCCAGTGTCACAACAAACCATACACTCAACAGCACAACTAAGCTACGACCAACGCACCAACTCCATGGACTTGCTCATCGCACAACTCCAAAACACACCCAACTACAACCCCAACGAAACCGAGTTCAAAGTAGCCACACTACAAGACCTCAAAGCCAAAATGCTCACAGCAACCCAAAACGTAGGCAACACTTTCGTACCACTCAACACCGCACGCAGCAACCGAAACGACATCCTATACACCAACACCAACAACCTAGTAGACACCTTCAACAAAGCCAAAGACTACGCAGCCACCATCCTCGACACCAACTCCTTGCAATACAAAGCAATCGCCAGAGTAAGTCTCAGAAAAGTAAGCTAAATCAAACCACAAAAGGCTTGTTTGAATAGAACAAGCCTTTTTTAAAATGCAAATAGACACCTGCAGGATGCAAATGAACTCCTGCAAAATGCAAATGAACACCTGCAGGATGCAAATAGACTCCTGCAGGATGCAAATGAACACCTGCAGAATGCAAATGAACACCTGCAAAATGCAAATAGACTCCTGCAGAATGCAAATGAACACCTGCAGAATGCAAATGACCTCCTGCAGGATGCAAATAGACACCTGAAGAATGCAAATAACCTCCTGCAGGATGCAAATGACCTCCTGCAAAAGTCAACAAGACAACCGCAACAATTCCAATCTAATTAGTATATTTGTTTCTGCCAATACCGCAGGCCACTTGAGCTACGGCAACAGCAACCTCCCGAAACACAACCAAAACAATACACTAATACGATGAGAATGCCAAACTTCAATCCGTCAAAACCAATAAACAAATCCATAATAATAACGGTTTTTGCTGTTCTAATAGCAGCAACACTAGCATTCAGCATCAAGCAATCCAACCCAAAAGAGCCAATGTACCGAATAGCCAAAATCAAAGTCGATCCTGCACAATTAGACCAATACAACGCCGCTCTAAAAGAACAAATGACCACAGCCATTGCCCAAGAACCCGGAGTACTATCCTATCAAGCAGTCGCCAATAAAAAAGAGCCCTCAGAAATCACCATCCTCGAATGCTACGCCAATACAGACGCCTACAAAGCACACATAGAAACAGCACATTTCAAAAAATACAAAGAAACCGTAAAAAACATGGTAACGTCCCTAGAACTCCAAGACGTAAACCTAATCTGTGCCGCCAAACAACCCAATCAATAAGTCTAGTAAACACCAACATTCCAAAGACAACAGCCAACAGCCAATACCAAAACAACAAAAATGAAGATCACCTACAGTTTAGACCAAAACGACTACCTAACCAACCAACTATACCAAGCCTCCATCAATAAATCCGTTAGCGATACCCGAAGAAAAAGCGTTGTTTTTGTCGTGCTACTCTTTTTGCTCATTGCAGGCATAACCTACGATAAAGGCAACCAACTACAAAGCTACCTGTTCATAGCCATGGCCTTAGTAAGCCTATTCCTCTATCCCATATACCTCAGAAACCACTACAAAAAACACTATACCAAATACATCATTGAAACCTACAAAAACCGTTTCGGCCAAACCTCCGAAGTCCTATTCGAAGGCCACCAACTAAGCTGCACCTCCAACAACAGCGAGAGTAAATTCAATTTTAATCTCATCGAAGAAATCCATGAAATCGACAACTACATCTTCGTCAAACTAAACTCAAGCGGCAATCTCATCATCAAAAAATCAGAAATCCCCAACCTCAGCGACCTAATAGCCTACCTAAAAGACCTAGCAAAACAACAAAACGTCAACTACATCGAAGCCTTCAACTGGAAATGGAAATAAAACAACAACACCATAAAACGTTTTAATACCAATATATAAACCACTAATCCACCTATGAAAACAATCAAATACTTAGCTATACTGCTCTTTGTAGTCGCCATTCATGGGTTGTATGCACAAGAATATAAAAAACTCGATGCCATCATCGGTCTAAGTGATACCATTAAGAACAGCTCCGAACTCCGAATCTATAAAAAAGTAGAAATCACAAATTACAATGCTGTTTTCACACTATCATACAATGAAACTACTAAAATATGGATGGCAAATCTTTATGAAGTATATTTAGGGAAACCAAATCGTGTAGTCAAAATCAACATCGACCCATCGAAAAGTAGTGAACTATTGTGGCTAAAAATTTTAGTTTCCAACATAGCAGACCTACCCGAAAAAATGTCCAGCTTTGAATACAAACTAAACAAAAAAACCATAGTAAAAGAAGGCGATGAATACCAAATTAGAGTTCAAATAACTGACATTGTAGACGGAGACTTATATGAAGTCCGATACAAATCCAACAAAATAAATAAAGAATACCGTTACAGCAATCCAGAAAGTTATTTAAAAGAATTCCCAGACGTTGATGAACTAAAAACATTCATGGATTTTATTACAACCGTCGAAGAATTTTTAGGTAGAAAATTATAACCTCACTAAACAAAAAACCAATGATGAAAAAATTACTCCTGCTAACGTTCCTTTTCAGTACTACCATCGGCCTCTCACAAAACCTAGTCCCATACAAAGTCAGTGAAGACGTTTCCATCAGTATACCCGAAAACTATAAAGTAACAGACACCCTAACACAAAAAATAACCAAAGGAACCATCGACAATGCCGTTTTAATTGTGATGAAGTCAATTCAAAAAGACACCACTACAACTATAGAAAGTAAAGAAGATCTACTAACCTATTACAAAGAAGCACAAAAAGGATTTTTAACGGGATTAAAAGGAAAATTTCTGAAAAGAGAATTTCTAGAAATAGATAAAAAAATAGTATTAAAACTCAACTGCGAAAAAGTAATCAATGGAAAAACACAATATTTCGAAAACTACATGTTCATTCTAAACAACTACACCTATACCCTAATGTTTGTAAGCACACATCCAAACGATACCAATCTAGAAAGCCAAAAAGCCAAAATAATAGCCTCTCTAAAATTCAAACCCGGGCTAACCATCCACAACCAATTCAATAAGTATGACGAAAGCACTTTCGCCTATATGTTAGGCAAACTCATCGGCGCTTTTGTAGTCTATGGCGCTTTTGTAGCAGGCCTGGTATACCTAATCATCCGAAATAGAAAACGAAAAAGAAACGCCTACTACAACAACAACTAAACCCCAGTCCAACATCTATTCTCTATTCTCTATTCTCTATTCTCTCAAAACTAAACCCCATTCAATTTACTATTCTTATGGCTAAAGCTAAAATAAATCAATAAGCCTATAAGCAACCAACACGTAAAGTAAATCCAATTCCAAATACTCAATTGCGCCATCATATACAAACAACACGTTAACCCCAACAAAGGAATCAACGACAAGTTTTGTCTCCACGACCAAACCGCCAAAGCAATCAAAGAAAAGAAGAAAATCCACATCGGAATTTTGTGTTTGAACAAATCAAAACCACTATCATACTTCATCGATTCAGCAACAGGCAACGAATCAACCACATTTTTATATTGCTGCTCATTTTCATAATATTTACTCATCATTTGCTCCAAATCGGTAGGCTTTACCTCACTATAATTGCGCTCAATTAAAAAATTATATACCTTTTTAGTACCGTCCTCTCCTATCGAAGTGATAAAATCAGTAGGCTTCTTAATTTGTTTTTCATTGGTAATAAAGGCCAAAGACTCTTGCTTAAATTTAGTAAAAGACAACACCAATCCCACAGCAATCAACACAGGAAACACCAACTTAGAATTCACATAAGGTGTTTTAAATTTCCCTCTCGGAATGTTAGGCTTGTTTTGCAATACCAACACACCGGCACAAACCAGTACAAAGGCAAATAACGTCCCAATACTACACAAATCGGTAACCATCGTCAGGTTCAAGAATAAAGCAGGCACAGCCACCACAAATCCGGTTACTATAGTCGCATACGATGGCGTTTTAAACTTAGGATGCACTTTAGAAAAACGTTTAGGCAACAACCCATCACGACTCATACTCATCCATATTCTTGGTTGTCCCATTTGAAAAACCAACAACACCGACGCCATGGCAATAACCGCACTCACACCAATAATGCCCGACATCCATTTCAAATTCAATTTATCAAATACAAACGCCAAAGGATCACCTACATTCAAGGAAGCATAACTCACCATTCCGGTTAAAACCAAAGCAATAATAATGTATAAAATGGTGCAAATAATAATGGCCCACATCATTCCTCTAGGCAAATCACGCTGCGGATCTTTACATTCTTCCGCCGTTGTAGATATAGCATCAAAACCAATATAGGCAAAGAATACCGCCGAAACGCCTTTCAAAATACCACCTACTCCATTCGGCGCAAACGGATGCCAATGCGCAGTATCAATATGAAAAATTCCCACAGCAATAACCAATAAAATGATACACAGTTTTACCACCACCATCAAATTACTAGCATTACGAGATTCTTTCATGCCTCTATACACCAAAGCCGTAATAATTACAATAATCAATAAGGCAGGCAAATCGGCAACCAAGTGAAACGACCCGATAGTAGGTGCTGTAGTCCATGCCGTATGTGCCGCTTGCAAACCAGCAGGCAAATTTTCAAACAACTTACCACCACTCATCAAAGCGGTAGCATCTTTAAAGCCATTAGAGGCCGTTAAATAATCCATCTGAATGTATTGCGGTAAATGAACCCCAATACTATCGAGCAATCCGGTAAAATAATCACTCCACGATATCGCAACCGTAATGTTGCCAATAGCATATTCCATAATCAACGCCCAACCAATAATCCAGGCGATAATTTCTCCAAAAGCCACATACGAATACGTATAAGCACTTCCCGAAACAGGGACCATAGAAGCAAATTCGGCGTAAGCAAAGGCGGCAAAACTACAAGCTACAGCCGTAAATAAAAACAAAAATATCACCGCCGGACCGCCATCAAAACTGGCTTTACCAATGGTACTGAATATTCCTGCTCCAATAATTGCTGCAATTCCAAAAGCAGTTAAATCTCTAGCTTTTAAATGCTTCCCTAAAGAATGATGTCCGTCAGCTTCATTTTTAGCGACTTGATTGAGAATATCTTGAACCGTTTTTTTTCTGAATAAATTGGAAAAATTCATATGCTATTAAAAGTTGATGGGTGTATTATAACAAACAAATATAGCATAATTTCACTAAGATTTAAAAAATTGACCATTTACAATTATAGTTATAATCTATAAAAAAATAAAGTTTAAATATTTTTAATCTATTATTATAATCCTAAAATCTGTAAATTTGTGTACCTGTGATACTCAGAAATGCAAACAAATCAATAGAAGTATTAATTTAAAAAAAAAACTAAACTTATGGAACCTTCAAACGACATCAGCAAATGCCCATTTCATCAAAATCAAAAAAGTCTAAACGACGGTGTTAAAAATCAAGATTGGTGGCCAAAAGCACTAAACCTAGATATTTTACACCAACACGATTCCAAAACCAATCCGCTTGGCGAAGATTTCAATTATGCAGAAGAATTTAAAAAACTGGATTTACAAGCGTTAAAAAACGATCTAAAAGCATTCATGACCGACAGTCAAGAGTGGTGGCCTGCCGATTGGGGGCATTATGGCGGTTTGATGATTCGTATGGCGTGGCATTCGGCAGGAACCTACAGAATAGCCGATGGACGTGGTGGTGCAGGCACAGGAAACCTTCGTTTTGCGCCACTAAACAGTTGGCCCGACAATGGAAACTTAGATAAAGCTCGCAGACTTTTATGGCCTTTAAAAAGAAAATACGGAAACAAAATCTCTTGGGCCGATTTAATAATTTTAGCGGGCACCATGGCGTATGAATCCATGGGATTAAAAGTATATGGATTTGCTGGTGGTCGTGAAGACATCTGGCATCCTGAGAAAGATGTATACTGGGGAGCCGAAAAAGAATGGCTGGCCAAATCAGGAAGCGAAGGAACACGATACTCTGGAGAAAGAGATTTAGAAAATCCATTAGCAGCAGTTATGATGGGATTAATATACGTAAATCCCGAAGGTGTAGACGGAAAACCCGACCCTTTAAAAACCGCTCATGACGTGCGCATCACGTTCCAAAGAATGGCCATGAATGATGAAGAAACTGTGGCGCTTACTGCCGGTGGACATACCGTTGGAAAAGCACACGGAAACGGAGATGCTGCTGCTTTAGGACCAGAGCCAGAAGGTGCTACCATTGAAAATCAAGGTTTGGGTTGGTTGAATCCAAAAGGCAATGGAAATGGACCAGATACCGTAACCAGTGGTTTAGAAGGTTCTTGGACAACGCATCCAACACGTTGGGATAATGAATATTTCGATTTGTTATTGAACCACGATTGGGAATTAACCAAAAGTCCAGCTGGGGCTTGGCAATGGGAACCCACCAACATCAAAGAAGAAGACAAACCTGTCGATGCGCACAATCCGTCTGTAAAAAGAAATCCGATCATGACTGATGCCGATATGGCAATGAAAATAGATCCTGCTTACCGTGCAATTTCAGAACGCTTTCATAAAGATCCTGCCTATTTCTCTGAAGTTTTTGCTAGAGCTTGGTTCAAACTAACCCACCGCGATTTAGGACCAAAAGACCGTTATTTAGGCGCTGATGTTCCTGCAGAAGATTTGATTTGGCAAGATCCAATTCCGAAAGTTGACTACACCTTGTCGGAAGCCGAAATTGAAGAATTGAAAGGTAAATTATTAAACAGCGGATTAACCAGAGCCGAATTGATCAACACCGCTTGGGATAGTGCGCGTACGTTTAGAGGTTCCGATTTTAGAGGTGGTGCTAATGGAGCCAGAATCCGATTAGAACCACAACGAAATTGGGTAGCCAATGAGCCTGAAAGATTACAAAAAGTTTTGGCAAAACTAACCGAAATTCAAGCCGGTTTGAGTAAAAAAGTAAGCCTAGCCGATTTAATTGTACTAGGCGGAACGGCTGCTATTGAAAAAGCAGCGCAAGAAGGTGGATTTGAGGTAAAAGTTCCTTTCCATGCCGGAAGAGGCGATGCTTCACAAGAGATGACCGATACCGAATCTTTTGAAGTTTTAGAACCAACCAACGATGCTTTCCGAAACTTTATGAAAGCCAAATATGTCGTACAACCCGAAGAATTAATGTTAGATAAAGCACAACTTTTGGGTTTAACCGCTGCAGAAATGACCGTCCTTATTGGCGGAATGCGTGTGCTTGGCACCAACTACAACGGAACAAAACATGGGGTGTTTACTAACAATGAAGGGGTGTTGAGTAATGATTTCTTTGTCAACTTAACCGATATGAACTACAGTTGGAAACCCGCAGGAGATAACCTATACAACATCGTAGACAAAAAATCGGGTGCCACTAAATGGACGGCTACACGAGTTGATTTGGTATTAGGTTCCAATTCGGTACTACGAGCTTACGCCGAAGTATATGCACAAGACGATAACAAAGAAAAATTTGTACACGATTTCATCAAAACTTGGAGCAAAGTGATGCATTTAGATCGTTTCGATTTAAAATAATACTATAAATCACAATTGCACTTTTATAAAAACCATCTTTTAAGGTGGTTTTTTTATTTTTAACTAAAGTTTAGCCTGTAATGCGTCCAATTTTGCAGAAATTAATACCAAAAAACATTAATAGTGTTTATCTATTACTTAATCAGAAAATATAATAAATATCATGTTTTTTTGCACATTCAATTTGTAGATTTGCACCAGAAAATTAGTATTAATTTATAAATAAAAAACCATGTCATTAGTAGGAAAAAAATTCCCAAACATCACAGTAGACGCCATCTCTTTTATGGGAGATAACCTTAGAATCAACGTTCTTGAAGAAGCCACTAAAAACAAGAAAAAAGTAGTATTGTTCTGGTATCCAAAAGATTTTACTTTTGTTTGTCCAACAGAATTACATGCTTTTCAAGCGGCATTACAAGAATTTGAAAAAAGAAATACCATGGTAATTGGTGCTTCATGCGACACTAACGAAGTACACTTTGCTTGGTTGAATACTCCAAAAAACAACGGTGGCATTGAAGGTGTAACCTACCCTATTTTAGCGGATACCACTCGCAATTTATCGGCTGCTTTAGACATTTTAGATGCCGAATGGGTATATGATGAAGAATTAAACGACGAAATCCTAGAAGGTTCTAACGTAACATTCAGAGCAACGTATCTAATTGACGAAGACGGAAAAATTTTCCACGAAAGTGTAAACGATATGCCTCTAGGTAGAAACGTTCAAGAATATTTGCGTCTTGTAGATGCGTATACACACGTTCAAACCAAAGGTGAAGTTTGTCCAGCCAACTGGGAAGAAGGAAAAGAGGCCATGAATGCTGATAGAAACAGTACCGCTTCTTATTTAGCTTCTCACTAATTCAATAACAAGAACAAAAAATCAACTTCAATATCAATAATCAAGTTTGGGTTAATTTTCAAATGTAACATAGTTGAAATTGAAGTTGAAATTTGAAATTTTAAAGATATGTTTCAAGAAATCACTCAAGATAATTTATCCGAAATTGTAGCTGCTAATAAAGTAGTGGTGGTACAATATTCCGCTTCATGGTGTGGCAACTGCCGTATTATGAAACCAAAATTCAAACTGTTGGCTTCTCAAAACGAAACTATTCCTTTTGTAATTGTGGATGCTGAACAATTTCCAGAATCAAGAAAATTAGCTAAAGTAGACAATCTACCCACCTTTGCGACGTTCAAAGACGGTGTTTTGGTCAATCAAACACAAACCAACAAAGCAGAAGTATTGACTGATTTGGTAGCAGAAGTTATTTAAATTAATTAGTAGGTTTTGGGTATATAGACTAATCTAAAAATCCAACACTCTAATAATCCAATAATCAAAAAAAATGAAATTACCGGTAATAAAACACCTAACACAATTCATTGACGATAACGATCAAGATTATCTGATAGAAACCATTGAAGTTCTTGAAAACCTCACCGAAATTCCAACTCTCAAAGATGAAGAATTGGAAGTAATTGGTGAATTGATTTCTAACATGTATGGTGCTTTAGAAGTACATAAAATGGTGAAAGAAGGTAAAGACAAGAAAACGGCTTTGAACGACTTTATGAAACGAGTGCTAGGCTCGATTGATAAGTAATTGGCCTTTTAAATAAAAAAAGCTCTCAAAAATGAGAGCTTTTTTTTATTTATAATATTTCTTCCGCAACCAAAAAGCAACATTAACTAAAATTATCAGTGCTGGAACCTCTACTAACGGACCAATAACCCCGGCAAAAGCTTGCCCACTATTGATTCCGAACACACCAATAGAAACTGCTATGGCCAATTCAAAATTATTTCCAGAGGAGGTAAACGAAATCGCGGCATTATCTCTATAATCTGCTCCGACTTTTTTACCTACAAAGAACATGAGTAAAAACATAATGGCGAAGAAAATAACCAACGGAATCGCAATTCGAAGCACATCCAAGGGCAATTGCACCATCATCTCTCCTTTCAAACTGAACATAACTACAATAGTAAAAAGCAAGGCGATTAATGTGATGGGAGAAACAAACGGTAAAAACTTTTGGTTAAACCATTTATCACCCATAAATTTCTTTATTAAAAAGCGACTGCTTACGGCCAAAGCAAACGGAATTCCGAGGTAAATTCCAACCGTAGTGGCGATTTGTGAAATGGTAATATTCAAGGCTAATCCTTTAATTCCGAATAACGGCAACATAATTTCTAAATAGAAATAAGCATACAAACTGAAAAACAGCACTTGAAGCAAACTATTAATTCCGACCAATCCAGCGGTCAATTCGCGGTTTCCTTCTGCCAATTCATTCCAAACAATTACCATAGCGATGCAAGGCGCTAATCCAATAATGATTAAACCAGTCATGTATTCGGGATACTCTTTCAAGAACAAAATGGAGAGTAAAAACATCAAAAACGGACCGACAATCCAAGTGATAATAAATGAGGCTGCAAGTATTTTTGGCTTTTGAAACATCATCGGAATTTTACTAAAATCTACTTTAGTTAACGGTGGATACATCATTAGTATTAAGCCAATTGCCAACGGAATATTGGTGGTTCCAGACGAAAATGAATTGATAAAATGCGCCGAATTCGGGATAAAATATCCTATTCCAACACCAATTAACATCGCTAAAAATATCCAAAGTGTTAAAAATCGATCTAAAAAACCTAATCTTTTTTTCATATAACTATTGCTTAATTTGAGAAAATACAAAATACATTTCGGAAGCTATTTCAAGGCTACGTTCGTCATATTTTTGATTCATTAAATCAGTGCCGTCAAAGGCTTTCGGATCGTCGTATCGAATAGGCAAACGCTGTTCTGCACCAGCAATAAACGGACAGCCTTCATCGGCAGACGAGCACGTCATGATAGCTGCAAAATGGGAATTGGGATTGAACGCGTTGTCAAAGGTTTTTGAAAAACAAATGACAGCAGCTTGATTTTCATCAAACTTTACCGCATAAATTGGATTTTGATTTTCACTTAACTTCTGAATATGAAACCCTTGATTGATTAACGTTTCGGCAACTTTTGGAAACATAGCAGTAGCTTCTGTTCCACCTGAATAACAAAACACCGATTTGATTCCGAAATGAAATGCCATCGTTTGTGCCCATATTTGAGACAAATGACTTCTCCGAGAATTGTGGGTACAAATAAAATTCAAACGTACTTCTTGATTAGTGTTTACCTTATTTTGAATGAAATCTACTAACGATTGTAACACTTCCTTACGTGCTTCTGAAATGGATGTTTTAGCGATTAATTCGATAGTGGAATTTAATTGTGATGACATAAATTATTGCTTTTTAAAAGTCGAAAATATGAAATTTTGAGTCGTATTAAAGGGTGTTTGATGGTTTTCAGTGAAGCAACTTACAGCCTCAAAATCACTTCCAAAAACAGCATTAAATTTATCTTCTGAATAGTGTGTGATTTCTAATCCACTGCACTTTAAAGGCCCATTTTCTGAAAAAGTTCCAACAAACAAATATCCCTTTTGATTAATGGAGTTCGTTACAATCGACTTGTATTTTGCGATATCGTCTGGCGATGTCAAAAAATGAAAACTCGCTCTATCATGCCATACCTCAAAACGAACTTCAGATTGAAAATCTAAAACATCCGAAACGATAAAAGTCACTTGTGCAGCCTTGGCTCCAAGCCTGTTTTGAATCCGATGTATAGCATGCTCTGAAATATCCAACAAATACAAATTGGAATACCCCATTTCTAATAAATTATCCATTAAATAGCTATCACCGCCTCCCACATCAATAATAGCTGCATCTTTTGGAATAGCGTTTTTTACAAAAAAATCTATAGAGGTTTGAGGTACTTTTTGATACCAACTGACTTCGTTTTCTTGCTTGGTAGAAAACACATTTTCCCAATGCTCTTTTTTATTCATAACCAATTGTTTAACAGCAGTTACTTTCTGATGTACAACAAGACGTTTTAGCTTTCCAAGCTCCAATTGGAACTTTCATTTTTTCAGGTGGAATTCCACAATAATCTTGTGCTAAACATGTCGTTTCTTTGGAGGTCAAATTGAAAACTCCATTGTTAAATTCTAACCCAAACTTTCCTATGGTAGCTTCCATTTGATATTCTACTTCCAACTCCAAATCTTGATCTCCAATTAACTTTTGAGAAGCCTCCATAATTTTAAACACCTTACTTGGCGCCAATCGATGCTCTACATCTGCGGCAAACCACACTTGAAAAGTTACCACTTTTTCTTCCCGAATTACGTTGCCACAATCGATAAAATTTTTGGTCAACAACCCCATTTCTGTAATGTGAAAATGCGCTGGAACCGAAGTCCCACTTGGCAATTGAATAGTAAAAACATCTACTTGCTCTAAACTGTTTTTGAATTCTGATAGTTTCATGTTTTTTATTTATAGTTACTGAGATACTTAGGTTCTGAGGCTCTGAGAAACTACTTAGTATCTCAGAACCTTACTTCTTTTTCAACAACATTTATTCTTTAATTTATAAGTAATCGAACCAAAATGCTGCTCTATTTTCTGAATCGTTTCAGGATTAATACAATAACAAATGGCGGTTCCTTCAATAGAACCTTTGATAATGTTCGCGTTTTTTAATTCCTTCAAATGCTGTGAAATGGTAGGCTGAGCCAAAGGCAATTCATTGACTATATCACCACAAATACAACTGTCTACCGACAACAAATAATCAACAATAGCTATACGTGCAGGATGTGACAAGGCTTTAAAAAGTGTCGCCATTTCGTTGTGTTCTACTGAAAATGATTCTGATTTAGAAGCTCCCATTTGCTAATTAAATTTTAATATTGCAATATTACGATAAAACAATAATAGAAAACAACTAATTTAACAAATAATTGCTTTTATTACTCACTACAAAAATTCCTAATTCCTAATTTCAAATTCCTAATTATTTTCACTACTTTTGAATCCTCAAAAAAAAACTAAAAATGGCAAAAATTACATTAGGTGGAAACCCAATAAATACCAATGGTGAGTTACCAAAAGTAGGAACTTCAGCACCCAATTTTGAATTAGTAAAAAACGATTTATCAGTCGCTTCTTTAGCAGATTTTAAAGGAAGTAAATTGGTTTTAAATATTTTTCCAAGTATTGATACTGGAACTTGTGCCACATCGGTAAGAACTTTTAACGCTAAAGCAAGTGCTTTAGAAAACACTAAAGTATTGTGCATTTCTAGAGATTTACCTTTTGCTCAAAAACGTTTTTGCGGTGCCGAAGGATTGGAAAATGTAGTAAACTTATCTGATTTTAAAGACGGGAGTTTTGGAAAAAATTACGGATTAGAAATGGTAGATGGTCCTTTAGCTGGGTTGAGTTCAAGAGTGGTTATTGTTTTAGATGAAAACGGAACCGTTACTTATGCTGAACAAGTACCCGAAATTGCAGACGAACCAAATTACGAAGCTGCTTTAGCTGCACTTTAATTTTACACCTATGGGAGAATTTGAAAGAGATAAAACTTTCTTAACCGGAAGGCTTAAAAGTGTTGGGTTTGCTATAAAAGGCGCCATCAAACTGGTTACCACCGAACACAGTGTTATGGTGCAATCTTCAATTGGGGTTTTAATGGTAATAGCCGGTTTCTATTTTCACATTACGCATGTTGAATGGATGATTCAAACCCTAGCTATTGGTTTAGTGCTTGCTGTGGAAGGATTGAACACAGCTGCCGAAAAAATTGCCGATTTCATTCATCCCGAATTTCATGAAAAAATTGGTTTCATCAAAGACATAGCAGCTGGAGCGGTTTTATTTGCCGCATTCACAGCTATAGCTATAGGCTGTATGATTTATATTCCATACATAAGTACCCTTTTATAATATAATTTTCTATTTTTATAGCATCTATTGAATCTCGAATGGCAAAAACAGTTAAAAAAGAAAATACAAAAACATCAGAACCTGGAGAAAAGCTTCCATGGAAAATGAAAAGGCAATACAAAGTGATTTTTGGTTGCCTTTTGGTACTTTTATCTGTGGGGTTATTGGCCGCTTTTATTTCCTTCTTTATTCACGGTCAAGAAGATCAAAACATTGTCAACGAATTGTCAAATCGTGATGAAACGGCTAACAATTGGTTGGGGAAAATGGGCGCTTTTTTGGCCGACTTGTTTATCTATAAAGGATTTGGTGCCGCTTCGTTTCTTTTTGTAAAATTATTCTTTTTAACCGGTGCCTTTATGGTCTTGGATTTACCGCTTAAAAAACTAAAAAATACGTGGTTCTGGGATTTATTTGCCATCATCATTCTTTCCATTTTATTTGGCTTTTTTGCCAATTCCATTCCCGAATTAGGTGGCACCATTGGCTACGAAATGAATTTATTCTTTCAAGATTATATCGGAAAAATTGGTACACTACTGATCTTAATTTTTGGTGTGATCATTTATTTGATATTCAAAATCAAAATATCACCCGATACCATCAAAACCTTCTTTGAAAAGAAACACGATGAAATGAATGCCGATATGGCAGCCATGAAAACAAGTCCCGAAGTCGATTCGGCCGCATACAACTTAGAAGAATACGCTGTTGAAGAAGCGCACGATGACTTAGACGAAATCATTGAAGAGCCATACATCAAACCTAATTCGCAATTTGAAGTCAACAAAGAAGCTCTAAAACCAACGATTTCGAGTTATTCACAAATCGAATTGGAACCGACTTTAAAAAACGAACCTAAACCAGTAGAACCAACTCCTACTCCGAAATTACAAGTTACCGAACCTGAAATCATCAAGACCAACGACGATGCTTTTGTGATTGAAAAAGCACCAGACGAAGATGTAATGGAAGAAAATTTGGCTGCTAAATTAGTCGCAGACTTTGGATTATTTGATCCTACTTTGGAGTTATCCAACTACAAATTTCCAACTATTGATTTATTAAAAGAATATGCCAGCGTTGGAATTACCATCAATCAACAAGAATTAGAAGACAACAAAAACAATATTGTAGAAACCCTACGCAACTACAAAATTGACATTGCTCAAATAAAAGCCACCGTTGGACCTTCCGTAACCTTATATGAAATTGTTCCTGAAGCGGGAATCCGAATTTCAAAGATTAAAAGTTTGGAAGACGATATTGCGCTATCGCTTTCTGCATTAGGTATTCGTATCATTGCTCCTATTCCGGGTAAAGGAACTATTGGTATTGAGGTTCCCAACAAGAATCCTACTATGGTACCGATGAAAACCGTTATTGCTTCTGCTAAATTTCAAGAAGCCGAAATGGAATTGCCTATTGCATTAGGAAAAACCATTTCCAACGAAACTTTTGTATTTGACTTAGCCAAAATGCCGCACTTGTTGATGGCAGGTGCTACTGGTCAAGGAAAATCGGTAGGTTTGAATGCGGTGTTAACCTCGTTATTGTACAAAAAACATCCTGCCGAAGTGAAGTTTGTTTTGGTCGACCCGAAGAAAGTAGAATTGACACTTTTTAATAAAATAGAACGTCATTATTTAGCCAAATTACCCGATTCTGAAGATGCTATCATTACCGACAACAGCAAGGTTATCAATACGTTAAATTCGTTGTGTATCGAAATGGACAACCGCTATTCGTTATTGAAAGATGCAATGGTTCGAAACATCAAAGAATATAATGAAAAGTTCAAAGCACGTAAATTAAATCCGGAACACGGCCATCAATTTTTACCTTATATTGTGTTGGTTGTTGACGAGTTTGCCGATTTAATCATGACCGCTGGTAAAGAAGTAGAAACGCCTATTGCTCGTTTAGCGCAATTAGCAAGAGCTATCGGAATTCACTTAATTATTGCTACTCAAAGACCTTCTGTGAATGTGATTACAGGTATGATTAAAGCCAACTTCCCAGCGCGTATTGCCTTTAGAGTAACGTCAAAAATCGATTCCAGAACCATTTTAGATTCGGGTGGTGCCGATCAATTAATCGGTCGTGGAGATTTGTTATTCTCTAACGGAAATGACCTGGTACGCGTACAATGTGCCTTTGTTGATACTCCAGAAGTAGAAAAAATAGTTGACTATATTGGTTCACAAAAAGCCTATGCTACTGCCTTTATGTTACCTGAATATGTGGGTGAAGAAAGTAGCGTGAAATTAGACATTGATATCTCAGAAAGAGATAGCATGTTTAGAGAAGCTGCCGAAATAATTGTAACAGCCCAGCAAGGTTCGGCATCATTATTGCAAAGAAAATTAAAACTGGGGTACAACCGTGCAGGAAGATTGATTGATCAATTGGAAGGTGCCGGAATTGTAGGTCCGTTTGAAGGCAGTAAAGCCAGAAGTGTTAACATTCCTGACTTAGTGGCTCTCGATCAATTTTTAAACAATGAACAAAACAATTAGTAAAATGAACAAATTTCTGTCAATTGCCTTCTTATTAGTTTTTGGTTTTACCACAACTGCGCAAGACAAAAAAGCCAAAGCACTTTTAGACGAAGTAACGGCTAAAATCAAAAGTTATGACAACATTGTTATTGACTTTAAATATACACTAAACAACGCCAAAGAAAACATCAATCAAGACAGTAAAGGAAACGTAACGCTGCAAGGAAATAAATACGTTTTAAACTTTATGGGTGTAACCAAAATATTTGACGGAAAAAAAACCTATACCATCGTTCCTGAAGATGAAGAAGTAACGATTTCTAGTGTGAATGACAGCGATGAAAAAGCCATTACACCTTCTAAAATGTTGACTTTTTTCAACACTGGATACAAATTCACTTGGGACATTCTTCAAGATATTAAGGGCCGTAAGATTCAATACATCAAACTAACGCCTACGAATGCCAAAGACCAACGTAAAGAAATTTTATTAGGCATTGACATCCAAACAAAAACTATTTATAATCTAATTGAGATTGGTAAAAACGGTACCAAAACAACCTTGACTGTTAATTCTTTCAAAACCAATCAGCCATTGTCAAAAAATCAATTTACCTTTGTAGCCAGTAAATACCCTAACTACTACATCAATAAATTAGATTAACCGGAAGTGAAAATCCTCGACAGATATTTATTAAAAACATTCCTGATTACATTTACTACGGTATTTGTAATCTTGTTTTTTATATTTATACTGCAAACCGTTTGGTTGTTTATCTCTGAGCTTGCCGGAAAAGATTTAGATGTTCTTTTAGTGATCAAATTCCTTTTATTCTCAATGCCTCGCATTGTACCATTAGTGTTGCCGCTGTCGGTTTTATTAGCGTCTATCATGACATTTGGTAGTTTGGCCGAGAACTATGAATTTGCGGCCATGAAATCTTCTGGAATTTCGTTTCAAAGAACCATGCGAAGCATTACCATTTTCATCATCTTTTTGAGTATTGTTTCGTTCTTTTTTGCCAACAATGTAATTCCGTATGCCGAATATAAATTCATCAATTTTAGACGAAATATTGCCCAAGTAAAGCCTGCCATGGCTATTGCCGAAGGTCAGTTTAGTGAAGTTGGTAATTACACGATTAAGGTAGAGAAAAAATCGGGTGAAAAAGGTAATTTTCTCAAAGGTGTTACCATTCACAGAAAACTACCTAACGGAGAAGGAAGTACCACCGTTATTAAAGCAGAAAAAGGCGAATTGGTGAGTAGCGAATCGTCGAATACTCTTAAATTAGTATTGACTAATGGGAATTACTACGAAGACATTATTCCTAAAAAATACGAAGAGCGCAACAAGATTCCTTTTGCTAAAGGCACTTTTAAGACCGATGTTATTAACATTGATTTATCTAAATTAAATCAAGACAACATGAACAATGTGGATATTTCAAACACCAACACCATGTTGAACATCAACGAACTTCGATTTACGATTGATTCTTTGAATAAAAATTATAGAAAAGATTTAAAATCATACGCCGAAAACATCTATTTGAGAACCGGTGTTGCCAATACGTTCTATTCGAGCGCTAGTGCCATTCCAGTTCAAAAAGTTACAGGAACCGATGTGCTTAAAAACCTCAATCCTTTTCAGAAAAAAGAAGTTTTTAAGGTTGCGGTTAACAATGTGGAAAATACGGGTTTTTCTATTGACAGTTCGGTATTTGAAATGGAATCGAAAGCTAAAAACATCAATAGCCATTGGATAGCCTTGTACGACAAATTCATGATTGCTTTTTCGTGTATCTTGATGTTTTTTATTGGAGCGCCTTTAGGGTCTATCATTCGAAAAGGTGGGTTAGGATTGCCCATTGTATTTGCAGTGGCGATTTTTATTGTATTCCACTTCATTAATACTTTCGGAAAAAGAGTTGCGCAAGAAAATCAAATGCCCGCCTTTATGGGCGTTTGGATGTCGTCTATGATTCTGACACCGTTAGCCGTGCTCCTAACCTATCGCGCTATAAATGACATTGGTGGTATGATCACTTTTGATGTGATCACCGATCCAATCAAAAAACTATTCGCTTCTAAAAAACCTAAAACAATAATAGAAACGACTCCTTCTACTGCTGTTGCAAAAGAAAAACGGGTAGACGAAACGCCTATTCAAGACGCAACTTTTGAATTACATGCCTATCAAAAAACGGTAAAAATACTGTTCCCATTATATGCTGTTTTATGCTCACTTTTGGTGGTTTTGTACTTTAAAAATACTCCTATTATACTTACTATAGGAAGTATCGTTTTAGTCGCCTTTTTGTATTTTGTATATGTGGCTCAAAAAAATATTACTACCCTAGCTTCTAAAACAAAAACCACTATTGAACCCGGATTGTTCATCAGTGTCTTGGTCGCTTTTCCATTCTATCCAATTCTTTATTTTTACACTAAAAAAGTACTCTCTGAACTTGAAGTTCAAAAATTATAACACAACGACTAACTATTTTTATAATGTCAAATACTATACAACTTAACACCATTGAAGAAGCCATAGAAGATATTCGTCAAGGTAAAGTCATCATTGTTGTTGATGACGAAGACCGCGAAAACGAAGGCGATTTCTTGGCTGCAGCCGAAAAGGTAACTCCCGAAATGATTAACTTTATGGCGACACACGGTCGTGGACTAATTTGTGCGCCACTTACTGAATCGCGATGTAAAGAATTAGGGTTACACGCCATGGTGAGCAACAATACCGATCATATGGAAACGGCTTTTACTGTTTCTGTAGATTTGAAAGGCAATGGAGTAACCACTGGAATTTCTGCTGCTGATAGAGCCAAAACCATTCTATCATTAGTAGATGAAACCACCAAACCATTCGATTTAGCGCGTCCTGGACACATTTTTCCATTAGTAGCTAAACAAGGTGGCGTTTTGAGAAGAACGGGCCATACGGAAGCTGCAATTGATTTTGCACGATTGGCCGGATTTAAGTCGGCTGGTGTGATTGTAGAAATCATGAATGAAGACGGCACCATGGCACGCTTACCGCAATTAGTGGATGTGGCTAAAAAGTTTGATTTAAAATTAGTTTCTATTGAGGCTTTGGTGGCCTACCGAATGCAGCATGACAGCTTGATTGTGAAAAAAGAAGATTTTGAAATTGAAACGCGTTTTGGACAGTTTAGACTACGCGCCTACCTGCAAACCACCAACAAACAAGTACACATTGCCTTAACCAAAGGCAGTTGGAGTGCTGGAGACGCTATTTTAACCCGAATCAATTCTACACAAATCAACAACGATATTCTTGGAACACTAACCAATAATGCCGATAAGAAATTGGACGACATGTTCCAGGTAATCAATACCGAAGGTAAAGGCGCGGTGTTATTCATCAATCAAGAAGTGCAATCATTGGATTTATTAAACCGATTGAAAGAGTTGAAATCGTTACAAGAACAAGGAGTTAAAAATGCACCACAAATTAAAATGGATGCCAAAGATTTTGGTATTGGTGCTCAAATTTTACACGATATCGACATTACTAAGATTAAATTAATCACCAATACACACCAAACAAAGCGTGTTGGAATGATTGGTTACGGACTTGAGATTACGGATTACGTAAAATATTAAAAAAAATACGTTCCTAAAGCATAGAAAATGAAACGATTAGTTTGCACCATACAAATTAATCGTTTTTTTGTTGGATTTCTATTTGGAAAACAAAAAAAGGTTGTTATATTTGCATCCGCATTACGGAAGTAGGCACGACTTATTGGAGAAATGGCAGAGTGGTCGATTGCGGCAGTCTTGAAAACTGTTGACTGTAACAGGTCCGGGGGTTCGAATCCCTCTTTCTCCGCTGACCGAAAGGTAAATTGAAGCAAAACGCTGTAAAACTTATGTTTTACGGCGTTTTTTGCTTTGTAGCTGTATCAAAGAAGTTCATTAAATGGTATCGTATCAGTGACCTATTTAGTGACCTATTTATTTCAACGTAAATGGGTCACTGAAATTCGCTGAACGACCTGACTAACAACCTGTTCAAATAGTGTACATCTTGTGTCAGGTGTGATTGATAGATAATTTTATAAATCTAAAATGACATCATTATGAACAAAACTTTCAGCCTTCTTTTTCTACTCAAAAAGAACAAACAAAAAGCCAACGGAACTGTGCCTCTTTATGCACGAATCACAATCGATGGTATTCCAAAAGAAATCTCATGCAAAAGAAGTATTCCACCGGAACTTTGGGATAATAAATTGCAAAGACTAATTGGTAGAACCCAAGAAGTAAAATCTATGAATAGCTATCTTAAAACCTTTGAACAGGAGATTTATGATGCACATCACATGGCCATGAAAGATAAAAAGCCTGTTACGGCTGCGGTTGTCAAATCAAAAGTAACAGGTACTGATCAAGCTAAGTATATGATAGTTCCTATTTTCAAAGAACACAATAGAAAAATGTGGGCTTTAGTCCCTGATGAATTCGCTAAAGGAACTGCGGAGCGCTATGATACTTCATTAAAGCATACAGAAAGTTTTATACAATGGAAGTATAAAGCGACTGACATGAACATTGCCGATATAGATTACGAATTTGTAACTGAATATGAGTTTTACTTGAAATCAGAAAAAGATTGCTGCCACAACACGGCAGTAAAGTATGTGAAGAATTTTCAGAAGATAATCAATATTTGTCTTAAAAATGAATGGATAGTCAGAGACCCATTTCTCAAGTATGAGGCTAAAGTAAAGGAAGTCGAAAGAGATTATTTGACACTTGTTGAACTTAGAACTATCTACAAGAAAAATTTTGTATCAGAACGTCTTAAATTGGTTAGGGATATTTTTGTTTTCAGCTGCTATACAGGTCTTGCATATATTGACGTAAAACAACTTTCTCCCGAAAATATTTCTTTAGGGATTGATGGTATAATATGGATTTTTAAAAACAGACAGAAAACTGATGGACCATCTAATATTCCCTTACTGCCAATTGCAAAAGAAATTCTTGACCGATATTCAAACAGTCCTAAATGTCTTAATGAAAATCGTGTTTTACCAATATTAAGTAATCAAAAAATGAACAGTTACTTAAAAGAAATAGCTGATGTTTGTGGCATTAATAAAGACCTAACATTTCATGCGGCTAGACATACTTTTGCAACAACAGTTACACTTAGTAATGGCGTGCCAATTGAAAGTGTTAGCAAAATGCTTGGTCACAAAAACTTGAAAAGTACACAAATCTATGCTCGTGTACTTGATATTAAAGTAAGTGCAGATATGATAGTTTTAAGGGATACGCTAAAAGATATTATGCAGTCTGAAGATGGTAAAGTTTTATTAAGCTATACAGGTTAATTGTAAAAAGTATTACTCAATAAGTAAAAAGCATTGCAAGTAAACTGCAATGCTTTTTGTTTGTAAAATAACCAAAAAATATAGTATTTAATTCCCGAATCACACACTATACTTCTTGATTCAGAAATACACATTACATAGCTTTGTCCTCACTTCCCATATCCCTTCCGATACTTCTTCAATTACATATACCGATGGACAAGCAACAAAACCAGGAACGAATAAAATCCATTTACCGTATGCTATTAGAAATAGCTTATGGTAATCTAAACTATCGAATGGTAGTAGAAGGTCTTGATGAGCAATTTGATGAACTGGCAAACATGCTCAACCAAGTAGCAGAGAAATTGCAGGAAATTGGATATTCTAGTCCATACAAGAATACTAAAATTGATTTAGGTGCAACAAACGATACCACAGTCCTCATGGTTCAAAAAGTCCTCGATTACATTCAAAATCATTTAGAAGAACCACTACCATCTACAAAGAGGCTATCAAAAATGTTCGGCACAAACGAATTCACTTTAAAAGAAAACTTTCGAAGACTATTAAAAACCAGTATTTACCAATTCTATAATGAGGAAAGACTTAAAAAGGCCCATACATTAATAGAAAAAACCAGAATTCCTTTAAAAGAAATTGCTTTACTAAGTGGTTTTACTGATTATACCAACTTCTACAAAGCATTCAAAAAAAAATTCAATTATCCTCCAAGCGAACTCAAGCGCGAGAATACTGATTTGTAATCTTATTCCGTTTTTTACTTGTAAATATTCCCGAATTGAAATAACATAAATATTTCATTTATAGAATTTTACAGTATTAAAAGCATTGCAAATGAAAAATTCGGTCACCATTAAAAAGTATTGCATCGACATTGTTGGCTACTTGTTTATTATCCTTTTCACCTATGCAGCCTTCAGCAAATTATCCGATTACGAAAGCTTTACCATTCAACTAGGGCAGTCTCCATTACTAAGTGCATTTGCCGGCTGGGTTTCTTGGTTTATTCCTGCTTTTGAAATTAGTATTGCAATTTTACTAATGTTTAATCGCACACAATTCTTTGCCTTGGTAGCCTCTTTTGGGTTAATGATGATGTTCTCGGCTTACATATATATCATATTACATTACAGTGAATTTGTTCCTTGTTCCTGCGGCGGAATACTGGAAAAAATGACATGGAACCAACACCTACTTTTCAACTTAGTCTTTTGCTTTCTTGCCGCAGTAGCAATCATTTTTTCGTTAGAACAATTACCACTACAAAACAAAATTTGGAAAACAAGATATAAACTAATCGTCCTACTCACAACAAGTATTTTCTCGGTTGGTATAGTTCTCTTTCTCTTCCTAAAATCAGAGCAAATCATCCATCAGGAAAACAATTTTGTCCGCAGATATCCGCCGCATCTTTACAGTAAATCAGGGCAATTAACCTTACCATACAACGGATATTATTTTGCAGGGATGACTAATGGCATTCTTTACTTAGGAAACTATGCTGCACCACTTTCAATAGTAGCCATCAGTAGTGATTTGAAGCTAGTAGGTAATTATAAAATTGAACTCAATACCTACAAACTACCATTCCGGTCAGCGCAAGTTAGGATAATCGATTCTAGTTTTTACCTAACAGACGGTACCGTACCCTGTATCTTCAAAGGCGACATATCAAACTGGCAAGCAAAACAACTTCTTGATAGTAAAACATTCTTCTCTTCCTTTGAACCCATCGATTCCACCTCAGCAATCTTTCGCGGTAAAAGCCTAAAAACAGGACAAAGTATACTAGGAACCATGACCTTTTCAAATAATAAAACAAGGGTAATCTATGGTGAAGGGCTTTTGCAAAAACAAATAGACGGCATCTTCGATTGTGACGGAATACTGCGCTACAATCCACAAATTCAAAAACTCATCTACAGCTACTATTACCGCAATCAATTTATTGTGGCCGATAAAACAGTAAAACTTTCCTATCGCGGAAACACCATTGATACGACAACTACGGCTAAGATTAAAATCGCCACTTTAAGTAACGGCGACAGAAAGATGGCAGTACCTCCACTGATGGTTAATAAGCTCAGCAGCACTTCAGGCAATCAACTGTTTGTGAATTCCAACCTTCGGGGACGTTATGAATCACTTAACCTCTGGAAACAAACCTCTGTGATTGATGTATACAACCTCAACACCAAAACTTACGAGTATAGCTTTTATGTCTATAATCTTAACGATAAAAAGCCACAAACTATGTGGGCCACAAAAGGCAAAGTGTACTTCCTGTTTAATAACACTCTGGTAGCCTATCAACTCGATACATCGGCAAGGCGATAAATAATATAGCATCAGGAATAAGATCGAACACCTGTAGAAAAAAGTAGATCAAATCAATAATTTAATTTTTTACATCATGAAAAATGGAAAAATGTTCCTGTCTGTAATCCTTTTTACAGCAGCAGTAGCCAGTGCTTTCACTACCACAGCATCAAAAAATGCTAAAGCTGTAAGCTCAGTGCCGGGCTACATCAAACAAGGTCCTACTTGTGTGTTTAAAAACAATTGTGACAACGTGAACACAGGAGTTTTGTGTACAGAAACCCAAACGGGAGGTGCGCAAATCTTTGGGATGACCGATGCCACACATTGTGCGGTTCAGTTGTGGAGACTTAACTAAACCATTAAACACAAAAAAAGCAGTTCCTAATCACTAGGAACTGCTTTTGATTTTATAAAGATTGGTTATCGCATTCCTTTTGCAATCCATTCAGGTGGTGATGCATCTTTTAAATAAGTAGCAAGCCATGATTCATACCGATGGGTAAAGTCTTCTCTACTATCACTTTCAGTCAATATGTGCCCATTGTTCGGGTAAACAAGCATAATAGTTTTCTTCCCTAACCGTCGTAGAGCATTGTAAAATTCTATAGTTTGATGATAATCCACTTGCCGGTCCTCTTCACCCGTCCAAATTAGCATAGGGGTAGTGATGTTTTGAGCCTGCATAACCGGAGAATTCCTCAAGAATCCCTCCATATTAGAAAACAGAGGCAGTGGCATGCGATACTGATGATCTTCAAATCGCCAAGTTTCAACTTTACCGGTATTCCACCCAATCGAAAGATAAGTGTTAACCAAATCCGAAGAGCCTGCACCCGAAACAATGGTAGCGAAAATGTCCGTTTGCGTAGCGATAAAATTAACTTCATAGCCTCCAAACGAATGACCTGTTAACCCTATTTTATCAGGTTGTACTATACCCATAGCTATCACAGCTTTAGTGGCACTAACCACACAATCCGTTGCCGAAATACCAACATCGTCCATAGTATACGATATATCGGGATGCAAAACCAAATAGCCATGAGCAGTCAAATTACTGGTATTAATACCAATGTTGTTGTGCAGTGTTGGGTTAACATATCGATGAACCTCCTGACTCAACCGCTCATAAATATAAACGACCATGGGATATTTTTTTGATGGGTTATAGTTTGCCGGGTAGTACAAAGCACCTTGCAAATGTTGATTTTTAGAATTGGTGTAACTGATAAGTTGTGAGGTACCCCAATGATAAGTAAAATGTTGCGGATTACTCTGCACCACAATTTTTGCAACATTTTTCAATTTCCCAATAGCCATGATAGCCGGTGGCGCATCAAAATCCTGTTCAGCATAATAGTAGGTATCACTCCCAGTTGTAAAACCAAATTGAGTAATGCTTTTATCTTTAAACACGATTGGCTTTTCAGTTCCATTCCATTCATAGAACCCCGATTGTTTGGTATCTTTTCCAAAGGCTTGTAGATAAAGTTTGTTGCTTAAATCCAATTCCCGAAAAGTAAACCCATCAAAGTTCATCGTCAGTTTCACCTCTCCCAACGGATAAACCAATCGAAAAGAAATTCCTTGTTCTCTTCCTCTGGAAAGTCGCTTGGCTTTCAAATCGGCCAAACTTACGCTCCACAAATCATATTCATCATAAAGGATAATATCGGTATCATCTTTCGTCCATCCTACAATGCCGCAAGCTGGCTTTTGCCCTGACTTATCCTTTGCTTCATCAGCTAACGATTCCCTAATTCCAATACTGACATTAAAATGTTTTTTACGGGCGATATCATAAACCCACCATTGCTTGTTTTTAAAATAAGCTACATACTTACCGCCATATGAGGGCGTGATTTCCGCAATATCACATAGTTGATCCGCCAAGAATTTAGTTTTTTCTCCACTTGACAAATTTGTAATATAAAAATCAGCGGTAAAATCCTGAGTAAACTGAGGTTTATCCCCCATCGGATTGTAAGTAACCGCATAGTGCTGGTCACCACTCAACATCATTTTAGGTAGCTCTGTGCTTGTTATCCTTAAAAATCGCCCACTATCAGGCCACCAAACAGCACATTTCGACGCCTTGTCAAACCTACCTGTTCGTTGCGCCTGCGGGTAAGGCCAGGCATCATTGCCATTCCATATTTGTACTAATGGCTTTTCAGGATTTGTAGCCGATGGCTCAGTAAGATAAAAGAACACCCGTTGCCCATCATCCGAAATCATAAAGCGGGTCCAAAGTGGTGCTTCTATGCGACTGCCTTTGGCTATAGAAGGCACACTATTTGCATCAAAACCAAAAAGTTTGTTCCCGGCTAATCGATATACATACAGGTTTTTACCATTCCGAATATCAAGCGTGTCTTTATAACTTTTCACAAAGGCAAAAGATTGCCCTTTGCGTTGCCAAACAATGTTTTCAAAGGTAGCCTCACCATCAGATTCCAATTTCTGAAAATGCTCCCTATTACCATCAAAAGGGCAATAATGCAACGAGGCTTTTTCCTTTGCTATGGCATAAACCATTCCCGTAGTGGTCGGATTAAGATAAAACCTGGTAACAGAGGCTATCGTTTCCGTTCCAATACCATCAAGCCGTTCCATAGTAAGTTGTTGTGTCTCGGTCAACGTAACCAAAGTAGTGCCATCCGCCGAGAAAGCATATTGGGTAATCTCTTTAAGCTGCCTAACGACTCCTGTTTTTAAATTCAAAACCGAAAGTACATTGTCCGGCAGCATACAACTAAAAAAAGCATCTTTGGCAAACTTCCCATCATACCCTTTGGCAAAAGAATAGGTTTTGGTAGCTTCTTTATTCCGCACAAAAAGGGTATCCATACCACTCTCATAAGCCAAATGATAGCTTACCCAATTCCCTTTAGCAGACACTGCTTGCATTTCCATAGTACTCCATAAATGGTAATCTGCCTCGGTAAGAAGCTTTTTGTTCGTAACCTGCCCCATGACAGAGCAGGAAACTAACACAAAAAAAATAATAAATGGATTTCTCATTCTAATAGCCTGCATTCTGCGGAGCAAGATTTGGGTTAATCAATAATTCCGATTGAGGCACCGGCCAAAGACCATCTGTAGTATTCCATCCCGGTTTAACAGGAGTTAAGGTTGCATCCAAAGCTCCTGTTCGTTGCAAATCAAAAAAGCGCATGCCCAATTCGGTAAAAAACTCAAACCTGCGCTCTTCCATAACCGCAGTAATAATTGCGGTACTAGTCGTAGCAGTAGTACCACCAAGTCCGGCATTGTTGCGTACAAAATCCAAATCTTGCTTGGCACCTATCAAATCACCTTGTTGCGCTCGGGCTTCCGCTCTAATCAAATACTGCTCTGCCAGTCGCAACATAACCGAATACGAAGTAGTCGTTGTCGAACTGTTATCCTGTTGGTATTTATAAGGTTGGTACCAAGTAGTCGTGCCATCGGTAATACTTCTAATCCAATGATTTCTACGTTGGTCATTTGTGGCAAACGAATTGTATAAATACTGACTCAATGCTACCGTAGGTGGAGGACCTGCATTAAAAACAAACAAAGCACCTTCCTGCGCATTAGCATAGCCACCACTGGCTGAAAATTGCCAAATAGTACTCGTGCATTCTTTTAGAAATACCTTGTCTAAATCCGGTTCCCACACATACATTGCCGTTTGGTTCAACACCGCCGAAGCTTCATTACTGGCTTGTGCCCATTGCCCTGTATACAAATACAATCGGGCAAGCAACGCTCTAGCAGCATATTGGTTGGGTCTTATTCTTTCATAACTAATATAGCTCTCTGGCAACAACGTAGCAGATTCCTCCAAATCAGCAATGCACTCATTATAAACTGCCACGGTAGTCAATCGATGCACAGTACTGTTTTGCACATAATCGGTTGTGGTAATATAAGGGCAACCACCATAAACACCTGCCAAATAGGAATGCAGCAACGCCCTAACAAAAAGCGCTTCCCCAATAAGTTGATTTTTTTGTGCAGTAGTCATACCTGTCGAAGCAGTAACACCTTCAATCACGGCATTAGTCGCATAAATCTGATTATAGGTACTGTTCCACAACTGTTGCACATAACCATTAGTAGCCGTCACACTATTGTTATAAAAGGGTTCTGCCGTAGTAACACCTGTCTGATAGCACACCAATTCATCAGTATATTGCCCTAGTAAGTTCGATAACCCAACCGACTTACCGGTCAGTAACCCATTGTCGCGCATCTTAGCATAAATGTCCTTCATGGCAGCAGTTGCAGTAGTATTGTTTTCAAATACAGCCGTACCCGTCAGTTGCGAATTAGGTTGCTCCACACCTACAAAATTATCACACGAAGTAGCAAGGCACAGTAATACGCCCCAAACAGCCACTGGCCAAAAAAATGATATAGTTTTTAGTTTATTTTTCATGTCTCTTCTTTTTAAAATTTAAACTCGGCTCCTAAACTAACAATGCGTAAAGGAGGCAGATAATTAAAGCTTCTAAACTCGGGATCACCGTCTTTATACGGTGTAATAAGTAGTAGGTTTTGACCCTGCAAAGTCAACTTACATTGCAATCCTTTCACATAGCTGGGTACTACATACGAAAGGGCTACATTTTTCAATCGTATGTATGAGGCATCACTCACAGCAGCATCACTGGTGGCATAACGTCCATAAGCATTCACGGCATCACTATTCAATCCGGTGGTATAAATTTGATGGGTAGCGATATCACCTGCTTGCTGCCAACCGCCCACAACAGAAGCGGGTTGATTCCCAAAAGCACCGGGAGCCGAATACTGCGTAGCCGCATTCCAGTTCAATTGCTTCACAAACTGAAACAAAAAGTCCAATTGAAAGTGCTTATACCGCAACTGGTTTTGCAGTCCACCATAATAAGTCGGGCTAAAATCCCTAACCGTTTGGGCATCGGCAATGGTCAATTGACCGTCTCCATTCACATCTTCAAACTCATAAACACCCGTTTGCGGATTCACACCGGTAAAGTGATACAGTTTTTTAATATTAATAGATTCTCCAATCACATATTGATTGCTGTAGGTACTACTGGCAAGTCCGGGAAAAGCAATCAACTTATTTTTAGGCACGGTAAGATTAAAATTCGTAGTCCACCCAAACGAATCCTTTTGCACATTCACAGTGCGTATGGTTAGCTCCAATCCGGAATTCTCCACCGTAGCAGCCAAGTTCGATTGCATTGAAGTAAAACCCGTAGTCGCAGGTAATGGCATACCAATCAACTGGTTCGAAGAACGGTTTCTATACCAACTCACCGTAGTAAAAATGCGGTCTTTCAAAAAACCAAGCTCCAATGCCGCTTCCAACTTTCTGTTGGTCTCCCAACTAAAATTAGGATTATACAACCGTATCGGGCTCAATCCTACCGTACCGTCATACACCGTACCGCTCGATTGGTAAGTGTTTAAAAACTGATAGTCGCCAATTTGGTCATTACCCGTAATCCCATAACTGGCTCTCAATTTTCCAAAACTTAAAAAAGGCATAGTTTCTTTAACCGGGTTGTAGTCAGAGAACAACCACGCAGCCCCCAAAGCACCAAAATTCGCAAACTGCTTACCAGGTCCAAAGCGGCTCGACCCATCACGGCGACCGGTCAAGTTCAAAATGTATTTATCCTGCCACGAAAAGTTCACCCTTCCAAAAAAGGCTTGATAGCGGTATTCGGTCAAATCATCATAAAAGATTTTACTAAAACTGGCAGACGCCAGATTGTACAGCAAACTATTACTGGTAAAGCCCGACCCATATTGCAACATACTGTTACTTTCCTGATTTTGAAAAGTCCCACCAACCAAGGCAGTCACTTTACCTTTACCAACCGTGCGTTGCCATTGCAATTGGGGTTCTACAATCCACGATTGTCGGCTGGAAGTAGTCAAAAAGATAGACGAATATTCCGCTCCTGCTTCATAAACAGGGTCATAAATGGTCGAAGGATCGGTTCTGCTCTCATGATGCCTCAAATCGGTAAAACCCAAACTGGTCTTCGCCATAAACCCATAAGGCAACTGATACGAAAACGTACTGTTAGCTACCAAACTATTCGTTTTCGCTAACGATTCCGAACGCAAAGCCGCCAAAGGATTTTCCCAAGTACTGTTCTCCCAATTCAAATTTCCATTAGCATCATATAGCGCAGGTGCATTCGGGGCAAGATTTCTCGAAATCCGCGTAAGGTCAGCCGCTGGTTGGTCGTTGTGTTGCACATCATAACCACCCGAGAAGACCACTTTAAACCGTTTGTCTTCACTCTCATGGTCCAAACTCACATGCACCGCTCCTTTTTTATAAGTAAAGTCTCCCGGAAATACTGTGCTTTGGGTATACGTATTCCCACTAACTAAAAAATGCGTCTGTGCAGAACCGCCCAATACACTGGCTTGCAATGTCTTAATCACAGCAGTGCCACCAGTGAGTTCCTTTTGCCAATCGGTATAGCGGTTCACATCCCAAGTACCATTAACATCATAAGCATTATAAGGATACGTAGTAATGCCATCGTTGGCAAACGCCTGTTGGCGTATCGCAAGGTATTGTGAGGTATTAAGTAAGTCTAGCTTTTTAGTAATTTGCCCGGTTCCGGTACTGGCACTGGCAGTAAACTGTGTTTTTCCTGCCTTACCCTTTTTGGTAGTAATGAGCACCACTCCATTAGCACCACGAGAACCATATATAGCGGTAGCATCCGCATCTTTCAAAATCTCGATGCTTTCAATATCACTGGGGTTGATGGAGTTCAACGGACTCGTAGCAGTAGGCAAAGTCGATGAGGTTTGCGAATCTCCAATAGCATCCGAGGAAAACGGCACACCATCTATAACATACAACGGCGCATTGACGCCACTACGCAAACTATTCAACCCTCGTATTCTGATATCAAAGCCACCACCAGGCACTCCTGTGGTTTGCACAACATCAACGCCTGCCATACGCCCTTGCATCGCAGCAAGCACATTAGCCACAGGCTGTGTTGAAATATCCTTTGATGTTATTTTAGTAATACTCCCAGTGCGTTCCTTATCCTTTACTTTGTAGTATCCGGCATTAACCGTTACCTCTTTCAAGGTAGTAGCATCCTCCTGCATCGTTACATTAACAATACTGTTCACTGAGACTGTGACTGCGACTTCTTTATAGCCGATATAACTAAAAACAAGTACATCGTCCTGTTCAGCTGCTATACTAAACTGCCCTTTGCTATCTGTTATAGTGCTGATGAGTTTCCCTTTTACGGTAACGGTTACGCCCGAAAGTACACCATTGGAATCTGTCACGACTCCTTTAATATTTTGTTGTGTAGAAGCATTGTCACCCTGAACGCAGTCGAAGGGTCTAAGGGTCTCGGTCTTTTTTGTCATCCCGAGCGCAGTCGAGGGACTTACTTTATGACTTTCGACTTTCGACTTTACGACTATGCCAGCCGAAAAAGCCATTTGAAAATATAAACAAAGTACGATAGCAAATAGCCACCTCACTTTGCCAATACGATTTTTATTCATAATATTGGTTAGTTAAATGAAACATTAGTTTTGTTTGTCTACCGGTCCTCTGTTCAACCGCCAAGAAGAGTCAGAGGGCCTTTTTTTTGTCATTGCGAGCGTAGCGTGGCAATCTCGCGTTCATTTAGTGGGGTTTCACCATAAGCACACAGTTTTAAGGTTAATAAATAACTGCGATGCTTGCTGTCAGCAATGCTATGAATCGGTAAGTGAGTAAAAAAAGAGGCGTGGGTACTCATCTTATTGCACTGGAGGTACTGGTATACCTAGAAACAATAAGTGAGCCTACGCCATAGGACGTGAGCATCATACTTATCATCTCGTTTCTATAAAATTACCAGTTTTCCAGTGCGAGATTCAAAGCGAATGCTTCAATATTGTATTTGAAGAATCGCAAATTTATGTAATTGGAAACAAATATAAGAAAATATATCAAATGTGGTTTACTTAACCTACATTATTTTTTTTAAATCTATTGAAATTGCTCTATCAAAATGAAGAAATGGAGAAGAAGCAAAATAAAATAGAGTTTCAGATAGAGTTTGGAAAGCAAATAGAGAAACTAAGGACTGAACAAAAGTTGAGCTACAGACAATTAGCTCAGAGATGCGATGTAGATTTTAGTAACATTAGTAAGATTGAAAAGGGAGAAATTAACATTCAACTTTCAACGGTTCTCGAACTTGCTAAGGGTTTATCAATAACTCTGAAGGAACTATTTGATTTTAAATATGAAATTGATAACGAATAACCAATTTAAGAGTTTACTTAAATACCACTAGAGAAAGATGCTGAAAGGCATCTTTTTTTATTCCAAAACTGCATAGCAGATATTCCCATATTGCATATTTGATAACCTTATCAAATGATATTTTGAGCATCTTTAAAATCAAAATATGGAATGGTATGAAATTCTAATAGTAATCCCGGTAATAATTATTGGTACTTATATCCGAGGTAAAATCTATGACCGCAAAAAGAACATGCATCATAATGATAGTTGGAAAAGTAGGAAAAAGTAAAAGAAATAAATATATTTTGAATATATTTACTACTTATTTTTCATCAAAAAAACAATAAAAAAATATTATGGACGGAGGTTACTATGCGATAAAAGGATTTGAGTATCAAATTGATAAAACGCTATTAGAAGTTCTTAGCGCTAGCACCAACGATTTGGTTGTTAGACTTGAGCAAATTCAAGATATTGACACTGATGATTACGTTATGCAAGTAAAATACAAAGAAGCTACCAAATTAAACCCCTCGGTAATTCGAAAACCTATAATTCAATTAATTGAAGAATTCAAATTAGACTCGAATAAAGTCTATATTTTATATTGCTATTTTGCTGATAATAACGGATACACAGAAACTGTTGATACTGAATTTCTGGATAAAATATTAGGTCTAGAAAAAGATAATTATGATGATGATTTGAAGAAAAATTTTCTAACTAAGTTCAAACTTCGCTTTTCTCCTGAATTTCAAAATCAGTATGAATCTGTACTAACTAATTTAGTAGAATTACCCTATTGTAATTCTCCAGAAGAAGCACAATATTATTATTCTATTCTTGTAGATTTTCTGCGCAAAAAAGTGATAACCAATCCGCCTGATGAATCAGGTTCAAGGCAGGTTACAAAAGGTGAATTACTTATGCATTTAAATAACGGGAGAAGGATAGTTTTTATGCCCTCTTACATGGAGTTTAAAGGTCAACAAGCGTATTTTAAATTGCTTAAATCTCGTTTTCGTAAACCAATAAGGAATCAAAATACAATCTTCATATTTGGGAATGTGGAAGTGGAAGATTCTTGCACGCTTGGTTCATTAATTCATCAGATTGTAGAAAATCATTACTTCAAGGCGACTCATGATGTTAAGCCATTGACTTTTGTTATCCCAGACGATAATATTGTTGAAGTAAAGAAATATTTTATTTCACAGGATAGTACTTTTAATGATGGATATGAGTCTATTCAGTTTAGCCAAAAAATTTTTGAGTCTCCAGCTATAATTAATAAGAAAAGCTCCGGAATGAGAACAACAAATAGTTTATCTAAAACTTCATTTAAAACTAGATTAATTTCAGAGACTACTTTTAGCCATTTGTCTGAATTTGGACTTCAAGGTTCTTGGATATTAATAAATTCCCCAAAACACGCATTAATTTGTGATTCTGATTTCCAAATAATTAATCAATTAAATACCCAACAAATACTAAAACTTTTTTAGCATGGACTCAAATAATTTTAAAATCATTAACGTTTCTTCGACTTCACTAAGTATTGAAATCATTGATCCAACCCAATTTGACAACCAGTTCAATCTAGGGAGTTACATTAAGGTTCCGTATAAAAACAACGATAGTAAGTTCGTAGTGGGAATAATAGAAAATTACCGTATCAAGGATAAGGATAATGGTGATGAAGAAACCGAATCAACGCCTCCATCATTTGTCCTTGAAGTTAAACTAACAGGCACATTAGATACAGAAGGTGACACTTTGAAATTTGAACGCGGTGGGCATGGTATTCCTTTACCACCAAATAACGGTATTACATTACTTTCGAATGAAGAACTAACAGGTATTTTCACTACAAGAATAACTGAAAATGAGCGTTTCTTTTTCTCACAACTGACTACATCTAATTTAAAAGTTCCCGTTAATGGCAATAAATTCTTTAACAAGCATTTTGCTATTGTTGGCTCAACTGGTTCAGGAAAATCTCATACTGTTGCAAAAGTTATCCAAGAAGCTATTAAACAGAAAAACAGCGAGTACTCTGGTTTAAATAACTCACACATAGTAGTTTTTGATATTCATGGTGAATATGAACAAGCCTTTCCAAATGCACAAATTCTTAATGCGGCCAATCTTTCATTACCTTATTGGATGTTAAATGGTGATGAACTAGAGCAACTCTTCCTTGATACGGGAGACAGAAACAATTATAATCAATCATCTGTGTTAAGAAAAATTATCACAGATAACAAAAAAAGGCATAATCCTGATGCCGAAAAGGTTCATTTTGATTCACCATTGAAATTTGATATTCAAGAAGTATACAACTGTCTATTCAATATCCAAACTGAAACAGTTAATGCAAAGGCGAATGACCGTTATATGATAGTCGGTGAATCTACTGGATATAATGCCTTAGATTCAACTAATGCGGAACATGGAGTTCAACTTGATTCAAAGGAGAGAATCGAAAAATACTTTAAATCAAAACTTGAATTTTTTCCAAATAAAGCGCAAAGTGTTTCGAATGGAACTTATGCTGATGGAACTCTAGATAAATTTGTTGAGCGCTTGGAAAATAAACTTCAAAATTCTCGTTTGCAATTTTTATTTGGCAACCAATCAAGAGATATTTCTTTTGAGGAAACTGTAAAACAATTTATTGGTTTTAAAACTGGAATGGAAGGTAATATTACAATTATAAACTTAGGAGGAATACCGTTTGAAGTACTAAGTATAACAGTGTCCCTAATCTCAAGAATATTGTTTGATTTTGCATTTTTCTTAAACAAGATTTTGAAAGCTGGCGACAAGACAGAAACGCCTTTATTATTGCTTTATGAAGAAGCTCATATTTATGTTCCTAAAAGCGATTTATTGAAATATAAATCTTCAAAACTTGCCATAGAAAGAATTGCCAAAGAAGGCAGAAAATATGGTGTAACTTTAGGAATTGTTAGTCAAAGACCTTCTGAAATATCAGAAACAATATTTTCGCAATGTAATAATTTTATTGCGATGAGATTAACAAACCCAGAAGACCAAAATTTCGTGAAAAGATTATTGCCTGATACTTTGGGGAACTTAACTGAAACTTTACCAACACTTCAATCAGGAGAGGCCTTACTAATTGGAGAATCAATAGTTCTTCCTTCACTAGTAAAAATTGACAGATGTGATCCTGAACCAAAATCATCAGATATAGAATACTTTGAGATATGGAAAGAACAATGGAAAAATGTAAATTTTGAAAATATTCTAAATGAGTGGAAAAAATAATAAAACGATACAAGACAGCAGTTTGTCAAAATAGTTAGTTTCATTTTAGTTTCTCTCAGTTAGTTAGCATATCCTATCCTTATCAGATAGCATTAAAGGATATTTATATTAATAATAAAAAACAAAATTAATAGACCGCTGAAAGAAAACAATAACTATCATACTAAAATCAATAATGCTTGATTATGAATTATGACTTATCAAAATTAAATGCCCGTGAATTTGAATCTTTGGGAGCCTCCATTATCGAAAATATTTTAAAGACAAATGTTGAAAAATTTAAATCCGGTAGAGATGGCGGGGTTGATGGAAGATTTTGGATTGGCAGTAACAAAGAAGGAATAATTCAATGCAAGCATTACTTTGAAACACCTTATCGTAAATTGGTTAGTGACTTGCAGTCCGTTGAAGTTGCCAAAGTTAGAAAGCTTAATGCCGGCAGGTATATATTTATTACTTCAAAAAAACTATCCCGAGTAAACAAGCAAGAAATCAAGAAAATATTTAAGCCATATATTCTTAAAGAAGATGACATCTTGAGTGGTGACGATATTCAATCCTTTTTGGCTAAGAAAGAAAATCTACATATTGTGGAGCAACACTTTAAACTATGGATGACCAGCACATTTGTCTTAGATTTAATTGCCAATAACGCAATTACAGGTCGGAGTAAAAGTACTTTGGAGGATATAAAAGACAGAGCTTTAAAATATGTAGTAACAGACAATCACTTAAAAGGAATTATACTTCTAGAAGCACAAAACGTAGTAATACTTACTGGTGATCCTGGAATTGGTAAGACAACTTTAGCAGACACATTGGCTCTTCAATATATTGCAAAAGGTTATGAGTTTTGTGAAATCGAGGAGAACATTAGTGAGGCAGAAAATATCAATAGAGAAAGTGAGAAAAAAAAGATTCTATTTTACTGCGATGACTTTCTTGGCAGTAATTTATACGACGCAATCAACAATAAACGAGATTCTCATATTGTTAAATTCATAAACAGAATAGCAAAAGATAAGACAAAAAAATTCATTCTTACTTCAAGAACAAATATTTTAAATAAAGCTCATAGTCTAAGTCATGTATTTCAAAACGGTAAAATTAGGGATAATGAATTTTTACTGAAAGTTGAAAATCTTACCAAAATAGATAAAGCCAAAATATTATATAACCACATTTACTACTCAAATCTAAGCAAGGAACATATTGATGAAATATATGCAGGTAGAAAATATAAAATAATAATTTCTCACCGTAATTATAATCCAAGGTTAATAGAATTCATAACAGATAGCGTCAGAATTGGTAAAATACTGCCCGCTGATTATTGGGATTATATTTATCAAAGTCTTGAGAACCCTACAGCTATATGGTCTGGTTATTTCCAAAATCAAACAGACGACTGTGTGAGAACATTGGTATTTTTAACTGTTTATAACAATGGTAAAATTTCTGAAGAGCATCTAAGAGAATCGTATAATAAGTTTTTGAAATTACATCCTGTAAATCTCGGTGACCACACTGATAAAAGTTTCGAGGCTGTTAGAAAATTAGCGTTAAAGTCATTGCTGAATAGAAACCAAATTCAGGAATCGAAATATGAATATTCATTATTTAATCCATCAATCGCTGATTATATTTTGAATTCGTATGCCAAAGAATACGAGCTAATTGCAAACGTTTTTAAATCTTTAAATACAACAGAATCAATCAAATATTTTCATTCGCAAACTATTTCCAAAAAAATTAGCGCAGCTAATTCTAAAAAAATCCATGCTTTATTATTTGACTATTTTTTCGAAAACAAAATGTTAGAGCAAGATTGGGATTTTCTCATTCTGTTGTCATACATTGACTTTTCTAACGATAAATTCATTGAAAGAATTGAAATATTTCTTAAAACATTAGTAACTACAGACTATACAACCGGAAATAATCTTTGGGAACTATTGATGTTATTGCAAGAATTTGAACCTAAAATAAATATTAGTAGCTACAATTTTTTATATGGTTTTATTGAAGACTTAGATAGTGAAGACGACTTACAAAGGTTACTGAATTTTATTGATGAAAATAATATTGATGACGAATATATTCTCTCAAAAGTGAACAGTTCGATTGAACAAATTTTAATTGATATGGTCTACAATAATGATTTGGATATTGATCATAGCAAACATCTGAAACATAATTACTATCCAGACGGAGATATCGATTTAGAAATTGATATTGAAGGTCTTACGTCAGAAGTTAGAAGTGTTTTTGATTCGTATTTGAGTAATTTTAATGAAACAGGATTACTAAAAATTGGTTTTGATGTATCTATTGCACTATCAAATGCACCGATAGAAGACTTGGTACAAAATTATTTAGAAAACCTAGGATACTATGATGATGAATATCGACCAGGTCATAATGGTTCTTCCAGCACCGATGACGACATTGATGCAATTTTTGAACGGTAATAAATCATCTAATTTTGAAAACTATATATGAAAATATTTGAACCATTAGAAGCAGGTGTAATTGAAGGAATAAGTAAAACTTTAGGAGAGACCAACAAAGGACTATCAGGAACTGAAATTGAAAAGTTTCTGGCAGAAGCTCGGATTGCCGATTGTGACCCCATAATAACAAAATGGAAAAGATTATACAATGCATTTGTCAACTATCAAAATAAGAATAAAAATTCTAATAATATCTTAACTTTCATTAATAAATCAATGAGTCCTGCAAGGTTTGTTGGAAAAAATGAACAGTTTGAGGACATTAGATTTGAACTGAACAAATATTTATCGTTCTCAGGTTTAAAACTCAAAGAAAACGGCAAATTTACTTCAACAGACTCAACCTCAACAATCTCAGAGGCAGAACAAAAAGCTAATAGATTTAAGAGTAAGCTGCAACAAAGAAATACTCATGAAAAAATATATGAATATTGTAAAGCAGAATTATTAGCAGAAAATTATTTCCATTCAGTCTTTGAGGCAGTTAAAAGCATTGCAGAAACTATTAGGCAAAAAACTGGTTTAAATCATGATGGGAGTGAATTAATTGAACTAGCATTTTCAATAAAGAATCCTCTAATAACGATTAACAAACTCTCAAACGAAACAGAAGAAAGTGAGCACAAAGGTTTTGCTAATCTGATAAAAGGTGTTTTTGGGATGTTTAGAAATACTGCTGCCCATGCTCCAAAAATTACCTGGGAAATAAATGAAACTGATGCTTTAGATATAATGTCAACAGTTTCATTAATCCATCGGAAACTTGAATAATAGTAAGAAGCTCTTTTATAGAAAAACATTGGTTTGTTTCAATATCTGAGACAGCTTTTTTTAAAGCATTAATACTAAATAGAAAATTATACTTATTTAACTAACGCTACTAGCTTGACAGTTAAAAGTTGCGCAACCCTTCAATAAAAAATGATAAACTACACTCCTAATTCACTAAACTTTCATATTGATTGGAACTTGAAACGCGAACCGGTATTTAGATTGTTGGATAATACTATATGGCTTGATAATTTTTTTAAGACCGGAGAAATAATGATAAGCTGCTTCAATAAATTTAAAAAATATCCTGACGAAATGCAGGGTGATGGACGCGAAGGTGAAATGATGATTGGGGGTTATAATGAAAAAACTAAAAAATCCAGCCACATAATTTATGAATCAGGATTGAATGCCTATGTAATGTCAACCACAAACAAAATAAGTAAAGAGGTAGTCAAAGACTTTAATGCTACATGTGCGATTCAGATAAATAATCCAACATTATTTGCCATAGAAATTTCAAAAAAACTTCCTTTTGTGTTTTCTGGTTTAGAAGGCAATTGCGATTATACATCATCGAGAAGCCATTATTTCCATACTCATATTGAAGAGTTTTATGAAATGGAAGTTTCAAATAATCAAAAAACTCAGGATATTATTAACCGAATAATGATGGGGAAAGAGCTTTTTTTAAAGCTTGATAAGTATAAACATCAACAAGAGTATCGTTTCGTTTGGTTTTCTCCGATTCCAATTAATGACTCAATAATCGTGAAATGTCCTGAAGCAATCCAGTTTTGTGAAAAATTAATTTTTTAACCTATAAATTGTAGTATGCAAAATATATTTATAAGTGAAAATGACCATTTTAAATGGAGCAAACAACGAGAATATATTTTATCATTAGAAACAATAGATGATACAATAAGAGAAAAGGCAATTGATTCACTCAATTTTCTTGAGCAGGAATTAGGTCGTAATTTTTTAAAAACCTATTCAGTTAATCACCCATTAAGACAAAAGATTAGTGAAAAAACAAAATGGCAAATTGAGGAGTTAATCGGATTTACTGATACACTAAAAACTTTAAAAACTTCAGACAGTAATTATAATAAATTATTATTAAAGCTTTTAAGTCATTCAGATGCAAGTTCAGAAGCAGTAACCTTTGTTGAAATTGCAAGAATGTATAATCAGGAAGATTTCAAAATTTCATTTATTGAGGAAGATAAAGGGAAGAATAAAAACGACAAAACACCGGATATTGAGGTAATTAACAAAATAAATAGTGATGTTTTTTATATTGAACTGACAACGCTTGGCAAAGCTGATTCACAGAAAATCATTAGTAATAACTATAATTTTTTCCATAATCAATTTAATTATGTTCCGCCTCAGTTTCCATTTTATGGTAAACAAAAAAAAATAATCATTGAGGAAGAATATATAGATATAAAGGTAATAATCGATGAAGCTAAAAGAAAGGTAAAAGAAAATAATCAAATAATTTATTATAGTGACTCTCGCTTTAATTTTCTCTTAGCTCCTGAAAGAGACACAGAAAGCTTTAATGAAATTTGTAAACTGAATAAGATAAGACCTATTCATTTTGATAGCTTGCCACATGATTTTGATGAAACAAGTCGCATAAATAGCAGGTTAAACAAAGCAAAACAAATACCACAAGAATATAATGGGTTATTATATATTTCAGTTACACCATTGTATTTTATGTTATTTGATATGCAGACTGCAATAGATCGTTTAGCAGCTAATATTACAAAATATCAAAATCTAATTGGAATAGTTTTATACACTAAGATTGTTAATGCTGGTGAAACTGTAACAATACCTATTGGTAAACATTTTTTTTCTCAAAAAAAAATTGAAAACTTAACCTATGCATCGCTTTTTATTTTTAATAGTCATTGCAAGGTATTGGTATCAGATGAAACTATTGATAAAATTTACAAGACTTTAATTTAATATAACCTCTTTTCATCATCATTAGTAAGAATTATGATTGAACGTAAAATAAAAAATTTCAAAAAAGAATTAGCAATCATTAATTGGGTCGAAGGCTTTAATAAACAGAAAGTTTTAATTCGTGACGAGTCAAATAATGCCTATTTGAATAAATCTAATAGGAAATTTATTTTTTTCCATAAAGGTATTTTCCCATATTCGAAAAATGGTACGCTTGATATTAATATTGAAGGCTCTCAATACTATATCAAATCTTCCGATTTCAAAGAACCTGTCAATAAAAATTTTACTCAAATACCATGTGAAAGCGCCTGCGACGTAGATACTTTTACAAAGGGGAATTTAAACAGAAGGAAACTTTTTCGAATGTTTTTTTTTGACAAATCAGAACGAACACACATTTTTCATCACAAACTCGAATTTCCGAAGTATGACGGCAAAATTCCCTGGGCTTTCGAATGCACCAGAGTACAGGTCAAAAATAAACGTTACGACATCATACAGCATAAGCATAACAATCAAAGCTATATTATTATAGAAAACCTAGACCCGGTTAGTTATAGTAATTTTAAAAAAGACTCCTACTCTATTCAAAAGGGGATTGGCTTTTTAATTGGCTACATGCCGGGTGGTGAAAATTATATTTTTTCTGGTGATAATTTTGTTTACCAACGCTTGTCTAGAAAAGCGTTAAAGTCGATTTATCATCCGGTAACATCCAACCCATATTCTTTCACACTACTGCACGATCAAAGGAAAATAGCAGAACGTTATGAATCTATACTTACTGTAATACCAGCTTCAGTAATTTCAAATTTTGTCAATAAAATTCATGATAGCGAAGAGCTTTCTGTGGCAATTATATTTTTAATGGAGGTGGCGAGTTTAAGCTCTGTGGTTTCAATGCCAGGGGTATTTTCAGTTATACTTGAATCTTTTGCCAATATAATAATCAATGAACAAAAGATAAGACAAAGCCTTATCACAGATGAAGAATTAGCAAAGGAAATAATTGACGAACTTATTTTAGTGATAGATAAAAACGCATCAAAAATGCACTCAGATGCAGCAATAAAAATTAGAAGGCGAGTTGCAGCAATTAACCAACCTGTAAATACTAAGAAAATTTCAAATGCGATGAAACTTCGCGAACCATTTGATCAACTCGGCATATCACTTTCCAACCTTGATGAAAAGGCAATAGATTATCGCAATGATTTACTTCATGGAAATATATTAATGCACGATGAGACCAAACGAACAAGCAAAGAAATTGATAACCGTATGATATATGTTAGTGCTAAACTTTATACTCTAATAAGTAAACTAATTTTAAAATATTGTGGTTACAACGGTTACGTCATAAACCATGCTAAGTTTTATGATCTAGATGGAATTTTTGGAGAAATTGACTTTTTTGAAAAAATTTAAATTTTAATAAGATAAGTCAAATAAAAAAGTAATTCTATCTTGTGTTTGTACAATGAAGAATGACTAGGAGATATCAATAAAGATTTTATATTATAATCAGCTAGCATAAATGGAAAATCTAGACAAAAAAATTAGTGATTTACAAGTTGAATTACTCGAATTTGCCCAAACACTAAATTTTGAAGAATCATTTGAATTTTCACCTTCAAGTCTTGAAAAGATACAATGGGATAAAATTGAATGTCAGGGTTTATATTTGATAGAAATCAAAAATGACTCAAAGTTTAATCATTTCAAAGAATGGGCAGATGAATTCTGTCTCAAATGGATGGATCCATTATATATAAAAAGATGGGTGCCAAACCCCAAGAAAAAGAGATTGTCAAAACATTCGGAATTAAAAGACTGGATTCCTCTTTACATAGGCAAATCACAAAAAATTAATGCTCGCTTTTATGAACATATTTATTTAAGGCTTGAGCAGCCCACAACTGGTTTAAAATTAAAGGCTCGTGAAAATATGCAAAACGAAGTTTTTAGACTGAGCTATATAAATATTCCAACACAAAATTATGATTGGGTAATGCCTGTTTTCGAAAATAATTTACGGAATAGAATCAACCCTATCTTAGGACGACAATAACTGTTTTTTGTTTTTAATTTGCAAAAATTAAAGATATTTTTATTGTTTTCGTTGTAAATTGTTTTATTTTTGTAAAAAATAAGCATTATGATTATTAATTTTAAAATAAAAAATTATCGCTCAATAAAAGATGAAACTCTTTTTAGTCTGGAAGCATCAGGAGCAAAAGGAAAATCAGACAATGTTGCAGAGATTACTGTAAAAAATGGAAAAAAATTTCGTTTGCTCAAAACAGCGGTAATCTATGGAGCCAATGCCAGTGGTAAAAGTAATGTAATTCGAGCTTTTTGGGCTTTCCGACAATTAATAGATCGTTCGTTCAGATATGATGTAAACGACAACATTGAACTTGCAGAACCGTTTGAACTCGATGTCGAAACAGCTGACCAACCCACCGAATTCACTCTTAATTTTATTGGGTGGGATAAAGTTCAATACATTTATTTTATGGCTATTTCTAAAAGAGACGGTATAATTGAAGAAACACTGAAATATTACCCTGAAAAGAGTCAAAAGATAATTTACAAAAGAACTGGAAGAAAAATTACCAGTATAAACCGTGATTTCTTTAAAAACAAAAACAGCTTTGACAAAATAAATCCTAAACGTCTTTTCTTATCTGAGTTAGGCAACAGCGGAGAAGAATATTGGGAAAATATGCGTAATTATTTTATACATGGAAACATGGTATTAAATGCTGCTGCCAATGGCATGCTTATTGGGCTTGCCGAAAATGCCAAAAGTCTTTTTGAAAGTGATATTGAAGGAATGGAGGATATAAAAAACAAAGTTGTTAAACTTGTTCAATTATCTGATTTAGGGATAAAAGGCTTAGAACTTGTTGAAGAAGAAGAGTTTTTTAAACCGGGTGTTAACAAGGAATCATACTCTGGTTCAAGAATTAATAAGCGTTTCAAAACAACGCATAATGTCTACAAAGATCACAAAATTTTTAAACAACATCAGTTTGATTTACTAAACCAAGCATCAACGGGTACAATTGCATTAGTTGGTTTATGTACCGAGATAATGCTGTCTTTAAATTTTACTGGAGGAAGGCCAATATGGATAGATGAAGTTGATAACAGCATGCATCCATACCTTTGCAGGTTTTTAATTTCATTATTCCATCATCCTCGAAGTAATCCATACAATTCACAGTTGATTTTCGCAACTCATGAAACCACTTTGCTCGACAAAAATAATTTCCGTAAAGACCAAATTTGGATTACTTCAAAAGACAAATATGGTTGTACTAAACTATATAGCGTTTATGATTTAGACATCGAAGGACTTCGTGATGATATCCCATTTGACAAATGGTATATGAGTGGCAAATTCGGTGGGCTTCCGAACATAAAAACTATGGATTTTATTTTTGATCGAGATAACAAATTGGAGTATGAGAAAGAGAAATAGGGTTTCCAAAAAACCGGTACTTTTTATTGCTTGTGAAGGAACCTCAACCGAATTCAATTACTTTACCAGTTGGGGAGAAACAGAAGAAGCATTAGATAAATTTGAACGGGTTGAAGTTTATCCCGATGAAAACGAAAATAACCCACAAACTAATCCGTATCAACTTTTTCAAATAGCAAAAAATGCTTTAGATAGTGGTTCAGCAGATTACGCCTGGGCGGTTTTCGATAAAGACAATCATCCAAGACTTCCCGACACTTTTACTGATGCCGCTGCTGCAGGTGTTAATATTGCATTTTCTTCCCGGTCTTTTGAAGAATGGGTTTTAATGCATTTTGAAAAAAATAACACTACATTTAATGCAACCGAATGTAAAAATGCTAATGGTAGGCCAACCAATTGTGGTTCACATTTAGTCCCTAATTGCACACCGATTGATTGTTTAACGGGTTATATCAGGAGAAATAATTACATCCCGGGCTATTCTAAAAAAAGTGATTTTGATTTATTTACTGCAATACATCAAAATACTGAAGTCGCTTTGACAAATTCGGCTTGGCTGCGTTTTCAGGTTGGTGCCTCCATAAATGTAGCTCAACCTCCTCTTCACAATTTAAATCCATACACTAACGTTGACCAATTAATTTATCAGTTTCTTCCTTCCACATTAAACATAGAATGGGGTAATGCAAATACCAATATTCAATTAAACAATTGGACAATAAATACCCGATTAGACAATGGAGATATTGTTGTCAATGTATCACATACACAACCAAATCCACAAATTTTAAATGCTCTATTTCTTGATTCATTAGTAACCACTGATGATTCCTTAAATGAGACTCCCGGCACGGTTATAAATAATCAATATTTGACTAACAACAATGGAAGTAATAATCAAATATTGAGAGCCAATGACGTTATTGAATACAGAATACAAAACAATAACCAGCAATACTTTCTATTCAAGAACGACAATACTAGAATTTTTATAACACTCTACTGAAATAGCTGAATTATATGAATTTCTAATTAAGCCATTTGAGAGAAAGGGTATCGATATTTACTAATAGAAATTGACGAATTACTAAATACAAATAATAAAGTATTTATTGTTTTAGGAGTTGGCATCTGTTGACCTGTGAACCTGGACTTAAACAAATCATTAATCGTAAACGAGCATAGCCTTAACTATAAGTAGTTAACTGTTCAATCATATAAAAACGTTCAAAAAGTTATACATTCATTTGGGTATTTTGACGTTAAAATATTCTTATTATAACGCATACAAAATCAATCGTTTAAAATTATTATTTAAAATAAGTCTAAATAAAGTTTGTATTTTCAAAAAGAGAAAATATATTTGCGCTTTATTTTTAATTAATCTAAATAGTGAATTACAAATTTATTCTCATAACTCTTTTTACAAGCCTTGTATTCACCAGTTGCTCTGATGTAAAAGAATATAGCACCATTCCTGATGACAAAATTGCTTTGGGAAAACTGCTATTCAACGACGCCAATCTGTCCAATCCTATCGGTCAGGCCTGTGCTTCCTGCCATTCTCCCGAAACCGGTTTTAGTGACCCACTGCACCAGATTGTTTCTGAAGGTGCCGTCAGCAATACTTTTGGAAATCGAAATGCACCCAACTTAGCTTACAATGTTTTTGCTCCAAATCGTTATTACAATACTATTGATGAAACTTTTGTTGGTGGATTCTTTCTAGATGGTCGCTCACCAAACCTACAGGAACAAATGATTCATCCGCTGCTCAATCCGGTAGAAATGAACAATACATCAACAGCACAAGTGGTAGCCAAAATCAAAGCTGCTGCTTATTACCCTCAAATCGTAGCACTTTATGGCAATTCTCCTTTTGATGATGATATTTTATCCTATGCAGCCGATGCCTTAATGCGTTTTGAAACTTCAGATGAAGTCAATGCTTTCACCTCCAAATACGATTATTATCTGCAGGGAAGAGCTACACTTAGCCTGGAAGAACAAAAAGGTTTAGTGCTTTTTGAAGGAAAAGCCAAATGTGCCCTTTGCCACGTAACCGATCCTGATCCTGACCAAAAGAAAGTGTTGTTTACTGATTTTACCTATGACAATCTTGGCGTGCCAAAAAACCCGGATAATCCTTTTTATACCGCAGCTTCAAATCCGTTAGGCATCAATTATGTCGATTTAGGAATTGGCGCCATTGTGTCGCAGCCAACCCATTACGGAAAATTCAAAGTGCCAAGCTTGCGCAATGTGGCCATCTCAGCCCCTTACTTTCATAATGGTTCCATAACCACATTGGAAAAAGTGGTGCGTTTTTACAATCGAAGAGATTTAAACACCGGTGAATTTGCAGCTGCCGAAGTAAGCCAGAATGTAAATATAGAAGAACTCGGAAACCTGCAACTTACCGATGAAGAAGAACTAAATCTAGTCGCTTTTCTGAAAACATTAACCGACGGCTATCACAAATAGTATCTAATCCTAATTTTTAAAACCAAATATATAATGAAAAATATTTTTAGAATAACAGCAATTGCACTTTTAAGTTCAATGAGTTTAATGGCTCAGGACCGGGTTTTTAACTACACTTACCAGAGCAACGTTCTAAATAAAGGTGTGAAAGAAATTGAAGTATGGACTTCTGTAAATACCGGAAAAAAGGATTATTACAGACAATTAGAAAGCCGCGTGGAATATGAAGTTGGTTTAGGTTCTAATCTTCAAACCTCGTTTTATTTGAACTCTAAGCAAAATGCTTTTTATGATGATATTACCGGTGAAATTGTTATGGAACCAACTGAAATCTCTTTCTCTAACGAATGGAAATATAAATTTTCAGACCCAGTAGCCGACAAAATAGGATTTGCTGGTTATGGCGAAATAACGGTAGCAACAGACGAATTAGAATTAGAGCTAAAAGCAATCTTTGACAAAAAAATAGGCAATACTCTTCACGCATTAAACTTAGTGGTAGAGCAAGAATGGGAAACAACTACTGTTGACGGAAAAATGAAAACAAATCAAGCCACCAAATATGACATAAATTACGGCGCTTCCTACACCCTTTCAAACAAATGGAATTTAGGTGCTGAAATTTTAGACCGAAATGTGTATTATAACGAGGATCATGCCACACATTCTGCTATTTTTGCAGGGCCATGTTTAGAATATCATGTGGATAGTTTTTGGATTAACCTTTCTTATTCCCCACAAGTTGTAGGGTTACACAATCCTGACGGATCAAAAGGGCTAAATGTTGATGAATTTACCAGAAATAATTTCAGAGTATTATTCTCGTATTGGTTTAAATAATATCCGATGAAAAAACTATTGATTTTCCCTGCTTTAGTACTGATTTCATGTAGCTCACAATTGTACGTCCCTGTGCATGAGGTGAATTCTGTTTCAGTTGAAAACCTTAAAAAAGGGAGAGATTTATATGTGAATAATTGTTCCAGTTGCCACCAGTTATATTTACCAAATCAATATAATGCCGAAGCTTGGCAGCATAATCTTGATGAAATGCAAGTCAAAGCCAAAATTACTGATGGGCAAAAAAAACTGATTTATGATTATTTAGTCAATGCACCAAAATAAAAAGTTAAAACAGGTATTTAATTCCCGAATCACACACTATATTATTTGCCCATTATGACATAAGCTTATAGGTTTGCCACTAATCAAATCTACAGCATTATGGAGTGGTGGCAAATTCTAATAGGAATACCGGTTATAATAGTAGGCGGTTACATTCGAGGTAAAATCTATGAGCATAAAAAGGATATGCATCATAATGAAAGTTGGAGAAGCAGAAAAAAATAATCATCCTCTTTATATTTTTATTTACATTTGAAACCGCCCATGTTCTGAGACAACCAAATGCCACAATTATTCGGAACTCAATTTTTTCATTTTGCCGCTTGTATTCATACTTGCGGCAATCGTTTTTTATAGTATTATATAAAAGGAAATGGTAATAAAGAAACTATAGTTAATAGTATATTATTTAATGGCATAGAAACTGATAAAGAATAAAAACACAGCATAATGTTTGTTATTATGAACATAAATACTATTTTTGTTCATAATAATGAACATTTAGTAATATGAACAGAAAAAAACAGACCGTTTTTCCTAAGCACTTAATAACGCTAGAACAGATGGGTGAAAACATAAAGTTAGCTAGGAAAAGAAGAAAGCTTACTGCTGTTCAGGTAGCAGAACGAGCCGATATTGTTAGGACTACTTTATATCAAATAGAAAAAGGTAATCCTAGTGTTGCTATTGGTGCTTATTTTAATGTACTAAGAGTATTAGGCCTACAAGATGATTTTCTAAAACTCGCTTCAGATGATGAACTGGGAAGAAAACTCCAAGACCTAGAACTCCTTAAGTAATACTGTATCGTCAGTTCGAGTGATTTTCACATAATACAATGGAGTGAAAATAGTATCGAGAACATCTAACATCCAAAGATCTAACAATCCAAAATGTCCACAAAAACCGAAATATACGTTTACGCCCACTGGCTGGGAATGAAAGAACCAAAAATAATCGGGATCCTTTCAGCACAACAAGCCAAAGGCAAAAAAGCATTCAGCTTTGAGTATGATAATGATTGGCTCAAATCAGAACAAAAATTTATGCTCGACCCAGACATACAATTGTATGGTGGTCCTCAATACCCAAACCAAAAGGAAAACTTCGGTATATTCCTCGACAGTATGCCCGACACTTGGGGACGCACCTTAATGAAACGCCGAGCAGCACAATGGGCAAAAGAAAACAAAGAAAAAGCACCAACGCTCTACGATATAGATTTCCTGTTAGGAGTATATGATGAAAGTCGTATGGGTGCATTACGTTTCAAAACCGACCCAAATGGCGATTTTTTAGACAACAATGAAACGGCTTCAACTCCGCCTTGGGCATCAATTCGTGAGTTGCAAAACGCAGCCTATATTTTTGAGAATGATATCGATAACGAAGAAGTCAACAGATACCTCTCAGTACTAATTGCTCCTGGTTCTTCCTTGGGTGGCGCAAGACCTAAAGCCAATGTTTTAGATGCCGATAAAAGCGTTTGGATTGCCAAATTCCCTTCCAAAACAGATACTGTCGATAAAGCCGCTTGGGAATTTCTTGCCTATCAACTGGCTATAAAAGCAGGAATAGAAATGGCTCCATGTCGTATCGATAGGATATTAGGAAACTATCGTACCTTTTTCACAAAACGTTTCGATCGCGAAAATGGTGAAAGAATACATTTTGCCTCAGCCATGACCATGACAGGAAACAACGAAGATACCATCAGGGATAACACGGCAAGCTATTTAGATATCGCAGAGTTCATCAGTAATTATGGTGCTAATATAGAAGCTAACCTGCACCAACTATGGCGCAGAATAATTTTCAACATTGCTATTTCTAATACTGATGATCATTTAAGAAATCACGGCTTTATTTTAACCAAAGACGGTTGGATTTTATCACCGGCTTATGACCTCAACCCATCTATCGACAAAGACGGGCTAGCACTAAATATTGATACTGATAACAATGACCTCGATTTTGAATTGGCAATCAGTGTAGGTGAATATTTCCGTTTAAACAAACAACAAATGGAAACCATAATACAAGAAGTTGTTGAGGTTACAACCAATTGGAGGACTATAGCTAATGAAATTGGAATTCCAAGAAGCGAACAGGAATTAATGGAAAAAGCTTTTTACAAAAAATAAAACTAAAAGATATGTGGATAAAAGAGCCAAATTTTCCACTTGGAGAATCGTTTAATGACAAGTTAAATTTTGTCTTTAAACGAGATAATATTTACGTTATGGATAATCATTTAGCAGCTAGTTGGTGTTGGATGAATTGTATTGATATTGGAGCAGTGCATAATCTCTTCCACATTGACAGGCATTACGACTTACTACATTTTCCTAACACTGTACAAACACAAATAGTTGATGTTGGTATACAATTAAACTCATTAACATTAAATGAATATGTGGCGTTAAGGCAGCCAATGGCAGGAAGTCCAGATGCAGCTTTGTTCAGATGGGACAATTATATTGGCAACTTGAATTTAGTGTACCCTAATTTATTCGGCTTTAAATATTTTGCAGCACACAATGAAGGTACTCCTCTTAATAATTTTATCGATAATGAATATGAAATAAAAGACCTTACAACAAATGTTGAATATTGGATGAGCCAAAGAGAAAATAAATGGATTCTAAATTTAGACATTGATTATTTTTTTGCAAACTCAGAGGAAGGAAAATATCAAATGCTTACAGATGAATACATTATCGAACTTTGCAAAAATATAAATCAGGCGAGAAAGCATATTGCTGTAATCACAATTTGTTTAAGTCCTGAGTGTTGTGGTGGTTGGGATATTTCCATTCAAAAAGCAAAGCTAATATGCGAGCAATTAGGATTTGAATTGCCTTTATAAATTAAGCAACGGATTCTAAACTAGGAAAGTAATCAATAATATTTCTTTTGTCTTTGGTAATATCGTTAATCATTTTGAAACAAAATCTACTAATAGTACTTTTATCTTCATTACTTAAAGTGTCAGAAATTATGTTGTTAGAATTAGCCGGATCAACAATACGAAGATATTCAATATTTGAAGCTATAAAGTGAGTCACATCTTTTAGTGCTTTTTCTATATTATTTGATATTGCTATTTGTTGAAAGGCTTTTTTAGCCAACCATTCCAAATGAATAGATTTTATTTTTAAATTATTCTCTGTTTTCCATACTTTCAGAAGTCTCACAATTCGTTTTTCACGATAATTAAAGTTTAGAAATGATAATTGCTTTTGAGCATTAGTTTTCTTGTAAGTAGGTTTTTCAAAAAAACCGGTTTTGTTCACAAAAAGACAAGTATCGTTACTACCATTATCTATTTGACGTGTTGGAACTATATCAATCCGCTTTAATTCATCTTTAATTTTAAATTCAAGACCTATAGAATGTTTCTGTTCTCTAACGCTTTCTAATCTAACGTCTTTAAACTCATCAAAGACATAATCAGAAACTTTATAATAAACATCTGCCAATGTTCCAAAATCTTTTTTAAATTGAAGTTGAATATCAATATCCGAACCATATATTGAAGTTCCTTTAGCTATAGAACCATGAAATTTTGGAGTTATAGCCAAATCGCTTTTAAATTTTTGATTTAATTTAGCTTTAACTTGCTCTGCCTTATCAAGCAATAAAGTATTATCATCTTTATAGTAATGCAATGATTTGTGAAGATAATTAGGCACACTTCCAAACTTTGAAAACACTTGAGTCATTTTTTTATCACGAATAGAACCTAAAACAAAACCGCCTGATCCACCAAATACAGCTCCCTTAGTAGCCGCAAAAGCCAGTTGACCCCAATCAAATTTCTTTTTTGGGTCCTTACTATTAAGTTGGTTAATGGCGTTAATAATTGCATTTCCAACGCCACATACTATAGCTCCAGTCTGAGCATATTTTTTTGCTTTATTCATATTTAATTAAATTTTTTGATCAATCTCAAACCCTACAGATTTTGCATAAGCATTTAAATCGATAGCTGCCACTGTTCCTATCGACTGTTGTAAATATCTTGTAAGTTGAAGAAAGAATGTCACCAAAGAATTCTCCTTTTCACTGAAAGTAACACTTTCAAACGTTCTGTTCAAATAGTAATCATTAATTCTTTTATCAAAATCTTTACTAGTAACATCTTCAGTACCGGTATAATTTACATAAAAGCTTCCATAATCAACAGCACATCCCATTTCAATAGTTTGCAAGTTTTTCAAACTCTTTAAATGTCCTTCAATTGTGTTATTGTTTGCGTGAGTATAGGAATTAGTACTTGATAATATCCCACCAATTATTTTTGTCAATGGTCTAGCCGGTACCTCAACACCCGCATTAATTATTTTTACAGACGTTCTTTTTAAGCTTCGTACGCTTTCTATTTTCTTTCCTGCATATTCAAAAAAATTATCATCACTAACATTGCCCTGCAAATCAGGTTTCACTTCAAATACAGCATAAACACCTTCAGCCGGAATATAATGAATGCCGTTTTGTGTAAATACAAATGGCGTATACTGTTGATCATAAATCACTAAATCAATTTGATGACTTAAACTACCATTACTATCTATTATTATAGCCTTATCAACACAATATCTATTGGGTAGATACTTCCGTAACCATTCAATCCAAACATTTTCTAGAGAATCTCCTTTTGAACCCGGATGCAGAATAAACTCTCTATTAGTATTTAATTGGGCAACCATCTGATTTTGCAACCCATTAAATAAGTCACCTATTTTTATTTTACTACTCATATCTGTATAATTTATTTTTAAATTGAACATAAAAACCAAGTTCAACTTTGGTTTTATTGTAACCTATAATCAACATTATAGGATTTTTTATCGACACCTCATTATGGTTTGCTATTGAATTAATAGCATTAATATCGGTACCACTCGGTATCGGTAAATTATTGGGATGGGTGTGCCATTCTCCAAGGTAAAATTTCTTCGGTTTCTCAGCATAAAACTGTTTTAATTTATTTTCAATACCTATTGTATCTCTTTCAAACAAATAGGGAGTACCTTTAAATTTATTTGGCAAAATAGTATTTGTTATACTTAAATGGGTTTGGTCATCAGAATAATTACCAATCAAAAATCCACCAAACTCGTTGGGATAATGTTGCACCCCAATATCAATTATATTGGATAACAAATTGTCTTCAATATCTAATGTTAATCCTAGTTCTTTAATACTATACATCAAAACTCATCTAATTTTATTGAAAATACATCATCATCATTTGTTTTTAAAACAAAGTTTCTTAAAAGTTTATTGTCGTTGCTCAATTTGATATTAATATGTTTAATAGCAAATTGAACTAACGTATTTATATCATTGTAAGATGCTTTGAAAGTTGGGCTCCAACATCCGGTTGGGTTATGAATATCTTCTAACTCATTTTCCAATACATTCTCATACTGATTCATTACCCAATTATAACTATTGGGCTCAACAGAGCAAACAAGCTCTTTTGCATTATTGGTGATAGATAATGTTATAAGCATTTTCAATTCGAGTTTACCTAAAATATATAACAAGTCGTTGTCTGTTGAACAATCAATGATGATATCATAATGAAGTAATCTTCTTTGTAAATCATTAGTAGCATTGGTTAATCCCTGTGCAACTTTAGTATCCACATGAAACATCCTTACATCAATGATACCAACTTCTACGAAAGGCGAAATTGAAAATAATTGATTGGATAAATCATCAACTTTATTGCAAATACCACTTAGAAATGAGTATTCAGACCGGCATACATTTTCGGGTTCTTTAATGTCATAATCTACTACATCAATGTTTGTGCAACCACATCTTGTTAATGTAGTAGCAACCATACTACCAATAGCACCAATACCAACAATCAGTATCTTGCTTTTTGTTATCTTTTCGGTCAATTTACCTCTGCCAAAAAAATAGTTATACGAACAATTTCTGGTAATACCCCAAGTAATATTTTCATTAATAAATCCGCCTCTCCATACTCTATCTTCTCTATAGGATTCAATCGGAAATTTTCCAATATCTAAAATAGCAACTTGCCAATGTATCTCCCTATCGGATATTTTATAGCCTATCAAAAAGGGTATAGGCTTCCCATTCAACTTTAGATTGTTTTTCTCTACACTATGAAGAAAAGTAAAAACATCTTGATTTACTAAGTATTCTATGTCTTCCCAATTAGTGATTATAAACTTTCCATTTATCGCAGGGGGATTTTCTAAAAAGACATAAATTCCGATATCCTTATTTGGTAATTGCTTTATAGCGCTGCTCCAATTACATTGTGCTATTAATTTACTCGAAGAATCTCTGAATTCTTGAATGACATGATTAAAAATAATCTTTTCATAATACAAACCGTTATTTATTTTTGAGTATTCAAAAAAACCAAACTGATGTTTACTAAAAACATAATCAACTTCTGTAAATAAAAAGGAAAAATGAGAGTCTTTAAACTCTTTGGGTTGCAATATTAAGTGTTCATAATGGTCATCATTATCTTTATTCAAATAATATCTCCAAATCCATCTTTTAAGTGAGTTTATATCAACTTCAATTTTTTTCTTTAAATCAATTTGATGTGAAGTATGCCTGCAAATAGAGCCATCACCCATCACATGCCCATAGGACAAATAATCAGTATTAGAAAAAGTAATAGATTCCACATCCATCCTTTTTAAAGGATATTCGGGGTAAATTTTAACATCAAACAGCAAGTATTCATCAGTTGTTTCAACTTGGACTTTAATCTTTCCAACGATATTAAATTCCAAATCTGAACTAAGTGGAGTTTCGATTGAAACTCCACTTAGTTCAGAAAAAATTTGTTGGATTGTATGTAGTCGTTTATCTGTCATTTATCCGAATCTTTCATTTTTTGGTGGGTTAGAATAAAACCCATTCCCTTTATTTTCGTATTTATTACCCTCTTCTTCTTCCTCTACAAATTTTGCGTTTTCAGGAAAATAAGTTTTGATATTCTCATCATTATCCTCAATTCTTTCAAGCATATTTTTCATATCGTTAGATAGAGCCTGTCTTTCTGAAGTAGTTAATGTTTCTATCAAATCATTAGAGCCGTTTCCGGGATCTTTCAGTGTAAAATTGTCTCCGGTAACTTCATCACGGATATACTGCAATACCGTCTCTAGTTTGCTCCACAAATTACCTGATATATCCTTATTGTCAAAGGCTTTAATGGTAATCAATTCCAAAAAGAAAGATTTCGTTGGATAATTATACTTCGTATTCTTCCAAACTTTAAGTAAACGGATAACCTTTCTGATGGAATCCTTTTCAGTGGTCGCTCTATCCTTAATATTCTTAATTTGAGCTTGAACATTAGTTTTAATTCGCTCACTACCTTCATCAAAGTTTCCATATTTGTAGTAAACATAGAGATTCAGATTTTCATCATCTTTGTATTGGTCTTGATTTAGTTCTCGTCCCGGAACAACGTCTATTTTTACAACATCGCCGTCTCCGTCAGCAAAAAACTCAATCCCAATAGAAACTTTTTGTTTTCTTACATTGGCCACATCTTTATATTTCTCATATAAAAAATCATAAACATCTTCATACATCTGTTTTAATGTGCCATTAGAACCAAATGCGTTTCTTTTGAACGGACAAACCATATCAAAATCAAACTTGGTATTCATAGCCGTATTTTTGGCATAAGAGCCAGAATTAAAAGGAGAATAAATATTGCTTTCATATTTCTTTTCTAACGCTTCCTTTACTTCCTTGTTCTTGTCTTTGTGCTTAGTTAAAAGCTGTTCTTCTTTGGTGATTTGATGCGTTTTAATTACCGAATCTAAGTGTAAATTCTTGTCCATAATCTTCTTATTTTATTGGGTGCATATTAATTGAATTATCTAAATTATCCTTTATTGAAGCATTAGCAACTGTTTTCAAATACTCCTTGTTTCCGATAGTAAATACAATCACACTGGCACCAAGATTCCAGCCAGGATAACCCCACGTAATTGTTTTAATCGTTCTTTTTGCTTTCAAAAGAGCAATCACATTTGATTCAGAAGTTTTAACGCCTAAATTAAATGTATTGTTATCATTAACAGAATGTAATAGTACATCTGTGATTCTTTCAGTGCTGTCTTTCCAAACTCCTGAAATAAAGTAATCTGCTTGTTTCATAATTTAATAAATTTTGTTGTGTTTTGTAGTCTTTTATATAGTAATGCTGTAAAAATTTCATAAATTGCCGTCTCAATGGAATTTTTTTTAATTTTTTTAGCATTACTATAATATATGGAACTTGAGTATAAGAAGGTTGCCACTTTTGAAGAAAAGAGTCAAGCTATTCAGGAGGTATTTACTCCCGAATTTAATACTCATTTATATAAATATGCAATCATTAGACTGAAAAGGTTTTTTAATATTAAGTATGATTTGGAAAAAGGGTTTCGCGGATTTATGATAGAAGATTTTATTGCTGAAACTATTGAATCTTTTTTAAGACCTGATGGCAGAAATTGGTATACTGAAACGTATCCCGACTTTAAAAAACAATTCATTAGTGGTCTTGATAGTGTCATTTTTAATACATTAAAAGTTGAACTTGAAAAAACAAAAGATACATTTGAAATTTTAGATAGTGATCCCGACAATTCATTTGATGATTCAGATTACAATGTTTTACTGTCGGCATGTTTAGATGAGCTAAAAGCGTTAAATGCAACTGATGATGAATTATTACTATTTGAGCCCTACATAATAAACGGAATGAAAAGAGAAGATTTGTCTAAATTGCTTGGGATTAGTATTGAAGAACTAACTAATATCAAAAAGAGATTAGATAGAAAACTTCCTAAAATTGGTGAAAAACTAAAAATGTTGAATTATGAAAAATAATTTCATCAAAAAAATTGACGAAGCCTTAATTAACAATCTCATTGAAGGTGATTGTGATGTTCATGACGAAATTCTTAATGAACTAGGATATGACCTATCGTCTATTGAAAGCATTTCATTAAAAAACTATCGCAAAAATTCGTTTATTTTAAAAGGTTTAATAAACAAACAGAAAGATTTAATACTTTTAGAAAAGGCTTCAACTCTCTTTCGCGATGCAATTGAAAAAAACATTGATAAACCAATAAGCTATCTGAAGAATTTGATTGCCAATAATCAATTTCAGGTGCAATACAGAAATTTAGATAATCTTGGAATAGATGAGATAAAAGAAATCATAAAAGACCAAAATCTTTTAGAAATTCTTGAACAATTGGAAAATGATCAAAAATAGAAAAGGTTCAAATAAGGCTAAAGAATTATTAAGTGAAATAGGATTTGATGAAATTACAGATATTCCAATGGATCTTTTTGTTGCCGGACTCGGAGCTACTTTAATAGAAGAAAAACTACCAAACTCAGACGGTAAAATTATTAGAGGAAATTCTAAAACTTTAATAAAGGTAAATTCTAATATTCAATTCGAAGAAAGAAAACGATTTACTATTGCACACGAAATCGGGCACTATTTATTACACAGCAAGTTAGATCTAGAAGTTCACGACGAAACATCCAATACTCTAAACTGGTTTAATAGCACAGAGCAACAAGCAAAAAAAGGAATCCAAGAATGGGAAGCCAATGATTTTGCTTCGGAGCTTTTAATGCCTGAAGAAGCTATTCGAAAAGCTACATTTAGGAAAAAGTTTTCTCCCGATTTAGTAAAAGAGTTATCAGAACGATTTAAGACAAGCCTAACATCAATAATATATCGTCTTTTATCTCTTAATATTTATCCGCTATTCGTAGTATTTATTAATAATGGGAAAGTTAGATATTGGAGCAAGTCAGATGGATATTGGATAAAAGTTAAAGAAATCACCAAATTATCACCACCAGAAGATTCTGTAGCACAGGAATATATTGATGCAAAATATGACTTTATATACTCAGGTAAGGACAAAGCACAACCAATTTACAAATCAACTTGGTTTGAATTAAAAGATGACGAGGAAGATACCGATTTCTATGAGTATTGTATCCCATACAAGCAGCTTAGTACCATAGTAAGTGTTGTTTGGGAAAATTAGTTTCCTATGATTTTCCATTGTAGGTTTTTATAAACCCAAATCAATTGTAATAACCTTTCTCTTTCAAAAATCTTTCCACTTCCCTCAAAATATGCTCATCAGCTAACCGGTGCTCTTCAAGAAATCGCTTATGATCAAGCTTTATTTCCCTAAAAAAAAGAAAAACTAGCAGAAAAAATAATAGTAATGATGGAAATAGCGCAATCATTCTTAAAGATTTAAATTATCATTGTTTTTTTTAAGTGATTAGAAAGTTTAATTACCTCATAATTGAAAAATTATACTATTCAATTCGGGAAAATGTAGTATTCGATTCGGGAATCCAACACCACACCGTTTGCAACCAATAACTCGCTAAAATAGATTTGCCCAATTCAAAACATAAATAAACGGCAAATGAAACTATTTTCCGAATCCTTAATGACAGAATTAGAAGCGCAATTAAAAACCATCCATTCCGAAACGGAAGAACCAATGCTATACGCTGAGCAAGCTATTAAAATACTAATACCGTCATTCGAAAAACTGAAAACAGAATTCTTAAAATACACTTTCGAAAAGAAAGCGGAAGAGATTAACTTCTTTCGTGAAATCAAACCGCAATTCGCAGCCAAACTGATTTATTACAACGAAATCTACAATATCGAAACAGGAAAACCTTTTGGCATTAAAAAAACGATCCGAAAGCACTACAACACCGAACTAATAAAATTACAGACTTTTTTCAAGGAAAACGCCGAGTTTTACAAATATTTCAAAACGGGTAATCAAAGTTTAGACAACAAATATTTTATTCGGGGTAAACACGATTTACGTCACACCTTAGACAGCTTTTATTTTCAGGCCGACCAACGTTTTTCAACTACCCATGATTATAAAGTAGCCAGGATTTTAGCAAATGATAAAATCAAAACATACTTAGAAAACGAAATTTCTAAATTAGAACAGAAACCCAATAACGTTAATACTACTAATACTAAAACTCAGAAATGGACAGGCTCTAAAGTGGCACTTATCGAACTAATCTACGCTTTGCACACCGAAGGCGTTTTCAATAATGGTACTTCCGAACTCAAAGAAGTCACCTCCTTTTTCGAATCAACATTCAATGTCGATTTAGGGCAATTCAACCGTACTTTCCTTGAAATCCGTTCCCGAAAATCCGAAAGAACTAAGTTCCTAAATACGTTAAAAGAAAAACTAATCCTTCGCATGGATGATGCCGATGAGAATTAATAAGGGCTGCCTAATAGCAACAGCCCCTATATTGTCATTGCGAATAGCCTGCAAGGCTATGTGGCAATCTCATCTTTTTCATTTCTCTTATGTCTAGTTCGACACTATCCCGGCAACCAATCCTTCAGTAATACTTTCAGCCAATCCATATTCAGCGCCATCCAAAGCTGCTGCAATATGCACAATCAGAATGGTCCAATCAGGATCAGTATTCTTTTTAGGCTTCTTCTTGGCCAAATAAGTAGAATGCCTGGCTATAGAGGTAGTAGTCAAGATAAGCTGTTTATCTCTTGCTGTTAGCAAAGAATCTTCCAGAACCACTTTTTCATAATCGGTCACGAACTTATATAGCACATCGCAATTACTTTCAGTATCAAAAGTTACGATTAGTGAATTGACAAAAGAAGAAAGACTCACTTTACCTTTTGAGGTTAAAGAGGAAGCAGCAATAATATCCGCAACACAAGTGTTTTTATGCTCCAAAATATAATTTATCCGCTCAGCCGAAACAGCACGGTACGTTGCAGTCTTTATGCTGTTGAAATTGGGGTTGGCATCAGCAAGGGCTTGTACCCTGCTGATAATATCGGAAACACTCGTGGGCTTACTACTGCTTTCATAATAGGATTCAAAAAGTTCATTATGAACCCAACCGGCTTCATCATAAGGATTAGCATTATAACCGGGTAGCTCATTAGTAGTTCGGTTCGTAAGTTCTCTGTTTATCATACGTTCCGATTTAGAATCTGGGGTAGTATCACAGGAAATAAAAAAAGTCAAAATAAATAGGCATGAATAAATTGTTTTCATGTTCGTTAATGTTTTAAATGTTACTGATTACTTTTTTTCATCAGTTCATTTCGCCCGGGGTAATCTGAACTTGGTTTCGGCTTTGCTCATAACAAAACCGTTTGAATTCAGGGCAAAACTACAGGCATGTTTTGCACCTCACAAGCCAACAGATACACCATTCGGGAATCCAAGTAGGTGTGATTCGGGAATCACACACCATACGATGGCAACTAAATAACAACCCATCAGGAACTTACCATTCAACAGGGATATTCGCAATTTGCTACCATAATTCGTACATTTTAAACATTATTTTTTTACATTTATTCGCAATAAAAAGCCCCAAAAACACAATTATTTTGCATTTTTTCAATGCTTTAAGCGTCAATTTTTTAAAATGATTCAAAAAAGACACCTACTTATTACATTGCTTTTGTTTTCATACTATGTGGAAGCGCAGTTGACTTATGGTAAAATTCCGGATAGTCTGCTAGCTAAGAATTATAATTACCTCAACAAAGCCATTCAAAAACATAAAAATGATAAGGCCAAGTCCTTGCTATATGCACAAACATGGTTAAGAAAATCAGAAGCTAATAATGACTTTGAACAGGTTGCTTTGGCTTATAAATCGATACTTTACCTCTCCGACAAATCAACTTGGACAGCCTATGCCGATAGTATGTTGGTTGCAGCCAAGCAAACCAAAAACGATTTGACTATTGGTGCTGCTTACATGACTAAGGCAACAGTGTATTACGGGGAGAATGATAACAAAAAAGCCCTGGACAATTTTCTATTGGCAGACGAGTATATTGCCAAAACAGAGGATAGCTATTCTATGTATAAGGTAAAATTTGGCATTGCACAAACCAAATATTATTTAGGATTTTATGATGAAGCAATTAGTTTATTTAAGGAATGTATTGAGTATTTTAAAGAAGAAAACGATAGAGCGTATCTAAACTCGATTCATGGATTAGGAGTATGTTACAATAAAATTGGCAAATACGACTTAAGTTCAGTGACTAACCAACTAGGAATCAAAGAAGGGCGTAAATTGGAAAACCTCGAAATGGAACCCTATTTCATCCATTCTGAAGGAATTAATCAATACTTCAGAAACAATTACCAAAAAGCTATCAGTGATTTGAATACTGCTTTACCAAGTATAAAAAACAATAAAGATTTCGCTAATGAGACGGTAGCTTATTTTTATTTGGGCAAATGCTTTTGGTCCATTAGGGAGCAGGAAAAAGGAATTGAATATTTTAAAAAAGTCGACATAGCTTTTGAGCAACAAAAATACATTCGTCCCGATCTACGTGAGAGTTACGAATTACTAATAGATTATTTTAAAAAACAGGGCGACATTAAATCACAATTATATTACATCAATCAGTTGCTGAAAGTGGACAATGTACTTGGAACAAATTATAAATACCTATTAAGAAAAGTAGTCAAAGAATACGATACAAAAGAGTTGCTAAAATCAAAACAGGACATTGAAAATGCTATGACTTTCAGAGTAGTAATTGACTTTACTATCATTGTTATAATGGCGGTCATTATTGCATATTTAATCTACAGACATTTCAAAAACAAAAGACTGTTTGAAGAAATAATGAAACGTGATACCTCTAAAAGTAATATTCAAAAAAACAATTATGATCAACAACTGGTAATAGATACAACTTTAGATAAAATTGAAAAAACTATAGTTCCCGAAAATACTGATAAGCAAAACAGCCAGGAAATAAGCCCTGAGTTTGAAGCAGGTATTCTAAAGATGTTAGAGAAGTTTGAACAAGGCAAAAAATATTTGGAAAAAGACATGACCCTAACCAAAATGGCTTTATTGTTGAATACCAATAACAAATACGTAACGAAGATAATTTCCAAACACCGTGGAAATGGCAGCATCGACTACATTACCGATTTAAAAACGGATTATATCATCGAAATGCTCAAAACCGATAGTAAATTCAGGAACTACACAAACAAAGCTTTAGGAGAAGAAGCCGGTTTTGGTTCCACTCAAAATTTTACTCGGGCCTTCAAAGCCCGAACGGGAATTACACCAACTTACTTTATTTACAAATTAAAAAAGGCAATAGCAGCGGGCAATTCACAATAAAATTTACTTTTTTCTTTCACAACTTGTGATTGACTTGTGATTTAAATCAAATCAATACAAACAATTTTGTGCCATAACAATCTAAAACATAAGTTATGGCAATCGAAGTAATTACCCGCGAAGACCTAAATGAATTTCGCATTCTCCTGCTTTCAGATTTGAAAGAATTATTGAAAGTTAATCCGGGACAAACCAAACAGTGGCTCAAATCCAAAGAAGTCCGCAAACTATTAAACATTTCTCCGGGAACACTGCAAACGCTACGCATCAACAAAACATTATCCTACACTAAAATTGGAGGTATAATCTACTATGCCTACAAGGATATTGAAAAATTACTCGATGAGAATAAAGTAAGTTCTGAGCGCACACTCTTTAATTCAAAGTAATTCAAATCATGAATTACATAAAGCACCTCACTGGCTTTTTTGATAAAGTAGCTAAAGATAGAATGTTGAATCCAACACATGTAAGCCTATACATGTCACTATTTCAATTCTGGAATTACAACCGATTCAAAAACCCGATAAGTATTTCGCGTGATGAGGTCATGAGAATAAGCAAAATAAGCTCAAAAGCAACCTATCACAAATGCCTAAAAATGTTGCATGCACAAGGCTATATCAAATACGAACCCTCATACAATCCATTCAAAGGGAGCCATGTTTTTTTATTCAATTTTTCAGAGGATTTAAAGCCTCTGCCAAAAAACAACAGTTCAAATTTTAAACTTGTTGATGAACAAGTTGTAGACAAGTCTTGTACTGGTTCTGAAACAAGTACTGAACAGGTTCATGAACAAGTCGTAGTACCTTATATAAACAATACAAACAATACAAACGATCTAAACAATTCAAACAGCTTAAACTTGGGCGAGCAAGCAAAAAAAATTGAAGAAGATAATTCCATTTTTAAAAATGGTGATGATTTGAAAGAAGAAAAAAGTTCCGCAAAAAAAGAAGAAATGCCGGTACAATCATCTGATGAGAAAAAAGATTCATCATCACAAGTATTTGCTGACTATGGAGCAGAGTGCAACAACATAAGTCGGCAAATACTCGCTAAAGTAAAACCGCCTGATTTAGATGAAGTCAAGTCACATTTCCTCCAACAAAACTTCCCAGAAATAGAAGCTCAAAAATTCTACAACTACTTTTCAAGTATTGGTTGGCTAGTGGGTGGAAAAATTCCAATGGCCGACTGGCAGGCCGCAGCAAGTAACTGGATGTTGAACGCACCAAAATTCATCTTAAATGAACGAACAGACAGAACAAAACAACTCGACACCTCAGCAAATAAGGACTATTCAGAACCTTTATAGCTATGAAGATATGGTGTTATGGATTGAAAAAAAAGGCCAAGAAATCTATGGTAATCATTTCAAAATTTATGAGAGTGATTATCCAATCATTTATAAACTTATCGCTTATTTTCTAAAAGATGAACCAACATGTTTTCAATATGGGATAAACCTCAACAAAGGAGTTCTTCTATCAGGTCCGATAGGCTGCGGTAAAACTTCAATTATGAACATTATGAAATACCTAACACCTACTGAACATAAATTTTTTGTAAAACCATGCCGGGATATAAGCTTTGAATTCATTCAGGACGGCTACCAAATCATTCACAAATACAGTAAGGGGAAATTATATGAATCAGAGCCTAAAATAATTTGTTTTGATGATTTAGGAACAGAAAACAATCTAAAATATTACGGTAACGAATGTAATATAATGGCAGAAATACTATTAAGTCGCTATGATATTTTTATTGCAAAAAGAATCTCAACCCACATCACTACAAATCTATCAGCATCAGAAATAGAAACCCATTACGGCAAGAGAGTGAGAAGCCGAATGCGGGAACTTTTCAATTTAATAGCATATGATAACAATACTAATGACAAACGTTAAATCGAAAAATTATGAGTAAAGCAGTAGATCTTTTTTGGTCATGGTTCAAGGACCATCAATCTAAATTAAAAACCCTAACCACAATGAGTGCAAAAGAAAAAAAGCATTATGTATATTGGTTGGATTGGCACCTCCATTTTTATGCTCAGGGAGTAGATTTTATCTTGATATTCCCCAACCGAAAAAATGAAAAAACACAAATGATTATCTCAGCCAACGGAAATCCCGACTTTTTTAATAAAGTGGATGAAGTAATAAAATCAGCACCTAAACTGAAAGATTGGGAATTTATAGCATTCGTTCAACCATCCGCAGCTATTGACGAAATGGAAGCGGGATTAGATAAACCTTATGTGTTCAAAGATATCAACCTAAAAGCAAGCGAACTTAAATTCATGCCCTTTGAATACGAAGATTCAAAAAAGATTGACATGATTGTCTACCTGAAGAATTTTACGGTGCATTGCAACAATAAAAACCTACTTGAAGCAATATTTATAATTATACAAGACATAATCGGAGAAAAATCTTTGTATGAAAACATCAATTTTGTAGAATTAGCACAACTGCCAGAACAGGAAGATGATGAATTAATTTACCTATACGATTTGCAATATTTTCTTGACGAAATAAACACTAAAAACGATAAATCATAATGATTTTCGAGTAATTTATATATAAATAATTGTGTTTTAAGGAAATATTAATAAAATATTGATTGAATTTAATTATATTTACGCTGTTTTATTTTAACTGTGAAAAAATACCACTTCATATTACTTCTTTTATTAGGCATATTCTTTATGCCTAATAGTAGTTATGCTTGTGGTGGTTGTTCTGAAAAACATACTTCAAAAAAAGAAGTGACTTCCAAAACAGACAAAGACAGTTGTTGCGAAAGTGACAGTCATTCCAAAACAAAAAACCATAACGGTTGCGGCGGAAAATGTGGTCATTCTAAATGTGTCTGTCCTTCAGCAATTAATGGTTTTACCGTGTCATCTGAACTTATATTAAGAAATAATAGTTTTGATTTTTCTTTTGAAAAACAAAAATTTTCTAACACAGAAACCGCTATATCTTCTGGTTTCTACTTCCTTTGGTTAATACCAAAAATAAGCTAAATCCCTTTTTTGACAGCCATAAGTGTGTCAAATTCATAGCGAATAGCTATTCAATTTAAAACAGTTTTAGATTTTTTTGTTACACCTTTATTTGTGTTGCAATAACATTTCTTTCGCAGCTGTTATCTATTCAAATTTATCTTATCAATAAATCAAAGTAAATTACTTTGATTACTTAAACATTATTTAAAATGAAAAATTCATTTATAAAGGTAATGGTAGCAATAATTGTTGTGCTATCAACCTCTGTCAGTGCACAAATAAAAAATGCTAAAACCGAAAGCGTTAAAGTTTATGGTAATTGCGGTATGTGTGAAACCAAAATCGAAAAAGCAGGAAACATCAAAAATGTTGTTGAAGTTGATTGGAATAAAGACACACAAATAGCAACAGTAACTTATGATGTTACAAAAACAAATCAGGATGAAATTCTAAAACGAATTGCTCTTGCAGGCTACGATAGTGACAAGTTCCTTGCGCCTAATGATGTCTATAATAAACTTCCCGGCTGTTGCCAATATGACCGTGTGGCTAAAATACCAGTAAAAAAAGTAATAAAAGTAGATGCAATATCCAGAGAAAATGGATTAAATGAAAATGACCATAATATGATGGCTGAAAATCAAGACCAGAGCAATAGCGAACAGGCGAAGCAAAGCAATCAGTTACAACCTGTATTTGATAAGTATTTCTTATTGAAAGAAGCGCTTGTAAAATCAGATGCGAAAACAGCCGCTGTTACATCAAAAGACCTTGTGACTTCTATCGAAGCAGTAAAAATGGAAACTTTGAAAATGGAGGTGCACATGGTTTGGATGAAGATATTGAAAGATTTAACAGCTGATGCTAAAAGCATTTCAGAAACGCAAGACATCCAAAAACAAAGAGAAGCTTTCAAAACATTATCAAAAGGAATGTATGAAATAATAAAAGTTTCAAAACCTTCAGAAGCCGTTTACTACCAGTACTGCCCTATGCAGGATGCCAATTGGTTAAGCAAAGAAAATGCAGTCAAAAATCCTTACTACGGAGCACAAATGCTAACCTGTGGTAAAACAGTTGAAACAATTAAATAAAATTTAAAAAATAATAAAATATAAAAAATGAAAACAATAAAATTAAATTCACTTTACGCCTTAGCTACTCTTACAGTGGCATCTTTTTTCATAACAGCTTGTTCAAAAGATAGTAGTTCTGCAACACCACTAAATGTAGATTACCCAGCGGCTTATGTAGTTAATGGTCAAGATGCTACAGTTTCGGTAATTAAATTATCAACTGGTGAAGTAACCGGCACTATATCGTTTCCTGCTTCGGCAATGGTTTCTTGGCCACATCATATTAGTTACCATCAAGGACATTTAGCATTAGGCGTTCCCGGAATGGATTTTAGCGCAGGTCATACTACGACAAGTTCTATGCCTGGTAAAATGTTGATTTTAGATGCAACAAACGGTTCAATAATGGAAAACTTAGATTTACCAGTTATGAATCATAATACAATCTATTCTCCTGATGGTACAGAAATTTGGGTGCCTCAAATGGGAATGGATGGAAAAGTATTGGTTTACAATGCTTCTACTTATGCATTAATGAACACAATTACTGTGGGAATGATGCCAGCTGAATTAACATTTTCATCTGATGGAACAAAAGCTTATGTAGCTAATGGAGACGATGATACAGTATCAATAATTAATGTGGCTACTAAAGCAGTAATAACTACAGTGGCTGTTGGTAACAACCCTGTGGGTGCTTGGACAGGTAGTAACGGACAAATGTTTGTAGATAATGAAGACGGACAATCTATTTCAGTTATCAATGTAGCTACAAACGTTGTTGATCAAACAATTGCTTTAGGCTTCATGCCGGGTATTGCGGCTCATAACGGAACTAAAAATGAATTATGGGTTACTGATCCAATGAATGCAAAAGTACATTACTACACTTGGGATGCAGGCATGTCAATGTGGATGGATGCAGGAGTAATCAATGCTGGTGATGGCGCTCATGCTGTTGCTTTTACAACTGATGGAAATACGGCTTATGTTACTAACCAAATGGCAAAATCAGTTTCAGTAATAAATGTTACTAATCATACTGTTACCAAAACAATTACTGTGGGTAATAAATCAAATGGTATTGTTTTAAAAATGTAACGAGTTTATAAGGCGAAGCAGTAATGTTTCGCCTTATTTAATCAATAAAAAATTATAAAATGAAAATTTCAAAATTACTTTTAACAGCAGTGCTATTGGTTAGCATGGTATCAAAAGCACAAACACTTATACCGATACCTCCAATTGTAACAGGAACCAATATTGACTTAATGGTACAAAGTGGTACAACCCAATTTTATTCTGGGTTTAACACCGTTACTAATGGTTACAATGGCAATTATCTAGGTCCAACTATAGTTTTACAAAAAGGGCAAACGGTGAATTTTAACGTAATGAATATGTTAGGCGAACCAACATCTACACATTGGCATGGTTTACATGTAGCTCCTATGAACGATGGAAGCCCTCATAACCCAATAGCAATTGGAAATACTTGGTCACCTAGTTTTACTGTTATGGATAACGCTGCTACCTATTGGTATCATCCTCATTTAGATGGTTCAACAATGAAGCAGGCTATTAAAGGAGCAGCAGGATTTATAATAGTAAATGATCCTATAGAAAGTGCATTAACATTACCTAGAAACTACGGAATTGATGATATTCCACTTGTTTTCCAATTTGAAACGTTCGATACTACAACTAAACAAATCGTAATCAATGATGAACTGGATAATGCCGTTTTAGTAAATGGTGTTGTAGCAAACGCTATGGTAAATTTACCGGCTCAGGTAGTCCGTTTACGATTACTAAATGCTTCAAGTCATCGTTTTTTTGAATTTGCATTAAATGACAATCGAAGCTTCAGTCAAATCACCTCAGATGACGGTTTGTTAAATGCTCCTGTTGCCATGACTAAATTACTTTTAAGCCCAGGAGAAAGAGCAGAAATACTAGTCAATTTTGCAGGTCAACAAGGAAACACTTATTATTTAAAACAAAACGGAACACAACTACCAGCTGGTTATCCCGGAGGTCCTTTAGGAGGTATGGGAGGAACTTTAGGCCCTCTCGACAATATCAACTTCAACTTGCTTCAAATAAATGTAACAGCACCAACAGCCAACCCTGTAACAACAATTCCAACAACATTAACAACAAATACAATTCTGTCAGAAGTAGCAGCATCAAGTAGAACTATTGCAATAACGGGTTCTCCGGCTATGAGTATGACTAATTTTTTAATGAACGGGGTACAATTTAACCCGGCTGTAATTAATTTCACTACACAGCAGGATGTGGTAGAAGTTTGGAATATTACAAATTCATCAATGATGCCGCATCCATTTCATATTCACGGGAATCATTTTTATGTTCTAAAAGTCAATGGAGCAACGCCACCACTTAATATGCAGGGACGCAAAGATGTGATTACTGTACCGCCAAATGGTGGTAGTGTAAAATTGATTACACAATACAAAGATTTTAGTGATGCCACTATGCCATACATGTATCATTGTCACATCCTTAGTCACGAAGATGGTGGCATGATGGGGCAATTTATAGTGAATGCTAATTTGGGGCTTAATGAAACTACAAGTAATCAAGGAATAAAAGTATACCCAAACCCTATCAATAACGCTCAGTTTTTAAACATTCAATCAGATAGTAATTTGCAATCAATAGAGTTTTTTGATGTTCTTGGAAGATCAGTTTTATTAAAAAATGTACAAAACAAAATCGAAACTATTGCTGTACCAAATTCATCTGGAGTTTATATGTTGAAAATTGAAACAGAAAATAAAATCGTTACACAAAAAATTATAGTTAATTAAAACGTTACTTATGAAAAATATAATGCTTTCAGCCATAGCAATGGCATTTGTTCTAGTTTCTTGTAATCAAAAAAACAACGAAGCTTCAACAACTAATTCAGAAAAAACAGAAAGTGCCTCGCAATTATATGCCTGTCCAATGCACCCGGAAGTAACCGGTAAAAAGGGTGAGAAATGCTCAAAATGTGGCATGGAATTAACCGAGCCAGTTCCAACCACAGAGTCAAAAACGACTGATACAATAGCAAAAACTGAAGCAAATGTTGATAGTGCTACAGTAACTCCAAAAGATTATGTAAATGACATTATAACGTGCTACATAAATCTTAAAAACAATTTAGTAAAAGATGATTCTAAAGGTGCTGCAGATAACGGAAAATTATTATTGGCATCGCTTAACAGATTTGATACAAAAACGCTAAATGCAGAACAGAAAAAGGAATATCTTGATATTGCCGATGATGCTAAAGAAAACGCAGAACATATCGGAGATAACGCTGGTAAATTAGAACACCAAAGAGAACATTTTGTACTTTTAAGTAAGGATATAAACGATTTAATTAAAATTTTCGGTTCTCACAGACAACTATACCAAGACTATTGCCCAATGGCAAATGACGGTAAAGGCGCAATTTGGATAAGCGAAGTTAAAGACATTAAAAATCCATACCAAGGCAGCAAAATGTTAACTTGTGGTTCTATCAAAAAAACGTACTAAATGAAAAAAAGCATCAAAAAAATAGCATGGATGACAGTTATTATTTTTTTGCTGATACAATGTTATCAACCTGCTCGTAACATAGGTTATGAGCAGCATTTTTCATCCAATTTTACAGAAATGTATAACGTACCGAAAAATATTGAAACCATAGTAAGAACATCATGCTACGATTGCCATAGCGATAATACAAACTATCCATGGTATTCTTATATACAGCCTATCCGCTTTTTCATGGATAGTCATATTAACAATGGGAAAAAAGACTTAAATTTCAATGAATTTGGAAACTATTCCGGTCGTAAACAACGGAGTAAATTAGAGGCAATTAGTAAACAAATACAATCTGATGAAATGCCTTTAAGTTCTTATACACTGATTCATAAAAACGCAAAGCTTTCCAAAACTCAAAAGCAAGAAGTAATAAAATGGTTAACTAAAATAAACGATAGTCTTTCATCTGAATATTGATATCATGGTCGAAAAATTAATAACCTTCTCACTGCAAAATCGATTTATTGTGCTACTTGTTGCCGCCGGTCTATTCGGTTGGGGCGTTTATAGTGTGCAACAAAATCCCATAGATGCCATTCCTGATCTATCCGAGAACCAAGTAATTGTTTTCACAGAATGGATGGGAAGAAGTCCTCAAGTTATAGAAGCTCAAGTAACTTATCCTTTAGTTTCAAATCTTCAAGGAATCCCTAAAATCAAAAACATCCGGGCAGCTTCAATGTTCGGTATGAGTTTCGTATACATCGTTTTTGAAGACAACGTCGATACCTATTGGGCAAGAACACGAGTGCTCGAAAGATTAAATTATGCTCAAAGACTTTTACCTCAAAATGTTGTGCCAACATTAGGCCCTGATGGTACAGGTGTGGGTCACATATTTTGGTATCACTTAGATGCTAAAGGAATGGATTTAGGGGAACAACGCGCCTTGCAGGATTGGTATGTAAAATTCGCACTTCAAACAGTTCCCGGCGTTGCCGAAGTAGCTTCTTTCGGCGGTTTTGAAAAACAATACCAATTAGTTTTAGACCCACTCAAAATGCAATATTATAACGTCAGTATGATGGAAGTTATGAATGCGGTTAAAGCAAATAACAACGATGTTGGTGGTCGCAAATTTGAAATGAGTAATATGTCTTATATCGTCAGAGGGCTTGGTTACATAAAAAACATAAAAGATGTAGAAGCTATTGCCATCAAAAATTACAATTCCATACCGGTAAGAGTTAGAGACATCGGCTCAATACAAATGGGTGGTGATTTGCGTTTGGGTATTTTTGACCAAAACGGCACCGGCGAAGTGGTAGGCGGAATCGTCGTAATGCGTAATGGAGAAAATGCTGATAAAGTGATTAAGGCTGTAAAAGCAAAAATGAAAGAGGTAGAAAAAGGACTTCCTAATGGAGTTACTTTCAAAACTTCATATGACAGAAGTGAATTAATTGAAAATGCTATAGCTTCTGTAAAAGGTACTTTAACCGAAGAAATGATTACTGTTTCCATAGTAATTCTAATCTTCCTATTTCACTGGCGTAGTGCTTTGATAATACTAATACAATTACCCATTTCAGTTGCTGTTGGATTTATCTTATTACAAGCATTTGGAATTTCATCCAACATAATGTCTTTAACCGGAATTGCTTTAGCAATTGGTGTCGTCGTTGATGATGGAATTGTTATGGTAGAAAATGCCTATCGGAGTATTTCTGAGCGACAACAGGAATTGGATAATACTAAAACATAGTGGATATGATAACTAAATTTAAAAATATTTTCAAAAAAGAACACGACCCATTATCACCTGAAGAAAGATTAAAAATTATAGAATCTTCTTCTAAACTAGTTGGTCCGGGAGTTTTTTATTCTACCATAATTGTTATAGCTTCTTTTTTACCTGTATTTCTTCTTTCAGGCATGGAAGGTAAATTATTTAGTCCATTGGCTTATACCAAGTCATTTATTCTAATTGTAGATGCTTTTTTTGCCATTACACTTACACCTGTATTAATAAGTTTTTTGCTAAAGGGAAAGCTAAGACCGGAAGAAAAAAACCCGATAAATAAAAAGTTAGAAAAATTCTATACGCCTATATTAACCTTATGTTTAAAATGGAGAAAAACCGTTCTGGGAGTAAATATCATAGCCCTATTAATTGGTGTGCTGATGTTTACACGCTTGGGTTCCGAGTTCATGCCTCCTTTAGACGAAGGTTCTATTTTGTTCATGCCGGTAACATTACCTGATGTTTCTAATTCAGAAGTGAAACGAATACTGCAAGTACAGGATAAATTGATAAAATCAGTTCCCGAAGTTGCCCATGTTTTAGGAAAAGCTGGAAGGGCTAATACAGCTACAGACAATAGTCCTGTTAGTATGATTGAAACCATTATCCTTTTAAAACCAAAAAATGAATGGCGGGGAGGAAAAACAAAGAATGACATTATAACCGAAATAAATAATAAGCTCCAAATACCGGGAGTGACCAACGGTTTTACACAGCCCATAATTAATAGAATAAACATGCTATCTACCGGAATCAGAACCGATGTCGGTATAAAAATTTATGGTGAAAGTTTAGATACTATCAATGTTTTGGCGCAAAAAATTAAAAAAACACTGGAAGGTACTTCGGGTGTAAAAGATTTATATGCAGAACCAATAACCGGTGGTAAGTATATTGATATCGAAGCTAAAAGAGAGGTGATTGGCAGATATGGTCTTTCTATTGATGATATTAATAATGTCGTTGAGGCTGCTATTGGCGGTATGACCTTAACAACTACCATTGAAGGAAGAAGACGTTTTTCCGTAAATGCCCGTTATGCGCAAGAATACCGAAATAGCCTGGAAGCATTAAAAAAACTACAAGTTCAAACCATGCAATTTGGGCCAATTCCATTAGAGACAGTTGCCAATATCTCAATAAGTGATGGTCCACCTATGATAAATAGTGAAAACGCAATGCTCCGAGGTAGTGTTTTGTTTAATGTTCGGGATCGCGATTTAGGAAGTACTGTAAAAGAGGCTCAAAAGAAACTAAACGATATGATGTCCAAAATGCCTAAAGGATATTATATTGAATGGAGTGGCCAATGGGAAAACCAACTCAGAGCCAATAAAACATTGAGTCTAATTATGCCTATTGTTATCATGATAATTTTTCTAATCCTGTATTTTACATATCGTTCCATGAAAGAAGCAATAATCACAATGATTACCGTTCCTTTTGCACTCATTGGTGGTGTGTTCATGGTGTACTTTTATGGCATTAATTTATCCGTAGCCGTTGCGGTTGGATTCATTGCTTTGTTCGGTTTAGCCATCGAAACCGCAATGCTAATAACGATTTACTTAAATGAAGCCATGAACAAAATGGTGGCTGAACACGGTAACAGTAAAGAAACAATCACAGAAGCTATTTTAAGAGAATATATCATTGAGGGTTCTGCCAAAAGGTTACGACCAAAGTTAATGACGGTTTCCGTTTCACTCTTTGGTTTAATTCCTATTCTTTGGGCAACAGGTACCGGTGCCGATGTCATGCTTCCTATTACTGTGCCACTTATTGGTGGTACAATAACCTCAACAATATATGTATTATTAGTAACTCCGGTTGTTTTTGAAATGGTAAAACTTCGCGAATTAAAAACAAAAGGAAAAATAGATATTATCAATGCTAAGTAAAAAACATTATATGGTACTAAGTTGTTTGATATTCACTACTACGATAGTAGCACAAACAATTACACTGGATCAGGTTTTGACCAATATCAAAACCAATAATCCTCAATTAAAGATGTATGATGCCGATATCCAAAGTATGGATGCAGCGGCCAAAGGAGCCAAAAGTTGGATGCCTCCTCAAATTGAAACAGGGATATATATGGCCCCATATAATACGAAACTTTGGAAAGCAGATGATATGTCACCGGGAATGGGTTCTTATATGCTAGGTGTTACTCAAATGATTCCAAATGCGAAGAAGCTAAATGCTGATTATAAATATATGAACGCCATGTCTTCAGTAGAAACTGAAAACAAAAACTACACTATCAATCAGTTAAATGCTATTGCAAAAACAAATTATTACCAGTGGATTGTCAGCACTAAAAAAATTCAAATTGCTAATGATAACCTGTTACTTTTAGAGTATATGATTAAAAGTATGGAAATCAGATATCAATACAATATGGATAAATTGCCATCCTACTACAAAGCAAAATCTGAGTACAGCAAACTGGAAAGCATGATTGTAATGTTGCAAAATGACGTTTCTCAAAAAAGAATAATGCTCAATACATTAATGGCACGTGATATAAATACTCCTTTTGAAATCGATACCAACTATACCTTAAATGACTTTGCAACTATAAAAACAGATTCTCTTTCCCTTTCCCAAAGCAGAAGTGACATCAAAGCAATAGATAAAACCATCGCTTTAAACCAGCTAAAAATTCAAGCGGAAAAAACGAAATTTTTGCCTGAATTTGGAATTAAATACGATCATATGTTTGCCTTTGGTGAACAACCGCAACAATTCTCATTAATGGGGATGATAACTATTCCAATGCCTTGGTCAACAAAGATGAATAAAGCCAATATCAATAGTTTTCAAATTAAAAAGGAAAGCCTCAATTGGCAAAAGCAAATGATTTTAAATGAAACCTCCGGTATGCTTTCTGGCATGATTACAGAGTTAAATAATTTAAAAAAGCAATACAGTATAGCCGAAAAAAGTAGCATCCCTGCGCTAAAAAAAAACTACGATACAGCAGTTTTAGCATGGCAAAATAACACAGGTGACTTATTTGTGACTTTAGATGCCTGGGAAGCCTTAAACATGACGCAAATGGATATTTTAGATAAATTACAAGCTATCCTATTGACGCAAACAGAAATTGAAAAGCAACTCGAAATAAAATAGTTATGAATAAGTATTTAAAATACATAGTGACATTTATAATATTGATTTCCGTTGGAATTGGCGGCTATTTTTATTTCCAAAAATCAGAAAGTCACTCTGAACATTTACAACAGGAAATACTATATACCTGCTCAATGCACCCACAAATCATTAGAAAACAACCGGGAAATTGTCCTATTTGTGGAATGACTTTAGTTGAAAAAGTAACAAAAGACCATTCAGATCATAATGATAAAATAGAACACCTTTTAAAACCAACCGATAATTTTATCGTGGGGAATTTTGAAACAACAACAGCAAAAGACACTGCAATTAGCAATGACATAGTTTTACCCGGAATAGTGGCATTTAATCAAAACTCAGCCACTAACATCGCAGCAAGAATCAACGGTAGAATTGAAAAATTGTATGTGAACTACAAATTTCAGAAGATTACTAAAGGTCAAAAGTTATTCGAAATATACAGTCCTGAATTGCTTACGGAACAACAAAATTTCATTTACCTAATTACAAACGATACCGAAAACAAATCTATTATTAATGCGGCCAAACAAAAATTGTTGTTATACGGTATGACCGGCAATCAAATTAATGGGCTCATAGCAACAAAAAAAACAAACCCGACTGTAACCATATACAGCCCAGCCTCCGGAATCGTGATGGGTACAGATAAAATGACGGATGCTAATGTTGCAGCAATGACTGATGCAAGCAGCAATACAGAAACATTAGACATCAAAGAAGGAAGTTATATTACCAAAGGTGCTATTGTTTTTAAACTATTAAATACAGACAAAGTTTGGGGAGTTTTTAATGTGCTTCAGGGCTATGCTACTAGTATAAAAATAAATCAACCGATAGCAATTACCTCTGAATTAGATGAAAATGACACTATTAACAGCCAAATAAATTTTGTGGAAACACAATTAAATCAAGCGGATAAAACCAATAGAATAAGGGTGTATTTAAACAACAATAAACTTAAACTGCCTATTGGCTCAAGATTACAAGGGATTGTAAAAGTCAAATCAACAAAAGCCATTTGGTTATCAAAAGAGTCTATGGTTAGTTTAGGAAATCAAAAAGTTGTATTTCTTAAAAAAGAAAACGGATTTCAAGCAATTGCAATAAAAACAGGATTAGAAAACAACGATTATGTTCAAGTTTTAAACGGAATTTCTTCTAATGATACTATTGCAAAAAATGCCCAATTTTTAATTGATAGCGAGAGCTTCATTAAAACCAAGTAACAATGAAAAAAACAAAATACATTGGAATACTGATAATAGTATTTATCGTATTATCAGCATGTCACTCAAAAGACAAAGAAGACCATAGTGGTCATGATATGAATCCTGAAACAAATGAGCAAACAGACGTTAACGAAATTAGTTTAAGCAAACAGCAAATAAAATTAGGCAATATCACGACACAAACTATTGCCGAAACTCAAAGTAGCTTAAATCAAACTTATACCGGTGTTTTGACAATAAATCAGGAAAAGGTCGCTACGATTTCTGCAAAAGCAATGGGCAGAATTGAAAAATTGTTCTTGAAAACAACAGGGGAATATGTCACAAAAAACACTCCGGTTTATAGTTTGTATAGTGAAGATATTGCCATTGCAAAACAAGATTATAGTGCAGCTTATAAGCAATTGGCTATGCCGGGTGATTTTGGGAAAAATGCTCAAAACTTACTCAAAGCAGCCAAGCAAAAATTGCAATATTATGGGGTAACAAACAGTCAGATTGAAAATAATAAAGGGAATATAGATGTTTCACCATATACCACATTTTACAGTAATACAAGCGGCTATGTTTCAGAAATAATAGCAACAGAAGGCAGTTATGTAATGGAAGGTAGTCCCTTGATTAAATTAGCTGATTTAAACACTCTTTGGCTCGAAATACAAGTAAACGTAAACTACGCTAGGAATCTGTCTGTGGGGCAATCAGCTACTGTTTCCTTTGCTGACTTTCCGGAAAAAACAATAAAGGCTAAAATTTCATTTATCAATCCTGAAATAATACCCAATACGAGACTGCTGTTAATTAGGTTGCAAATACCAAATCAAAATTTACAACTAAAACCGGGAATGCAGGCCATTGCCAAAATAAACCAAGCAGCCGTTAAAGGGCTTTTTATACCTACAGATGCTGTTATACGAGAACAAAACGCCTCCTATATATGGGTTGAAAAAAGACCAGGTGTGTTTGAAAACCTAATGGTTGAAACAGGCATTGAAACCAACGGGATGATTGAAATAAAATCAGAAATTGATGCTTCAAAAAAAATAGTGATTACAGGAACTTATGCTATTAATAGTGAATATAAATTCCGTAAAGGTAGCGACCCCATGGAAGGAATGAAAATGTAATTTAAATAATAAAATGAACAATCTTAATCAAATAATACAGCAATACAAAAATGACAACGAAAGTGTCTACAATACTTGGTTTGTTGATAATGACCAACGACTAAAAGCATTCCGTACAATTCGACGGGGTGTTCTACAGGTGATCGAAGATATAAAAAGCAAAAACTTTCCCAACGATTTTAAAGAAAGTAGTTTAGAATTTGTGTTGAGTTGTATCGCTGAACAAAAGCAAGTTTTTGTAGGTGTGGCACATCCTTTCTATTGGAAACCCAAATTGCGCATCCCTGATATTTATGAAAACCAAAACAACAAAATAGCCTTCGGTCAATTCCTCGAAAACTGCATCAATGCTAAATCGGAAGAGCAAGTGGTGAAAGAAATTGTAAAATTAGATGCACTCAAAATTAAGGGGCTTGGACCGGCAGTGGCAAGTATTCTGTATTTTATACATCCAACCTGGTTTCCGCCATTCAATACAGCTATTCTCAACGGATTTAATTTCTTGTACAAAGACAAAAAGAAATTAGGAAGTTGGACAGAATACCTAAAAATCCGTGAAACACTACTCGAAACAAACAGCGCACATAAATCTGAATTATCCAATGATTTAGGAGCAATCGCAGGACTGTGCTTTGAAATCGGTACGCAAAAAATGTTGATTGGCAATGATGAATATTTAAGTGAAGAAGAACGAAATAAGTTTGAAAAAAACATAGTAAAACGCCAAAAGGAAATCCAGGAAGAAAAGCAGGAAGAAAATCTTCATAGCGAAATGCAATACCATTTATTAAAAATTGGAGCTTCGTTGGGTTTTGATGTTACACCTGCCAGTAATGATAAAAGTAAAGCGTTCAACGGACAAAGCTTTTCTTTTATCTCAATGAATAAATTTCCTGAGTTGCCTTGCGATAAAGACACTCAAAATACAATTAAACTCATTGATGTGCTTTGGTTTGAAAAAGGAACAAACAATATTATTGGAGCATTTGAAGTAGAAAAAAGTACTAGTATTTATTCAGGGATTTTACGCCTTTCCGACCTCTATTTTAGTATTTCCGATGGCGATGAAGTATTCTATATCATCATCCCTGATAGCCGTGAAAAAGATGTGATTCAACAACTCAACAGGCCTGCTATAAAAAATTCAAAAATGTGTATCAAATACATACTGTTTTCAGAATTGAGAGCCAATTGTGATGCGATTTGTAAATTCGGAACAGATCATTCTATTATGGATAAAATAGCAAAATCAATTTAAAGCCAGGTATGAAACTCTACATTAGAAATATGGTTTGTAGTCGCTGCAAAATGGTTGTGAAATCTGTATTTGAAAATATAGGTATTAATCCAATTGTAGTTGAACTGGGTGAAGTTGAATTGGAAAATGATATTGACGAAAACCAAAAACAGGAATTACTAAAAAGTCTTCGTGGTATTGGTTTTGATTTAATCGATGATAGAAAAAGCAAAACAATTGATAAAATTAAAACACTAATCATTGACTTGGTTCAGAACAAAAACAACGATTTGAAAAGTAATTTATCCGATTATATTTCACAAGAACTGCATCAGGACTATAATACCTTGAGCAATCTGTTTTCAGAAGTCGAAAATACTACTATTGAGAAGTATTTTATGAATCAAAAAATTGAAAAAGTAAAAGAGTTAATTATCTATGATGAACTGTCATTAAGCGAAATTGCTTATTCTTTAAATTACAGTAGTGTTTCTCATTTAAGCAACCAGTTTAAGAAGATAACAGGCTTTTCGCCAACCTATTTCAAAAACTTAAAAACCATCAAAAGAAGACAAATTGAAGATTTATAAATCTTGCAAATCAAACCCAGAATTGTGCAACTCCATAATAATGATATACGGGAAATTTGTATTAAAATAACAAAAAGATGATACATACATACAACATAGCCGGAATGACTTGTGATGGTTGTCGCACCAAAGTCGAAAAAACATTGAATGCTATTGATGGCATTGAAGCTAAAGTTTCATTAAACCCATCAATTGCTACTATTACTATGGAAAAGCACATTCCAACAGAACAGCTTCAAGATGCATTATCAGCCGTTGGAAAATATACCATAGAAATGGCCAATAGCAAAATGCCACAGCAAGCAACAGATGAAGTTACTTCAAAATCTTGTTGCGCTACTCATTCCCATAGCGATAAAAAAGAAATCAAAGTACCTGTTAATGCTAATGGCAAATACTATTGCCCAATGCATTGCGAGGGAGAAAAAGTCTATGACAAAGCAGGCGACTGTCCTGTCTGCGGAATGGATTTAGTAAAAGCACCGGAGTTGACGGTTAGTAAACCTCTTTATACTTGTCCAATGCATCCCGAAGTAATTAGCGAAACTCCGGGTTCTTGTCCTATTTGCGGAATGGATTTAGTACCTATGAATCCAACTGACACCGAAGACCAAAAGACGTATAAGGATCTGGTCAAAAAAATGAAAATTGCAGTAGTGTTTACAATTCCCATTTTTGTCATTGCAATGGTAGAAATGATGCACAACAATCCATTATTAAAATTAATGGATGCCTCAAAATGGAATTGGGTACAATTAATTCTTTCGCTTCCAGTGGTTTTTTATGCCTGTTGGATATTTTTTGTCCGTGCTTGGAAATCAATAATCACATGGAATTTGAATATGTTTACCCTTATCGGAATTGGTACAGGAGTGGCTTTTCTATTTAGTTTAATTGGAATGTTTTTTCCAGATATTTTCCCTGCCGAGTTTAAAACCGAACACGGAACAGTATTACTCTATTTTGAAGCCACAACAGTTATCCTAACTTTAGTTTTGCTAGGACAGTTATTAGAAGCAAGGGCTCACAGTCAAACCAGTGGAGCAATCAAAGAGTTATTAAAACTCGCACCAACCGAAGCCACATTGGTTATTGACGGAAGTGATAAAGTAATCTCAATCCACGACATCAAAAAAGGTGATTTATTACGGGTAAAACCAGGGGACAAAATTCCTGTAGATGGAAAAATAACCTATGGCGAAAGTAGCATTGACGAAGCAATGATTACTGGAGAACCTATTCCAGTTGACAAAAAGAAAGATGATAATGTAATTGCAGGCACAATCAACGGCAATAAATCCTTTGTGATGATTGCCGAAAAAGTAGGTTCAGAAACCTTGCTTTCTCAAATCGTGCAAATGGTAAATGATGCTTCTCGTTCAAGAGCACCTATTCAGAAATTGGCAGACAGCATCGCCAAATATTTTGTGCCAATAGTAGTAATCATTTCTGTAATTACCTTTTTCATTTGGGCAAAGTTTGGTCCGGAACCAGCATTGGTTTACGGATTTATAAATGCCATTGCAGTACTGATTATTGCGTGCCCTTGTGCATTGGGTTTGGCTACGCCAATGTCGGTAATGGTTGGTGTTGGTAAAAGTGCACAATCAGGCGTTTTAATAAAAAATGCTGAAGCTTTAGAAAATATGAATAAAGTTAATGTACTAATAACAGATAAAACAGGAACCATTACCGAAGGAAAACCATCAGTTGAAAAAATCTATTCATCTAATAACAACGATGAAGACCTATTAAAAAGCATTGCATCCTTAAACCAATACAGCGAACATCCATTAGCGCAAGCGGTTGTAAATTATGCCAAAACCAAATCCGTTTCATTAATAGAAGTAAAAGATTTTGAAGCTATTACCGGAAAAGGAGTTACAGGAACAGTAACCAATAAAAAAGTAGTATTGGGCAACAAAAAACTAATGGAGCAAGTCAAAGTTGCAATTAGTGAAGATATCGAGAACAAAATTGTAGCCGAGCAAAAATTAGGTAAAACGGTTTCATATATTGCTATTGATGGCGTTGCAGTTGGTTTCGTATCGATTGCTGATGCTATAAAGACTTCAAGCAAAGAAGCCATCCAGGAACTAATGCGTCAAGGCGTTGAAGTGATCATGTTAACTGGCGACAATATCAACACAGCCAAAGCAGTTGCCGATGAGCTTAACTTAACCTCATATAAAGCAGGATGCTTGCCAGAAGATAAACTCAAAGAAATTAAACGATTACAGGCAGAAGGCAAAATTGTGGCCATGGCTGGCGATGGTATCAACGACGCTCCGGCATTAGCCCAAGCAGATATCGGAATTGCAATGGGAACAGGAACAGATGTAGCCATAGAAAGCGCCAAAATCACATTAGTAAAAGGAGATTTGCAAGGTATAGTGAAAGCCAAGAATTTAAGCCACGCTGTTATGGGAAACATTAAGCAGAACTTATTTTTTGCATTTTTCTATAATGTATTGGGTGTGCCAATTGCAGCAGGAGTTTTATATCCATTTTTCGGAATTTTACTTTCCCCTATGATAGCGGCTTTAGCAATGTCATTTAGCTCAGTATCTGTAATAGTAAATGCATTACGATTACGAAAATTAAAACTTTAAAAAAACAAAAAAGATGAAAATTAAATTATCAATAATTATTGTTCTCCTTGCTTTTAATCACATAGCAACTGCTCAAGATATGAAAGGCATGGATATGGGTAAAAAAGAAAAACCACAAATATTTTATACCTGTGTAATGCATCCGGAAATTCATTCTGACAAACCTGGCAATTGTCCAAAATGTGGGATGGTTTTGATTAAAGAAAAAGCAAAAACTACTAAGGTTGTTGAAACTAAAAAAGAGATTTCTGCGCAGAATAGTGAAGCTCAAAAAACTACAGCTTCATCCAAACAAGAACTAGTAACAGAAAATAAATTAAAAACAATTTCTAAAACGGTTCGTTACGATTTATACGTCCGTGATACTATTGTCAATTTTTCCGGTAAAGAAAAGCGGGCAATAGCCGTAAACGGTCAAATTCCAATGCCAACTTTAACTTTCACTGAGGGTGATATGGCTGAAATCTATGTGCATAACGAACTAAATGAAGAAACATCAATGCACTGGCACGGTTTGTTTTTACCCAATCAATACGATGGCGTTCCAAATCTTACACAAATGCCAATAAAACCTCATACGACTCATTTATATAAATTCCCAATAATCCAACACGGCACACACTGGTATCATAGTCATACTGGTTTGCAGGAGCAAATCGGAATGTATGGTTCATTCATAATGAATAAAAAAGCAGAAGATCCAACATTCAGAAAAGGAATTGATGATTTACCAACGGTTCCTGTTATTCTTAGTGAATGGACAGATTTAAAACCCGAAAACGTACATCGTATGCTACACAATGCCACCGATTGGTTTGCGATTAAAAAAGGAACAACTCAAAGTTATGCCGAAGCGATTAGACAAGGATATTTCAAAACTAAAGTAGCCAACGAATGGAAACGAATGAATGCTATGGATGTGAGCGATGTGTATTATGAAAAATTTCTAATCAACGGTAAAAACGAAAGTCAACTTTCTCAATTTAAAGCGGGCGATAAAGTCCGTTTACGAATTTCCAATGGTGGTGCTTCAACCTATTTTTGGCTGACTTACGCTGGTGGAAAAATCACGGTAGTAGCCAATGACGGTAACGATGTAGAACCGGTTGAAGTGGATAGATTGATAGTGGCTGTTTCCGAAACCTATGATATAGTTGTAACCATTCCTGCAGATAAAACCAGCTATGAACTTTTAGCTACTCCGGAAGACAGAACAAAATCAACCTCAATATATATCGGCGATGGCATCAAGCAATTGGTTTCCCCAATGCCAAAACTCAAATACTTTGAGGGAATGAAAATGATGAACGGCATGATGAAAATGAACGGTGATTTAGACGATATGGGAATGCAAATGTCATTAAACCAAATGGATATGAATGTGGTAATGTACCCAGAGATTACGGGTGAAACCAAGAAAAAGACAGATGATAAAATGGGTAATATGAAAATGAGTGCTGATGATTATAACAGCAACGAACTTTCAGATATTACAACACTAAATTATCAAATGCTTAAATCGCCAACTAAAACTAATCTTCCAAAAGATGCACCTGTGAAAGAATTGCATTTTGAACTAACAGGAAACATGAACCGATACGTTTGGAGTTTAGACAACAAAGTAGTTTCCGAAACCGATAAAATCTTAATCAAGAAAGGCGAAAATATTAGAATGGTTTTGCACAATGGCTCTATGATGCGTCACCCAATGCACTTACACGGACACGATTTTAGAGTACTAAACGGTCAAGGCGATTATGCGCCACTCAAAAACATTGTAGATATAATGCCAATGGAAACCGATACTATTGAGTTCAACGCAAATGTTGAGGGAGATTGGTTTTTTCACTGTCATATTCTCTACCACATGATGAGTGGAATGGGACGGGTATTCACTTATGAAAACCAAGCTGCTAATCCCGAAATACCAAATTCAAAACTAGCACAACGCAAACTTTTTGCTGATGACAGAAAGTTTCATTTTATGGGAGAAAATAATTTTGCGACCAATGGAAATGAAGGAACTGCAATGATTGCAAACACACGTTGGAAAATAAGCACTCTTTGGCATTTGGGTTATCACGATATGCACGGTTATGAGAGTGAAACGATGATTGGCAGGTATTTTGGAAAAATGCAATGGTTATATCCTTACATTGGTTTTGATTATCATTACAAAATGGAGGGAGGTCCAAAAAATATTTTTGGTAGCGAAGAAAAAAACTGGTTTGGTCAAAAAAGTAATAAAAACGATAGACATACAATTGTAGCTGGTATAGCTTATACATTACCAATGTTATTCATTGCTGACTTACGAATAGATGGTGATGGTAAATTTCGTTTTCAATTAGGAAGAGAAGATATTCCTGTTTCAAAACGATTAAGAGCGATGATTATGATTAATACAGATAAAGAATATACAACGGGCTTAAAGTATATTTTTACAAGAAATCTAGGCGTAACAACTCATTATGACAGCGATATGGGGATTGGATTTGGAGTGAATTTGAATTATTAAAAGCACATAATTATATAATGATTAGTAAGGATAACGTAATGCATTATTGAATTAGTTAAGTCACCTTTATTCTGAAATTGTTTATATAAATAATATTTCTGGGCAACAGCAAACTGAAGAGCGAGAAACAGCGCAACTGAATAAAATAAATTTAAATATTATGAAAAACACAAAAATGATGGCAAAGATGTTTACTGTAATGCTATTTATAGCAGCATCAATTACAACAACTAACGCCAGCGCACAAACCAAAACTAAAAAAGCAATGATGAAAGATTGTTGCATGATGAAAGACGGTAAAATGATGTGCATGAAAGATGGTAAAACAATGCCTATGGACAAAGACATGAAAATGAAAAACGGTACAACCTGCATGGTAAATGGCGAATGTGTCATGAAAGACGGAAAAAAAATGACCATGAAAGAGGGCGATTGCATGGATATGAATGGTAAAATGGACAAGTGCTCAATGATGACGAAAAGCAAAAAAATGAAAACAAAAAAACGAGCTATGGCAATGACTTATGTTTGTCCAATGCATCCTGAAGTTACAAGTGACAAACCCGGAAAATGCTCTAAATGCGGAATGGATTTAGTCGAAAAAAAGTAACCTTTTTTAAAGGTTAATGTATTTACCGCTAAATTTTAATCCTATTTAATTACTTTTTTCATGCTTTATTTGAAAAGCTGCTTTTCGCAGCTTTTCGCTTTTTACATAATGATTAAATAACCTACTTTTGCAGTATGAAGTTAATAAATTAGATAACATTCCCTATTTTATAACTTATCGGAATCTGTCTTTTACAAATTTAAATATGGCTAAATCAAAAAAAATAACAACTAAAAAAAACGCCATTAAAAAACCGATAACAGTATATGCTATCGTTCGTGTATTATTGATAATTCTTGCTTGTTCAATTATGATTTTAGGAATAGTGGTAAGGTTTATACATTACTTTAATAATCATTAATTTAATGATTATCCATGACAGAAATTTAATAGAAACAACCTTAAATCATGATACAGCAAAAAAATAGAGTAAAGGCAAAAAAAATACCTAAACCAAAGCCGAAGCCAAAAAATAAAATTACACTTGAGTCAGTTTCCCTGGCCGCCATGATGATAATCGGAGTATTGATTATATTTTACGCAATAGTGGAAAATGTTTGGCATTATTTTAAACATCACTACAAGTAATTAATAATCATTAAAATAAAATTACTATTTTTGTTACCTTGAAAATTACAAACACCATATTATCAATTATTTTTCTCTTACTTTCCTGTTTGCCTTGTGCGGATAAGGAACAGGATGTTTCGTTTGAAAAAGTAACTGTAAGTAATAATTCAAAGCAACATCACGATAATGATTCCTGCTCTCCACTATGTGTTTGCAATTGTTGCGGATGTCAAGGATTCGCTTTTAATGCTGTGCACACTTACATTCCGTTCCCTGATAAATTGGTAATTGATAAAAAAATACCGGAATACAAATCTGTTTTAACTTCCAATTTCTTCGGGAGTATATGGCAACCGCCACAAATTAATGTTTAATTTTTTTGATTAATGTTTTTTAATTAGTAGTTACTAACCCACAAGGGCTGGCATCACTTTTATTTTACATTAATCACTTCCAGTATTTGATGTTTTCATTTACTGTAAACTCTAAATTAATATTAAACATTAATCATATTATAGTGTTAGACAAAATCATTCATTTTAGCATAAATAACAAGTTCATCATTGGATTGATGACTTTATTTCTTATCATTTGGGGAGTTTGGAGTGCGTCCAAATTACCAATTGATGCCGTGCCGGATATTACAAACAATCAGGTACAAATTATCACACTTTGCCCAACTTTGGCAGGACAGGAAGTAGAACAATTAGTAACGTTTCCAATAGAACAAAGTATTGCAAATCTTCCAGATTTAGAAGAAACCCGAAGCATTTCCCGCTTTGGTTTATCCGTAATTACAGTAGTTTTTGATGATGATGTAAATATATATTTTGCACGTCAATTAATTAGTGAGAGATTAAAAGAAGCAACTAGTCAAATTCCACAAGGCATAGGCACGCCCGAGTTAGGTCCTGTAAGTACAGGTCTTGGTGAAGTATATCAATATATTTTGCATCCAAAAAAAGGAAGTGAAAAAAAATACACTGCAATGGATTTGCGTAGCATGCAAGACTGGATAGTAGCTAGACAACTCAATGGAACACCTGGAATTGCAGAAATAAATAGTTTTGGTGGAAAACTAAAACAATATGAAGTTGGTGTAAATCCTAACCGCTTAAAAGCAATGGGAGTTACTATTCCTGACATTTTCAATGCTTTAGAAAAAAATAATCAAAATACAGGTGGTGCATACATAGATAAAAAACCAAGTGCCTACTTTATTCGAGGCGTTGGTTTGGTTACTTCTTTAGAAGATGTGAAAAACATTGTCGTAAAAAGTAACCCAAACAGCGTACCTATTTTCATAAAAGATGTTGCTCAGGTACAATTTGGTAGTGCTGTTCGATATGGAGCAATGACTTATAATGGAAAAGTAGACGCCGTTGGAGGTATTGTTATGATGCTAAAAGGAGCGAACAGTAACGAGGTCGTACAAAGGATAAAAGACAAAATGGTTATTATACAAAAATCATTACCGGATGATGTAATCGTTGAACCATTTATAGACCGAAGCGGGTTTGTAAACCGTGCCATTTCTACAGTCGAAAAAAACTTAATTGAAGGTGCACTAATTGTTATTTTTGTATTGGTTCTGTTTCTGGGAAATCTTCGTGCTGGGCTTATTGTTGCCTCAGCAATACCACTTTCAATGTTTTTTGCATTGGGATTGATGAAAATTTTTGGAGTAAGTGCAAACCTAATGAGTTTGGGCGCAATTGATTTTGGTTTAATTGTAGATGGTGCCGTAATTATCGTAGAGGCTACTCTTCATCATTTAGGGTTGCGGAAATCCAAGCAAATACTCACACAACAAGAAATGAATAATGAAGTTTTTATATCTGCTTCCAAAATTCGTAGTAGTGCTGCTTTTGGAGAAATCATTATCTTGATTGTATATATTCCCATTCTTACTTTGGTAGGTATAGAAGGCAAAATGTTTAGTCCAATGGCTCAAACAGTTGGCTTCGCTATATTCGGAGCTTTGATACTTTCCTTAACCTACATCCCGATGATGTGCGCTTTATTTTTGCCTAAAAATATTAGCCATAAAAAAACATTCTCTGATAAAATGATGTACTTTTTATACAGTAAATACGAACCTCTTTTGGAAAAAGTTATTGCAATAAAATACAAAGTTGTTGGAATTACTGTTGCTTTATTGTTGGTCACTTTCTTTATTTTTAGCAAAATGGGAGGCGAGTTTATTCCAACTTTAGTCGAAGGAGATTTTGCATTTGAATTTAAAATGCCTCTCGAAACTTCTTTATCCCAAAGTATCGAAACCTCTATGAAAGCCGCAAGAATTGCAAAACAATTTGATGAAGTGAAAATTGTGGTAGGTAAAACGGGGGCTGGTGAAGTACCTACTGACCCTATGCCTCCCGGAGCAACCGATTTAATGATTATTCTCAAACCCCAAAGTGAATGGAAATCTGGGAGATCTTATGATGAATTAGGTGATGCAATAGAAGAAAAATTAAGCGTAATTCCTGGTGTTTTTATCGAAAAAAGCCAACCTATTCAAATGCGTTTTAATGAATTAATGACAGGAATCAAACAAGATGTGGCCATAAAAATATTTGGTGAAAACTTGGATAGTCTTTCTGTATATGCTAAAAAAGTGGAAAATGTGATTGTAAATGTAAAAGGAGTTTCATCACCACAGGTGGAACAGGTTGACGGCTTACCACAAATTAATATCGAATATGATCGTTTACGAATTGCCAACTATGGCCTAAATGTAGAAGATATAAACAGCATCGTAAGTACTGCTTTTGCCGGAAAAGCAGCTGGTGTAGTTTATGAAAATGAACGAAAATTTGATTTGGTAGTACGATTAGATAGTACCTCAAGAAGAAGTATAGACGATGTAAATAATTTATTGATACCAACACCAACAGGTAATCAGATTCCATTATCGCAAGTGGCGAAAGTAGATTTCAAATTGGGTCCGGCACAAATAAGCCGTGAAGCAGGAAAACGTAGAATTGTAATTGGTTTTAATATAAATGAAGAAGACAGAGATGTTCAAAGTGTGGTAAATGAAATTCAAAGTAAATTAGCAACCAAAGTAAAATTACCCTCAGGTTATTATTTTACTTATGGAGGTACTTTTGAAAACTTACAAAAAGCATCTAATCGATTGATGATTGCTGTACCAATATCCTTGCTTCTAATTTTTATGCTTTTGTATTTTACATTTAGCTCTATGAAACAAGCCAGCTTGATATTTTCAGCAATTCCAATGAGTGCCATTGGTGGTGTATTTGCATTGCTTATTCGAGGAATGCCTTTTAGTATTTCAGCAGGTATTGGATTCATTGCATTATTTGGTGTAGCTGTATTAAATGGAATTGTATTAATAGGTACTTTCAATCAATTAGAAAAAGAAGGTTGGGATGATGTTATAAAAAGGGTAATTGAAGGAACGAAAATCAGACTGCGCCCAGTTTTAATGACGGCTACCGTTGCTTCGTTAGGTTTTTTACCAATGGCATTGTCGCATAGTGCAGGTGCCGAAGTACAAAAACCATTAGCAACTGTTGTTATTGGAGGACTGCTCTCAGCAACATTTTTAACCTTATTTGTATTGCCTTTGCTGTATATTATATTCAACACAAAAATTAAAATAAAAAGAAAATCAAAAATGAAATCAATTGTAACAATTTTAGTAATTGGCTTGTTTTTATCATTCAATACCATTCAGGCACAATCCCGAAAAAGCATTGATGAAGTCTTAAATATGGGTTTGAAAGACAATTTGCAATACAATATCAATCAGAAACAAATAAGCAAAAGTCAATTGATGGTTAAAGGAAATAAGGAAGTTTCCAAAACTGGGATCTTTGTGGAAAATGAAGACTTGCGACCATCTGATAAAACTGGTATTTTGAAAATCGGTCTACAGCAAAGTTTTTTTATGCCACAAGTAAACCACTCAAGGAAAAATTATTACAGAGAACAAACTAAATATTTTGAAATAAACAAAGAAGTAATCAATACCGAATTGAAAAAAAATATTCGGTCAGTATATTATCAATTATGGTACCTACAAGATAAAACTGCTTTGTATCAACGATTAGACAGTATATATATAGGTCTATTAAAAACGACTACAGTAAAAGTCAAAACAGGAGAAAGTGCAGGTATCGAAAAAATTTCGGCAAATGTAAAGCTGAAAGAAATTGAAACCAACATTATGCAACTCCAAAAAGAAATGCAAGTGCAACAACTGGCATTAATGCAATTACTCAATAGTTCAGAAGTCATTTTACCACTCTCTAAATCGTTGGAAAAATTAGATTATGGAATGCAAAGCACATCTGAAAACCATCCAAATCTTCTCTTATTACAACAAAATGTAGCCATCGCTAATAGTGAAATTGCTATTCAAAAAAGTAATCGTTTGCCTGAATTTTCAGGTCGGGTCTTTTCACAAAAGCTATACGGACTTGAAGATCCTTATACTGGTTTTTCAGTTTCAGCTTCATTTCCTCTATTTGGAAATGGTGCCAGTAGAAACAAGATAAAAGCAGCAAAGACAGAAAAAGAAGTACAGGAACAACAATTACAATATCAAACGCAAATACTGAAGTCATCTTTAACCCAACGTCAAACAGAAGTAGAAAAAAGTTTGTCAGGATTACAATTTTACGAAACCTCGGGTTTACAGCAAGCAGATGAAATCATAAAAGCAGCTAATCAATCCTATCGAGCAGGAGAAATTAGTTATGCCGATTTTTCATTGTATTTAAGTCAAGCCATTGAAATTCGGAAAAACTATTTAGACAATCTAAATGCGTATAACCAAGCTATTATTGATTACAATTATTTCACAAATAAATAAATTCAAAAAACATGAAATCTTTAAAAATAAAATATAAGAATTATTTTTTACTCGCCACCTTTTGCCTAACAATAATTTCGTGTGGGAGTAAAGAAACGAAACAGGAAGAAGCCGTTGAGAAGCCAACAACAGAAAAAGCTCCGGCATCAATTGCATCGGTAACTGCCGAACAAATTAAAACGGTTGACATTCAATTTGGAACTATTGAGCAAAAACAACTAACTGCAACTTTAAAAGCAAATGGTGCATTGCGAGTCCCTAATAACAATAAAGCAAATGCAACATCACTTTACGGAGGCGTAGTCAAAAGTATTAATGTACAATTAGGGGATTTTGTGAAAAAAGGGCAAGTAATTGCTACTATTGCCAATCCGCAATTCATCCAGTTACAGGAAGAATATTTGAGTGCTTCAAGTAAAATAATTTTTGCCGAACAAGAATTGGCAAGACAAAAAGAATTAAATGAAGGTAATGCTGGAGCATTAAAAAATTATCAAAATGCCGATGCAGAACTAAAAGCTATGCGAACTCGAAGAGCTTCTTTGCAACAGCAAATTCAACTAATGGGAATAAATCCAAATAGTTTAAGCAATAGTAATTTGCGTTCTGCTTTATCGGTTACTAGCCCAATTAGCGGCACAATAAGCAACGTCTTTGCAAAAATTGGAAGTTATGTAGATGTTTCTGCACCTCTTGCTGAAATTGTAGATAACTCACAATTGCATTTAGATTTGAATGTTTTCGAAAAAGACTTACCAATGCTTAAAGTAGGTCAAATTATTCATTTCAGAATTACCAATAATTCGGGAGAAGATTATAACGCCAAAGTATACTCAATAGGAGCTTCTTTTGAGAACGATAGTAAATCCATTCCCGTACACGCTACGGTTCAAGGTAATAAATCAGGATTAATTGACGGTATGAATATCACTGCCATAGTAAGTTTAAATGATGTTACAACAAGTGCAGTACCGAGTGATGCTATCGTGAGTTCAGAAGGCAAAGATTACATTTTCGTTGTTACTGATAAAAAAGCCGAAGAAGAAAAACCGGAAGAAGGAGAAGAGCAAAAGGAACCGGAAGCAAAAGATAAGAACGAAGCAAAAAACACCAATTTTGAAAAGATTGAGGTGGTAAAAGGAGTTTCGAATATGGGTTACACATCAATAACATTAGTAAAAGATGTGCCAGCAAATGCAAAAATTGTTACTAAAGGGGCATTCTTTGTAAATGCAAAATTGACAAACAAAGGAGAGGAATAACTTAATTTAAAAATGATGAAAAATATTTTAAAAACAATGTTTGTGTTTTTGTTTTGTGTGTCAAATCATGTTTTTGGTCAGACAGTTAAATCTGATAATGAATCTTCAGATCAATTTGAGATACAGGTAACAGCAAAATTGGGAACAGCAAAATTTAAGGAAACAGGAAATGTTACCTTGAATGGGTTTATGAATGGTTCAGATGTTTTGATTTCTAAAAAAATAACCAAAAAAATTGACCTGTCAGCAGGGCTTGGTTATTTTGAATTTTATGGCAACAGAACGTTATCTGGAAATACTTCAAGTATAAAAAATACCTATTTTCATATACCCCTAAACCTAAAGAGCGACATAAATTTATTCAATGATAAACCAGAAAATCAAAATGTATTTTTAATCATCGGATTAGGTTTATACGCAAATACGCAATTAAAACAGGAGGTTGAAACATTAGATGGTAATTTCAGTGATAAAAACTTAGGATGGAATTTTGGTTTTTCATCTAAAATAGGCATCAAATTTAAGGTATCAGATAAGTTAAATCTGGGAATTGGTTACGAAAGCCAGAGTGATTTTTCTAAAATGAAGAAAAATGACATCGCGAGAAAAATTGAAGGTTTAAATTCAATTTACTTCACACTCGGTTTGGTTTTGTAGCAAATAGTAGAATTAAATATGTTTTTGGTATAAATACTATTGCGGTATAGATGACAGTACCAAAGTTTTCATGAGAGATAATAATGGTACTGCATTTATGCCCTTATCTAAGATTATTAATTAATTCCCTAAAACAATCAGTTTATTCGAAAGGGTGATAAGCAATAACACCATAGAAGAATTTTAGTATCAGGGTTTAATTAAAATTGACTTTAATTAATTAATAAAATAGTTAAAAAATGAAAAAAATTATTCTGATAATAGCAATAGCTATCTCAACTGTACTTATAGTTTCTTGTAATAGTAATTCAAAAAAAGAAACAAAAACAGATCACGAACACGAAGGTCATCACCATAATGAGAATAAAGTTCATCCTGAAGCCTACATCTGTCCGGTCAATTGCGATAACGGCAAAACTTTTGTACTGCCTGGCAAATGTGCTGTATGCAAATTAGATTTAGTTGAACAAGAACATACAATAGGTGATGAACACGATAACCCAATCAAAAAAGAAATAAATTCTGAAAAAGAGAAAACTAAACAATCAGACATTGACATCGAACAAGTATATTAATTTTAAGGTCATGTCCATTTAACATTTCAATTGAATAATAATTTAAAACAACAAAATATGAAAAATCTAAAAATCAATTTTAAGGCAATTGCAGTAGTAACAATTATGCTAGTCTCAGTTACTATGTCGTTTGCACAGGAAAAAAAATCAAATGGAAAAGCCGTAATAAAAACAGTTTTAAATTGTGATCACTGTAAAGAGTGTCCAACATGCGGTGGAAAGTTCAAAACCGAAATGTTAAAAATAACAGGCGTGAAAATGTATGAGCTGGATGATAAGGCAATGACGTTCACGGTATATTATAATCCAAAGAAAACGACTTTACAAGATATTAAGGTTAGCATATCTAAATTGGGCTATGATGCAGATGAGGTAAAAGCCACAGCCGAAGGAATTGCTTCATTAGATGGATGTTGCAAAATATAGCTGATATGGAAAATAGTAAATCCCATTGGGAAAATGTTTTTGCTACCAAATCAGTTGAGAACCTTAAAATATGAATACGATGTTACAAATGTTAGACTTTACAGGAAAAAATATTATAGCTACTCGCGCTAATGATTTACTAGGCATAAAAGACTACGAAAAGATTCATCCTTTTATCCACAATATCATAAATACAGGTAAAAAAGTCCGATGGTATTTTGAAATGGATGATGATTCCGATTCAGGTTCGACCGGCTTTTGGGAAGACGGCGTTATTGAAATAAATTATGGCAGTATGAAATTTACGCACTCAGAGGATATAGAGCTTATTGCAATCGTTGGTGACAAAAAATGGGAAAAATGCATGCAGTCAATAATGAAACCATTTACAAAAGCTAAAGTGGTTTATTTTGAAATGGCAGAAAAGGAAAAAGCTAAAGCATGGATTATAAATGATGAAAAATAAATATGTAACCTTCAAAACATTATGGATATAAATGCAGAATTAATTATTGTTTCCAAACTAATTGTCTCCTTTTTATTAGGGGCTTTTATTGGTTTTGATAGGGAAAGACATGGCCGCGACGCAGGTATAAGGACATATGCGGCTGTATGTATTGGTGCCACACTATTTACAGTAATTACATCCCACTTAGTTAATAATCCGGCTGACACTTCAAGAGTAATAGCAAATATTATTACAGGTGTTGGTTTTCTTGGAGCAGGTATTATCTATCGCAATTCCAACGCTGGCACATCACACGGGTTAACAACGGCCGCTACAGTTTGGTGTACGTCAGCTGTTGGGGTCGCTATTGGACTGGATATGTATATTATAGCAATAGTTGCAGCTTTGGCATTATACTTTTTACTTTCATTACACCATCAAAAGTGGTATATAAAATGGAAACAAAAAATGGCGCACCATCACGGCAGGGAAAAAGAAAATGATTAATGGTCAAAATGAACTTTACATCAGCAAATATGGCTACATCAAGCACTATATCGGCAGGAAATAAACACAATAAGTCTTTAAGGATTGTATTTTTGATTACACTTTCTTACTTCGTTGTTGAAGTAATAGTGGGATTCATTTCCAACAGTCTGGCGCTGCTATCAGACGCTGCACATATGCTCACAGATGTAGCTGGTCAGGCATTGGCACTTTTTGCTATTTGGATGGCTTCAAAACCTAAAACCAGTAAAAAGTCCTATGGTTATTTAAGGACCGAAATATTTTCAGCCCTGATAAATGCAATAGTTCTTATATTTATTTCAGGGTACATACTATATGAGGCATGGCTGAGATTTAACGATCCGCCTAAAGTAGCAGGAGTTCCAATGCTTATCGTCGCCGCTATAGGTTTGGTAATCAATTTAATTTCCATGAAAATTCTTAATGCCGGATCTAAAGAAAGTATTAATATTAAAGGAGCATTCCTAGAAGTGGTGAGTGATATGCTAAGCTCCATTGCTGTTATTATCGCAGGAATTATCATTTTGGTAACAGGTTGGTTATTGATTGACCCAATTATAAGCGCACTCATTGGTTTGTTTATTTTACCCAGGACATTTAGCCTGTTAAAGGAATCCATAGATATATTATTGGAAGGTGTACCAAAAGATGTAAACTTAGATTCAGTGGAAAAATATATCAAGGAAAAATCTGGAGTTGATTCCCTACATGATTTGCATGTCTGGTCGCTCACTTCAGGTGTAAATGCTTTAAGTGTCCATATTATTATGAAGCCTGAAACAACAGTATCACAAATGAATGACATAATTATTGAAATAAAACAGGAACTAAATTTAACTTATAAGATAAACCATTCCACCATAGAGGCCCATATAGATAGGGATGACAATACGCTCAACAATATTTGATAATTTAAAATACTAATTGCCAGGAAACGGCATAAAAATTGCATTATGTATTACCATATTAACATAAATATTTTAAAAGATGAACAACAGGCTCAATTGTTGGAAGTGTGTATTAATGCTTTCAGGTCTTGCAGGGTTAATTACAGGTTTTTCAACATAACATTCAGTAAATACCACAATTTTGGGTTGTAAATAGTTTCTGTTTACAGCCCTTTTTTATTTAAATATTAAGGACTAAAATCCGTTTAACTATAATAAAAACACTATTATGAAAGCACTTTTTTATCTGTTGATAATATTACTGGTCATCCTTCTGGTAACAGATATTTATGCCTTTTTTAATGACGGTTTTTTTTGGTCGCCGTTCTCTAAATTTATAAATATTATTACACCAGTAGTGTTGTTCATTTATTTATTAGTATTAGTCATTAAGAAAAGAAAACAATTAAACAAACTAAATGAGCAACGGTAAAAGTTTTTCAGCAAAAATTAAAAAGTTTTTTAAGGTATTGGGATTTGGTTTGATTACTGGAGCAAGCGACGATGATCCATCGGGTATTAGAGAAGTATATCACCTAGTAGATAACGCCCTATAAATGCGTGAAAAGTAAATATTATAATAGTGCTGGGAAATATCCCGTATGTAAATGGATTTAATCAAAACAGAGCACGAAAAAGATAAAATAATCATAATCACAAATAATCAACATTATGAAAAAAGAAGATAAAGAGAATTCAGAAGGCAAAAAGGCTGTTGGCAAAGGAAAAAATGAATCGGAAGTTAAAAAAGTCAAAACCAAAGCTAAAAAAGTCAATTGCTGCGACGAGGATGAACACCCTAAAACAGCAAAAGAGCAAAAAGTCTTAAATGATGAAGGTCATGATCATGATGAACATTCGGATGACGATGGCCACAACCATATCGGCGAAGAAGATTCAGGTTGGAAAAGTCATTGGCAGCTACTTTTGGCTATAGCAATTCTGTTTACGATGTTAATTTTGGAATTTGGGTTTGATTACGTCCCTGAGTTTCCTGTAAACCTGATTGTTTTTAGTATAGCATATCTGCTCGCGGGATACAATGTGCTATACATGGCTTGGCGCAAAGCGATTCGCTTTGATTTCTTCAATGAATTTTTCCTGATGAGCGTGGCCACCATTGGTGCATTCGCAATCGGTTCTTATAGTGAAGGTGTTGCGGTAATGGCATTTTATTCCATTGGAGAATGGTTTCAGGATGCAGCGGTTAACCGCGCAAAAAGAAGTATAAAGGCATTACTCGATATCAGGCCCGATGAAGTTTCAGTGGTCCGAAATGGCAATGTCGAAGTGATAAATCCTAAAGATGTTGCACTCAGTGAAATTATCCGGGTGAAACCTGGTGAAAAAGTGGCATTGGATGGAGAATTGCTTTCAGAAAAGGCATCATTCAATACAGCAGCACTTACAGGTGAAAGTAAACCCGACAGCAAAGAAAAAGGAGATTCCGTATATGCAGGAATGATTAATCTGAATACCGTTTCCGAAATAAAAGTAACCTCATTATTTACTGACAGTAAATTGAGTAAAATTCTCGAAATGGTGCAGGATGCAACTGCCCGTAAATCACAAACACAATTATTCATCAGCCGTTTTGCAAAGATTTATACGCCTATAGTATTTGCTTTGGCTGTCGCCGTTTGTTTGGTGCCGTATTTTTTCGTAGATCCTTATGTTTTCAGTGTTTGGTTTTATAGGGCGTTGGTGTTTTTGGTTATTAGTTGTCCATGCGCTTTAGTTGTGTCAATACCATTAGGGTATTTTGGCGGTATAGGTCTGGCATCGCGGAGCGGTATTCTTTTTAAGGGTTCTAACTTTCTTGACGTAATGACCCAAATTGATACGGTTGTCATGGACAAAACCGGAACGCTTACCGAAGGCGTTTTCAAGGTTCAGGAAATTGTTACTAAAGACATTGAGGAACCCTATTTGGTTAAACTGGCTGCAGCAATTGAGAGCCAGTCAACACATCCCATCGGTTTGGCTGTAACAGAACATGCTGGGAAAGATGCAATAAAAGGTTTGTCGATTTCGAAAGTGGAGGAAATTTCCGGACACGGACTTACAGGAACAATAGACGGCAAAGAAGTACTCGCAGGAAATACAAAGCTGATGAAGAAATTCAACATCGAATATCCTGCCGAAATTGATAGCATTGTTTATACGATTGTTGTAGTCGCTGTCGATAAAAAATACAAAGGACACATCACAATTGCTGATAAAATAAAAGAAGATGCAATACAGGCAATTAAGAGCATGCATGCCTTAAATATCAAAACAGTCATGCTTTCCGGTGACAAACAAAGTGTTGTAGACGAGGTTGCCAAAAAATTAGGTATCGATAATGCTTACGGTGATTTATTACCTGAAGGTAAAGTTGAGAAAGTTCAGGCATTAAAAGACCAGGGCAAACACATTGCCTTTGTGGGCGATGGCGTAAATGATGCACCGGTAGTAGCATTGGCAGATGCCGGTATTGCAATGGGTGGTTTAGGTAGTGATGCAACTATTGAAACTGCCGATATTGTGATCCAAAACGACCAGCCTTCAAAAATTGTAACTGCAATCAAAATAGGAAAACTTACCAAACAAATTGTATGGCAAAATATCATCCTGGCAATGTTTGTAAAACTTATAGTTTTAGGATTAGGTGCAGGCGGTATAGCCACTTTATGGGAGGCTGTAATTGCTGATGTAGGTGTAGCCTTGCTTGCAATTCTCAATGCGGTCAGAATTCAGAAAATGAAACTTTAGAGTTAATTATTATTCCATATGTAAAGGGTGTTTGTTTTAAATAGCAGGCATCCTTTTTTGTTTGTTGCTAAATTGACGTTGTGCATTTCAATTGCCACTCCTTCCCAACGCTCCTAAAAAAATTACCGTCACAGTTATTGATGCAATAACTCGTACACTTCGTGACTTGCGCCAGTAATTTTTTCTCCCAAGCTTCTTTACATAACGTGGCGTTATAGTTCATAAAGAAATTCCCTGCATCTTTAGAAACCAAATCATGAACTATAACAACATTATGTAAAAAAGCCGCGCACCCAACCCTCAAGGCAGCGGTTCAGCGGCAACTTTTTTAATAGCTCCCATCGCATCACCCAGCTATTAAAAAAACCACCACTTCACCGCCGCCATTAAAAACGTTAACCTTTTCAATAGAAATTCTCCGGTTATCTCTATTTCTATTAACTTTTACCTTAACTGTCTTTAACAACTAACCGTTTAAATCGGTAGTGTTTTCATTGCTTTTATCAGTGCCTTCCCGAATACTTTACAACTAAACTGCTGAAAACTGCAAACTGAATTCTGAACACAATACTCGGCACCCATAAAACCAAACACCAAGCAAGAGTATCATTTTTTATTTGCCAATAACTACAGTATATATTGCTTTCACGATAGCTGATGCCACGCGGTTACAAAGCACATTTATTCTAATAGCAGTATTCTGCAAACTAAACATTATTTCACGGCATCAGCTATCCATAAAAGCAATCACAAAATACCCGGTTAGCAATTAAAAAATGATACCCTTGCCAGAACACCCGCTAATAAAAAAAGGAAGTATTTGCATTGCTTTTATAAGTGCCTTTCCGAATTCTATACAACCCTCTAACTGAATACTGCCACATGTGCACTAAACACTATCTCGGACACCCATAAAACCAAACCAAAGAAAGAGTATAAAATCCGTTCCGGAATTTTATACCCTTTCCGACACGACCGCTCTTCGATTGCACCAAGATTATCTGACAACAAGTGGATTTGGAAATCAAAATAAAAAAAAATAAAAAAAGAGAGCAAAGATAAGTTCCGGGTATTCAAAAAAGCAAGTTCAAGCCCTTCGGGTTTTGAAAAAAATCTCCACCCAAACCATTTCAAAACAATACTTGTTTTTAAAATAACAACTCCGATTCTGAATAATGCATCGGGTAGTATTTTTTTCAAAAAACTTGCTTTTTTGAAACCCTCCACTTGGATGAACGGCTTTCTTTTTTTCTTTTTTTTCTTTTGAAAAATTTATGTGTGCGGAGGGTAGCGAGGCACTCAGATATTCTATAGAAGTCAAGCAGGAAATAGAAGAAAAACTAATCTTTTAAATCCGAAATGATGAAGAACTACATTATTAAAACCCACAAAAAAGACACTTTTTATGCCAAACCGCATATGTTCATTTTGAATAAAGGTCTGAATAGCGGTAAACCTAACAAAGAACCATTTACCAACAGCTTTGTTGTCATTTTCGAAAATGAACAGGATTGTGAAAACATCTATTGGATAACCTATAGCCTTTGGCAATCCAAATTTTGGCACAGAAACCTTGTAGGTTCAGTAATCCCATTTTTAAGAATCTCCGATTTCATAAAAGAGTTTTCAGCTAAAGTTAATGAAATGTTACAAGACTTTGAACAGCATCAAAAAGATGTCCAAGCTTTGCGATTACTCGAACAAAAAGCAAATCAATTCCACCAAAACATCAACCTAATCAATGATATGCGAAGAATCATTCTACATCGCTATTGTAAATAATCAACCATAAAAATGAGCCATATAACACTATTTATCCTTTACCAAACCGACAGTTGGAAAATGAAATCATCAAGAGTCTTTTTTGGTGTTTTCGATTGCAGAAAAAAAGCTTTGGATTGCGCAAAATACCACAATCTATATGCACACAATTCTAAAGTAGTAATTGAAGAAGTTACTCTAAATCAATGTTCAGAACACTAACCAAATAATATAAGCCATGGAAGAAACTATAGACCCATTCAAAGAAGCAATTTTAAACCATTTGCAAGAATTAGCTAATAAAGATGCCTTGTTTGCTAAAACGTTTAACAAGCAATACAAAAATATTGATGATTGTGTTACTTACATTCTGAACGAAGTAAAGCGAAGCCAAAGAAACGGCTTCGCTGACGATGAAATTTTCAGTATGGCAATTCACTACTACGATGAAGAAACTGTTGAAATCGGTTTGCCAATAAAAGCCAAAGTAGTTGTCAACCGAACTATTGTGGGACCACCACAAATCAATCAAACATCAAAATCAACAACTAAAAACGGTGATGCTAATCAAATTTCTTTATTCAAATTATAATGCTATGAAACCAAAAACTGCAATCGAATTTAAAATAGTAGAATTGAGTCAAAACTTGCCTCAAATCACACAACAGCAAAATGAATTAGCATTTACAAAGTGTTTTGATAATTATGCTGTACAATCAAGAAAAAGCTGCTTTTGTCTTGAATGTGGTCACAATTGGAAAGTTTGTGATACCAATAAACTGAAAAAAGTTACTTGTGAAAAATGCTCTAAAAGTTTATTAGTAACTAAAAAATATAGCAACGGACTAAAAGAAACAGATTACTACCAAATAATTACAACGGCTGATAAATTTCAGATTATCAGAATGATTTGCATCACTAAAACAATGAAAAAGAATTGTCAATGTTCTCATTTTGCACATGAAGTTATGCAGATATTCATAGATGAAACAGGAAAAAGCCGGACAATGTCAAAAAATGTAATGGGCTTATCCCATTATTATGACCAATGGATTGTCAGCAGTGAGTTATCACTAAAATCAAATGATAACAACAGCAGATTTTATTTAATACCAAGCTTTATTCAGCCAAACAAAAAAGTGTCGCCAATTGTGAAAAGGAATGGTTTTAAAGGTAAGTTCTTTGGCATTGCACCTCAAATATTGTTTAAGGCAATTCTGTCTGATAGCATTGCTGAAACCTTGCTAAAAGCAAATCAGCACGATATGCTATATTATCATATTAGAAATACAAGTTTAAAATCAACAGGAACTTATTGGAATGCAATAAAAATTTGCATCAGAAACAACTACCAAATTAAAGATGCAAAACTTTGGGTTGATTACATTGATTTGCTTCAGCATTTTATGAAAGATTTCAGAAGTCCAAAATATGTTTGTCCCTTAGATTTAAAAAAGAGACACGACAAATTGATGGCTAAAAAGGTGAAAGAAATTTGGAAAAATACTGTTGAAGAAAACAAAAAACAAATTGGCAAAAACCAGAGACATTACTTTAAAGCTAAGAAGCAATTCTTCGGATTGGTATTTTCAGAAAAAAACATTTCAATAAATGTGATTGAAACCATAAAAGAATTTTTAGAAGAAGGTTGTATTCATAATCATTGTGTGTTCACTAATGAATACTACAAAAAACAAAATTCATTGATTCTTTCTGCAAAAGTAAATGGTGTTCACGCTGAAACAATCCAAATTTCTCTTGAAAATCTTGAGGTTCTTCAATCGCGAGGCAAAGGCAATAAGGCAACTAAGTATAACAAAGAGATTATTAACCTAGTCAACAAAAATCTTCCACAAATCAGGGCAAGGATGAAAACAGCTTGTTAACAAAAAAAAGCCAGGTCTTACGACTTGGCTTTCATTTTGTTTAACCCAAAGGTCACCACAACAGGGTTAAACTATTTTTTGTACTTCTTAATAATACTTTTGAGTACTAATGAAATTGTAAAACTGACAACTGCACCAATAGCAGCTAGTAAAACAGTTTTAAAAACATCCGCTGAATGAATATTTGGAATGATACTCATGAATGTTCCACCGGCAGTACCTATTAAAGTATGACTATTTGTTTGCATTATCTCCTATAGTTGTTAATTGACTTACTGCCGAGGCAACACCTCCGGCTACAACCAAATAACCTCCAACAGAAGTTAAAACAACTGGCAATGCAATAGGGGCTGCCAATATACTTCCGCCAACAGCTGCCAATACCAAGCCAACATTTCGAAGCACTTTAAAAAATTTTGGAGTTGGTGCCGTAGCTCTACTTTTAATATTCATGACTTTAAAGAATTAAATGAATAATCAAGAATATACCCTGAGTGTTGTAGTGCTGCCTAAATTCGAAACAATGGTAAATAAAGGATCTTGGCTTCTCCCACCAATATCTAAAGTCAATTCGCCACCGGTATTTCTTCCTCCAATGTCATAACTTTTTTGACCTACTCCGGAATCAGAACCCGTTCCTTTTCCTCCAATATCATAATTGACATTTTGAAAATCATTAGAAGCATAACTACCTAAACCACCTGAAGAGTCCCTTCCTCCAATTTCGTAACCATAAGGCATTGTCGGTACATCTTGTCTGCCTCCAATATCATTTGCATCGGTACTTTTACCACCAATAACAAGTAATCCTGTACCGACATCGCCTCGACCGCCTATATCGTATTTTGAAGTAGTAGTAAATGGTGTTGGAGGAGGTGCTTGTTTCCCACCGATATCCAAAAGACCTCCTGTATCGGGAGTTTTACTACCTCCAATCGTTGGATTTTGCGTTGACTGTGCATAACTAATAAATGTTCCTAGAACAGCAATAAAAAGAAACAATCTCTGTTTCAGTGCATTTAAAAAATTTGTTTTCATAATAATAAAATTTAAGATTTGATGATGATTAAAACTCGTTGCTTTTCATCCAAAGCCTTATAAACAATAGTTTTAAGCTTAGTAAAAGCTTTTCGGGATAGTAGTCCTAAACCGGCTCCCGAAATCTTTGTAACCGGCGCGATGCAGCCGTTCAATTCTTTAATGGCATTATTGGCAGGATGAATCAAAATAAGATTTCTGTTTTTTACTTCAACCAATTCCAAGTGCCATTTAAACTTTCTGCTAAATCGCTTTTTTAGAAAATATTTCCCTTCCGGAATACAGGAAACCTTCGTTTCGTTATTCTTCCAAGGCAATTCAATTGTGTAGCAAATCAATTTGCCCTCGCATTCGAGTTTGCCATTAGTTCCTTCAGGGAAATAAGTTCGGGTGAGTAAAAGAACCATTACACACCACTGTCAACCTTCACAATCGATAATGGGTTAAAAGCACCGTTTTTAAGCGGATACATCTGACCATTAACTTCTTGGTAGAATTCAATTCCTAACGCCAAGAAAAGAGGTTTTGTACTAGCTGCTGTAACCTGATTGGTTTGTGCAATCGCAACAGTTGCCACTGCATCCCAAGGTAAAATAGCCGTTGCCGAACTTTCCACAATAAAGGTTTCCGCCTCAAAGTCAATTTCTGCACCGGCAGAAATAATTTTGTAATGCGTTGTACCCGATGGAGCTGCAATCATGTTAATCGGTATAAATGATGGAATGTCCACTGTAATTTCACCGCTAACACGGTCTATAGCACCTGTGTAAGGTGCATAAAGACTTGTACCAAGTTTACCTCTGATATTGAACTCAAAACCCAATAACAATTCGGCTTCACCGTCAATCACATTTCGCAAACCACGTTCACTAACCAAGTCAGCTTGAATTACTTTTACCATTTGTTGCGTAAGTCGACTTACCATTCTGCCATCAGCAGAGTTCAATAGCAAAGCTCTTAGAGCGGTTCTAAGCAATTTTCCGGCCTTCCCAGCCCGTCCAAATTCAGAACCGTTTTCACGGGTTCTCTGAAACGCAGGGTCATTTTCTATCCTGCTTTTTTCGATACCTCCCTTCTCGCGGGCAAGGTGCCCGTCTTGCGAAGTTTTATAAAAGGTAATACCTCCGATAGTGCCTTTTAATTTAATTATGCCTTTCTGTCTTGCCATAATTTCTAAACTTTTGATTAATACTCATTTTCACAATTCACTTTCATTTCGATAATCGTTGCAACTAAATCCCGAATGATTTAATCAAAGATTCAAACATTAAAATCACATTTAAAAGAGCTACAATCAATAGCCACAAATAATCGACTATAACCACAAATAATAATGCTTGGAGTTTTCCAAAAATTCTATAGTTTTGTATAATATGAGAGGTATGACATAGCCATACCAAAGGCATAGATAAAGTATCAAATGGGACAAAGCAGCGGAAGAGTGTGCATGTACCCAAAAGACGTTCAACGAATAATGGGAAAGGAATACACCCAGGCAAGGCTGTATTTAATCAAGATAAAGAAGCACCTGAATAAAGAAGATCATCAATACATTTCAGTTGAAGAATTTTCAAAATATACAGGTCTTCCAATAGAAGAAGTTTTGCGTTGTATGCTCTAGGGTAGAAAGAGTAGATTTAGGTCTAACGGTTCTTTGAGAAGCTTACAAACTAGTTCAATAACCAGTTCAAAATATGAACTTTCCCTTGTATATCAGTATAGAAATGATTATATTTGGACATACAATTTAATGTTCTTTATCACAGTTTGATAGTGACCTATTTCGTGACCTATCAACCATAATTACAGCGAATACCTTTAAATACTAGCATACAGAACGAGGTTCGAATCCCTCTTTCTCCGCAGATTAAAACCGATTAGGAAACTAATCGGTTTTCTTATTTTTTTGAAACAGTGTCAAAAGACCATTTCATTTAATTTTATAGTTTTTTATTGAACAGCTAGATTTTCAAAATGACCAAATTTATTTTTTCTGTTATTCTACTACTATCGTGCGCTTTACCATTTGCTCAAGAACTAAATGATCTTGAAATAAAAAAGACCCGTAGCCTACAAGAAAACCTTATTTCAAATCCAGAAAAAGCCTATAATGACGCTTTAGAAATTAGTACTTCAAAAAACGAGTTGTTTCGTTTTCACGGAAGGTACTATGTTGCGAATTATTTTTATAACAAATCTGAGTTGATACGCGCAAAACAACTTTTGGTTAAACTTATAGAAAGCATCGAAAAAAGTGATCTTCCAAAATCTAGTAAAGGGTATCAAGACTTGATTGGCATGTGCATCAACAAACTATTTTATATCCATAAAAATTTAGGCGAATATGACACGGCGTTGTGGTATCTTAATCAATATAAAAACAAGGTGCCCAACAATCATTTTAACGAGCAATATGGGACTATAAAGGTAGCTATGGGCGATTATGTGGATGGCATTACTTTATTAAAAAAGGAATTAAAAACAACGCCACATCTGAAATTAGGTGTCGGAGAAAAAAAGACAATGAACAATAAATTGTTTGCTGACAAATACAATAGTATTGGTGATGCCTATCAAAAATATTATTTACAATCAAAAAAAGTAGTTTTCCTAGATTCTGCCAATTACTATTTTAATGCGGCAGCAACATTGATGTTAAAAGATAATTTTCATCCAGATTATACTAAGGCATTGCTGTGCATGAGAGAGGCAAAAAGTGCCGCTTTAGCTGAGAATTACGTCAAATCATTGTCTTTATACCGAGAAAGAAAAAAATATCCTGTTATTCAAGAAAACATAAGAACCGAACAATTATTTGATTTAGGCATGGCCGATTGTTTTCATCATTTAAAACAAGAAGATTCGGCTCTATTCTATTGTAATAAATATGTTAGAAACTATCAAATTACTAAAGTTTCAAAAGAAAATCTATTGATGGCCTACAACATTATGACACAGTGTTATAATGAAAAAAAAGATACTAAAAACGCCTACCACTATGCCCAAAAAAGTTTAGAATTAATTCAGTCCATTCAAGGAATAAAAAGTAAATCTTTGAATTTTCTTCACAATTATGATTTGAATATTATAAAAGAAGAGTCTAATAAAATTATTGCTTCAAAGAATTATTTTAAAATATCGCTTTTTAGTCTCTCTATTATTTTACTAATGGTTATTCTTGGGTTTTACTATTATTACAAACTTCAGAAGGAAAAACACAGCCGCTTTTTAAAAATCATCCAAAACCTTAAAGATACTAAAACTTCCGATATCTTTACGCCGCAAATTAATACCACTGAGGCACTTCCAAAACAAATACTAGACGAGGATCTTATTGAAAAAATTGCGATGGGTTTAAAAAAGTTGGAGCAAAAAGAATCATTTTTAGACCCAAACTTCAAGTTGGCATTTGTGGCTAAAAAATTAAATACAAATACTGCCTATCTATCTCAATACTTCAATCAGGTTATTCAAAAAACCTTTTCAGAATATACCCAAGAATTGCGAATTCAATATGCACTACAAAAACTTAATGATGCGCCTTATTTTCGTAAATATACCTTACAAGCCATAGCTGAAGAAGTGGGTTATAAAGATGCAAATACCTTTGTTAGAGTATTTAAAAAGCAAACAGGCCTTTCGCCAAATTATTACATTGAAAAGTTAGAAAATAACTTGTAATTCGTTAAAAATCATTATTATACCTGCTTTTATATATATGCTTATTTATAAATAGTCATATACATAAATTGTTGAAACAGTTTGTAATAAATATTTTTGGTCAAATCATTAATAGTAATTACAAAAGTTTAAAAACAATGAGGAAAAAAATTACCTTATCCTTTTTTTTGGTGTTCTTTCTTATGGCATCAAAAATTTCAGCTCAATGTACCACAGGAACCCAGTATCCTGCTGGAATTTATCAAGCCACTGGCGCAGCTGGTACAGGCGTTATCAACTCTGATGCTAGAACGGGCCAATATGCTAATGTACATGTTGAGGCATTAAGATATTATACTTTTTCCTCATCGGTAAATACTGATTATCTAACAATTACCAACGACACAGGAACGCAAGTACTTGCCTCTGGAGTCACTCCAGTGAGTTTTGTATCCGTTTACAATCAAGCGGTTCGATATTACATTCATCAAAATGCACAATGTCAAACTACCAATCAGTTTGTACGAACAAGAACCGTGACTTGGGTTACTGCACAAGATTGCCAAGACCCTACTCCTACTACTGTTACCAATATTTCACCGGTATCAGCTACCCTAAACTTTACACCTCCAGCTATTACGCCTTACTTTGGCTATAATGCTTATGTAAGCACTTCATCAGCGACACCGGGTGTATCCGTACCAATTAGTACGTCTACACCTACTTCAACTTCGGTTTTCGTTTCCAGTTTAAATCCCGATACAACTTATTATTATTGGCTTCGTTCTGAATGTGATTATCAAAAAGGACCTTGGATTTATGGTGGAACTTTTACCACAATCTCCTCATTGCTTTGTAATAGTGCCTATAATGGCATTAATCCTTCGTATACCGTTACACCAGACTGTACAGGTAGCGATGAGTGGATTGCTACTGACGTAAGAAGTAGTAGTTTTTCTAATGTTGCAGTTGTTGCTAATACTCAGTATGTTTTTAGAACCAATAATGGCAGTGATTTTATTACCATTACCAATGCTTTAGGAACTGTTGTTTATGCAACTGGCTCAACACCTTTAAGCTGGAATTCTGCAAGTACTTCTGGGGTGGTTCGTTTTTATAATCATGACAATGCGCAATGTGGTTATGGTGTTTCTATGGTAGGTACGCGCAATAAATATGTAAATTGTGTTACCTCGTCTGTTACTTGTTTTCCACCAACTAATATGGCTGTAGCCAACATTACTTCCAATTCCATACGAATGTCTTGGACGGCACCAACTAGTGCCCCAAGTGGTGGTTATGATCTTTATATCATCACTACCAATACAGCTCCGACAGCTACTAGTAACCCAACACACACTAACACTACTACCACTAAAGACATTAATGGTTTAACGGCTGGCGTTACTTACTACTATTGGATACGATCTAATTGTGGTACTGAAAAAAGTGCTTGGGCTTCAGGTGGCTCTTTCACAGTCAACCAATCTTTTAGTTGTAATGGCGCTATTTATGGTTTGTTTCCTAATACTACATTTACACCTACTTGTACTAGTAGTCCCGAAACCATTACCGCTACTGCTTTTGCAGGACAATATTCTAATGTAACCATTGCTTCCAACCAACAATATGTATTCTCTTCTTCAGTGGGTACTGATTTTATATCCATCACTAACAATGCAGGAACTGCAATTTTGGCAAGTGGTCTAACCCCATTAAGCTGGTCATCGGGAACAAATACTGGTGTGGTACGCTATTATTTACATTCTAACTCCAATTGTGGTTCGCAAAACACCAATAGAACAAAATACATGCAATGTGCTGCAACATCAAGTTGTGGTGTACCTTCGCAATTATCGGTTACGAATATTACATCTAATTCGTGCCGATTGAACTGGACAGCACCAGCCACCGCACCAACCAATTATGACATTTATATTATTACCACCAATATGGCACCTACAGCCGCTACCGCAGCAACTGTAACAAGTACAACGGCAGGTGTGGGAGTATTGAATGGATTATCGGCCGCAACGACTTATTATTATTGGTTGCGTTCTAATTGTAATGGAACAAAGAGTACTTGGGTTTCTGGAGGAAGTTTTACAACACTTGCCGCACTTGTATGTAACGGTGCAACCAATGGCTTGTATCCAGAAGCAACTTTTACGCCAACCTGTACGGGTAGTTCGCAACAAATTGTTGCCGATGCGTATGCTGGCGAATATGCCAACGTAAATGTAGTTGCTAATACACAATATACTTTTTCTACATCTGTATCTTCAGATTATATTACAGTAACCAATGCTTTAGGAGATACTGTGTTAGCCTCAGGAACCACACCGCTTAACTGGGTTTCGAGCACCTACTCTGGAGTGGTTAGATACCACATCAATACCAATACTTCATGTGGTACACAAAACACCAACAGAATACGATATATTCAATGCATGGGCCTAGCTTCTTCTTGTGGAGTGCCTAACAATTTAGCAGTGTCGAATATAACCTCAAATTCGTGCAGACTTACTTGGTCACCACCAACAACTGCACCTACGGGTTATGAGGTATATTTATCTACAACAAATACTGCTCCTGTAAGCGGAACAACTGCAACCTACAGTACTGCAAACACTTTTATAGCATCCGTAAATCCATTAACGGCATCAACTACCTATTTTTATTGGGTACGTTCTAATTGTAATGGTACAAAAAGTAATTGGGTTTCTGGAGGAAGTTTTACAACACTAACCTCATTAAATTGTAATGGTGCTGTGTATGGCTTGTATCCTGAAATCACTTTTACTCCTTCTTGTACTGGTAGTTCGGAACAAATTGTTAACAATGCTTATGCTGGAGAATATTCTAATGTAAATATTTTGATCAACAAACAATATACTTTTACAAGTTCTACTACTACTGATTATATCACGATTACGAATGCTGGTGGAACCGCTGTATTGGCTAGTGGAGTAACTTCAGTAACATGGAATTCTAATTTTACTGGTGTTATCAGATATTACTTTAGTACCAGTGCCAATTGTGGTAGTCAAGGTACTTCTAGAATTCGTTACATCACTTGTGCTACACCAACAGGTTGTAATCCTCCTACTCAATTGTATACCGATGGGGTAACGTCAACCTCTATAAATATTGGCTGGGCAGCACCAACACCTGCACCAAGCAACGGCTATGTATATTGTTATAGTACGGTTAACGATCCGTTTTCTACGGCTGCTGTTACAGGAACTACAACCAATACCTTTGCCACGATTAGCAATTTATCACCAAATACTACCTATTATTTTTGGGTAAAATCGAATTGTGGTACTACGCAAACCAGTTGGGTTTCGGGTGGTTCGTTTACCACGTATGCCACTAATGCTTGTTTTCCTCCTACACAATTGTTTACAGATGGTTTAACAGCAACATCGGTGAACATTGGCTGGGCAGCACCAATACCAGCGCCTAGTAATGGCTATGTATATTGTTATAGTACGGTTAACGATCCGTTTTCTACGGCTGCTGTTACAGGAACTACAACCAATACCTTTGCCGTGATAAACAATTTATCGCCAAATACTACCTATTATTTTTGGGTAAAATCGAATTGTGGTGCTACGCAAACCAGTTGGGTTTCGGGTGGTTCGTTTACTACGCCTGCAGCCTCAGGTTGTAACCCTCCGTCACAGTTGTTTACCGATCCTGACTCGGCAACATCTGTAAATATTGCATGGACAGCGCCAAACCCAGCGCCAAGTAATGGTTATGTCTATACTTATGGTACGATAAACGATCCATTCGCTGCCGGAGCTATCACTGGTTCTACAACGAATACCTTTGTACTTTTGACTAATTTATTGCCAAACACCACCTATTATTTCTGGGTAAAATCTATTTGTGGAAACACACAAACCAACTGGGTTTCGGGCGGTTCGTTTACCACGCAAACGCTTGGAACGGAAACATTTTTAATGGATAAAATAAAGCTGTATCCTAACCCTGTAAGTGCTGTATTTACGATCTCATTAGGCCAAACGATTTCATCGGTATCGGTTTGCAATCTTTTAGGTCAAGAATTAATTTCAAAATCGGTGAACAGCAATGAAACTTCTGTAGATGTAGCTCATTTGTCTGCCGGAAGTTATTTAGTGAAAATTACTTCGGGTACTGAAACTAAAACAGTGAAAATTATTAAGATGTAAATTTTTATTCCTTTATTTTAAAAATCCCAAATTTCATTCATGTGGAATTTGGGATTTTTATTTTAACATCTTGAGAGATTAAATTTAACAAATCAACAACAACCGATATTCTCCATCCTTTTCTACTGGTGCTCTGTGAATACACGGCGGTACGTTTTGGTTGGGATGGTCTACCGCCAAACGCCAGAGGTGCCCTATTCCTAAGTTAGTAGGTACAGCATTAGGCAATGGCTGGTAATGCAAATCGAAATAATTTTCTTTTAGAAAATCTTCAAATTGGTTGTCTGGACCGTTGTGGAGCACTTTTAGTTGTTCACGAATTTCGGGAATCAGCGCTTTTTGAATGGCTTGATCGTTGGCAATGAGATCACTTGCTGCTCCGTGGTAGGTGCATAAAAACGTGTCGGTAGCTATGGGTGAACGGTCTACATGAAAAGAATAGACGTCTGTGGATATGAAATCAAAGTCAGTATCGCGTTCGTAGCATTTCAGTAAATTAAGTACAGGTGCCGCTCCAAAATCGGTTAACTCCTTTAAGTCGTTTAAGATAATCTCACGAGCGATTGCTCCTTGTTGTGTGAGTTGGAGCGCTAAAAGCTCTTGTGGTGTTACTTCGGTGATGTTTTCTTGCAATTGCAATTGGGTAACAATCTCTTTGAAATCGCCTTCTAATTTTCGATGCCAGCACAAGGCATTGGTCGTTCCTGCAAAATCGGTGTGCACCAATTCAGAAAAAGTGTTTACCATACCAATGTGTGGGTGATTAGAAAATCTAGGATTCATAGTATTGCGTTGGTTTGAAGGTGTAAAATTACGGAATTGTAGTGCGATGTAGCCTATTTTAGTGAATAATTTGGGAACTATGTAGTGGTCTAAATCCTGAAAAAGAAACCTTTTGGTTATTTTATTTTATGAGTCGTATTCGAAATTACGTGACAAACATTTACTTTTGTTTGATGCTACTTTTAGGCAGCCAACTTGCACTCCTATTTCAATACAGTGAATTCGATATATGGAAAACGAAAAAATTATAGCGCTCATTATAGAAAAACTAGAAGCCAATTACCAAGAATTTGATATCAAGCAATATCTAATTCGTAGGAATGTGGATGTTTCAAATTTTAAAGCTCTTTTTGAAAAGGCTAAAAACCAACTAGAACACGATACACGGAGTAAAAATACGCGTCAAAGCTTGCTGCTATTTGGTACCTTTACGTTGTTAACGTTACTGACTATAGTGCTGTTTTATGGCTACTTACCAGCTGAAATTGAATCGGGTGACCAAGTTTTTTTACCGTTAGTAGGTTCATTATTAATTAGTGTTTTCGGATTGTTGGCGATTGTGTTTTATGGCAATTGGGCCAACCGATCTAATGAAACCATCATTACACCTACCATCAATTATCCGTTGTTGTTTACCATTGCGTTGTTTCCTTCGATGGTGTTCTTCTTTATTTTATCCTCCAAATTTGATTCGACCGCCAAAGAACTGTTGAAACAAAATAAGGTTGAAGTAACAGGTAAAATCATTTCTGGTGGCGGCACCGACCTCACCAACCTTAAAGGGCAAACAGTTAATTTTTCTAAACTGGTAGTCGAATTTGAAACCGTAGAAGGTCAAAAAGTAATTGCTTACAAAGATGTTTCGAAATACGAATTTGAAAAATATTATTTGGGACAAGACGTGAAAATGATTTATTCAAAGTCTAACCCTAATAATATTGATTTGTTGAGCTTTGATTCGAATGTGAAAGAACTAATGGGTTCGGAAGAACGCGCTTTGAAAGTAAACGATTTATTTACTTTATTTGGTAAAAAAGAGGCAGAAATTACAGCTGCCTTGAACGCCATTTCGTATGGTTGGGAATTTGATTTTTATAAAAAAATGTGGAGCAACAGCAAACGTGATGTGGCGGTAATTGTGAAAGGCAACACGATTAAATACCTTTCAACCGATTTCTTTACTTTTCCGTTACAACTGCAAAAACTAGGGTTTAAAGATTTACAACAAAAAGCGACGGCTGTCTCTGCCAAAGAACACATTGTGTTTGAAATGGGTACCAAATTCTATACTAATGATACGTTAAACATCAGTGTAGAACGCTTAAAAACAGATAACAATGGTAGCGATTTTGTGACGTTAACGACCATTATGAAAATAAAGTAGGACGATTAATAAACTGGTAAAATGATGTTTTATCGTAGAATTATAATCACCTTTGTATTGATGCTATATCAAATGATGTGGTGTAACCAATAAACACTACAATCATGAGTAAGATGCTAAAAATTGAAAAGAAATTTGAAGCCTTAACGGATATAGCGACAAAAGTTCTAGGCAAAACCATTACTTTTTTAGTGGCCTTGTGTTTGGTGATTTATTGGTGGGCTACTAACCTATTTACATCCCATGATTGGCATCAAAATATAGGTGATATTATTTTTGGGATTACGTTTTTGAGTTTATTTCTGATACAAAAATCGTTCAACCGCTATTCGGCATTGATTAATTTGAAATTAAATGAATTGGTGTCCAGTAATCTAGAAGCCAATAATTCGGTGTTGAATACCCATAAAAAAACCGAAAGTGAAATTACCGAATTGGTCAAAGAATACATAGACGAAGAGATTATTGAAATTGAAAAATTTATTGAAAAAGAAACAAAGAAGTAGCGACTTTAGGTTTTTTTAAAGCTATAAAAAAGACTCCCTTAATTTTAAATTAGTATTTCTAAATTGATTATCAAACAATTATAACATAGAAATTGTTTTAAAACAAACTAATTAAATGCCAATCACAAGGTTTAGAAATGTTAGATTGTTGAAGAAATTTTTATACATTTAAAAACTTTTAGAAACCAACAACGATCCACTATGAGCTTAAAAAAAGTAGTACTTCTTGTTTTATTAACTATTACTATAAAAGGTTTTGGACAAAATTCGGTGACCAAAATCAATACTAAATCGGGTGTGCATTACCATACTACAACAGTTGATTTTCCTATAACGGGTACCTACTTGTTTGAAGGTGGCGAACCTAAAGTGGTGCTTAATACTAACGGCACAGGCGTTTATCAATTGCACGACCAGCCACAACGACCTGTGGTGTGGGGAATAGAATGTAATGAAACTGGTGAACCCAAATTCATTAAAGGCTTTGATAGCGCTGCTTATACTTTATGGTACAGTTTTACCGATGGTGCTGAAAATGGCGAAATGGCTTGGTATGCCGTAGAGTTTACCCTTCATTTTAACTCCGAAAAAATGTTTATTCAAGGCGAACGCATGAAGTTGTTTAATGGCGAGAAAAAGTAGAATTACAAATTAGGCCTCTGATCATCGGATAAAAGTGTATTAGAGATAATATATAAAGCTATTATTTTTTACTTGATTGAATAATAGCTACACCTTTTTTAACGAGACGTCTACCTTTGATTTATACCACGCATAAATAGGTTTTTCAAAACCGTAATACAAGGCAATAGAAACTACCCAAAGTAGGATGAAATTTCGATCGGAAAAAAATATCCACGATTTCAATTTTAGATTGACATAACTAATGTGAACCAGATAAAATGCAAAGGAAGCATTGCCTAAAAACACCATCAATTTGGAAGACAAAAACCGCTGCAAATAAGTTCGTTGATGCATTAATCCGTGTAAGAGTAAAACAATACAAATGGGCACAATTGTAAAAAATAATAATTCACCTTGCCAATGATTGGTTCCGTGGTCGGTTCTCCGTTCTTGAAATAATCCAATAATGTATAAGCTTACCATAAAACCAAAGGCACCAAGAGTTGTGGCGTATTTTGCAAAAGGCAAGCGGCTGAAAAAGTTTGGGTAGTGTGCTAAAAACATTCCTGCGGCAAATAACACTGATTGTCCGGCAAAAGTGCTCATAACCACAAAATGAACTGGCGTAAGGTATCCACCTGAATTGGAACCGTAAGTGGTCCAAAACCATCCTATGAAAAGCATACTAGCAAGTAAAACTAATAAAAATAGTAGTAAATATTTGAGGTGTTTTTGAAGTAATACCATCAAAAATGGTGCAAAAGCATAAAAAGTCATTTCTACAGTTAGTGACCACGATTGTGCAATAGCGTCTAACGAATGTGTATTTGAAAATCCTTGTAATAAAAAGTAATGTGGCAGTAAAAAATGATTTTTTCCAAATGCAGGATCTATAAAATAAAGTGTCAACAAAAGCCAATACAAGGGCATTATCCGCACAATACGCTGCATAAAATAACCGCGGTACTTGGAAACGGATTGCATGGGTTGGCTTCCGTAGCTTTTAGCTATTAGAAATCCGCTCAACACAAAAAACAATTGTACGCCCAAATTGAATTCATTGCACAAACGAAATACTTCGGGATGCAAGTCGTCTTTCCAGTACTTTCGATTGTGGTACACAAAAATCATAATGGCAGCTATGGCCCGAATTCCGGTAAGCGCTTTAAAATGATTTGGTGTCGATGGGTTTGTTGTCATGCAAGCTTTACGCTACTTAAAGGGCGTAAATATAGCGCATTTTAAGGAATTTAATTTCTTAATCTAGGTTAAGTATAAATCTTGTGCTCGTAGTTTACCTTTGCTTTGAAAAAATAATGAGATGAATAGATTACACTTTATTGTTATAGGCAAAAACGATTCCATTGTGCGAACTTTGGTGAGAGTTATTTCGGCAAAAGAAGATTGGACGGCTTTTGGATGTCGTGAAACTTCAGAACTTTACCAACACTTACAAGAGGTGCCAACGGCAATTATACTATTAAGTTCTGGTCTAGATGCAGCAACAGAAAACGAAATTATGATAGAAGCTGTTCGAATTACGCCAACGGTTAAAGTGATAGTACATTATGGTGGTGGCAGCGGTTTGTTGTATAATGAAGTTCAAATGGCACTGTCTGAAAAATTATAAAAAATAAAAAAGTGCCCGATTTCTCGAGCACTTTAAAACAATCTGCAATTGAATTATGATTTTTTCTCTTCCGCTTTTTTACCAGCGCAACATCCACCTTTTTTATCTTTAGAGCATGATTTTTTGTCTTTAGCACACTCTTTTTTCTCTGTTTCTTTCTTTTGAGTTTCTTGAGCGTTTACATTAGCAGCGAATAAGAATGCTGCAACAGCCATCATTGAAATTACTTTTTTCATTTTTATTGTTTTTAATTATTAATTACTTGTTGGTATTTCAAATATATAAAAATATTTATTTGGGCAGTCTTAAAATTATATTAATTGTATTATTTTTTGGTTTTTGGGCTTTTAACAAACATATTAAACAACAATCCACCAACTACAGCAAAGTACAAAGTACTGTTTATGGGTTTAGATGTTATGCGACAGGTTCCGCTAGCACAACCTACATATTTATAATACAGATAGCCTGAAATAGCGCCTATAATAGCACCTAAAGTGGTAATGAGAATTGCTTTTTTAGACATTACTGACTTTTATCTAAAATGATTTTGATAATTTCATCTTTAGACAATACACCCGATTGCCGCCACAATTGTTGTCCATTTTGAAACAACATCATTGTTGGAACGCCTCGCACTTGTTGCATGGCCGCCAATTCTTGATTCTTATCAACATCGACTTTAACTATAGAAATTCGTTCGCCAAGGCTATCTTTAACATCTTTAAGTATTGGTCCGAGCATTTGACAAGGCCCACACCAAGTAGCAAAAAAATCAATTAATACAGGTTTGTCGGAATTGATTAGATTGGAAAAACTAGTGTTCATTGTTTTTGATTTTATAGGTTATAGTACATCCGTTGGCGTTACATCCCATATTAAAAAGGGCTTGAAATAAAAAAAACAATCCAAATACAACAAAAAACCATTGTTGGGTTTCGTAGGCATTGTAAAATAAAAAAACAGCAAATCCCAAACGAAATGACCGCATTAAATTCCAATTGGTAAACAGAATTCTTTTCATCCTACTTTAAAGTTGACGGACATACATAACTGGTAGTTTTAATTCCGGTTTTTTTAATCGCTGCAAATCCACCTAAAACATTAACTACATTGTGATAGCCTCGAGCTTTTAATATAGAAGCCGCCATCATAGAACGGTATCCACCTGCACAAAACAAATAGAAGTCTTCCTCTTTAGGAAATTCAGCTAAGTGATCGTTTAAAAAATCTAAAGGTGTTGAAGGTACTTCTAAAACGTGTTCTGAAGTATATTCACCGGGTTTTCTAACATCAAATACTGGTAAACTATTGTGCATTTTAGTTTCTAAATCCGCTGCAGTTATTGAAGTTACGGTATCAAATTCCAATCCTGCTGCTTTCCAAGTTTCGAAACCGCCTTTTAAATACCCTAAAGTGGCATCATATCCTACTCTTGCCAATCGCTTTATCGTTTCTTCCTCTCTACCTTCGGGAGTTACTAATAGAATTGGTTGTTTGATGTCTAAAATTAACGCACCTACCCATGGAGCAAATCCGCCATCAATTCCGATAAAAATTGATTTCGGAATATGGCCTTTTTCAAAATCGTCTTGATGACGAACATCTAAAATTAAGGCATCGGTTTCATTGGCAACCAATTCGAAAGTTTTAGCGTCAAATGGTTTGGCTTCTTTAATAATGTCTTCTACATTGCTGTATCCTTCTTTATTTAATTTCACATTCATAGGAAAATAAGCTGGTGGTGGCAACAATCCGTCAGTCACTTCGGCCACAAATTCGGCTTTAGTCATGTCGGCTCGAAGGGCATAATTAGTTGCTTTTTGCTCACCAATACTTCCCACTGTTTCTTTGCTTAAATTTTTACCACAAGCACTACCGGCACCATGAGCTGGATATACAATTACATCATCGGCAAGTGTCATTACCTTATTTCGTAAACTTTCAAACAATATACCGGCCAATTGCTCTTGCGTCATATCGGCTGCTTTTTGCGCTAAATCGGGACGACCTACATCGCCCAAAAACAAAGTGTCTCCACTAAAAAGTGCGTAGTCTTTTCTGTTTTTATCTTTCAATAAATAACAGGAACTTTCCATGGTGTGACCCGGAGTATGCAAACACGTAATGGTTATATCACCCAATTGAAATACTTCTCCATCGGCAGCAATATGTGCCTTAAACGATGGGTTGGCATTGGGTCCGAATACAATGGGAGCACCTGTTTTTTCAGCTAATGTAACATGCCCACTCACGAAATCGGCATGAAAATGCGTTTCAAAAATATATTTTATTGTAGCATTATTTGCATTGGCTTTATCAATATAAGGTTGTACTTCACGCAACGGGTCAATAATGGCCACTTCGCCATTACTCTCAATATAATAAGCACCTTGTGCAAGACAGCCTGTATAAATTTGTTCTATTCTCATACCTAATATTAATTTACAGTGTAAAAATACTTCGTTTCAAAAAAAGTATTGGTAACTTTTGTTACAAATTTAACAAATAAAAAAGCACCGATTGCTCAGTGCTTCAAACAAAATAAACTAATGTACACCATTTTACAATAGTGTAGTCGGGCAAACGTAATCTGTTAAAGGCAGTGACGTTTTTTTGATTTCTTGAAATCCACCAACAACATCAACAAAATTGTCAAATCCGTTTTGTTTTAATATAGATGCTGCAATCATACTGCGATAGCCACCGGCACAATACAGTATGAACGAGAGATCTTTTGGAAATTCAGACAAATTTTGATGCAATACATTCAGAGGAATATTAACAGCATTGATAAGATGTTCCGATTGGTATTCGCTTGCTTTTCGGACGTCAATAATGATTAAATTATCTTTTGGATATTGTTTTTCCAGTTGTTGTGCCGAAATTCGGTGAACTACCTGAGTTTCTTTTCCAGCATTTTTCCACGACTGAAATCCGCCATCCAAATATCCAATAACATGATCATAACCTACTCGAGACAATCGAATAATAGCTTCATCAACTTTAGAATTATCTTCCGTAACCAAAAGAATATCTTGATTGATGTTGGTAATTAATTCACCAACCCAAGAAGCAAAATTACTTTCCAGTCCGATGTTAAGGCTATTAGGGATAAACTCTTGAGCAAATAATTCAGATCGTCTAGTATCTAAAATTAGCACATCGGGTTGATTGGCATAGGTTTCAAATGTGATAACATCATACGGTTTATGTCCTCGATGCATAACGGTATCCAAGCTGTCATAACCTTGAATGTTCATCAATACATTTTTAGGAAAATATTGCGGCGGTGTGGTCAATCCTGATAAGATGGCCAATACAAAATCATCTTCAGATAAATTTGGATTCAAAGCGTAATTGGTTTTCTTTTGATTTCCTAACGTATCGGTGGTTTCTTTGCTCATATTTTTACCACAAGCACTACCCGCTCCATGGTTGGGATATACAATCAAGTCATTCGACAAAGGCATTATTTTTTCGCGTAAGGAATGAAATAAAAGTCGTGCCAATTTTTCTTTAGTCAAATCGGCTATGACGTGTTGTGCTAAATCGGGACGACCCACGTCTCCAATAAACAAAGTATCACCAGAGATTAATCCGTGTTCTTTACCTTCTTCATCCGAAACTAAAAAACAAGAACTTTCCATAGTATGTCCAGGAGTATGGATAAGTTTGATGGTAATTCCACCCAAATGAAAAACTTCTCCATCAACACCTACATGCCTATCAAAACCCGTTTTCATATCTGTAGGTCCGTATACAATAGTAGCACCTGTTTTTCGAGCCAAATCGATATGACCCGAAACAAAATCGGCATGAAAATGGGTTTCAAAAATATATTTTAAAGTAACGTTATCACGCTCCAACCGATCTAGATAAGGTTGCGTTTCACGTAACGGATCTACAATAGCGGCTTCACCATTAGACGTAATGTAATAGGCCGCTTCAGAGATACAATTCGTATATATTTGTTCTAATTCCATCAGATTATATTTAAAATCATGTAAAATTAAAACAGTACTAGTCGGTAAAAAATGATAATTATCAGTCGGCTATTTTAAAAACAACTCGTTTAAAATAATAAAGATTCCCATCGCCAAAACAAACCATCCAAAACCTGTTTTGAGTTTTTCGCCGGCTACTTTTTTAGAAAGATAACTGCCTATAAAAACGCCAATAATAGAACAAATAGTAAATGTAAGCAACAATTTCCATTCGATATTTTGTTCGGGACGAATATCACCAACAAACCCAATTAACGATTGCGCAGCGACAATAAAAAGCGATGTTCCCACAGCCATTTTCATGGGTGTTTTGGCTAAAAACAACAAAGCAGGGATGATTAAAAATCCGCCACCAGCACCTACAAATCCGGCTACAAAACCAATGAATAATCCTTGAAGAAAAATGGAAATGTAATTAAGTTTATCGTCATTACTTATTTTTTCTTTCAAAGGTTTAATCATTCTAACAGAAGCGACAATCATCACAATGGCAAAAACCACCATGATTAAAACCGATTTGTGTAACGTAAAAGAAGCTGTTGAAAAAATTACTTCTGGAATGCTTGGAACGAGTATTTTTCGGGTAATAAAAACCGCCAATATGGTTGGGATACCAAACAATACCACCTTTTTAAAATCGACTAGTTGTTGCTTGGCTTTTTGAATACCACCAAACAAAGCTGTGGTTCCTACAATAAATAAGGAATAGGCTGTGGCCAAAATAGGTTCGACGCCCATGACATAAACCAAAATCGGAACTGATAAAATAGAACCTCCACTACCCACTAACCCTAATGTAATGCCTACAAAAACGGCTAAAATATATCCAAAAATATGACTGGTCTCCATTTGATTAAATATGAGTTACAAAGGTGTAGTATTTTAATTTAAATTATGTGACTTATGTTACGTTACACGCAAAAGTTCGATTGAAGCTCTGTGCAACACAATTTTTCCTTCTTTTTCTAATGCTTTTAACAAACGTGAAATTACCACACGAGACGTATGCAAATCGTAGGCAATTTCTTGATGCGTACTTTGAATGTGATTGGTTTTATTGACTTTAGCTTTTTCAGCAAGGTACTTCAACAAGCGTTCGTCCATGTGCATAAATGCCAGATTATCAATGGCTGTAAGCATTTCTTTGAGACGATTGTTATAGCTGTTGAATACAAAGTTTCTCCAACTTTTGTATTTCCCCAACCATTCTTCCATTTTAGTAACAGGAAGCATGATGAGTTGCACATCGGTTTCGGCTACAGCCCTAATTTCGCTTTTAGTATCACCTAAACAACAAGCCATGGTCATGGCACAAGTATCACCTTTTTCGATAAAGTACAATAACAATTCGCCTTCGTCAAAATCTTCCCTTAAAATCTTAATAGCTCCTTTAAGTAACAAAGGCATGTTTTTAATATAGTCGCCAAAATCGATTAAGATATCACCTTCTTCAAACTTATGAAAAACAGCCACTTGAGCCATCTCTTCCAATAGTTGTTCTTCAAAAATGGAACTGTAATTTGCTTTAATTAGATCAATCATCGTTCTCTTTTTAACAGCAATTCATAGCGTTCAATCCATTGTTCAACCGAAATTTTTGACAGTAATTCTCCAATTAATTGATACGGGATATCGTCTAATTTTTTAAATCGCACGCAACTTTTTCCCATATCCAATTTCGATTTACAATGTTTTGGATATTCGGCAACAAACCAATCGTGCATATCTTTATCACCATAAAGCACCATGTGGTAGATGTTAATGGAATTCTTTTGCGAAGCAATATTGAAAAAAGGCAATGGCAAATTTGGCGTACAATGATAGCCAGGAGGATAGATTTCATGAGGTACCACGTAACCCAACATACCGTAACTCATAACTTCTTTATAACCTTTAGGAAGATTTTCCAAAGCTACTTTTCGGAGTTTTTCCATGGCAATGCGTCGTTCTTCAGGTAATTCGGCTAAATATTCTTCGGGTGTGAGTGCTTTTGATTGCATAAAAATTGAATTGATAATGTAACTAATGTAAATTTTGACAACTAATGTCACTAAACAAAAGTAGTAATAATTTTTTTTAATAGCTTTACATCCTATTACTAGTAATCACTTATGGCGCACAAGAACCCGTTACGCAAGGATAAAACCTGTTTGAATTGTAATTATGTAGTTTCCGATCGTTTTTGTCCGAATTGCGGTCAAGAAAATACTGATACCCGCAAAACCTTCTTTCATTTGTTTGTGCATTTCTTTGAAGATTTGACTCATTATGAAAATGCCTTTTGGAAAACCATAAAAAACCTTATTTTCAGACCGGCTTCATTAACCAAAGAATACCTTTCGGGCAAGCGAATGAGCTATTTAGCACCTGTGCGTTTGTATATTTTTGTGAGTTTTGTTACCTTCTTTTTATTAAGCGTTATACCCGACAATGAAGATACTCCTGACGTGACACTTCCCAAAAAATCGGGTCTGGTTACCCCAAAAACAACTGAAAAAGATACGATTTTCAAAGAACAAGAAAAAATAATCGAGTTAGAGAAAAAAGGATTAATCACTAAAAAAGAATCGGATTCGCTGCAAAAATTTGTTTTGCAGGCTAAAGAAAAAGATCTTGAGAGTCACAATCAATTTACTTTATTAAGCAAATATTACAAATCGGTTCACGAATTGGATTCCATTCAAAAATATAGTAGTCCTGCTGAAAAATTAAACCCTGTCAGCTATTGGATCAATCGTAAAATGCAATTGGTTCAAGATAAATACAGTGCCAAAGAAATTAAAGAAAAATTCATAGAATCTTTTGTACATAATTTGCCCAAATCATTATTTTTATACATGCCGTTATTTGCTTTTGTATTGTGGGTTTTTCAAAACAAAAAACGTTGGTATTACTTTGATCATGGAATTTTTACCTTGCATTATTTTTCCTTTTTACTACTCGGAATTCTTATCATTCGAGTAGAAAGTTATTTGCTGGCTTTTTTAAGCGATTATGTCGTATTTAGAGTGATTGACTATTTATTTACTACAGTAGCGGTTTTGTATATGCTGTATTATTTTTTTCCAGCACATCATCGTTTTTATGGTGATTCCAGAATTATTTCGATTATAAAAGGAATTGTTATGTTTTTCATAAACATGGTATTCATCTTCATAATATTAACTTTATTTGCAATCTATACATTCATCAACATTCATTAATTATGAAAAAAAGAATCATAATACTCGGAGTAGTATCGGTTTTACTTGTTTCTTGCTCTAGCGGACAAAATGCAACCGCCACTAAGAATGCGCCAGTAGACGTTCAAAGTTATGTGAGTTCGATTACGGCACCCGAATTAAAAACGTATTTAACAGTGGTAGCTTCCGACGAAATGGAAGGTAGAGATACTGGAAGTGAAGGGCAGAAAAAAGCCGGAAAATACTTGATTGAACAATACAAGAAGATGGGAATTCCGTTTCCAAAAGGCGCCGATAGTTATTATCAAAAAGTGCCTGCCGAATTCATGAACAAACAATACAACGAAAATCTACCCGATTCTGAAAACATTTGGGCGTTTATTGAAGGTAGCGAAAAACCAGACGAAATTGTAGTCATTTCGGCGCATTACGACCATGTTGGCGTTAAAAACGGACAAGTCTATAATGGTGCCGATGATGATGGTTCGGGAACAGTAGCTTTATTGGAAATTGCGCAAGCCTTTGAAAAAGCAAAAAAAGAAGGTCACGGACCAAAACGTTCGATTTTAATTTTACACATGACTGGAGAAGAGCACGGATTGTATGGTTCGAGTTATTACTCAGAACACCCCTTATTTCCTTTAGCCAATACCGTTGCCGATGTAAACATTGATATGATTGGTCGTCGCGACGAAGCACACAAAGAAAGCAACAATTATATTTATTTAATTGGTTCCGATTATCTTTCTACTGACTTATACAACATTTGTGAGGCGGCAAACACCAAATACACGCAAATGGCAATCGATTACAAATACAACGATAGAAAAGACCCGAATCGTTTTTACTACCGTTCCGATCATTACAATTTTGCAAAACACGGAATTCCAGTGGTATTTTTATTCAACGGAACTCATGCCGATTACCATAAAGCGACCGATGAAGTTGATAAAATTGAGTTTGATGCCTTGGCAAAAAGAGCACAATTAGGCTTTACCATTGCCTGGGAATTGGCCAATCGTGACAACCGAATAGTAGTTGATAAAGACGGAAAATAATTTGATAATCCATAAAAAAAGTTCGCTGATTAGCGAACTTTTTTTATTTAAAACCTTTTTTTGTATTCGTTCAATAAATTCTCTGAAAAGAATAATGACGAATACGAATCATTGGCTTGAGGATTGTTTTTTTCAAAATCGGCCAACTTATCCAAATATTTTTTGAGTTGTTCCTTGGTAAGTAAATTTCTATAATCTTCTTCTTGACGAATGAGCGTTTTGATATACAAAGCGGTATCTTTTTCATCTTCAGAAACATTCATTCGTTTGTAAATGACCAATAATTCTTTGTATTGATTGATGAATAATTCTTTAAACTTCGGATTCTGTTCATCAGTATAATTCACAATGCCGTAAGTAATTTTACCTTTGGTTTGCCAAAACATCGTTTCGCCTTCTTCACCTTTAGCCACAAAATTTTGCATCACGGCAACCTTCAACTTGATGGATTTCTCAAATTGTGCCTCACCGAGTAAAGGCAGTAATAAAAATAAAAAAAGTAGTTTCTTCATAGGTTTCATCTGTAAAACAAAATTAATAATAAATTAAAATCTACAAGGGTTTCTTTGAAATATTAGTACAAATCAAAACAATTCACTTAATTTGAAAACTATTAACAAACCAAACTTAATGAAAAATTTAACCCTTCAAGACATTAATGCTGTATTAAATGGTGTTATTGTGGGAACTATCTCTAATGCTATTACCGCGCCAGAGCAATTGGAATTGGCAAGCGAAACAGAAATTTCCTTCATTGGAAGTCGAAAATATGAAAAACTTTGGGAAACTTCTAAAGCTTGTGTGGCCATTGTAAATGAAGATATTACAATAGAACCAGGCGAAAACCGTGCTTTTATCAAAGTAAAAAATGCCGATTTGGCGATGTCACAGGTTTTGGAACTCTTTGCTCCTGCTCCACCCCAATTCAGTCATGAAATTCATCCCACTTCGGTTGTTGATGCTACAGCACAAATCGGAAACGGAACCAGAATTGGAGCCAATTGCTATGTGGGTCCGAATGTAATTCTAGGCGAAAACGTAACCTTATATCCCAATGTTACTATTCTTGACGAAAGTACCGTTGGTAAAAATACCGTAATTTGGTCGGGTGCCGTAGTGCGCGAACGTTGTCATATTGGTGCCTATTGCATTCTACATCCCAATTGCACTATTGGTGCTGACGGATTTGGATTCAGACCCTGTCCAGAAAGAGGTTTGGCAAAAATTCCACAAATTGGCAATGTAATTATTGGTAACAATGTAGAAATTGGAGCAAACTCATCGGTAGACAGAGGCAAATTCAGTTCTACTGTATTGGGCGATGGTTGTAAAATTGATAATTTGGTTCAAATTGGACACAATAGTAAGCTAGGTAGATTTTGTATTATGGCAGGAAACAGTGGTCTTGCCGGTTCAGTTACTCTCGGAAATGGTGTGATTATTGGCGGAAGTGCCTCCATAAAAGACCATTTAACATTAGGTGATGGCGCCATAATTGGTGCTGGCTCTGGTGTAGCAGCCGATGTTCCTGCTGGAAAAACCATGTTAGGCTATCCTGCTGTTGAAGCCCGAACAGCTTTAAAACAATGGGCGATTTTGAAACGAATGGCAACAGAATAAATAACTTATACCCACAAAAAAAGCCTTGAATTTCTTCAAGGCTTTTTAATTAAGGGTGGATGACCGGGTTCGAACCGGCGACTTCCGGCACCACAAACCAGCGCTCTAACCAGCTGAGCTACAACCACCATTTTTAACGAGTGCAAATATATTGCAAAAGTTTTATTTCCACAAAGAAAAAATGAAAAAATTATATCAAATTTCCTAAACTATTGACAGCCAAATACCTTTCTACAGTGAATCCTTCTGCATAATCGGTTCCTATGATTCTACCCAAATCTTGAGCACGATATTTCACACTGTCTAAAAAGTTTTTGGAACTAATTGGCGATTCTGGTTCGTTGGTATTTGGATTGTAAAACTGCGAACTATAAGCCAAAATAGATGCCATTTTAACGTCGATAAATCCTGAAATATCTACAACAAAATCGGGTTCTAAATTTTTCCATTGGATGTAATGATACACTACTTTTGGTCGCCAAGCTTCTTGCGCTTCACCATTCATCTCGGTTTTAATTTGACGTAAACCCGATAAAAAACAAGCATCTGAAACTAGCTTACTTCCTTTTCCATGATCAATATGACGGTCGTCAATAGCATTACACAGCACTATTTCGGGTTTGTATTTTCTGAGCATTTGAATCACTTTCAACTGATGTGTTTCGTCGTTGACAAAAAAACCATCACGCATATCCAAATTTTCTCTTACCGAAACACCTAGAATTGCTGAAGCTTTAGCCGATTCGGAATTGCGAATTTCAACGGTACCACGCGTACCCAATTCACCTCGAGTCAAATCGATAATACCAACTTTCTTTCCCAGACTAATTTCTTTTGCAATAGTTCCACTACAGCCTAATTCTACATCGTCTGGATGCGCCCCAAAGGCCAATATATCTAATTTCATAGTATCTTATTTTATAATTTCACTTTAAGCTTTGTGATTTCAAAGCACTTTTTTCATGGTTTGTGATTTGTTCACCGTTTCTTCAAATTCTTTTTCTGGAATACTTCCAATGTTAATACCACAGCCTACATACAATTTGGCTTTGGAATCCGAAATTTTCATACACCGTAAATTTACAAACAAATCAGAGTTTCCTTCTTTATAAGTCAGAAAATCTTTATTCCATTCGCCCAAAAACCCAGCGTAAAACTCACGATCGTAACCTTCGTGCTCCAAAATAAATTCTTTGGCTTTGGCTTTTGGAAAACCACAAACCGCTGGTGTTGGATGTAACGCATCAATGATGTTGTTTATTTCTGATGGATTTTCGATCACCGCTTGAATGTCGGTTTTAATATGAACCACCGAACCGGCTTGAAAAGTGTAGGGCTCCGATTTTGAGACCTTATTTGAAACCCTTTCTAAATTAGCTACAATAAAATTAGCTACAATTTGTTGTTCGTTTATTTCTTTATTACCCCACTTAACACTTTCTAAACCAGTATTTAATTGTGTTCCAGCTAAAGCAACTGTTTTAACACTATTTTTTTCTATTTTCAAAAACTGCTCGGGACTGGCTCCTATCCAAAAACCAACTTTTGGATGATAAAAACAGTACTTGAAAGCCGTCGGATAATTTGAAATTAGTTTATTAAAAACCAATTCTAAGTCAAAATCAGAAACAGAAATTAATTCGCTTCTAGACAACACCACTTTTTCAAAAGCTCCTTTTTCAATTTCAGAAACCGCTTTTTTTACTAAATTTTCAAAATTGGATTTAGCCTCTATATCTGCAAAAAACTCCTTTTGATTTGGATATACAAAATCCAATAAAGAAACGGTTTCAACATACACATCCGATTGGTCTTCAGGAATCAAATACCTTCTTTCGTTATCAAAAGAAACGAAAGCGAATCCCGACGAAGCCTCGTCCATTTCATACATGAAATCGTTTTTTTGAATCAACGCAATGGCTTTGTTAGAATTGGGTTTACAATAACAAACAAAAGGCATTTTGTTCGAAAACTGCTCTTTAATTTTTTGAAATAAGGCACTCATTAGCGTCGTGGCAAAACCATATTAGTTAGTTTGCAAAGCGAAATCAACTTGTCGCTTTCATCCACAATTCGGATTTCCCACAAATGAATACTAGCGCCTTTATGTAGGATTCGCGCCGTTGCCGTAACCATTCCTTCTCGTTTGCTTCTCAGATGATTTGCTGAGATTTCAATTCCGCGTACTTCTTGTTTCTCTGGATTGACAAACATCATGGAAGCAGCAGACCCAACACTTTCTGCCAAAGCCACAGAGGCTCCACCATGAAGCAATCCCATAGGCTGATGCACTCTAGGATTTACTGGCATGGTTGCCACTAGATAATCTTCCCCAGCATCGGTATATTCAATTTCTAAAGTTTGCATTAAGGTGTTTTTAGACCAATCATTGCAAAGTTGAAGCATTTTTTCTCTATCAAAAGACATAGTAATTTTTTAAGCAAAATTAATGATTTTAAATAGAATCCGTAGATTGTTTTAACAATTGCAAACTAAAATAGTTTTTGCAGCGTTAGTACTTTTGGAAAATCTGTTTTTGAGTTTTCAAATAAATACATACATTTACCAAAATTAGACCGTACAACATGCGTAAATTACTTTTTTTTCTTCTTGCTGGAATCACTTTTGCCGTAACTTCATGCCGAAGCGACTTTGCCTTTGAATCGAACACTGGAGGCTTAGAATTCTCCAAAGACACTGTATATTTAGATACCGTTTTTACTAACATTGGATCAAGCACCTATCGTTTAAAAGTATACAACCGAAGTAATAAAGATATTTCCATTCCAAAAATTCAATTGGGAAAAGGCCTCAATTCGAAATACCGATTGATGGTAGATGGTATGACTGGTGATGCTGGCGCACAAGGAAAAATCTTCAGCAATGTAGAACTTTTAGCCAAAGACAGCTTGTTTATTTTTATTGAAGTGACGAGCGATGTAGCGAGCGCTAATCCTACTGATTTTCTGTATACTGACCAAATTCAATTTACCAATGTAAGCGGTGCTCCACAAACGGTAGAATTAGTAACTTTGATTCAGGATGCCTATTTTATTTTTCCACACCGAACTCAAAATGCCGACAACACTTTTACCTATGAAAATATTAATTTAGGAAACGATGCTGATGGAAATCCTGTTACAATAGTGGGTAGTACTTTAGACCACAACGACCCCATCAATAACGATGAATATACTTGGGGCAACAATAAACCCTACGTAATTTATGGATATGCACTGGTACCCGATGGCGAAACATTAAACGTTACTCATGGAGCGCGCATTCATTTTCATGCGAATTCGGGTCTGATTATTGCTAAAAATGGTACCTTAAAAATAAATGGTTTACCTTCAACCACAAACGACCCTGCTGATTTGTCAAAAGAAGTTATTTTTGAAGGCGATCGATTAGAACCTGAATTTTCGGATGTTCCCGGACAATGGACGGCGGTGATTAATTTTTCAACTTCACCTAACAACTTGATTAATCACTTGACTTTAAAAAATGCTACCGTTGGAATATTGTCTAACAATTTAGATTTATCCTTGAGTAATAATGCAACAACGCAACTTACGATTAAAGATTCTCAAATTTACAATTGCTCTAACTTTGGTATTTTAGCACGATCGGCTAATGTAAACGCCGACAATTTAGTCATCAATTACAGTGGACAAGCCAATATTGCAGCCACTTATGGCGGAACCTATAATTTTACCAATTGCACGTTCAACAACAATTGGAACAGTTCGAAGCAAGCAGCCGTTATTTTAAACGACTATCTGGAAACTGACACGGCTTACTTATCCAAACCAGTGACATTCAATATGACCAATTCAATTGCGTATGGTTCGAACAGCACAGAAATTTCGTTAGAGAAAAAAGGCACTTCATTTACTACCAGTTTTAATAATTGTTTGGTTAAAGTAAACGATTTGAGTCAAGCAATAATTACCAATCCGTTATACGACGTTCTTCGACTGGAACAAAACGGCAACAAGAAAAACATCAATCCGAAGTTTAAAAACATCAACAAAAATCAAATGTGGCCAACAGAAGATTTGTTTCCTAAAGTGACTCCCAACAGCCTTGTGAGTCCGAATGATATTCTAAATAAACCGAGAAATGCCACAAATGCAAATGTTGGCGCCTATCAGTTTATTGCAAATTAATAAAAAAGCCTTCCATTTAGAAGGCTTTTTTGTTGGATTCCAATTGTCGAAAACCCGTTAAAAACTATTGAAAACTCATTTGGCAACTTCTGATTTTTAAACTAAATTTGCACCTACAACAACAACTAAAAATAACACAATGATTCATTTCTTCGGAAACGAAAGCACTACAGTTTTTGCCGTTCAAGCGCAAAACGAACTTTCGACAGCAACCATCTCAAAATTAAACTGGCTTTTTGGTAACGCACACAAAATAGATAAATCCGTTCTTGCGGATTTTTTTGTTGGTCCACGTGCCGCAATGGTAACGCCTTGGAGTACTAATGCTGTTGAAATTACTCAAAACATGGGTATTGAAGGGATTATCAGAATTGAAGAATTTGAAAAAGTTTCGGCTGATTTCAATGACTTTGACCCCATGCTTTCGCAAAAATATACTGAATTGAATCAGGATATTTTTACCATCAACATCAAGCCCGAAGCTATATTAGAAATTGATGATATTGCTGCTTACAACAAGCAAGAAGGCTTGGCATTAAGTCAAGACGAAGTAGATTACTTAGAAAATCTATCAAAAAAACTCAACCGAAAACTAACCGATTCGGAAGTTTTTGGTTTCTCGCAAGTGAATTCGGAACATTGCCGACACAAAATCTTCAACGGAACCTTTGTGATAGATGGCATTGAACAACCTTCTTCCCTTTTCAAATTAATCAAGAAAACATCGTCCGAAAATCCGAACGATATTGTTTCTGCTTACAAAGATAATGTAGCATTTATCAAAGGGCCGACTGTAGAACAATTTGCCCCAAATACTGCTGACAAACCCGATTTTTATACCAAAAAATCATTTGATTCGGTGATTTCTTTAAAAGCCGAAACCCATAATTTCCCAACAACTGTAGAACCTTTTAACGGTGCTGCTACTGGTTCGGGTGGCGAAATTCGCGACCGATTGGCTGGTGGACAAGGCTCGTTGCCTTTAGCTGGAACCGCAGTGTACATGACAGCCTATTCGCGTTTGCAAGAAAATAAATTGGGATTTGAAGAGCGTAAATGGTTGTATCAAACGCCAATGGATATTTTAATCAAAGCATCTAATGGCGCGTCTGATTTTGGAAACAAATTCGGGCAACCATTAATTACCGGTTCCATTTTGACGTTTGAACATGACGAAGCAAATAGAAAATTAGGTTACGACAAAGTGATTATGCAAGCTGGTGGTATTGGGTATGGAAAAGCCTCACAAGCGCAAAAACATGAACCGAAAACTGGCGATAAAATTGTGATCTTAGGTGGTGAAAACTACCGCATTGGAATGGGTGGTGCTGCCGTTTCTTCAGCCGATACTGGTGCTTTTGGTTCGGGAATCGAGCTGAATGCCATACAGCGTTCCAATCCTGAAATGCAAAAACGTGCCGCCAATGCCATTCGTGGTTTGGTGGAAAGTGATGAAAATCCGATTGTCTCTATTCACGATCACGGAGCTGGTGGGCATCTCAATTGTTTATCAGAACTAGTCGAAGCTACGGGCGGATTGATTGATTTAGACAAATTGCCTGTAGGAGATCCAACACTTTCTGCTAAAGAAATCATTGGAAATGAAAGCCAAGAACGAATGGGATTGGTGATTGGACAAAAAGACATTGATGTTTTGCAACGCATTGCCGACAGAGAACGCTCGCCAATGTACCAAGTGGGTGACGTAACTGGTGATCATCGATTCACCTTTGAAAGCAAAACTACAGGTGAAAAGCCAATGGATTTTGCTTTAGAAGATATGTTTGGAAGTTCGCCAAAAACCATTATGGCTGACAAAACAATTGATAGAAACTACAGTGATTTAGACTATGCGCAAGATAATATTCCGAGCTATTTAGAAAACGTATTGCAACTAGAAGCAGTAGCTTGTAAAGATTGGTTGACCAATAAAGTGGATCGTTGTGTAGGCGGAAAAGTAGCCAAACAACAATGTGTGGGTCCATTACAACTACCGCTAAACAACGTTGGCGTCATGGCATTAGATTATAACGGAAAGGAAGGAATTGCGACTTCTATTGGGCACGCTCCTATTTCGGCATTGATTGACCCAAAAGCCGGCAGTAGAAATGCGATAGCAGAAGCGTTATCCAATATTATTTTTGCTCCGTTAAAAGACAATCTAATAAGTGTTTCGCTTTCTGCCAATTGGATGTGGGCGTGTAAAAACGAAGGTGAAGATGCGCGCTTGTATGAAGCCGTTCAAGCCTGTTCTGATTTTGCTATCGAATTGGGAATTAACATCCCAACTGGAAAAGATTCGCTTTCGATGAAGCAAAAATATCCAAACGATGAAGTGATTGCTCCGGGAACGGTCATCATTTCTGCAGCTGGAAATTGTTCGAATATCACCAAAGTGGTGGAACCCGTTTTGCAACGAAATGGCGGTTCGATTTACTACATCAATTTATCACAAGATGATTTTAAATTGGGAGGCAGTTCGTTTGCGCAAACCCTAAACAAAATTGGTGCTGAAACACCAACTATTAAAGATGCAGCATTTTTCAAAAAAGCTTTTAATGTTATTCAAAATTTAATAAAGGATCGTCAAATTGTTGCGGGACATGATATTGGAAGTGGTGGTTTAATTACTACTTTATTAGAAATGTGTTTTGCCGATGTGAATTTGGGTGCCACTATTTCATTCGATTCGTTCAATGAAAATGATTTGGTAAAAATCTTATTTTCAGAGAATATTGGCATCGTACTTCAAGCAAAAGATGATGCTGTTTTTGAAAAAGCATTTAACGGAATCGAAGTATTTAAAATTGGAACGGTTACTAATTCGGAAACTATTTTCATTCAAAATTTAGAATTTAATATTCAAAATTATAGAAATATCTGGTTCAAAACCTCATTCCTACTCGACCAAAAACAAACCAAGAACAACAAAGCTCAAGAGCGATTTGAGAACATTCCAAATCAGCCTTTACAATATCATTTTCCGAGTCATTTTAAAGGTTTAAAACCCGTTATTGACGCGAGTAAACCACGACCAAAAGCAGCCATCATTCGTGAAAAAGGCAGTAATTCGGAACGCGAAATGGCCAATGCAATGTACTTAGCCGGATTTGATGTAAAAGACGTGCACATGACCGATTTAATTTCGGGACGTGAAACGTTGGAAGACATCCAATTTATTGGCGCTGTGGGTGGATTTTCGAATTCGGATGTATTGGGTTCTGCCAAAGGTTGGGCTGGTGCATTTTTGTATAACGAAAAAGCCAAAACAGCATTACAGAACTTTTATAAAAGAGAAGACACGCTTTCAGTCGGAATTTGCAACGGTTGCCAATTGTTCATGGAATTGGAATTGATCAACCCAGAACACGAAATTCATGGTAAAATGCACCACAACGATTCGCACAAACACGAAAGTATTTTTACTTCGGTAAAAGTGCAAGAAAATCATTCGGTGATGTTATCAACTTTGGCTGGAACTACTTTAGGTGTTTGGGTTTCACATGGCGAAGGAAAATTCAAGTTGCCGTATGAAGAAAATCAATACAATATTGTGGCAAAATATGCCTACGAGGGCTATCCTGCCAATCCGAATGGTTCTGATTTCAACACGGCCATGATGTGTGACGCTACCGGAAGACATTTGGTGATGATGCCGCACATTGAGCGTTCAACATTTCCGTGGAATTGGGCCTATTATCCAGCCGATAAAAAAGATGAAGTGTCCCCATGGATTGAAGCCTTTGTAAATGCACGATTGTGGATTGAAAAACACTAAATAAAAATGAAAAGCACTTATTAATTTGAGTGCTTTTTTTGTATACTTGCTAAAAAAAATTATGTATGAGCCACAATACCCATTGTTTAAATTGTAACGAAGCTGTATCACAAAAATTTTGTCCGAATTGTGGCCAGAAAACAGACACGCACCGAATCACCTTTAAACATTTAGTTTTTCATGATATTATTCATGGCGTATGGCATTTTGAAAAAGGAATTTTGTTTACGCTCAAAGAAGCTATTACCCGTCCTGGAAAAGCCGCATTAGATTATATTGAAGGCAAAAGGATTCGTTATTACAATGTCTTTTATTTGGCTTTAATATTGATTGGTTTGAATATTTTTGTGGTCCATTATTACGATATTCTTGCCGAAGAATACCTGCCAAATGTTAAAAAATTCAGTTACGAAGGCGATAAGTTAGACTTGTTTTTAGAAAATTATTCAAAATTATTACTACTGGGTTTATTGCCTTTATTTGCCTTCAATAGCTTTGTTCTTTTTAAAAAAAGGAAATTAAATTTTAGTGAACATGTGATTATTAGCGGAATGTTATACCTCGGAATATTACTAATTTCGGCTGTAATGAATGTCTTTCTCTATTTTGACTTTACTGAAAAATTTGTTTTTATCTCCGATTTTGCCAATATTTTAACACCCATTTTATTGGTTGCTTATGTGTTATTTGCTTATTATAATACTTTTGGGGATTATTATAAAAAGTGGGTTTTTTTGCCTAAAATCGCACTCTTCATTGCCTTATTAGCGATTGAAGTTATTATATTTATTTTACTTTTAAAGTTTATTTTAGTTGGAAAGTAATCTTCATATTTAAGTAAATTTTAAGAGCTGTTTCGTTGGGTAAAAATTTGAAACAAATATCTTTACCGAATGGAAAAACTACATTTCAAACTGACACCAATGATAGCTTTAATAGCCTTTTGTCAGTTTTCTATTGCGCAAAATTCAGGTAAAATTTCGGGTACTGTTTCTGATGAAAAAGGAGTTTTAGAATTTGCGGAAGTCAATCTAAAAAAAGTTACAGATACTACTAAAACAATTGGTTATGCGACTACAGATGCCAATGGGAATTTTGACATAAACAACATTCCAACTGGTGATTACCTCATTCGATTTAGTCTGATTGGCTACAAAAACTATTCACAAAAAGTAAGTATCTCTGAGTCTAATTCGTCTGTAATTTTAAATACAATCGTTTTAAAAAGCGACGCTACACTGTTAAATAATGTGGTAGTAACGGCACAGAAAAAAACCATCCAAAAAACGCAAGAAGGCTTCATATACAATGCGTCAACCAATATTTCACAAATGGGTGGAACGGCTACCGATTTGCTGAAAAACATCCCGACTATTTCAGTCGATGCCGATGGAGCGATTACGTTGAGAGGAAAAATGCCTTTGATTTTGATTAATGGAAAAAACTCGACCATAACCAACATCGACCAAATTGCAGCCAGTAGTATTGAAAGTGTGGAAGTAGTAAACAATCCGTCTGCAAAATATGATGCTAATGCCGAAAGTGGTGTCATCAATATCAAATTGAAAAAAAATAACCAAAGTGGTACTAATGGTGCTTTTGTGTTAGGTACTGGTTTTGGTGCGAAAGGTCGAGTAAACAGCTCTATCCTACTCAATCATAAAGCTGGAAAATGGAATTTTGGTTTGGGCTATGATAACCGTTTTGCCGGAAGAACTAAAAAAATTGATGGTAGCAGAACCAATTATTTTATTGCTGACGAACATCAATTAACGCAAACTAGAAACGACAAACGTTTGGAGCAATTGCAAAATTTGAAATTGAACATTGATTTTTCGCCCAATGATAAAAACAACCTTTCTTTTGAAGCCATTGGCAATATGGAAGGGCAAGACAACAACGAAACCCTGAGCAGTTTGTTGCATACGAATACCAATGCTTTTTATTCCAACAACAGAAGACATTCCTTGGAATTGGAACGCTCTAAAGTCGCTGAATTTGCCCTGAATTACGAACGTAAATACACGGATGATCGCAAAAGTTTGACCGCTAGTATTACTTCATCGTTCAATAGAGATCGTGAAAACACCGATATTGACACCTATAATTTTGATGCCAATACTACCCAAATTGGAAACGTATTTTGGCAACGCACTCACAATTATGAAAATGAAAACATCTCCAACGCCATAGTGGATTATGCATTTCCAGTAGGTGCCAAATCGATTATAGAAACAGGTTATAAAGGAACATTTCGCTTTTTTAATTCCGATTTTCAAAGTGCTGACAACATCAATGATGTATATGTAGTGAATCTGGCTTCGAGCAATACCTTCAAATTCAACGAACAAATCAATGCGGCGTATGCTATGTTGAATTCGTTTATTGGAGATAAAGACCATCCCAAATGGAACTACAATTTTGGTATGCGTGCCGAATTGGTTTCTAATGCAGGGAAAACCATCACACAAAGTACTGATTTCAGTAATAATTATTTGAAATTCTTTCCTTCGGCATTGTTGCAATACCATTTAAAATCGGATGAATTCTTGAAATTAAGCTATAGCAAACGCATCAATCGTCCTGAATTGGATCAATTGAATCCATTTCTAGACATTACCGATTCACTGAATCCGCACAGTGGAAACCCATATTTAAAACCCGAAATTGTGAACATCTTAGAATTGGGTTACAACAAAGAATGGAGTAAATATTCGTTTTCGGTCAATTCATTTTACAGAAATGCTACCAATACCATCAAACAATATTCTGAATTGCAACCCAATGGTGTGGTGCTGTTATCGCCCAAAAACTTTGGTACTACGCTAACTTATGGTTTGGAAACGATTTTTAGTTTAAAGCCTGTAAAATTCTACGATGCTAATATTAGTTTGACTGCTTTTCAGCAAAACATTAACGGTTCCAATGTAGCCGAAGATGTGGTGAGTAAAGCCTTCAATTGGTATGGAAAACTGATTAATAATTTTGTACCATGGCAAGGCGGAAAACTACAATTAATTGGCAGTTACAATTCTAAATTGGCTACACCACAAGGTAACCGCATTGCGATTTACAGCGCTGATATGGGATTCCAACAAAAATTAGGCGGTAGTTCGCGATTGGGATTGGTCGTTACCGATGTGTTCAACACTTTGAAAAGTGGTTATGTAAACAACACGGCCAACTTTACAAACAATCGTACCTCAAAATCGGATACCCGAGCTGTGATGATCACTTTTGCCTATACTTTTAAATCGGCTTTCAAAGAAAAGTTATTGGAAAATCAGTTTACACCTGAATATTAAAAAAACGCCTCATAAAGAGGCGTTTTGTTTTATTTTTTTTCAGCGGCAATTTGCTTTCTGCTTTTGTAAACCTTTAAATATTCTCCTTTAGGTTTGCCATCGTCAAATGAGCTAAAAGCAAATGGAAAAGCCGCTTGATGACGCGCATCTTCATTACTCCAACCTTCATATTCAATACGGTAAATAGCAGAATACATTTGGGCTCTTCCAATGCCGTGGAAACAGTGAATTAAAACGGGATAATTACTTTGATCATCCATAATTTTAAAAAATAAATCCAAGTTTTTCTGATTCGGAACTTGATCCGATCCATCGTTGTAATAATTCACACCTGGAATTTTAGCCACAGCTTCTTTCTCGGCAGTCAACTCGGCCGGAACTTCAGGGTTGTTTACATCGTCACCTGTACCTGGAAAACGCAAATCTATAATCGATTTAATGTGGTATTTTTTTACGTAATCGGCAATTTCATCGGGTGGAATTACGCCACTTTTATACACTTTGCCTTCGGTAATGGTCATGAAATTGTGATTGATGTGGCGATCGTACACATATTTTCCTGTGCCAATCAAAACCAATGCGACTACAACAATAATTATTTTCTTTTTTAAACTCATCTTATTTATCTAATTTTTTATCAATAATGCGTTCCATATAATCTTGTAAAAACGCTTTACAACGTTGCTCCAACAGATTCATTTCAGCCGTACGGTGGTGAATCAAATTGTGTTTTAAATCTTTATCGTCTTTTTGGTAAAACCCAACTGCTTTTTCACCGTCAAAAGTACAAATATAATTGCCACTCATCATTTGGTACTTATCCGAAGAATAGCGCATCACAAAAGGCGTAACTTTGTCGTTACTAATCAAACTTCTACCCCAACTTCTAAACGGTTTATCATATCCAATCATGTCTAAAAGTGTTGGATAAATATCAATTTGCTGTGCCCAATTGTTGTTTACGCCTTTGTATTTCTCATTCGGACTGAAAAACAAAATCGGAACCGTATGCAAATTTTGGTCTTTATAATATTCGTCGTAATAAATCAAATTATCGTGATCGGCAACCAAAACAAAGATAGTGTTATTATACCACGATTGCTTTTTGGCCGCTTTAAAAAATTGCTGCAACGAATAATCGGTATAGCCTATACATTGATGAATTGGATTGTCGCCTTTTGGAAATTTACCCGCATATTTCTCTGGAATTACATAGGGTTCATGCGATGAAACCGAAAACAAAGTAGCCATAAAAGGTGTCTTTTTCTGACTTAATGTTTTGTTGAAATATTGAAAAAACGGTTCGTCCCAAATACCCCACGAACCGTCAAAATCGGCGTCGTTGTTGTATTCGTTTTTACCGTAATAATGATCAAATCCTAAGATGTTTCCAAAGCCTAAAAACCCCATCGAACCGTTAGGTGCGCCATGAAAAAAGGACGTGTCATACCCTTCACCTTTTAAAACAGAAACCAACGATTGAATTTTTTGTTTGGGATAAGGCGACGACGTAAATGCATCTTTAAACGACGGAATTCCGGCCAATACCGACGACATTCCGTGAATCGATTTGTAGCCGTTGGCATAACCATTGGTGAAAATCAAACTGTGTTGCGCTAACGAATCGACGAAAGGCGAATAACCTCTGTATTTGGGATCTTTACTGTTTTTATTGAACGCACTGATGTATTCACGTCCGTAACTTTCTAAAATAAAAATTACAATATTAGGTTTGGTTTTCGGATTGTTATGGTATTGTTTTACAGGAACTAACAATGAATCAATCGTCGTTTTATCCACCAAATTGACTTTCTTAAACGTATTGGTATTCCAAGTTCGAATGATGGCAAATGGCGTGTTTAATACAAAATCGGCTTGCGAAGCATCGGTCACAAATCGACTCGCATCGAGTAAGTTGATTGGTCGCGTACTTTTTCTAAAATCGCCACGAATACCGCCAATACACAAGGTGGTTAGAAGTAAAAATGATGCGATTGAAACAGTAAAAAATTTAATATTTGGTTGGTGTTTGTGGTGTTCAACGCGAACTTTTTTGTACAAATAAATCCAAATAAAAGCACACAAGAAAAACAAGAAAAACACATGCCAATATTCGACTAAAAAGTTCAAAAACAAACGTGTTTTATTAGTTTCATTTTCTAAGGTATCCAATGAGGCTCTGGTACTTCTATTGAACGTATATTTGTAATAAATAAAATCAATAAAATTGGCAGTATAGGCTAGTAAATTGGTAATAAAATACAAGTAAAATAAAAACTTCTGAAACCCTTTTTTAGTATTGATTATTAAAGGTAAAATAGATAATATAATAAACAGCGAATTGATGTAAATAATGGTTGTGGTATCAAAAGCCAGTCCGTGATACGCCAACGAAATGAAGTCGGATACCGAGTCTATTTTGATTAAATTTTTATTATAAATAAAGAATAAAATTCGGGCAATGGTATAAAACAAATACGCCAAACCTATCCTGTAAAACAACACTTTATATTCGCTAAACCTTGGAATTCGATGCATTTAATTCGGTTATAATTTGGTGCAAAATTACTAAATACTACAACTATAATTTAAAATATATTGTTAATATATAATTTATTGATTAATTTGCATCAAATTATTACTTTTCATAATGAGCAACATCACGCGTCTCTTTGATTTTCCTTACCACCAGTTAGAGAAAAATAATATATCCGATTGTCTTGTTACCAAATACAATGGCGAATGGGTTAAAACCTCAACTCAGGAATATATAGATAAATCCAATGCTATTTCAAGAGCATTACTTCACCTTGGTGTCAATAAAAATGATAAGATTGCGATTATTTCGTCTAGCAATAGAACCGAATGGAACATTATGGACATTGGTGCTTTGCAAACTGGAGCACAAACGGTACCTATCTATCCCACTATTTCTGAAGAAGATTACGAATACATTTTAAATCACAGTGAAGCTAAATATTGTTTTGTTTCCGATGCTGAAGTATTGCGAAAAGTAAATCTGATTAAAAACAACCTTTCTAACTTAACAGACGTCTATTCTTTTGACGAAATTGACGGTTGCAAAAACTGGAAAGAGCTTTTGGATTTAGGTCAAGACAAATCCAATCAAGATGCCGTTGAAGAACGAAAAAACAATGTAAATCCTGAAGAATTGGCTACCATTATTTACACTTCGGGAACCACTGGAAGGCCTAAAGGTGTAATGCTGTCACACCACAATATTGTTTCCAATGTTTTGGACAGTGCACCTCGAATTCCTTTTGAAGAAAGCAGCAGTCGTGCCTTGAGTTTCTTGCCGATTTGCCATATTTTTGAACGGGTTATTTTATATATTTATCAATATTATTCGGTTTCCATTTACTTTGCAGAAAGCATCGATAAATTATCTGACAACATCAAAGAAGTAAAACCTACTGTTTTCTCGGTCGTTCCAAGATTATTAGAAAAAGTATACGATAAAATTATTGAAAAAGGATCAACACTCACAGGCATCAAACGAAAATTGTTCTTTTGGGCAGTCGATTTGGGATTAAGATACGAACCGTATGGCGCTAACGGCTTATGGTATGAATTACAACTGAAGTTAGCACGCAAAGTAATCTTTAGCAAATGGCAAGAAGGTTTGGGTGGTAATTTAGTGGTAATGGTTTCTGGAAGTGCTGCATTACAACAGCGATTAACACGTATTTTTGCTGCTGCCGGAATGCCAGTTATGGAAGGTTATGGATTGACCGAAACTTCGCCAGTAATAACTGTAAATGACACTCGAAATCGTCTTTTTAAAATTGGAACCGTTGGAAAACCCATTCAAAATGTAGAAGTCAAAATTGCTGCCGATGGCGAAATTTTATGCAAAGGTCCGAATGTCATGATGGGCTATTATAAAGACGAAAAACTGACTAACGAAGCGATTTACGATGGTTATTTCCACACCGGAGATATTGGTGAAATTGACGCTGAAGGCTTCTTAAAAATTACCGACCGTAAAAAAGAAATGTTCAAAACATCGGGCGGAAAGTATATTGCACCACAAATTATTGAAAATACCATGAAACAATCGTTGTTCATCGAACAAATGATGGTGATTGGTGATGGCGAAAAGATGCCTGCAGCCTTTATTCAACCCAATTTTGATTACCTAAAAACTTGGGCGGCTCAAGAAGGGTTTGATATAGGTGATTTTAATGAAGAAATTATTAGTAACGATAGAGTCATCCGTAAAATTCAGGAAGAAGTTGACCATTACAATGAAAAATTTGGAAACTGGGAGAAAATCAAAAAATTCGAATTAACGCCTACGGTTTGGAGTATTACTGGTGGCGAACTCACTCCTACCTTAAAACTCAAACGTAAAATTGTAAAAGAAAAATATCAGAAATTGTATGATAAAATATACAATAACAATTAAATAAAAAAGGACGTTTATAGGTAAACGTCCTTTTTTATTAAGACAAACACAATTGAAACGTAGTCCCTTTTTCGGGATTACTTTCAACTACAATCTCGCAATTTATAGCTTTTGCCAGGTCGCGAATTAAGTGCAATCCCAATCCTGATTTTATACCAACAACTTCCTTGTCATTATACAAAGCTCGAAATTGTTCTTGACTGGCTCCTGGACCATTATCGGAAACAGACAAATACGATTTACCCTTTTCTTGCCAAGCTTTCCAAATAATGGTTGGATTTGAAGTAACTGCAAACACGTTAATTGCATTACTGGTCAAGTTTCTAACAATGGTTTTCAGATAGTTTTCATCTGTAAAAATTACAATATCATTTGTATTTTCATACACAAATTGAATCTTATGATACCCTGAAAATACCTTTTTGGTATCTTCAAATAATTGGTGTACCGAAATATTTTTGGGTTGCGGTCGGAAATTTTCCATCTGACTTTTACTCCAAAGTAAGATATCCTCCATAGAAGAAAGTAAATCTTCTGCGCCAGATATTGTTTTGTTTTGCATTCTATCTTTAGTTTCTTCATCCAACAAATCGGGGCTGTCTTTTTGCAAATGAAGAAAATGAATCAAGTTGGCCACCGGACTGCGTAAATCGTGATTTAAAATACTAAAAAAATGTGCTTTGATTTTGTTGGCTTGGTCAAGTTCGGCATTCAAAAGCTGCAATTTCTCATTAGTTTTTTTTCTGTTTCTACTTTGATTAAACAATAACAATCCAATTATCGCCAGCATAGTTATCCCGAAAATGTAGAACCATTTTTGTTGCTTTTCTTGCTTGATTATTTTTTGGTTTAATTGAATTTCTTTGTCTTTTTCACCAATTTTGAATGACGATTCAACATTCAAAATCTTATTTTTTGTATCGATAGAATTTAAAGAATCATACAAAACCACACATTCTTTAAAATAATCATTAGCCTTTTTGTAGTCTTGTTTGAGCTCATACACATAACTCAAACACTCTAACGAATACTGCAAATTTTGTCCTTTATGATTGATTTTTTTACATTTTAGAATCTGATCCAATAAAATTTCTTCGGCTTTGTTTATGGCTTCCTTTTTAGTCAAACCGTTTTCTAACAACATTTTGGGTTGATCTACAATGGTTCTGTAAAAATTTGCTATCGAAATATTATTAGAAATAGCCAACAAATTATCCGGCTGATAACGATCCCAAATTGCCTTAGATTTTAAATAGAGGTCTATTTTCTCCTTAGAATCTGGTAGCAAATCACCATAATTGGTGTAGGTTATAGCCAACTGCTCCAAGTTATGCTCTTTTATTGAAAAATCAATACTCTTTTTTAAGGCTTTAAAGCCGTTAACAGAATCCTTTTTACTAAAGTATACATCACTTTTTTTATTCCATATTTTATCCAAATAGGTGTTGGTCTTTTGAGCAACTTTTTCGGCAAGATTTAGATAATAAAATGATTTCTCAAGATTTTTTTGGCTGTTAAATAAAGTAGCAATATTGAGTAATAAATCGAGATTTTCTGGTATAACTTTGTAGGCTTTGAAATAATATTCCATAGATTTCTTGTGATCGCCGATTAAATAATAATTTGCACCAATACTCAAATCACATAAAGCCATATCAGTACGCTTTTTTCGCTCATTTTCAGTCGTCAATTTTGAATAAATAGTTCTTGCAATAAGATGGTATTCAATGGCATTGTAATATTGGCTGTTTTTTTTATAGTAAACACCAATTGCTTTAGCAGTTGTTGCTTGTTGAAGCGCTTCTTGGGTTTTAAAAACAGTCAACAAAGAATCTAAAGTAGTATCTGAAGTATTTTGGGCAATACTAAAAATAGGAAGCAAAATTAACAACAACAAGTTCTTCATAAGCTCAAATTATCTTTATAACTCCTACCGATAGGAAGTATCGTTCCATTGTTGAGTAAAAGTTCGTTGGTCATTTTTTTATCAATATATTGCTTCTGTACTGCAAAACTTCGATGAATTCTAACAAACGATTGAAAATGAGATTCTTTCAATAAATTTCCAATACTCGTTAACACACAATGTCTTTTTGTAGATGTTACAATTTTAGTGTAATCTTTCAACGCTTCAAGATACAAAATATCGTGTAATTTTACTTTGGTTTCGGTGTGTCCTTCTTTAATATAAATGACATCGCCACCAAGGGTTGATTCAAATAATTGTGCTTTGTGTTTTAACTCCATGTAATCTTCAATTTTACTCATGGTTTGAGTAAATCGATCTATTTTTAAGGGTTTTACTATAAAATCTAGAGTATCCAATTCAAAACTCTCTACAGCATGTTCAGGATGTGCCGTAATGTAAATACAAACCGGGATTTCTAGAGCTTTTTTACGAAAATCCAATCCGTTGAGTGAGGGCATATCAATATCCAAAAACAAGATGTCGATTTTCTCTTTTTCTAATAATAAGAAAGCCTCTTCTGCCTGTTCAAAAACACCCATAATTTTTAAACTCGGAAACCTTTTTGCATACGAAACAACCGTCAATCGGTCAATTTCATCATCATCGATAATAATGCAAGTAAATGGATTCATTGGGCTTAAAAGTTTCTCAAATATAAAAATATTTTAACACAAATGTCGTCTGTCTATTTAAAATGTTGTTGGTCTATTGATGGTTTTGGGACTACAATTTATGTGTCATTTTTGCTTTAAAAATAGAAATCATGAAAAAATCAATTTTAATTATTGCACTAACCTTTTTGAGTATAAATACTATCGCTCAAAAAAAATGGTTTACAACATACCAAGATTCTGTCGCATTAGTCAAAGATGCCACAATGATTACTAAAAAGTTTACCAAAGATCTCAAAAAAATTGACCCTACTTTTAAATTTGATATCAAAACCGTACTCAATACCACGCCTTATTTAATTTTTTTTTACAAAGATGCCGCCAACATTCCTTTGTGGGAACAAGTAATTCCGGATCAAAAACAGTTTTTCTATCAACTTGCAGGAAGTGAATCGGAAGGTAAAAAAGCCTTCGGATTATTTTTCAACGGATTTTATTTACCCCATGAATTGGGCCATGCGTTTGAATTTGTGCTTCGTGGTAATATCAATAATTCCTACGAAAGTGAATATTTGGCCAATACTATTGGATTTTTATGGTGGAAAAAACAACACCGCGATGCCGAATTGAAACAGTGCTATGAATATGCTAAAAAGATGTGGTCGCAACTGCCTAATCCCGTTCCGGAGGGTTCTACCGTTGGAGAGTTTTTCTCAAAAAATTACGAAGAAGCCACCAAAGATCCTTTTGTATACGGCTATTTACAATTCAAGCAATTCATAGATATTTATGAAAATAAAAACCTACCCGACTTCGATACTTTCATCAAAGAAGAATTAAAAAAGAAATAAATCAAAATGAAAAAGTTAGCCCTTATTTTGTTTGCATTTGCTTTTACTTCACTCCAAGCACAAGTGGGTATCAATACGACTGACCCTAAAGCGCAACTGGAAATTAAAGCAACCAATCAAGCTGCTCCAGACGCTACAGACGGAATATTAATTCCGAAAGTCGATGCGTTTCCAACTGTAAATCCAACTGTCGATCAAGACGGAATGATGGTCTATTTAACCACCGATGTGGGTGCCAACTTAAAAGGGTTTTACTATTGGGACAATACCAATTCAGTTTGGAAAAGTATTTCTGGTGACAAAGGTTGGAGTTTAACAGGAAATGCTGGAACCGATGTAGCTACTAATTTTATTGGTACGACAGATAATATGGGGTTAAAGTTTAAAGTGAATAATTTTCAAGCTGGTTTTATTGACCCAGTTTTGTATAATACTTCATTTGGACAAGTTTCTGCAAACTCGATAACAACAGGTAATAAAAACGTAGCTTTTGGAACTCAAAGTTTATTTAACAATTTAGACGGATATTACAATTCGGCGGTTGGTTTTCAGTCATTGTATTCAAATACAACTGGTCATGATAATAGTGCGTTTGGTTCCTCTTCTTTAGTATTAAATACAACTGGTAGTAGAAATAGTGCTTTTGGTATGGGAGCATTAAACAGAAATACTACCGCTAGCGATAATACAAGTGTAGGTTATTTTTCTATGTTAAATAATACAACAGGAGCTAGAAATGTAGCAGTTGGAGTTAATAGTTTGCTTTCTAATACCTCTGGAGATGGAAACGTGGCTTCTGGTTATAATTCTCTTTCCTCTAATACAATAGGTGGTTATAATGTAGCTTATGGTTATCAAGCAATGAAAGACAATTCAGGTGGTTCATTCAATGTGGCAATAGGTAATCATGCTTTATCTTACAATACATCAGGATTTAATAATGTGGCCATAGGTAGTAGTGCTTTATCTGCCAATACAACAGGATTAGGTAATGTTGCTATTGGTTATCAATCTTTAGTCAACAACACAATTGGTAACTTCAATACAGCAAATGGCACTCAAGCTTTATATGTAAACACAACAGGAATTAATAATGTAGCCAATGGTTATCAAAGTATGTATTTTAACACAATTGGAAATGAGAATGTAGCCAATGGTTATCAAGCTCTTTATTCAAATACAACAGGAAGTTATAATGTAGCCAATGGTTATCGAGCACTTTATTCAAATACAACAGGAAGTTATAATGTAGCCAATGGTTATCATGCATTATATTTTAATACAAGTGGAAATTTTAATGTTGCAAATGGTTGGAGTGCTCTACTAAATAATACATCAGGAGAATCTAATGTTGCCAGTGGCGATCAAGCATTGACTAGTAATACAACTGGTAATAATAATGCTGCATTTGGAAGTTTAAGTTTGAATAATAATACAACTGGTAATTATAATGCTGCATTTGGCGGTTCTAGTTTACAAGCAAATGGTAGTGGTAGTAAAAATGCTGCATTTGGCAATCAAAGTTTATTTTATAATACTATCGGTTCTGCTAACAATGCATTTGGTTCTGGTGCACTTTTAAAAAACACAACAGGCACAGGAAACGGTGGTTTTGGTGAAGAAGCCAACCCTACCACCACAACAGGTTGGAATAATATAGGCATTGGTTTCCATTCCTTAGGGCAAATTGACGGTGTCGGAAATCGCTTTTTAGGCAACCAAATTGGTTTCGACAACATCGGTTTAGGTTTATCCGCTGGCGATAGAAGCGGAAACAACATCAACGGTTGTTTGTTTTTAGGGGCTTTTGCTAATGTTACTTATAATGATTCTAACCTAATCAATGCTACTGCTATTGGAAGATATGCAACAGTAGGTCAATATAACACAATAGTTTTAGGAGCAATAAATGGAATAAATAATGCACCTGCAAGTACCTATGTAGGAATTGGCACCACTACTCCAAGTTGCCCTTTAAATGTGGTAGGTTCAAATACACAATATGGAAGTTGGGCTTTTTATGCACGTAGCGGTAGTAGTACTACAACGGGCTTTGCAAGTAGTACTGCTGGAAATTTTTCTATTATAGCTTCCGATAGAATTCAAGCCACCGAATTCAATGCTGTTTCAGATGCACGAATCAAAAATATTCAAAGCCGAATGAATACTAAAAATGCTTTAGAAAAAATCAATCAATTGCAAGTAACCAATTATACCTACAAAGATTGGTTGCAAAAAGGAACGGCGATAAAAACTGGTTTTATTGCTCAAGAAGTGGAACAAATTATTCCATCGGCGGTCAATCAAGCCACCAATTACATTCCAAATATCATGCAAGTGCCTCATGCTTTTTGTGTGGATACTATAAGAAACACTATGAGTGTTAATCTTGCAAAACCAATTCAAATTAAAAAAAGTGACAAAATAAGACTGTACAACAAATCAACTCCAATTGAATCTGAAGTTACTATAATTGATGATTATAATTTTGAATGCGCTATTCCTACTCATTTACAAACCGATGATTTATTTGTTTATGGCACTCAAGTAAGTGATTTCCGTTCGGTTGATTACGATCAAATTCACACACTTTCGGTAGCCGCTATCCAAGAATTAAGTAAGGAGAACGAACTTTTGAAACAGAAAATGCAACAATTAGAGAATAAAAATAATACTACAGAAGAACGCCTACAAAAGCTCGAAACGGCAATCAATACTATTTCATTAAAATCTAATTAAGCATAATTTATTAAAATTTAATACTTTAGCATTTGAATTAACTAGAAGATATTATGAAAAAAATAATCCTAACGGTACTTTTTTTAGTGTCAATTACTGGCTTCTCCCAACAAATTTACTTCCCCAAAAACTTATACCAAGACAGTACTGCTTTAGCAACCAACATGCCCGAATTGGCTAAAAAAACTATTGCATTTCTACAGCAAAAAAACGAGAACAATAAGGACCCTCTTTTTAGACTGCAATTGGTAGCCAAAAATTATGCTACTGTAGCTCCTACGATTCGCGAGTCAGCGCAAGAAACCTACAAAGACAGCACTTCAATTCGAGCTTTAGGTTTTCCGTTCAGGGTATATGCCAATACATTAAACGGCCATCCTAGTACTAAAGAAGACTTCAAGTCAACGTTCAACAAGCAATTTCACAAAATTTATGATGATCTAAATGAGGATGGACAAAATATGGTCGATCAATATTATGAAAAAGACCTTTCGCAATTAAAAAAAGATTTAGACGATAAACTCAAAGCTATTGAAACCAAAGAAAACCTTACTGTTGAAGAAGCTGTTGCCCTTTGTCGCAGTTACTGTAGTTATCTTACTTTTTCGAACACCTTGGATTTAGCCAAAGAAATACTCAAAAAAATATCCGATGAAAAATACATCGTTGACGAAAATGTTACACTGACCATGCCCGATGGCGGAACGGTGGCACTTACTGTAGTTCGCCTCCGAAAAGAAACGCAGCCATTACCTATCGTATTGATGTATAACATTTATGCCGGTGCCGATATTTCACGTTGTAAAGAAGCCGCCAATAGAGGTTTTGTAGGTATTGTTGTCAACACACGTGGAAAACGATTGAGCAAAGATACTATCGAACCTTTTGAACACGATGCCAAAGATGCTTACGAAATTATTGATTGGATTAGTAAACAATCGTGGTGCGATGGAAAAATAGGCATGTATGGTGGCAGTTACCTCGGGTTTAGCCAGTGGAGCGCTGTTAAGAAAAAACATCCAGCCTTAAAAACAATTGTACCGCAAGTTGCCGTGGGTATTGGAATTGATTATCCTATGGCTAATGGCGTTTTTATGAGTTATATGCTGCGATGGATTCATTTTGTAACCAACGATAAACTTACAGATATTGGCGATTTTTCTAATACCACTCATTGGAATGAGGCTTTTAAAGAATACTATACTTCTGGCAAATCTTTTCGGGAATTAGACGCTATTGAAGGTAGACCTAATGCAATTTTTCAACGTTGGTTAGACCACCCAACCTATGATAATTTTTGGCAAAACATGACACCTCAAAAAGAAGAGTTCAGCCGAATTGATATTCCTATATTGACCACCACTGGCTATTACGACGATGATCAATTGGGTGCTTTATACTATTACAAGCAATATCAAAAATGGAATAAAAGTGATAATTATTACTTGATTATTGGTCCCTACGATCACTTTGGAGCACAAGGCTATCCAAAAGCAGCCTTAAACGATTACACCATAGATGAAGTCGCTAACATTCCGATTCAAGAAATTGTGTTTCAATGGTTCAATTACACCTTAAAAAACGGACCAAAACCCGAACTGTTAAAAGACAAAGTTAATTATCAATTAATGGGAGCCAATACTTGGAACCATGCTCCTAGCCTAGCGAAAATGTCGAATGATAAACTAACCTTTCATTTGAGCAGTACTCAAAATAACGGAACTTATTCCTTAGCCTCAACTAAACTCCAAAAACTGAATTTTATCACTCAAACTATCGATTTTAAAGATCGAAGTGTAGTTAAAGTCAATAGTGAAAGTAGCTATTGCGGATTTGACGAAATACAACCTAAAAAACTTCCAGGAGATAAAAATTTAATTGTATTGGAAAGCCAACCATTACTAGAACCTGTAGCAATAACAGGTGCTTTAGAAGCTAACTTAGTATTTGAATGCAATAAAAAAGATTTAGATATCGTAATTCAATTGTATGAAAAAAGACCCGACGGAACCTACTTTGCCCTTAGCAATAACATTCAAAGAGCCAGCTTAGCCAAAGACAGTACCAAAAGACAATTACTAAAACCAAATGCCATTGAATCTATACCGGTAACTAGTAACTTTTTAGCATGCAAACAATTACAAAAAGGCAGTCAGATTGTAATTTTACTCGGAGTTAACAACAGTCCTGATTGGCAAATTAATTATGGAAGCGGTAAAGATGTAAGTGACGAAACTATTAAAGATGCCGCAATTCCACTACAAATAAAATGGTATGGCAGCAGCACTTTTGAACTTCCTATCTTAAAATAACTGTTTATTTCTATTCCTAAATTAATCCTCTAAATTGAGGATTTTTTTGCATAGAGTTATAAACAAACATTACATTTAAACAGTTGATAATTAATTGTTTAAAAAACTATACAATTCTTAATTATGCTTACTTTTAATTCATTAACCAATTAAACTATTTAATTATGAATGTAAAAAACTTTATTGTAGGCGGAATTGTAGGCGGAATTGCCAACTTTCTGTTAGGTTGGCTTTTTTATGGAATTCTGTTGACTAGTATTTTTCCTCCAACTGGAAAAGAAAACATGACGTTTATCTTTTTAGGGTGCATGTCATTTGGGTTCTTGCTTTCGTTTATCTTTTCTTTAGGTGAAACCGTTTCTAAATGTGTTCCGGGCATGAAGACCGCCGCAATGATTGGGCTTTTGTTAGGAATGTATTCTGATTTTTTTATGAATGTCAACAACACTGAAATTCATTACAAAATGATTGCCCTAGATATTTTAGTCACTATTGTCCTGTCGGCATTAGTAGGTGCTATTGTAGCGGTTGTTAATGGAAAAATGAAATAATTCTTTATATTTTAAATAGAAAACTCCTCGTACATGAGGAGTTTTTTTTATTCTAAAATAAAGTTCTATTCCATTCAAACTTAAAAACTGGAAGAAGCCGTTAAATCATTTCTAAAGTTATTTGGATTAAATCAAGCTTTTAACAAAAACCATCTAGAATTTAATTCTTTTGAATACCTTTGCCATTATTTGATTTTTACAAAAATGACAACTATCTCCATCTACGAGTTCTACAAAGAAATATTAGACGACAAATGTCAATTAACTGAATTATTTCTCAACGAACAAAACAACATTGATATTGGTCATTTCAATATTTTTAACATTGCTGAAATGAACAGCGCTTGTAAGTCGAAACCCATAATGCCCTACAACCGCAGGACCTATTACAAAATAAGTTTAATCAATGGTCATAATAAAGTTGAGTTTGCCGACAAAGAAATTGAAGTAAAACAAAAAGGTGTACTCTTTGCCTCTCCCAAAATTCCTTATCGATACACGCCGCAAAACGACAATCAATCGGGTTATTTTTGCGTATTTACTGCCGATTTTATGCACAAATCCAAGACCGCATTACACATTGATGCCTTGCCAATCTTCAATAGTAAAGGTGATTTTATTTATCAAATAGACGATAAACAATACAACGATATTGAGCAAATATTCTTAAAAATGAATACCGAAATCCAATCGGATTATGCGTTTAAATATGATTTATTGCGCAATTATGTCATCGAGTTAATCCACACGGGTCAGAAACTAAAACCGATTGAAGGCTCCAAACCCACTCACAATGCAGCCGCCCGAATAGCCTCACTTTTTATCGAATTATTAGAACGACAATTCCCAATTGAATCGCCCAATCAAATTTTGCAACTGCGCACTGCCAAAGAATATGCCGAGAATTTGAGAGTTCATGTCAATCACTTAAACAAAGTTCTGAAAGAAGCCACAGGTAAAACCACCACTGAAATAATTGCCAGTCGCATTACGCAAGAGGCTAAAATACTACTCAAACAAACCAACTGGAATATTTCAGAAATAGCTTTTTGCTTAGGCTTTGATGAAGTGGCACATTTTTCTAATTTCTTCAAAAAACAAACCGCCTTTTCTCCATTAAGTTACCGAGAAGAATAATTATTTGAATTTTACAAATAACACTTTGAATCACGCAACAGTGTATTTCATAGAATCAAGCAACTTTGCAGTGTAATTAATTCATATTAAAATGACAAACACTGTAAACAAAATTGCCTTAGTAACTGGAGGCAGCCGTGGACTTGGAAAAGACATGGCATTGCAATTAGCAAAAAAAGGATTTGACGTAGTCATTACCTATCAATCGAAAAGTGAATTGGCTCAAGAAGTCGTAACCAATATCGAAGCATTAGGTCAAAAAGCTAAAGCTATTAAACTAGATGTGTCTGATGCAACTACTTTTGATTCCTTTGCCAACACACTTTCCACAACCCTACAAAACGAGTTCCATTCACAAACTTTGGCGGCTTTAGTCAATAATGCTGGAGTTGGTATTCACGCTTCATTTGCCGAAACCTCAATAGCACAATTTGATAGCATGGTAAACATCCATTTAAAAGGTGCTTTCTTTTTGACTCAAAAAATGTTGCCTTTACTACAAGACGGTGCTAGTGTTGTAAACATCTCTTCTGGTTTGGCACGATTCAGCTACAACGGTTATGCTGCGTATGCTGTTATGAAAGCGGCAATCGAATCGTTAAGCCGTTACCAAGCACTTGAATTAGGTGCTCGAAAAATTAGGGTGAATACCGTTGCTCCTGGCGCTATTGCAACCGACTTTGGTGGTGGTGCGGTAAGAGACAACCAAGACTTAAACAACCTAATTGCTTCAAGTACGGCATTAGGTCGCGTTGGTCAACCCGACGACATTGGTTCGGTAGTGGCCTTTCTGTGTAGCGATGACTCCAAATGGATTAACGCACAGCGAATTGAGGTTGCTGGTGGTGTTCATATCTAAAAATAAAAAGCCGCGTAGTAATAACGCGGCTTTTTATTTTTAAAACATTACTTAAAATGCCATTTATCTAAAACTAAGGTAATAATGGCATGAGGCCATGATTCAAAATTTTGCAGTGTCGCCCGAATGGGAAGTACCGAAGTGGACTTCCATTGTGGACTAATTGGGGTATACATACTGGCTTCATACACCAAGTCTTTATCAAATGGATTGCTAATATTCAATAAGGAAATGATGTTTTTTCGATCGGAACTTTCCTGAATAAATTCAATAACAATGGTCTTTTTCGGATTCAAGTTTTTCTCCACCACTTTCATACTGCTAATAGAGTCGCCTTGCACTTCACATTCTACAAAAACCGACTCACCGCAAAACAATTGCAACACTTTTTCTTTTACAAAATAAGGCGTATTTTTTACGTCCATGCCATATTGCTGGGTTTCGTCGGCCGCAATGGTCAATCGATAGGCATTGCGCATGGGTTTGTCGTTTTGAGAGAATACAACACTGGTACATAGTGTTAGCATTAGAATTACTAGTATCTTCATTTTCATATTAAAAAGGTATTATAATTTGGGGTGAACAAAATTTTATTTCTCAGTAAACAATTGCCATATATTGGTTTCGATACAGACCTTGAACTTAGTTAATCAATTCAAATTTAACAAAAAAAATCATACCCTACACATTAAAATAGCTATGAAAAAACTATTTTTACTTACATTAGATTATCTAATTAATATTTCAATTATTAATCAAATTTAAATTATATGAAATCAATAGTTACTTTATGTTCCATTTTAAGTTTCACATCGTTTATTTCTTGTAAAAAAAATGAAACACTAACTGGTTCAGAAAAATTAAATCCAGTTGCAAAAGAAAAAAAGGATAGTATAATACAACCACAAGCGCATACAGATTGCGATTACAGCACTATGTTATCCAATCCGAAAACGCCAAAAATGGCAAAAGAATTGTTTAATAATACCGCCAAACTTACCGATGAACCGTTAGACTATTTCGATTACATCTTAAATGGAACTGAAAATGAAAAGAAGTTTTACTTTAGAGTCATTACCAATTCTTATCAAATTTCAGACGGCGCCTATTCTGAAGGACTAGGTAGTTTTGGAAAAGAATATATTGAAAACCATCCCGAAGCTTTCGCTAGTTTTTTTGATCAAACCAATTGCTTTAATGATAACGACTTGAAAACTTGGGCTAAAATTGCGGTTCTCGAATTCGAAATAATCGATGACAATGTTGAAAGCAATAAAAAAGAAGCTCTGGTTTATGGCTACTGCCGAAAACTAATCAATGACAGTAAAAAATTTCCAGAAAGCAAACGAAAAACCATTACAAAATTTACGAAGCTGTTAAGTATTGAATGGGGTGAATTCTTAAAACATATTGATTAATTCATTATTCCTAAAACGACTTCAAATGATACGTGGCAAATGAAACATTACCAAAACATCATCCATGTTATTTTTTGTTTAAACAAATAATGAGACGTGTATTTAAACAAAATAAATCCTATATTTGAATATAATCATTTAACCAACCACCACTTATGAAAAACAAATTACTCTCGATTGCTTTTATAGCAGTGGCCAGTTTTTCTTTTGCTCAAACTGGAAAAACCCCATGGAACGTTACTACTAAAAAGTCAAATGCGACCACAGTAGCCAACAAACAGAATTTAATCAATCCAAGGTTGTACGAATTGGATGTTACCGAATTGCAGCAAGAATTAGCTCCAGCTCCAGCTCGATTTAGCAACAGCAGATCCAATGCTATCGTTAGTTTTCCCAATACTAATGGGCAAATGGAACGCTTCCGAATGATGGAATCGTCTAATATGGATCCGGCTTTAGCGGCGCGATATCCCGAAATTAAATCTTATGTGGGTCAAGGAATTGACAACCCAACCGCAACGATATACATTAGTTTGTCACCACTAGGCTTACAAACTATGATTTTAAGAGCCGATCAATCGGCAGAATTTATAGAGCCTTATACTTCTGACTTAAGCAGTTATTCGGTTTACAAAAAATCGGATAAATTGGCTTCTTTAAATAAATTTGAATGCAAAGTAATTGAACAAGCACAAAACGATTTAAAAACATCTAATGTTGCTCGACCTAACGCAGACGATGGTAACTTAAGAAACTTCCGTTTGGCCATGTCAGTAACTGGCGAATATACAGCCTATTTTGGCGGTACCAAAGCCTTAGCACTAGCTGCCATTAACAATACCATGACTCGTGTAAATGGTGTTTTTGAAAAAGATTTTGGCGCTCACATGAACCTAATTGCGAATACCGATTTAGTGATTTATACCAGTGCTTCTACCGATCCATACTCCGCAGCAACTGCTGGAGCTGGTGGGGCTTGGAATCAAGAATTGCAAACTACGTTAACTAATGTTCTAGGGAATTCAGCCTACGACATCGGACACCTTTTTGGTGCTTCTGGTGGCGGTGGAAATGCAGGTTGTATTGGTTGTGTATGTGTTAATCCAACGGTAAGTGTGCCTCTAGGAAAAGGAAGTGGATTCACTTCTCCAGCAGACGGCATTCCTTCTGGAGATAATTTTGACATTGATTACGTAGCACACGAAATGGGACATCAATTTGGTGCCAACCATACTTTTACACACAGTAACGAAGGAACTGGAGTTCAAATGGAACCAGGTTCGGGTTCTACCATTATGGGATATGCGGGTATCACAACATTAGATGTGCAACCACACTCCGATCCATACTTCCATGCAATAAGCATCCAACAAGTGACCAATTATATTAAAACCACCACGTGTCAAACTACTGTAGTAACTGGAAATGCCATTCCGACTGCCAATGCTGGTTTGGATTACACGGTTCCTAAAAGTACGCCTTTTATGTTAACCGGTGCCGGAACCGATGCTAATGGTGATGCGCTAACCTACAATTGGGAACAAATGGATTCTCAAAATACAGCGACAGCACCAAGTGCCACCAAAACTTCTGGAGTTAATTTTAGATCTTACAATCCTAGTACTGCAACTACACGTTATTTTCCTAGAATGTCATCAGTATTGACTGGTGCTACAACCACGGCTGGTTCGGAATTAACAGTCGAAGCCTTGCCTTCTGTTGCTCGTACTTTAAATTTTAGATTAACGGTTCGCGACAACAGAGCTGGTGGTCCTGCTAACAATAGTGACGACATGATTGTTACGGTCAATGCTACTGCAGGACCTTTTAGTGTTACAGCTCCAAATACAGCTGTTTCCTATGTTGGAGGATCCAGTCAAACCATTACTTGGGCTGTTGCAGGAACCACAGCAAATGGTGTAAACTGTGCCAATGTTGACATATTAATTTCTACTAATGGCGGAACAACGTGGTCTACATTATTAGCGGCTACTCCTAACGATGGTACGCAAGCAGTAACCATTCCTAACACACCAGGAACTACAAATAGAATTATGGTTAAAGGAACAAATCATATTTTCTTTGATGTTTCCAACACCAATTTTACCATTACGGCAGGTTCTTCGGATACTACGGCTCCAACCGCTCCAACGCTTTCGGCTTCTGGAACTACACAAACTACGACTAATCTATCGTGGTCGGGTGCTACAGACAATGTGGCTGTGACTGGATATGATGTATATCAAGGATCTACGCTACTTGGATCTACCACTACGGCTACTAGTTATGCAGTAACAGGATTATCAGCTGCTACAGCCTATTCCTTCACTGTAAAAGCAAAAGATGCTGCTGGTAATATTTCTGTTGCGAGTAATTCCGTTAATGTAACTACTCTTGCGGCATCAGATACAACCGCTCCAACCGCTCCAACACTTTCAGCTTCTGGAACCACACAAACTACAACAAATTTATCGTGGTCGGGTGCTACAGACAATGTGGCTGTGACTGGATATGATGTGTATCAAGGCGCAACTTTACTTGGGTCTACTACTACCGCTACTACTTTTGCAGTAACAGGATTAACAGCTGCTACAGCCTATTCCTTCACCGTAAAAGCAAAAGATGCTGCTGGTAATGTTTCTCTTGCAAGTAATACCGTTAATGTGACTACATTGGCCGCTACAGGCGGTGCATCCGATCTATTATTTTCAGAATATATTGAAGGAAGTTCTAATAATAAAGCTTTAGAAATTGCAAACAATACTGGAGGTGCAGTAAACTTATCCATCTATACCGTAAAAAAACAAACGAATGGAGCTGGTGCTTGGAGCACTGGTATTGCTTTAACAGGTACCCTAAACAATGGTGCTAAATTTGTGTTGGTAAACAGTTCTATTGCATTAGCCTGTTATGATGCGGCTAGTGCTAATGTTTCAACAGGTGGTGCCGAACTTACTTTCAATGGTAATGATGCGGTTGGTTTGTTTAAAAATGGGGTGTTAATCGACATCATTGGTACCTTCAATGGCGGTACTGCTAATTTTGCAATTGACACTACTTTGAGAAGAAAAGCAACAGTAACTGCTCCGAATACAACATTCAATTTATCAGGCGAATGGGATGCCTTTGCAGTAGATACTTGTGGTGGATTAGGAAATAAATTAGCGCCTTCAACAAATAACAGTACACTTGATTTTACCATTGCTCCTAACCCAATTAAAGGTGATGCCCTTTCTATTTCTTCAATTTCAGAAGGAAACTATAGAATCATCAATATCATGGGACAAGTTGTGCTACAGGGTTCCGTTGAAAACAATCAAATAATGATTGGAACTTTAGACAAAGGAATCTATTTATTAGAAATGACTTCTAACGAGCAAGTGATTACTAAACGTTTTGTAAAAGAATAAAACATAGAAAGTTTAAATTTTTAAAGCAGTTGTGATTTTTTTACAACTGCTTTTTTTACATCTTTCAAATATATTTTACAGTCAAAACCTATACAAACTCTTGTACTTCACAAAAAAATTACTATGCGTGCATAAAATTTAACATAAATACTATGCGTGCATAGTATTTTTTATTTATCTTTGATTCCGAAACTAAATCGATATCGTAATTCGATACTATTTATATGAAAGATAAAACAATAGACTATGTTCTTCGTGCTACGTGGCAAGCAGTTTCCCGAATGTACAACGAAGAAGCTTCTAAATTTGATGGTTCGATGGCCATCGGATTTGCTTTATTAAGCATCGATAAAGAAGACGGTACTCCTTCTACCTTTATCAGCAATCGCATGGGGATGGAACCCACTTCGTTAACACGAACCCTTAAAACTTTAGAAGAGAAAGGCTTAATTACCCGAAAGAAAAATCCTGAAGACGGTCGTGGCGTTCTAATATATTTAACCGATTTAGGCAAAGAAATGCGCGCCCAATCCAAAGAAACGGTTCTAAAATTTAACGAAAGTGTCAAGAAAAACATTTCTGAAGAAAAGCTGAATCACTTTATGGAAGTTGCCGAAGTGATTAATGATTTGATAACAGAGAAAAAAATATTTTAGAAAATATAAGAAAGAAACAAGAAGAAAGAAAACCGTTTGCATAAGAATCTTGGTTCTTGCATCTTGGTTCTTGCTTCAAAAAAATAATAATCAAAAATGAAAAGAATAATCAAAAAAGTGGCCGTAGTAGGTTCTGGAATCATGGGTTCTGGCATTGCGTGTCATTTTGCTAACATTGGTGTGGAAGTATTGCTTTTAGACATTGTTCCGAATGCACTCACCGAAGCCGAAGAGAAAAAAGGTCTTACGCTAGAAAGCAAAGTGGTTCGCAATCGCGTGGTAAACGACCATTTGGCAAATGCATTAAAATCGAACCCATCGCCTATTTACAGTCAGAAGTTTGCCACCCGAATTACAACTGGAAATACAACCGATGACATGGCTAAAATTGTTACTTGCGATTGGATTATCGAAGTGGTTGTAGAGCGTTTGGACATCAAGAAATTGGTTTTTGAACAAATTGACAAATTCCGCAAGCCAGGCACTTTAGTAACTTCCAATACATCTGGAATTCCGATTAAGTTCATGAATGAAGGTCGTAGTGAAGATTTTCAAGCGCATTTTTGTGGCACGCATTTCTTCAACCCTGCACGTTATTTGAAATTATTCGAAATCATTCCAGGACCAAAAACGTCACCTGAAGTACTAGAGTTCTTAACGAATTATGGATCACAATATTTAGGTAAAACTTCGGTCGTAGCCAAAGATACTCCGGCGTTCATTGGAAACCGTATTGGTATCTTCGGAATTCAAAGTTTGTTTCACTTGGTAAAAGAAATGGGATTGACCATTGAAGAAGTCGATAAACTAACTGGACCGGTAATTGGTCGCCCAAAATCGGCTACGTTCAGAACCGTAGATGTGGTTGGATTGGATACTTTAGTTCACGTAGCTAACGGTTTGTATGAAGGTTGCCCAAATGATGAAGCGCACGATTTATTCAAACTTCCCGATTTCATCACCAAAATGATGGAAAACAAATGGTTAGGAAGTAAAACCGGACAAGGATTTTACAAAAAAGAAGGCAAAGATATTTTGTCTTTAGACTTAGATACCTTAGAATATAGAGCCGCTAAAAAAGCGTCATTCGCCACGTTGGAATTGACTAAAACCATCGATAAACCCATCGATAGATTTAGAGTTTTAGTAAAAGGAAAAGACAAAGCAGGCGATTTTTATAGAAAGAATTTTGCAGCGATGTTCGCCTATTGTTCCAACAGAGTTCCCGAAATTACCGACGAGTTTTACAAAATAGACGATGCTATGAAAGCGGGTTTCGGTTGGGAAAACGGACCGTTTGAAATTTGGGATGCTATTGGTGTTGAAAAAGCGATCGCTATTATGGAAACGGAAGGCTATAAACCGGCCGCTTGGGTTACCGATATGCTAATTTCTGGAAACAAATCGTTTTATACCGTTAAAAATGGGAAAACGTGTTTCTACAACATTCCTACCAAATCACAAGAAGAAAAGCCAGGGCAGGATGCCTTTATCATATTAGATAACATTAGAGAAAGTCATAAAGTTTGGGGCAACTCCGATGCTACCGTTTTCGATTTAGGAGACGGCATCTTAAACTTAGAATTCCATTCTAAAATGAACACCATAGGTGGTGGAGTATTAACGGCTATCAACAAAGCTATCGATTTAGCAGAAAAAGAATACCGCGGATTGGTGATTGGAAATCAAGGAACTAATTTCTCTGTTGGAGCCAACATCGGAATGATTTTCATGATGGCAGTCGAGCAAGAATACGACGAATTGAATATGGCCATCAAAATGTTTCAAGACACGATGATGCGCGTACGTTATTCTGCAATACCTGTAATTGTAGCACCTCACGGAATGACCCTAGGTGGTGGTTGCGAAATGAGTATGCACGCCGACAGAGTGGTCGCTGCTGCTGAAACCTACATTGGTTTGGTAGAATTTGGAGTGGGTGTAATTCCAGGTGGTGGTGGTTCTAAAGAAATGGCTTTACGAGCTTCTGATCTATTCCGTAAAAACGATGTCGAGCTGAATGTACTACAAGAAAACTTCCTAACTATTGGAATGGCAAAAGTAGCCACATCAGCTTATGAAGCGTTTGATTTGGGTATCTTACAAAAAGGAAAAGATATTGTGGTGGTAAACAAAGACCGCCAAATTGCAGTTGCCAAACAAGTTGCATTACAAATGGCTGACCAAGGCTACACACAACCTGTTAGAAGAACCGACATCAAAGTATTAGGAAAACAAGCACTGGGAATGTTCTTAGTAGGAACCAACCAAATGGTAGCCGGAAAATACATCTCAGAACATGACTTAAAAATTGCCAACAAATTGGCTTACGTAATGGCTGGAGGCGATTTATCAGAACCAACATTAGTAAGTGAACAATACTTATTAGATATTGAAAGAGAAGCATTTTTATCACTTTGTACTGAAAGAAAAACGTTGGAGCGTATCCAATTTATGTTAACAAAAGGAAAACCGTTGAGAAATTAGAATCAAAAACCAAGAAGCAAGAAATAAGAAGCAAGATTTAAAATCTTTTCTCTTTTTTCTTTATTCTATTATCTAAAAAAAATGAAAACAGCCTATATAGTAAAAGCATACCGAACTGCGGTAGGAAAAGCTCCAAAAGGAGTGTTCAGATTCAAACGTCCTGATGAATTGGCCGCAGAAACCATTCAATTCATGATGAACGAATTGCCTGATTTCGACAAAACAAGAATCGACGACGTAATGGTTGGAAACGCCATGCCAGAAGCAGAACAAGGGTTAAATGTGGGACGATTAATTTCCTTAATGGGATTAAAAGTAACCGATGTTCCAGGTGTAACAGTAAATAGATATTGTGCTTCTGGATTGGAAACTATCGGAATGGCAACCGCAAAAATACAAAGTGGTATGGCCGACTGCATCATCGCTGGTGGTGCCGAAAGTATGTCATTCATTCCAATGGGAGGTTACAAACCAACTCCCGATTATGCCGTAGCAGCAGCAGGTCACGAAGACTACTATTGGGGAATGGGTTTAACGGCAGAAGCCGTTGCCAAGCAATTCAATGTGTCTCGTGAAGATCAAGATGAATTTGCTTTTAACTCGCATCAAAAAGCATTAAAAGCACAAGCGGAAGGTAAATTCGATAAACAAATTGTTCCGATAACTGTTGAACAAACGTTCATCAATGAAAATGGTAAAAAAGAAACCAAATCGTATACGGTTACCAAAGACGAAGGCCCAAGAGCCGATACCAATTTGGCGGCTTTAGGAAAATTAAAACCTGTTTTTGCAGCTGATGGTAGTGTTACTGCAGGAAACTCTTCACAAATGAGTGATGGTGCCGCATTCGTACTGATTATGAGTGAAGAAATGGTGAAAGAATTAGGTGTTACACCTATTGCACGATTGGTCAATTTTGCCTCAGCTGGTGTGGAACCAAGAATCATGGGAATCGGTCCAGTACAAGCCATTCCGAAAGCCTTAAAACAAGCAGGTTTAAGTTTAAATGATATCGATTTAATCGAATTAAACGAAGCTTTTGCCTCACAATCATTAGCCGTAGTAAGAGAATTAGGCTTAAACCCTGATATTGTAAATGTAAATGGTGGTGCTATTGCTTTAGGGCATCCACTAGGTTGCACAGGTGCGAAACTATCGGTACAACTTTTTGACGAAATGCGATTAAGAAAAAGCAAATACGGTATCGTAAGTATGTGTGTTGGAACAGGTCAAGGTTCTGCAGGAATATATGAATTACTATAATCAACCAACTATAAAAAAATAAAAAATGAGCGATATAACCAGAGGAGGACAATTCCTAGTTAAAGAAACCAAATGTGAAGACGTTTTCACACCAGAAGATTTCTCAGAAGAGCAAATCATGATGCGCGATTCTGTAAAAGAATTTTGCGATAAAGAAATATGGCCAAACAAAAATCGTTTTGAGGCTAAAGATTACGCTTTTACCGAAGAAGTAATGAAAAAAGCAGGAGAAATGGGCTTTTTGAGTGTAGCGGTTCCTGCAGAATATGGCGGAATGGGAATGGGATTTGTAGATACGTGTTTGGTATGTGACTATATATCAGGCGCTACAGGATCATTTTCTACTGCTTTTGGAGCACATACCGGAATTGGAACGATGCCTATTACATTATACGGAACAGAAGCACAAAAACAAAAATATGTGCCGAAACTAGCATCAGGAGAATGGTTTGGAGCATATTGCTTAACAGAACCAGGAGCAGGTTCGGATGCCAATTCTGGAAAAACCAAAGCTGTATTATCCGAAGACGGAACACATTATAAAATTACAGGTGGCAAAATGTGGATTTCCAATGCTGGATTTTGTTCACTACTTATCGTTTTTGCACGTATAGAAGACGATAAAAACATCACCGGTTTTATTGTAGAAAATGACCCAAATAACGGAATTACGATGGGTGAAGAAGAACATAAATTAGGAATTCGTGCCTCTTCTACGCGTCAAGTTTTCTTTAACGAAACCAAAGTTCCTGTTGAAAATATGTTAGCGGGCCGTGGTGAAGGATTTAAAATCGCCATGAATGCTTTGAATGTGGGTCGAATTAAATTGGCGGCCGCTTGTTTAGATGCACAACGTCGTGTAACTACCAATGCAGTACATTATGCTAACGAACGTATCCAATTCAATACTCCAATCTCAAGTTTTGGTGCTATCCGATATAAATTGGCAGAAATGGCAACCAGTTGCTATGCAGGAGAAAGTGCTACCTATCGTGCTGCTAAATCTATTGAAGATAGAATCAATGCCCGTATAGCAGAGGGAACATCCCATCAAGAAGCCGAATTAAAAGGCGTTGAAGAATTTGCTATCGAATGTTCTATTCTTAAAGTAGCGGTATCCGAAGACGTTCAAAATGCAGCCGACGAAGGTATTCAAATCTACGGTGGTATGGGATTCTCAGAAGATACGCCAATGGAAAGTGCTTGGAGAGATGCTCGTATTGCTCGTATCTATGAAGGAACGAATGAAATTAACCGCATGCTTTCGGTGGGAATGTTAATCAAAAAAGCCATGAAAGGCCATGTCGATTTATTAGGTCCGGCCATGAAAGTGCAAGAAGAATTAATGGGAATTCCATCATTTGATACTCCAGATTATTCTGAATTGTTTTCAGAAGAAAAGGAAATGATTGGAAAATTGAAAAAAGCATTCTTGATGGTAGCAGGTGCTGCGGTTCAAAAATACGGAATGGATTTAGACGCGCACCAACAATTGTTAATGGCAGCAGCCGATATGCTTATTGAAATCTATATGGCCGAAAGTACCGTTCTAAGAACTGAAAAATTAGCCAAAAAAGAAGGAGAAGCTAAAGTACAAGAGCAAATAGCAATGGCCAAATTATACTTATACAAAGCCGTTGACGTGGTAACCCAAAAAGGAAAAGAAAGCATCATCTCATTTGCCGAAGGTGATGAACAACGCATGATGCTCATGGGATTACGTCGTTTTACAAAATACACCAACATGCCTAATATTGTAGGATTGAGAGAAACCATCACTTCAAAATTAGTAGCGGAAAATAGTTATTGTTTTTAATTTTTAGTTAATTGTTTTGAAAACCACTTGAGAAATTGAGTGGTTTTTTTTATTCAAATATTTAAATAAAAAAGTGTTAAATATGAATTTTCAAAATACAAGAGGAAATAAAAAGCGTATCTATCTAATAATATTAAACCATTCTTAAGAAACTTAAAACTTTTTTAATATACTTTTGCTTACCTATTAATGCTAATCTAATAAGAATTATGAAGAAAGTAATTTTATTAACCTTGCTTCTAATGTACACGTTTAGTTTTGGAAAAACTACTACGATCACTCCCACGGATACTATTTGGTATGATGCTAATTATAAAGTTTCTACCAAACAAAATTCCGAAATTTATAAAATTACACCTTATAAAATTAATGATAAATACCTGCATGTTTATTTTTATAAATCCAATCACAAAAATCATTTAATATCCTATAGTTTAGATGTTAATGACACCCAATTTGATGGAAAACGTACCTTTTATTATGAAAATGGAAATGTAAAAAACATCATTACTTACCGAAATAATTTAAAAGATGGAGTATATCTTGAGTATTATGAAAATGCAAAAATTTACATCAAAGGTGAATATTGTGATGATAGAAAAATAGGTCTCTTTATTATTAAAAACAAAAACGGTTCCATACATCAAAAAGAGTACTGGGAAAACGGTATCAAAACAGAAAAATTTACTACTGATACATCAGTCACTTTAGAAGATTAATGCTTCATAAAAGCCACAAAAATTCAACAAAAACCACAAATCTAAAATAACTAAAAAGAAATTGGAAGTATTCAATTAAACCATTTCCTTTTTACCTCTACTATAATTCATCGTGTTTTATCCACTTTAGGAATAATACAAATCTGCAATTAAATAAAATATTTTGCTATTTTTACGCAAAACTAACTGTTTGCGTACCAAGATATTTCTCATAGGCTTTCAGTTTAATCAAAAAATTAAAATTAAAAGATATGAGTAAAAATCACTTTAAAATTTCGGTTATAATCGTATTTCAGCTGTTGCTAGTAAGTTGTAAAAACACCCAAGAAAAGATGCAAGATTATGTAAATAATTTCAATTCTTATGCATCATTATTACAAAATGGAATCATAACTTCAGCCAGTGCAGCAGCAGCTATTCCTGAAAATGAGATCCAAATTAATTTTCAAACCAATCTCGAACAGAACGACGATAGTAAAGAAATTTACAATAAAACCCTACCTTCATTAATTGCCAATTTACTAAAAAAAGATCCTACTTCTATGGATTTAGTTGATGAAGGAGTACATTTTAAAGTTGCTTTTTTAGCCGAAAACGGCGCCAACTTAGCCGAGTTGATAGTCGATAAAAAGAAAATGAATGAACTGTTAAAAGAACCTGCTGTTACGTCACCTGTTGTAGCTTCCAAAAACCCAAATTTGACCCCACAAATGCAGGAAATATTGGCATTATTAAATAAGAATATGCCCATTGAAAATAAAGCGGAAGGCACCAAAATATTGAAAATAGATATTACCGAAGCTAACGAATTGGTATATAAAGTTGAAGTTCCTGATGATTATGCAGCCTTACTAAAAATGGATTCGGCCAATGAGCTCGTGAAAGAAAGCATCATTAGAAGTGGTGATTTTAGAAAAGTGATTTCGGCTGTGAGTCGATTTGGAATCACCACCGTTAAATACCAATATCAAAATTCCAAAGGCGCCGTGGTGAACACCATTACACTAACTCAAAACGACTTAAAATAAATGGAAAATGAAAGACCCGTTTGGAGGACTGTTTTAAGCATTTTTGTTACCTTATTTTTAGTGATACGATTGGTATATACTTGTTCTAAAATGAATGACAGAAAGACTAATGACTTAAATATCAACAACGTATTAAACGATAACTTAATCGAACAACGCCAATATCAAGAGAACATACAACGTGCCTTATTGAAAAAAAATAATGATATCTTGTACACCAGCTATCAAAGTTTAGATACGATAAATGATGCCCAAAAACAATTGTATAGTGTGATTAAATTGGCTAAAGATTCGCTAGTCACTTTCGATCTTACTACCAAAATAAAAGTGGATAAAAACTACTATTTTCAAAACAATCACGACGATTCGTTACGTATGGCATTCAAATCACCAAAAGACTTAAATGTATTTATTCATGATTTTGAAAGTAACCAAAGTGAAGAACAAAATTTCAAAATATTGAAAAAAAATGTGAATTTAAAGCATTTCAAATTTGACAACCTACTACCCGAAACCAAAACTATTTCGTACACGATTACCAAAAATAACATCACTTTTAATGGATTTGCTTTATCCTTTAAAAATGATGAATTTCAGAGTTTTATTGAATTTGAAAGTCAAAAAATATCAGGTCTTGAACTTAAACTTGCCGCACTTTCTTTTTTAAGAACGAATCTAATATCATCTAAAAAGTAATTATGAAAAACGCACTTATTTCAATTTTTGGAGTACTTTTTTTTGGAAGTATTTTCAGTTGTCAACAAAAAACAACTGATACTCCAAAGGAAATAGAGTCTATCAAAAAGCTATTACAAAAAGAAGCTTCGAGTTGGCGTAGTGCTAATTTCAAAGAACATTCTGACTGTTGGTACCTTCAACCTTACAGTAGAATACTAGTTTCATTGGCAGATGGACATACTTTTGATGTGCCACCGAGCGCCATGAAAGATTCGAAAACAACAATGGGTAACGGTGGAAAAGCCATTCAAACAAACTTTAAATTTAAAATTAATGAAAACGATGCTTGGGTAAGCCATGATGAAGTTTCGATAGCTAAAGACGGACAAAAAACATTTTCTTACGAAATTAGAATGCTTGAAAAAATTAACAATCAATGGAAAATTGTTGGGCAATCCATTCATATTTACAATCCAAAATAAGAATTACACCTCGATTGGAAATTATCTAACACTAAGAATGATTTAAGTAAAAATTAACTTCATACCACTTAATTTTATTTAACTTTGATAAAAAACATTATTCTAATGAAAAAAATCATCCTCTTTTCTGCTTTAGCTCTAGGAATCATCGTTGCTTGCAAGTCGGGTTCCGATTCGAAATCCAATGCACTAACCATTTCTTTAGAACCCAAAAGTGGCAGCAATGTGACTGGAACGGCAACTTTTACTGAAAAAAATGGCATTGTTAACTTTGAAGCCAAATTATCCGGATTAAAACCAGGTGTACATGGAATTCACATTCATGAAAAAGCCGATTGCTCTGCTGGTGATGCTGCTTCTGCTGGCGGACATTGGAATCCAACGCATGTTAAACATGGAAAATGGACTGATGCCGAGCATCACAAAGGTGATATTGGCAACTTTACCGCTGATGAAAACGGCAATGCTACCGTAACCTTAAAAACCGACGAATGGTGTATTGGTTGTGGCGATGCCAACAAAGACATACTTGGAAAAGGACTTATTGTTCATGATAAAGCCGACGATTTTGTAACACAACCTACTGGAAATGCAGGTGCAAGAGTAGCTTGTTCTGCCATTATAAAATAAGTTTTATAACGTTCAATTTAAGACACCAAAAATTTGCAATTCACGCATTTTTTGGTGTCTTTTACTTTTAATTATGGAAGACAAATTACACCTTTATTTTAAAAATGCTGAAGAATGGCGTGAATGGTTGCACGAAAATCATCTACATTCTAAAGGCGTGTACCTGATCTTTTATCGAGTGAATAGTACTTTTGAAAGTATGCGATGGGAAGAAGCTGTTCAAGTGGCCTTATGCTATGGTTGGATCGATTCTACCGTTAGAAAAGTTGACGACGAACAACGAAAACAAGCCTTCGGACCACGCAAAGACAAAAGTGTTTGGAGTAAAGTGAATAAGAATTATGTCGAAAAACTGATCGCAGCCAATTTGATGCACGAGAGTGGGTTAAAGAAAATTGAAATTGCCAAACAAAATGGGTCATGGGAATCACTCGATGCAGTTGAAAATTTAGAAATACCATCCGATTTACAGCTTGCCTTCAACTCTAATTCGGTAGCTTATACCAATTACCAAAGCTTTAGTTTTCATTACAGAAAAAGTTATTTATATTGGCTCAATCAAGCTAAAAGAGAAGAAACTAGAACCAATAGAATTTCAGAAATTATCAAGCTTTGCGAACAAAATATCAAAACCAGACATTAAAATTAGAACCTTTTCATAAAATATACATAAGCTCTTCTTGAGCTTTTTTTTGTTTAAAAAAGATAATTAAAAGTTAAAATTTCTTTTTTAATAGTATTACTATTATATTTGCATTAAATAATATTAAAAATGAAAAGCTTACTTTCCAATATTGTCATCACCGTAAATGACAAGTTGTATGTTAAAAATCCCGAAACCTCTGATTTAGGAAAAAAAATCATTGAACAAAGTATTCTTTTAATGGATGAAATTGGGTTTGATAATTTCACTTTTAAAAAATTAGGTGAACGAATCGGCTCCAATGAAAGTTCGATTTACCGCTATTTTGAGAGTAAACATAAATTGTTATTGTATTTATCATCATGGTATTGGGCATGGATAGAATATCGAATGGTTTTTGAAACAAATAATATTGTCAATCCGAAAGAAAAATTATTGAAAGCCGTTACCATTGTCACAGAAAAAATTGAAGACGATTCCAATACACTACACATTAATGAAGCTACTCTAAATAAAATTATAATTGCAGAATTCACCAAAACTCTTTTGACTAAAGAAGTTGATGAAGAGAATAAAATTGGATTGTTTTTGGTGTATAAAAGAGTCATTAATCGCATTATTGATATGATTATTGCAGTAAATCCAGAATTTCCATTTGCTAAAAGTTTAGCATCCTCTATTGTAGAAGGAGCATTGCACCAGCATTTTTTAAAAGATCATTTAAAAACCATCACGAATTGTAATGAGTTGATTTCGCCTACGAATTTTTACATCACTATTTTAGAAAAAACATTAGAATAAATGATACCACAATCGCCTTTACAACGCTTTTTTAGCTTTTTAAAATTAGACAGAAAAGACATTTCACAATTGTTTTTTTATGCCATTTTTGCTGGTTTAGTGAGTTTATCACTTCCACTAGGAATTCAAGCTATCGTAAATTTAATTCAATCCGGACAAGCAAGTGTATCTTGGGTTGTTTTGGTTGTTATCGTAGTATTTGGAGTCGCTTTAGTAGGAATTCTATCCTTAATGCAACTACGAATTACCGAAAACCTACAACAAAAAATATTTGTTCGATCGTCTTTCGAATTTGGTTATCGATTGCCAAAAATCAAATTTGAGGAATTCTACAACCAATATCCACCTGAGCTAGCCAATCGCTTTTTTGACACGCTTACCATTCAAAAAGGAACATCAAAATTATTGATAGATTTTTCTACGTCATTACTTCAAATTACGTTTGGAATTATTTTATTATCATTATACCATCCTTTCTTCATTTTCTTCGGAATATTATTACTTTTATTATTGTATTCAATTTTTAGATTTTCATATAAATCGGGACTTGCTACCAGCTTAAAAGAATCTAAATACAAGTACAAAGTGGTTGGCTGGTTACAAGAATTAGCTCGGAATAATTTTAGCTTTAGACGAAAAGACACTTTTGAATTTGCCTTACGTAAAAACGATTATTTAGTAGGGGAATATCTCAACTATCGTGAAAAACATTTTGGAATATTAAAAAGACAGTTCATTCAACTCATTGTTTTTAAAGTACTAATAACAGCAAGTTTATTGCTTATTGGCGGATTTTTGGTGCTTAATCAACAAATGAATATTGGACAATTTGTAGCTGCAGAAATCATCATTTTATTGGTCATAAATTCAGTAGAAAAAATCATTACTGGATTGGAAACCTTCTATGATGTGTTGACTTCCATAGAAAAAATTGGACAGGTATCCGATTTAAAAACTGAAGATGTTAGAACAAATCAAAATGATTTTTGCTTCACCGACATCGCATTAGAAATGGAAAAACTATCGTACCAATTCCCAGATTCCAATGATTTAATTATCAATCAAGTGAATTTGAAAGTGAATCCGAACGAAAAAATACTTTTAGAGGGCGAAAATGGTTCTGGCAAAACTACTTTAATGCGATTGCTTTCTGGATTATTGCAACCCACATCGGGCTCCTTATACATTAACGATGATACTTACAGAAAAATTGATTTAACGCTATATCGTTCTCAAATCAGTACGATAATTAATGGAGAAACTCCCTTTGAAGGTACCATTTTGGAAAACATCACTTTTAATAATACTTTGATCGATAATGAAGATATTAAATGGGCGATTGAAAGTGTGCAATTGGGCTCTTTTATCAAATCGTTACCTGACGGTTTGAATACCAAAATATTTCCGGAAGGCAGACAATTATCGTCTTCTAATGCTCAAAAAATTCTTTTAGCACGCAGCATTATTAACAAACCTAGAATTCTATTCTATGAAGATCCATTAGATAAAATGGACGATTCATCAGCAAAAGAAATCATCGATTTTATTATGGATAAATCCCATAAATGGACTGTAATTGTATCGTCTAAAAATCCGTATTGGAAAGAAAAAATCCAACGTGTAATTCACATGAAAAATGGTATCATCATCACAGACACTAAAATCAAGTAATCATGCTCAATATTTCATCTAAAAATCCAATTACCGAAAATATTGATCAATTCAATACGGTAAAAAACTTACAAAACCGACCGCATTACAAAATCTTAAACCGAATTATTTTAGGCGTTTCACTCATTTGTTTGCTTATTTTATTTTTACCTTGGACGCAAAACATATCGGGTTCTGGAGCCGTAACCACTTTAAAACCAGATCAACGCCCACAAACTGTTCAAACTGCTATTGCTGGACGAATTGAAAAATGGTACGTGAAAGAAGGCGACTTTGTGCAAAAAGGCGATACGATTTTATACATTTCTGAAATAAAAGAAGATTACCTCGACCCCAATTTAATGGAAAACACCAAAAATCAAGTGGATGCCAAAAAAATGGCGCAACAATCTTATGGGGGTAAAGTGATTTCATTGTCGAGTCAAATGGCTGCGATTGAAAATGAGAAGAAATTAAAACTGCAACAAGCCAAAAACAAAATCCGTCAAGCCATTTTAAAAGTTAAAAGTGATAGCATGGATTTGGTGGCGGTTCGAACGCAACTTAAAATTGCAACTACCCAATTTAACCGATCGATTACTTTAAATAAAGAGGGGCTAAAACCACTAACAGATGTAGAGGAAAAACGATTAAAACTTCAGGAAATTGAGGCCAAAATCATTACCCAAGAAAATAAATTTATTAGTAGTGAAAACGAATTAATTAATGCTAAAGTCGAAGTCAATCGCATTGCCGCCGAATACAATGAAAAAGCATCTAAAGCGCAAAGCGAACAATATACCGCGTTGAGCAATCAATATGATACCAAAGCACAAGTTAACAAACTAGAAAATCAATATACCAATTATAAAATTAGAAATGGGATGTATTTCATCAAAGCACCGCAAAGTGGCTATGTGAATAGAGCCATTCAATCGGGAATTGGTGAAACTATCAAAGAAGGCACCCAAATTGTAAGTATCATGCCTTCAAAATATGATGTCGCTGTAGAAACTTTTGTGAGTCCAAATGACTTGCCCTTAATCCACAAAGGAGAAAAAGTTAGAGTTTGGTTTGATGGTTGGCCAACCATTGTGTTTTCGGGTTGGCCTAATATGTCGTATGGAACTTTTGGCGGAAAAATTGTAGCTGTAGAAAACTTTATAAGTGATAATGGCAAGTTCCGAATTTTGATTGCTCCCGACCAAGAAGAAGCGCCGTGGCCAAAACAAATAAGTATGGGTTCTGGGGCTAAAACGTTGGCTTTATTAGACAATGTTCCGGTTTGGTTTGAAATATGGAGAACGTTAAATGGCTTCCCTCCTAACTATTATCAACCAAAGAATAAAACTTCTAAAGAGAAAAAATAATGAAATATGTTATTGCATTTTTATGGTTCAGTTGTTTTTGTGTGGGTCAAAATTCAAATCTAAAAGAACTTTCTTATAACGAATATTTAGGGTTTGTAAAAAAATACCATCCTTTGGTAAAAAGTGCCAACTTAGGCATAAGTGCAGCACAGGCTAATTTGATGATGGCTCGCGGTGGATTTGATCCTAAAATTGAAATCGATTACGATAAGAAACAATTTAAGGATAAAGAATATTACTCGTTGCTCAACAGCAGTTTTAAAATTCCGACTTGGTATGGTATTGAAGTAAAAGCTGGATTTGATAATAACGAAGGAATGTGCCTCAATCCTGAAAATACGGTTCCAAATAGGGGTTTAACCTCTTTAGGCATCAATGTTCCGTTAGGACAAGGTTTATTGATTAACCAAAGAATGTCCGACTTGAAAAAGGCTAAAATTCAATTAAAATTGAGTCAAGCCGAACGCAAATTAAATGCTATTGCTGTTTTGTATGATGCTTCATTGGCGTATTTCAATTGGAAACGAAATTATAGCGAAGTAAAACTATATGAATCGTATTTAAAAAATGCAGAATTACGTTATAACGGAATCAGAAGTTTGATACGAAACGGCGACAAACCCTCTATTGATTCAGTAGAAGCTAAAATTATTGTCCGAAACCGATTGTTGAGTTTAGAGGATTCGAAATTAAAATTAGCCAAATCTAAACTAGAATTAGCTAACTTTTTATGGTTAGAAAACGATGTACCAATGGAACTTCAAGACGACATCACACCTGAAGAAAATTTAGAAAATACCATCCAACAAACTTTAAAAACAAATGAACTATTAGTAGATCAACCTTCTATTGAAAATCATCCTAAAATCAATTCTTTACAGAACAAAATTGCACTATTAGATGTAGAACGCAAATTAAAAGCCAATTCGTTACTTCCCAAAATCGATATTGGATATCATTATTTATCCGAACCCAATTATTGGAACACCACTAATTTTAACAACTACAAAGTAGGACTGAATTTTTATTTTCCTTTGTTTTTAAGAAAAGAAAGAGGCAGTTTACAACTCACAAAATTTAAAATACAAGACAGTCAATTTGCCTTGAATTTAGAGAAAGTACAGTTGACTAACAAAATAAATGCCCAACAAACTGAACTTAAATCGTTAGAAAAACAACGAAAATTAATTGCTGAATTAGTGAATGATAATAGTGTTATGTTGGCTTCTGAAGAGCGTTTATTTTCGTTTGGAGAAAGTTCCATTTTTCTAATCAATACTAGAGAAAATAATTTAGTCAGCACGCAACTTTCTAAAATTGTATTAGAAAACAGGTACCTAACTTCAAATGCCGAATTGTTTAAAATTATGGCAAATACAGAATAAATTTACTCAAATACCCTAGCTTTGTAGTTCAAAATGAAGTTATGATAAACCCATCGGCAAACGGCTGGATAGACAAGTACTTTTTAGAGCAAAATATGTTGTTCGATTGTACTGCTATGAGCGCATCGGAATTTTATCAAAACATCCGCAAAACTGGGTTTATTTACGGACATATTATTGCCATAAATAGTGACCCAAAAATTGATATAGAGCATTGGAAAACCGAAGAAATCTCTAAAGTTGCTCTATTAAATACTTTATTTGATACCTATTGCCAAACCTTACATCAGTCCAATTCGGATAATTTTATTACACAAGCGGTTGCATTTTATAACGAAATTACCCCCAAAGGTTTTGGTTTTTTTAATAAAATAATGCCCTCAACTGTTAGTTCCAAATTAGAAGGTTTGATTGATGAACGTGTACAAACCAATAAAGACATCATAAGTAAGAACTTTTCACATATTGTTACCAATGCCTTGCTGTTTGTAGATGTTTTGGCTTTTAGACGGTATTTAAAAGAAGGTAAAGTTCCCGAAAAATATTTGAAACGTATGGAAGAAACCATCATGAGTTTGGTTTCCTTAGCGCTTCAAGTAAAAACAATAAAATCGCAACACGACGATTTATTAATTAAATTATTTGAAGCATCCGTGCGCTATACCCGGTTTTCTAAAGTCAACATTCAAAATTTAGAATCGTTACCCTTAAACGATTTTAACGACGATTTAGAAAAATACTATCTATTTGATTTAACAGGTTTGACCCTTTGGAATGATGAAAAAATAGAAAATGACGAAGTGTATTTTCTTCATAAATTGGCAGAAACATTAGCTATTACTGATGATTTTGTAAATGAAAGTATTGTCGCCAATGATGCTTTTATTACAACTCACAAAGAGGAAATTCAATACTTTAATTATTCCAATCCAGTAAAGCACTTTTACGACCAAACCACACATGGCGTTATTTTTCTGATCAAACGGAACAAAAAACGACTGACAAAAGAAATATCTGAAAGTAAAGAATTGATGCAACTTTTAGCACAATCTACGCAACGCGATTTGGATGCTGATGAAAAAAAGAAAGTAAAAAAACAGCTGTTAGACATTTGCAAAAGCATACCGTCGTTAACTATTTTTTTACTTCCTGGTGGCGGATTATTATTACCTATTTTGGTAAAATTTATTCCGCAATTATTGCCTTCTGCCTTTAATGAAAACTTAGACGATTAAAATTTCAATTGGTATACTTCGTCTAAATCTTTGTTACTACTCATGTTTACTTCCAAATCGGTTACATACCCCGAATTCAATCCGTAGGCCCATCCATGAAGGCTTAAATCTTGTCCTTTCTTCCATGCCGATTGCACAATAGAGGTTTTGGCTAAATCGAACACTTGTTCTTTAACATTCAATTCTACAAAAGCATTAAAACGTTCATTTTCGTCTTCAATTGAATCCAAGTAAATGTTATGCAATCGATAAACGTCTTTAATATGACGAATCCAATTGTCAATGATCCCTATAGAATCGTTGCTCATCGCTGCTTTTACCCCACCACAACCATAATGTCCACACACAATAACATGTTTAACTTTCAAAACATTGACTGCATAATCTAGCACGCTCAACATATTCATATCGCTGTGAACGACCATATTGGCGATGTTTCTATGTACAAAAACTTCTCCGGGTTTGGCACCAATAATTTCATTTGCCGGTACCCGACTATCCGAACAGCCAATCCAAAGTAACGGTGGATTTTGTCCTTTAGATAAATCTTTAAAATACTCAGGGTCAACTGCAATCTGGCTTTCAACCCATTGCTTATTATTATCTAATATCTTTTTATAAAAATCACTATCCATAGTTAATTTATTAATCTGATTCGTTTCTATTATTAGATGTTCCAATAACATTCAAATATATAAAAAATAAAAAGCCATTAATCACAATTGGCTTGTTAGTTGCGATTAATGGCATAATTAAAAATTTTGGTTTATTAATGACGTAAATTGGCAACTGAAAAATTAGGATTCTGTTCATCTTTTATGAATTCAACATCTTCATAAAAAGTCACTTCTCCGTTTTCAATATTGTGCATTGCTCCTACGATACCAATCTCACCATTTTCGATCATTTGTTCTAAAGTATAACTGCGTTCGATAATGTTTTTTACATTTCGTTTTACGTTAATTTGTGCTACATTTTCAACAAAATCAGGGTTGCCCGAAGTTCTATTTTCTAAAGTATCTTTTTCTTGATACACCGAAGGTTGAATTTTAGACAATAATTCGGTAAGATTTCCCATTTCAACATGGTCACAGGCACCTTTCACAGCACCACATTTACTGTGTCCAAGAACCACAATTAACTTAGAACCTGCAACTTTACAGGCAAATTCCATACTGCCTAAAATATCGGTGTTGACAATATTTCCGGCAATTCGCACTGAAAAAATATCTCCCAATCCTTGATCAAAAATCAATTCGGCAGACGTTCTACTATCAATGCAACTCAATATAATTGCAAACGGCCATTGTCCGTCTCTGGTATCATTTACTTGTTCTAATAGGTTTCTGTGCGCTTTTAGGTTTTGCTTGAATCGGTTATTTCCTTCTTTTAATAACTCTAATGCTTTTCTAGGGGTAATAGACGATTGTAATTCTTTATTTAATGTTTTCATTTTATTATTTTTTTTAATCAATAAACTTTGTTTTACTAACTTCAACAATCACAGTTTCTCGTTTCAAGGCATCGTATTTATGTTCTAGAGTAACTGTATTTTTAAATCCGTCACTATTTTCCAATTCGTAAGCCTCTTTAAAACCAACCAATTTCACTTTAATATTTTCTTCTTTGGCTCGTATTTTTTTAAATTCTTTTATCAAATCTAATACATCGTGCGCAATATAAACCGTATCGGTGGCATTAATGACTACTTTAGAATTTGATGGTATAGCGGCTAAAGTTGCTTTGATGGCAGCTTTATTTAAAAAAGATACTTCTTGCGCTAAATCGATATGAATGATGTCACCATCAACATATTCTTCCTTTCTAAAGTTATAGGCACGTTTCATATTTCCTTTCAATACAAAAATAACACTGATTATCATACCAAGCGCTACTCCTTTCAATAAATCTGTAAAAACCACAGCAACAAATGTGGCTATGAAAGGAATGAATTGGTATTTCCCTTTTTGCCAAAAATGTTTGATTGTTTTTGGATTGGCCAATTTATATCCAACCAATAACAAAACAGCCGCTAGAGTGGCTAACGGAATTTTATTTAAAACAACTGGAATAGTTAACACACTAATCATCAATAACAACCCATGAATGATTGCCGACATTTTCGATTTAGCACCAGCATTATTATTAGCCGAAGTTCGAACCACAACAGAAGTCATGGGCAATCCACCTAAAAGTGAACTTACAATATTTCCAATTCCTTGTGCTTTTAACTCCACATTGGTGTTGGTATATCGTTTTTGAACGTCCATTCTATCGGCAGCTTCAATACATAAAAGCGTTTCAATAGAAGCTACAACGGCTATTGTTATAGCAACAATCCACACTTTAGAATTGGAAATTGCGCTAAAATCGGGTGTTACTATAATGGCTTTAAATTCTTGCAAAGAGCTTGGAACTGGTAAATTCACCAAATGGTTTTGTGCCACGGCTAAATCACTACCAGAACGAATAAAAATCTCATTCAAAACGACACTAACCACAACGGCTACTAAAGCTGCTGGAACTAATTTTATTTTTTTGAAAAATTCAAACTTATTCCAAACAAGAATTATTGCTAACGAAAGTATAGTTATTACAATGGAACCCAATTGAACATGATTTAACACCGAAAATAGTTCTGAAAAAGTATTTTGACCATCGTCTTGAATGAAAGACAAATCGCCTTCATAATCGGGATCATACCCAAAAGCATGCGGAATTTGTTTTAAGAAAATGATCACTCCAATTCCGGCCAACATCCCTTCAATAACATTGGTTGGGAAATAATTGGAGATGGAACCTGCTTTGATAAAACCCAATGTCAACTGAATCAAACCTGCAATTAATACGGCTAAAAGAAATGAATTGAACGATCCTAAATCGGCTATTGCAGTTAAAACTATAGCGGTTAAACCAGCCGCTGGACCAGACACACTGATGTGAGACTGACTTAAATAACCTACAATAATGCCGCCAACTACACCCGAAATAATACCTGAAAATAAAGGTGCTCCACTCGCTAATGCAATACCGAGACACAGTGGCAATGCCACAAGAAAAACCACTAAACCTGATGCGAAATCAGATTTGAGGTTTGCAAAAAGATTGATTTTTTTTGTCATACCTTGAAATTAATTTAATACGTAAATGCCTTCACTTGATGTGAAACTGTGATTAGTATTAAACGAATTCGGGTGGCGGTGAAAATATTTCCTCGGCCACATTATCATGGCGAGACAAGTTCTCTGAAATGATTTTACTTGAAGTAGATTGAGATAAATCCACAAATACAAAAGAGTATTCGTGGCTCAAATCGGCTTTAATCTGTTTGTAATCTTTGTGCATTTCTTCTTCACTGAAACTATAAAACACAGAAATATCGGTGTTTTTCTTTATCAACGTTACAATAGTAGGCGTTGAAAGAAAAAACACAAAAAACACCAATACGATTCTTGCTACTAACTTCATATCGCAAAAATAGCCATTGAAAAGATTAATAAACAGATATTATATATTTTTTAACACACTTTCTATTTCTATACTTATTGCTCCAACCAAGCTTTCATCATCCAAATGGTTTTTTCTTGCTCTGAAATAAAATCGCTCATCATCGAAGTAGTGCCTTCATCGTCAATTTCGGATGCTTTTTTAAGTATAACACGTTCAATTTTAAGAAGTTTAACCAACGAATCCAAAATCAATTCGATGGCTTTTACATCATTTTGGATATTACTCCCAATTTGCAACTTATTGTATTTTATGTACTCTTCAAACGTATGTAGTGGTGTAGCATCTAACGTTAAAACTCGTTCAGCAATTAAATCAATTTTTAGCTGGCTGTCGTTGTACAATTCTTCAAATTTCAAGTGTAAATCAAAAAAACGTCTACCTCGTATGTTCCAGTGTAAACCTCTCAAATTTTGATAATAGATTTGAAAATTGGCTAATAAAATATTTAATTCTGCTGCTAAAATTTCAGCATCTTTTTCGGGTAATCCAATACTATTTAGTTTCATTGTGACTTATTTTTACACAAAATTACTTTTTATTTAAGGGTAATACTATAAATTAAATTGATTGTTTTTATATTTGCATCAAATTTTACTATATAATGACAATTACGCAACTTCAATATGTTTTGGCTGTAGCCGAATATAAAAATTTCACATTAGCAGCCGAAAAATGCTTTGTAACGCAACCTACGCTGAGTATGCAAATACAAAAAGTAGAAGAAGAACTTGGAATACAAATTTTTGACCGAACGAAGAAACCTATTCAACTCACCGAAATAGGACAAAAAATAGTAAATCAAGCTAAGAATATTGTGAATGAGGCCAATCGCATTCAAGATATTGTACACCAGCAAAAAGGATTTATAGGAGGCGAATTTCGATTGGGAATAATTCCGACGATTATGCCAACATTATTGCCAATGTTTTTGAGCAATTTTATCAAAAAATACCCTAAAGTAAAGCTGATTATTGAAGAATTAAATACAGAAGATATCATCTTCAAATTGAATAATGGTCATTTAGATGCAGCTATTGCGGCAACTCCACTTAATGAAGAGAAAATCAAAGAAGTCGTTTTGTATTTTGAACCGTTTGTTGCCTACATTCCCGAACATCACGGTAGTTTTAACAAAAAAGAAATCGAAATTGACGATTTGAATCTGGATGAAATTCTATTGCTGCAAGATGGACACTGTTTTAGAGACAGTATTTTAAATCTGTGTAAAAATAACAACAATTTGGAAAATAATAACTTTCAATTGCAAAGTGGTAGTTTTGAAACTTTAATAAAATTGGCCGATGAAGGTTTGGGCACCACATTATTACCCTACTTGCATACCTTAGATTTGAAAGAAAAAGACCAGGCAAAACTTCGCCATTTTACAGAGCCAAAACCAGCTCGAGAAGTGAGTTTAATTTATCCAAAAAACGAATTGAAAATTCATATTATAGATGCTTTACGCACCACAATTGCTGGTGTAATTAAAGGTGCCATCGTCTTCCAAAACGTACAAATTATTAGCCCAAAATCGAATAAATAAAAAAAGGAGTTAGCAAACTCCTTTTTTAAAATGTTCTATATCAATTTCTGTAATACATTGCTGCAAATGAGGTTTGTTGTTAGCAAAATAGGATAACCACTTTTGCAGATGATCAATCTCATGAGGCAATAAACTATGCACTGCCTTTCTCAATTTTCTTTTAAAAAGATTTGGGTCTATACTTACACTTTCCAACTCTGATTTAGTGTAATCGTAAATCATTCTTGCCATAGGTTTAAAGTTTAGGTTAAGTTTCGTTTAAATGTTTTGGGGAAAACGTTAAGTAAAAATATATTTATTTTTTTAATTGACCTAAAAAAAATCGAATTTTTATCGTCAAAAAGCCGATATAATCGACAAAATACATTTTAAAACTAATAAACTAAATATATACCTACAAATAAAATTTATGCATAAAAAAAAGGAACCGTTTAAGTTCCTTTTAGTTTTAGGTATTGCTACTCAGTAAACATTGCCTTAATTCTGGCTTTTCACTTGTGAAACTGAGTAACCATTCTGTTAATTGCTCAATTTCATAAGGTAAAAGTGTTTTTAAAGCTTTTTCTAATTCTTTGCAAAAAAGTTTAGTATCAAAACTAACCCTTTCAAGCACCGTTTTAGTGTAGTCGTAAATCAATCTTGACATAATAACATTAATAAGATTTGGTTAGACTTTTGGTAGAACTTGGGATAAGAACGTAATAAAAATACTTTTATTGTATCAAATTTAAAAAATTATTCTTTACCAAGATAACTTTAACCTTTATTTTTTTGTTGCGCGCAACATTTCTCTTTTTCCAGGAGCTCCGGGAAGTTTCTCAACCACAAATCCGCTGTCTAACATAGCCCTTTTTATGCTGCTTCGACAAGCATAAGTTACTAAAACACCGTCGGGTTTTAAAGCTGTAAACATTTTCTTAAAAATTTCAAGCGACCAAAGTTCAGGTTGCACTCTAAACCCGAAAGCGTCAAAATAAATTAAATCAAATTGTTCAATATCTGTAATATCTTGAAAAAATTGTTTTCGTTTGGTTAATGAAAAATTATCTGAAATGAATTGTTTTTCTTCCCAAGCAAATTCGTGAATGGCTTTAAATATTTCAGATGTATTGGAAGCGTCCAATTGCGAAACATAATTCATTTGCAAGGCTTCGTCAAGTAATACAGGATAAGCTTCTACACCAACATAATCAATAGGTTGACTGGCTTTTGTTGCTTCTAAAAAAGTTATAAAAGCGTTCAATCCAGTACCAAAACCAATTTCTAAAATAGAAACGGACTTTCCTTTAAAAAGATCAAGTCCGTTTTTTATAAATACATGATAGGCTTCTTGAATGGCACCGTGTTTGGAATGGTAACTTTCTTCCCATTCGGGTAAAAGTATGGTTGTAGAACCGTCTTGGGTTTGAATAATTTCTCTTTTCAAAATCTATTGGATGTACAACTTTTTAATTCTAGGAATGGGTCCGCCACATTTTCCTTGATGACACGTGATACAAGCATCAAGTCCTTTGTTAAAATTTGCTTTCACATTCTTAGGATCGCTATAAATTAGCCTTTGAGCTTCAATATATTTTTTGGCATTTTCTTTAAAAAAAGCATCGTTATCACTTGGAGTAGTAAACTTGGCCGTGTAAATTTTATTGAAAAATTCTGGATATTTCCCTAGCGTATCGCCTTTAACAATTAGCTTTTTAATTTGACTGTTGTAAGCATACATTTGTTCCATAAGAGTAGCCATTTCCGACATTTCATACATCTCGAATTTTTTTTCTTTGGCACACGATTTTTGTTTGTCAGTATCCTCTTTTTTTGCTTCCTTCTGTTGGCACGAAAAAAAAGAAAATGTCAATAACAAAACTATAACTTTATTCATCTAAAGCGCTATTTTTTAATTAAAACACCATCAGCCAAGAACGAATAATTAGTTTCAGGAGCTACAATACTATCAATGGCAGCTTTTGATTTTCCTGCATCTTTAGCATATTCTTTTAAGTCTGCAACAGAAGTTACTTCAACAAATGCTTTTCCATTCACAATTGCTTCACTATTACCCGCATTTTTAGGAACAAAAAAACCGTAGTCTTTAAATTTTACAAAAGCGGATTTCCCTTCACCTAAATCTAAATTCATCCAACATCCTTTCTTCTGACAAACATCAACAATCTTGGCAGCTACTTTTACAGTTAACGTGTCTGTAGGTTTCATGGTTTTGTATTTCGTTAGAAGTTCTGCACTGGTAATAGCACCATCAGTTGAAATACTATCGCCAAATTTTGCATACGATTCCGTTTTTTCTTCTCCTTTAATTTCCACTTTTTTTTGGCAACTTGCTAAGGCTAAAACGGTCAAAGCAGTATAGATTATTTTTCTCATTTTGATTGTTTTTAAATACACAACAAAAATAATCAGATATTAAAAACTAACACTCAAAAACGTATCTTTTTTTTGTTTTCATTGATAATTTTCTATTTTTTTTGGAATAGTTTCAAAAAAAATAGAAAAGTGGGAATTAATTTAGATTAGTTAAAAAAAACATTCATTTTTTTAGTAGTTTAGCAAAATAATACCATTGATATGTTATAATATCTGAAATATTATACAACTATATAAAAACCAAATAGTTATATAGGATTTACTAAATTAATACCTGATCTAATGAGTCTAAATAATACGCTCGAAATCGATATAGTTAGCGCTAATTCTTCTAAAATTGATGCTGTAGATTTTGAAAATCTTACCTTCGGAAACACTTTTACCGACCATATGTTGATTTGTGACTATAAAGAAGGTGCTTGGCAAAAGCCTCTAATTAAGCCTTACGAACCTTTTATGATTGATCCTTCGGCAAAAGTATTTCATTATGGACAAGCCATTTTTGAAGGAATGAAAGCGTATAAAGATGAAAATGACGATGTTTGGTTGTTCAGACCTGATGAAAATTTTCACAGACTTAATAAATCAGCCGTGCGATTGGCCATGCCTGAAATTCCTGAAAACATTTTCATTGATGGATTAAAAACCATCTTAGATATGGAACGCAATTGGGTCAAAAAAGGATTGGGAAATACCCTTTACATAAGACCTTTTATGATTGCTATTGGTTCGGGTGTTATTGCACAACCTTCCACCCAATACCGTTTTATGATTATCCTTTCTCCGGCAAAATCATACTATTCTGGTGCAGTAAAAGTAATTATTGCCGATCATTACAGTCGTGCTGCTAACGGTGGAATTGGAGCCGCTAAAGCCGCTGGTAATTATTCGGCACAGTTTTATCCTACCAAATTGGCCAACGAAAAAGGGTACCAACAAATTATTTGGACGGATGATGCCACCCATACAAGATTAGAGGAAGCAGGTACAATGAATGTTTTTTTTAGAATTAACGATACCTTATATACCGCACCAACAGGAGAACGTATTTTGGATGGTGTTACCCGTAAAAGTTTAATTGAATTGGCCAGACGAGAAGGGCTTCATGTAGAAGTACGTTCGGTATTGGTAGAAGAATTAGTAAATGCAGCACAAGACGGAAGTTTGAAAGAAATTTTTGGAGCAGGAACAGCAGCTGTAATCAGTCCGATTAGCGCATTTGCTTATCAAGATGTGGAATATGTTTTGCCTGTAATTGAAAATTCCTATGCGAGTCAATTGAAAGACAAACTGACTAAAATTCAGTACAAATTGGCCGAAGATACTTTTGGTTGGACCGTGAAAGTATAAATCAATAATTTAAAATACACTTTATAAAAAAGCGATTTTCAAATGAAAATCGCTTTTTTTATTCCTTCATTGGTTAATCTATATTGAAAACCAATTTTTTACCATGTCTTTTTCAGAATGCAATGCGTTTTTGTGAACAAATTCATTTGTCTTTCCATTGTACACATAGTCGCTTTCCCAAGCTGTATGATTTGCTGCTAAATCTTTAATACTATCACAAACAAATTTTATTTCTTCCGTTGTTGTAGTCGGATGAATTGACATTCTAATCCAACCTGGTTTTTTTATTAAATCGCCAGAAGTAATGAGACAAACTAAATCGTGAGAGGTTTCTTGATCAACGTGCAATAAATAATGACCATAAGTACCAGCACAACTGCAACCACCACGAGTTTGAATTCCGAAACGGTCGTTGAGCATTTTAACCCCTAAATTATAATGTAAATCTTTAATATAAAATGAAATCACTCCCAATCGATCTTCTTGTTCTTTAGCTAAAATCGTTATGTTTTCTGAACCTCTCAGCGCATCAAAAACATAATTCACAATTTCGTGTTCGCGATCAAGAATGTTTTGAACACCCATTTTTTCTTTCAACTGAATAGCTAATGCCGTTTTAATCACTTGTAGAAATCCAGGTGTTCCACCATCTTCCCTATCTTCTATGTTGTCAATGTACTTGTGTTCACCCCAAGGATTGGTCCAAGAAACAGTCCCACCGCCAGGACAATCAGGAATGCTGTTTTTATATAAATCTTTATTAAAAACCAAAACACCGGAAGTTCCAGGACCTCCCAAAAATTTGTGTGGTGAAAAGAAAATGGCATCCAAATAACTTTCTGGATCTTTTGGATGCATATCGATAGTTACATAAGGTCCTGAACAGGCAAAATCTACAAAACAAACTCCATTATTTTGGTGCATTAATTTAGCCACTTCGTGATAAGGTGTTTTAATTCCAGTTACATTAGAACACGATGTGATAGATGCGATTTTAAAACTTCTTTCTTTATATTTTTCAAGCAGAATTTTTAAATTTTCAATAGAAAACAATCCGTTTTCATCAGCTGGAATGATTTCAACCTCAGCCATGGTTTCCAACCAAGAGGTTTGATTCGAATGATGCTCCATGTGTGAGATGAATACTATCGGCTTCAGTTCTTTAGGAATGGTAGTAAATTCCTTTAAATTTTCAGGAATTTTTAATCCTAAAATGCGTTGAAATTTATTTACTACACCTGTCATTCCAGTACCCGTATTGATTAAAACATCATTATCGGTAGCGTTTACGTGCTTTTTAATGATGTGCTTGGCTTCGTGATACGCCATGGTCATAGCGGTTCCAGTTACCGAAGTTTCGGTATGTGTATTGGCTACAAAAGGACCAAATTCGTTCATCATTTTTTCTTCAATAGGACGATACAAACGACCACTGGCAGTCCAATCGGTATAGATGATTTTTTTAGTTCCAAATGGCGAATCGAATTCTTGATCAATTCCAATAATATTCTTTCGAAATTGTTGAAAATAAAGCTCTAGTTTGGTAGTAGTTTCAGTTGCAATCATTCTGTTTAGTTTGTGCGTCAAAGATACGTTTTTTTGAGAAAAATTAAGTTATGAATTTGATTACTACAATCGATTGAAAAAATAGCAATTAAGACTTATTTGAAATAAAAAAATCCGACTAATTAGGTCGGATTTTGATTTGTATTTAAAATTATTTGATACTAATTTTTTGAGCAAAATCAGTATCCGAAGTATGAACTTTCACAACATAAGTTCCAGCACTGATTTCATTTACAGGAATTTTTAGACTTGTTTGGTTGTTGTCTTTTACATTCCAAGATTGGATTAATTGCCCTAACATAGTATACAAGGTCACCGACTCAATAGTTGAACTTGATGAACTGCTTTTAATACTGATAGTGTTATCTGATTGGGTATAAATTATGAAACCCTGATTACTCGATTCCAGCTGATTTGATGATAATACAGCCATATTACTGAAACGTAAAGAGAATCTTGTATCAATTGTTCCGGCAGGTAAATTAATTTCAAATGGCGTATTTTTTACATCGTGATACAGTTCTGTTACAGCATCATAAATATATACATTTTGATTTTGGTCGAAATTTTCCAATCCATCCACCATGATTTTAACCAATCCAGAAGCCGCAGTTTTAATCCCTAATGGATAGCTATTTGCTGTCGCAAAAAATCCTTCACCTTGAATGTTCAATTTTTCAGTTCCGTTTAGAAAGTACATATCACTCGGCAACGTTTCATTCAAACGAGCATCATATCCTAAATCAAATCCACTGGTTGCATTTTCATTCATAAACCCTAATAAAATTTGTCTGTGGTAGTTGTTAGTCGAATTAAATCCCAATCTAATTTTAGCAAATGTATTTTCTAAAACCACCTCTGCACTATTATTGGTAGCGGTTACTGTTGCGTTTGCACTAGAAGTTTTAAACATATCATTAGAATCTACATCCGTTTCTTTAATAAAAGCTCTTTGATTGTTATTAAAAACAATGGTCCCTCCAGTTGCATTTCCGTAAAGTAAAAAACCTTGTCCAACCGGAATAAATCGGCCCGGAATTCTTGAACTAGAGCCCAATCCGCTTGTTCCTGCAGGTGCTACTGGAGGTGTTCCTCCAACTAACGTTCTAGTAGCATAACCGCCCTGATAATCTGTAGTAACATGAGAGGCATTGGTACCATAATGTTCCCAAAAATATAAGGTTCCTGTGGTAGAGCCTAAATTATCTTTTATAAAAGCATCTGCGTCTAATGCAGATGCATAAGGGTTTCCACTTAAATTAGCATTATTTGCGGCAATCGGACTTGTTATAGTCCCATTATTTGGTTTTCCAACAAAAGTATAATTTTGAGATTCCGATAATGCGCCACTTCCTTTCATCGTAAAACCCTGACCAGCAAGTAACGATCCATTTTGCCCAACAGCCGCCCAATTGGCATACACTGGAGTCACATTTTGAAATTTAAAAATCCAGTAACTACTCAAGGTAATTGGTGACGTTGGCGCACCGTTGTATCCTGTTGTCCAAGTAATATTTTGAATGTTATTGGGATCTGTGGCATCTCTTAATACTCCATTTACAGTAAAAGCGTTGTTATTTGTTGTCGTATTTATACTTCCAACAGGAGAAGACCAATAATTGTAATTGAATTTATTGGATTGTCCTTGTTGGTCTCTTTCAATAAATCCAGCACTGGTTTCATCCAAATCACTTTCGGTTGTTTGTAACAATTGGGATTTTCCTTGTAAGTCAATTTTTCCATCCAATTTTAAATACCAATCGTTTTGAATTTTGGTGTCATTATCCATGGTAACTACAACACCTGAATCTACAATCAAACCTAAATCAACTGTATTAGTTGTTTCGGTAATATCATTTTTAACGTATATTATTGACCAATCTTGTTCCACACAATCTAATCCTCTTACTTCATTAGTTGGGCTATTAACAGCGGTTGAAAAATCGCCACTACGTTCGGTTACAAAAGGCATTGGGGCTTGTTGTGCATAAATATTTTTATGGTTGTAGATTTTCATACCGGTTACTACATCTGTAGATAGAGTTGCATAATTATCAATGATGTCGTCTTTATATACATCCATTCTGTAATAGCGAATAAGATTGACAAACGATAATCCCTCAATGTTTTTAGGTATGATTGAACCACGAACTTGACCACTATTGTCTTGAATTTCTTGATAGACCATTTTCTTTATCTGAGAATCTGTTAGTGATACATCAAAAAGGCGAATTTCATCTATTCTTCCTTTAAAATAATCGGCAGTACTGCTTGGATTTTTACCAATTGTAAGTAATGACGTATCGGGACTAATACTTCCTGAAGCCGCCACACTTGCTACTAAAGCACCATTCAAATATAATTTTAAAAATCCATCTCCATAAACAGCTCCAACATGATACCATTGTGAGGTGTTCAACGTATTTGTAGCATACGTTAAGGTTGTTGAATTAACAATAGCTTGTAATTTTTTATCATTTGTAACTCGCAATTGAAATTTATCTTGACCAATAACTACTCCATTAGTGGAAAATGCAGTATTCAAATCAATCCATGCCATCAAAGAGGCATTAGCTAATCCACCTAAAACAGAAGCGTCTTGACCGTAATCATTTCTTCCGTCAAATTCGAGAAGTAATTTTCTATTCAAATCTCTTGGAGAACCTTTTACTGTTGTATTTGTATCTAAGGCATCGAGAATTCCGTCTTTATCTGTATCGACTGTCCCATCAATAACTCCATCATTATTGGCATCTAAACTAGAATACAGACCAGTATAAATATCTTTAATTCCGTTGGCATCAGAATCCAATTGCATGTAATCGGCATTACCCAAACCGTCTGTATTTTGAGCAAAAGGTCTTATTAATGTACCAAAACCAACTTTGGTATCGTAAAAGTCAACAATTCCATCACCGTCAGTATCAGCTCCATCAGCCACTCCATCACCATTAATATCACCATCACCGTTCGATAAACCTGCTTCATCAATATCGAAAAATGAATCGTTATCACTATCTAAATCAATAAAATTTGGAACCGAATCAGCATCGGTATCATATATTGCATATGATGCTCCAGAGATTGAGGCATCTAAAGTATCATACAGCCCATTTGAATTAGTATCTGACCAAATGCTAGGATCCATAGTTTCTAAACCATTGCTGTATTGCTTGAATCCAGCTTCCTCAATATCAGATATTCCATCATTATCGGTATCTAAATCGAGAGAATTAGCAATTCCATCGCCATCAGAATCACAAAAATTTTGAATTATCGAAATATCATCTAATGCTAAATTATTACCAATACCGGTTGTAACATTATTTTTAAAACGAACAATTACATTGGAAACATTTCCTAAATTTATACTTGCAGTAAATTGTTGCCATTGCGATAAAACACAAGAATTATCAGAAGTTGTTGATGAACATCGACCAATACTACCTGTATTAAAAGTTGAAATAAGAGTATTTGATAAATCGCTAAACTCTACTGTTATATTGGGTAAAGCTGACCCTGCATAAGTAGACTGATTCATAATATTGAGCACCCAAAAACTATAATTAATTGGGACATTTGGAATCAAACCATTAAGAGTGGTTTCATAGAAAACACCTGAATTAGTGTCGGCATTAAAAATCGCCATTCTTCCGTTAGTATCGCCGGGCGTATGGTCTAATTGAGTAGTCCAATCGGTAGCAGACCAAGAGGCAAGGTTAGTTGGACCACCTGATGCATCACTAATCATGTAATTTATGGTATATTCTCCATCATTCAGACTAGCATTGGTTTGAGATGGGCAAGAAACCGTATTGGTTCCAACAATACCATCTTCATAGCAATAGGATGAAACAGCACTTGGATTATTAATAGTAATCATTCCTCGGGTAGTTCCTGTTCCGAAAGTTTCATTTAAAAAAGAATGTTGTACGGAAGTTGCAATAGAAGAGGTTAAACAAGCTGTTTGCTCAATACTATCCAGAATTCCATCATTATCATCATCAATATCAATAGTATCGGCAATAGTATCATTATCGGTATCTAAAAAAGACTGAACAACAGAGCCCATTATAGCAAAATCATACGGATTTTCGTCACTATCATTATTAATCACAGCTATAGTAGCCGTTTTAATTCCGATTGTAGTTGGATTAAAACCTATTTGAAATGTAGTAGTTCCTCCTGCCACAACTGTAGCAGATGGTAGAGTTACCACGTTAAAATTAGTAGCATTAACTCCAGAAAATGAGATTGCTCCAAGTGTTAAACTTGTCGTACCGGTATTTTCAATCGTATAGGTAACTACAACCGCACTACTTCCTAAAGAAACTGAACCAAAATCGGTTTGATCATTAGCAGAAGGACTAGTATCATCATCATTAATCGTAGTATAATTGCCTTTTACGTTTATTTCGGGAACAGTTCCTATTCCTTGAATTGAGAAATCATACGAATTTTCGTCGCTGTCATTATTTACAATTGAAATTATTGCCGTTCTGACACCTGAAGCACTTGGATTAAACGTAACTACAAACGTGCTGCTGCTTGCACTAGCTACAGGTGTACTTGGAAAGGTTGTTACTGTAAAATCACTTGCGTTGGCACCCGAAAAAGAAATCGCTCCAATTGTAAGCGCACTGGTTCCAGTATTTTGTATGGTAAACGTTCTTGAAATGGTACCCGAAGCAACGTCTGTAGACCCAAAATCGGTCCAATCTATGGTAGTTGGCGTAGCATCACCATCAACAATAGTAGTGGCGTTGCCTAGAACATTGATTTCTTGTTCGGTTCCTAATCCTTGAAGTGCAAAATCGTACGGATTTTCATCTAAGTCATTGCTAACAATAGAAAGAGTTGCAGATCGTAAACCAGCGGCACTTGGATTGAATCTAACCGTAAAAGTCGTACTTCCCGAAGCAGCAATGGTTGCAGCAGGAGCTGTAAAAATACTAAAATCACTTGCATTGACACCTGAGAAAGTAAGGGCTCCAATCGTTAAGTTAGAAGTCCCTAAATTTTGTATCGTATAGGTTTTATTAACTAATCCTGTATTGATATCTGCCGAACCAAAATCGGTCCAATCGGCTGTGTTTGGTGTTGTGTCTCCATCAAGTATGTTCGTTGCATTGCCCTGAATATTTATTTCTGGATTTATCCAAGTCACGATGATGCGACCATTTGCACCTGTTCCACCATTTTGTGCTAATAGAGAAACAAATGCACCACCGCCACCGCCACCGGGAAAATTTCCATTTGAACCACCACTTCCAACAGCCAATAAAGCGCCATTACCACCCGCACCACCGTTGGGTGGTGCAGCGCCAGCTGTAGGAGTGGCACCATTATTTCCATTAGAAGCATCACCTGCAGAAGAGCCACCTCCTCCACCTAAAAGAGCGCCACCATTTCCACCTGTACCTCCACTATAGGTAAGGTCGCCAATACAACTTGCGGCTTGTCCTCCGAGAGCTCCAACTGTTGAATTGTTGGCAACACTTTGTCCGCCTTTAGCCAATACCGTAGTACTTGTAGAAAACCACGAATCACCACCTGCTGCCGTTGTGGTACTTCCTAAACCCACAGTAGCAGTATAGGAATTTCCAGCGGTTACGTTCAGTACTTTTTTACTATAAGCTCCACCTCCACCTCCTGCGGCAGCCAAACCTATAATGTTAACAGTACCTCCTTTTCCGCCACCACCCCAGGCTTCAACAGTAATACTTGTTACTCCGGTTGGCACTGTAAAAACACCTGTTGAAGTAAATGTTTGCGATTGTGAATGCGCATAATGATTCTGTAATAAAAAGGCAACTATTAGTGCACTTTTTATATTTGTACGTAAAAATGACTTCATAATTCATTCTCCCTCCTGAGAAAAATTTTAAGTTAGTTTTTATCCATTTTGTTTAACATAAAAGTAGGAAATATTTTCGAGTATGTAGTGTAAAAATGACGATAAAACACTTTTATTATCGATATAATGCATTTTTTAATATTAAATATAATTATTTTCTTACATTAAAAATAAGACAATATTAATACAAAACTCAAACAATTATTAATTTAAATTTAAAATCTTACTAAATAAAAACATAAATAATAAGCTAAAAAGCTTAAAATCATATATTTAAATTTAGAAATAAATTATTGATTTTTGGAATTAAGGTCATTCAAAATCCAATTCATTTCTGGATCGACAGTATTTATTTTATCTTGAAGTGTAGGAAGAATTTCAATATCCGGAAAAATGCCACGTCCAAATACCTCCGATTGATTGGTAGTTTTAACATCCATTAAGCCCAATCTCCAAAACAATTTTGAATTCGGTAGTTTTAAAACAGGTAAAAGTCCAGCTACGGTTGAATTAAAGCCTCCACCGGTTTCTTCACCCACAAAAGTGATCTTTTTATTGGCTTTTAAACTGGAAGCTAACAAACAAGAGGCAGAAAAACTTCCTCCATTTATAATAACGTAAATTTTACCTGAAAAATGATTTGGTTTACATTTTCGTTCTTTAGAACCTATTAATGAATAAGTATATGTACCATCAGATTGTTTTTTTGTTCTTAGTGTTGAAAACAACATATATGCTGGATAAAAAGCAGCCGCGAATGGATACGACACTTTTGGGATTTTAGCAAATAATCCGAGTTTCCACAAACTCATTTTTGAAGTAACTTCGGCATTTTGAAGCATTACAAAACTTGTATCGGTGACATAGGAATACAAATCAACAACTTCGGCAACACGACCACCCGGATTGTTTCTCAAATCTATGACTAATGATGCTGCCTTTTTTTCTTTCAATTTTTCAAAAATTTCTGCAAATGCTTTTCTGAAATTTCCTTTAGAAAAATCTCGAAGTTTCAAAACCGCAATGCTACTGTCTTTTGAAGCAAAACTCAAATCGATACTACATAATTTTGTTTTTTCATCGAAACCATAAATTCGTTTATCTCTTTTACTAATTACATTTTTTTTCGATTCAACTTTAACTTTCTCTGCACCAATGGTCTTTATTTTTTTTTCAGATTTTAATCGACTAACAACCATTTCTTTCAAGGAATCATTTTGCTTAAAAACATAAGTCAAACTATCATTGATACCGATTTCATTGGTTAAATAGGTAGTAAATCGTCTTGAAAACCCTCTAGACATATACGTCTTATTGAAACCGTCGGAAGTATAGGTTTTTCGGTATTTATCAAAAATAAATTGAGGCGTAATGGAATTTATGCTAATAACTTCGGCTCCATTTTGAATTGTCTTTTGTTTGGATTTATTTTTTACAACATACAATTTATCGTTCATCCATTCAAAATCGAATTGCGATAAAGGACCTAAACCCAATTTTGAAAGTCGGTTTTGCTCTTCCTTAGTCAATCGTTTTACTGGCGGAACTAAAATCATATGTCCTTGTCGAACTGAAGCGACTATTGGACTCATTAAAAAATAAAACTCTTTAGAAGTCAAGGGTTGTGTTATCACCTTTTTAAGGCTGTCAAATTTTGAATTCAATTTTTCTTTAGAGATGTATTTGTACAAACTCGGATGCAACCGAATCATCTTTTGATGAACATAATCAACATCCTTTAGTAGTTTTTCTGTAGGAATAGGTTCATCTAATTGTTGGTTGTATCGTGCAACCGAAGTACAATTTGATAGTAAAAAAGCACCCATAAAAAGGAAGCTAAATTTCAACAGACTAGCTTTAAATACCCTATTGTAATTATGCATTTTAAGAATTTTATTCATCGTTTTCAAATATACATTTATTTGTGATTCCATTTTTTTTCTAACGTGTAGAAATTGATATTATTGAATTATGCCTTTTTTAAAGGGAATTATTTTGTAAATTTGGTTACCAATCCATTTGATTTATGCAACTCCAAATTAACAATCGTTTCAGTTCAGAATTACCAGCAGACTCAAATGAAACCAATGCAACTCGCCAGGTTTTGAATGCTTGCTTTTCGTATGTTACTCCGAGAGTTCCCTCAAATCCGAAATTAGTTCATGTCACTTCAGAAGTAGCGGAACAAATTGGTATTTCTAATGAAGAAACGCAATCGGAAGATTTTCTTAACATTTTCTCAGGAAAAAAAATTCTTCCAAATTCAAAACCGTATTCTATGAATTATGCTGGGCATCAATTTGGGAATTGGGCAGGGCAATTGGGTGATGGACGTGCTATAATTTTGGCAGAAGTAGCTCACAATAGCAGCGTTTATTCGCTCCAACTAAAGGGAGCAGGAAGTACACCTTATTCCAGAAAAGCTGATGGTTTGGCAGTTTTGCGATCGTCTATTCGGGAACATTTATGCAGTGAAGCGATGCATCATTTGGGCGTACCAACAACACGCTCGTTATCCCTAATTCTTACTGGAGATCAAGTTTTACGTGATGTTATGTATGATGGACATCCCGATTATGAAAAAGGAGCCATTGTGTGTCGCGTGGCACCTGGTTTTATTCGTTTTGGGAATTTCGAACTTTTTGCAGCTCAAAATGATGTAAAAACATTAAAGCAACTTGCTGATTTTACCATAAAATATCATTTCCCTGAAATTACTTCCAACGAAAAAGATAGATACATTCAATTCTTTAAACTTGTAGCCGATAAAACACGTAATATGATTGTGCATTGGCAACGCGTTGGTTTTGTTCACGGTGTCATGAATACCGATAATATGTCTATATTAGGTTTGACTATTGATTATGGTCCTTATGGTTGGTTAGAAGATTACAATCCGAATTGGACACCGAACACAACCGACCGAAATCATAGAAGGTATCGATTTGGAAACCAACCCGATATAGCCTTATGGAATTTATTTCAATTGGCAAATGGATTGTACCCTTTGGTAGAAGAAGCGGCACCATTTGAAGCTATTTTAGAAGAATTTCAGTTGCTATATCAAAATGATTATACGCACATGATGCGCAAGAAATTAGGTTTTACTTTAGTTTCTAAAGACGATCATAAGATGATTACAGAATTGGAAGAACTGCTCCAACTATCTGAAACAGACATGACTATTTTCTTTCGGGAGTTGGGACGTGTTCAGAAAGATCACTCTGCTGGATGTGCCATAGCCACTATAGATGATGCTTTTTATAAGCCTGAGGAAATTAAAAAAGAAATCTTAAAAAAATGGGAACGATGGTTTAAAAAATACATTTTTCGATTGAATGAAGAAGACCACAGCGACGACCATCGCAAACAAGAAATGGATAGCGTAAATCCAAAATATGTATTGCGCAACTATATGGCTCAATTGGCTATAGACGCCGCTAATAAAGAAGATTACAGTATCATTGCTGAATTGCATGAAATGTTGAAAAAGCCTTATGACGAGCAAATCATGTTTGAAAAATGGTATGCAAAAAGACCCGATTGGGCTAGAGATAAAATTGGAAGTTCGATGCTTTCGTGTAGTTCATAAATAAAAAAGTTTCCTATGTTGTAGGAAACTTTTTTATTTTATCATTATCGTTTTAAAGAAAAGTGAGCTTTAAATTCTCTCAATTCTATTTCACCTTTAAGATTATTCTCTTTGTATTTTACTACAAACCAGTAATCGGTTGCGGGCATTAAGGTGCCATTATAGGTGCCATCCCAACCTTGACCTGACGGACTAATTTGTTTGATCATTTTTCCATATCGATCAAAAATATAAATCTGAGCTTGAGGAAAGTCGTTAAAATAATAAATATTCCAATAGTCATTTTGTCCATCACCATTTGGAGTAAAATATTTTGGATACCCCATAACTGTAATTTCTTTAGTGATAACCGTACAGTTGGTATCATCTTTAATGGTAACTGTGTGCACGCCCGATGCTACTTGATGAAACACATTGGATGTTTGAAAATTATCTGTGTCTAGTTGATAATAAAATGGTCCACTACCGCCTTGAACTAGTATAGTTAACACATTATTATCGGTAAATGTATCGTCAATACTCGTAATAAAATCACTTGCCATTTGTGCCGAAATCACGGTAGCAAAAACTTGACTAGAGAAACATCCTGTAGCAATATTAGTGGCTACAACTGAGTAATTTCCTATGGCTGTGGCTATGTATGTACTTAATGTTGCACTCGGAATTAATACACCATTCAAGTACCATTGAAACGAATATATAGCCGGACTTAATCCACTATTGAGCGTATAACTTCGGGCTAGATTTCCGAGAGGATCAAAACAAATATCACCATCAGTTAATGATGGCTGTGGCAACGGATTAATGACAACCGTGGTTGTAACGGCTGCAGGTGTACATCCTGCGGAAAAAGGTATAGCATAAGTAACTGTATAGGTTCCAGCGTCACTTATACTAGGTGTAATTGCTCCCGTAGTACTGTTTAAAGCTAAACCCGTTGTAGACGAAAAAACTCCTCCCAAATAGGCATACGTTCCAGTTAATAGTACAGGTTGTGGTGTTGTAATGTCTCTACAAAAAGGGCTGTTATAACTAATATTAGCTGTAGGCATTCCCGTTATGGTAATAGTAGTAGTTACAGGTGCCAACGAACATCCGGCTAATGGCGGAATAGTATAAGTAATGGTATAATTTCCAGGTGTACTTAAACTTGGATTTATGGCTCCAGTTGTTGCATTAATATTTAATCCTGGCGCTGAGCTAAAAATACCGCCAGTATAGGCATAAGTTCCTGTTAATGATACCGTTTGCAATGCAGTTACAGAAGTACAAAATGGTGAACCCGTATAACTAATGGTAGCTGTTGGAAAAGAATTGACTACCACATTTGTTGTTATTGGAAATCCAATACAACCGCCAAAGGAAGGCAGAGTATAAGTTACTACATAATTTCCTGTGGCACTCGCACTTGGTGTTATTGCTCCTGTGGCACTATTAATAGCCAATCCAGCAGGTGTTGCACTAAATGTTCCTCCTGTGTATGCGCCAGTTCCAAACAATGAAACAGGTCTTGGTGTTGAAATATTGCCACAATAAGGCGAACCCGAATAGGAAATCGTAGCTGTTGGAGATTGTGCAATTGTAATATTTCGAGTCGATGCTGGTACACTACATCCGTTTGCGGTTGGAATGGTATAAGAAACTACATAATTACCTGGAGTACTTGCACTCGGTAAAATTTCTCCAGTGGTTGTATTAATAGACAATCCCGATGGAGTTACAGAAAACACGCCGCCTTGATACAAATTGGTTCCAGTTAAATTTACTGGTTGAGGAGTTGTTTCTGAAGTACAAAAAGCCGAAGAAGAATATGATATATTTGCTGTAGGAGCCGAATAAACCGTTACTGGATATGTTGTGGTATTGGAACACCCCAAAGTATTAGAAATTGTAAAAGTAACATTATAATTACCCGGCGCTGAGTAAGTATGTGTTGGGTTTTCTATGTTAGAAGTAGTACCATCCCCAAAATCCCAGTGAAATGTATCTAATATCGTTCCAAAAGGTAACTGCGTTGTGTTAGCAAAAATTGCATTGTCATAACATGTATTGGTAATACTAAAATCGGCTACAGGATCAAAAAGGGTTAACACCGTTGAAATATTTACAGTACAACCCGTTACCGATGTCAACTGACACGTATAGGTTAAACCAGCATTTGGATTATTTACATTGATAGATTGTGTTGTAGCGCCTGTATTCCATAAATACGTAAAACCAATAGGTGCTGTAAGTACCGCTGCGAAAGAACCTGTACAATAAGTAGAACTAATTTGAAGTGGAGAACAATAGGCATCAACATAAGCATATCCAAAATGAGCTCCCAAAGAACAGTCGCCAGTGGCAAACTCAATAGTGATTGTTTGTCCGATATAAGCGGTTAAATTAAGACCAACTGTAGTCCAATCTTTATATCTAATGGTTCCGTTACACGTTTGAAAACCCGGAATATTACTACCCGAAACTACCGTATATTCACCGCAAACAGGGTCAATTAGATTCCCTGCTGCATTTAAAACGCTAATTTGAAAACGTGGTTGTTCTACTGGTGAATGGCCTGGATCTTCTAAAACTACAGCATATTTATAGATGAAAAGTGCATTTGATGGCGTAACATTAATAACATACGTTAGTTTCTCCGATTCGGAATTAGTATTGTCATTTCCCAAACGAGCAGAGTAAACTCCACCTGGAGCCACTACTGTTACATTCCCACAAGTATTGGGATCTGTTCCTGTTCCTGTCATAATGGTATGTCTACCATTAACAATAGAACTGTTTGAAATGTTGATTGGACAACAATTTCCTACACCACCTTGCCAGCCATTAAAAGTTCCTGATTCAAAATCTGAATTAGGACAAGAAGATTGTTGAGCAAATACAGAACTAGTAATAAAAAGAACTAATAGGAGTAGCTGTTTCATTTTCATGGCGTTTACTAATTATACAAGATTATAGACAAGTAATAAGCTACTTGTTTTATTTCTAGTACAATAATAATAGAATATTTTGTAAATACAGCTAATTTATTAATTTTTTTATACAAAAAAACCTCTAAACAATTTACGATGGTATCTATAAATCAAAAACTTAACTTTGATATCTGCACTCTAGAACCATTAAAATATCTAATAAAAAAAGCCTTTAAAGAATTAGGTCTCCAAAGGCTTTAAAAAAATAATATTTATTTACAGTCCAGCTACAGCTTTGATTTCATCTATAATCCTTGTCGCCAAGACATCCGCTGCCACCTGTGTAGGAGCTTCGGTATAAATTCTAATAATTGGTTCAGTGTTGGATTTTCTTAAATGAACCCATTCGGAAGCAAAATCAATTTTAACTCCATCAATAGTGGAAATATCTTCATTTTTATATTTCTCGGTTATGGCTATCAAAATAGCATCAACATCAATTTGAGGTGTCAGTTCAATTTTATTTTTACTCATATAATATTGAGGATAACTAGCTCTCAATTCGGCAACTGTTTTTTCTTGATTGGCCAAATAAGTTAAAAATAAGGCAACACCAACCAAACTATCTCTTCCGTAATGCAATTCTGGATAAATGATACCGCCATTCCCTTCTCCACCAATAATAGCATTGGTCGCTTTCATCAATTCGACTACATTCACTTCTCCAACAGCACTCGCTTGATAATTTCCTTTGTGCTTATTGGTAATGTCGCGTAAAGCACGAGACGAACTCATATTGGAAACCGAATTTCCAGGAGTTTTACTCAACACATAATCAGCAACAGCCACAAGTGTATATTCTTCTCCAAACATTTCTCCGTCATTAGAAATAAACGCCAAACGATCTACATCGGGATCCACTACAATTCCGAAATCGGCTTTCTCTTCTACAACCAATTTACAAATATCACCCAAGTGTTCTTTTAACGGCTCAGGATTGTGCGGGAAATGACCGTTAGGTTCGCAATACAATTTGACTACTTCTACACCCATTTGCTCTAAAAGATTCGGAATTACAATTCCGCCAGTAGAATTTACACCGTCTACAACAACCTTAAACTTGCGTTTAGCAACAGCCTCAGCATCAACCAAAGGCAATTCTAAGACCTCATCAATGTGTATATCCATATAGGAATCATTAATGGTGATTTCACCTAACGAATCTACATCAACAAAATCAAAAGCCTCTGCCTCTGCAATCTCTAAAATTTTAGCACCATCGGCACCACTTAAAAATTCTCCTTTTTCATTCAATAATTTCAAAGCATTCCATTGTTTCGGATTGTGAGAAGCGGTTAAAATAATTCCTCCATCCGCTTTTTCTAATGGAACTGCTACTTCTACTGTTGGTGTTGTTGAAAGTCCTAAGTCAATCACATTGATCCCTAAACCCACTAATGTATTTACTACTAAATTGTGTATCATAGGTCCCGAAATGCGAGCATCACGACCAATGACAACAGTTAATTTAGATTTTTTAGTATTATTTTTAAGGAAAGTACCATAGGCAGAAGCGAACTTTACAGCATCTACCGGAGTGAGATTATCTCCTACTTTTCCGCCAATAGTTCCGCGAATTCCAGAGATTGATTTTATTAAAGTCATTTTTTAGGGATTTTTTTATTTATAGGTTTACAAATATAAAAAGTTAGGCTTTAGGAAAAGATGAAATTCAAAAAATGTTTTTTTTACCAATGAAGAACACTGAATTATTACAAAGTACTTTTAAACAAAAGTAAGATGATTCCTCAAATTATTAGTGCAAAATATTCCTATAGACAAACTTTTGTATAGGATAATTTTGAAAATTGTGAAAAAAAAGTAGTATTTTTTCTATATATCAATATTTTATGACATTTCTTACTTTTTTTAACAATTTTTATGTTAAAATATAAAAATACATTATTTTTTTAAGAAGGTATATGTTTGAAAACCAAACTTTTTGAAGAAATAAATATTTATTTTTTATTTTTTTTTAAAACCAAAAACAATTTTAAATCGTAAATCTTTATGAGTAATACATTACTTACATTTGTTATAAAAAAGTGTATTTTAAATGATTTTTATGCATTTTGTCGATAAAATATCTTTTTTTGAAAAAATTTTAACACAAAATAAAACAATATGATTTAAAAAAATAAAACCCAAAATCTAAAATAACCTAAATTATGAATACACCCCTACTAACCAAATTAATTGGATTTTTATCCACTCTAAAATCACTTGCTATTTCTTGGTATTCTAAAATTAACTTTAGATTACTTACAGCTGAAGAAATATATCTTTTCTTGAAATTTTTCTTTATTCCAGCAATTGTTATCTTGTTATCGCTTATTACTGTTGTTATTATTTACAGAAGATTCCGCTTGGATGCTATAGAATTGCAAAAAAGCGAACTAGACGATACTGTAAATAATTTCTTGACTGATATTATCTTTTTGGATTACACCGATGAAGAAACACTTCAAAAGATTCAGCATTTTCAAGTTGAATATGTGAAAAACAATCCAAAAATTGAACGTTTCATCCTCAATAAATTAATAAGAATAAAAAGAAATGTTCAACAACTTAATCAAGAAAAATTTATCTTCATATATGAGTCTTTTGGATTTAGAAAAATTACTGATAAACTAATAAATAGTTACAGTTGGACCAAAAAATCGCAAGGCTTTTATCATTATCAAATATTAGATCACAAAGAAAAACAACCATTAATTGCTCCTTATTTGGATCATAATAATGGGAAAATTAGATCGAATGCCTTAATTGCTATGATCTCTTTATCTACAGATAATTTTGACATTCTTAACGATTACAGACATGCTATTTCTGAAGCAGATGAGTTGAAAATTTTGGATGTTATTTATCAAAAAGAAACCGTAATTCCTGCCAATATTTCAAAATGGCTGAGAAATAAAAACGAGTCCATTGTTTCACTGGCCATAAAATTAGGGGTTCATTTTAATTATGATTTTACAGAAATCGAAACCAATCATATTCTAAAAACCTACAGTTCAGCAATTAGACGAGAAATTATTTTGGCCCTACGAGCCTTATCAATTGAAGCTGCGGTTGAACCTTTGATAGCACATTACAATCATGAATCGAACTTGAGAAACAAAATTTCTATCTTAAAAACATTTCAAAAAATCAATAACGATAACACCAAAGAGTTGGCATTAGGGCTATTGTTTACTGAAAAAAATATCGATTTGAAATTTGAAATTGTGAATTGTATTCATCAAATTGATCAAACTTTCTTTCAAAAATTCAAAACTAATGACCAACAAGAACATGAATTAATTAACAGAATGTTGCTTCATCATAGCAATGCTTACTTAAATTAATCATCAACTAACTACCTAACCACTAAACAAAATAAATTGGAATTTTTAGAACATTTAATCAAATCACTGGAATTATTTTTTGGATGTTACTCTATTTTTTACATCTCAATATACTGTTTATTAGGCATATTATCTTTCGTTGAAATTAGACGCTACTATGCGACAGCAAAGTTTTTACATAAAGATGTATTGATAAAATCTAATAACATTGTGGGAGTTTCTATAATCGCTCCTGCATACAACGAAGGTAAAACCATTGTATTCAATGTAAAATCACTTTTGTCACAAGAGTATCCTAAATTTGAAGTTGTTATCATAAACGACGGAAGTACAGATGATACTTTAGAAAAACTTATAGAGGAATTTAGCTTAGTAAAAGTTGATTTCTTTTATCAAGAAAAAGTTAAATCATATCATATTAGAGGACATTACAAATCAACAAATCCGATCTATAACAAACTGCTTGTTATAGATAAAGTCAATAATAAAAGTAAAGCCGATGCTGTAAATGCAGGAGTTAATTCTGCAAAAAATCCTTTATTTATTTGTACTGATGTAGATTGTATTCTCAGAAAAGATACCATAGCAATGCTGGTAAAGCCCTTTATTGAAAGTCCCAAAAAGGTTATAGCATCTGGTGCAGCCATTAGAATCTCTAACTCGTGTGAATTTAAAGAAGGAATGCTCTATAAATCACATTATCCTAAGAACTTTTTTGCCAGATTCCAGGAATTAGAATACATCCGTTCTTTCTTATACGGAAGAATGGCTTGGAGCAGGTTGAACGGACTTTTACTGGTTTCTGGTGGACTTGGAATGTTTGATAAAGAAACTGTAATAGCTGTAGGTGGTTACAAAAAAGAATCTTTGGGTGAAGACATGGAATTGGTCACTAGAATGAGACGTTACATGCATGAAAAGAAAGAACAGTTCGCAATCATATACATACCAGAATCATTGTGCTGGACAGAAGGCCCTTCGGACAGAAAAGTATTTATGAGACAGCGTGTTCGCTGGGCTCGCGGATTAATTCAAAATCTTTACATGCACCGAAAAATGATTTTTAATCCAAAATACGGTATGACATCAATGGTAGTTATGCCCTATTTTTTACTGTGTGAATTTGCCGTTCCTATATTAGAAGTAGTTGGTTTGATTTTCATCGTTTTAGACATCATGTTCTTTGGTATAAATTATAATTTCTTAGTTATTATTAGTCTGTCAGTATACTTATTTTACACTTTTGTAACGTTAATATCAATTTATTTAGACCAACTTATTTACAAACAATATTCTAATGTTAAAGACATTTTTATATTGATAACCATGGTTTTTTTAGAACCTTTTCTGTACCATCCAATTATTACGTATGCCTCTCTAAAAGGATATTTCAACTTTTTTCTAAATAAAGAAAAAAACTGGGGTGTTATGACTAGACAAGGTTTCAATGAAATAAAATAATATATGAATAAATTATACATTTTACTTGCCATATTACTTTTTTCTGTAGCTGAAAACACAGCACAAAAAATTAACACCGATAGTTTACTAGTAGAAACTAATAAACTCATCAACATCGAAAAAAAATACCCAGAAGCTATTCAATTAGGATTGAAAGGTATTAAAGCAGCTCCTAATTATTTAGATTTTCATATTGCTTTGGGTAGAAGTTACAAATTCATCAATAAAAAAGACAGTGCCGCATATTACTTCAACTATGTAATCGAAAAAAATCCAAAGTACAAAGAGGCCTTTGGCTATTTAATTCAAATCGAGATTGAAAACAAGAATAATGCCCGAGCACAAGCAATTGTTGATAAAGCTTTAAGTTTATATCCTGATGATAAATCGATGCAACTTCTAAAATTGAAAGTATTAGAAGCTGAAAATGATTCTAATAAAACGATTGACTATCTAAAAGAATTAACCCAAAAATATCCCGAAGACAAGGCATTAAAAGACCATTTATTGGATACCAAATTAAACAGTAAATCTGATAGAATTGGGATAAGTTATAACATCACTAATTTTAGTCGTTCTGGAATTGGACCATGGGATTTTACAAGTGTACAATTCGTTCGCCAACGAAAAAAACTCACTTTAATTGTGCGATACAATTATACCGACCGAAAATATAATGGTATTGTAAGCAGTTCGGGCTCGCTTTTTGAAGGTGAAGCTTATATCAAAACCACCAAAAAAACGTACTCTTTTTTAAATATTGGCGCTGGTAACGACAATGTATTTCCGAAAATTAGGGTAAACTATTCGGCTTATTTTAACCTAGTAAAAGGCTGGGAAAATGAAATCGGTTTCCGCTACAACAAAACAACGAATAATGAAAATTATTCTGGAGTTATTGGTTTAGGAAAATATATCGGTTCGGGTTGGTTAAATCTTCGCTCGTATTTGCAATTAAAAACCGCTAATAAATACCCTTCATTTTCGGCACAATACCGCTACTACACAGATACACGATACGATTTTTTTGCTGCTTCAATCGGCTATGGAACTTCTCCAGACGAACGTGAAACCCTGAGCCAATACGAACAACGAATTTCGTTACATTCTTACAGAATGGGATTAGGCTACTCTAAACTAATCAAAAAAAGATATATCCTAGGAATATCTGCCAATTTTAACCGTCAAGAATACAATTACAACCAATATCAAAGTGAAATCAATACCGCTGTAAACTTGCAGTATGTTTTTTAAGAAAACCCAAAATCCCAACTAACCTAAAAACCTAAAATCTAATGAAAAAAATATTAATCATAGAAGACGATAAAATCATCAAAGGAATCATTGAATTCTTATTAAAAAAAGAAGGCTATACGACCGAATTTGCCTTTGATGGTTTAGCTGGTTTAGAAAAAATAACCACATTCAGTCCTGATCTAATTATTACGGATGTAATGTTGCCCTATAAATCTGGTTTAGAAGTTATTGCTCATAGTAAATCGAGCTTTCCAGACATTCCAATTATTGTAATTTCATCTTTAGGAAAAGAAAACTCTACAGTCGTTGAAGCATTTAAATTAGGTGCCAATGACATCCTTGCAAAACCATTCAACCCAATGGATTTAACTTCAAAAATAAGAACCTATCTAAACTAAACCTTAAAATATGGAAGAATCAGAACCATTAAAATTAGACGTTAAAAATACGTGTTTATTTTTCTTTTTTGGATTGTGTTATGTATTTCCGCTAGGATTATTTTTTCTGACTATCGGACCAACAAGAATGATTTCTGATTATGCTCAAAGTCATTTATGGAAAGAAGAAACTGAAAATACAGTACAAAAAATTGTAATGGTGTTGTTTCTAATTTTAATATTATACTTAACCATTAAATCTATTCGAGTTTTCAATAACCTCCGAAACAACATCATAAAAAAAGTATTGTTAGTAATTTATGCCGTAGTAATGCTTTTTTCTGTTTCGATATTTTGCTTTCAACCCACAGTTTTAATCGATACCGAACGCGTTGATTATGTTAAAAATGAAGACGGAATTGAGTTCCATTTTGGCTCATATCCCGATGACGAAAAATTAGAAGAACTCAAAGCAAAAGGTTATGATGGTGTTATTTCTTTATTGAATGAATTGGTTGTTCCTGCAGAGCCTATTTTAATGGAAAAAGAAGCAGAAAACACCAAAAAAATTGGCATCAAACTAATATCTATTCCGATGCTACCTTGGATAACCAGCAATGATGCATCGGTAGAAAAAATAAAAAAAATAGCTAAGACTTACAAAGGCAAATACTACGTTCACTGCTACTTAGGAAAAGACAGGGCAAGTGTTTTTAAAAACATAGTAACTAATGTCAATAAAAAAATAAGCATAAAAGGCGAAGTAAGTGGTAGAGATATCGATACTTTAGACCATTTTGAAAGAGGTTTAATATTCAAATTAGATGATCACACCTATTTTACGCCTTACCCAACCAAAGAAGAATTTACCAGTTTCATTTTAAACGGAAAAATAAAATCCGTTGTATCTCTTTTTGACCCCAATAATGTGGAAGAAAAGCCAAGATTAGTCCAGGATGGTACCATCATGAAGCAATACAATCAAAAGTATTACAACATGCCACTTCGGGAAAATTTAACTCAAAAAGAACTAAAAAAACTGGCTAAATCGATACAAGCGTTGGAACAACCCATTGTGATGTATGCGTATTCCTCCAAATCTGTAATGGCAAAAAACTTCATGAAAATTTATAAAGAACAATTAAAAAAGTAAAATACAATCTACTTTTTCATAAATGTTTAAAATTTGGCTATTTTTACGGTAACTAAATTTTAAACATTTTTCTTTTGAATTTTCTAGCCCACATCTATCTTTCTGGCAACAACGATTTGCTGAAAATCGGAAACTTTATGGCGGATAGCATTCGTGGGCATCATTATCTAGACTATCCAGACGAATTGCGAAAAGGCATTTTATTACATCGCTACATCGACACCTTTACCGATGCCCATCCCATTTATAGAAAAAGCAAGCACCGATTGCACGAGAAATACGGACATTATTCGGGTGTGATTATGGACATCGTCTACGACCATTTTTTAGCCAAAAATTGGGCTTCCTATTCGGAAATAAAATTGGAACGTTATGCTGAAGAATTTTATCAATTATTGCAAAATAACTTTGAAATTTTAACAGAAAAAACCCAGAAAATGATTCCCTACATGATAGCTCGAAATTGGTTGGTGAGTTATGCTTCGTTGGAAGGTTTAGAAATGATTCTTTTTCAGATGGACCATCGCACCAAACACAGAGCCCATATGCAAGAAGCCATTGTGGAAGTCAAACAATTTTATACCGAATTCGAAGCAGAATTCACCTTGTTCTTTGAAGAATTGCAAAACCATTGCCAAGAAAAATTAGCTGAATTATGAAAAAGATAGTCTTACTGCTATTGGTATTTACAACTTCAACTTTCGGTCAAACCGGACTGGTAACTCCGCATGCTATGGTAGTTTCTGCGCGCGAAGAAGCCTCCGAAATTGGTATAGAAATCATGAAAAAAGGCGGCAATGCTTTTGATGCAATGGTGGCAACCGAATTGGCTTTGGCTGTTTCTTATCCGTATGCAGGAAACATTTCGGGTGGCGGATTTATGGTCTACAGAAAAAATAACGGTGAAATAGGTGCACTAGATTATCGTGAAAAAGCTCCTATAAAAGCCACAAAAGACATGTATTTGGATACCAATGGAAACGTAATTCCAAATTTATCTACCCAAGGTGCTTTGGCTGTTGGGGTACCGGGAACTATAGCCGGAATTTTTGCAGTACATGAAAAATTTGGCAAACTTTCTATTGAAGAAATTATGAAACCTGTTATTGCTTTGGCGCAAAAAGGAGTTGTAGTTACTGAAAAACAATTAAAACAAATTCGATCAAATCAAGCCGATATTATAAAAATTAGTGGCGCTGAAACCTTATATGCTCAAAATTATAAAATTGGAGATACCATTAAATACAATGCGCTTGCAGAAACCTTAACTCGCATCATGAAAAATGGCAAAAACGAGTTTTACCAAGGTGAAACAGCCCAAAAAATAGTGGCGTTTATTCAAAAAAAAGGAGGCATCATTTCGATGGAAGATTTAAGTCAATACGAAGCCAAATGGAGAACTCCAATTACTTTTAAGTACAAAAATTTTAACATTATTTCCATGTCACCACCGTCCAGTGGTGGAATCACGTTGCAACAAATCATGACAATGATTGCACCCTATAATGTTGCTCAACTCGGACACAATTCGGAACGCTACATTCAACTACTTGTGGAAGCCGAACGTAGAGCTTATGCCGACCGAAACTACTTTTTAGGCGATCCCGATTTTGTTAAAATTCCTCAAAAGAAATTAGTACAAAAAAACTATTTGAAACAACGGATGCGTTCGTTCAATTGGGAAAAAGCAACCCAATCATCTGAACTGAATCATGGTGAGATTTCCATTTCTGAAAGTAATGAAACTACCCACTACTCTATTGTGGATGCTGAAGGAAATGCCGTTTCGGTAACGACCACTTTAAATGGTGCTTATGGTTCCAAACTCTATGATGATGAATTGGGCTTCTTTTACAACAATCAAATGGATGATTTTTCGTCCAAACCTGGAGTTCCAAATTCGTATGGTTTAGTCGGTGCTGAAGCCAACAGTATTGAGCCTCAAAAGCGAATGTTAAGTTCTATGACGCCTACCATTGTTGAAAAAAATAACAAACTATTTATGGTTTTAGGAACACCCGGTGGTTCTACTATTATCACTTCGGTTTTACAAACTATTTTAAATGTAACCGAATTCAATATGGGAATACAAGAGGCTGTCAACGCACCACGATTTCACCATCAATGGTTGCCCGACGAAGTTCTTTTTGAACCGAATAAATTTTCGGCATCCATTCTTCTTAATCTCACAAAAAAAGGATACAATATCAATGAAAAATCGGCGCCTGTCATCGGAAAAGTAGATGCTATTTTGGTTTTACCAAACAAAAAGCTAGAAGCTGGAGCCGACAACCGTGGCGATGATAAAGCAGTTGGATTTTAAAAATAGTATATGAATTTCATTACCGATTTAGAAAAAGAAATGCGTGCGCATGCCAATCGAGAAGTGGCCATTCCCATGGAAAATTATATGAAAAATACGTTTTCTTTTTTGGGCATAAAAACCGATCAAAGAAGAACAATTTTCAAAACCAATTACGAAACACACAAAGTAGAAATCAAAATCAATTTTAGAGCTATTGCTTGGGAATTATTTGGTAAAAAGGAACGTGAATTTCATCAATGCGCCATCGATTTATTGGTGAAAGAATTCAAGAAAAACTATGTTGAAGAAGACATACAAATGATAGAAAATTTCATTACCACCAATTCGTGGTGGGATTCGGTTGATGTGGTGGCTAAATATATTTTGGGTGGCTATTTGCTTCAATTTCCTAATGAAACGTATGCCGTTATAGAACGTTTTTCCAATTCAAATAATATGTGGTTGAATCGAAGTGGCATTATTTTTCAATTGAGTTATAAAGAAAAAACCGATTTTGATTTGCTAAAAGCTGAATGCGAGAAACACAAACATTCTAAAGAGTTTTTCATCCAAAAGGCTATTGGTTGGGCGTTGCGTGATTACAGCCGTTTCAATCCGAGTGGTGTTACCGAATATGTGAATACAACCAATTTAAAACCTTTAAGTCAACGAGAAGCATTGCGAAACATTCCGTAATTTACATAGCGCCCAATAAGGTCGAAAAAACAACTTTGGTTTCACTTCCAAAAACTTTGGGAGTTTCATAAAAGTAAATCGTTTGCATTACGTTGGTTGTTGAATTCACACCCGATTTGGTTCTTGTAACGGTATAATTGGTATTCCAGCTTTGATAGGAAACACTATCATAATGCGCTTCATTTGAAACTGTAAATAGAATAGGTTCTGAAATCAGCAATTTCTGAATGAATTGGGTTAACGGAATTTTATCCAAAGAATCTGACGTAAAATCAATCACCAAAGCATTCGGATTTTGAAACAACAAATGAATGTTATCAATCACTTCTTTTTTCAAATCGGCATCCAAACTGGCATCGGTCAACAGTTGAAAGTAGGCAAAGGCATCGGCAACTTTGGTTTTAGAATTATCTTGATACGCATGCAACACTTTAGCCGAAAACTTTTGATTTAACGTGGTAACAGCAGCATCTTTTTGAGCCTTTTTTTCACTTACACTTTCTTGCGTCGCAGATTGAGCTTCGGTTAAAAAGCTACAAAGCAATAGCGCAATACACAACCCGTTCTTAATCATGTTATTCTTGTTTGATTCTGATGAATTGAATTTTATTCGTTGCATCATTTTTTATTTCGATAATCTTCAACTTTTTTAAGGATGCTGTAGGCACAATCAATTTTTGTGAAAACTCTTTTTTATTAAAATACTCGGCACCCAAATCTTCTTTAAGCATAACAATCACTTCCAAATCATCCGAAAGAATCTTATCCAATTGCACTTTTCGGGTTTGCCAATCTTTGATATCCGACACCATAAAGGCTTTAAGCATCATGGCGTAATCATCGGGTTTCAAATTGATTTGCGATACCGGTGCTGCAACAATGCCGTTTGAATTCAGTGGAACCGTTTGAGTTCTGTAAAACGGACTTTGTATCACCAATTTCGTTTTTTCATTGCTGTTGGTTACTTGAACCTTTCCTTCTTTCAATTCCAATTCTTGTTTCACCGAATCGTTGACTTGAAAAACTTTTACCTCATCTGATGCTACTTTTTCATTGGTAAACTCATTTTTCAACTGAATCGTTTTGGTGGTTGGATTGTCTTTTTTAGTGAAAAATAGTATAGCGAATAGTGTTAGAACCACTCCTATTGCGACTAAAACAATTGCTTTTTTATTCGATTTTCTGGCTGGTTCAACTTCTTTGGTTTCGACACCTTTTTCTTCAAAAATAAATTCATCCCAACCCGAATATCCTACCAACTGACAAAGAATATTCAACATATCTTTTCTCGGAATCTTGCTGTTGGTTTCGGGTTTTAGATGCGTGTAAATCCATTTTTCACTAATGGTTTGCTTGCATTGTTCTTCAATTAAAGCAATCAAATTCTGAATGTCTTGCGAGCTGAATGTCTTCCAATTTCCTTGAAAAAAAGGATACTGCTCTTGATATTTCAAAAGCACTTGTTCTTTTAATTCTTGAAATTGCTGCAATTCGGTCATTTCTAATTTCAGTTCAAATGTAAGGGTTACGTTGGTTTTGTTTACTAAAAAACCACTGTAAAACCACTGTAAATGTAAGTAAAAAACTTTACAGTGAGTAGAAAGTGTATTTACCAAACCTACTTTGAAAAGCAGCGGTACTATTGCACCATAAATCTTAAAACACAGATACATTATGAAAACAAATTTGATGACAGCAATCGCACTTTTAACCGCAATTTCATTTGCTAGTGCGCAAGACATGGGAAATGCACAATATGAGAAAAAAGGCAACGCCGATTATGGCAATGGCGGCTATGGTTATGGAAGTTACACCGTGAACAGAGTCAATACCATTCCAACTACATCGAGCAGTCAAGACGAAATGGTCATTGTAATTAAAGGGATTTACAACGAACGTGCCACCGCACAAATTGCCACTTTTGCAGTGCTGCAACTGGGCAAAACGGCCGAAGAAGCGACTTCTTTGATTGACGAACGTATTGGCAATGTGATGCGAGAATTGAGTGCGTTTAACAAAGAAATTGTGGTAGAAACCGATATGATTTCGTTTGTGCCAACCTATGATTATGGCGTTGAAAAAAAGATTTTCAATCCGAAAACCTACAACGAAAAACCATCCGGATTTGAATTGAAAAAGAACATCTTAATCAAGTTTAGAAACAATAACGATTTTGACAAAATACTTTCCATTTGTGGTAAAAACGAAATTTACGACATTGCCAAAGTGGATTATGTAACTACCAATTTTGATCAAGTGAGAAGTGCCATGCAAAAGAAGGCTTTAGAAGTTTTTAAAGATCAAATGGCCAACTATTCCATGATCATGAGTACTGATTTGAATAAAAAAGAAAAAATCATTCAAGAAGGTTTTAATGTAACCTATCCGATGGAAAGCTACAGAAGTTACCAAGCGTTTTCACAAGCCGATGCTAATTTTGATCCGAAAAGTGAAGTGCACAACATTAAGAAAAACACCACCCAATATTACAATCAAGCGTTGGTAAAAGACCATAATTTTGTAGTCAATCCCGACATTACCGAACCAACCATTCAAGCGTTTTATGATATCACCATCAGAATCAAATTGAAAGAAGATCAGCTTCCAAAAAACACTATTATTCGAAACAATCGTTATTACATTATTACAGCAAACGGAGATATTAAATTGTTGAATTTATAAAAATTAGACATGAAAAAATTAACCCTCCTTTTGATCTTTTTAATCAGTAATTTTATCAGTGCACAACATTGCCCGTATGATGGAGCATCGATTGTTATCCTAAAAATTCACACCTTGGAAGATGTAAGTACGATTCCCAATTTGAAAGTAACTTTAGTAAAAAAGAAAAAGAATAAAATAATTAACAGCACCGAATATGTTTTGACTCAATCGAATAGTTTTCCATTTTTGTCTGATGAATACACAGCCATTGTTAGCAATAATTTCGATACCGAAAATTGGTTTGTAAAAATAGAAAGTGCCTGTGAATATGGAGACAATGGCTGGATGAATTATGGAACAACAGAAATAAAGCTAACGCAAAATGATATTTTTTCGTTGTGCGGCAATTACGACAACACGAATTTCTATGATCATAACGAAGGTCGAGTATACAGTCCTATTGAGGTACTACTTGCAAAGAAGAGTTGCGAAACACCTGAAAACTAAAACCATTAAATCCGATGAAAAATACTTCATCGGATTTTTTTTAGCTATGAATGTATAAAACACTATTTTTGTGATTCCTTTATTAAAACACAATGCCAAATCGTAAATCTGTTTCTGTACAATTGTTCTTTAGAAAAATTGCTCGACGTTTTGAATCGATCATTTTTTTAACCAAAGCGCTTTTATCCGAAAGAAATTTCATTTACTTGTCCAGCGTAGCCGTAGCGATTTCGTGTGCTTTGGCAGTAATTGTCTTAAAAAGTTTTGCCCATAATGTGTTCATTTTCGCCAATTATGTCAATAAATATTTAAAATTACCTTATGCCAATAGTTTGTTTCCTATCATTGGTATTTTGTTAACTGTTTTTGTGGTTCGAAAATTTCTAGATGGATCTATTGAAAAAGGAAGTTCCAAGGTATTGTATGCCGTGGCAAAAAAAGGCGGTATTCTTCCCAAAAAACAAATGTATGCGCAAATCATTACCAGTTCGTTAACCGTTGGACTAGGTGGATCGGCCGGATTGGAAAGTCCGATTGTGATTACTGGAGCAGCTTTTGGATCCAACTTTGCTCAAAAATACAAACTCTCACAAAAAGATAGAATTTTATTGTTGGCTTGTGGTGTTGCTGCCGGAATTGGAGCTGCCTTTAACGCACCGATTGCCGGTGTGTTATTTGCCATCGAAGTCGTTTTAACCGATGTTTCGATTTCCGCCTTCATTCCCATTATCATTTCGGCTGTGAGTGGTGCTTTGGTGTCTAAAATTCTTTTAAGTCAGGAGATTCTTTTAAACTTTAAACAAGAACAAATTTTCAATTTTCACAATACACCCTATTACATTTTATTGGGAATTTTAGCGGGTTTATACTCGGTTTTCTTTGCCCGAAATTTCAGAAAAATTGAAGGTTTTTTTCATCGCATTTCGGGAAGAGGATACAAAAAAGCACTAATAGGCGCTAGTGTCTTAGCCATTTTAATCTTCTTTTTCCCAACGCTTTTTGGCGAAGGGTATGAAAGTATCAAATCGTTATCGTCCAATCATCCCGAAATATTATTAGAAAATACATTATTAGAAAGCTATAAAAATAACGGTTGGATAGTATTGAGTTTTATCGGATTAACCGTGCTGCTTAAAGTAGTAGCCACTGGGGTTACACTGGGTAGTGGTGGCAATGGTGGCATATTTGCTCCTTCCCTATTTGCAGGTTCCTATTTGGGCTTTTTTGTAGCCAAATCAATCCATTTATTAGGCATTTCCGATTCGCTTCCAGTAGCTAATTTAACGATTGTGGGCATGGCTGGAATTTTAAGCGGACTCTTTCATGCGCCTCTAACTGCTATATTCCTAATTGCAGAAATAACAGGTGGTTACGATTTAATGATGCCTTTAATGATTGTTTCCTCCATCAGTTATGCCGTTTCTAAACAATTTGAAAAACATTCTATGGATGTGAAAGCGCTAGCCGATAAAGGTGAAGTATTTACCAGTGACAAAGACAAAAATATTCTGCAAAGCATTGACTTTCTTACATTGGTGGATACCGACGTTAAAACAATTTCTTTAGAAAAAACATTAGAACCGTTGGTTGATTATTTATCGACTTCGAATCAAGCTATTATTCCCGTTTTAGATGACAAGCAAAAGTTATTAGGCATCGTTGATTTTGAAAACATTAGACCCATAATATTCAATTCGTTTCGCATCAAATTTACCGAAGTACAAGAAGTGTTGTCGCAGCCCACTGAAGTCATCAACCACGACGATGGTATGGAAACTATTATGGATAAATTTGAAACTTCCAATCAACTCATTTTACCAGTTACTAAAAACGGAAAATTCTACGGATTGATAACCAAAGTAGACATTCTAGAAGCCTACAGAGAAAAGCTGAAAGAAATGATTATTGAATAAAGTTTTGATTTTCAAATAAATTGGTTATTTTTAAAAACTAATTTATTTGATATGAAACATATAGTATCCTTATTTTTAATTACCCTGTCGATAAGTTTTGGGTATTCTCAAGAAACTTCAGACAAAGACAACGAAGTCACACTAGACCAGAAAAAACTATTGGCTGAGTTATCGGACAAAGCGTGTAAGTGTATCGATTCTATTGAAACCGCAAATAAATATAGAGACAGTATTTCATCTGAAATTAGTGCTTGTCTAAAAGAATACGTTGGCGCATATCAAATGGGGATTAAAATTGCTTCCATTAAAGATTTAGAAAAAACGGCTAAAGTTGGTGAAGATGGAAAAAAACAGATTGACATCACCATCAATATGAATGAAGATTCTAAAGAATTTAAAGAATACTATTATGATATGGAACGGTATTTAGTTAAGAATTGCCCTGCCATTAAAAATAAAATTGCCGCAAACGATAAGATTGGTGAGAAATCGATTTCTAGAAATAGTGAGGCTATCAAATATTACAATTTAGGCTTAGATGAAACCAAAAAAGAAAATTTTGAAAAAGCCATTGAATATTATAAAAAAGCCTTAGTCTTTGACCCTAATTTTGCTTTTGCCTATGACAATATTGGCATCAATTACAGACGATTGAACAAGTTTGATGAAGCCATTGAAGCCTATGAAAAATCGCTAGAAATTGACCCTACTGGAATCATGCCATTGCAAAATTTAGGCATCGCTTACATCTATAAAAAAGAATATAAAAAAGGTGTAAAGGCCTACGAACGATTGGCAAAAGTAGATCCTAACAATCCCGAAGTTTTTTATGGAATTGGAAATATTTATACCCAATACCTATTTGAATATGAAAAAGCTTTAGAAAATTTATGTCAAGCCTATAACCTGTATGTTGAACAAAAATCACCCTATCGAACTGACGCTGAAACCTTGATTCAAATTGTGTACAGAGAAATGAAAAAACAAGGCAAAGAAGCCTTATTTGAATCAATTTTAGCCAAATATCATATTTCCAGTAAATAAAAAAAATCCCTTTCCAATCGAAAGGGATTTTTAATTTTAATACCTCAGAGATTTTAATTTCAATTTAAAAAAAATTACTTCGTTTTCTCTCCAACAAAATAATCACTCGTACTTTTAAACAACACATTAAATGTTGTTAAACTTCCATAACATCTCGTAATGTATTGTTGCAGTTCTACTTTTTCCGAATTGTCTAAATTACTCGAATTAATTTTTTGTTCCATTACACGAAGCCTGTCTCTAACCATGATAATTTTATTGAAAAAAACATCAATCGGCACTTCTTTATTTTGGGTTGGCGTTCCTGGTTCCATAACCAATTTTCCGCCTTTCCATTTATCGGCAATGGGTACCACTTGAGAAACGTCTGACCAGCGTTGTAATATATTTTTCAACGTGCGTTCTACTTCATAAAAACTTACCGAATCAACTTCGCCATCAATGGCATCAATCACTTCAAAAGTACTGTCAACGTCTATCGTTTCCAATCCGCTTTCTATAAAAGTAACCCAATAATGCTTCGAGGTTACATTGGTTACTACGCCAAGTCCCAGTTCAGGGTGCTTAATGCGTGAACCTATTCCTAAAATATTCATAGTGTAATGATTTTTTAATTTGCCCAAATATAAAAATCTTTAACAAATTCTTCTCAACTGACTAAGTGAATTTTGACCTTAAAATTGTACTTTTGCGTTTTCACTCCAACTATGTTAGAAAACGATACTACTATTGAAGTTATTGGCGCTCGTGTTCACAACTTAAAGAACATCGATATTACCATTCCGAGAGAACAATTGGTGGTGATTACTGGGCTTTCGGGTTCGGGAAAATCATCGTTAGCTTTTGATACGATTTATGCCGAAGGACAACGTCGTTACATCGAAACGTTTTCGGCATATGCACGTCAATTTTTAGGCGGATTGGAACGTCCTGATGTGGATAAAATTGACGGACTTTCACCTGTAATCGCTATCGAACAAAAAACAACCAGCAAATCGCCACGATCAACGGTTGGAACGATCACCGAAATATACGATTTTTTGCGTTTGCTCTATGCGCGTGCTGGAGAAGCCTTCAGCTATAACACCGGAGAGAAAATGGTTTCCTATTCGGATGAGCAAATTAAAAATTTAATTAAAGAGAATTTCCTCGGAAAACGCATTAACATTTTAGCACCCATTATTCGCGCCAGAAAGGGACATTATGCCGAGTTATTCCAACAAATAGCCAAACAAGGGTTTGTAAAAGTGCGTGTCAATGGCAAAATTGTTGACATCACTACTGGAATGAAACTCGACCGTTACAAAACACACGATATCGAAATTGTAATTGACCGATTGCAAGTTGAAGATAATGACGATACCGACAAACGTTTGTCGGAAAGTATCAAAACTGCGATGTATCACGGTGAAGATGTAATGATGGTTATTGAGCACGAAAGTGACGACGTGCGGTTTTTTAGTCGAACCTTGATGTGCCCAACCACAGGTATTTCGTATCAAAATCCGGAGCCGAATTTATTTTCGTTCAATTCGCCTAAAGGAGCTTGCGAACATTGTAATGGCTTGGGAATTGTAAACGAAATCAACCTCAAAAAAATCATTCCGAATCCGAAATTGTCCATCAATAAAGGCGGATTTGCGCCGCTTGGCGAATACAAAAGTTCGTGGATGTTCAAGCAATTGGAAATTATCGGTGAAAAATACAATTTCAAATTGACCGATGCCATCGAAACGATTTCTGACGAGGCAATGGACATGATTTTGAATGGCGGTAACGAAAAATTCTCCGTGGTTTCAAAAGCCGCCGGAGTGACTAAAGAGTATAAAATCGATTTTGAAGGGATTGCCAAATTTATTAAAAATCAGCACGATGACAGTAATTCGACTTCTATAAAACGTTGGGCAAAAGACTTTATGGACGAAATTAATTGTCCGGTTTGTGATGGTTCGCGTTTGAAAAAAGAATCGCTTTTCTTTAAAATAAACGATAAAAACATTGCTGAATTATCGGCTATGGACATTTCAGAATTGACGGCATGGTTCAAAGCTTTACCCGAAGTGTTGTCTGAAAAACAAAAAACAATCGCCACCGAAATTCTCAAAGAAATCAACGATCGCTTGCAATTTTTGATGGATGTTGGACTGAATTATTTGTCGTTAAGTCGAAGTTCTAAATCACTTTCGGGTGGTGAAGCACAACGTATTCGCTTGGCAACACAAATCGGTTCGCAATTGGTTGGCGTGCTTTATATTTTAGACGAACCGAGTATCGGATTGCACCAACGCGATAACGAACGATTGATCAATTCGTTGAAAAATCTTCGAGACATTGGTAATTCGGTTTTGGTAGTCGAACACGACAAAGACATGATTGAATGTGCTGATTACGTGATTGACATCGGACCCAAAGCTGGAAAATTTGGTGGGAATATCATCAGTAAAGGAACGCCAGCAGAATTACTAAAAGAACATACGCTAACCGCGCAATATTTGAACGGCGAATTGCAAATTGAAGTGCCTAAAAAGCGCCGTGAAGGCAATGGAAAATCGATAAAACTTTCGGGAGCTAGTGGTAATAATTTAAAAAATGTAACCGTGGAATTTCCATTAGGAAAACTGATTTGCGTGACTGGAGTTTCAGGAAGTGGCAAGTCAACGTTGATTAATGAAACGCTCTACCCTATTTTGAATGCCCATATTTTTAATGGTGTCAAAAAACCACAACCGTATAAAAAAATTGAAGGTTTAGAACATATTGACAAAGTAATTGACATTGATCAAAGTCCGATTGGTAGAACACCACGTTCCAACCCAGCGACGTATACCGATGTGTTTTCTGAAGTTAGAAGTTTGTTTACCCTAACACCCGAAGCGATGATTCGTGGCTATAAAGCTGGACGTTTCAGTTTTAATGTCGCTGGCGGACGCTGCGAAACCTGTGAAGGATCGGGAGTTCGAACCATCGAAATGAGTTTCTTACCCGATGTGTATGTCGAATGCGAAACCTGTCAAGGCAAGCGTTTTAATAGAGAAACTTTGGAAATTCGATACAAAGGAAAGTCCATTTCGGATGTGTTGAACATGACGGTAGATGAAGCCGTTGAGTTCTTTGAAAACATACCCAAAATATACCGAAAAGTAAAAACCATTCAAGATGTTGGATTGGGATACATTACCCTAGGACAACAAAGCACCACGCTTTCGGGTGGTGAAGCGCAACGCATTAAATTGGCTACGGAATTGTCTAAAAAAGATACCGGAAATACCTTTTACATCATGGACGAACCCACTACAGGTTTGCACTTTGAAGACATTCGGGTATTAATGGACGTGATTCAAAAATTGGTGGATAAAGGCAACTCGGTGTTGATTATCGAGCACAATTTAGATGTAATTAAACTAGCCGATTACATTATAGATGTTGGTTTGGAAGGCGGAAAAGGCGGTGGCGAAATTTTGTGCACCGGAACACCCGAAGAAATCGTTAAGAATAAGAAAAGTTATACCGCACATTTTTTGAAAAAAGAATTGACTCAAAAATAATAGCGAAATGAATTCTATTGAAATAACTACCGAGCGATTGATTTTAAAAAGCATCACGCCTGCTATCATTCATGAACTATTTCATAGCAAAACCAAAGAAGAAATTGTTACCTATTTCGGTTTTGATGAAGCGGGTTTTGAACATGCTAAAACGATGCACGAAAAAGGTATGGAAACCCACCGAATATCCATGTTCTATTTTTTGTTGATTGATAAGCAGAGTAACTTACCTATTGGTGAGTGTGGTTTTCACACGTGGAATGCTTCCCACAATCGAGCAGAAGTATTCTATAACATGAAAAACGAAGCTTTCAAACAAAAAGGGTTGATGACCGAAGCATTAAATGAAGTATTATGGTATGGATTTACCCAATTAAACTTGCATCGTGTAGAAGCTTTAATAGCTGCCGAAAACCAAGCTTCTTTAAAATTATTACAACGGTATGGCTTTAGTTATGAAGGCACCGTGCGCGAAGATTATGTCGTAGATGGCAAAAATGAAGATTCGGAATGCTATTCGTTGTTGAAATGGGAGTGGGAAAAACGGAGTTAAAACAGCATCCTTATTTATAAAAATTTACCTTAAAACTTCAGATGTAAAAAAAAGAAGTAATTTAGCAGGCTTTTTTAGCCCAGATAGAGCCGACATCCTTTTGTAAGGATTGGCCAAAGCTTTAGCGGAGGCATATCCTTATAAAAGATAAAGGCGAAAGCTGGATCAGCTTCAAATAAAAATAAAAAATACGATTATGGCATTTAACGATTACGAAAACGAAGACCACAGAATACAGGATAAATTAAAGCAAAAAACGTGGAACGAGATTAGAACCAACGACTCATGGGCGATTTTTAAAATCATGTCGGAGTTTGTAAATGGATACGAATCGATGGCTCGTATTGGGCCTTGTGTATCGATTTTTGGCTCAGCTCGAACCAAACCAGACGATAAATATTACGAATTGGCTGAACGAACCGCTTACAAAATCAGTAAAGCAGGTTATGGTGTGATTACAGGCGGTGGCCCAGGAATTATGGAAGCTGGTAATAAAGGAGCGCACCGAGGCGAAGGAACTTCGGTTGGATTGAATATTGAATTGCCGTTTGAACAACACTACAATCCGTATATTGATAAAGACAAAAACTTGAACTTTGACTACTTTTTTGTGCGCAAAGTGATGTTTGTAAAATACTCGCAAGGCTTTGTGGTGATGCCGGGTGGTTTTGGGACTTTAGACGAAATGTTTGAAGCCGTAACCTTGATTCAAACTAAGAAAATTGGGAAATTTCCAATTATTTTGGTCGGAACCGAATACTGGTCTGGTCTTTTAGATTGGATTAAAAATGTGATGATTGACAAGCAAAAAAATGCCAATCCAGAAGACATGAACTTGATTCAATTGGTCGACACCGAAGATGAAGTGGTGGAAGCGTTGGATAACTTCTATAAAAAATACAATTTAAGTCCGAATTTTTAAGCTCTCAGCCTTCAGCAGTTAGCTTTTAAATCGATAAAGATAAGCTAACTGCTAATGGCTAACCGCTAATTGCTTTGCTATGTTTTTTAACTCGTTTCATTTTGCCATTTTTATGCCTATAGTTTTTATGCTGTATTGGTTTGTGGGGCATAAATCGAAAATCAATCAGAATTATATTTTGATTTTGGCGAGTTATTATTTCTATTCGTGTTGGGATTGGAGGTTCTTGTTTTTATTGGTTTTTTCAACGCTATTGGATTATGTCTCGGCTATGAAAATTGAAAAAAGTCAGACTTCTTCCGAACGAAAAATGTGGTTGTGGACGTGTGTTTCCATCAATTTAGGATTTCTTGGGGTATTCAAATATTACAACTTTTTTGCCCAATCATTTGCCGAAATGATACATTTGTTTGGGTTTACTGCCAGTCCGATTTTATTGAAATTAATACTTCCGGTCGGGATTTCGTTTTACACCTTTCACGGCCTTTCTTACATCATTGACATTTACTACAAACGCATCAAATCGGAAAAAAACTTTGTAGATTATTCGCTATTTGTGAGTTATTTTCCGCTGTTAGTAGCTGGTCCGATTGAACGTGCGACACACTTATTACCCCAAATTAAAGTCCGAAGAAAATTCAATTTCAATAAAGCGCAAGAAGGTATTTATCAAATCGTTTGGGGATTAGTGAAAAAAGTGGTGATAGCCGATTCGTGTTCGGTTTATGCCAACGAAATTTTCAATCATTATACTACGGCAAATTCCTTGTCCTTGATTTTGGGTGCGGTATATTTTGCCTTTCAGATTTATGGCGACTTTTCGGGCTATTCGGATATTGCTTTGGGAACTTCGAAACTATTCGGAATTGATTTGTTGAAGAACTTCAATTATCCTTATTTTTCAAGAGATATCGCCGAATTTTGGCGCAAATGGCACATTTCGCTTTCGTCGTGGTTTCGTGATTATTTATACATTCCGTTGGGCGGAAGCAAAGGCAATAAATGGTTTCAGGTACGCAATACGTTCATCATCTTTTTAGTCAGTGGTTTTTGGCATGGCGCCAATTGGACCTATGTGGCTTGGGGATTGATTAATGCGATTTACTTTTTACCCTTACTCCTACTGAACCGAAACCGGAAAAATGTTGATGATTTTACGTTAGGACTTAATTTTGAATCCGTTAAAACCCTTTTCAATATACTAGTAACGTTTTCAATTACCTGTGTGGCTTGGATTTTCTTTAGAGCTAAAACCATTACCGATGCCGTTTTATACCTTAAAAGAATGTTCACGAACTTGCATTTTAACGAAGAATATTTTAGAATTGAACGCTACAGCCACAACTTAATCCCATTAGTGCTTATTTTCGTACTTGTAGAATGGAACAACCGTCATAAACTAGAGCCTATTTCGGGAAAATACAGTTGGTTGAAATTGAGTTTGTGCATAGCAGCCATTTTAGCTTTGGGTGTTTTTTCAGATTATAAAGAATTTATTTATTTTCAATTCTAATGAAGCAATTTCTCATATTCTTAACAAAAGGTTTAGCCATCATCATTCTTACGATGGTTCTGCTTGATGTGCTATATACTGCCATCTATATGCAATCGGATTCGAGAAGTAAAATAGATTATTTATACCATTCCAAAAATAAAAGTTATGATGTCGTTTTTTTAGGTTCGTCACGCGTTAACAATCATTTTGTACCTAAAATATTCAACGATCAAGGATATACTACGTTCAATTTTGGCATCACACGTTCGCGTTTAGAAGAATCGGCTTTAATGTTGCAAATGATGGTTGAACGCCATTACAAAATCAAGAATTTAATTCTTCAAGTCGATTTGAACATCAATAGCAACGATCATTCGGAAGCGATTCGTTCGCTCTTTATGCCCTATTTACATTCGTCTAAAACCATTCGTGATTTTTACAGAACCATTCCCGAATACAACCAATTGCTGTACATTCCATTTTACCGATACATGCATTATGATGCCCGAATTGGATTCAGAGAAATGTATTATTCAGCCGTTCATAAAAAAACCAATGCTTTAGATAACGATGGTTTTTATCCGTTATTAACGGACCAAAGACCAATGGTAGCAGCCGATTTATCAAAATATTATCCGAAACGAAACAAAGGATATGAAGAAATAAAAGCCATTTGCAAAAAGAACCACATCAACTTGATTGCGATGACCACTCCAATGTGTATGGAGACCATTAACCGAGATTATTTCAATCACTTACACGAAATTTATCCAGAAATTCGTAGATTTGAAAATGCCGTAACCGAGGATAAGTATTTTTCAACGTGCGGACACATGAATAAAGACGGTGCAATAGAATTCACTAAAATAGTTTTCAAAGCATTATTCAAACCCAAAATAGCCCAGTGAAAAAGATAACCTACTTACTTTTCTTATGCTCCATTATGGCATTTTCACAACACCATTCCACATTGGTGGTGGAAGTGAACCACGAAAAGAAAGTACTGAATGTCTATCAAGAACTAACCTATTTCAATCAAAGTAACGATACCTTATCGAGCATTGTTTTAAACGATTGGAACAATGCGTATTCTGATAAAAATACCGCTTTAGGTGCCCGATTTTCGGATGAATATGTGCGTAGTTTTCATTTGGCTTCCGAAAAAGAACGCGGCAATACCAATACCATCACCATTATTGACGAATCCAAATCACTATTATCGTGGAACCGACCTGAAGATTTTTCAGATTTAGTAGAATTTCAATTAAAAAACAAATTGCTTCCGGGAGAAAAAGCGACATTTGTGTTGTCGTATTTTGTTAAAATTCCGGATGATAAATTCACGAAATACGGGTACAATTCACAAGATGGTATTGCTTTAAAAGATTGGTTTCTGACACCGTCGATTTATAAAAATAATCAATTTATTACATACAACAATCTCAACATTGACGATGCGCCTAACGCTTTAACCGATGTTGATTTAAAAATCACCACTCCTAAAGATAGTCAAGTCATTTGCGATTTGCCTTTGATATCTGTAGACAATAATACCTATACTTTTTCGGGCAAGAATCAATTGGTTGTTAACTTATATATCGATCCCACAAAATCGTTTTTAAGTTTTAAAAATAATCATTTGGACGTTACTTCTAATTTGGAAGACAAACGTGTAAACGACATTAACAAAGCCATTATCGTTGATAAAGTAATCAATTATGTTGCTGATAATTTAGGAAATTACCCAAAGCCAAAAATCATCGTTTCACAATTGGATTATGAACAAAATCCGTTTTATGGATTGAATCAATTGCCGTCGTTTATCAGTCCGTTTCCCGATGATTTTATCTACGAATTAAAGTTTTTAAAGACGTATTTGAACAATTATTTAAAGACTACTTTACAATTAGATCCGCGAAAAGACAATTGGATTTACGATGCTATTCAAATCTATTATATGATGAAATATATAGATGAATATTATCCTGAGGCCAAGATGATGGGAAGTATTGGCAAGTTGCGATTGCTTAGAGGTTACCATTTGGTTTCGTTAGATTTTAATGAACAATACAGCTATTTCTATATGTTGATGGCGCGTAAAAATTTAGACCAACCGCTTGGTGACCCAAAAAATACGTTGATAAAATTCAATGAAAAAATTGCTTCAAAATATAGAGCCGGATTGAGTTTTAGGTATTTATCCGATTATATTGGAGAAGAAAATTTGAAGAAAAGTATTCGTGAATTTGTACTATATGCTTCTAAAAGCCAGACCGATGTTCATCAATTTGAATCTATAGTTGAACGCAATTCGCCCAAAAAAACCGATTGGTTCTTCAGTACCATCATCAATTCGAGAAAAATTGTCGATTATAAGTTTGATGACGTCACTAAAACCAAAGACAGTGTTTCATTCCGTTTGAAAAATAAAACTGGAGTTGATGTTCCGATTCCTGTTTATGGTATCAAGAAAAAAGAAGTAGTTTTTAAAGAATGGATTGATGCGGTAAAAGCAGACAGCATCTATACTTTTAAACGAAATGGTGCTGATAAAATTGTCATTAATTACAAAAATATTGTACCCGAATACAACCAAAGAAACAACTGGAAGTCGTTGAAATCATTTCGATTGAGTAATAAGCCCATCAAGTTCAATTTCATGAAAGATTTGGAAGATCCGAATTACAATCAAATTTTGTATGTGCCCACTTTGGAATACAATTTTTATGACGGATTCATTCCAGGCATGCGTTTTCACAACAAAACCATATTGGATAAACCGTTTAATTTTGATGTAACGCCTTCGTATTCTACCAAAACGAGTTCGCTTTCGGGACGCTTTTCAACGTCAGTGAATCAATTCAATCGCGATAGCAACATGTTTAACATTCGGTATGGATTGAGCGGCGAAAACTACCATTATGCACCCGATGCGTATTACAAAAAAATCAATCCGTATGTGCTGTTCAGATTCAGAGAAGACGATTTTAGAGACAATCACTACAAGAGTTTGTTGTTCCGTCAAGTGTATGTCAATCGAGAAGCAAGTGAATTTGTAAAAAGTACTCAAGACGGAAACTATTCCATTTTCAATGCGCGTTACAACAATTCAAGAACCGAAATTACGAAGCATTTTGGCTATGCAACCGATTTACAATTGGCTTCCAAATTCGGAAAAGCGTCTACAAGCATTAGTTTTAGAAGACTTTTTGACGACAATAGACAAATTAATTTACGTTTGTATGGTGGTCTGTTTTTATACAATAAAACCGAAACTACCTATTTCAATTTTGCTTTAGATCGTCCCACTGATTATTTATTTGACTACAACTATTTAGGCCGCTCTGAAAGTACCGGAATTTTCAGTCAGCAGTACATTCAAGCGGAAGGCGGATTCAAATCGAAATTGATTAATCCGTATGCCAATCAATGGTTAACGACTGCCAATGGTAGTTTTAATGTTTGGAATTGGATTGAAATCTACGGTGATTTAGGCTTCTTGAAAAACAAACACGAAGACGCTCGATTTGTATACGATAGCGGTATTCGTTTGAATTTAGTTACCGATTATTTTGAGTTGTATTTTCCAGTGTATTCTAATAATGGTTGGGAAGTTTCACAACCAAAATATGCTGAAAAAATTCGTTTTATTGTAGCGTTTTCTCCACAATCGTTGATTGGTTTGTTTACCAGAAAATGGTTTTAATTCTTATTAAAATACTAGTTTTATTGAATATTTAATTTGTATTATCCATTTTTTATAAACAAATTACATTCAAACCTTAAAATACAGAGTAATAATTGCTAATTATTAAATTATATTTTTTTCACAGAATTATAATTATTAGCGCTTTTTCATTAAATTTGTTTCATTAAGAAATTCCATAATCATTATGACCGAAACACAAACCAAAGTCGAAATTACTTTTGAAGATTTTAAAGCCGAAGTTTTAAACGATTATAAAATTGCTACCATAAGCCGTGAATGTAGTTTATTAGGAAGACGCGAAGTGCTTACTGGTAAAGCCAAATTCGGAATTTTTGGTGACGGAAAAGAAGTGCCGCAATTGGCATTGGCCAAAGCGTTTAAGAATGGAGATTTTCGTTCAGGATATTACCGCGATCAAACCTTTATGATGGCTATTGGCGCTATGACTATTGAGCAATTCTTTGCCGGATTGTATGGTCATACTGATATTAATTTTGATCCAATGAGTGCAGGTCGACAAATGGGCGGCCACTTTGCTACCCATTCGCTTGACGAAAATGGCAATTGGAACAACTTAACCCAACAAAAAAATTCAAGTGCTGATATTTCACCAACGGCTGGGCAAATGCCACGTTTGTTAGGGTTGGCACAAGCCTCTAAAATATATAGAAACGTTGCTGGAATCGACCAAACCAATTTTTCAGAGAATGGAAACGAGATAGCATGGGGAACTATTGGAAATGCGTCTACCTCTGAAGGGTTGTTTTTTGAAACCATCAATGCGGCAGGTGTTTTACAAGTGCCGATGGTGATGAGTGTTTGGGATGATGAATACGGAATTTCGGTGCATGCACGATACCAAACAACTAAAGAAAATATTTCTGAAATTCTAAAAGGATTTCAACGTGATGAGAAAGGAAATGGCTATGAAATTCTAGCCGTTAAAGGCTGGGATTATCCAGCTTTAGTGTCAACGTATGAAAAAGCAGCGGCTATTGCTCGTGAAGAACACGTTCCGGTTTTAATTCATGTACAAGAATTGACGCAACCTCAAGGACATTCAACTTCTGGAAGTCATGAGCGCTATAAAAATGCCGAGCGACTGGCATGGGAAGCCGAATTTGATTGTTTGGCACAAATGCGTTTGTGGTTGATTGAAAATAATTTGGCTACAGCAGAAGAATTAGACGACTTAGACAACCAAGCTAAGAAAGATGTTCTTGAAGGAAAAAAAGCCGCATGGATCGCTTTTGTAACGCCAATGAAAGACGAGCAAAAAGAATTGGTCGCTTTGTTAAATTCAGTGGCATCATCGAGTGAAAACAAGATTTTCATTGAAAAAATTGCTAACGATTTAGCGGCTATCAAAGAACCAATTCGCAAAGATATTTTGACTACAGCTCGTAAAGTATTGCGAATGGTTATCAACGAAACAGGAAAGTCGGAACTTGCAACTTGGATTACCAATTATACGGCTAAAATCCAACCCAAATTCAGTTCGCATTTATTCTCCGAATCAGCTAAAAGTGTATTGACTTCTGCGGAAGTTTTACCTACTTATGATGCTTCAGCAGAAGACGTAGATGCGCGCTTGGTATTGCGAGATAACTTTGATGCCATCTTTACTAAATATCCTGAAACGTTGATTTTTGGAGAAGATTCGGGTAATATTGGAGACGTAAATCAAGGTTTGGAAGGTATGCAAGAGAAATATGGTGAATTGCGTGTGGCCGATGTTGGAATTCGTGAAGCAACTATTCTAGGGCAAGGAATTGGAATGGCGATGAGAGGATTGCGTCCGATTGCTGAGATACAGTATTTAGATTATTTGTTATATGCTATTCAAATCATGAGTGACGATTTGGCCACTTTACAATATAGAACCGCTGGAAGACAAAAAGCACCGTTGATTATTAGAACTCGCGGACACCGTTTGGAAGGTGTTTGGCATTCGGGGTCACCTATGGGAATGATTATTAATGCTATTCGGGGTATTCACGTTTTGGTTCCAAGAAATATGACTAAAGCCGCTGGATTTTACAATACTTTGTTAGAAAAAGACGAACCTGCTTTGGTAGTAGAATGTTTGAATGGTTATCGATTGAAAGAGAAAATGCCAACCAATTTAGGTGAATTTAAAACGCCAATTGGAGTTGTTGAAACCATTAAATCTGGAACCGATATTACGTTGGTTTCTTACGGTTCTACTTTGCGATTAGTAGAACAAGCAGCTAACGAATTGGAAGCTGTTGGAATCAGTGCTGAAATCATTGATATTCAATCATTATTACCATTTGATTTGAATCAAGATATTGTAAAAAGTGTTGCCAAAACCAATCGCCTTTTGGTAATTGATGAAGATGTTCCCGGTGGTGCGAGTGCTTACATTTTACAAGAGATAGTAGAAGTACAAAAAGGTTACAACTATTTGGATAGTGCGCCTCAAACCTTGGCTTCTAAACCACACCGACCTGCTTATGGCACCGATGGTGATTATTTTTCAAAACCTTCAGTTGAAGATATTTTTGAGAAAGTATATGCAATTATGCACGAAGCCAATCCAGCGAAATATAAGAGTTTGTATTAAATTTAGACATGTAATTAAAAAAGCCATACATCACAGTATGGCTGTTTTTTATACTAAAACTACTGATTATGAGTTTATATACAAACGAATAAATTATGAAAAAAATTTGCATATTACTGCTGCTGATGGTGTTTGTTTCTTGTAAGAGCAAACAGGCAGCAACTGAAAATAAGGACGTAGTGCGTTTTGAAAAAATAGATCTTAAAGAGGTAAATACGCTTAAAAAAGATAGAGCAACCGATTTAGGAAAACGATTATTGGAAACATGTAACACTTCTGTTTTTAAGGTTTTTACCAAAAATGAAGCCACTGATAAAGTGATAAAAAATGCTACCGTAGATCGAATTTCTAAAGCTTGTCATATCATTAATCAGCGTAATGGTAAATTCATTGCTATTCAACTCCTAGACGTCACACACGACATGGAAACTGATGATTTGATATTCCGATACAAAATAGAATATCAAAAAAAGTATTTTGAACGTGAATTGTATGTTACCGTCAATTCGGAAAACAAAGTAGCTGCCATATCTACCAAAGAAGTACCCAAAAAACCTATGTAAGTTTATTTCAAAATTCTAAACTCACATCTACGGTTGATAGAATGTTCTGTTTCGGTACATTTATCACCACATTTCACTAAAGGAACACTTTCACCATATCCTTTAGAGCGCAATCTTTTTCTGTCAATTCCTTTATTTACAAGATACTCTAATGTAGAAGCTGCTCTGTTATTGGATAGAATTAAGTTATACATTTCTGAAGCTCTCGAGTCGGTATGTGCACCTATTTGAATTTCCATCAAAGGGTATTTTTTCAATAAATCAACCAAAACATCTAAAATTTTGGCCGCTTGCTCTTTGATGTTCCATTTGTTTAAATCAAAATAAATATTTTCCAATTCGATGTACACATATCCATCATTTTTAGTGACTACAATATCTTCGGCATCGTCATATGATTCTACTTCCAATTCGATTGAGAATCGCGATTTTCCTTCGTCGTTGGTTGTGAATTCTACACTACTCGGAATGTAAAAATCTCGAACCGCTTCAACACGGTATTTCTTATTAGGACGCGTATTAAAGAAGTACTCTGCTTTTGAACCCGCTACCATTTGTCCAACTAATTTGTTATCTTCATCGTATAATGTTACTGTGGTTCCTGGCAGTAAGTTTTTTGAGATTTTATCGCGAACATCGCCTTCTACTAAGAAGCGTTTCTCATTTTCTTTACGTTTAAAACTGTATAAGTTATCAGATCCTTTTCTGTTTGAAGACAAAAATCCGCTATTATCTTTTTCATTCAAAACATACCCAAAATCATCCAAATTACTGTTGATAGTTTCACCCAGATTTAATGGTTTTATGTACACATCGTTGTACAATTTACTCATGAATATGTCCAATCCACCCATTCCTTCATGTCCGTCTGAAGCAAAATAAAGAGTGCCATCTTCGGTTAAAAAAGGAAATTGTTCCCTGTGAATCGTATTGATGGCATCACCTAAATTTTTGGGTGCACCATACGTTCCATCTGAGTTCACATCAACATAGTACAAATCCATTGAGCCTAAAGTTCCTGGCATATCACTAGCAAAGTAGAGTTTTTTACCATCCTTAGTTAAGCAAGGATGTTCGGTAGAATACAAATCATTTGAGAAAGGCATTTCGGTAATATTCGTCCATTCGTTATTAACCAATTCAGCTCTGAAAATTTTAACCGTAGCATATTTTTCTTCCCCAATTTGAACCCTTTTAGCATTGGTTCTACTGAAATACATAATTTTTCCATCTTGAGAAAAAGTAGCATTACTTTCGTGTGTTTTGGTATTGATTTTATCCGAAAAGGGTTTAATATTTTCAAGAAGACCATCTTTAGTAACGGTCGCTTCAAATAAATCTAAATACGGTTTTTGATTCCAATTAAAAATAGGTTTGTCGTTACTTCTCAAGGAAGCAAAAACGACTTTATCTCCAAAAAAGGACATTCCAAAATCGCCATTGGAAGTACTTTTAGTCATCAATTGAATTTCATAATCATAAGGCACAATGTTGACTAGATTTTCGATGAATTTTTTAGTGTCTACTTGGTATTTTAAGTATTCACTCATAATTGCATCTGCTTTTTCATAGTCTTTTATTCCTTTTAATGCATGAGCATATCTAAAATACGATTCTGGCTTCAAACTATCTTTATATGAAAAAAACAATTGTCCGTAATTCTTTACTGCAAAATCCATTTGTGAATTATAGTAATAGGAATCACCTAAATTTTGAAGTACTTGTTGTGATGGCTTTAGCGCTTCATACATTTTGGCAGCGTCTACATAAGAACGGTTTACAAAAAGATGATTGGCTTTTTTCAAAGATGGTTTTTGTTGCCCGAAGCAAGTCAGACTTAAAAACAAAATGAAGCTATATGTATATAAATTTCTCATGTGCTTTGTATTAGAAAAATCTTGGCGATTTGTCGTATCCATTGGTATTACTATTATTTCCAGATTTACTGATGTCAAACAATAACATTATTTCATGTGAACCTGAATTGAATCGTCCTAAATTTGATAAGGTATAATCGTATGCATAACCCACTCGTAAAGCAGGTGTTACTCTAAAATTCACTAAACCACTCATTGAATCGCCAAAACGATAACCTACACCAGCTTCAAAAACATTGTTAATTAAAACATTGGCGGTTACATCAATAGATACCGGAGCTCCTGAAACTGCTTTAGACATAAAAGCTGGCTTGAATTTTAAATTATCATTCAATGTAAAAACGTATCCACCTGTTAAAAAATAATGCACTTCTTCGGAACCTGTTCGAACAATTCCATCTTGACGTTCAAGGTGTTTAGAAGTAAGAATATTTGGAGCCGAAAAACCAACATAATAGTTCTCTCCAAAATAATACGTACCGATTCCTACATTTGGGAACGTTCTGCTTAAATTATTTGCAAATGCTTGATCAGGCAAAGGATCTGAATACACAAATCCGTTAAAATTGGTACTAAAAAAAGTAGTTCCTGCTTTAATCCCAAACGATAATTTATTTTTATCGCTTACAGGCAAAACATAAGCAAAGTCAGCGTAAACATTAGTTTCTTTTACAACATCACCAATTTGATCGTGAATGATAGACAAACCACCTTCTACTCGTTTCCCAAAAGCAGCATGACCAAAAAATGTTCCTGTTGTTGGACCTCCTACAGATCCAACCCATTGTGCTCTATATAGACCTCCAAGGTTAATTGCATCTTGATTATCGGTAGCATAAGCCGGATTTAAGACACTCATGTTATACATATATTGCGTGTATTGTGGGTCTTGTTGGGCTGAAGCAATAAAGCACATCAATAAGGTGCTTAATTGTATCAGATATTTTATATTTTTATTTTTCATAAGTACAATTTCTTTCAAATTATCTGCTTAAATAGACTCTTCCTTGCAATGGTTTTCTATTTCCATCATTGAATTCTATAATAAAAAAGTATACTCCTGTAGGAAGCAAACCGTCTCCTATAGTCAAACCTTCTGTTGATTTACCATTCCAATTAGATGAATTTATAGTTCCTTTATACAATACACTTCCATATCTGTTATAGATTTCAAGACTGTAATTTGGATACAATGTTGCTAAATTTTCAATAACAAACTCGTCATTAATTCCATCTCCATTAGGAGAAAAACCATCAGGTATTATAATGTCTGTAACAGGACAAATATCAATAGTAACCGTCACAGTTGCTGATGCTGGAGCACATGTTGATGTCACTGTGTATGTATAAACACCTGCTGTGTCAACCGCTGGATTAAATACGCCTGTACCACTAGCTAGTGCTGGTGACCAAACTCCGCCTGATTGTGGGGTTCCGCCTAAAACTGTGAACAAATCTTGTGGAGTTGCTGTATTGCAAATAGTTAAAGCATTATTAGTTCCTGCGCTTGGGGCTTGTGTGATAGTTACAGTAACTGTTGCTGTCGCATTTCCACATGGAGCTGCGCCTGTTACGGTATACGTGTAAACACCTGCTGTGTCAACTGCAGGATCAAATACGCCAGTACCACTAGCTAATGCCGGTGACCATACACCACCTGTTTGTGGAGTACCACCTAAACTGGTAAATAAATCTTGTGCTATGCCGTTACTACAAATGCTTAATGTACCGTTCGTTCCTGCATTGGGTATTGGATTAACCGTTACGGTTGCTGTTGCTGTGCCTGCTGCACATGGTGCTGTTCCTGTTACCGTATACGTGTAAACACCTGCTGTGTCAACCGCAGGATTAAATACGCCTGTACCACTAGCTAGTGCTGGTGACCAAACTCCGCCTACTTGTGGGGTTCCGCCTAAAACAGTAAATAAATCTTGACTCGGACTCGTAGCACATAATGTTAATGTTCCATTAGTTCCTGCATTGGGGGCTTGTGTGATTGTTACAGTCACCGTTGCTGTCGCATTTCCACATGGAGCTGCGCCTGTTACGGTGTAGGTATAAACACCTGCTGTGTCTACTGCAGGATCAAATACGCCGGTGCCACTAGCTAATGCCGGTGACCATACACCACCTGTTTGTGGAGTACCACCTAAGCTGGTAAATAAATCTTGTGCTATGCCATTACTACAAATGCTTAATGTACCATTAGTTCCTGCATTAGGTATTGGATTAACCGTTACGGTTGCTGTTGCTGTGCCTGCTGCACAAGGTGCTGTTCCTGTTACCGTATACGTGTAAACGCCTGCTGTGTCAACCGCAGGATTAAATACGCCTGTACCACTAGCTAATGCTGGTGACCAAACTCCTCCTGATTGTGGGGTTCCGCCTAAAACAGTAAACAAATCTTGACTCGGACTCGTAGCACATAATGTTAAAGTTCCATTAGTTCCTGCATTGGGTGCTTGTGTGATAGTTACAGTCACCGTTGCTGTCGCATTTCCACATGGAGCTGCGCCTGTTACGGTATACGTGTAAACACCTGCTGTGTCTACTGCAGGATCAAATACGCCGGTGCCACTAGCTAATGCCGGTGACCATACACCACCTGTTTGTGGAGTACCACCTAAACTGGTAAATAAATCTTGAGCTATGCCATTACTACAAATGCTTAATGTACCGTTAGTTCCTGCATTAGGTATTGGATTAACCGTTACGGTTGCTGTTGCTGTGCCTGCTGCACATGGTGCTGTTCCTGTTACCGTATACGTGTAAACACCTGCTGTGTCAACCGCAGGATTGAATACGCCTGTACCACTAGCTAGTGCTGGTGACCAAACTCCGCCTACTTGTGGGGTTCCGCCTAAAACAGTAAACAAATCTTGACTCGGACTCGTAGCACATAATGTTAATGTTCCATTAGTTCCTGCATTGGGGGCTTGTGTGATAGTTACAGTAACTGTTGCTGTCGCATTTCCACATGGAGCTGCGCCTGTTACGGTATACGTGTAAACACCTGCTGTGTCTACTGCAGGATCAAATACGCCTGTGCCACTAGCTAATGCCGGTGACCATACACCACCTGTTTGTGGAGTACCACCTAAACTGGTAAATAAATCTTGTGCTATGCCATTACTACAAATGCTTAATGTACCATTAGTTCCTGCATTGGGTATTGGATTAACCACAATAGTTAAGGTAGCATTTAATACACAAATTCCAGATGAAGGAGTGAAAGTATATGTAGTTGTAGTGGTATTATTTAATGCTGGTGACCAAGAACCCGAAATACCATTTTGTGAGATAGTTGGAAGTGGGTTCAATGTATCTCCGTAACAAATAGGGCCAACATTAGAAAAAGATGGAATTGTTGTAACATTTATTGTTACATTCATCGTAGCGGTTGTAGCACATTGTCCTGCTGTTGGGGTAAACGTATACGTTTGTGTACCTACCGTTGCCGTAGCGACTGTGGCTGGTGACCATGTTCCGTTAATGCCATTATTGGATGTCGTTGGAAGTGTACCTGGGGTAGCATTCTGACAATACGGTCCTAAAGCCGTAAAAGTTGGAACTGTTGGTGCTGTAACGGTGATACTCATCGTAGCGGTTGTAGCACATTGTCCTGCTGTTGGGGTAAACGTATAGGTTTGTGTGCCTACCGTTGCCGTAGCGACTGTGGCTGGCGACCATGTTCCATTAATACCATTATTGGATGTCGTTGGAAGTGTACCTGGGGTAGCATTCTGACAATATGGGCCTAAAGCTGTAAAAGTTGGAACTGTTGGTGCTGTAACGGTGATACTCATCGTAGCGGTTGTAGCACATTGTCCTGCTGTTGGGGTAAACGTATACGTTTGTGTACCTACCGTTGTCGTAGAGACTGTAGCTGGTGACCATGTTCCGTTAATGCCATTATTGGAT
>Ga0208884_100017_pt1 | contig 255723 bp, 202 predicted proteins | sample LakWasMet68_HOW9_2_FD_183898 | JGI IMG/M metagenome (GOLD analysis project Ga0208884, IMG submission 183898) | Freshwater sediment methanotrophic microbial communities from Lake Washington under simulated oxygen tension - Sediment Metagenome... | ecosystem: Environmental > Aquatic > Freshwater... | reverse complement strand
GTGGCAATTCCAGGAGCAACAGGCAGTACCTTATTAGTAAATCAAACTTTTGCTGATAACATCAGTACGCATTTCAGTGTGGTGATGACCAGCACCAGTACACTAGGTTGTAGTGGTACCTCACCCGATTTTACCGTACTTCAATCGGGACAAGCCGTACCAATGCCAGCAGGAAGTTCGGGATATACCATTACCAATGCGTTTTCAGACAATCAAACCATTACGGTTACTGTGGATGGTTACGGAACGTACTTGTACAGTTTAGACGACGGACCACGACAAGCCAGCAATGTGTTTGAGAACGTTCCATTAGGAGCGCATTATGTTACGGTTTGGGATAGCGAAGGTGGTGTAGCCACTAGTTGTGATCCACTGATTTTAACAGGAGTTCACATTATTGATTATCCGCATTATTTTACACCAAATGGCGATGGAATAAACGATACGTGGAATATTGTAGGATTGAGTACACAAATAAACGCAAAAATTTATATATTTGACCGCCAAGGAAAATTAATCAAACAAATCAGTCCGCAAAGCCAAGGTTGGGACGGAACTTATAATGGAAACCTAATGCCAGCAACAGATTACTGGTTTACCGTAGATTATAAAGAAGCAGATGCAATAAAACAATTTAAAGCCCATTTCTCATTAAAACGATAATAACAATGAAGTTTAGACATTTTTTTCTAGCGTTAGTAGTATTAATTACGACAAAATCTTTTTCACAAGAAATATTACCAGTATATTCGGATTATTTGTCCGATAATTATTTCTTATTGCATCCATCTATGGCAGGAGCTGCAAATTGTTCCAAATTGCGTCTTACCGCAAGACAACAATGGTTTGGTCAAACGGATGCACCAGCATTACAAACGGTGAGTTTCAATGGAAGCGTGTCAGAAAAAGACGGTATGGGTGTGATTTTGTTAAATGATAAAAACGGATATCACTCACAAAAGGGATTCAGAGTTGCTTATGCACACCACATTATGTTTTCTAGAGATAATGTAGATTTGAACCAATTGTCTTTTGGTATGAATGTAGGATTTGCTCAAAGTATATTGGATGAAACTGATTTCATGACGAACAATCCAAGTTATGATCCAATTATTGATGGAACGGTTGTTCAAAAAGCATCGTATTTCAATATGGATATTGGAGCATCTTATAACTTTTTAGATTTTTATGCGCATTTTACGGTAAAAAATGTATTGGCCAGTTCAAGAAATTTATATACCGCATATGAACCAGTTAACTTGAAAAGATTGGTTTATAATATGGGATATACTTTTGGTGATTCGGAAGGAATTTTGTTTGAACCTTCTATGATGTTTCAACATGTTTTTCAAACTAAAGAATCTACAGTAGATTTAAACTTGAAAGCTTATAAAACACTTGATTTTGGTAAGCTTTGGGGTGGATTATCTTACAGAAGAAGTCTAGATGGTGCAGAATATGTGGAAGGAAATGCTATTTCAACACAGAAGTTACAATATTTCACACCTATTTTAGGAGTTAATTATAAGAATTATATGTTTGCGTATACGTACTCACATTTGATGGGTAATGTTAAGTTTGATAATGGAGGTTTCCATCAAATTACTTTGGGGATTAACTTGTTTTGTAAACCTGAAAAATACCACTGTAATTGTCCTGCAGTTAATTAATAATACAATCCCGATACTAATCGGGATTCTTTTTTTAGAATAGTTATGATAATAAAATCGGTAAATGGCAAGACGCCAAAGATTCCAGAAGATTGTTATGTTGCTGAAAATGCAACCATTGTAGGAGATGTTGAATTTGGCGAGAATTGCAGTGTGTGGTTTAATGCCGTAGTTAGAGGTGACGTGCATTATATTAAAATAGGGAATAAAGTTAATATTCAAGACGGTGCTATTATTCATGCTACTTATCAAAAACATCCAACGAATATTGGAAATAATGTTTCTATTGGCCACAATGCCATTGTTCATGGTTGTACACTTCATGATAATGTGCTGATTGGAATGGGCGCTATTGTGATGGATAATTGTGTGGTGGAAAGCAATTCAATTGTAGCCGCTGGTTCGGTGGTTACGCAGAATACCGTTGTACCTTCTGGAACGATTTATGCTGGAATACCTGCTAAGAAAGTGAAAGATATTGATGCTTCCGATTTTGCTGGAGAAATAGAACGTATTTCTAACAATTATGTGATGTATTCGGGTTGGTTTAAAGAAGAGAAGTAGTGTTGGGCTACTAATTTTTATCCAATAGATTACTAAATAGCCCTGATGGGAGCGGCATCCCGATGCTTCGGGATATAGCGTACAGCAGGAATAAGGATGACAACAATTACTACTGATTCGCTTCTAAATACTCAGAATACTTCTTCCATGAATTAAGACCTTTGGGTCTATTAATACAATACAAAATACCCCAGAGACAATCAGAAATTTGAGGATATTGTGCAGTTGAAGGTATTGTATTTTGGTGTTGGCTTTCCACAAAAGAAGTAAAAAGAAAATTAAGATAATGAGACTTACGTAAAAGTAAATGTCCATATACCCTACATCGAAAGTTTCTACTAAAAGATAGACTGGCAAAACGGTCAAAACCGTGAGAAGTGTGATGGTCTTTTTTGCAAATACTTCACCATATTTTACAGGAATTGTTTGATATCCGTTGGCAATATCGCCTTTAATATTCTCTAAATCTTTAATTATTTCTCGAATTAAAAGAAGTAAACATAAGAAAGAGGCATGCGCAAATATTTGTGGATACAGGTTTTTGTAGTATAAAAGTATGGCAAAGAAAGGTAATACGGCAAGCAATGAAGCGGTCAGATTGCCTATGATTGGGTATTTTTTTAATTTGTGGGAATAAAACCAAATTAGAAAAATGTATACCGAAAAATACAATACGGCTCTAAACGATAGCAAAAGCGCTAATAAAACGACTACAAAATTTATAGTAAAATATACTTGAAGCTTGGTTCGTTGGCTAACTAATCGGTCGATTTTAGATTTGTTTGGACGATTGATTAAGTCTTTTTTGCTGTCGTAAAAATTATTGATAATATAACCAGAAGCAATGGTTAAACTTGAAGCGACAACAATAATGAAAAGATTAAAATCGAGTATAACCGTAAGTGCTCTTTTTTCATGAGCCATTATGAAAATTGCCGATAAATACTGTGCTAAGGCAATTATTGGGATGTTGTAGCCACGTACCACAGAAAACATACTGATGATTTTCAGAATGGTAAGTTTGGATTGTCTGCTCAACATAGTTATAAGTTAAAACTGGTATACAACTTCTAACTTATAGTCTTTCAAAGATTGTTTTGCTTTTTCTAAATCTTCCGTAAAACCAAGAATATAACCGCCGCCGCCAGAACCGCAAAGTTTTAAGTAGTAATCGTTAGTGTCAATTCCTTTTTGCCATATTCCGTGAAATTGTTCTGGAATCATAGGTTTGAAGTTGTTTAATACTACTTTTGACAGCTTTTTAGTGTTGGAAAATAACGATTTTTTATCACCACCAAGAAAGTTTTCTACACACAAATCGGTGTATTTTACAAATTGGTTTTTTAACATGGTACGGAAACCTTGATCTTTTAAGTTTTCCATAAAGATATTTACCATTGGAGCCGTTTCGCCTACAATTCCGGAGTCTAACAAAAATACGGCGCCTTTACCTTCGGTACTTTGAGATGGTATTCCAGTAGCTTCAATATTATCTTTAGAATTGATAAGAATCGGAATGCTTAAATAACTGTTTAACGGATCCAAACCAGAGCTTTTTCCGTGGAAAAAAGATTCCATTTGAGAGAAAATTGTTTTCAATTGAAGCAATTTTTCTCGGGTTAAGTTTTCTAAAACCGTGATTTTATCATGAGCATATTTGTCGTAAATAGCAGCTACCAAAGCACCACTACTTCCAACGCCATAGCCTTGTGGGATGCTTGAATCAAAATACATGCCTCGGGCAACATCCGATTTTAAAAGGACAAGATTAAAAGTTACTAATTCAGGTTGTTGGATTTGTAATTGCTCTAAATAAGTTACAAATCGTTGCAAGCTTTCGTTAGATTTAACGGCTTCTTCCGATGGATTTTCATCCACTTTTAAAGCGCCATTATAGAAGTTATAAGGAATGGATAATCCTTTAGAATCTTTGATAATTCCATATTCTCCGAAGAGTAATATTTTAGAGTAAAATAAGGGTCCTTTCATATCTCTTTTAATTGACAATTAACAATTGACTTCCAAAACCAATTTCATCACAAATATACTGACCATTTTGACAATAGCCAACTAATTCGTCTTTAATAAATTGCAAAGTTTCAACGCTAACGTTTTCGGGATACAAAACATGTACGTTTGCTCCTGCATCAAGTGTGAAACATACTGGAATTTTTGTATCACTTCTAAATTTCCATATACGGTTTATGATTTCCAAAGTATTGGGTTTCATCAAAATAAAATACGGCATTGAGGTCATCATCATGGCATGTAAAGTCAAGGCTTCACTTTCTACAATTTGAATAAATTGCTCTAAGTTGCCGTTTCCTAAAACGTTTTTTATAGCAGATAAATTGTGATGAGCTTGTAAAAAACGCTGTTCTGCAAATGGATGATTGTGCATTAAATCATGTCCAACCGTACTTGATACTTGTTTTTCGCCTTTATCAACCAATAAAATGGTGTCTTGGTAATTCTTAAAATTGGAATGCACTTTAAACGGAAATTCAACTCCAATTAAATCGGAACTGCTCTCAATTTCTGCATGATTTCCCCAAACCACAATGTTGCCTTTTATACTTCTGCAAGCGCTTCCAGATCCTAAACGCGCTAAGAAAGACGCTTTTTGATTGTAGAAATCGTCACTCATGTTTGGATTTAGTTCTTTTTCCAAACTCATAATATTCACAGCCAAAGCAGCCATTCCGGAGGCAGAAGACGCTATTCCTGAACTGTGAGGGAAGGTGTTTTGGGTGTCAATGGTGAAATGATAGTTTTTTAAATACGGGCAGTAGATTTCAATTCGTTCAAAAAACTTTTGAATTTTAGGTTTAAAATCTTCTTTGGGTTTTCCTTCAAATAATAAATCAAAAGAAAAATCAGCGTTATTTTCTTTTAGTGAAAAAGCTAATCTAGTTATGGTTTTGCATTGGTTTAATGTAAAACTAATGGAAGGATTTGCAGGAATTTGGTTGGCTTTTTTGCCCCAATATTTTACTAAAGCAATGTTACTTGGTGCGCTCCATTGAAAACTACCTTCATTGATTGTTGTGTTATTTGGATGAAAAATAAAATCTTTTTCAGTTAGCATAAACTTAATTTTAGACAAAGATACTTATTTTAGAAAAAATCAAATCATTTTGTTTACTACATTTGTAAAAAAAATAAACAAAATGCAAAAGATTTTAAGAATTGCTTTGGTCTTAATGACGTGTTTGGTGGTAGGTTATTTATCCGGAATGGTAACTCGTGAGAGTATAACCACTTGGTATCCCACTTTAGTAAAACCAGTTTTTAATCCGCCCAATTGGATATTTGCACCGGTATGGACGACCTTATATATCATGATGGGATTGGCTGGTGGTTTAGTTTGGAACAAAATGGATACTAATGAAAAAGCGGTGAAAACAGCCTTTAAATATTTCATATTTCAATTAGCGCTTAATGCAGCATGGTCGTTTATTTTCTTTTACTTGCACAATCTATTCTTGGCATTAATTGAATTAATTCTGCTATGGCTAATGATTTTTGAAGTGTACAATCAATTTAAAAAAATCGATAAAAGAGCAGGAATGTTGCTAATTCCTTACCTGCTTTGGGTAGGATTTGCAGGAGTTTTGAACTTTAGCATTTGGTGGCTAAACCGATAAAAAAATCCCGAGAAGTAAAACTCGGGATTTTTTTTTGAGGTAAATTTTAATTGTTAATTGATGACTAATTTCTTGGTCAATTTTAAATTGCTGTCTGTAGTAACTTCTAGTAAATAAACTCCTTTAGACAAATCAGATACATCAATAGTTAATTCATTAGAAGCACTGTTTTTAATTACTTTAATTGATTTCCCTAAAACATCATAAATGGTAATGTTTTGGATGCTTTCTGTAGTATGTTGTAAGCTAATTTGAACAAATGAATTGGCCGGATTTGGATACACTACAAAGTTGTCACTATTGAAAGTGGTGTTGGCAAGAGCGGCCAAAAATTCGGTATGAAAGGTATTTGTAATTACTGGCGCGTTATTGTCAAAATAGATGGAAGCTGTATTTGGGATGATATCACCGGCTGCAAATCCGGGTCTTAATTTTACTTTGAACGTAACATATCCTTTACATAAATCGGTATTTTCTAAATAACTCGGCAATTGGATGTAATTGAAATTCCAAGTAATTTTGTTATTAACACGTTCCATTATATAATTATGACTAGCACTAACCACTCGAATGCTTTGCTCGTCAATTTTAGCATCTAAAAAGTCTTCAATTCTCACGTTTATTGCATTTGCAGTTCCATTATTTTGGAATCGTATCGTATAATATAAATACTCATTTTGACTGAATTGGCTGAATTGAATTTTTTCACCATGCGATTCCATTTTGTCATTTGGATCATACGATGCCACCACAACTTGTGTGCTTGAATGAGAATTATTATTCAAATTAATATCATTTGAAGCTGCAGTAATAGTTGATGAATTGGTTAATAAAGTGCCTAATGCAACCGTTGGAGGTACATTCATAGTTACATAAATGTATCGGGTTTCATAAGGTGCTAAACCAGAAAAATTATAGGTAAATCCGTTAGTATTAGCAATGGTTCCGGTTTGAGAGATATTGCTTATGGTAACATTTGGATCTTTAGTGAACGAAAGTGTTCCTGAAGTAGCCACAATTCCCAAATTTTTATACACTAATTTATTTACATAACTAAACCCAGGTCTTGGAACTCCAACAGGTACAATGGTTACGCTAACATCGTTAAATCCTTGTGTTAATGTAATTGGGAAATACAATGTTTGTGTGCCGCTTCCAACAGGAATATTGATGTTGTCATAATTTAAAGTTCCTAAAGTATAATAAGGCGCATATTCGGTGTCAACCACATATCCAAAGTCATAAACATTAGCCGGATTTGAATCGTAAACAGTATACGTACCAAACGGAGACGAAATGTTTGTAGTGCTTCCGGTATTGTTTTGTAATGATGTAAAAGAGCCGTAAGTAAAATTAACTTCATTAGTGTCTTTAATGCCATTGCCATTTTCATCAATAAAGGCAACTAACTCAATTTTATCAGAACATTCTGGTGGTCCAGAGGCAAACGTTCCTGCTTCAATAAATACCGCCGAGTCAAAAGCCGAATCGTTTCTATCGGCAATAACCAATTTGATATGATAATTGTGATTCGGGTCAATATTTGATGAAGCCGTCATTTTAACGGTTTGACCATTAAAATTGGTCGAAGCTCCATTAGCTGCTGCTGTTGGAGGAGCTGTGTAGCTGTCAAAGAACGCTGGATTAGCCGAACCGCAAGAAGTGTTGTTTACTCCATTTCTTATAGTTACTACAGAAACTGGAGTTGTGGTGCCTGGTATCACTGCTAAATTAGTAGTAGTACCAGTATCTAAATCGGTTAAGAAGAAGGCAAAAGCATCGGTGTAATCACACTGGAATGTTCCATATTCATCTGAAGCAAATAAGAAATTAAAACTCATGTATGAATTCAAACTTGAGAAATCAAATTCCAAAACACTAGCATTGTTATAGCTGGATAATGCAGGGTCAATTCCTAATCCTTGAATATAATTAAATAATTGAGCATCTCCTGGCCAACTTGAGTTTCCATCACTTAATGTAGTAGTATTTGGACCATGCGCATTTAAGGCATTTCCGGTAGAAAGAATTAATCCAGAAGAAATAGGAAATAATGGATTGGTGTTGGTAAAATAACCAATTCCGGTCGCCATGCCATAATTGTTTCCAGAAACGGATGAAATATTTGAAACGTTTATACACGGATTGTTAATCAGTACATTAGTCACTAATTGATTAATTGAATATTGTGTAGTGTTGGTTACAATGGGTTGCGAAGTTACAAATGGTGCAAAAGTGATAACATTCGACCAAGAACTTGTTTCAGTTGCTGAACAAACTGCTCTAACATAGAAAGCATAACTAGTGCCTGTTGTTAAACCAGTTGCCTGATAGGAATTTGTAGGGGTTAAAACTCCAGTAGATGTTGTAGTAGGTGCAGGAGAACCTGATGGAACCAAATAGACTTCCCATTGTGAAACAGAACCATTTTGAACCCAACTGATGTTAGCGCTGGTTGCCGTTAGCGAATTTACAACCACATTAGTGGGAGCAAAGCAATTTGTTGAAAAAGTAGTAAATGTAGCCACAGATGACCAAAGACTAGAATCGTTTGTGCCACATATTGATTTTATATACACTTTATAGGCAGTTGAATACAATAATCCAGTGATTTGAAATGGATTTGAAGAAGTTACTGTTCCGTTGTCTGTTTGAAGAGGAGCTGGACTACTTGCTGGTAATACGAGTACTTCCCATTGTGTAGCGTTTCCATTTTCCGTCCAACTCACAGTGGCATTGGTACCTGTGATTGCTGTTACAAGTGGGCTTGTAGGTTTTGGGCAGGTTGACGGCATCAAACATTCTACATTGGCATTCCATCCTGTTTTGTTTACCGAACTGTCACTTCTAAATCTAAAAGTTAAACAACCACTTGTGTCAGATGATGTAAATGGACCAGGGATTGCTGTACCCCAGAATCCTCCTGGTAATCCTCCAGGAACACTTCCGGCAGGATTAGCACTCGCAATTTGAGGAGCAGTTATAGACGTTCCATCATAAACATATAAAGCATCCCATGATGTTTCAGTGTCAAATGTTGAAAAAGTTACGGTTACTTGTTCTCCTGGTGTTTGAGGGCAAACCGTTACAGTCGAATCGGTACCATTAAAATAGTTGGAATTCAATCCACCATTATCCAAAAATTGACCTCCACATACTGGTGTTGTTAAAGGTGGTGGTACAGTTGCAATCGATGATAACACCGCCCAAGAGCTGTACGCACCATTTCCACAAACTGACCGAACATATAAATTATAGACAACGCCAGAAGTTAGTCCTGATGCAGTATAGCTATTGGTGTTAACAAGTATTCCAGTTGCAGGTATAGTTGTAATTGAGTTTGGCTGAATAGCCACTTCCCACGAAGTGATACTTGGGTTTGAAGCCCATGAAAATGTTGCCTCTGTTTGCGTGATGTTTGAAGCTACTACTTGTGTAGGAGCAGCACACGAAGGTGTTGTGTAAACAAATGGATTTGACCAAGTACTTATATCGGTTGAAGAGCACAAAGCACGAACATATACGTTATAAACCGTGCCTTGCGTTAAATTGGATACCACAAGCGGACTTGAAGTTGCAATAATTCCTGCTGAAGTAGCAGTTGGGGTGCTTCCCGATTGTAAAACCAATACTTCCCATTGTGTGGCTGTTCCAGTTTCGATCCAGTTAACATTGATACTTGTATTGGAATTGCTTGTGGCAAGAACATTATTTGGAGAAGGACAAGTTACCGGTGTTGGAATACTACAGTTTACATTGGCTATCCAACCAAGTTGCTGAACGGAATTGTCGGAAGTAAATACAAAGGTTAAACATCCTGATGCAGAAGTTGCGGTAACAGTACCAGGACTTGTAGTTCCGGTATAATTACCAATCAATGGGGCTGTTGCATCGGCACCATCATAAATTTTTAAAAAATCAAAATTAGATTCAATGCTGAAAGAAGTAAATGTAACAGAAACAACTTCACCTGGATTGTTTGGGCACATTAAAGTTGTAATTGATTCATTGTTTTGATAGGTTCCGCTAGTGCCACCGGAGTCGGTAAAAGTAGTGCCACACTGAGAATATCCTGAAAAAATAGACGTAAAAACTACCGCCAAAAGCGATAAGAGTAATTGTTTTTTCATGTTTGGTTGATTTATAGTGTTTCAAATATACATTGATTTTTAATAACTTAAGACTTTTTTAAGTGATTTTTTTTGTAAGAAGTTTCCAAAATGTTACATGGTGTTGAATTTTAAACTACTTTATTGATAAATTAAAAAAAAATCCCAACGTTTTAGGTTGGGATTTGGTTTTTAGATTAGCTTTTATCGTTATTCGATTACTAATTTTTTGTTTTGTTTTAAGCCATTTTCTGTAGTGATTTCAACTAAATAAATGCCTTTTGATACATCAGAAACATCCACATTCATTTCATTTACAGCAGATGTTTTAACTTCTTTAATGGTTTTACCAAGCATATCAGTTATTGAAATTTTACCGATAGTTTCTCCAGTATTGCCCAATTTAATAGTTACAAAACTAGTTGCTGGATTTGGGAATAATAAGAAATTTTGACTGTTAAAATTCTCATTTGCCAGAGCAGCTACAAACAACGTATTAAAAGTATTGGTAACTATGGCAGGATTGCTATCAAAATAAATTGAAGCTGTATTTGGAATTACATCTCCAACAACAAATCCTGGACGTGCTTTAATTTTGAAAAACACATAACCCATACTTCCATTAGCATCTACTGATGATGGTGGGAGTTGAATATTTTTAAAGTCCCAAGTAAGGTTATTGTTTACTCTATCCATTATATAATTATGACTTGAACTAATCATTCTAATGCTGGTTTCATCCAATTTAGCATCTAAGATATCTTCAATTCGTACATCAATTGCATTGGCTGTTCCATTGTTTTGGAAACGAATCGTGTAATACAAATAATCATTTTGAGTAAATTGATTGATTTGAATTTTATCCCCATGTGATTCCATTTTATCATTTGGATCATATGAGTTCACTACAATTTGAGAATTGGAATACGTATTGTTTGTCAAATTGATATCATTGGCTGGAGCCGAAATCGATGCTGAATCCGTAAGTATGTCATTTAAATTTACAGTCGGACTAGCAGGAACACTCATCGTAACATAAATGGTTCTCGATTCGTTTGGTAATAAATTGGTAAAGGCATAAGTAAATCCTGTGGCAGTTGCTACTGTTCCTGTTTGCGAAATACTAGAAATAGTGGTTGGTGTTGGTTTTGTAAAAGTTAAAGTACCGTCGGTAGCCGCAAGTCCAATGTTTCGGTATACAACTTTATTAGTGTATGTTAATCCTGGTCTTGGTGGGCTTAAAGCAACAATAGAAACCGTTACATCATTATATGTTTGCGTTAGTGTTACTGGGAAATATAAAATTTGAGTACCACTTCCAACAGGTATATTTAAGTCGTTGTAATTGGTTGCGCTTAAAGTATAATAAGGTAAGTATTCAGGCTGAATAGTATAGCTAAAATCGTATGTGTTATTTGGGTTTGCATCGTATAATGAATATCTACCGAAAGGAGAATAAACACTAGTACTCACACCTGAATTATTTTGATCATAAACAAATGAACCATTAGCGAACAAACTTTCATTAGCGTCTTTAATACCATTATTATTGTCGTCAACAAAGGCTACTAGCATAATTCGGTCTAAACTAGGTGCGCATGTTACGCTAGCGTTCCAACCAGGGTTATTTACAGACGCATCGCTTTTAAATCTAAACGTTAAACATCCGCTTGGATCAGATGATGTAAATGGACCAGGAATTGTAGTTCCCCAAAATCCTCCAGAAACATTTGGTAAAGTATAGGCAGGTCCATTCGTACTTTGAATTTGAGGAGAAGCGGTAGAGTTACCATCGTACACATACAAAGCGTCCCAATTGGCTTCAGTGTTAAATGAATTGAAAGTTACTGTTACTACTTCGCTCGGATTAGTTGGACAAATGGTAATAGTTTCATCAGTATTATTATTGTAATTGGCATTAAGACCACCATTATCAACATAATTACCACCACAAACAGGTGGTGCTGTTTGAGTAGTAACAGTAGGTCCAAAAGTACAAAGGCTAATATCAGTAGCAGAGCACAATGATCTAACATAAAAGTTGTAGCATGTACCAGGTGTCAAACCTGAAAAAACAAAAGGATTACTAGTAGTTACTGTTCCAATAGAATTCGTGTTTGGAGCTGGTGATCCACAAGGTACTGCAAAAACTTCCCATGAAGTAGCAGATCCAACTTCTGTCCAACTTAATGCTAACGATGTAGATGTTACCATTGATGTTACTAAAGCAGTTGGTTTCGGACAAGTTGGTGGTGGTGCACATGTTACGTTTGCTGTCCATCCAGAAAAGTTTACGGAACCATCGCTTCTAAATCTAAAAGTTAAACAGCCATCAGCACTAGACGAAGTGAACGGTCCAGGAATTGTGGATCCCCAAAATGAACCAGGTAATCCACCAGGTACACTTCCACCAGGATTTGTACTTGCAATTTGAGGAGAAGTTATTGAACTTCCATCAAAAACATATAAACCATCAAAAGCAGTTTCTGTGTTAAATGTAGTAAAAGTAACTGTTACTATTTCACCTGGAGTTATAGGACAAATGGTGACTGTAGAGTCGGTATTGTTTGCGAAGTTTGCATTTGGTCCGCCTGGATCAGTAAAAGTACCACCACAAACAAGTGGTGCTACAAGAGTTGTAGTTGTTGGACCAAAAGTACAAACGCTAATATCAGTAGCAGAGCATAATGATCTAACATAAAAAGTATAACAAGTTGCAGGTGTTAATCCAGTAAAAACATATGGATTGCTATTTGTTATAGTTCCAACAGTAGTAGCGGTAGGAGCTGGTGATCCACAAGGTACTGCAAAAACTTCCCATGAAGTAGCAGATCCGGCTTCTGTCCAACTTAATGTTGACGATGTTGATGTTACCATTGATGTTACTAATGCAGTTGGTTTCGGACAAGTTGGAGGTGGTGCACAAGTTACATTGGCAGTCCAACCAGCAAGGTTTACAGAAGAATCACTTCTAAATCTAAAAGTCAAACAGCCATCGGCACTAGATGAAGTGAACGGACCAGGAATAGTAGTTCCCCAAAATGCTCCAGGCAAAGCTCCAGGGATATTTCCAGCAGCATTTGTACTTGATATTTGCGTAGCAGCAATTGAATTTCCATCGTAAACATACAATCCATCCCAAGTAGCTTCAGTATTAAAAGTAGTAAAAGTTACTGTTACTTTATCACCTGCTACAGAAGGACAAATAGTAACGGTTGAGTCGGTATTGTTTGCATAATTGGCCGAATCACCTCCCGGATCAGTAAAGGTACTTCCACATCCTGTAGTTGGAGTCGTTGAAGGTAATGTTGTAAATGCATAAGCCGGAGACCAAGTGCTAGTTAAAGTAGAAGAACAAATAGATCTTACATAAACATTGTAACAAGTTGCAGCGTTTAGACCACTAGATAGAAAGCTGTTGGTAGTAGCTAAAGTACCCGAATTATTAGGAGTTGGAGTCGTAGAATTACATGGTAAAACCAAAACTTCATAACCATTTACACCAGATTGAGCAGCCCAATTAATCGTAGCGCTAGTAGTAGTAATATTACCAACCGAAATGTTATTTGGAGTAGTACAATTGGTTGCAGTTCCTTGTACTATAAAAGTATATGTGGCATAATTGCTAAAAGCACCATTACACATTGTTCTTACAGTTGCTGTATAAACCCCAGGTGCTAATCCGCTTAAAGTGTATTGAGGCGTTGTTAACAAAATTGGATTTGGAGTAAAAGATTGTGGACTCACAGTAAGTTCCCAAGGACCATTTCCTTGATTTGGATCTATCCAACTTAAAACAGTTGTCGTATTGTTGGTGTTTGATGAGAATTGAACAGGCGCTAAACAATTAGGCGATGCTATACAATCTAAATAGGCTTCCCAACCCGTACTGTTACCAGTAGCATCCGAATTGAAAACAAAAGTCAAACAACTGCCCGGAGTACTTGAAGTTAAAGACATTTGTTGCGGACTTGTACTTGTAATGGTAGCTAATAATGGTGCGGTAGGATTATCGCCATCATACACATAAAGCACATCATTGCCGTCAATTGCAATGTTGTTAAAACTAACAATAAGTGTTGAATTTGGTGAATCAGGGCAAAATGTTGTTGAGTCATTTGCAGAATCACTGTAATTTCCATTGGCACCTCCATTGTCATAAAATATTTGACCGCAACCCATAGTTTGCGCATGACTCAGAAGTGTTGAGCCCCAAAAAAGTGCAAAAAAAGTTAAAAGTAATTGTTTTTTCATGTTTGTTTGATTTTTAGCAAATCAAATATACATTGATTTTTAATAACTTATATGCAAAGTATTAAAATTTTTTAACAATTGTTTCACTTATAATGAATCCGCCTGTCCAAGCATTTTGAAAATTAAACCCACCAGTAATAGCGTCTATATTCAGAATTTCTCCAGCAAAATAAAGATTTTCGTGCAGTTTGCTTTCCATCGTTTTGAAATTAATTTCTTTCAAATCAATGCCACCAGCGGTTACAAATTCTTCTTTAAAAGTGCTTTTTCCATTCACTTGAAACTCGCCTTGGGTCAATTGATGAGCTAAATTTTGAAGTTGTTTTTTAGATAAATCGGCCCACTTGGTTTCTTCGGAAATCTCAGCAGCAAAAACCAAATTTTCCCACAATCGATTCGGAAAAGGAAAGGGTGATTTTTTGAAAACAATTTTTTTAGAATGTTCTAATTTGAGTTCTTTGAGTATTTCTTCTGTTTCCTCAAAAGTGGTGTCGTTCAACCAATTTACAAGTATTGCGAATTGGTAATTTTTGCCAAATAATTCTCGTGCTCCCCAAGCTGAAAGTCTCAATATTCCGGGTCCGCTCATACCCCAATGGGTAATTAATAAAGGTCCAGATGCCTCGAGCTTCGAGTTTTTTACTTTCACAGACGCTAATGCCGTAACGCCCATTAAATCTTTGATGCGTTTGTCTTTGATGTTGAATGTAAATAGGGAAGGAACCGGAGGAATAACGGTGTGACCAATTGCAGCCAAAAGTTCCCAAATTTTAGGATTGCTTCCCGATGACATAATCAATTGCTGACATGAAAACGTTTCGTGATTGGTTTCCACTTTCCAATAATTTTCTCCTTTAAAAATGGAATGTACGCTTTGACTGGTTAGAATGTCAATTCCGAGTTTTTGCGTGGCAGATAAAAAGCAGTCAATGATGGTTTGCGACGTATTGGAAACCGGAAACATCCGGCCATCATCTTCAATTTTTAATTCGATACCATGTTTTTCAAACCATTCGATGGTATCTCCTGAACAAAATTGATGAAACGGACCACGAAGTTCTTTTTCACCTCGAGGATAAAATTTTACCAAATCATTTGGAACAAAACAGGCATGCGTTACATTACATCGTCCGCCACCAGAAATTCTAACTTTGGACAATACTTCTTTACCACGTTCTAAAATGGCAACTTTTACCTTCGGATTTTTCTCCACGATATTTATAGCCGTAAAAAAACCTGCTGCACCGCCACCTACTATTACAATATCGTATTTTGAATTCATATGTTATCTGGAAAATCTGAAATGATACCATCCACTTCTAATGATTTTACAAATATAAGGTCTTCTTCAGAATTTACCGTCCAAGGATAGATTTTAAATCCTTTTTTACGAATCAATTGGGTGTTTTCGGGATTCAATAATTTGAAATAAGGATTTATAGAATAACAAGTATTCTTTTCTGCAAAAGCCAATGCTTTTTCAATAGAATCTTCAGTTAAAACACCTGTTAGAATAGCTGAATTTGTTCTAGAAACTTCTTCTAACACTTCCCAATTAAAACTGGAAATTTGAAACTGAGCATAGTCCCAATGTTGATTAGAAACATAACCTTCAATCATTCTAATCACCTCTTGCGTGGCTTTCGGCTCTTTAATTTCAATATTGACGATGCATTTTCGGTCAATTAAATCCAATACATTTTCTAAAGTTGGTACACCCATTTGATTCAACTCAAACGCTGTATATTCTGTCACAAGACCAGTTTTGGTTGTTGTTCTAGTAACGGTGTCGTCATGAATAACCATAACTACTTTGTCAGAACTCAAATGAACATCCAATTCAACGGCATCAACGTTAAGAGTTAATGCTTTTTCAAAAGAAGCTAAGGTATTTTCTGCCACATATCCTTTGGCGCCACGATGTCCAATTTTGATCATTATTTCAATAAGGCGTTGGTTCGTCTAATCGATTCTTCATCTTTATAATCTAACCAAGCTTGGCCTTTTCTTTTGCGCATCCAATTGTCATAATGACGAATGATGGCTACGTTGGCAAAGCCTTTTATTAAATTGCTTGGACGACCTGCTAACGAGCGTAAACTTAGAGAAAAGCCAGGAGTCAAATATTTCATATAATGCCACCAACCTTCGGGCATGTAAAGCATTTCGCCATGTTGTAGATTGGTAATGTAGGGTTTAACGTTTTTAAGTGCTGGAAATTTTTCGTAATCGGGATTGTCAAAATCAATGTCTTCGTTGCAAATCCATGAATAGGGTAGGCGGTACATGTATTTGGTTTCCTTTGGGTCAACCAAAACACATTGTTTCTTTCCGGCAAAATGAATGTGAAAAATATTAGGAAAATCGATGTCATAATGCATGAAAACTTTGGCATTTTCACCTCCAAAAAAGACTAAAGGTAAACTTTTTAGCAACCGAAGTCCTAAATTAGGCCATTTCATATCGGATTTCATCGAAGGTACATCTTTCATCAAATTGTAGAGAAAAATGCGTAAATCGGTCGGACCTTTTTCTAAAATATCGATGTATTCCGACATCGTCATGGTAAAATCGGGTTCGTTTACTTTTTTAGTATAATCGGTTTTCCGACTATCATACAGCGGAACGGTTTTATCGCCTGCAACTTCTCTTAAAAAATCAAAATCCCATTTGGTAAATGCTGGCCAATCTTCTATTTGATTGGTGATTACGACTGGTTTTTGTGGTTTGTAATAGTTCTTTATAAACTCTTCTTTGGTAAGTTTTTCAACTCGTTCTATTTCGATGTATTCAAATGCCATAAATAGTATTGTTGAATTAATTAGTATTAAAAGGTTAGACTAAAGATACTATTTTATACTTAGCCATTGTATTAATTAACATATTTACAACAAAAAAATTGCCCTTTTGAGGCAATTTAATTTAGTTTTAGAATGATTTGTTTTTTTATAATTTCTCTAATAAAAGTATAGAACTGTTGGTGTTAATACTAATTTTGCCGTCTTTAACCACAGTGGTTTGACCAGAATAAGTGTCTTTTATTTTTGTCCCGTTTTTGAAGATGGTTCCCACAGAAATTTCTTTGTTACCAAGGGGTAAATCTAAACCAATTACTACATTGTCGGTGAATTTTTCAGTGGTATAGGTTCGGCTAAAAACATAAGGCATAGCCGAAATTTGGGTATGAACCCCAGCACCAACAGCAGGATGATTTTTTCTAAAATTTCCTAATTTTTGCCAATGTTCTAATACCGCTTGTGTATAGTTGTCTTTAGAAACCGCATTCCAATTCATAAAAGAACGCAACGTAGCATCGCCTTGAGTACCTGTAATATCTAATGAACGGGCACTTTCATCACCATAATATACTTGAGAAATTCCAGGAGCTAAAAGCAATTTTGTACCACTTTCAAATGGTTTTTCACGTTTTTTGTCAAAAGGCCATCCATCATCGTGCGACGAAACATAGTTCATTACGGTATTGCCTTTTAAATCGTTGTTTAATATCTTAGAATATTTAGAAAATAATGCTTCATAGTCCATTTTGGCTTCATTTCTAAAATCGAAGTTGATTAAACCGGTAAAACCATTTTCAAAATAATTTACTTTTTTATCGCCAAAATCATAGAATTTTTTAGCTCCAATATTGTAACCATACACTTCACCAACGGTAAAAAACGGATTGTTATCCAAAACTTTCTTCGGATTTTTCTTTTTGAAATCGGCAAAGGCCATATCACATACTTTTTTGAAATCAGCCCAAACGTCTTCTTTAACATGTTTGGCCGTATCCACACGATAACCATCAATGCCATAATTTCTAATGTAATCAGAGAGCCATTTCATGATGTAGTATTTTGGCGCACGAGGATAGCCCGTTTTAGCAAAAAATTCATCCAATTCTTTGATTTCCTTTTCGTAGCGTCCTTCTTTTTTCCATTTTTCTACTAAAAATGGTGGTAGTGCCACCGCCTCATTACTTTCAGTTTTTACGTCTGGAAGATTGTCTACCAATGTACAATTGATGTAAGTGTCATACGATTGGTAGGTGCATTTCGGTGACGTTCGAACCCAGTCATTAGGATATACCGAATCTTCTGCTGTGACTGGACCAGTGTGGTTAATTACCGCATCTAACATAATTCGGATTCCTTTAGCATGGGCTTTTTCAACCAATTCGGCTAAATCTTTTTTGGTTCCGTAACTCGGGTCTAAGGTACTCCAATCGCGTGTCCAATACCCATGAAAACCATACGTTAAACCGGTTCCTTCATCTACGGCATCGTGAATTTGTTCTACAATTGGCGTCATCCAAATAACTGTTATGCCCAATTTAGTGAAATATCCTTCGTCCAATTTCTGAATCACACCACGAATGTCACCACCTTCAAAATCGCGTAATTTTCCAGTCTCTTTATTGCGGTTAAAGGTATGGTCATTGGTTTTATTACCGTTGTTAAATCGGTCGGTTACTAAAAAATACACATTAGCATTTTCCCAAACAAAAGGTGCTTTTGGACTGGTAACGGTTTTCTTTTGTGCAAACGATGTTCCACCAATGATGAGTGCTATTGCAAGGAGAGTATTTATTTTTTTAATCATGATTTAGTATTCAATTTTAATGATTGGATTAGAGTCTTTACTCCAAGTTACAGGAATTTGCAATGGGTTGGTAAAGGTTTTGTAAAATTGTTCTTGACCATTTACAAAAATGCGTTTCGGTTGAATATTGTGAATAAAAAGAGCTACATTTTTGTCGGTTGCAGTGTAATTTTTACCTATTTCTTCCGTCAATTTGATAGTCAATGATTTTTTGGTATTGGTGCTGTTAAAATTCAGGATTTCATAGGCTCCTTTTTCGTAAGCATTGGCTGTAAGGCCGTTGTCGTTATATACTTTACCTGATGAATAGACTACAGTTTCATCAAAATAATAATGTAAATCGAAAGTGTCTAAAGAATATTTAGTCGTGTTTTGAATGGTTTTTATCATGGGTATAAAAGCACCACCGCGAACAAATACTGGAAGTTGATCTTCAACAACATCTACTGTTGATGTAGTTCCAGCAACATACTTTTTGTCGGAATAGAAATCAAACCAATTGTTGCTTTTTGGAAAGTAAATTGAAGTTGAGGTTACCGCTGGTTTAGTAATTGGTGTTACTAAGAAATCATTACCCCACAGATAGGTTTCACTCTTTTTCTGCAATACCAAATTGTTGGGTTCTTCAAAAAATAAAGGGCGCATTAAAGGCGTTCCTTTTTGATTGTTATCAAAAGACAAGGTGTAGTTATAAGGTAGTAATTGGTAGCGTAATTCTACTAATTTTTTGGCTTTTGCTCTAGTAACAATATCTTTATTAGCGACTTCAGAAGCGACTTCTTCTTGAGCATGTGGACGGAAAATCGGGTTAAAAACACCATATTGCAACCAGCGTAAATACAATTCGTTATCAAAATAATCGCCTGCAAAGCCACCCAAATCGGAGTGCATATAACCCAAACCTTGCATGCCCATTTGTAGCGCAATTTCCATCTGACTTTGCAATCCGCCCCAAGAACGGTTCACGTCACCGCTCCACGGAATCATTCCGAAGCGCTGTGAACCCGAATATCCTGAGCGCATCAAGATGAATGGACGAGTTTCTGAAAAATCTTTTTGATATCCTTCGGCAATTAATTTGGCCCAATTGTGTCCGTAAACGTTATGAATGTCATCGGCTTTTCCTCCAGCAGTCAGAGTTTTTGATGGAAAAACTTCGGGTTCACCCAAGTCACCCCAAAGTCCGCTAACGCCTTGATTGATGAGTCTTTTGTAAATATTCCAAAACCAGTCTTTTCCTTGCGGTTTGAACACATCAACAATTCCAGTATTTCCAAAATAGAAATCCCAAGTAGCCGGTTTACCCTCTTTGGTGGTTGCTAATACATTTTTGGAGACAGTTTCTTGCCATTTAGACGATGTGGTTAAAATGAAAGGCTCGGTAATGACTATTGTTTTGACTCCTTTTGCGTTTAAATCGGCTATCATTTTATCCGGATTTGGGAAATTATCTTTATCCCATTCCAGATTTCCCATGGTGCCTTTAATACTTTTTCCAAACCAATACAAATCGAGGATGACACCATCAACCGGAATTTGGTTTTCTTCAAATTTGCGAATGGTTTTCTCTACTTCTTCTTGTGAATGATACCCAAAACGAGAAGAGAAATTCCCTAATGCCCATCGAGGTGGCAAAGGCTGTTTTCCGGTTAAGTCGGTATAATTTGAAATCAAATCGGTCCACGAATCACCCACCACAACTTGATAGGTTTTTCTGCCTGAAATCGTTTCGTAGGCTAACGTATTGTTCTTTTTAGAATCTAAATCCAAGTATCCTATTGCAGCATTATCAAAATGAACGGCGTACATTTTTGAAGATAAAACTAACGGAATACAGAAGTTCATCAATTCGGCATGCGTTTCGTAGCCATAATGAGCACGGTTGTACAATTGCAAACGATTGCCGCGACGGTTCATTCCTAACGCTCTCGCACCACCGCCATATAGCACTTCGGTAGAATCGATTTTGAAATCGATAGTTTCGGTAGAGTCTTTTTTGGTGTATCCGTTTTTTTCAGACAAAAAGAATACTCCATTCTTTACATAAGAAATTCTAAAAGGCGCCTTGTCAATAATTACGGTAATGCCATTAGTGTAAAGCATTAATGAATTGGTGCCTTTGGTGAATTTAGTTTTCACTTTTTCAGGTACTTTTACAACAGCTTCCGATTTGGCATTGAAGGTCTCTCCATTGGGTACAAACGAAGTTTCAATGATTTTGTCCGAGTAAGGTTTGATGCGATAAGCACCATCATTTGTTTTAATTTCTAACAAGTTGTTTTTCCAGGTATGCGAAACGTATTTTCGATTTGCATTTTGAGCAAATGAAAAGGTGGTGATGAATAGTAAAACAAGTAGTTTTTTCATGCGTTAATTTCTTATTTTAATTCTAATACTAAAACTGATTTGCCTTCCAATTCAAAGTCATTTTTTAAATCGACCGTTTTGCCTGAAATTACATCAGTACCAGATGCATAATTTTTAATATTTTCTTTAAAACGATTGATTTGCAATTTGTGCTTTTCGGTATCATTGTTCACGACTACCATTACGGTTTCTGTATCGTTGTAACGGAAATAGACGTAGACATTGTTTTCAGGAATGTAGTGGGTCATTTTTCCGGTATGAATCACTTCTTTGGTTTTTCTCCACGTGAATAATTTAGCGGTATAATCAAAGAATTTTTGTTGTTCTTCTGTGCGTCCCGATTTTGAAAAAGCATTATTGGCATCGCCATTCCATCCACCAGGAAAATCTCTTCGAATGTCGCCATCGCCTTTTCCTTTGTCGCCGGCCATCCCAATTTCTGAACCATAGTACAATTGTGGAATTCCTCTAACAGTAGCAATCAATGCCATTGCGATTTTGTATTTGTTGAAATCATTTTTATACGATTCATTCAAGCGATTGGTATCGTGATTTTCGGCAAAGATTAAAATATTATTGATGTTTGGGTATAGAAAATCGTTGGTAAAATTATCATAGATTTTGATCATTCCTTTGTCCCAAGTTGCTTTATCTTCATTAAGCACGCCACCATTAATAGCATCAAATAAAGTAAAATCCATGACACTCGGTAAGTTCGAATTGAAGCTTTCAATAGCACCAATTTTACTGTCTTTTTGCCAATAAGCCATTTGGGCTTGACTGTGCATCCAAACTTCACCTACAATATTAAAATGAGGATATTCATCGGTAATTGCTTTGGTCCATTTAGAAATTCCTTCTTTGTCATTGTACGAATAGGTGTCTACTCTAAAACCATCCAAATCGGCATATTCAATCCACCAAAGTGCATTCTGTATCAAATAATTTAAGACTAACGGATTGGATTGATTCAAGTCGGGCATGGATTTCACAAACCATCCGTCCATACAGTTTTTAGCATCTATTGCCGAAGCATTAGTGTCAAATTGAGTGCTCATTCGGTAGTTGGTTTGACCATATCCCGGAAATTGGTGCAACCAATCATACGTTGGTAAATCGTTCATCATCCAATGTTTGTATCCCCAATGATTGGTTACATAATCCATGATGTTTTTCATACCGCGTTTGTGCAATTCAGCACTTAAACGAAGATACTCTTCATTGGTTCCGAAACGAGAATCTATTTTGTACAAATCCGATTGACCGTAGGTGTGATACGAACCTCTTTCGTCATTATCTTCACACAACGGTGTTGGCCAAACGGCTGTGGCACCTAATTCTTTTAAGTAATCCAAATGTTGGATAATGCCTTCAATATCGCCACCATGCCTGCCATTTACATTTGCTCGGTTGGCTTTCTCGATGGTTTCTGTTGTGCTGTCGTTGTTGGGATTTCCGTTAGCAAAACGATCGGACATAATCAGGTAAATCATGTCTGAACTGTCGTAACTTTTACGGAAACGAGAATTTTCTTTTCTAGATTTTAGAGAATAATTTTGCGTGAATGATTTGTTTTTATTTTTAAAAGTAAAAACCAAATCTTGAGCAGCACTATTTTTGGTGTCGATAGTGACAAAAACGTAGTTTGGGTTTTCGGTTTTTTGAATCGATTTGATGATAATTCCATTAGAAACAGTCACTTCATTTTGAGCGATGTTTTTTCCGTAGAACATTATTTGCACATCAGAATGTTGCATATCGCTCCACCAAAAAGGCGGTTCAACTCGATCAATTTGAGCGAAAGAAATGGAAGAAACTAGTAAAAAGAATAGGATTTTTTTCATTGGTTTTTATTTAAAAAACCCTGTCAGAGTTCAAAACTCTGACAGGGTTAAGTTTTCTTATTAAAATTAAACCGTCACTAAACTATTCGGTTCAACTAAAACTTCTTTTCCGTTAACAACAACAGTAATTTGCTTCGCCAGTTCGATATTGCTCGTGTCTTTATTACCTTCTAATGAAAAAGTGGTTTCATTTTGATGTACAGAAACTTTCAAAATTTGATGTCTAAAATTGATTTTGAACGAATACCCATCCCAGTCTTTTGGAATTCTTGGTTCGAAATGTAAGGTGTTATTTTTAACACGCATTCCGCCAAAACCTTCCACAATGCTCATCCAAGTTCCAGCCATTGAGGTAATGTGACAGCCTTCTTCTACTTCTTTGTTATAATCATCTAAATCCAAACGAGACGTTCTCAAATAAAAGGTATACGCCTGTTCCATTCGACCCAAAGTAGCCGCTTGAATCGAGTGAACGCACGGAGAAAGCGAACTTTCATGAACAGTAAAAGGTTCGTAAAAATCGAAATGTTTTTCTAGCTGTTCTTTGGTGAAATGGTCTTCAAAGAAATAAAAGCCTTGTAGCGTGTCGGCTTGTTTGATGTAGGGTGAACGCAAAATTCGATCCCACGACCATTTTTGGTTGATTGGGCGTTGACTTTTGTCTAAATCGTGTACTTTGATTAATTCTTTGTCTAAGAAGCCGTCTTGTTGTAAGTATACACCATGTTTTTCAGAATACGGAAAGTACATATTGTCGGCTACTGCTTTCCAATGTGCAATTTCGGCATCATCCAGATTCACTTTACTCATAATTCGAGCATAATCGGAAGTGTATTCTTTTTCAACTTTGTTGATTTGTTCGATGGCATAATCAATACACCACTTGGCAATGTAATTCGTATAGAAATTATTATTGACGTTGTTTTCGTATTCATTTGGACCAGTAACTCCTAGAATTACATATTGATTTCTGTAGGTAGAGTAGGTCGCTCTTTGGTGCCAAAAACGAGCAATTCCAATCAGTACTTCCAATCCTTTTTCTGGAATGTACGAGTAGTCGCCAGTAAATCGGTAGTAGTTAAAAATGGCAAAAGCGATAGCACCATTTCTGTGAATTTCTTCAAACGTAATTTCCCATTCGTTATGACATTCTTCTCCATTCATAGTCACCATTGGATACAAAGCTGCACCGTTTTTAAAACCTAATTTAGCGGCATTTTCAATGGCTTTATCCAATTGATTGTATCGATAAGCTAATAGATTTCGAGCCACTTGTTGGTCTTTGGTTGCCATATAAAATGGAATGCAATACGCTTCGGTATCCCAATAGGTAGAACCGCCGTATTTTTCTCCAGTAAATCCTTTTGGACCAATGTTTAGACGAGAATCTTTACCTAAATAGGTTTGATTCAATTGGAAGATATTGAAACGAATTCCTTGTTGCGCTTTAACGTCGCCATCGATAGTAATATCGCTCATTTCCCAAATTTTAGCCCAAGCCTGAATTTGATTTTCTAACAATTGGTCGTAACCTATTTCCATTCCTTTGGCAATTACCTTTGCTGCGGCATCTTGGGTATTGTGATGATTCATTGAAACGGTGTAACCACCTAATTTTTGAATGGATGAGGTTTCTCCTCTGGCAACCGCCACTTCATAAGTAAACTGAATTTTATCGGAAGAAGCCTCTATATTAGTTGGAGTAACTTTTAAATCCGTTCCGTTTAACAAAATTGTATTTTGCATGAACGTGGTTGCTGTAAAATGTGTTTTGAAAGTTCTTGCGGTTACAAAAGCTTCATTATTATGGTTGGAAACGGCTAATGGTTCCCAAAATTTTTCTTCCCAGTTGGCATCTTCGTTTTGAACACCAGCGTCTACATAGGGTTTGTAAACTATTCTAACATCTCCATTCAATGGGGTAATTTCATAATTGATTACTCCTAATTCGTCTAAATCTAAAGAAAGAAAACGACAAACGTTTACGGCAATTTCAGTTCCGTTTTGTAATGTGGCATTGAAAGAACGATTGTACAAACCTTCTTTCATGTTCAATTCGCGTTTGAAATTAGAAACCGATTTACATTGGGCCAAATCTAGAACTTCGCCATTAATTTCAATGTTAATGCCAATCCAACTTGGCGCGTTCAATACTTTGGCAAAATATTCTGGATAGCCATTTTTCCACCAACCCACTTTGGTTTTGTCGGGATAATAAATTCCGGCAATATAGCTTCCTTGAAACGTTTTGCCTGAATAATATTCTTCAAAATTGGCACGTTGACCCATAGCACCGTTTCCGATACTGAATAAACTTTCCGATGATTTTACTCGTTCTACATCAAATCCTTCTTCAATGATCGACCAGTTGTCTGGTTTTATATAATCTTGGTTCATTTTTATTTTTTTTAAAAAAGTTTCAAGTTTCAGGTTATGTTAAATTTGAAACCTGAAACGAAAAATTAATTTATCAGTGATTCGATAAAAGAAACATCAATAAATGTAAAATCTTTAAATATATATTTTGCTTCGTGTAGAATTTTTTCGTCTCCAATTCCTACACTGGTCATGTTAGCAATATTGGCCGCTTGAATTCCGGCAACAGAATCTTCAAATACTATTGAATTTTCGTTTGAAACATTCAAAAGTTGGGCTGCTCTTAAGAAAACTTCTGGATCTGGCTTGGCATTGGAAACATCATTTCCATCTACAATAGCATCAAACAAATGCAGGATTCCAGTTTTTTCTAAAATTGGCCGTGCATTCTTGCTGGCAGAACCTAAAGCTATCAGTTGATTGTGGTCTTTTAAATAGTGTAAAACAGGAAGTACTCCTGGTAAAATTTCACTTTCATCCATATCCACTAAATAGGATAAGTATTCTTCATTTTTTTGGATGAGCCATTTGTTTTTATCTTCTTGAGAGGCTTGGATGTTTCCAAGTTCTAAGATGATCTCAAGAGAGCGAACACGGCTTACTCCTTTTAATTCTTCGTTGTGTTCGGGTGTAAATTCGATGCCAAGTTGGTTGGCTAATTTTTGCCATGCTAAAAAATGATATTTAGCGGTGTCAACAATTACTCCATCAAGGTCGAATAGGAATGCTTTTTTATTCATTTAATTTTTTTTAACCTGAAATAGCGTTTTTATCAGTAATTAATAAGTTAGATAATCCAGCAATTATTAAAGAAATACCAGCTAAAATCATAGCGTTAATGTGAGCTTCTCCAATTAATTTATACAAATAGTTGATGCCGCCTAATGCCGCAATAATTTGAGGAATTACAATAAACATATTGAATAATCCCATCATCATTCCCATTTTTTTTGGGTTTACCGAACTCGATAACATGGCATAAGGCATAGAAAGGATACTTCCCCAAGAGATTCCTATAAGAATGAAGGAAACTAACAACGTTGATGGCGTTGCAAAAAACATGTATATGAATCCTAATCCACCTAGAATTAAAGAACTCATGTGGATGTACTTTCTGTTTATTTTGTTTTTTATTGTATAAAAAGACAATAATAAGGCAAAAGCCATTGATGATAATCCGTATACACCAGTTGAAGAACCGACTAAATCGGCAGCATCGTTATATACTTTATCTTTCGCTTTGTATTCTTCTTCCTTTGCATTGTTTAGAAATAGAACTTTTTGGTTTTCATCTTTAAGTTCGTTACCCTCTTTGTCAAGTTTTGCATATTCTTTGACATTAGGTTTTGGAGAGTTGAACACATGTTCTGTTAATGCTGGCGTAGATAAACTCCACATTGTAAAAAAGGCGAACCAACTGAAAAACTGGATCAATCCTAATTTTTTCATCGTTGACGGCATTTCTTTTAAACTTGATAATAAGTCAGGGATGAATCTTGATTCTTTTTTTTCCGACAGAAAAGCTTCTAAATCTTGAGGTGGATCTTCTTTAGTAGTAACTAAAGTATAAATAATACTTGTTATAAAAACAAAGGCACCAATGGAGAAGGCAACAACTACAGATGGTGGTATAACTCCTGCAGCAGCTTCGTTGGTAACACCTAATTTAGTGACCAACCAAGGCAAGTTACTTGCAATCCAAGTTCCAATTCCGATAATAAGGGTTTGAACCACAAATCCGTTAGAACGTTGCGATTCTGGAAGTTTATCGGCAACTAATGCGCGAAAAGGCTCCATGCTAATATTAATCGAAGAGTCTAGTATCCATAATAATCCAGCCGCAACCCATAAAACTGGTGAATGAGGCATGAAAAACAAGGTAACTGAGGCTAAGATTGCTCCAATAAGGAAAAAAGGTTTTCTCCGGCCAAATTTTGGACTCCAAGTATTGTCTGATAAATAACCAATTATGGGTTGAACTAAAAGACCCGTTAAAGGTGCGGCAATCCATAAGCCTGGAATGCTGTCAACATCTGCACCTAGAGTTTGAAATATTCTAGACATGAATCCACCCTGAAGAGCAAATCCAAATTGTATTCCAAGAAATCCGAAACTCATGTTCCAAATTTGCCAGAAACTTAACTTACGCTTTTCCATTATCGTAATTTAGTGATTAATACTACGATAAGCGTGATGCTTATCAAAACTTACTTTTGTTTTCGAAGTAAAGATATAAGCTTTGATTGGGTAAAGATATTAAAAGTTTTGAGTTTTGAGTTTTGAGTTTTGAGTTTTTTGTGGAAATGAGTTACGAAAACGTTTTTTTGTTGATAAAAGGAGCGATTTTTGCAATTAAAAAACGCAACTATGTTGGATTCAGTTGCGTTTTTTTAAGATATTAATTTAATATTAGCAGGTAGATTCTCGCTCTACTAATTCGGTTTCAATGACTTCTGTTTTGTATTGTTCTTCGTAATCTTCTTCTTCAATTTCTAATTTTTCAATAAGCATTTTTGCTGCTTTTTCTCCCATTTTTACTCCGTTTTGGCTAACAGTTGTAATAGAGGGTGATGAATATTTAGAAATAATTCCGTCGGTAAATCCAATAATTGAAATGTCTTCTGGAACTTTTTTTCCTAATTTAGAAGCTAACTTGATAGCGGTTACTGCAAAAATTTCATTAACAGCGAAAATTGCATCTAAGTCGTGATTGCTCAACATCAACTCAATGTGAGATTCAAAATTATCGGTATCTTCAATTTTTACGATTAAATTTTCATCTACTTTGATGTCGTTCGATTTTAGTGCTTTGAGGTAACCTTCTGTTCGAAGTTTTCCAACACTAACGTAGTCAACGGTAGTTACTAGACCTATTTTTTTAAAACCTTTGTCAATAAGGTATTGTGTGGCGTTAAAGGCGGCTAAATTATCATCAATAATTACTTTATCGCATAAAATATCGTTGGTTACTCGATCAAACATAACTACTGGCATCCCTTGGTTGATGACTTCAGTAATGTGATGAAAATCTCTTTTTTGCTGTGTTTCTTTAGATAGTGACATGATAAAACCGTCAATACTTCCGCTGGCCAACATTTCCATATTAATAACTTCTTTGTCGAAAGATTCGTCAGATAAACATACGATTACATTATAGCCATTTTCATTAGCAATGTGTTCAACACCACTAATAACTGTGGCAAAAAAATGATGAATAATTTCGGGAATAATTATGCAAATGGTTTTTGTTTTTTTGTTTTTTAAACTTAATGCAATATTGTTGGGTTTGTAGTTGTATAATTTGGCAAATGCTTGCACTTTTTGACGGGTATCTTCACTGATTTCTGGGCTGTCTCTGAGTGATTTAGAAACGGTTGAAATGGAAACGTCTAATTCTTTAGCAATTTGCTTTAATGTTACTTTTCTTCTCATCTTGCGATTGTGATAAATATTTAATTTTTAATAAAGATATATTTATTTTCTCATACTATCAATTTTGTTCCAAAAAATATGAAATATTGAGAAAGTTTTCAACACGAAAACGTTTTCGGGACTCCATAATAAAGGTGTCATTTTTTTATCCGAGAAATTATCATAAATTTAACGTTCGAAGTAAAATATAAGCTTAAAAAACAATTTATTAACCTAAACAAAATGTATGAAAACAATTTATAACAAGTTGTTATTTTTATTACTATTACTGCCTTTTAGTGTTTTGGCCCAAAGCACAATTGATGGAGTGGTTGTTGATTCTAAAACCAGACAACCAATTTCTGGAGTAAATGTAGTTGTTCAAGGTGCCCAAATGGGTACATCTACCGATATTGACGGTAAATTTAAATTATCCAAACTTAAAGCAGGAGACAAAATTGTCTTTTCTTTTGTGGGATATAAAAATCAGACTATCAATTTCGAAAATCAAAAATCTTTAACGGTTTCTTTGGAAGAAGAAGCTAATGTACTGCAAGAAGTTGTAGTTCAAATTGGTTATGGTAATGTTAAGAAAAAAGACGCTACTGGATCGGTTGCTGCGCTTGGTGCTAAAGATTTTAATAAAGGGCCGGTTACCACTGCGGAGAATTTGCTTAGTGGTCGTTTAGCTGGTGTTACCGTTAATACGAGTGGGGCTCCTGGTTCAGGCTCTGAAATTAGAATTCGTGGAGGTTCTTCATTAAATGCAAGTAATGATCCTTTGATTGTTATTGATGGTTTGCCTGTTGCAAATGAAGGAAGTGCTGGTTCAACATCTGTTTTGGCAGCATTAAATCCAAATGATATTGAGAGTTTTACAGTGCTTAAAGACGCTTCTTCGAGTGCTATTTATGGTTCGAGAGCTTCTAATGGTGTAATTATCATCACCACAAAAAGAGGTGGTAAAAAATTAACCGTAGATTACAATTTTCAGTATGGTTCTGGTAAAAACGTTAAACAAATTAATGTTTTTGGCGCAGATGAATTTAGAAGTATAGTACAACAACAAAGACCAGGTTTAGCTGGTTTATTAGGCACTTCGAATACCGATTGGCAAAAAGAAATCTACAGAAGAACTGACTTTGTAGATAATAACCTTTCTGTTAAAGGTAATTTGTTTGGAACCATTCCGGCGCGTGTGTCGATTGGTAATACGTATCAAGAAGGATTGCGTTTGACTAACTCATTCAATAGAAATACAGTATCTACAACCTTAAATCCTACTTTCTTGAAGGATCATTTAAAATTTAGATTGAATGCAACGTTCGCTAATGAAAACAACCGTTTTGCTGATGGTGTTGAAGGTTCAGCGATTCATTTTGACCCAACTCAACCCGTATATCAACCCGGTTCTCCTTTTGGGGGTTATTTTGAGTATTACAATCCTTCAAATGGGAACTTAAATTTAGCTCCAAGAAACCCAGTAGCTCAATTGATGCAAACCTATAATACAGGTAAGAGTAATAGAATCTTTGGTAATTTTGAAACGGATTATAAATTCCACTTTTTCCCAGATTTAAGAGCGGTTGTAAATGTTGGTTTTGATCAATCAAATGGTGTGAATACTAGATTGGTTGATGCTGGTGTTGCAACTGGTGGAAATTATACTGATGGTGCAGGTGTTGTTCATTATATTGGAACGGATGCTACGCAAACATCACTTTTGAGAAATAAATTAATTGATACTTATTTAGCTTACAACAAAAAATTTGGCAATTTAAACGTTGAAGCAACTTTAGGAAGATCATATCAAATTTTCAATCAAGAAAGAACCTATTATGGTGATTTAAGACGCAATCCTGCAACCCCACCAAATCCAACGTACTACAGACCACAAACGGATAATGTGTTAATAGGATATTTTTTAAGAACCAATTTAACATACAATGATAAATATTTACTTACGGCTTCTTTAAGAAGAGATGGTTCGTCAAGATTAGCTAAAGAAAATCAATGGGCTTATTATCCTGCATTTGCTTTTGCATGGAAATTAAAAAATGACTTGTTCAAAGATTCTAAAACTGTTTCTGATTTTAAATTGCGTTTAGGATATGGTATTACAGGAAATCAAGGCTTGGATGCCGCTTACAATAATATATATCTACAACAATATGCATTAGGAGGATTAAACTCTCAATATACTTTTGGTTCAACACCAACACCAATTGGAATTTCAAGACCTTACAATGATATCTTGAAATGGGAGACACAAACTACTTACAATGCAGGTTTTGATTATGGTTTGTTCAATAACAGAATTACAGGAGCAATAGATGTTTTTTACAAAAAAACAAACGACTTATTTGCTGTAGCTCCAGTTGCTGATGGTGGAAACTTTTCTAATTCATTGTTGCAAAATATTGGAAGTTTTACTACCAAAGGAGTTGAATTTAGCATCAATGCTGAAGTAATAAAATCGGCTGATTTTAATTGGAATGTGAATTTCAATGCTACAAAATTTGAAAGACGTATTGCTTCATTAGCCGGTGGTGCTGATGTGTATTATGGAGGAACAGGTGCAGGAACAGGTGGTACTGCTCAAATCTATAGAGAAGGTTTTACTCCAGGATCATTCTATGTTTACAAACAATTATATGATACTGCGGGTCATCCTATAGAAGGTGCCTATGCCGATTTAAATGGTGATGGTATCATCAATGGAAGTGATCGATACATCTACAAAAATCAAGATCCAGATTTTGTTTTTGGTTTCTCATCTTCTATGAATTACAAACATCTTGATTTTTCTTTCAACTTGAGAGCTAATGTTGGAAATAGAGTGTACAATGCAGTTAATGCAGGTAATGCTCAATACGACAATTTACAAAACAGTACTGCTTTAGGAAATATTCCAACTGCAGTTCAAAATACTGGATTCAATACAACTTCTAACGTGGTATTGTCTGATATTTATGTAGAAAATGCTTCTTTCTTACGTATGGATAACATTACTTTAGGATATACTTTTCCAAAATGGTTGGAAGGGAAAGCTTCTTTAAGATTGTTTTCAGGTGTTCAAAATGCTTTTATAATTACAAAATATTCAGGATTAGATCCAGAAATTACAGGTGGAATTGATAATACAATTTATCCTAGACAACGTTCTTTCTTATTTGGAGCTAACGTAAAATTTTAAAATAAAAAACTATGAAAAAAATTAAGATTAACGCTTTTTTACTTTTAGTAAGTGTACTTGGGCTCAGCTCATGTACCAACGATCTAAATGTACTTCCAAAGGATCCAACGGTATTCTTATCAGAAGATTTCTTTGCACAACCTGACTCATATAAACAAGGTTTGGCAGGAGTTTATGGTAATTTATCATTAACAGGAACTGATGGAGCTGGTTCTTCTTTTCTAACAGGAATTGATGCAGGAACCAGTCAATACGGTAGATGTTTGTGGTATCTTCAAGACTTAACTACAGATGAGGTTATTTGGAGTTATGAAAATGATCCAGGAACTAAAGAATTGCAAAGAAATATTTGGACTTCAAGTAATCCAGTAATTCTTGGGATGTTCAGTAGAACTATGGCTGAAGTGTCTTTTGCAAACGAGTATTTGAAACAAACTACTCCAGAAAAATTAAGTGGTAGAGGTGTTACAGATGCAACGCTTTTAAATGACATCGCATTGTATAGAAAAGAAGTTAGAGTTTTAAGAGCTATGGCTTACTATAATTTGATGGATTTATTTGGAAAAGCTCCGTTTATTACAGAAAATGATCCTGTAAACACAGCGGGTCCAGAATACAACAGACAACAACTATTTAATTTCATTGAAAGTGAATTGACTGCTGTTTTACCTGACTTGAAAGCGCCTAGAACCAACGAATATGGTAGATTAGATCAAGCTGTAGCAAGAATGATTTTGGCTAAAATTTATTTGAATGCTGAAGTGTATATTGGAACACCTAAATATACTGAGTGTGCTGCACAATGTAATGCAATCATCGCAGGAGGTTATACTTTAAATACTAATTATTTAAATAATTTTAAAGCAGATAATCAAAATTCATCTGAAATGATTTTTACCTTACAATCGGATGGGTTAGTAACTCAAAACTACGGACCTACAACAGTTTTTGTTAATGGTCAAGTAGGTTCTATAGAGCAAAATGGTGCTTCTTTTGGAGTAGGCTCTGGAGGATGGGGTGGAGCTTTACGCTTGAGAAAGCAATTTGTTCAAAAATTTGATGGTCCTAATTTTAGTACTGATACAAGAAAAACAATTATTTCAGGTACAAGAAATATTGATATTGCAGATGTTGCCAATAGAGATCAAGGATATATTTTAGCAAAATTCTCTAACAGAACTTCAGCAGGTGTTCCTGGAGTAAGTACTACTTTCGTAGATACTGATTTTCCATTGTTTCGTTTAGCAGATGTTTATTTAATGTATGCAGAATGTGCCGTTAGAGGTGGAGCTGGTGCTTCAACTACACAAGCGCTTACTTATGTTAACGCATTACGTGAAAGAGCTAACAGTGGATCAACAAGTGCTAATATTTCTGCTGGAGATTTAACTTTAGATTTTATATTAGATGAAAGAGCAAGAGAATTACATTGGGAATCTCACAGAAGACAAGATTTAATTCGTTTTGGAAAATATACTGGTGGAAGCTACAATTGGGCATGGAAAGGAAATGGTTCTAATGGAATCTCAATTTCTAATAACTTAAAAGTGTTCCCAATCCCAGCAGCATCATTATCTTCAAATCCTAATCTAACTCAAAATACAGGTTATTAATATTTAATTAAACTAAAAATTTTAAAAATGAAAAATATATTTATAAAGACTTTTGTAGCTCTAGCTATAGTTTCTAGTTTCACATCTTGTACTGATGAGCAAGATTTGATGATCTCAAAACCACAGAGTTCATTCACAATTTTATCGCCTCAATCTGGCGAAACTGTAACTTTAAATCCTACAACTCCTTTAAATCCTGGACTTGCTTTAACATGGGCAGCAATGGATTATGGTTCTCCAACTGAGGTAACATATACAGTTCAAGTAGATAAAAATGGTGATGATTTTGATACACCTATCGCAATTACTTCTACAACAAGTACGTTTGCAAGTATTTCTTCTGACGTATTAAATGGAGCAGCAGTATCTGCAGGTTTAGTACCATTTACTCAAGGTGCATTAGATGTTAGAATTATGTCTACAATTGGAACAACAGGTTCTCAAGTTGCTTATTCAAATACTATTAATTATTTAGTGACTCCATACACTACAGAATTGCCTAAATTGGCTGTTCCAGGAAACCACCAAGGATGGAATCCACCAACTGCACCTACATTGTCATCTTCTGCTTTTGGAGCAACAGATTATGAAGGTTTCGTTTATTTAGATGGTGATTTTAAATTTGTTGGACCGGATTCAGCTGGTAACTTTAACTGGGGAAATCCAGACTGGGGTGATGACAGTAGTTTTTCAGGAGCTTTATTGTTAACAGGTGAAGTAAACTGTACTGCAGCAGCAGGATATTACAGAGTAAAAGCAAATACTACTACATTAACGTATTCTACAGAATTAACTAACTGGGGAATTGTTGGTGCAGCAACTCCAGGCGGATGGGGCGCAAGTACACCATTAACCTATAATTCTTCTACAAAAAAATGGGAAGGTATTGTAACGTTAACTGCTGGAGAATTCAAATTTAGAGCTAACGATGCATGGACAATCAACTACGGTGGTGATCCAGCTGCGATGACTCAAGACGGATCTAATCTTTCTGTAGCCGCTGGTGGTTCTTACAAAGTAGAATTAGATTTATCTCACGCAAGAAAGTATACTTATACTTTAACATTGCAATAATATAATTTAAAAAAATACCAAAAGGGCTTTCCTAATCGAAGGCCCTTTTTTAAATTTTATGCTATGAAAAAAATACATTTACTTTTTTTCCTTTTGCTTTCATCACTTGGGTTTTCTCAAGTATCATGGCAAGGTGGATCTAACCCAGATGCTACTTCATCAAATCCAGTCATTCTTTTTGACAAAACTGGAACAGCATTAGCAACCTATACCGGAACAATATATGCTCATACGGGTGTTACTTTAAACGGAACCGCGTGGCAAAATGTTAAAGGGACTTGGGGCAATAATACCTCACAACCCGCACTAACACCTGTTTCTGGGAATATATATTCCTTAACATTAACACCAACAATTCTAGGATACTATGGTGTTTCTTCTGGGTCGGTAACTAAAATCAACATTGTTTTTAGAAATGCCTTAGGAAATGCTCAATCGGTAGATTTATCTCTAAATGTTGGGGCTTTTCAATCTAATTTGGTAGCGCCTCTAGAAAGTAGTAACACTATTGTTAATAGTGGACAAAGTTTGACAATTACTGCTAATAATACCAATGGGAATGCTAATTATAATTTGTTGGCTAACGGAGTTAGTATCAATACTTCCGTTGGAGCAACTTATAGTTATACAGATTCCAATATAACAGTTAATAAATCATATGAACTATTAATCAATCAAGGAGCAACTACTTTTTCAAAGAAATTTGGGGTAATCGTTAATGCAGGCACCACTTCACAAGCAATGGCTTCTGGATTAGAGGATGGTATTAATTACAATGCTTCCGATCCTACTAAAGCTACGTTAGTATTAACAGCTCCGGGTAAAGATTTCGTATATGTTGCCGGAAGTTTTAATAACTGGGTGCCGGGTACCAACTATTTAATGAAAACGGATCCTTCTACAGGTAAATTTTGGTTAGAACTAACCGGATTAACTTCGGGTCAAGAATATACCTATCAATATTGGGTGGTTGATCAAACGCCTACAACAAACTCACCAGCTGTAGTAAAAACAGCTGATCCCTATTCAACGTTAGTTGCATCTCCTTTCGATGATCCTTATATTTCATCTGTTTCGTACCCTAACTTGCCTGCTTATCCAAGTGGACAAGAAAGAGAGGTTACCGTTTTAAAAACAGGACAAACTCCTTACAATTGGAGTTCAGCTACTACGAATTTCGTCAAACCAAGTAAAGATAATTTAGTGGTTTATGAAGTATTGATTAGAGACTTCGATGCCAACAGAAATTTTCAAACCTTAATAGATAAAATAAATTATTTTAAAAATCTTAAAGTAAATGCTATCGAATTAATGCCTGTTATGGAGTTTGAAGGCAATGAAGGTTGGGGTTATAATCCAGCATTTCATCTAGCTTTAGATAAATTCTACGGAACAGGTGATAAAATGAAAGAGTTTGTCGATTTATGTCACCAAAACGGTATTGCCGTAATTCTAGATGTTGCTCTAAATCATGCTTTTGGAAGAAACCCTTTAGTGCGTATGTGGATGAAAGATCCTGATGGTGATGGTTGGGGCGATGCAGCTTCAGACAATCCCTATTTCAATGAATTTGCAAAACACAGTTATGGAGTAGGAAATGATTTTAATCATGCTTCTGCTTATACCAAATATTACACCAAAAGAGTGATTAAACAATGGGTGCAAGAATTTAAAATTGATGGTTTCCGTTGGGATTTAACCAAAGGTTTTACACAAGCGTGTTCGGCTGGAGATGATACTTGTACTAATGCATACCAAGCCGATAGAGTAGCAATTTTAAAAGATTATGCTGATTATTCATGGAGCTTAGATCCAAATCATTATGTGATTTTTGAACACCTTGGAATTGATAGCGAAGAGCAACAATGGGCCAATTATAGAATTGGTGAAACACCAAGCAAAGGCGTAATGATGTGGGGAGAAATGACCTATCCATACACTCAATTAATCGAAGGATATTCTACTGGTGCCGATATTTCAAGAATGGGATATGTAAGCAGAGGTTTCACAGGAAAAAGATTGATGGGATATCCAGAAAGTCACGATAAAGACCGATTGATGTATTCAGCGATGACCTACGGAAATGGTAGCGGCGCAAGCCCTGTTTATGGAAATTTAAACAATAGTTTGTACAGAATGTCAGCTATCGGAGCCATTTCTTTATTGGTGCCAGGACCTAAAATGATTTGGCATTTCGCCGATTTAGGAATGAGCGATTCTATTTATACCTGTACTGATGGAACCGTAAATACAGAAACGGATACTACAACTGGTGATTGTAAATTGGCTACTAAACCACAGCCACAATGGGTAAATAACTGGTTGGGTGTTGCACAACGTAGTAAAATTTATAACGATTATGCTAAAATGATTGATCTTAAAAAGAACAATCCGGTGTTTAACGGAAGTTATGCTATTAGTCCAGATTCCAATAACATCAGACAAAGGGTTTATGTGTACGACAATTCGTTGCCAGCTTCTCAATTGAAAAACGTAGTTATTTTAGCTAACTTTTCGGTTGCGGCTCAAAATGTTATTCCAGATTTTCCCTATACAGGAACTTGGGTAAACTTGATGGATAATACCACAATTAACGTTACAAGTACTACAGCTACTATTGCTATTGAGTCTGGTGGATTCAGAATTTACGGCAATCAGCCAGCTTTAGCCAACGACGAATTTAGTGGTGTAAACAATTTAAGTTTGTCGCCAAACCCAGCAGCGACTTATTTTACCTTAAATGGTGATGCCGAAAAAGTTGAAATTTTCTCTATTACGGGACAATTGGTAAAATCATTTTCAAATCTTACCATCAACGATCAATACAATATTGCCGATTTAAATCAAGGGTTGTATTTAGTTAGAGTTGTCGATTTGAATAATCGTCAGAAAACAATGAAATTAATAAAAGAATAATTTTTGAGTTAGTTAAAACAGATTCTTTTAAAAAGACCTTTCTTTAATTAGGAAGGTCTTTTTTTATTCCAACAAGTTGTTATAGCTTTGCACACTAAACGATTGAGCACTAATGAAGAAAATACTACTAAAATCACTGAAAATTTTTGGAGGCACCCTTGGTGTAATTCTTCTAATGATGTTTTTGTTCCCTATAGTTTTTCCTGGAAAAATTGAGCAAGAAATTAAAGAATTTGCCAATCAAAAATTGAATGGAGAACTTAATTTTAAAGAAGCTAATCTTTCTTTTTTCGATCATTTTCCGTCGTTGACGCTATCGCTTACCAAGTTTTCATTAAAAGGTTCAGCGCCCTATAAAGAAGAAACTTTAGTCTCAGCCGATGAAATTTCATTTGGTATCAATCTGAAAAGTTTGATTTTTGATAAAACAGTTGCCATCGATAAAATTTTTCTTTCCGATGCTTTTATGAATGTAAAAGTCAATGAAAAAGGTGAAGCTAACTACAATGTATATGTTTCCGACAGTAAAGAAACTGCCAAAGACACGAGTTCAACTACGTCATTGCGGTTGGAAAAAATCTCGATAACCAATACGCATTTGGTGTATGACGATAAATCAACCAAAATTTTGATTGATGCCAAAGGGTTCAATTATGTCGGGAAAGGCGATTTAACTAAAGCTATTTTTCAGCTGGATACCGAAGCCAAAATAGAAGATTTTAACTTCGCTTTTGGTGGAGAACAATATCTTAAAAATAAATCGGTGAATGCTAATTTGATTACCAAAATCAATACTAACTCGCTGTCGTTTATCTTTGAAGAAAATAATTTAAAAATTAATAAGTTGCCTATCGATTTTGTAGGTAAACTCGATTTCTTAAAAAACGGATACGATTTAGATTTTAAAGTAGAATCACAAGACAGCAAACTGAATGATTTTTTTACTGCACTTCCACCAAGCTACGTGACTTGGCTTGAAAAAACTAAAGTAAAAGGAAGCACCGATTTACTACTTACGTTAAAAGGAAAATACATTGCTTCTACCAACGAAAAACCCGATTTGGCGTTCAATATGAAAATCAGAGAAGGCGAAATCAATTACAAAGAAGCGCCACTTTCGGCTACTAATATTTTTTTAAATTTTGACACCAAGTTGCCTGCTTTAAACACCGAACGTCTTAAAGTAAATATCGATTCAATATTTTTCAATGTTGGAAAAGATTATGTTAAAGCCATTATCAAAACCCAAGGATTAAGCAAACCCACTATTGATGCCCGAATTCAATCGGCAATTGATTTAGGGAAATTAGATCAAGCCTTTGGATTGCAGAACATGGATTTGAAAGGAGTTCTAAAGGCAGATGTTAATTCTAAAGGAATTTATGATGCCAAAAACAAAATACTTCCTATAACGAAAGGAGCAATATCGTTTAAAAACGGTTATATAAAAACCGATTATTATCCAAATCCGATTAAAAATATCAATATTTTGGCAAATGTCTCGGATGATTCAGGGTCGTTAAAAGGTGTCAAAATTGCGCTTAATCCAGCTTCTTTCAATTTTGAGGAAAAACCAATCTATGTCAAAGCCAATCTTGAAAATTTAGAAAATGTAAAGTACGATATTACAGCTAAAGGCGAATTGGATTTAGCCAAAATCTATCAAGTGTTTTCTCAAAAAGGATTGGACGTAAAAGGATATATTAAGGCCGATGTTGCTTTTAAAGGAACTCAAGCCGATGCTGTTGCAGGCCATTATCACAAATTGAATAATAAAGGAACGTTGCTGCTAAGAAATATAAAAACCAATTCAGCGTATTTACCAAAGTCATTTCTAATTAAAGAAGGCGAATTTGTGTTCAATCAAGACAAGATGAACTTCAATAATTTTTCGGCAACTTATGGGCTATCCGATTTTAAAATGAACGGTTATATGCAAAATGTAATTGATTTTGTTTTGTCAGATAAAGGCGTTTTAAAAGGCAGTTTCAATGTCGATGCCAATTACATCAACGTAGATGAGTTTATGTCCAATTCGGCCAAAAACCAAGCCAAAGCAGAGCCTAATGGTGCTAATGCTTCAGGAGTTGTGGTGGTGCCGCCAAATTTAGATTTGCAATTCAACTGTTTGGCACAGAAAGTCGATTTTGATGAACTTAAAATGCAAAATCTCAAAGGGAATGTAGTCATCAAAAACGGAAAGTTGCAATTGCATAAATCGGGATTTGATATCATAGGTTCTAATGTTGTGATGGATGTGGTGTATGGCAGTGAATCGCCTGAAAAAGCTTCTTTTGAATTTGAAGTTCTGGCTAAAGATTTTGATGTGAAACGGGCTTATAACGAAATTAAAATGTTTCGTGAAATGGCTTCGGCTGCCGAAAGTGCCGAAGGAATAGTCTCGTTAGACTATAAAGTGGCTGGAAGATTAAACAACCAAATGCAACCTATTTATCCTTCGTTGAAAGGTGGCGGAGTTCTTTCGGTGAAAAATGTCAAGATGAAAGGCTTTAAAATGTTTGGAGCTGTAAGCAAAAAAACAGGAAAAGAAGCGATCAAAAATCCAGATGTGTCCAAAGTTGATATTAAAACTACCATTAAGAATAACATCATTACAATTGAGCGATTCAAATTTAAAGTAGCGGGTTTCCGTCCACGAATTGAAGGAACTACGAGTTTTGACGGCCGTTTGAATATCAAAATGCGATTGGGATTGCCACCTTTAGGAATTATCGGAATACCATTGACAGTTACAGGAACCAAAGACAATCCTAAAGTCAAATTGGGTAGAAAAACCGAAGATTTGCAGGAAACGGAAGATACAGATACTAAAACAGAGCCAGTAAAAAGCAATTAATTTAGTTCAAGACCTTCTCTGTCTAGCCCTGATAGAAGCTACCGCCGTGCGGTGCAGATAGCAGGAATAGGGAAAGCAAAAAAGCCTAAGCCATTCGCTACTAATAAAAAAATGCAAATGTATAAAAACAAAAAACCCGAATAGTGATATTCGGGTTTTGTGGTACCTCCAGTCCCGACGCTTCGGGAGAACCATGACACATGGATTTATTGTTTTTTAGATAAAATATCAGAAAGAATCTCTGGTTTTGAAATTATTTTTTCAATAAATGCTTTACTTTTCATTCTCTTGATGAAGTTTTCAAGGTATAAGGCATTATTTCTATCTTCACATTCAAATGATAAAACTAATTCCCAATCATTTGCGATTTTTGAAAATGAGTTAGAGTAAGTGTGTTGGTTATGTTTAGAAATTCTCTCTTGAATGTTATGAGTTTCTCCTACATAATATTTTATGCTTGTTTTAGAATATAGTATGTAAAGAAAGTGTGGCATTATAAATTAATAAAAACAAAAAACCCGAATAGTACTATTCGGGTTTTGTGGTACCTCCAGGGATCGAACCAGGGACACATGGATTTTCAGTCCATTGCTCTACCATCTGAGCTAAGGTACCATTACAATTTAAAGCATTCCTGCTTGTTGATTGCGGGTGCAAATATAGAATGATTTTTAATTTATCCAAAACAATTTTTAAAAAAAATCTATTTGTAACTTTGCCTCACTAAATCAAGAACCATGCTTTTAGCCATCGATGTTGGAAACACACAAATCAAATCGGCTGTATTTGAACAGAATACACTGGTGCAAAAAGAAATCATACCCGTTTCAGACTGGAAAAATTCGGTAAAAAATAGTTTGAAAAATTTTCCAGAAATCACCAATATTGTGGTAGCATCGGTTGGAAAACTCCAAAAAGACGATTTTTTAGGGCTTTCAGAAACTGTTAAGGTGTCTTTTATTTCAAAAGAAAGTGCGTTTCCGTTTCAAAACCTTTACAGCACACCCGATACACTTGGGATTGATCGAATGGTTTTGGCCGCAGGTGCTGTGTTGCAATTTCCAAATGTAAGCCGATTAGTAATTGACGCTGGAACGTGTATTACTTATGATTTTATTGATGCTAACAACAATTATCTCGGAGGTGCTATTTCGCCGGGAATCCGCCTTCGATACGAATCGTTGCACAATTACACTGCTAAATTGCCGTTATTGACTATAGAAAAACCAGAAAAATTAATAGGCGATTCTACCCAACAATCCATTCATTCTGGAGTTGTTAATGGAGTTGCCATGGAAATCGACGGTTTTATTAACGCTAATTTAGATAGAAATGATAACTTTATCATAATTTTAACTGGTGGAGACTCAGTTTTTTTGGCTGAACGATTAAAAAATACCATATTTGCCAATCCAAATTTTCTTTTAGAAAGTTTGAATCAAACTTTTCAATACAATCAACAATGATTAAAAAAATTATAGTAAGTATTAGTTTACTTTTTTCGCTGGTTTCGTTTGCTCAAGAAGGCACTTCTTCGCCTTATTCATTTTATGGTATTGGTGATGTTCGTTTTAAAGGAACTATAGAAAATCGCTCGATGGGAAGTATGTCAGCCATTCCAGATAGTATTCACATCAATATTCTAAATCCGGCAATGTATTCTAGTTTAAAACTTACGTCGTTTTCTATTGGAGGTACTTTTGCAGCCAACCGATTGAAAACAAACAGTCAAAACGAAAAAGCACAAAGAACAACGCTGGATTATTTAGCGGTTGGAATTCCACTTAAAAAACTAGGCATTGGATTCGGTTTAATTCCGTATTCATCGGTTGGATATAATATTAAAAATTCCACTTTGAATAATACGATTACAGCAACCAATTTTTATTCAGGAAGTGGAGGTATGAATAAAGTTTTTTTTGGTTTTGGATACCAATTGACCAAGAAGTTTAGTTTTGGTGCCGATGCACAATACAATTTTGGTAAGGTAGACACCAAAAGTGTTGCAGTACAATATGATGTTGATGGCAATCAAATTCAATACGGAACAAGAGAATTGAATTCATCTAACATTAACGGTGTAAATTTCAACACTGGAGTAGCATTTCATTCTAAAATATACAAAGACATTTCAGTTTTTTCAAGCGCAACCTATTCACCTCAGTCGCAACTTAATATTTCAAACAGCAGAAAAATAGCTGTAGTGCAGGTAGTTGGGTCAAATGATGTTGCTGTTGGCGATGAGCTTACGATTGATGTTGCTAATACCAAATTGAAATTGCCTTCAAAATTCACTTTCGGATTGGGAGTAGGTGATGCTAAAAAATGGATTGTTGGTTCGGAACTTACCTTCCAAAATTCGAGTAACTTTGGGAATCGTTTCAACGACATTAATAATGTGTCGTATGAAAATGCTAAAAGATTTACAGTAGGCGGTTATTATATTCCAAATTACAAATCGTTTTCTAATTATATGGATAGAATTGTATACCGTGGTGGATTTAGATATGAAAATACAGGCTTAGTTATTGATAATAAATCCATTCAAGATGCTGCTTTAACCCTTGGGTTAGGATTGCCTTTAAGAGGTACTTTTTCTAATCTTAATGTAGGTTTTGAAGTTGGAAATAGAGGTACTAAAGATGCTGGTTTGGTTAGAGAACACTATATGAATTTTAGCCTTGGATTATCATTGAACGAGCGATGGTTCCAAAAAAGAAAAATTGATTAATTTAATATAAAATACGTATGAAAACGAAATTGTTTTTCTTGTTTGTATTGGTTTTTTCTCATTTTGCAAAAGCACAAGAGGTAAACTGTAATGATAAGGAAAGTCAATTGCGAAAGTATGTTGTTGATCAAGAATATTCAAAAGCATTGGAGGTTTGGAAAGAAGTAAAAATTTCCTGCCCCAAATACAGCGAACAAATCTACCTTTTAGGAAGTCAGGTTTTACAATATAATATTGAAACCGCAAGTCCGGAAAACAAAGAAAAGCAAGCTAGAGAGTTGCTTAAGTTGTATGACTTATACGATAAAAATTTTCCGAACAATCAAAATGGAAATTTTGAAAAAAGAGCGATGGTATTGTATGATAACAAAGCCGGAACCGAAGAAGAAATCTATAATTTTTTAGAGCTAGCGTTTGAAAAACAAAAAACAACGTTCACCAATCCACAGGCCATTTTTATTTATTTTCAATATTATTTCGAGAAAAACAAATCCAATTTGTCTGCTGCAACCATAGACAAGCTGATTGATAAATACAATGCAGTGAATTCATTGCTAGATGTTAACAGTCAAAAAATCCCAGCAAAAAAAGAACAGTATACTTTAGTGGTAGCCGGATTAGATTCTTATATGAACCCTATTTTAGTATGTGACAATTTAGTTCCGTATGCACAAAAAAATTACGAAGCTAACAAGCTGAATGTAGATTGGTTGTATGCGACAGCTAAAGCTCTTTTTGGAAATTGTAAAACATCCCCAATTTTTGGTACCGTTGCAACACAATTACACAGTTTAAAACCTTCTTCAAAATCGGCTTATTATATAGCCAATTACACTTTATACACTGGAGATCAAAATGTAGCAATAGATTTTTTCACCCAATCGGTTGCTTTGTCAACCGATAAAATGGAAAAGGCAAGTACTGCTTATACAGTTGCTTCTATTTTGTCTGGTTCAGATAAAGGAAAAGCCAAAGAAATGGCACTTGTGGCTATTGATAATGATCAGACCAATGGAAAGTATTATATCTTTTTAGCCAATCTCTATGCCAACAGTATAGAGGAATGCACTACTTCTGAAAACGAAAAAAAGGCCATTTACAAATTAGCTTCCGATACGGTTTTAAAAGGTGCTGTTGTTGAGCCCATGCTAAAAGTAACGTGCGATATGATGTCTAAAGACTATTTAAAAAATGTAGTTTTTGATGCTAAATCAAAGGTTAAAGAAGTTAAAATTGGATGTTGGATTAATCAAACAGTTCAATTTTAATATGATTTCGATATCGAGAAAATCAACGGTTGTTCTTGTCACTGCAGTAGCGGTTTTTTTGTTGCTTTCGTGTGAGAGTAATTTTAAAGAAGTTCAAAAATCAACTTTTGCAGAGTTTACACCTAGTGGTGAAGCCGATTCGATTAATATTAAATACACCGATTCGGGCAGGATTAAATCGATTTTAGTGAGCCCGAAAATGCTCGATTATGCCACAGTAGAATTTCCTTTTACCGAATTTCCCAAAGGTGTTAAAGTGACCATGTATGATGAAAAGGGCAAAAAAACCTTTGTTACTTCTAAATACGCTGTGACTTTTAAAAATACCGATTTGATAGATCTAAAAGGCGATGTAAAAATATCCAACGAAACAGGGCAATTGTTTGAAACCGAACAGTTGTATTTTGATCAAAAAAACGAGTGGTTTTATACCGAAAAAAGATATAAATTTACCGATCCAAAAGGCGTTTCTCATGGAGAAGGCGTCGATTTTAGTAAAGATTTTAAAATCATCAACTCTCAAGATATTTCAGGAGAAGTTGAAAACAATAAATAAACATGAATTATTTAAATTTCACAAAATATTTGTACTTGGTTATCGGATTCGTAATGGTAGGCGATGCTATTTCTAAATGGAATAACGTAGAAAAACCATGGCTGAGTGTGGTGTTGGCAGGATTAGCCTTCTTCACCTTTTTCTTTAGAAGAAAGTTTGCTAAAAAATTTGCCGACCGTGACAAACAAAATAAATCCAATCCATCCTAAATGGAAATAGTAGTAATCATAGTATGTTTACTTCTTTGTGCCTTTTTCTCGGGAATGGAAATAGCTTTTGTGTCTTCCAACAAAATTTTTCTTGAAATAGAAAAAAAACAAGACAATTTCCTTTCTAAAATATTAACTAAACTTACTGAAAAACCCTCCAAATTTATCGCCACTATGTTGGTTGGTAATAATATTTCTATGGTAGTTTATGGGTTTTTTATGGGTGATTTGTTGATGAAATGGATCAAAACATTTTCGTTTCAATTGTCCGATTTTTCGAGTTTATTGACTCAAACGGTTATTTCTACCCTAATAGTATTAGTCACTTCAGAATTTCTACCGAAAGTATTTTTTCAAGTGTATGCCAATAATCTGATGAAGATTTTTGCAGTGCCAAGTTATATCTTTTTTGTGGCTTTCAATTACATTTCTTCTTTTGTGATCTGGATTTCCGATTTTATTTTGAAGAAATTTTTTAAAACGGAAGGCGATTATGTGCCGTCATTTTTTAGTAAAGGCGAATTGGGAAATTACATCAACGAACAAATGAGTACGGTTGAAGATCACGAAGAAGTGGATTCTGAAATTCAAATATTTCAAAATGCATTGGAGTTTTCTGGCGTAAAAGCACGTGATATTATGACGCCTCGAACCGAATTGGTTGCCGTTGATATTTATGATTCGATTTCCGAATTACGCGAATTATTTATTACAACCGGTTATTCTAAAATATTGGTGTATCAAAATTCTTTAGACGATATTATTGGATATGTGCATTCTTTTGAATTGTTCAAAAAACCAAGAAGTATTAAGTCGATCATGATTCCGGTTGAGTTTGTGCCCGAAACTATTTTTATTAAAGACGGATTGAGTTTGCTTACTAAAAAAAGAAAAAGCGTAGCGGTAGTCCTAGATGAATATGGCGGTACTGCAGGAATCATAACTGTAGAAGACATCATTGAAGAACTTTTTGGTGAAATTGAAGATGAACACGATGGCGATGAAGCACTTACCGAAAAACAACTGGACGACAAAACCTATCTTTTTTCGGCTCGATTGGATGTAGAATACCTTAACGAACAATACAAACTCAACATTCCAGAAAACGATTCTTATGGAACTCTTGGTGGTTTTATTGTGAATACTTCTAAAGAAATTCCGCTAAAAGGCGACCAAATCGTAGTTGAAAACTTTCATTTTGTTATAGAAGAAGCTACAAATAAGAAAATAGAAGTAGTAAAAATGACCATTTCGGAATGAGAATAAAAAAAATCACTTTTTATTGCAAATTATAGCGCCACAATTGTAATTATTTCATAGATAATTGTATTTTCGCAAACTGAAATAAAATTTAACATATATAGAAATGGCAGTTTTACAAAAAATTAGAAAACGTTCAGGATTACTTTTACTGGCTATTGGGTTTGCCCTTTTGGCTTTTGTTGTTCAGGATTTGTTCACCAAAGGATTTAAAAGTCAATCTAAAGATGTAGGAAGTATAAATGGAAAAGATATTTCTTTTGATCAATTTAGAATTAAAGTAGCAAATGCAGAGAAAAATGGTCAAAACGGTCAGCCAATTACCCAAACACAAGCGGCTAACCAAATGTGGGATCAAGAAGTTGCTATCGCTTTAATTTCTGAACAATTCGAAAAAGCAGGAATTCGCACGAGTGAAAATAACATCATTGAAGTTTTAAAGAAAGATCCAAATATTGGAAATAACCCTGCGTTTTTGAATCAGTTGGGTAAATTTGATTTGGCTAAATTCAAAGACTATTTCAAGAAGAATCCGGAGCAAGCTAAAGCTTTTGAAGAAAGACAAGTAAATGATGAAATCAACGCTAAATTTCAAATTTACGGTTCTATGATCAAAGCGGGTATGTATACTACCAATGCTGATGGTCAATTTAAATACAGATTAGAAGCAGACAAAGTGAATTTTGATTACGTTTCTGTATTGTATTCTACCGTTAAAGATAGTGATGTAAAAGTTACCGATGCGGACATTTTAGACTACATGAAAAAGAACGAGAAAAAATTCAAATCAGAGGAAACTCGTGAAATTGAATACGTTTTGATTGAAGACAAACCATCAGCTAAAGATGAGGCTGAAATGAAAGCTAAAATCAATGGTTACCTTTCTGGAAGTGTGGTTTACAATAAAGAAACAGGAAAATACGATACTATTCCAAGTTTTAGAACGGCTACTAATGTGGCTGAATTTGTGAATCAAAATTCGGATAGACCTTATGATTCTACTTATGTAACTAAACAAAATTTACCAGCAGAACACGCAGATAAATTGTTTGCATTACCTATTGGCGAAATCTACGGACCATACATTTATGGAAATTACTACTGCCTTTCTAAAGTAATGGGTAAAAAAGCTGGAGATCAAGTTAAATCTAGTCATATATTAATTAGTTGGGTTGGCGCTGAAAGAGCGGCACCAAAAGAAAAAAGAACTAAAGAACAAGCAAAAGTAAAAGCAGAAGGAATTTTAGCTCAAGTATTGGCTAACCCATCCATGTTTCAAATGATTGCTTTGACCAATTCTGAAGATCCATCAGTACAACAAAATGGTGGTGATATGGGCTTTATTTCTAGAGAAACAGGTTTTGCTAAAGGATATAAAGATTTCGTATTTAGTAATCCTGTTGGAAAAATTGGAATTGCTGAAACAGAATTTGGATACCATATTATCAACATTACAGATAAGCAAGATGCTATTCGTTTGGCTACACTTGCCGAAAAAATTGAGCCTTCTGAAACTACTACAAATGAGTTGTATACTAAAGCTACTCAATTTGAAATGGATGCTCAAACTAAAGATTTTGCTGCCGTTGCTAAAGCTGCTAAATTAACGGTTAACCCAGCAATCAAAGCGAAAGCAATGGACGAAGCTTTTGGTGCAGCAGGTAACCAAAGACAAATCATTAAATGGGCCTACACTAGCGATACTAAAGTTGGTGATGTGAAACGATTTGAAGTAGTTAACGTTGGTAACGTTATTGCTAAGTTGAAAAAAATCAATGAAAAAGGATTAATGACTGTGGAAGATGCTAAACCAAGTGTAGAAGGCATTATTAAAAACAAAAAGAAAGCAGAGAAAATCATGGCTAAAATGAAAGGTGCTTCGTTAGATGCTATTGCTAAAGCAAATGGGTCTACGGTTCAAAATGCTCCTGCGGCTTCTATTGAAAATGCGCTTTTAGCTAATGTTGGAATGGAACCTAAAGTGGTTGGAGCTGCGTTTGGTACTCCAGTGAATAAAGTTTCTGCTCCAATTGAAGGAAATTCGGGTGTATATGTAGTAATGACTAAATCGGTTACTAAAGCGCCAAAATTGCCTAAGTATGACGACTACGTTAACAAATTGAAAGCAGCCAACGCTCAAGCAGCTGGAAGAGTATTCCCTGCGTTGAAAAATGATGCTAAAATTGACGATAATAGATTGGAATTTTATTAATCGAATTTATATAAAAGGTTATAAAAAATCCCGCTCAATTGAGTGGGATTTTTTTATGCTTTATTGTTATAAAATCATCTCATGGTAGGGAACAACTACTTCAAAACCTCGTTCCTTAAAGTAATCGGTTGGGTTTTTTTTGGAAATAGCTAAAACAAAATCACCGCCCCAAGCTCCTAAGCTTTTAATGACGCCGTCAAAGTCTTCGAAAAGGGCTTCCTGAACGGTTTGTAGTTCGAGTACGTTGCTCATTTCTATTTCGTGTTGTTGTAGTGCGGTAGCAAACTCTTTGGGTTCAGTGGCGTTTACCACGGTTTGTGTTATTTTAGTAATGGTTTTTATGGTTTTGCCGATGTCGCCTTGCTTGTCGAGGTAGGCGGCTATGGCCGATTTGCTGCTTTGCTTGCGGTTGAGGTATACAAAGAATATATTTTTAGTAAAATCGGGATGGAAGGTAATGTTCTCTATTGTGGGTTTGTCGTTGATTAATTGGTAGATGATAGCAGTGTCGTTTTGGGCACAGGCTAGGTCGTAACCGCTGCCACCAAAACTTTTTTTAAGAAGTTCGTAGGCATCTATTTCTAACCATTGAGCCACGTTGTTGATTAGGGTAGAAGAAGTGCCTAAACCCCATAATTTGGGGAAGGTGAGTTGGGTAGTAATGTTATAGCCTTTGCCTTGGATAATGAAATTGGAATTGAGCTTGTAGGCTTCGTGTAGAATTTCAATTAAGGTATTTTTGATGTTATGGGTCACATCGTAGTTTTTCTTTTCTATGATGGAGGAAAACGGTATGGTTTCGTCAAACCAAATACTTCCGTCATAATCGTGGCTTTTCCAGTGGATGATGTTGTTGTTAGCTTCTTCGATGATGAGGTTTTGGCCAAACTTGGTAGGTAAAGCTAGTGCTTTGGCGCCATCAAGTACTACATATTCGCCTGTGATGAGTAGTTTTCCGTTGCTGTAGAAGGTTTTTTTCATGATGCAGATTTGGTTCTTATAGTTGGCTGTCTAGCCCCGATTGTAGCGGTATCTTTTTGCCTGATAAGGCATAAAAATATAGCGGAAAGCGGGTATATGGATGGCAAAAATGCCCGTACATTCGCTACTGATTCTTTCTTAAGTTTTCGATTAGTTGTACTGCTGAGGCATGGGTTACGGTGTTGTTTTCAAAATGTTTGGTGATGGCTGTTCGCTCTTGTGGTGTGGCTTGGAATTGGTTGAGTATGTTGTTGAGGTGCATTTTCATATGACCTTCTTGGATGCCGGTGGTGGTTAGGGAACGCAAGGCGGCAAAGTTTTGGGCCAAACCGGTTACGGCTACGAGTTGCATGAGTTGGTGTGCCGATGGTTTTCCGAGAATTTCGAGGGCCATTTTTACCAATGGATGTAGGGTAGTGAGGCCTCCTACGGTGCCCAGGGCTAACGGAATTTCTAACCAAAAAGTGAAAATGCCGTTTTCAATTTTGGCATGCGAAAGGCTGGAGTAGCGTCCGTTTCTAGAGGCGTAGGCATGGACGCCTGCTTCTACGGCACGGAAGTCGTTTCCGGTGGCAAGCACTACAGCGTCGATTCCGTTCATGATGCCTTTGTTGTGGGTTACGGCTCTAAACGGTTCGATTTCGGCTATGTTGACAGCTTGCACAAATTTCTCGGCAAACTCTTGTGGATTTTCTATTTTCTTCTCGGCGAGGTCTGCTATTGGGCAGGACACTTCGGCACGAACAATGCAATTAGGAACGTAATTAGAAAGGATGCTCATGATGACTTGAATGTTCTTTTCGTCATTGGTGAAAGCATCGTATTGCGCCGCTTCTTGGGTGAGTGTTTTGGCAATTTGTTCTAGACACGAATTGATGAAATTGGCTCCCATGCTGTCTTTGGTTTCAAAGGTTACATGCAATTGGAAGTAATTGTTGAGCTCGTTGGTTTTGTTGCGCAATTCTATATCTAGAATACCGCCGCCTCGTTTTTGCATGTTTTTAGTGATGCTTTCGGTTGCGGTATAGCATTTGGGTTTAAGTGAGTTGAAGAAGGCTTCTAGTTTTTGAACATCGCCTTGGTAAATGAAATGCACTTGCCCAATTTTTTCGGAGTTTAGAACGGTGGCTTTGAATCCGCCACGTGTGCTCCAGTATTTGGCCGATTTGGCTGCTGCGGCTACTACCGAACTTTCTTCGATAACCATAGGAATGGTGTGGTAGGTACCGTTAACCAAAAAGTTGGGAGCGATGCCCATCGGTAGGTAGAAGTTGGTAATGGTGTTTTCTATAAATTCGTCGTGAAGTTGTTGCAGTTGTACGTCGCTGTTCCAGTATTGTTTTAGGGTAGCGATGGCTTGGGCTGGATTGGTGAAATATTGGTCGGCAATCCAGTTGATTTTTTCTTCTTTAGTTAATTTAGAAAATCCAGATACGGCGTTGTTCATAGTTATTAGCTTATTGAAATGCAAAGATAAAGTTTATGATTTATAATTGTAAGTTTTGAATGGAGATTGTATAGGGAAAGGCAATGCCGTTTAGATCGAAATGTAAGATTTAGGTTTTTAGCCGTAGTGCCTTTGTTTTATTGTGTAGCTAGCTGTGGTGGATTTTACTCAGTGGTCTCTTTTTTTGTGTTACAAAGCATGTTAAACACTCGAAGTAAACCCGACTTTGAATAATGATTGTATAATATTTAAAAAAAAACTAAGTAATTTGTAACCCAATTAATTGATGAATTTATGAAACAACTCTTTATTAATTTGCCAGTACAGGATATTGAGGCATCGATGCACTTTTATACTCAATTGGGTTTTACGATTAATCCGTTGTTTACTTTTGACAATCAGAAATGCATGGTTTGGAGTGACCAAATTTATGTGATGTTGCAAACGCTTGAGATGTTTACTTCAGGCAATAAAAAGAAATTGGCAGATGCTAAGGTTAACTCGATAGCAACATTTACATTACCCGTAGAAAGTTTGGAAAAGCTCAATGAAATAGTTGATAATGGTGTAAAAGCAGGTGGAACAGAGCCAACGACAACCCTTGACGAAGGCTTTATGCAAATACGGAATATTGAAGATTTAGACGGCCATCAATGGGGAATCATCTACTTGGATATTGACAAGTTTAAAGAAATGACTGGTAAGGAATAAATGGATTTGACTTTGAGAGGTTCAGTCACCGATTTTGACAGGCAGTAAAGGAGTGCTTCTCGATACATTTCATAAAAGCTGATCGCATTTTATGAAACACTCGAAGTGACGGAGCTTCTCGATACATTTTTTTATTTCGTTGCACAGCACAAAAAAACACTCGAAGTGATGTTGAAATGGGCTTCTGTTTTTAATGAGGTAAACTTTAAAAATTGTATTTAACACAAAAAACTGCCGTTATTTGCAAATTTTTCACTAAAATTGGAGTCGTTTTATAATCAATCAAAAAAATGAAGTCAATTAAACTTATTGCAGTATTTCTTTTAACCGGAATTTCGGTGGTAGCCCAACAAAAAATAACGGTTGAAGATATTTATACAGGAAGCTTTCGTGCCAAAGGAATGGACGAATTGCAAGCGCTAAAAAACACCAATCAATACACGGTTCTGAATTCTGACAGAGCTACAAGATCGCAACAAATCGACTTGTACGATTATGCAACCCTAACCAAAGTAGCGACATTAATCGATTCTAAAAACAATAAAGAATTGGCAGATGGTATTGATAGCTACACCTTTAGTAATGATGAAAAATTGATCTTAATTGCCAGCAATAGCAATTCGATTTACCGCCATTCGTTTACTGCAGATTATTATTTGTATAACATTGCGACCAAAGAAATGGGCAAGTTGTTTGATCAAGTGCAAGAGCCTACTTTTTCTCCTGACGGAACTAAAATTGCGTATGCTAAAGCCAATAATTTATTTATTTATGATTTAGCGTCAAGAAAAACAACACAAATCACAACTGATGGTAAGAAAAATGCCATCATTAACGGTATTACGGATTGGGTATATGAAGAAGAATTTGCTTTTGTAAGAGCATTTGATTGGAGTGCCGACAGCAAAAAGTTGGCGTATATTCGTTTTGATGAAAGCGAAGTTCCTGAGTTTTCCATGAATATTTATAAAAAAGATTTGTATCCAACGGTAGAAACGTTCAAGTATCCGAAAGCCGGTGAGAAAAATGCGGTGGTTTCTTTGTTTGTTTATGATGTTGCAACGGCTGCTGCCAAGGCGATTGCTCTCGGAAATTATTCTGATTTTTATATTGCTAGAATGAAATGGACGAACGATGCGAATGTGTTGTGTGCACAAGTGTTGAATCGCCATCAAGATAATTTGGATTTGATTTTTGTAGATGGAACTACTGGTGCTGCCAAGGTGGTTATGAATGAGAAAGACAACGCTTATGTAGACGTTACCGACAACTTAACTTTTTTGAAAGACAACAGTTTTATTTGGACTTCAGAGAAAGACGGTTACAATCATATTTATTTGTTTGACAAAACCGGAAAGTTGAAAAACCAAGTAACCAAAGGCAATTGGGAAGTAACATCTTATTATGGTTTTGATGAGAAAACAAAAACGGTGTACTATCAATCGACTGAAAATGGTTCTATTGTAAGAGATGTTTATAAAATCAGTTTGGATGGTAAAAAGAAGGTGAAATTGTCACAACAAGTGGGAACGAATAGCGCAACTTTTAGTCCGAATTTCGAATACTTTATCAATACCTACTCTTCTGCAACCGTGGCTCCAACCTATACATTGAATGCTTCTAAAGATGGAAAACAGGTTAAAGCTATTGTAGACAATCTTGCTTTGACAGACAAATTGAAAAAATACAATTTGCCGACTAAAGAATTCTTCGAACTGACTACCGAAAAAGGCAACAAATTGAATGCATGGATGATTAAACCAAAAGATTTTGATGCCACTAAAAAATATCCTGTTTTTATGTACCAATATTCGGGTCCGGGTTCGCAACAAGTAGCTAACGATTGGTTAGACACTAACGATTATTGGTTTATGATGTTGTCGCAACAAGGCTATATTACGGTTTGTGTAGACGGTAGAGGAACCGGTTTTAAAGGAGCCGCATTTAAAAAATGTACGCAAAAAGAATTAGGGAAATATGAAGTAGAAGATCAAATAGATGCCGCTCGAGTACTTGGAAATTATTCGTACGTAGATAAAACTAGAATTGGTATATTTGGCTGGTCGTTTGGTGGATTTATGGCGAGTAACTGTATCTTAAAAGGAGCCGATGTGTTTAAAATGGCTATTGCCGTTGCACCAGTTACCAATTGGAGATTTTATGACAGTATTTACACCGAGCGTTACATGCAAACGCCACAAGAGAATGCCAATGGTTATGATTTGAATTCGCCAATAAATTTTGCTGATAAATTGAAAGGAAATTTTCTTTTAGTTCACGGAACGGCTGATGACAATGTGCATTTTCAAAATTCGATGCAATTTATTGAAGCTTTAGTACAAGCCAATAAACAATTTGATTGGGCAGTATATCCAGATAAAAACCACGGTATTTTTGGGGGTAAAACCCGTATTCAGTTGTTTACTAAAATGACCAATTTCATAAAAGAAAAACTATAATAAACAAACTATAATTAAATTAGACTACTATGAGTGAAACTAAAGTAAATACAGGACATCCAAAAGGACTTTGGGTATTGTTCGGAACCGAAATGTGGGAACGATTTAACTTCTATGGGATGCGAGCATTGTTGGCTCTTTTCATGGTTAATTCTTTGAAATATCTTGAATCCGATTCCGCTATTTTTTACGGTGGGTTTTTAGCTTTATGCTATCTAACACCAATGTTAGGAGGTTTTGTTTCAGATAGATTTTTAGGAAACAGAAATTGTATTTTACTTGGTGGATTGTTAATGGGTATTGGCCAATTGTTTTTGTTCTTTAGCGCAACCGCTTTTAGTACTAATTTAGATCTTGCTAAAACCATGATGTGGTTGGGATTGTTTATTATTATTTTTGGGAATGGATTCTTCAAGCCTAATATTTCTTCAATGGTAGGAAGTCTATATCCAAAACAAGAGAAATCTAAATTGGATACAGCGTTTACCATTTTCTATATGGGTATCAATTTAGGTGCTTTCTTAGGACAATTTATTTGCCCAATTATTGGAGATGTTAAAGTAAACGGTGTTCAAGATCCATTCGCATTCAAATGGGGATTCCTAGCTGCTTCTGGAGCTATGTTTATGGGTACTTTAGTATTCTTTTTCTTGAAAAATAAATATGTAGTAACTCCAGAAGGAAGACCTATTGGAGGATTGCCAAAGCACAATACTTCTGAAGATTTTGAAGAAGGAGAAGCGCAAAAAGCTGATTTTAAATCTTCTTCAATCTACTTAGCACTGGGTGTTTTTGTGGCTATGTTTTTTGTATTTAGATATTTACTTGTAGGTGAATTCGGTATCACTAATTTTGATATGGGTACACTTGTAAAAGGACTTATCTATCCTTTTATTTATGGTGCTGGAATTGCATTGGCAACTTTAATCGTATCGGATACTTCAATTACTAAAGTTGAAAAAGATAGAATTTTTGTAATTTATATTGTATCATTCTTCATTATTTTCTTCTGGGCTGCTTTTGAACAAGCTGGTTCATCGTTAACTTTTATTGCATCTAATCAAACAGATAGACATTTTTTCGGATGGGAAATGCCAGCTTCTATGGTGCAAATTTTTAATGGATTGTTTGTTGTGATTATGGCTGTTCCGTTTAGTATTCTTTGGGACAAATTGAGAGCTTCTGGTAAAGAACCAGTTTCTCCTTTAAAACAAGCTATAGGACTTTTCTTAATTGCAATAAGTTATTTTATTATTGCACACAATGTAAAAGATTTAGGGTCAAGCGGAATGTTGGCTGTTAAATGGTTGATTTTATTATACTTAATTCAAACTGCTGGTGAATTGTGTTTGTCTCCAATTGGACTTTCATTGGTGAGTAAATTAGCGCCTAAACGTTTCTCATCTTTATTATACGGAGTTTTCTTTATAGCTAATGCCGCTGGTTATGCTTTAGCTGGAACTTTGGGAGCAATTATGCCTGCAACCGGAGATAAATTTATTGCTGCTGAAAAGCAAAATATCGATTTGCAATCAATTTTAGATAATAAAAAAGTTGCTGATGGTCAACAATTATACGCTTTAGCTCAATTGCAAATTGCTAAAATTGATAAAGAGAAATCAGAATTATATAAACTAAATGTAGACAAAAGAATCAAAAAAATTGCTGAACTTAAAAGTCAAAAAGATTTAGCAGAAAAAAACAAAGTGCCTTTTGTTAATAATTTCAAAGCTCAAGATACTACTTTCACTAAAGCGGAATTTGATTTGATTAAAGATAAAAAAGTAATTTCTGTTGAATATCCAAAATTTGCGAGTTTTACAATTAAAAACTTATACGAATTCTTCATGGTATTTGTGGTTCTATGTGGAATTGCAGGAACAATATTAGCGTTGATTTCTCCCAAGTTGAAAAAAATGATGCACGGAGTTAATTAATCTATTTAAAATATTTTTATACCTTTCAAACCTGCAAGAAATCCTTGCAGGTTTGCCTTTTATATAAAACACAATGGAACAAAATCAAACGTTAGAACAAATTCAAAATTTTAAAGGCAAATACCCAAAACAACTGTGGTACTTGTTTTTCAGCGAAATGTGGGAACGCTTTAGTTTTTATGGTATGCGCGGTATGTTGTACTATTTTATGGTACACCAATTATTCATGAAAGATGACTTGGCTAATTTGCAATATGGCGCCACTCAAGCTTGGGTTTATGCCTTTACTTTTATCGGAGGACTATTTGCAGATAAAATTTTCGGGTTTAGAAAATCGCTTTTTTGGGGTGGTTTATTGATGATTTTGGGCAGTTTTATTCTGGCTTTTGATCCTAAACAATACTTTTTTTTAGGCGTAAGTTTTACAATTGTAGGCACTGGATTTTTCAAACCTAATATTTCGTCAATGGTAGGAAAATTATATAATGATAATGATAACAGACGAGATGCTGGTTTCTCGTTATTTTATGCAGGAGTCAATTTAGGAGCGCTTATTGGTGGCTACATATGTATTGCAGTTGGAAAAGGAGAAATGTTTGCTCGATGGATTCCAGAAAATTTGCGATGGAATTTTGCTTTTGGTTTTGCCGCTGTAGTGATGATTATTAGTTTGTTGACCTTTACTCAAACTCAAAAAAGTTTAGGGGAAATAGGTTTGTCACCTTTAATGCATCTGGAAAGAGGTAAGAGAAAATTCTATGAAATAGGTACGTATGTTGGGTCAATTTTAATCATTCCAATAATTATTGTAATGGTTTCAAATACTAAATACACCGACTATTTTATGTATGCCATTGGGCCAATTGCCATCTTATATTTAGTTTATGAAATGAGAAATTTCTCATTAGCTCAAAATAAAAAGTTAATTGCAGCATTAATATTTATGTTGTTTTCAATTGTTTTTTGGGCTTTTTTTGAACAAAGTGGCGGTTCGTTAAGTGCTTTTGCAGCAGATAATTTAAATACGACTGTTCTGGGCATTCATTTAGACCCAAATGGAGTTAATAATTCGGCAAATTCGTTGTTTGTTATCATATTTGCAGCATTAGTGGGCATGGTTTGGTTGTGGATGGCAGCCCGAAAAATAGAACCAAATACGATGATAAAATTTGGTTTATCGTTTTTATTTCTAGCGCTCGGATTTTATGTGTTTTATTATACCAAGTTTTTTGCAGATGCATCTGGAAAAACTTCTCTAGATTTATTTACCTTCGGATGGTTTGTGATTACGTTTGGAGAATTGTGTTTGTCACCTATTGGAATGAGCGCTATGACCAAACTTTCACCACAAAAAACACAGGCAGTCATCATGGGTATGTGGTTTTTGGCAAGTTCTTATGGTCAATATTTTGCAGGTTTACTTGGAGCCAATATTGCAAAAGCTTCTGAACATGCATCCAATGCAGATAAATTAATCGTATATGCAGATGGGTATAAGTTATTAGCTATTTATGCACTAATCGCTGGTGTAATTTTAATAGTAATTTCACCATTAATTAAAAAACTAATGCAGGAAGTAAAGTAACTGACAATTTTAGTTTCTGATTTTATATATATTTGTAAAAAATAAAAAAGATGAAAAAAATAATTTTAATTTTATTGTTGGTTGTCTCAGGGATGACAGCAAAAGCGCAAGAAGGATTAACTTGGTATACCGATTTAAATAAAGCTGTTGAAGCTTCACGTCAAGAGCAAAAACCTTTGTTTTTGTTTTTTACGGGTAGCGATTGGTGTGGTTGGTGCATACGTTTACAAAATGAAGTTTTTAAAACTCCAGAGTTTATCGCTTGGGCAAAAGATCACGCAATTTTAGTAGAGCTTGATTTTCCAAGAAGAACACCGCAATCGGATGAAATTAAATTGCAAAACAATCAAATGCAACAAATGTTTCGAGTGCAAGGGTATCCAACGGTATGGTTTGTAAAGCCAACAGTTGCCGATGGAAAAACAAATTTTGAACAGTTAGGCAGCACAGGTTATGTCGCTGGTGGTCCTGCTAAATGGTTGGAAGGCGCGAATTCCATTATTGCAAAATATGTCCCAGACCCAAAGCCAGAACCGGTTAAAAAAGCAAAAAAGAAAAAAGCGAAGAAAAAATAATCGTACTTACAATTTATAAAATCCCTTTTCTGCAGTGTCATGAAAAGGGATTTTTTCTTTAACACAAGTAGCTTTCCAGGTTTTAATATAGCTTTTAAAGTTGGAGGCATCAGCTACAATTTGTTCGGGTTTATGGGTTTTAAAAATACGCTCCAAGTTTATTTTTGGCGAATTGGTAAGGATGACAACATCAGGTTTTGCTTCCTGAGGATAGGTTGCCGAATTATCCAATAACAATATCTTTTTACCTTTAAAATAATAGGTATTAGTCAAGTCTTTTTTCTTGTTTACGCGGCAAAAGTTTGCCACTAAATACGATTTTAAAGCCAAATTATCGCTGGCAGTTTTCAAGATGCTGTCATTGCTGAATAGCGTTACGTTGTTGCCCAGTCTTTCTGTGATAATCGTGTTTTTCTTTTTACTAAAAACTAAAAATTCAATTTTGTTTTGATTGGAATAATTGGCTTCAAAAGTCACTAATTGCAATAGTATTATCGTACATGAACTAAGAACTAATTTTTTATAAGTAGGTTTTTTTATCCAAATTATCCAACTAAAAATGAGCAGATAACAACTCCACATCATATAAGAATTAAAGGAGATATCTTTTAAAATAAAATTCTCAAACGATGCTATCCAAGCAATAGTTTTATTCAATAACCCAATGCTCCATTCTAACAAATTTAATAAGGGCATCCACACAAAATCGAATGCAGCCATTACCATAACGATAACTCCCAATCCGAGAATTAAAGACATTCCCGGAAGTATAACCAAATTGGTTACAAAAAACAATCCAGGAAACTGATGAAAATAGTAAATACTCAAGGGCAGTGTTCCAATTTGGGCCGCAAAAGAAACCGTGATGATGTCCCAAAAATAGGCGGTGATTTTATATTTTGGTTTCCAAATAGCACTAAGTAGTGGCTGTAGCCATACGATAAAGAACAAGGCTATGTAACTCAATTGAAAACCAATCTCGAATAGAAATGATGGTTGGAACAGCAAAATAAGAAAAGCTGAAACGGCTAAGGTATTGTAAATGTTAATGCTTCTGCGCAAGTGCATTCCAATTGCTACAAACGAAAACATGGTAACAGAACGCACCACAGATGGTGCTAAACCAGCCAAGATTCCGAAAGCCCATAAAGATAATATTACAATGATAAGTTTTATTAATGAGGCTCTTTTAGTGTTAGGAAAAGGCTTTAACAGAAAAGTGATAAAGAGTAAAATAAAGCCAACGTGCAATCCAGAAACAGACAACACATGCACAGCACCAGCGTATTGATAATCGCGAACTATTTCGGGTGAAATATCTTGTTGTTGCCCTAAAATCAGCGCTACAACAACACTCAACTCCGATTTGCTAAAGTGATTTTTTTCTAAATTTTGTATGATTTTATTTCGCAATCTATTCGCATAATAAAAAATATTTTTGTCAATATTTGGATTTATTTTGATGTCATTGGCATCGGCATACAACTGAGCATAAATTTGTTGGTTTTCCAAATAACTACCATAATCAAATTGATTTGGGTTGTTTGGCGCTCTGTTTTTATACAATGAACCTAACACTTTAAGATGCGAGCCAATTTCGATAGTAGGTTTGGCAGTTTCTTTTCTAATATTTAGGATAATTTTTCCGTAGCTACTTTTTCCGTTCAATTGGATCATGTTGACTACATATCGATCGTTGTTTCCTGTGTTTTTGAGTTTTTCTTTAACTACAACTTCCGACGTATACTCAGCTTTATTAGCGGTTAAATGATGGATATAATGATTGGAATCTAACGTTTGATTACTGTTTGTCAAAGTAAAAATTCCAAGAAAAAAAGAAGTAGTTAATGCTAAAAAATCAAAGCTAAAACTCAATTTTATTTTAGAAATAAAGTAAGAAATTCCTAAAAGAGAAAGACCAATCATAAGGCCAATTAAGGTCCATAGAAAAGGAGGATTTGTATAATGGGCAACAAAAATGCCCAATACAAAACAACCCGTAATTTTAATTAAAGGAAATTGTAATACTTTCATTATCATAAAAGTATTAAAAAAGAAACGTCCTACAAAATTATTTTTTTTGTTTGGCAGCTGTACTAAATCCAAAAGGAACATAAAGCGGACAAAAACTCACAAAACTGGTAACAGCGAAAACTGCTGCTATTACCAAGAAAACAATTCCTAGGGTTCCAGAAAGGATGCCCATAAAATATAAAACAACAATTATTGCGGCAACCATTAACCGAATCAACTTGTCGGCACTACCCATATTTTTTTTCATAATTGATAGCATTAAATTACTAATTACCATCAAAGGTAGGAGGTAATAATTGTATTTGAAGTAACAAAAGTTACATAAATCATTCAATTATTCTATTGGCTTGCGCAAATGATTTCCCGTAGTACGGTTCTTTGGTTGAAGAAATAATTACACCCAATTGTGAGGAAGAATGTATGAACTTAATTTCATCGTCATTGACGTCAACGACTAATCCAACATGATTAATTTCGCTTTTTCCGTTGGTTTTAAAAAAGATTAAATCGCCTTTTCGAATGTCATTTTTACTGATAACCCGACCGGTTTTCGACATGTCAATCGATTTTCTTGGAAGTGAAATGTCAATTTTTTTGAAACTCATAAAAACCAATCCAGAACAATCAAATCCTTTTTTGTCGATGCCACCTGCTTTGTAAGGACTTCCAAGATTTTCACTAGCTTCTTCTATGACTTGTTTTGCTTGTCGGCTTACTTCTTTTGAACTGGTTTCTTTTTTGGAGGTTCGTATGGTTGATGTCGATTTACACGAGGTCAACAACATCGAAATCAGCGCCGTGCAAAAAATGTATTTTAAAAATCTCACAGAATATCGTTTACAATTAATTTTGCTGTTTTTTCACTGGAACCCATTCCGCCAAGTTTTTGTTCCAACTCCTCGTATTTTTTCAATAATGATTTTCGATGGTTTTGGTCTAAAATCTTAGTTAATTCAGCTTTTATTCGTTTCGGATTGCATTCGTTTTGAATCAACTCGGTTACTACTTCTTCGTCCATTATTAAATTGACTAACGAAATGTATTTTAGCGTGATGATGCGTTTGGCTATTTGATAGGAAATCCAACTTCCCTTATAACATACCACTTCGGGAACTTTAAATAGTGCCGTTTCTAGAGTTGCTGTTCCAGATGTAACCAAAGCCGCATGAGCATTTGATAATAAATCGTAGGTTTTGTTGGCTACAAATTTGATGTTTTTTCCTTTTAAAAAGGTTTCGTAAAATGCGTATTCCTGACTTGGTGCGCCTGCAATTACAAATTGATACTCAGAAAAATCATCCACAACACTCAGCATTAAGGTCAGCATTTTAGAAATTTCTTGCTTGCGACTGCCTGGAAGTATTGCAATGATTGGTTTTTCGTCAAGATTATTTTCAGTTCTAAAAGAAACCGAATTGGAGGTGGTTCTATTGTGAATGGCATCGATTAATGGATGACCCACAAATTCCACTGGAAAATGATGTTTCTTTTCGTAAAAATCTTTTTCAAATGGCAAGATGACATACAATTTGTCAAAATCTCGTTTGATGTCTTTAATTCGACTTTCTTTCCATGCCCAAATTTGAGGTGAAATGTAATAATGCGTTTTAATACCTCTCTCTTTAGCCCATTTTGCAATACGCATATTAAATCCGGGATAATCAATAAAAATGATTACGTCTGGATGGAATTTTTCAATATCGGCTTTGCAAAATTTAATGTTATTTAAAATCGTTTTCAAATTCAAAACTACTTCCGCAAATCCCATAAAAGCAAGTTCACGGTAATGTTTGACTAAAGTTCCACCAGCTTGTTGCATTAAATCGCCACCCCAAAAACGAATATCCGCATTAGCATCTTCTTGATACAACGCCTTCATCAAATTGGAACCGTGTAAATCTCCAGACGCTTCGCCGGCTATGATGTAATACGTCATATTAAATAAATAGTGTTAGTATTGCTAATGTAATGGTTGCCAGCACAACGCCGCGTGCCATTACTTCTTTGTTTTTTTTTAATAAAATGAAGAAGATAATTACGTTTAGAATGGCTCCCAACGTAATAACTTTTCCCAAAAGGCCTTCTGCTTTAATGTATTGTAGATCGGAAAAAGACCGGAACTTGGTCAAGGCCAATACGATACTAATAACTCCCAAAAATGCGGCTATAATTCCAATACAAAACCCAATTAGTACATCTGTTTTCTTCATTTTTTAGATCTAAAATTAAAATTCCCAGGTATTCAATGTTTGAATAGCGTGATGTGCTGTCAAATCGTAATGAACTGGTACAATGGAAATGTAATGATGTGCCAGTGCCCATTCGTCAGTGTCTTCGCCTTTGTCTAAGTTCACAAATTCTCCAGTAAGCCAATAGTATTCTTTGCCGAAAGGCGTAACGCGTTTGTCAAATTTTTCTTGCCACATGGCTTTGGCTTGACGGCATATTTTTATTCCTTTGATGTCTTCGGTTTTTAATTTTGGAAAATTGACATTCAGAATCGTTCCATCAGGCAAACCATTTTCTAAAACTTGTAACGCAATTGTTTTGATAAACGGTTTGATGGGTTCAAAATCGGCATTCCAATTGTAGTCTAGTAACGAAAATCCGATGGCGGGTATGCCTTCAATTCCGGCTTCAACAGCAGCACTCATCGTACCCGAATAAATTACATTTATAGAAGAATTCGATCCATGATTTACGCCAGAAACACACAAATCGGGTTTTTGTTTTAGGATTTCGTTCACAGCCATTTTCACACAATCTACTGGTGTTCCCGAGCAACTGTATTCGGTAATAGGTGCGTTATCTGCGGAAATTTTATTCAAATGTAAGGTATTGTTGATGGTAATGGCATGTCCCATGGCACTCTGCGGACTGTCGGGTGCCACAACCACTACATCACCTATTTCACTCATAACTGCAATTAAAGCACGTATACCAGGTGCCGATATTCCGTCGTCATTGGTAATAAGAATTAAAGGTTTTTTAGACATGTGTAGCTTTGGATTAGTGTAACAAAAGTAATTATTTTGCGACTTATTCCGATACAATTTTTATAACTTTGAAACCGAACGATGGTTTTAACAAAAAATTATGCGCAACACCATTTTAATGGCATAGTTTTTTATGTATTTTAGACAAAAAATTAATGAATGCAATTCTTCAATTTATGAAAAGAAATTATAAAATAATACTAGTTGTAGTAGCACTTTCTGTTGGTTTGTGGAGTTTTATGCCAAAATCTAAAGGAAGTGATCCTGAAAAAGACAAGCTTCTGCTTGAACTTCTAACGTATGTTATAGAGAAAGGACATTACAATCCAGCGGCTATAGATGATGCTTTTTCAAAAGGGATTTATAAAGATTATGTGACGGCATTAGATCCATCAAAACGATTCTTTTTACAATCGGATATCGATGAGTTTTCCAAATATGAAACACAAATAGACGATCAAATTAAAAATAAAGACCTTACCTTTTTTGACTTGACCTATGCTCGTTTGATGAAACGCATGGACGAATGTAAAAATTATTATAAAGTAGCTCTAGAAAATCCAATTGACTACTCGGTTAATGAAGAAATCAATACCGATTATGAAAAAGCACCTTATTGTAAAAATGTAGCTGAGTTAAAGGAACGTTGGAGAAAACAAGTAAAGTTATCGACTTTAGCTTCTTTGGTGGAAAAACAAAAAATTCAGGACGATATTGTTAAAAATAAGAATAAAACGCCAGAAGAAAAATTAAAAGAGTTTAGAGCGAAACAAGGCGATAAATTAACGAAAGAGGCAGAAGATAAATTCAAAGAGAGTTTAAATAAAGCAGACAATTTTCAAATAAAACCTTACGATCAACTTGAAAAAGAAACTCGTGAAAGCACGCTTAAATCGTTAGATGACAATTTTGCTTTTATCAGTAAAGAACTAGATCGAGAAGATTGGTTTTCGGTTTATGTAAATGCCATTGCTTCGCGTTTTGATCCGCATACTTCGTATTTCGCTCCTGATGAAAAAGAGCGTTTTGATGTGAGTATGAGCGGTAAATTAGAAGGAATTGGCGCTAGACTTCAAAAGAAAAATGATTACACCGAAATTACAGAATTGATTTCGGGTGGTCCAGCTTGGAGAGAAAAAGAATTGGAATCGGGTGATATTGTATTGAAAGTAGCACAAGGCGATAAAGACCCAGTGGATGTGGTTGGAATGCGCTTGGACGATGTAGTTAAGAAGATTAAAGGACCAAAAGGAACTGAAGTTCGTTTAACCGTTAAAAAAACAGATGGTTCTATCAAAGTAATTTCGATCATCAGAGATGAGGTTGAAATTGAAGAAACCTATGCTAAATCAAGTATTGTTGAGAAAAATGGCGTGAAATACGGCATTATTTATTTGCCAAAATTCTATATCGATTTTGAAAACAAAGACAGTAGAGATGCTGGTAAAGACGTAGCTATTGAAGTAGAGCGTTTGAAAAAAGAAGGTGTTCAGGGCATCATCATGGACGTGAGGGATAATGGTGGAGGTTCGTTGAAAACAGTGGTTGATATCGGAGGTTTGTTTATCGAACAAGGTCCAATAGTACAAGTAAAATCATCTGCAGGCAGAAAAGAAGTACTAACTGATAAAGATCCAAAAGTGGAGTGGGATGGTCCATTGGTGATTATGACCAATGAATTCTCGGCTTCAGCTTCAGAGATTTTAGCAGCGGCAATGCAAGATTACAAACGTGCGGTTATCATTGGAAGCAAACAAACGTATGGTAAAGGAACTGTTCAAAATGTAATCGATTTGAATCAGTTTGTGAGAGGAAATACTTTAGGTGATTTGGGTGCTTTGAAAACAACTACACAAAAATTTTATAGAATTAATGGTGGTTCTACGCAGTTGGAAGGTGTTAAAAGTGATATTGTGATGCCTGATAGTTATGCTTATCTAAAAATGGGTGAAAAAGATGTAGACAATGCTATGCCTTGGGATAAAATTGATGCTGCGGATTATAAGTTGTGGGACAAACAACAAAATTTTGATTTGGCCATTGCAAATAGCAGAAAACGAATTGAAAACAACTCTCAAATGAAATTGATTGATGAAAATGCAAAATGGCGTCAAGAACGAAATGAAGAGAATGTGTACAGTCTTCAAATTGACAAATTTAAACAAGAGCAAAAGCAATTAGAGGATACTAACAAAAAATACAAATCGATTGCAGATTATAGTAATACTTTAAAATTCAAATCGCTGGCGTATGAAGAAGATCAAATGAAAAAAGATGTTACGCTTAAAGAAAAACGTGACAGATGGCACGAAAGTTTGTCTAAAGATATTTATGTTGAAGAAGCCATTCATGTATTGGATGATTTACAAAATGGTGCTCCCAAAAAAGAATTAAGTACCAAACTGAAAAAAGAAAAAGCAATTAAATCATAAATAAAAAAGGCTCCAAATATTGGAGCCTTTTTTATTAGTTTAATTTTTTCAATTTCTTTTGCGCTTTTTCTAAGTCTTCTTGCGCTTCTTTTATTTTTAGTTGTTGTTTAGTAATATCAACATTTCCTTTTTCAATCTCTACAGGTGAAAGCTTTCCTTTAGATTTGGCTTTTTCAAATTTAGCCTGCATCTTCTCTAAATTCTTGGTTTCTTTTTCAATTTTATTTTGATATTTTTCTACATCTTCTTGAGCATTTTTAATTCGTTTTTGTTCTTTTTCAAACTTCTTTTGTTCTTTTTCAAGTTTGTTTTGCTCTTTTTCAACTCTTTTGGCATCTTTCTCTGCTTGTTCTATTTTCTCAGCAGCCGCTTCTTGTTGTTTTAACGCCTGCTTTTGCTGTTTTAATTGCTGTTCTAAAAGTTCTTTTTCATTAGACTTTTGTTGTTCCAAATCGATTGCTGGAGTTTTTGAAGAATCTTTTACAATAGTTTCCTGAGCGTAATAATTGTGAAAACTAAAAAGTAGGATTGTCGACAGGATTATTTTCATTTTCATGATTGTTGATTTTAGGGTTATTATTATTAAATAAAGAAATTTTAATGAACTATAAAATTAACTAAAAATCAACTAGAAATAAAGAACTTTATTGTCTAATTTTTTCTACAGTATTTTCTTAATGTAGTTTGAATGAAGGATTACCACTCATTTACTTTGTTGGCATCCATTTTTAGGAAGATAAAAAGCAATATAGTAAAGCCCCAAAGTCCGGACCCTCCATAAGAAAAGAAGGGTAGTGGTACGCCAATAGTAGGAAAGACGCCAACAACCATGGCGATATTTACAAAGAAGTGAATGAACAAAATACCAGCAGCACAATAACCATAAACCCTACTGAACTTAGTTTTTTGCCGTTCGGCTAAATACACAATTCTTAAAATTAAAGCTACAAATAGACCAATTACAAATACAGAGCCTAAAAACCCCCATTCTTCACCAACGGTAGTAAAAATGTAATCGGTATGTTGTTCGGGAACGAATCCACCTTTAGTTTGCGTCCCTTCCAAGTATCCTTTCCCAAACCAGCCACCAGAACCAATAGCTATTTCCGATTGATTGGTGTTGTATCCGATGCCTTTCATATCAACTTCTTTTCCCAAAAGAATATTGAATCGATCTCTGTGATGTTGCTTAAAAACGTTGTTGAAGACATAATTTACCGAGAAGGAAAATCCTGAAATAATGATCAGCATAATCAAACTAGCAATGATGTTTCGGTCCACTAGTCGACTTCTAAAGTAATTGATAACAAGTACTATTGCGGTCAATCCAATTACGATAAATGGATTATTGGTTGCCAAAGTCAATACAAATAAAATGATTGCGATGAAACCTGTCATCAGGTACCAGCCTGGTAAACCTTCTCTAAAAAGCACCACAAAGAAAATACTGTATATTAAAGCACTTCCTGGATCGGGTTGTGGTAGAATAAGCATTACAGGAAGAAAAATTACTATAAGGGCTTGTATTTGACGATTCACATCTTTCAAATTTACTTGCACATCACTCAAGTATTTTGAGATGGCTAAGGCGGTGGCTGCTTTTGCAAATTCTGAAGGTTGTAGTGTAAAACTCCCAAATCCGTACCAACAGCGTTGGCCTGCTATTGTTTTTCCAAAAATGAATAGTCCTGCCAATGATAGTAGTGATATGGCAAAGATGATTATGGAATATTTTTCGTAGAATTTTGCTTCCACTGAAACCACAATAAAGATGATCGGAATTGTTAGTAAGATGAATAGAAATTGTTTCCCATAGATTTGCGTAAAATCAAAAATTGAGGATTCTCCGGTTACAGTTGATAATGACGAAGAATAAATGTTCAACCAACCCATTACGACCAACGTAATGTATATGGCAACACTTATCCAGTCAATATTGCTTGTTATACTTTGATTTCTCATTTTTTGGCTACTATTGTTTTTTAATAGTGTCTTTTTTTACTTCTTTTTTGGGTTTGGTACCATTTATAGAATCTTTACGGTTCTTCACTTTTGCCAAACTATCTTTGAGTTTGTTGTTAATGATTGAGATGCTATCTTGGTGTTTTTTTGGGTACAATTTACTATACTGATCTTTCAAACTGCCTTCCAGCATTCGTTTTTCAAAATCGACACGGGTAATTTTACGTTTTAAATATTTTTCAATCATTAACGTTGTAATTGGACCAGCCCATCGTTTACCCCAATATCCATTTTCAACAAATACAGCAATGGCAATTTTGGGATTGTCTTTTGGAGCGAATGCCACAAAAATTGAGTGATCTTGAAGCTTTACACGTTTTCCGTTTACTTTCAAATAGTTTTCGGCGGTACCTGTTTTTCCACAGATGTCAATTCCAGCAACTCCAAGTCCAAAGGCAGTACCTTTATTGTATACATCAAACATTCCGCTGATAACGGGTTCAAAATATTTTCGATCAATTGTTGTAACGTGTTTGGTTCTAAATTTTTTATCTAAAACTTCACCTTTAATTTTTTTAACGATATGAGGTGTATAATAATAACCTCGATTGGCAACGGTTGCCATTAAGTTAGCTAACTGAATGGGGGTCATCAACACCTCTCCTTGTCCAATTGCATTGGATACAATAGTTTTTCCATCCCAATTCCAACCAGGATAAATCTTTTTATAGGTTTTTGAAGTAGGAATCTTTCCTCTTTTTCCAATTGGTAGATCATAGCCCATAAAATCACCTAAGCCAAAACTTTTTAGGTGATTACTCCATTTATCTACAGCATAGGAATGGTTGTTGTATTTGTTGATGGTTTTAATGTATACATTACCAAAATAGGTGTTACACGATTCATAAATACCATTATGCAATTGCATTGGACCACCATGACAGTGACATTTCATAAATCGTCCTCTGGCATAACTAAAACCATGATGACAAACAAATGTGGTGTTTTCGTCGATAACACCTTCTTGAAGCGCTACTAATGCGGTTAAGATTTTAAACGGAGAGCCTGGAGGATATTCTGCTAAAAGGCCTCTGTCGTATAACGGTTTTGCAATAGAATCGTTGTGTAAAAGGGTGTAATTTTTCGATCTTTTTCTCCCAACAAGCAAGGCTGGATTGTAGTCTGGTGCACTTACAAGTGCTAAAATTTCTCCTGTTTTAGGCTCAATAGCAACAATTCCACCCCATTTGTTGACCATTAATTCTTCTCCATATTTTTGAAGTTCACTGTCAATCGTTAAGGTTAAATCATCACCTTGTTTTGATAAAGTATCGTATTTTCCTTCTTTATAGGAGCCTATTTCACGATTAAATTTATCTTTTAAAATGTATTTAACCCCTTTCTGACCTCTTAAAAAAGTTTCGTAACTCTCTTCAATTCCTTGTCGACCAATTAAATCTCCACCCACATAATAAGGGTTTTTCTTTACAATTTTTTCGTTTACTTGCGTAATGAATCCAAAAACATTGGCACCATAGTCAACTTGGTAATCTCTCAACGAACGTTTTTGAATGTAGAAACCACTAAATTTTCTAATTTTTTCTTGAAATGCTGCATATTCTACTTTGTTTAATTGAGGAAGAAAAACAGAAGGTAGCATCGGACTGTAAACTTTTGCTTTTTTCATTTTTTCATTGAAAAACTCCTCAGATATATCTAGTAATGAGCAAAATTCGGCAACATTCATTTCTTTTTCTTTAACATCTTTTGGGATTACCATAATGTCATAAGAAGGCTGATTGGCGATTAAAAGTTTACCATATCGATCATAAACGTAACCTCTTTCAGGGTAGTCATATTTAATTTTGATGGCGTTGTTTTCCGACTTTAATTTGAAGGAATCATCTATGATTTGTAAATAAAAGAGACGTATCAACAACAAAGATGCTGTGATAATAACAATAGCTGGGAGCAATGCTTTTCTCATCGTTTACTTGGCTTGATTAAGTAAATTATTAAGATACAAATTATAATAGTAAAAAGAGTACTGACAATGGTTCTTAAAATGATATCCCACAGGAATTCAAAGGTAAATACTTCTAAAACAAATAGTGATAAATGATGAATAATTACCGCTAAAAGGATGAAAGAAAATCGTTCTGGAGTTAATACGTCGTTCAATCGAACCGTTTGATATTCGTAGCTTAGTCCAAACGAAAATTTGAACAGTGAGGGTCTAAAGTAGGCCAGCATCAAACAAGCTGCGGCATGAACACCTCCTGAATTGCAAAACAAATCCATGGTCAATCCTAAAAAAAAACTGGCTGCCAACAATCCGTATTTATTGCCGTTCACAGGATAAAGGATGATGAATAAAATGTAGGGAAACGGATTTATATATCCCAAAAAATTAAAATTATTGAAAATAATCACTTGTGCTGCAAGCAGCAAAATGAATCGGGCGATATTATATAACATGGCGCTATTCATTCTTTTCGTTCTTTTTTTCTAAATTTAAAATTTCGTCTCTATCCTTATTTTTAATGATGTAAACGTGACCTAAACTAGTCATGTCATTAAATAATTTTACATCAATAGTGTAAAAATTCGTTTGGTTGTCGATGTAGATTTTGTCTATTGTTCCAATGCCAATATTTTCTGGGAAAATTGTAGATTGTGCTCCAGTCACAATAGTATCACCTTTTCGAACAGAGGCTAATCTAGGAACGTCAACCAACTGAACAAAGCCGGTGTTTTTGCCATTCCAAGTTAATGATCCAATATGGTTGGATTTTTTAATCTTAGCATTAATAGGTGATTCGGTATTAAGAATACTCAAAACTGTACAATAATTGGCTGAAGTATTTTCAACAACGCCCACAATTCCCAAACTATTAATAACGCCCATTTCGGGTTTAACACCTTGCTTGTAACCAGTATTAAGTGTTAAAAAGTTTACTTGATTGCTATAAGAGTTCTTGATAACTTTAGAAATGATAATATCAATTTTCTTAACGCCTTTGATAGAATCTAAATTCGGAACTTTAGTGGTGTCTTTGGTATTGAACAGCAAACTTTTTAAGCGTGCATTTTCTTTGGCGAGTTCTTCGTTTTGTATTTTTAAATTAAAATAACCTTCAACATTGCTCGTCATTTGATAGACGCCACCAGTAAAGAAATTAGCAGAACTAATGATTTTGCTTTTGTGGTACGAATGCGACTGAACGGTTAGCAATAAGGCTATTACCATAAGCAGCAAAAACAGCATACGATAGCTGTTTTTAAATATAAAATTAAATATTTGCTGCATCTTTTAAGTGTTCAGTGTTCGAAGAAATCAGTGTTCAGTATTTTATTTTAAAAATACGTTATTTGATCAGTATGCTTCTGAATTTTGGGATGTTTTTCAATGCCATTCCAGTTCCTCTTACAACGGCTTTCAACGGATCTTCAGCAATATAAACTGGTAAATCTGTTTTTAATGAAATACGTTTGTCTAAACCACGAAGCATCGATCCACCACCAGCTAGATAAATACCAGTATTATAAATATCAGCTGCTAATTCAGGAGGAGTTTGAGATAATGTTTCCATTACTGCATCTTCAATACGTTGGATTGATTTGTCTAGCGCTTTAGCAATTTCTCTATAAGAAACTTCCACTTGTTTTGGCTTACCGGTAAGTAAATCTCTACCTTGAACCGACATATCGTCTGGTGGAGTATCAAGAGCATCTGTAGCAGCTCCGACTTGAATTTTAATTTTCTCAGCGGTAGTCTCTCCCACAAACAAATTGTGTTGCGTTCTCATATAATAGATGATGTCGTTTGTAAAAACGTCACCGGCAATTTTAACCGATTTGTCACATACAATTCCACCAAGAGCAATTACAGCGATTTCTGTTGTTCCACCACCAATATCTACAATCATGTTTCCTTTTGGTTGCATAATGTCGATACCAATACCAATTGCTGCTGCCATTGGTTCGTGAATTAAGTAGACTTCTTTACCGTTCACACGTTCACAACTTTCTTTTACCGCACGCATTTCTACTTCTGTAATTCCAGACGGAATACAAACGACCATACGCAAAGCTGGAGTGAACATTTTTTTCTTTAAAGCTGGGATGCTTTTGATAAACATGCTAATCATCTTTTCAGACGCATCAAAATCGGCAATAACTCCGTCTTTCAATGGTCGTATGGTTTTGATGTTTTCATGAGTTTTACCCTGCATCATGTTGGCTTCTTTACCAACCGCGATGATTTTTCCAGATACTCTGTCTCTGGCAACAATAGAAGGGCTGTCAATTACAACTTTGTCGTTGTGAATGATTAGCGTGTTAGCGGTACCAAGGTCAATCGCTATATCCTCGGTCATGAAATCAAAAAATCCCATACTTAATAAAAGGGTTTTAGTTTGTTATAAAAATTTTAAGCCTACAAAAATAATAAAAATACTGTTGGTATTGTGTTTTTATTCGGAAAAACAAAAACAATAAACGTGTTCTTTTTTAATGTTTAAAATGACGTGTTCCTGTAAAGACCATTGCTACATTATTTTCGTTGCAATAGTTAATACTCAACTCGTCTTTTATCGAGCCGCCTGGCTGAATAACAGCCGTGATTCCGGCGTGATGTGCAATCTCTACGCAATCCGGAAACGGAAAAAAAGCATCACTTGCCATCACAGCTCCGTGTAAATCAAATCCAAAAGTTTCTGCTTTTTCAATTGCTTGTTTTAAGGCATCGACTCTCGAGGTTTGTCCCGTTCCAGAAGCGACTAAAGTGCCATTTTTGGCAAAAACAATCGTGTTTGATTTGGTGTTTTTGCAAATTTTAGAAGCAAATAATAAATCGTCTATTTCTTGTTCGGTTGGAACTGTAGTGGTAACGTTTTTTAGATGCTCTTTAGTATCGGTGATGTTGTTTTTATCTTGCACCAACAATCCATTCAAACAAGTTCTTACTTGGCGTTGAGGTAAAGGTACATCATTTATAACCAATATGATTCGGTTCTTTTTTTCTTGTAAAATATTTAACGCTTCAGCATCATAACTTGGTGCAATAACCACTTCACAGAATAGGGAATTGATCTCGTTTGCTGTAGCAGTGTCTATGTGATTGTTCGCCATCAAAACCCCACCAAATGCCGAAGTTGGGTCGCAAGCCAAAGCAGCAACATAAGCTTCTCTCATGGTTTTTCTTGTCGCCAATCCACAAGCATTATTGTGTTTTAAAATGGCAAATGTTGGATCATTATCTTTAAATTCGGCAATCAAATTCACAGCTGCATCAACATCTAACAAATTGTTGTACGACAATTCTTTTCCGTGTAATTTGGTAAACATGGCGTCAAAATCACCAAAGAAAAATCCTTTTTGGTGTGGATTTTCTCCATAACGAAGTACTTGACCGTTGGCAATACTTTCTTTGTAATACGTATCTTCGGTGTTGAAATAATTGAAGATAGCGGTATCATAATTGGAAGAAACATGAAACGCTCTAGTCGCTAAATATTTTCGTTGTGCTAAAGTTGTTGCTCCGTTTCCTTCGGTAATCATTCCTAAAAACAATTCGTATTCAGCTACAGAAGGAACAATTACGGTGTCTTTAAAATTCTTAGCCGCAGCACGAATTAATGAAATTCCACCGATGTCAATTTTTTCAATAACATCAGCTTCATTGGCTCCAGAAGCCACCGTTTTTTCAAACGGATATAAATCCACAATCACCAAGTCGATTTGTGGAATGTCAAATTGTTTCATTTGTTCCACATCGGTTGGGTTGTCTTGACGGTTCAAGATGCCACCGAAAATTTTAGGATGTAAGGTTTTTACTCTGCCGCCAAGAATTTCTGGAAAAGCGGTGATGTCTTCTACAGGAACTACTGGAATGCCTAGATTTTTAATAAATTCTTCAGTTCCGCCAGTCGAATAAATAGTGGCGTTTTGTTGGTGAAGTTGTCTCACGATGGGCTCCAAACCGGTTTTATCAAATACCGAAATTAGAGCAGATTGAATGGTTTTTGTAGTGCTCATTGTAGTTGTGTTGTTAAGCACGCAAAAGTAGTTTTTTTTAATCTGATTTCATTTCAGATTTTGGAAAATATTTTAACAATAGTGGAAGTTTTTTTACAACGTGTCAGTAGGCATTTTTGTATGCCATGTTCCTGCTTTTCGTTGCAATCTTGTTTCATTTTTATAAAATAAAACAAGGATTTTCACTGCAATCAGGGTTAGGGAGTAAATTGTATTGAATTTCTGTAACAATTCCATCATTCTATTTACTAATATCTTAAATTTGACAGAGAAAATACATCCAACATGCTTGTTTACCTTCGATTATTGAGTGAAAGTTTCGGCTTTGCAATGAATGCTTTGCGAAATAACAAGTTGCGTACCTTACTTTCGCTTCTTGGTGTAACCATTGGGATATTTTCTATTATTGCGGTGCTTGCAGCTGTCGATTCATTAGATAGAAAAATCAAAAAAGATTTAAGTAGTTTAGATAAAAACACCATTTATTTATTCAAAGGTAGTTTTGGACCATCTCAAGTGCCTAGATGGAAGCGTGAACAATTTCCGGAGGTAAAATATACCGAATACGAATATTTAAAAAGTGCATTACCTGAAGCACAAGAAATGGGGTACCAACTTTTTGTGAAGAGTGAAATTATTAAATACGATACCAAATCGGTTAGTAGTGTCAATGTAGTTCCAGTATCACACGAGTTTATTGATATTCAAGGATTAGAGTTTGCCGAAGGACGTTTTTACAACGAATCGGAAGCCAATTCGGGTGCTGCCGTTGCGGTTATTGGCGATCAATTGGCAACCAGTCTTTTTGAAAATGTAGATCCAATTGGCAAGCAAGTGCGCTTATATGGGCAGCGTTTTATCGTTATTGGTGTGTTGAAAAAACAAGGTGCTGGGATGTTTGGTGACAGTAATGATACCTCGGTTTTTATACCAGTAAATTTTTTAAGAAGAATGTATGGCGATAATAACGATTCGATGACACCTGTAATCATTATCAAGCCTCAAAAAGGAATTGATATGGAAGCTTTTAAAGCTGAAATTTCTCAAAAATTACGTGCTTTTCGCGGAGTTAAAACAGGTGAAATAGATAATTTCTTTATCAATGTACTTTCGGGATTCACCGATTTATTAGATGGTATTATTGCCAATATGAATTTTGGAGGTTGGATTATTGCTGGATTTTCGTTGCTCGTTGGTGGATTTGGAGTGGCAAATATCATGTTTGTTTCGGTAAAAGAACGCACCAACTTAATCGGAATTCAAAAATCGTTGGGTGCTAAGAATCGATTTATATTGTTCCAGTTTTTGTTTGAAGCCGTAATTCTATGTTTGATTGGCGGCTTGATTGGAATTTTCTTGGTTTGGATTATTGCCATGGGCTTAACCAAACTGCTGGAGTTTGACTTTGTATTGAGTTTTAGTAATATTATACTGGGCTCTGGATTGGCGATTGCAATTGGCTTAATTTCGGGTATTTTACCTGCGATTTCTGCTGCAAAACTGGATCCAGTAGAAGCCATTCGTAGTGGGATGTAATTTTTTAAGTACGAAATTAGAAGTACAAAGAATGAAGTTTTTAATAGAGCTATATAAAAAAAACACAAAGCAATTGCTTTGTGTTTTTTTTTTGTTTTATGTGATTTGAATTTTTATCTAATTTCTTGATTCAAGATTAAGTCAAGGTATAAATTGATTTTATCTTTCAATTCTTTTCTTTGTGAAATAAAATCTAAAAATCCGTGTTCTAATAAAAACTCAGAGGTTTGGAATCCTTCTGGTAAATCTTTCCCGGTAGTATCTCGCACCACTCTTGGTCCAGCAAAAGCAATTAAAGCTCCAGGTTCGGCAATATTAATATCACCTAACATGGCGTAAGAAGCGGTTGTTCCACCTGTTGTTGGATCGGTACATAATGAAATATACGGAATTTTAGCTTCGGCAAGTTGCGCTAATTTGGCAGATGTTTTAGCCAATTGCATCAATGAATAGGCGGCTTCCATCATACGAGCACCACCCGATTTTGAAATCATTACAAAAGGTACATTGTTTTTGATAGAATAATCAATACCGCGAGCAATTTTTTCACCTACTACAGCTCCCATCGAACCTCCGATAAAAGCAAAATCCATACAACAAACTACTAAATCTTTTCCTTTAGATTTTCCAACACCAGTTCGAACCGCATCTTTCAATTTGGTTTTGTCCATAACGTCTTTCAATCGATCAGAATATTTTTTAGTATCCACAAAGTTCAAAGGATCTTTAGACGTCATTTTGGCGTCCAATTCTTTAAATTCGTTGTTGTCAAATAAGATTTCGAAATATTCTTTACTGCCAATTTTAACGTGAAAACCGTCTTCTGGGCTCACCCATAGATTGCGTTCCAATTCTTCTTGGTCAATAATTTTTCCAGTAGGGGATTTGTACCAAAGTCCTTTTGGAACATCTTTTTTATCTTCTGTTGGAGTAGTAATTCCTTTTTCTGTTCTTTTAAACCAAGCCATAGTTTATAATTATGAATTATAAATTATGAATTATGAATTAAGTCAATTTCGTAATTCGTAATTCGTAATTTTTATAATGTGTTTACGTTGTTTAAGTCAGCAAATGCTTGCTCTAATCTTGAGTTGAAAGTAACTTCACCTTCGCGAACCCATTTTCTTGGATCGTAGTGTTTTTTGTTTGGAGCATCGGCACCAGTTGGATTTCCAATTTGAGTTTTCAAATAGTCAATATTGTTAACCATGTAATCGCGAATTCCTTCGGTAAATGCAAATTGTAAATCGGTATCGATGTTCATTTTAATTACACCATAAGAGATAGCTTCTTTAATTTCTTCTGCTGTAGAACCTGAACCTCCATGAAACACAAAATCAACTGGGTTTTTTTCAAGGTTGTGTTTTTTCTGAATATAATCTTGAGAATCTCTAAGTATTGTTGGTGTTAATTTTACGTTTCCTGGTTTGTATACACCGTGAACGTTTCCAAATGCTGCTGCAATGGTAAAACGCGGACTAACTTTCATTAATTCTGAGTAAGCATAATCAACATCTTCAGGAGTAGAATATAATTCTGAATGATCAACATTAGAATTATCAACACCATCTTCTTCACCGCCTGTAATCCCTAATTCAATTTCTAATGTCATTCCCATTTTGCTCATTCTTGCTAAATAGGTTTTACAGATTTCAATGTTTTCATGCATTGGTTCTTCCGACAAGTCAATCATGTGAGAAGAAAACAACGATTTACCAGTTTCTGCAAAATGTTTTTCAGAAGCATCTAACAAACCGTCAATCCAAGGTAATAATTTTTTAGCACAGTGGTCCGTATGTAGAATTACGGTTGCGCCGTATGCTTCTGCTAAAGTATGAATATGTTTTGCTCCAGCAATGGCACCAAGAATAGCCGATTTTTCACCAGCATTTGATAAGCCTTTTCCAGCATTAAATTGCGCTCCACCATTTGAAAACTGAATGATTACTGGTGCATTTAATTTAGCAGCAGTTTCTAAAACACCATTTATGGTGCTAGAACCCGTTACGTTTACTGCAGGAAGTGCAAATCCTTTTTCCTTTGCATAAGCAAATATCGCTTGAACTTCATCTCCGGTTGCAACTCCTGGTTTAATGTTATGTGACATCTTCTAGTTATGTTTTTTGGTTAAGTGTACAAAAGTAATAATTTCTAAAATTAGAACGGATAATTTATCCCAATATTTAATACGGCTTGTGATAAATTGATTTCTTTCAGCCATTTTTCAGCATTTGGCTTGGCTGGATTATACGTTTTAAATCCAAGGTCGAAACGAACTACAAATAGTCCTTGGTCGTATCGAAGTCCGAAACCACTTCCCACAGCAATATCTTTTAATGATTTTAATCCGTTAAAGGTATAAGCCTCATCGGTAACGTTGTCAAAGACGTTCCAAATATTTCCGGCGTCGGCAAAAAAGGCACCGTTAAATTTTCCTGAAAGATTGAATCGAAGTTCGGCATTCATCGATAATTTCATATTAGCTTCGTTAAAATCGTTTAATCCACCGCTTCTTCCAGGTCCTAAACTGTAGGGTTGCCAAGCTCTATTGTCGTTGGAACCACCCGAAAAATAACTTCGTGAAAACGGAATACTTTTCGAATTGCCATACGGTACTGCCATTCCAGCAAAACCTCTAACCGCAACGACTTTTTTGCCCGACAATGACCAGTGTTTGATGTACTCAAATTCGCCTTTCAAATATTGTGAATACTCCACTTGGAAAAATGTGTTGGCGCCACCTTGTTTGTCTAATTGTTTAGAAGCTCTAGCCAAGATGGAAAGTAAATTTCCTGCCGATTCTACTTTGGTTTTAAACGAATAAAAATTATTGTCTAATAATCCTTTGCTAGTGGTTTTGGAATAACTAAAACTGGATGCAAAAATTAAATTATTTTCGGTCAATCGTTGACGTCGTTCTTCAATGCTTCGAATGGTTTTTAAATCTTGTTCAGTAATATTGAGCGAAGTAGTTCCTAAAGCCGCATTTATAAATGCATTGGTGCCGCTTTCAATGATTAAATGATTATCGCTAAAACTAGAAGGACTGGTAGTGCTAAAATTGTAATTATTAGCCAAAACATCTAAGGCATTATACGACGATTGATAGATGTTAAAATAGTTTCCAGTATTTACATTTTTTACAAATTGGATATTAAATAAATCATAGCGTATAGTAATGTTTTTTTTCGGAGTCCAATTGTATGAAAAAGTACTGGTGAAATTTTGTTTGTCCAATCCGATGTTTCTTTGTTTGGCAAAACCAACGCTTAATGAAGTAGACGGAATCATGCTTTTTGGAATGATTTTATCAGTATTGAATGGGAAAAAGATTCTAGGAAAATTCAATCGAGCGTCCACTCCAATTTCTGAAATATTGAAAAAATTATTATTTGGGTTAGACAATGCTCTCGACGCACCCACATTGCCTCTAAAACCAACATCAAATGTTTCGGCGCCATTAAAAACATTTCGAATTCCCAGCGAAGCATTTCCAGAAATACCAAAATCCTGAATGGTCGAGTGCGTGAAATCTACAGCCGGATGAAAGGTGTATTTTTTTCTCGGCGTTAAATATACATTGGCAATTAAAGCACTATCGTCTTTTGGATCAATTTGATATTGAATGGTTGGATAATTAAACACTTTTAAATTACTTAAATAACGTGTTGTAAGTATCGAATTATTGTCAGAAAACCAACTGCCTTTGGTGATAAAAACCGCATCGGTTATGGCTTTTGGGCGGTACTTTAATTTTTTTTCACTGTACAAAAAGAAGTCTTTGTATTGCAGACTGTCTTTTATTTTAACATCATTTTTGCTGCTAGATTGATCGGTAAACAAATTGACTCTGCTAATTTTATACAATTTAAACGGAGCTGTTTTGGCCGTGTCATTTTCACGATAAGCAAAGTCTTTAATAATCAAACTAACATTTACTTTTTTGCCAGTATTTATAGTGTCTAGCGAATAGGTAATGTAGTTTTGTTGGAATAAATAAGCACCGTTATTTCTAAATTCAGAAGTGATTCTGCTTCTTTCGTTGTTCAAATTTTCGGTATCGTATTGTTTGCCCGATTTGATAATCGAATTATTTTTTCTAATTTGATATAACGAATCCAATGCCGGAGTAGCAATTTTTGTTTTAATGCTGTCAACTATATAAGGATTATTTAATTTGATATTGTATTTTACATCAATTCGTTTGAGGGCAGTCGTGTCTTTAGTATAAGAAGCCTTAACGTCAAAGTAACCTTTGTTATAGTAATAAGCCTCTAATCTTCTAAGGGATTTTTTTGTGCTTAAAGAGTCAAAAATAACTGGAGCTTCACCTGTTTTCATTAAAAAATTACTCCAGCCCGACACTAAGAACGATTTCCCCAATCGCTGTACTTGTTTTTCAGAAAGTAGTTTCGCCAATCGAGCGTGTCTTTTCGGATTCTTTTTCAGCCATTTTGCATAAGAAGTATCGGCATTTTTTTTTGCTAAATTGTATAAGTTTAAACGGAGACGGTATTTAATTAAAGGCAGCGAACTGTTGGGTTTTTGATACAATTGATAAAAAACATTTTCGTCTTTGGTTGATTTGTCATCAATGGAGATTTCGTTTTTCATCAATAGACGCTTTCCGTCTGGAACACGTTTGGTTACATTACAGGAAACAATTATAAGTCCTATTAAAATAAATAATGATATTTTTGCAATGTGTTTTCTCAATGGGTTCGAAATTTAATTCAAAAGTACATTTTTTTATGCTTAGTAAAAACCAAATAAAGCTAATTACGAGTTTACAGCAAAAAAAATTCCGACAAATTAACAAATTGTTTCTAGCAGAAGGTGTAAAAGTGATTCAAGAGCTGTTACAATCCAATTTCGAGTTGGAACATTTGTATGTAACGGAGCCGCTTTTTGAGACCATAAAGACATCCCAAAAGACCATTATTTCTGAAGCCGACTTAAAAAAAATATCGTGTCTTTCAACTCCAAATAATTGTTTGGCGTTGTTTAAGATTCCATATCAAAAACCAACGTCTTCTAAAGGGTTGATTGTGGCTTTAGACGATGTTCGCGATCCAGGAAATTTAGGAACTATTATTAGACTTTGTGATTGGTTTGGTGTGGAACAAATCATTTGCAGCGAACAAACCGTAGATGTATTTAATCCTAAAGTAGTGCAGGCAACTATGGGTTCTATTTCTAGAGTAACGATTTCGTATTTGGATTTAGAAAATTATATTAAAACCGCTAAGATTCCAGTTTTTGGTACTTTTATGGATGGTAAAAACGTATATCAAGAAACGTTACCTCAAGAAAGTGTTTTAATTTTAGGCAATGAAGCCAATGGTATTTCCGAAAAACTTGAGCGATTGATTTCCAAAAGGTTATCGATTCCTAGATTTGGTCATTTGCAACAAACTGAAAGTTTGAATGTAGCCACTGCCACTGCAATTTTCCTGAGTGAATTTAAACGAAATTCTTAGTGGAAGGTAAAGTTTACAAATATTCCACGTGATTTCATGGAGCCAATATTACCAGTCCAAGGGCTATCCGGATTGTTATCGCGAATTAATTCATCATTCAATCCAAAAACGCCTCGGATGGATGGTGAAAATTTGAAATATTCCAGATATAAATCAATTCCAAATCCCAATTCGTAGTTTTGTGTCCAAGGCTTTACTCGAAAACGTTGTTGGTAATTGTCGTCAATCGATTTAGAATTACTGGCTAAGTTTAAAGTAGCCGAAAAACCACCAACTAAGTACGGTCTTACATTTCCAATTCTTTTAGACGAAAATTTTAATAATAAAGGAAAGTCAATGTAGGTAGAGCGTACTTCGCGTTCTCGGTCTATTTGTCTTGTAAGTTCCGTGTATACTAGGTTTCTTTGGGTGTAGTACAATCCGGGTTCAAAACGTAAATTGATGTATTCGTGCAGTCGTAAATCACCAACCAATCCAACATTAAAACCAGTGCTTGTTTTTGAGATGATGTCTGCGTTTGGCGGATTAATGTAATCAAACTTGAAGTCGTAGGTGTTAAATCCTAAATAATAACCCCAATAAACTCGTTGCTTGTCAAAGTTTTCCAAATTGATAATTGGATCTCTTGAGAAAATTCCTTTTGTTTGAGCCACGCTTTGTAGGCTCAAAAGGAGTATGATAAAATAAAAAAGTTTCTTCATTTTTAGTAGTAACAACGAAGTGTTATTTTTTTGATGCTGAATAAATGGTTGCAACGCCAAATGTTTGTGGCATGGCAACTACATCTATAAACCCAATTTTTCTCAAAATATTGTTTAACGTTTCTCCATACGGAAAAACAGAAGCGGATTCTGATAAATAACCGTAAGCAACGTTGTCTTTCGAGAAAAGTTTGCCAATGATAGGCAAAATATTTTTAGTATAAAAACGATAACCTTGTTTGAACGGTGTTTTTTCTGGAACTGAAGTTTCTAAAATCACAAAAATTCCGTTTGGTTTTAGCACTCTTAAAATTTCCGAAAGCCCTTTTTCTAGGGTTTCAAAATTTCTAATTCCGAAGGAAACCGTAATGGCATCAAAATGATTGTCTGGAAAAGGCATGTTTTCAGAATCACCAATCACCATGTCGATGATATGATCTAGTTTTTTGTCTGCTATTTTCTTGATGCCTACTTCTAGCATCCCAGCAGAAATATCCAATCCTATGATTTTTTTGGCTTTGGTTTTGGTCATTAAAATCGCTAAATCGCCTGTGCCAGTAGCAATATCAAGTATGTTTTCTGGATTTTTGTCAGCTACTAATTTCAATACTTTTTTACGCCATTTTACGTCAATTCCAAAGGATATCACACGGTTCAAGCCATCGTAGTTGCCCGAAATGGTATCAAACATTTGAGTAACTTGTTCTTTTTTACCTAAAGAGGAATCTTTATATGGAGTAACGTTTTTTGACATTTTTACAGCATTTTTTGAGCGTACAAAAGTACAAATAATAAAATTTGAAACACCAATAAACAAATGCCAAATTCTAATTAACAAATTTTAAACTTTTACAAAGGTTTGAAACGTAAAATCGAAATTGTGTTTTTCGTCTTGAGCATGTTTTTCTTCAAAGATAAGTTTCCAATCGCTAAGATTTATTTCCGGGAAAAAAGCATCTGCTTCAAAGTTAGCATGAACTCTCGTAAGTTCAATTTTATCAGCAAAATCAATGGATTGGTTGTAGATATCAGCACCACCAATAATAAAAACTTCTTCCTCTTTTGGGCAAACTTTAATAGCATCTTCAATAGAATTGACCACGATGCAACCTTCAAAAGCATAGTCTTTTTGGCGTGTGATAATCACATGGGTACGGTTGGGCAAAGGTTTCGGAAAGCTTTCAAAAGTCTTTCTACCCATAATAATGTAATGGTCAGAAGTAATTTGCTTGAATCTTTTAAAATCATCGGGTAAATGCCAAACCAATTGGTTGTCTTTACCAAGAGCATTGTTTTCGGCCGCAGCCGCGATAAGAGTAATCATTAAATATTTTTTTTATTGTCAACTTCGTTTTTAAGTTGTTCGATTTTTTTTCCTTGCATAGTCATGAGACGATTAATTTGCTCACGTTCCCAATTTTTATTCATAAAACTATCGGTAATAAACACCTTAATGAAGTGCAAAATAAAGATAAAACACCAAGCGGTGATGGCCCAGATGTACCAATTAGTTGGTTCTCCAACATTCAGCCATTTGTTAATTATAAAAATAAAAATGCTTCCTAAAAAAAACAAAACAAAATGAAAATAGAGCCCTTTTTTTTGTTTGATTCTTTTTCGTGCATATTCATACATTTCATGTTGATCGTTATTCATGTGGCGAAAATTTGAATTTAAAGGTACAATTTTTTTTAAAATTACGAAATTTTCAATTGGATATAATTTAATGTGAAAACGTTTTCTTATTTTTAATTTTATAATTAACCGACTAAAAATTAAGAATATAGATTTTATTTCTGCACAAAATTAATAAAACAATAATTCTTTAGGGTGCTTGTAAAACGTTGCTTTTTATTGCTTTACTTTGCTTCATTAATCTATAAATGAATTAGTTATGTCAATTAAGAAACAAGTTATAAAAACAAAACCGGTTGTTAAAGTTACCTTTTCAGTCGATGCAAAAGAAGCAACTACCGCTGCAGTAGTAGGAGATTTTAATAATTGGAATCCATCAGAAGGGGAGTTGTCAAAATTAAAAAACGGAACTTTTAAAGCCGCTTTCGATTTACCAAAAGACCATTCGTTTGAATTCAAATATCTTGTTGATGGTACGTATGTAAACGAACCAGAAGCAGACAGTTACCGTTGGAATGAATTTGCTAATGCTGAAAACAGCGTATTAGAAGTATAATTATAAGTTTAGTTTGTTTGTATGAAAATCCGTTTGACTTTTATAGTCGAGCGGATTTTTTTATATGCTGCAATCTAATGAAATTGGTATATTGTAGGAACATCTAACGCGTCTTCCTCTTTGTAAAGCAGGATTCCAATCGTCATATAGAGATAAAACTCTAATGGCTTCTTCGTCTAGTCCATAGCCTAGTCCTTTTATAACTTTGATGTCTGTTATTTTACCTTCTTTGTCTACGATAAAAGACAATAATATTTTTCCTTTCACTTTATTTTTATAGGCTGAATTGGTAGGTGAAAATTTTTTACCAATGAATTTGTAGAAATGCTCCATTCCTTTTTTAGGTTCTGGTCTTATTTCTAAACTTGTATATTCATTTTTTATTCCGTTTTCTTCAGTGCTTACGCCTGAAATTAGTTCGCCATCAGCATAAGTTTCTTCATAAGTAAAAGATGATTTACTAGATTTTCCTGCCCATTTTCCGTCTTTATAACCTTCTTTATAGTTGCCTTTTTCTTCAAAAAACTCATCCACAGCTTCTACATAACCATTGCCGTTGGTAACGGTTTGTTCTCCTTTTTTATTCCAATAATTAATCATTTTATGGTACTTCGCATTGTTCCAGGGCAAGTCAAAATAGAGGCTTTCTTCTCTAAGACTTCCGTTTTCATACCAGGTAAAAGACTTTCCAATGGGTTTGTTATCTACATAAGTAATAAGGCTTTGCTTGTTGCCATTAGCGTAATAATAAATGCTTTCACCATTTAATTTTTCGGCATTTTTATCCGTATAAGAAAAGCTACTTAGCAGTTGGTTTTTGTTGTTGTAAGTGGATAAAGTATAGCTCTCTATTTCTGGATTGACTTTTTTGAATACTTTATATTTAAAAAAAGTTTCTTTAGTTGCAGGATTTCCCAAAGAGTCAAGATACTTGATGGCAGATTCGCTGTCTTGAGCTAATGCTATTTTAGAAAGAAATAGAAGCAAGAATACTAGTTTTGTTTTCATATGTTACGAATGATTTTTTATATAATTGACTAAAGCTTGTTCGATGTTTTCCATCGATTTTACGGATACCATTAAACTGTTTATTTTTTGTTTTTCAACTTCAGAATTTGCTTTTTCATTATACCAATTGCCTTGTCCTTTAAAGGTTTGCTTTTCCCAAGTTACAATTTCTTTTTTTGAAATGGGATGCCATGCTACACTGTCAAAGGTGTTGTCGACGGTGACTTTATAATCAATAATTTTGTTTTTAACCGTTATCGGAATTATAAATTCGGACCAACTGTGATTGTTGTCGGTAACCACTTTTCCTTTGAGTTTTAGTGTTTTTAAAAGGCAAACAAAAGCCATTTCTCTTTCACTACACCATCCAAAAGTAGAAAATTTATCGCAATTTGGAGCGGTATACAATGGTTTTTCACTCAAAAGCTCACTCAAAAATAAGTAGGGTGTTCGGTCGATATCGGCGTATGATTTGTATTTAGAAAAAGCCGCAGGAGATTTTACCGTGTTCAATTTTTGATTGGTATTGAGTGCCGTAATTTCATATCTCGGATTGGGGTTGATCCAATGCCAAAAATAAGGAATGTTTAAAATGTCACCTCGTGAACCATTTGAGGCGTTTTTGCTGGTAAAGAGTTTGTGAAGTATTTCAATAGTGTAAAATTGTTGCTTTATCACAGTGTCCTCTGTAGGTAAATTATTCTCAGAACAAAAAGACTTATAAGTCGTGTTGTCTGTTGATGCAAAATCTTTGTAGTGATTTTGAATCAATTGTTTAAAGAAAAGTGGCGGGCTTGTTTCTGTATAAGAAGAGGTTTTTGCCTGAAAAGGAGTGGTATCTTCAGAAACGATCTTTTTGCATGCCCAAAAAGGCAATAGCAAAACAAATAGGTAAGTATATTTCATGAAAGAGTTTCTTTTCATAAACGAAAAAAATAGAAAATTCTTATTCAAAGAAACAACTGTAAATTATACCGCTACAATTCCTTTAATATGCGGATGCGGATCGTAACCTTCTAAAGTGAAATCGTCAAAAGTGAAGTCGAAAATGTTTTTTACATTCGGATTCAAGATCATTTTTGGTAATGGTTTTGGCTCACGCGATAGTTGCAATTCGACTTGCTCAATATGATTGTTGTAAATGTGTGCATCACCAAAAGTATGAATAAATTCGCCTACTTGTAATTCGCAAACTTGTGCGATCATCATCGTAAATAAGGCATACGAAGCAATATTGAAAGGAACACCAAGAAAAATATCGGCGCTTCTTTGGTACAGTTGACACGATAATTTTCCGTCGGATACATAAAACTGAAAAAAGGCATGACATGGTGGTAAAGCTGCTTTTCCATTAGCCACATTTTCTGAAAAAGATTTGGAAGTATCAGGTAAAACAGATGGATTCCATGCCGAAACCAACATTCTTCTGCTGTTGGGGTTGTTTTTTAAGGTATCTATTAATTCGGTAATTTGGTCGATTTCTTCGCTGTTCCAATTGCGCCATTGGTGGCCGTAAACCGGACCCAAATCGCCATTTTCATCAGCCCATTCGTCCCAAATTTTAACACCGTTTTCTTTTAAATACCCAATGTTAGTATCGCCTTTTAAAAACCAAAGCAATTCGTATATAATCGATTTTAGATGTAATTTTTTAGTAGTTACCATCGGGAAACCTTCTGATAAATCAAAACGCATTTGGTAACCAAATACACTTTTGGTTCCGGTTCCGGTGCGGTCACCTTTTTGAGTTCCGTTTTCTAAAACGTGCTTTACTAAATCGTGGTATTGTTTCATTTTTTGTTGATTTGGTTGTTTGGTTATTTGTTAATTCGAATAACCAAATTAACGAACATCCGAATTAACTTTTATGATTCTCTTTTCGAAATTTCGTCTCTAATGCGAGCTGCTTTTTCATAATCTTCGTCTTGAACAGCACCTTCCAGTAAATCGTGCAATTCGGATAAACTGAATTTTTTATACGTGTTTTCGGAATTTGTATCGTCGTTTTCTAAACCAAAAGTTTCGGGTGTTGAAAGTACGCCTTCATCTTCTGGATTTGAATTTTCAAGATCGGCAGGGTTGGCATTTAAGTATATTCCGGCTTTGTCAAGAATGTTTTTGTAAGTAAAAATAGGCGCTTGAAAACGCAATGCTAAAGCAATCGCATCGGAAGTTCTAGCGTCAATTATTTCTTCAATTTTGTCTCTTTCGCAGATGATACTGGAGTAGAAAACACCATCCACCAATTTATGGATAATGACTTGTTTGACTACAATGTCAAATCGGTCGGCAAAACTTTTAAATAAATCGTGTGTTAGTGGACGTGGTGGCTTAATTTCTTTTTCTAACGCAATGGCAATAGATTGTGCTTCAAAAGCTCCAATGACAATAGGTAATTTTCGTTCGCCATCTACTTCATTCAAAATTAGAGCATAGGCACCATTTTGTGTTTGACTGTAGGATATTCCTTTTATGGTTAATTTTACTAAACTCATTTAGATTTTAGATTTCAAATATTAGATTTTAGACTTCTGAATTGAGATAAACGTTCTTCTAAAAACTGATTTTTATTCAATACAGTTTGCCAACTAGCCCTGATAGTAGCGGTATCTTTTACACCTGTCAGGTTTCTAAAACCTGACAGGTGTAAAAATTTAGCGGATAGCAGGAATTGCGACTGCAAAGTAACGAAAAAGATTCGCTTCTAAAAATAAAAAAATAAGCTACCTGAAAATAATTTCGGATAGCTTATTGTGTTTGATTTTGATTTATTTTTAGCTGTTATTAGCTTTAAATTCTTTCAATTTTTGAGTCAATCTTGGAATGATGTCGAAGGCATCGCCTACAATTCCGTAATCGGCTACTTTAAAGAAAGGTGCTTCAGCATCAGTATTGATGACTAATTTTACTTTCGAAGAGTTGATTCCGGCGATGTGTTGAATCGCACCCGAAATTCCCACTGCAATGTACAAATTAGTGGCTACTGGTTTTCCAGTTTGACCCACGTGCTCGCTGTGAGGACGCCAACCTAAATCGGAAACCGGTTTAGAACACGCAGTTGCTGCTCCAAGTACAGAAGCCAATTCTTCCAGCATTCCCCAGTTTTCCGGACCTTTCAATCCGCGACCGCCAGATACTACAATATCGGCATCGGCAATCGTTACTTTTCCTGATGCTTTTTCTACCGATTCTACTTTTACATTGAAATCGGCATCGTTTAAACTAGGTACAAAATCTTCTTCGGCTAATGAGGCATTGTTTTCTACTAATCCGAAAGAATTTTTAGCCAATGACAATACTTTAATGTCTGTAGCTATTTCTGTGATATTGAATGCTTTGTTAGAAAATGCATTTCTTTTTACTTGAAAAGGTGTAGTAGTAACCGGTAATCCAACTACATTAGAAGCAAATCCTGCCTCTAAACTTACGGATACGAATGGTGCTAAATACAAACTATCGGTTGTTGAAGAAAGCACAATTACTTTAGAACCTTCTTTTTGAGCGGCTTGTTTAACTACATCGGCATAGGCTTTGGCGTTGAAATTGGCTAACTTGTCGTTGGTTACTTTCAATACTCTATCAACACCATATTTAGATAATTCGGAAACATTTCCTGCGTTAACAGTTACTGCTGTTACAGTTGTGCAAAGAGATTCGGCAACTTTTTTTGCATAAGACGCTAATTCGAAAGCTACTTTCTTAAATTTTCCGTCTGCTGATTCTGCGTATATTAATAATGACATAATAAATTAGGATTAAGGATGTTTTATTAAGGATTTTGAGCAAGGAGTTCGTGTTTAGGATTAAAACCTAATTCCTGAATCCTAATTCTTAAATTACTTTTGCTTCGTTGTGTAAGGCATTTACCAAACCGTCTAAATCGTCTGGAGCAAATAATTTTACTGCCGATTTTGGAGCAGGTTTTTCAAATTTTACCGCTTTCGTATTGTTGTTGGCCGCTACCGGTTCCAAAACAGTTAGTACTTTGGTTCGTGCCGTCATGATACCACGCATGTTAGGAATACGAAGGTCTTTTTCTTCTACCAATCCTTTTTGTCCACCAATAACTAATGGAAGTGCTGCCGAAATAATTTCTTTACCACCATCGATTTCTCTTGCTGCTTTGGCAGAAGAACCGTCAATGGTTAATTCGGTACACGAATTTACGAAGTTGTAATTTAACAATCCAGCCAACATTCCAGGAACCATTCCGCCATTATAATCTAACGATTCTTTTCCGCAAATGATTAAGTCGTAGCCACCATTTTTTGCTACTTCAGCCAATTGTTTGGCAACAAAGAAACCGTCGGTAGGAGCAGCATTAATACGAATAGCTTCGTTAGCACCAATGGCTAATGCTTTTCTTAACGTTGGTTCGGTATCGACGCCACCCACATTGACAACAGTTACATTGGCTGCTTGTTGTTCTTGAAACCAAATGGCTCGGGTTAAGCCAAATTCGTCGTTGGGATTGATAACATACTGTACTCCGTTGGTGTCGAATTCTGAATCGCCGTTTACGAAGTTGATTTTTGAAGTAGTATCAGGCACATGGCTGATGCAAACTAGTATTTTCATTATAGGTGTGATTAAAAATTTTCTGAGTGTAAAAGTATAAAATATATTTCTAATTTTTATATGCGCGCATAATATTTTTTTAAAAAAATGCAGTATTATATCGATTTCGCTGTTGATTTTGAAGTACAGTAACGAATATGCCGAAGTATAATTTCGAAAAATAGTCAATAAACAATCTGTTAAGGTATGTTTGGGACTAAATTTAGTATTTCTGATTTAAAGCGAAGAAGCATTTGAATTTTTGTAAAAGTGCATTTTTTCTATAAAAGTATCCATGTCACATTTTTGGTTTGTTTTGATTTCTTCAATAATAGGCTCAGAAGAAGTGTCTGTTTTTATAACCAAAAAATAATCGTAATAAAAATTTACTTTAGAAAGTAACAAACCAATTATGCCTATTGTAAAAAGAATGTAGAAATCTATAAAGAAACTTGTGATGATGAAAAAAAGTGCTCCTGTTATTAAAAAAAATTCTGTTTTGCCACTTGGGATGTAGAAATAGTTAATTGCCTTGATGTGGCTGGTTTTGATGACATGATTATTGATTGTAACCTCATCATCATTAATGGTTCCGATACAGTTTTTATAAATCATAGTAATACTTGCTTTTACAAATTTACGTTAAAATTTAAGTTGCGGATGTTATAAAAAAAGTTAATTTTAAGGAGTGTATTTACGATTAAAGAAGTTGTGATTTCTTCTTTTAATTGGAATTGATTTTTAAATTGGGTGCAATGATAAAACAATTTCTCTAGTATTATATCGATTTCGTTAAAAACAATTTCTTTTTTTTGCTAAAACAATTTATAAAATCACCTCAAAAAATATTTTTATCATTTTTAATTTTTACTTTTGCTATCCAAAATTGACATTAAGAAATTCTATACATGAGAACAATACAATTTAGAGAAGCAATTGCCGAAGCGATGAGTGAAGAAATGCGTCGCGATGAATCCGTATATTTAATGGGAGAAGAAGTAGCCGAATACAATGGTGCTTACAAAGCTTCTAAAGGAATGTTGGATGAATTTGGACCAAAACGTGTAATCGATACTCCAATTGCCGAATTAGGTTTTGCTGGAATAGCTGTAGGTTCAGCCATGAACGGATGTCGTCCTATTGTGGAGTACATGACGTTCAATTTTTCATTAGTAGGAATTGACCAAATTATTAATAACGCTGCTAAAATGCGTCAAATGTCGGCGGGACAATTTCCAATGCCGATGGTTTTTCGTGGGCCAACAGCTTCTGCTGGACAATTAGGAGCAACACATTCACAAGCTTTTGAAAATTGGTTTGCTAACACTCCAGGATTGAAAGTGGTAGTTCCATCTACTGTTTATGATGCTAAAGGTTTATTAAAGGCAGCTATTCGTGATAATGACCCAGTTATTTTCATGGAATCAGAACAAATGTATGGTGATAAAGGCGAAGTGCCAGATGGAGAATACATCATTCCGTTAGGTGTTGCCGATATCAAAAGAGAAGGTACTGATGTAACAATAGTGTCTTTCGGAAAAATCATCAAAGAAGCATTTATTGCGGCTGACGAATTGGCTGCAGCAGGTATTTCTTGTGAAATCATCGACTTGAGAACCGTACGTCCAATGGATTATGACGCGATTATCAATTCGGTTAAAAAAACCAATCGTTTAGTAGTTCTTGAAGAGGCTTGGCCATTTGCCAGTGTAGCTTCAGAAATTACTTATATGGTTCAAGACAAAGCTTTCGATTTTCTAGATGCTCCGGTACAAAGAATCACAACCGCTGATACGCCTGCACCGTATTCACCAACCTTATTAAAAGAATGGTTGCCAAATGCAGCAGATGTTGTTAAAGCTGTTAAAAAAGTTATGTACAAATAATATAATCCACTATATTTGAGGCTTCATCAGAGACTATTTGATGAAGCTTTTTTTTTGCTTGCTATGAAGAAAATACTTTTTTACCTTTTTACAGTTGGATTGATCAACACTGCTTTGGCGCAAACTAAAGTCAGTGGCGTTGTTATTGATAAAAATAATCAGCCAGTATCGTATGCGAATATTGTTTTTAAAGGTTCAAATGAAGGAACTGTAAGTGACGAAAATGGTAAATTTTATTTGGAATCGGCAAAAACGTATACCACAATTGTAGTCGCTTTTGTAGGGTATGTAAATAAAGAGGTCGATTTAGAGAAGCCTGTAACCTACAATATGAAAGTGCTTCTTAATGCAGAAGAAGTGCTTAAAGAAGTGATTATTTATAAAGGTAAAACGTCTAAAAAAAACAATCCAGCTTTAGATATTCTTCGAAAGATATGGGAGCGAAAACGCAAAAACGGATTGCGAATGTTCAATCAATACCAATATGAAAAATACGAAAAAGTAGAATTTGATTTGAACACCATCGACAGTGCTTTTATGAAAAGTAAAGTCTTTAAAGGAATGGAGTTTGTATTCAAAAAAGTCGATACTTCTAAAGTTACAGGTAAAACCTACTTACCCATCTTCATTAACGAATCGATGTATGATGTGTATGGAGACAATAAAATCAAAAAAGAAAAATCGATTTTAAAAGCCAATAAAAACTCGGGTTTAGGGAATGGTGACGGTGTGAATACGTTTATCAAAGATTTGTATAACGACTACAATATTTACAACAATCACTTGAATTTTTTCGATAAAAGTTTTACCAGTCCATTATCTACAACGGGTATTGACGTGTATAATTACGTGCTAAGCGACAGTGCTTTTGTAGATAAAAAATGGTGTTACAACATTGTATTTTACCCAAGAAGAAAAAACGAGTTGACTTTTAAAGGTGATTTTTGGGTAAACGACTCGACTTTTGCCATCAAAACCATCAATATGGCGGTGTCTAAAAGCGCCAATATTAACTGGGTGAAAGACATTTATATCGAACAAGAATTTGATGTGGTAAATGATTCGGTGTTTCTTTTAACACGAGATTACATGATGTCTGATTTTGCCTTGAATAAAAAAGAAGAGTCCAAAGGGGTTTATGGAAAACGAACCACATTATTCCGGAATCATAAATTTGATGAAGTAAAACCCGATAAGTTTTATAAAGAAGAAGTTAATTTTATTGATAATTCGGTCTTCACCAAATCGGATGATTATTGGGAGCAAAACCGATTTGAAAAACTCAATAAAGATGAGGTTGGCGTTTACAAGCTCTTAGACACTCTCAAAACCGTCAAGAAATTCAAGCAAATGTACAGTTTGGTCACCATATTGGGCAGCGGCTACATACAAAAAGGAAACATTGATTATGGACCGATATTTTCAGCTTTTGGATACAATGTAGTAGAGGGTTGGCGTCTCAGAGTAGGCGGCAGGACCTATTTCGGACCCAATGATAAATGGCGTTTGCAAGGGTATACGGCTTACGGATTTGACGATAATAAATTCAAATATGGCTTGTCGGGTAAATGGATGATTGATACCAAAAACAGAATCATCATTACTGCCGGAAACCGGAGAGATGTTGAACAAATAGGAGCGAGTTTGACCACAACCAACGATGTGTTGGGAAGAAGTTTTGCTTCTTCAAGCGTGTTCAGTTCGGGTACCAATGGGAAATTAACCAACATCAATTTATCAACCGCTTCTATCGAAATTGAACCGGTTAAAAATTTAATTTTTCAAACTGGATTTTCGTATAGAACTTTAGAATCGGCATCGCCAACGTTTAGTTTAGATTATTATGCTGATGATACGTATACCACCACTAAAAGTGCTGTAAAACAATCGGAAGTCAATTTGCAAGTAGAGTATACACCCAATAAAAAAACGGTAGGTTACGGTGTGGAACGCTTGAGTGTGGATAGTCCCTACAGTCGATTTTTTATCAACTACAGCCAAGGTTTTAAAGGTTTAATGAATAGTGATTTTGATTACAGCAAAATTCAATTGTATTATAAGCAACCCATTTTAATTGGGCCATTAGGCAGAACTAATTTAACGATGGAGTTGGGGAAAACTTTCGGACAAGTACCACTTGGATTAATGAGTGTTATTCCCGGAAATCAAACCTATTTTATCATCGGAAATACGTTCAGTAATTTGAATTTCTACGAATTTGTAACCGATCGATATGCAACACTGCAATGGGAACACAATTTTCAAGGAAGACTGTTGTCTAGAATTCCGTTAATGCGAAAATTAAATTGGAGAGAAATTATTGGAGCACGTACTGTTTATGGTGATATTTCTAAAGAAAATATGCTGCTTAACGCTTCAGGATTACAATATAAAGCGCCAACTACTCCGTATTGGGAATACAGTGTAGGTATTGGAAATATCTTCAAAGTGTTCCGAATCGATGCCAGTTGGAGAGGCAATTACAGAGACATGCCGGGCACTAATAATTTCACTATTAAAGGCGAATTCGGATTCTATTTCTAATCGAATTTTCTTCTATGCAAGAAGCTATTCACTACTTATCGGCTAAAGATGAGACCCTAAAATTCATTCTTGAAAATTTTGGCAATCCCATAATCCAAAAACGAGAAGAAGGATTTGCTTCCATGTGCCACATCATTTTAGAACAACAGGTTTCTATTGCTTCTGCCAAAGCGTGTTATGTCAAATTGGAAAATCATTTCGGAAAAATTACTCCAAAAAACATCTTATATGCAACAGATCTCGAACTTAGAAATTGTGGTGTTTCTCGCCAGAAGATAATTTACCTCAAAGATTTAGCGGCTAAAGTGCTTTCCAAAGAAATTGTTTTTGAAAGCTTTTCATCCAAATCAGAAACGCAAATCCGTAACGAGCTTATTGCCATAAAAGGCGTCGGAAATTGGAGTATTGAAGTCTATTTAATGTTTTGTTTACAATCACCCGATATTATTCCTTTAGGAGATATTGCCATTAAAAACACCTTAAAGGAATTGTATCAATGCCAAACACAAGAGCAAATGGCTTTACTTTCAGATAATTGGAAGCCTTTTAGAACAGTTGCTTCCTACGTTATTTGGCATTATTATCTGGTAAAACGCAACAAAATAAAAATGCAAAATTAATATACATTTCTATGGCGTTTTTCGATAATTATTTACCTTTGCACTCGTTAAAAAAATAATAAAAAAAATGACAGCAGATAAAGTGCAAACGTTTGATGTTTTGGTAGAAATTCCAAGAGGTAGCCGAAACAAATATGAGTATGATTTTGAGTTAAAAAGAATGCGATTTGACCGAATGTTATTTTCGTCAATGATGTATCCGGCAGATTACGGATTTATTCCAGAAACTTTAGCGTTAGATGGTGACCCATTAGATGTTTTAATATTAGTTACCAAACCAACGTTCCCAGGTTGTGTTATCGAAGTAAAGCCAATAGGTGTTTTCCACATGGCGGATGATAAAGGACCCGATGAAAAAGTAATTTGTGTTCCTGTATCCGACCCAAATTGGAATAGCCTAGAAGATTTGTCAGATATTCATCCACACCTTCTTAAAGAGATTGAACATTTTTTCGAAGTGTACAAAGATTTAGAAAAGAAGCAAGTCGATGTGCAAGGTTGGGGTGATGTTACAGAAGCCCGACGAATCATTAAAGAATGTGTAGATCGATTCGATGCCATAGAAAATAAACCGAAAGGCCTTTTCAGTATAAAATAATCAAAAAAGCAATACTCTTATTAAAGTATTGCTTTTTTATTTATTTCTGTTTTGCTACATTTACAAAATATTAACAAAAACCAAATTTATATTTTTATGGATTCATCAATGATTTATGTGCCAATAGTCATGGCATTAATTGGATTAGCTTTTATGGCAATCAAAAGATCTTGGGTTTTAAAACAAGATGCCGGAGACGGTAAAATGAAAGAGATTTCAGATTACATCTACGAGGGTGCCTTAGCGTTCCTAAAAGCAGAATACAGATTACTAGCAATTTTTGTGGTTATAGCAAGTGCTGTTTTAGCAGGTATTACGTTTATACCAGGTGTTAAAACGGATATTTTAATTGTTGTAGCTTTCATTTTCGGAGCTTTCTTTTCAGCTTTAGCTGGAAATATGGGGATGAAAATTGCGACTAAAACGAATGTAAGAACCACGCAAGCAGCTCGTACTAGTTTGCCTCAAGCACTAAAAGTGTCTTTTGGAGGTGGAACTGTAATGGGTCTAGGAGTTGCTGGTTTAGCCGTTTTAGGATTAACCGGATTTTTTATCGTTTTCTATACCATCTTCATGAAAGGCGCTTGGACGAATACTGAAGATATGACTAAAGTACTCGAAACACTTGCTGGTTTCTCATTAGGTGCCGAGTCAATTGCCTTGTTCGCTCGTGTAGGTGGTGGTATTTATACCAAAGCAGCCGATGTGGGTGCCGACTTAGTAGGTAAAGTAGAAGCTGGTATTCCAGAAGATGATCCGCGTAATCCTGCTACCATTGCCGATAACGTAGGAGATAATGTAGGTGACGTTGCGGGTATGGGCGCCGATTTATTTGGTTCGTATGTAGCAACTGTTTTGGCGGCGATGGTACTTGGAAATTATGTGATTAAAGATATGGGTGGCAACCTTAAAGATGCTTTTGGTGGAATCGGACCCATCTTATTACCAATGTCAATTGCAGGTTTCGGAATTTTATTCTCGATCATCGGAACCATGTTAGTTAAAATTTCAAGTGATGATGCTAAAGAAGCACAAGTACAAAAAGCATTAAATATCGGAAACTGGGTTTCTATCATTTTAACTGCCGTAGCTTGTTTCTTCTTGGTAAAATATATGTTACCACAAACCATGAACATGGAGTTCTTCGGAGAAGGATTAAAAGAAATCTCATCGATGCGTGTGTTTTATGCTACTTTAATTGGATTAATTGTGGGTGGTGCTATTTCATCAGTAACCGAATATTACACAGGATTGGGTACAAAACCAGTTTTGGCTATTGTACAAAAATCATCTACAGGTGCCGGAACTAATGTAATCGCTGGTTTAGCTACCGGTATGATTTCAACCTTCCCAACAGTATTATTGTTTGCAGGTGCTATTTGGGCATCCTATGCCTTAGCTGGTTTCTATGGTGTGGCTTTAGCGGCTTCGGCGATGATGGCTACAACGGCAATGCAATTGGCAATTGACGCTTTTGGACCAATTTCTGATAACGCAGGCGGTATTGCAGAAATGAGTGAATTACCAAAAGAAGTACGTACACGTACTGACATCTTGGATTCAGTGGGTAACACTACGGCTGCTACTGGAAAAGGATTTGCTATTGCTTCTGCAGCGTTAACCTCATTAGCGTTGTTTGCGGCTTATGTAACCTTTACAGGAATTGATGGTATCAACATCTTCAAAGCGCCTGTATTAGCGATGTTGTTTGTGGGTGGAATGATTCCGGTTGTGTTTTCGGCTTTGGCGATGAACTCGGTAGGTAAAGCGGCCATGGATATGGTATACGAAGTACGTCGTCAGTTCAAAGAAATTCCAGGAATTATGGAAGGAACGGGCAAACCAGAATATGGTAAATGTGTAGAAATTTCTACTAAAGCAGCATTACGCGAAATGATGTTGCCTGGCGTTTTAACTATAGGTTTCCCAATTGCGATTGTATTATTAGGTAAATTGGTGTATGGAAGCAACAACCAATTAATCGCCGAAATGTTAGGTGGTTATATGGCAGGAGTAACTGTATCAGGTGTGCTTTGGGCAGTGTTCCAAAATAACGCTGGTGGTGCATGGGATAATGCTAAAAAATCATTCGAAGCAGGTGTTGAAATCAACGGCGAAATGACCTACAAAGGTTCTGATGCACACAAAGCTGCGGTAACCGGTGATACTGTTGGAGATCCATTTAAAGATACGTCTGGACCATCAATGAATATCTTAATCAAATTAACGTGTTTGATTGGTTTAGTAATCGCGCCAATCTTAGGAAACGGTTCAGCTCCAGAAGGAGGAAAAATGATGAAATGCACCATCGAAATGAAATCTAACTGTTCAGAAGATATGGGCGGTTGCGACATGGATAAATGTGCTAACATGACCAAAGAAGAATGTGCTAAAATGTGCGACAGTCTTAAATGTACTCCAGAACAAAAAGAAATGTGCTTGTCTCATTATGATGCTAACGGAAAATTTGTAGCACCAAAGGAATGTGAAGGCGACATGAAAAAAGATTGTTGTGCTAAAAAAGAAATGACTTCAACCGAAGGCAAAGACGTTAGAGTAGAAATCACAAACACCAACGGAAAAGCTAAAGCAACGGTTACAACAACAGTAGGAGGTAAATCTACTTCTCAAACTTTTGAAGGAACTGAAGCCGAAGTAAAAGCTAAAGTAGAAGCCTTAAAATAATAGTGCTTACAGTATAGTATAAAGCCTCACGAAAGTGAGGCTTTTTTATTGTTTTTTTATGTAAATTTAGCCAATCATAAATAACCAATAGATGTTTAAAAAAGGGCTTTTTTTGCTGGTATTAATGGTCAATGTTGTTTTTTCGCAAAACGAATTGCCTCTCATTCCGAAACCTCAATCGATTCAAACTGAAAAGGGTTCTTTTGTCATAACTAAAGAAACGGTAATTCAAGCCGATAAAAAAACATTCGAAGCCAATTACCTAAAAGCACAAATCAAAGAAATCACAGGGTTGGACTTGCCAATTCTACCAGTTTCCAATGCCAATTCCAAGATTGCACTAAGTTTTGTCGTTGAATCTATTGTGAGTACTGCTAGCAATCAGTATCATTTGGATATTACAACTAACAAAGTAAGTATTCAAGCTGAGTCTGATGAAGGATTTTTCTACGGAATTCAAACATTTTTACAATTAATTCCATCCAATTCAAAAACTCAAATTAAAGTCCCTTGTTTAAAAATTGACGATGAGCCCAAATACGCTTGGCGCGGCATGCACCTCGATTGCGCGCGTCATTTCTTCCCAAAAGAGTTCGTCAAAAAATACATCGATTATTTAGCCATGTATAAATTCAATACCTTTCATTGGCACTTAACCGACGATCAAGGATGGCGTATCGAAATCAAAAAATACCCAAAACTCACCGAAATTGGAGCTTGGCGCAACGGCTCGATGGTAGGGCATTACAACGATCAAACCTATGATGATAAACGTTACGGCGGATTTTACACCCAAGACGACATCAAAGAAATTGTAGCGTATGCAACCCAACGCCACATCACGGTAGTTCCCGAAATTGAAATGCCGGGTCACGCCGTGGCTGCCTTAGCTGCTTATCCCGAATATTCGTGTACGGGAGGACCGTTTCAAGTAGCCAAACAATGGGGTGTTTTAGACGATGTGTTTTGCCCGAAAGAAGAAACCATTACTTTTTTAGAAGATGTTTTGACCGAAGTGATGGCCTTATTTCCTTCAAAATACATTCACATTGGTGGCGATGAATGTCCGAAAACGCGTTGGAAAACCTGTCCGTATTGCCAAGCTTTAATCAAGGAAAAAGGACTCAAAGACGAACACGAATTGCAAAGTTATTTTGTGCAACGCATCGAGAAGTTTGTAAACAAAAAAGGACGAAAAATCATCGGTTGGGATGAAATTCTCGAAGGCGGCTTAGCACCCAATGCTGCGGTAATGAGTTGGCGCGGTACCGAGGGCGGAATTGCAGCTGCTAAACAAAAGCACTTTGTGGTGATGACGCCAGGTGCTTATTGCTATTTTGATCATTACCAAGGCGATCCCAAAAATGAACCATTGGCTATTGGGGGCTATACCACAGTAGAAAAAGTATATTCGTTCAATCCAACGCCAACCGAGTTATCTGTCGAGGAAGCTCAATACATTTTGGGAGCACAAGCGAATCTGTGGACCGAATATATTGAAGATTCCTCTAAAGTAGAATATATGATTTTTCCTCGAATAATGGCATTGTCAGAGGTGCTTTGGGGAACTTCAAACGCAAGTAATTTTAAGAATTTTCAAAACAGAATGGTGCAACAGTTTGCCACTTTAGATAGAAAAGGAATTACGTACAGTAAAGCACTTTTTGAAGTAACTACTAAAGTGCGCCCGAGTACTACTAATACTGCTGTTGTATTGGAATTGCAATCGGCTAATGAAGCAAAAAACATAAAATATACGACTGATAATACTACTCCAACGGCTAAGTCTACTTCGTATTCTGGTCCAATTGCAATCAATGAAAACCAGACCATTAAAGCGGCTTATTTTGAAAAAGAGACACAAAAAAGTGCATTAATAGAACAATCCTTCTTTTGGAATAAAGTAACGGGTAAACGCATTACATTGGTCAATCCGCCTCATGAAAATTATAATTTGGGTGGCGCTTTTACATTGATAGATGGAATTGTAGGGAATCGCAGTAAATTTGGTCGCGATTGGCTCGGATTTTCAGGTAACGACTTAAATGCTACTATTGATTTAGGAACAGCGACAAACCTTCATCAAGTATCTGTTAGTGTGCTTTCCAATGAAGGAAGTTGGATTTACTATCCCAATACTATTGAAATTTTACTTTCTAATGATGGAAAAGAGTTTACCTCAATTAAGAAGCTTTCATCATCCGATATAAAAGCTGTTGACGGATTGGTTGTGGTAAATTTTGAATCACAATCGGCACAATATGTCAAAGTAATTGCTACTAATTTGGGTAAAATCCCAACAGGAATGCCAGGTGCTGGATCGGATGCATGGCTTTTTGTAGACGAAATTGGTGCAGAATAAAACAAACTAAACATGGCAAATCGCAGAAATTTTCTAAAAACAGCAGCAGTAGGTTCGATGGCATTGGCGCTGAATTCTTTTAAATCAAAAGAAGAACAGATAGCTACCGAAACAAGAGTTGTAAATAAACCCATCGTTCTTTCTACGTGGAATTTTGGGGTAAAAGCCAATGGCGCCGCTTGGGAAATTCTCAAGAATAATGGTCGTGCATTAGATGCTGTGGAAGCCGGTGTTCGTGTTCCCGAAGGCGACCCAACCGAACGTAGTGTCGGCTTTGGAGGACGCCCTGACCGCGACGGAAGAGTCACACTGGATGCCTGCATCATGGACGAATTTTCTAATATTGGTTCGGTGGCGTGTTTGGAGTACATCAAACATCCCATTTCGGTGGCACGTGCTGTGATGGAAAAAACACCGCATGTGATGTTGGTCGGTGATGGAGCATTGCAATTTGCGTTGTCGCAAGGGTTTCCGAAAGAAAATTTACTCGTTCCAGATTCTGAAAAAGAATGGAAGGAATGGCTCAAAACCAGTCAATACAAACCCATTGCTAATATCGAAAATCACGATACCATTGGTATGATTGCTTTGGATAGTTCTGGAAATCTTTCAGGTGCTTGTACCACAAGTGGCATGGCTTTTAAAATGCACGGTCGCGTAGGTGATTCGCCGATTATTGGTGCCGGATTGTATGTTGATAATGAAATCGGAGCAGCAACCGCAACGGGTCATGGCGAAGAAGTCATTAGAATTGCAGGTTGTCATTTGGTAGTCGAATTGATGCGTCAAGGGAAATCGCCTCAAAAAGCCTGCGAAGAAGCCGTTTCCAGAATTGTAAAACTAACCAAAAATCGAAATAAAGAATTAAAAGACATACAAGTTGGATTTATTGCTTTAAACAAAAAAGGCGAATACGGCGCGTATTGTGTTCAAGGTGGATTCAACTATGCGGTCAATGACAACTCAGGAAATAAATTAGTTGACGCAGTTTACTTTTTAAAATAATGGGATTGTTAGAAATTGCCTGTTTTAATTTACAATCGGCTATCATTGCTCAAGAAAATGGCGCCGATCGGGTAGAACTTTGTGACGGAATTGCTGTTGGTGGCACTACGCCTGATTACGAAATGGTGACACAAGCATGTCAAGAATTAAGCATCGATTTGAATGTTATGATTCGACCTCGAGGCGGCAATTTTGTGTATACTGATGGAGAGTTTGAGCAAATGAAATCGGAAATTTTAACCTTTAAAAATATCAAGGTTGACGGATTTGTGTTCGGGATTCTAAATGAAAACGGTACCATAAATATCGAACAAAATAAAGTTTTAGTACAATTGGCACATCCATTTCCATGTACGTTTCACCGTGCTTTTGATGAGGTTTCTAATGTCTTTCAAGCACTTGAAGAAGTTATCGATTGTGGTTTTCAAACGATCTTAACTTCAGGGCAAGCACCTCATGTGATGGAAGGTTGTGATTGTTTAATGGAATTGGTTTCTAAAGCCAATAATCGCATCATTATCATGCCTGGTGGTGGATTGCGGTCATCAAATATTTCTAGTATTCAACAAAAAACAAAGGCACACTATTACCATTCATCAGCTATTACTGATGGAGATGAAACTGCCAATGCTTTTGAAGTAAAAGCCTTAAAAATGAAGTTGAATCTTTAATTTTGTTGCTATGAAAAAATACATTTTTCTTTTCGTTTTGGGATTTTATGGAAGGATTTACAGTCAAAGTCAAGCAACGTTAGATAGCATTACAGTTGATTATAAAGTGTGCTTGGAGCAAACAAAAGATCGAGTTACCTGTACCAAAGAACTTTTTTGGCTGTATCAAGATTTGCAATTTGATTTTTACCATAAATCAGTAGAGGGCTTAGATAGTATTACTAAAGTCAATAAAGCTAAAGCTTGTGGTGAATGGGTGAAAACTAAAGACAATTTTGTGGGTGCACAATTATTAAAGTTCAAGCAAAAACACCCCAAAGAACGTATTGACAGACCCAGTAAACTAGCCGAAAAAGATGCCTATTTGGCCTTTAAAAACATTTGTGATTATATTTTAGAACGCATTAAATACCTCATGACGCAAACAGGAACAAAGAAGTGAATCGCTGTCAAATGAAGTTGATAGTTACAATAGTATTTCATAAAAAAAAATGCCTCACATCGGTAAGGCATATAATATTTTATTAGAACAATCCGTTTATTTCGGCATCAATTCTATTGATGATCATTCCTAAATCTTCCGGATTGTTTACAAAATCAATATCATCAACATCAATAATAAGCAGTTTTCCTTTGTCGTAGGTAGTAATCCAAGCTTCGTAGCGCTCGTTCAATCGGCTTAAATAGTCAATCGAAATGGTATTTTCATAATCACGACCGCGTTTGTGAATTTGTCCTACTAAATTCGGAATCGAACTTCTTAAATAAATCAACAAATCGGGTGCTTTTACCAAGCTTTCCATCAATTCAAAAAGCGATTTGTAGTTTTCAAAATCACGATTGGTCATCAATCCCATAGCATGTAAGTTGGGCGCAAAAATGTGTGCGTCTTCATAAATCGTTCTGTCTTGAATGATTTTTTTGCCGCTTTCGCGAATTTGCAACACTTGACGGAATCTACTGTTCAAGAAATAAATCTGTAAGTTGAACGACCAGCGCTCCATTTGATGGTAAAAATCATCCAAATAAGGGTTGTCTACTACATCTTCAAAATGAGGTTCCCACTTAAAATGTTTTGCTAAAAAACGCGTTAATGTTGTTTTTCCGGCGCCTATATTTCCTGCTACTGCTATGTGCATTATGGTATTGTAATTTTATAATTCGTAATTCCTTGGTTGGTAAAAATAGATAAAATTTGGTCTTTGTAATACATTTTTTTGAACGATTTCTCAACAATTTGTATTTCGTAGGTTTTATCAGTGTTTTTGTCATTTAGGAACCACCTATTGTCTTTGAAAAACATGATTTTGTCATCACTCAGCAGTTGTACATTCGAGTCAGTAGCTACTGTGCCATTGGAAAATGTTCTACCATAAATGGTGCAAACCATCCAATTATATTGCTTGTCAATCCATTGAAAATAATTAAAATCACTCTGATAATCCATTATTCCATCGGTAATAGGAATTCCGATGTTTTGATACAAATTAGAATTCAAGTCATACAAAGCAAGTTGCTGATTCATGCTATTGAAAACCCATAATTTATTTTGACCCGAAACACCAACAGCGGAGGCAACAACTGGGGTTTCTAATACAGAAAAATCTACTTTCTGAATTTCATTCAATTGATTGTCTAAGACGATAACTGAATTGAATGCTTCGTAAAAAACAACCACTTTTAACGGATTCAAAATATCGACTTTGCTGATTTTTCCCAACGAAAGATTTTGGTATTGCAATAGTGCACTTTCAGTTTTTTTGAAAAGCACATTGTTTTTAAGGTAAAAGCAATTGTGGTATCCGTCAAATCCCACAAAAGCATCGGCTTCAATAGCAATTGAATCGGTTTTAATGGGAATTAATTTCTGGTTTTGAGCGAAACTAATGCCACACAAGAAAATCGTTAAAAGACAAATTATTTTTTTCATTCTGAGGCTAAATTACAGTAAACCATTTGAATTTTAAGAAGTCAACGTTAAATATTTAACAAATCTTTGGTAACAAATGAGAATTCCAATCGTCATATTTGTTACTTCAAAACAATAAAGCAACTCATAATGAAAAAAATAACGTTTACTCTAGCACTTTTATTGGCGTTTATTACTTCTAATGCGCAAAAAGATTTTCAAGGAATGGCGGTTTACGAATCGAAAACCAGTACCGCCGATTTTAAATCTAGAATGTCGGGAAATAAAGATATTACTCCCGAAATGCAAAAGATGATCGAAGAGCGAATGAAAAAAATGTTTGAAAAAACATTCATTTTAAATTTTGATAAACAAGCCTCTATTTACAAAGAAGAAGAAAAATTGGATGCGCCAGGACAAAATAATGGTGGAATGCGAATGATGTCTTCAATGATGGGCGGTGGCGGAACCTATTATAAAAATGCTAAAGAGAAAACGTATACGGTTGATAAAGAGTTTATGGGAAAAGAGTTTTTGGTGAAAGATTCACTGATAACTTACAAATGGAATATGGAATCGGAAACGCGTCAAATAGGTGGGTATACCTGTTACAAAGCAACGGCAGTCATTCCAGCTAGTAAAACCGATTTTAGAAATTTCCGACCTAAAAAAGAAGAAGACATCAAAAAAGCTGAAGATGCTAAGAAAGACGAAACTAAAACTGCCGATGGGAAAGAGAAAAAAACCAGCTTTATGGATGAAATAGATTTGCCAAAAGAAATCACCATTACGGCATGGTATACACCAGAAATTCCAGTTAATCAAGGGCCAGAAGGCTACTGGGGATTACCAGGTTTGATTTTGGAAGTAAACGACGGTAAAACCATCATTTTGTGTTCAAAAGTAGTGTTGAATTCGAAAGATAAAGTAGAAATCAAAGCACCAACCAATGGTAAAGTGGTTACTCAAAAAGACTACGATGAAACCGTAATCAAGAAAATGGAAGAATTTAGAGAAATGAACCAAGGTCAAGGCGGAGGTAGAAGAATGGAAATGCGAATGGGTAACTAATTCCACAATATAAAAACACAAAGAAGAATCTCTAAAATGGGATTCTTCTTTTTTATTTAAAAAATCAAACAAAACAAAGACAATACAATTTTAGTTATGAAGAACATTACGTTACTTTTTTTATTCGTTACTACGGTTTCGCTGGCACAAAATATTCGCTTTGAAGGTGTTGTTTTGGAGTCGGGAAAAACACCTTTAGAAATGGCCAACATTATGGCGGTCAACCAAGCCACTAAAGGAATGGATGCTTATGCCATCACTAATGACAAGGGAAGATTTGTTTTGAATTTGAAAGCCAATGCAACTTACACAATTAAGTTAAGCTACATCGGAATGCAAAACAAAGAAATTACGGTAACTACAAAAGCCGAAAACATGACCCAAAATATTTCGATGGAACCTGGAGGAATTCAGCTCGATGGCGTTGAAATTGTTCGTGAAATGCCCGTTTCTATTAAAGGCGACACCATAGTATATAATGCCGATTCTTTCAAATCGGGAACCGAACGAAAATTGGAAGATGTATTGAAAAAGCTACCTGGAGTAGAAGTTAATGCCGATGGTGAAGTAGAAGTAGAAGGAAAAAAAGTAACCAAATTAATGGTGGAAGGAAAAGACTTTTTTGATGGTGATACCAAATTAGGCGTGAAAAATATCCCGGCAGACGCCATTGATAAGGTTCAAGTGCTCAGGAATTACAACGAAAATTCTATTTTAAAAGGCGTTGAAAACAATCAGGATAATGTAGCGATGAACATCAAATTGAAAGAAGGTAAAAAGAACTTCTGGTTTGGAGACATGACCGCTGGTGCCGGAAACAGCAAGCGTTACATCGTAAATCCAAAGTTGTTTTATTACAATCCAAAATACAGCATTAATATCATTTCAAATTTTAATAATACTGGAGAATTGCCATTGACTATTCAAGATTATTTTAAAATGACAGGAGGATTTAAAAATATGATGTCTAAAGGTGGAAGTAATTTTAATGTGTCGTCCAATGATTTGGGGATTTCCTTGTTGCGCAACAATAGGGCTAAAGAAATCATTACTCGTTTTGGCGCTACTAATTTTGCCTACAATCCAACTAAAGCTTGGACCTTGAGCGGTTTCGGAATTTTGTCATCGTCAACCACCGATTTAGAAACGGTAACGCAAACTACAATTTTGGCCACCAATACCAATACGACACGTAATGAATTAGCGCATCAAAAATCAGATTTTGGGTTGTTCAAATTGAGTTCGAGCTACAAACCCAATGCTAAATTTCAATTTGACTACGATATTCTGAATAAGCTTTCAAGGCAAAATGAAGAATCGGGACTGTTACGAGAAAATATTTTTCCAGACAATACAACAACTTCTGAAAACATTGCGACGACTAAAAAGCAAAACCCCACATCGGTCAATCAAAATTTAGGGTTGTATTATACACAAAGCGATAAAAACGTTTTTGCCTTTGAAGCACAGCATTTGTATCAAGATGAGAACCCTTTTTACAACATGAATTTAGGATACAATCCATTTCCAGATTCTCCAATTCCGAATGATCCCAATAATCTAGGGATTCAAGATCAAGGTTTGGGAAGGTATATTTTAAATCAAAACCGTTATGTAAAAACCAACAAGCTCGATTCTAAATTGGATTATTACTATATGGTAACGCCAAAAAGTAATATCAATGTAACTTTAGGAAATACGTATTCGTATCAAAGTTTTAACTCCAATATCTACCAAGTTTTAAGTGGTGGTGCCGTTAACGATATGAATGCTAATTCTAAAAACGATGTGCGCTACCATTTTAATGATGCCTTTTTAGGATTGCATTACAAGGTGTTAACCGGTAAGTTTACTATAACACCAGGAGTTAGCTTCCATACTTATGCAATGAATAACCAACAATCAGGAACCGATTACAAGAATAATTTCACGAGAATTTTACCCGATTTATTTGCTTTGTATCAAATCAAAAAGGCAGAAACGTTGACGTATAATTTTTCATTTTCCAATGATTTTACCGACATCAATCAGTTGGCTTCGGGTTATGTTTTGTCTAGTTACAGCAGCTTGTTTAAAGGATATAGAGGTCTTGAAAATGCCACTTCTCAAGTACATACGTTGCGTTATTTTAAATACAACATGTTCAATTTTGAAAATATTTTTGCGGTAGCCAATTATACTAGAAAAATGGACGCTGTAAAAACAAATGCTGAATTTATTGGTGTAAATCAATCGTCTACACCTTACAATTCATCTAATTTTGCTGACGAATCGTTGTCGGGTATGGGAAGCTACGGACGTTCGTTCTTGAAAAACTACAAAGCATCTACCAGTGTAAGTGTGAATTGGAACAAATATTATAATTTACAAAATGGTTCCTTAGCAACTTCCAAAAGCTACGTTCAAAATTATACATTTAAAGTAGCGACTAATTATAAAAACTTGCCCAACATCGAATTAGGGTATAATTATGTGATTACCGACAACAATAATAATAACAGAGTAACCAAAATTTATACGCAAAAACCTTTTGCTCGTTTGGATTATTATTTCTTGAAAAGTTTCTCGTTTGTATCCGAGTATGAGTATTATAAATATTACAATAACGACAAAACGATTCAAAATAATTACCAATTCTTAAGTGCAAGTTTGATTTATCAAAAAACAAAAGACAGTAAGTTTGAATACAAAGTTGCAGTAACCAATTTGTTGAATACGACAACACTTAACGATAATTCTTTCAATCAATACAATACTACAAATTCACAGTACACCGTTCAACCGCGATATTTTATATTTAGTTTGAAATACAATTTGTAATAAAGTTTACTTTTTTAAAGAACTCCTTCGAAATAGAAGGAGTTTTTTTTCGAAGTAATTTTATAATATATACTCGTTATGTAGCGTTATTAGTATTAAAAACCTATTTTTAAACCGTTATTAACCAACCAATTTATTTCATGAGAAGAATTTTTGTTTTGTTGTATTTCTGCGGAATTTCAACTATTTTTTCACAAACAACAGCTTTAGAGCCAGGAGTTTATAAGTCTAATGTAAAAGGACAAAATGTGATGCTGAAGGTCTTTGAAGACAATAAGTATGAAATGTCTTTTTTATACGGCAAATTTACTGTAGATAATGATACTATTAGCTTTAAAAGCAAACCCGAAGGTGAATCGGGGTTTAAAGTTAAAGTCAACAAAACTGCCAAATATTCTAGTACGTTGAAAATAAAGATTAAGGCAGAGTATTTAATGTATTTTGGTCAAAACATCTATTTGGGAACACAAAAAGAAGATAATGCCATGGTAGAATACAAGCCAATTTTTGACTATCTCAGGGAAAAAGACAAGCAGTATTCTGAAAGAAAGACAGAATATACCCTAAGTATTGATAAGGTAAAATACCTATATTTTGTAGAGAATATTCAACCCGAAGCGTCTATTTCAAAATTTCAGATTGATCCCGAAACTAATATGATTGAAATGGAATATGAAGGTTTGGCAGCGGCAAGTATTCAGCTAAAAGGGAAAGTCGACCCTGAAACCAAAAAGCTCACGATAATGGAGGGAAGACGAGCTTCACCCATTTTTGTTTTTGAAAAAGAAGGAACAGAAACGCCAAAAGTGACAGATGAAAATTTAAAACCTTTAACCGTTCAATACGATAAAGAATGGAAAAAGAACAACGGCTTTGAAGAAGAAGAAAATACCGAATATTTTGGAGAACGCGAAGCCGCTTCTTATACTTTTAAACATACGAATTTTAAAAATTACGATGAAGCTCTGAAAAACACAGCAAAATCAGAGTCTAAATTTTTAGCAATTGTGTTTGATAACAGTAAAGACGCTCCAAAAAAATTCAATTCTTTTATAAAATCGTCTGAAGAAGAAATGACCCATTATATGCGAAGAGGTTATAATGCCAGTCGCGATCATTTTAATTTTTATTTGGCTTCAGAAAAAGATAAAGCCTTGTTGGAGAAATTCAAAATTAAAAATCAGCCAGTAATCGTTTTTTTAAATTCAAATGGAGAATTACTTTACCATACGGATGGAGCTTTAGAAGGTGATAATTCGGATAAATTTAACCCAAGAAATTCTATTGCTGATGAATTGACAAAGACCAATGCTAAATTGAAATTGGATAAAATTTTAAGCAATAAGAAAGCATCTGTTAGTGAATTAAAAAAAGGCTTTTTAGCCATTACAAAAGCCAAAGGCGGCTCGTCTTATGACTATGATGCTGTAGCAGATTCTACAGCAGTAGAAGTACAAGAAGATTATGATGGTGTGGCAGTAGATACCGCAGTAGCTGCTGTAGCAGAGCCACGTTTGTATGACGATGATTATTTCCGTGTAGACGACCAGCAAAATTTGTACCTCTTTAAAGCCAATAAGAATACTGTAGCTGAAAAGTGGAAAAGTATAGTGGCTTATTACACCAAAGAAAATGAGTATGATGCTGATTTTATTGAAATTGCCAAAAGAGAATTAATTGGGCATGGGTTTACCTCTAAATTATTTGATGGTGAAGCCTCTAATTATGATTTGGATTTTAAAATTTTAGATTATATTTTTAAAAATTATGAGTTAATCCTTAAAAAAGAAAATCCTACAGAACCTCTGAATGAATATGATGACATGGGGTATAGGCTCAATGAAGATGAGGATGAAGTTGAAATAGCAAGAATATTGAGTTCGTTTTTTTCTAAACGTTTGGGTGATGCAACGCTACTTGATGCGTCTTCAAAAGAGAAGTACATCAAGTACAACAAAATGTTTTTAAAAGTATCGGGTTATAATCTTAGTAATTTCAAAACCTATATTGAACAAATTGGCGCAAGCAATCCGACAGATAAAGCCTTGTATTTTTCTGAATTTGAAGATTTTTTCAATACCTTCACATCAAAGAATCAAAGTGTTATTGAAACATTAGATGTTATGTATGTGGGCCAAAAAGATGATTATATGGACTGGAATGATTACAAACAAATTTATTCTGGATTGGCAAACACCGTAGCATGGGACGTTGTTGAGTTAAAAACAAAAGACCAAAGTTTAATTCAGAAAGCTATTCAATGGAGTGAATCGAGTTTGAAAGTGGATCCAAAGAGTCCGTATTATCTAGATACTTTGGCTCAGTTGTATTACATGAATAACCAAAAGGATAAAGCTATTGCAACCGAACAAAGAGCTATAGACAGTATCAAAGACAATGACACTGACCAGATTCAAACGTATACCGATGTTCTGGAAAAAATGAAAAACGGAACCTATTAAAAAACAAAAACCTGACTAGAAGTAGTCAGGTTTTTTTTATATCAATCTTTTACATATTACAAATTAAAAGCGCTTTTTACTTGGTCTACAAAATCTAATTTCTCCCAAGTAAATAATTCAACAGTTACCGTTTTTTCTTCTCCATTTGGAGTTTTAAACGTTTTGGTTACAGTTTCTGGTTTTCTTCCCATGTGACCGTATGCCGCTGTTTCACTATAAATTGGGTTTCTCAATTTTAAACGTTGCTCAATAAAATAAGGACGCATATCAAAAATAGCTTCTACTTTTTTGCTGATTTCTCCGTCGGTTAAATTAACTTTAGAGGTGCCATAAGTAACTACATTAATTGAGGTTGGTTTTGCCACTCCGATAGCATACGAAACTTGTACTAAAATTTCGTCACACAATCCAGCAGCAACCAAGTTTTTAGCAATGTGACGCGTAGCATAAGCAGCACTTCTATCTACTTTACTTGGATCTTTTCCAGAAAAAGCACCACCACCGTGAGCTCCTTTTCCACCATAAGTATCCACAATAATTTTTCTACCAGTCAATCCGGTATCACCGTGTGGTCCTCCAATTACGAATTTTCCAGTTGGGTTGATGTGATATGTAATGTCATCGTTAAAGAAATGAGCGTATTGTGGGTATTTTGCTTTAATTCTCGGAATCAAAATCGAAATCAAATCGCTTTTAATTTTCGCCAACATTTCAGCTTCTGGAGCAAAATCATCATGTTGTGTAGAAATTACAATAGCATCAATACGTTGTGGTTTGTTGTCGTCAGAATATTCTAAAGTCACTTGTGATTTAGCATCTGGACGTAAATACGTAATTTCAGAATTTTCTCTTCTTAAATTGGCTAATTCAATCAACAAAGCATGGGATAAATCCAATGCAAGTGGCATGTAATTCTCAGTCTCGTTAGTAGCGTAACCAAACATCATTCCTTGATCACCAGCACCTTGCTCTTCTTTGCTTGCTCTATCAACACCTTGATTGATGTCGGCAGATTGCTCGTGAATTGCAGATAAAACACCACAAGAATTGGCTTCAAACATATATTCGCTTTTGGTATAACCAATTTTCTTGATTACTTCTCTAGCAATGGTTTGAACGTCTAAATAGGTATTCGACTTTACTTCACCAGCAAGAATTACTTGTCCTGTAGTTACTAGAGTCTCACAAGCTACTTTTGATTCGGGATCAAAAGCTAAAAAATTGTCAATTAATGCGTCTGAAATTTGATCAGCTACTTTGTCTGGATGTCCTTCACTCACTGATTCTGACGTAAATAAATAAGCCATAATATAATTTATTTTTAAATTTATTTTGAGAAGAAAAAAAAGGACCGCAAGAATGGCTAAAGAGAGTTTCTGCTTTAGCATTTTTTAACGAGGTTGCAATCAGTTCAAATTTTTCCTCTAATTTTTTTGCAAATTTAGAAAAGTTTTTAAGTATTAAAAGATTTTTTTTATTTTTATTTTTATATTTGTTTTTGAATTAACTATAAAAAACAATCTATGATGAAAAAATTACTCTATTTATTTTTGTTGACACCTTTTTTTGGTGTGGCGCAAACCAATGTGTACAACTATGGTTTTAGTGGTGTAACTGCCGATTTAGCAACGGCAGGTTGGTCTCAGGTTAATCGCAGTAATCCTGTTGGTGCTTCTACTTATTTAATTCCTACCGCAGCTAATACTGCATTCGTTGGTGGTGGTTATACAGGTGGAACTAATTCTTACATTTTAGTAAATTATAACAGTACTACTGGAGCAGGAACAATTAGTAACTGGTTGTTTACTCCTGTTATTACTGTTCAAAATGGAGATGTTGTGTCTTTTTATACACGTAAAGGTGGCGATGGAACTACTACTATTTATCCAGACAACCTTCAATTCAGAATGAGTACTAACGGTGCTTTTACAGCAGATCCTACTTCGGTTACTTCAGTAGGTGATTATACCAATTTGTTGGTTGAAGTAAATCCTACTTTGAATGATACAGATTATCCATTTACATGGACTCAGTATTCATATACTGTAACTGGATTGGCTAGTCCTACTGATGTAAAATTTGCTTTCAGATATTATGTAACTAGTGGTGGTCCTAGCGGTAACAATTCAGATATTATTGCTATCGATGATTTTTCAGTTGACAGACCTGCTGCAAGTAACCAAGATTTCTTTGCAAGTAACTTTTCAATTCAACCAAACCCTGTAAAAGATATTTTTACTTTAACAGCAAAAAATAATACCGCTATCGAAAACATCAAAGTAATTGATATCAACGGAAGAGTTGTTAACGAATTGAATGTTTCTGGTGCTGATAATGCTCAAGTGAACATTGCCGATTTAAATGCAGGAGTTTACTTTGTAAAAGTGCAAACAGAAGCTGGAGTTGGAACTTCAAAAATTATCAAAAAATAAGTAGTACTTATTAGTATTTCAAAAGGAGCTTAATTTTTAAGCTCCTTTTTTATTACAACGTTTTCGCTGTTTTTTTTAACATAATTTAATTTTTTGTTGTAAATCTAAATTCTATGTTATTACTTTGCAGTGTTCATAAACATATTGATTGTTATCACGAAAGCCCGAGGGAATAGACCCGATGAAAGCTTAGCAACCCTACCCTTGTAGAAGGTGCTACATTCTAGTTTGAGATTCAAACAAAGATAACCACGAGATATTTCCTCTCACTTTCACGATAACATATAATTAATACTAATAACCCTAAAGGGTGTGCTATTTATATGTCAAAAATACAACAAGCTATTCAAGAGCGAATTCTGGTCCTTGACGGTGCTATGGGAACGATGCTTCAAAGAAACAATTTCTCCGAAGAAGATTTCCGTGGTGATCGGTTCAAAGATTTTCCTCATCCATTAAAAGGCAACAACGATCTGCTTTCTATCACGCAACCCCAAGCAGTGAAGGAAGTACATCGTTTGTATTTTCAAGCGGGTGCCGATATTGTAGAAACCAACACATTTTCTGGAACCACTATCGGAATGGCTGATTATCATCTTGAAGATTTAGTCTATGAATTAAACTTTGAATCTGCCAAAATCGCTCGAGAAGTTGCTGATGAGTTTACCGATAGACCCCGATTTGTGGCAGGTTCGATAGGACCTACCAACAGAACAGCATCGATGTCACCCGATGTAAACGACCCAGGATTTCGTGCAGTTACATTTGATGATTTGCGTGTTGCCTACAAACAACAAGTGGAAGCACTTATTGATGGCGGTTGCGATGTTTTATTAGTGGAAACAATATTCGATACACTCAATGCTAAAGCGGCTCTTTTTGCTATCGAAGAAGTAAAAGAAGCACGCAATATTGATATACCGGTAATGGTTTCTGGAACGATTACGGATGCTTCTGGAAGAACGCTTTCGGGACAAACTGTAGAAGCTTTTTTGATTTCTATTGCTCACATTCCGTTATTAAGTATAGGATTCAATTGCGCTTTAGGTGCCGATCAATTGAAACCATATCTTAAAAGATTAGCTCACAATACACAGCTTAACATTTCGGCACATCCTAATGCTGGCTTGCCTAATGCTTTTGGGCAATACGATCAAACGCCATTAGAAATGCAAGCCCTAATTAAAGAATATTTACAAGACAATTTGGTCAACATTATTGGCGGATGTTGTGGTACAACACCAGAACATATTAAGGCTATTGCTGAAGTGGCAAAAGAATTCAAGCCAAGAAAAAGTCAAACACAAATTTCACAAATTATCACAAATTAAATCTGTGTCAATTTGTGAAATCTGTGTTTAAAAATAAAACTTAGTGACTTAGTGCCTTTGTGGCAAAACGAAGAGAAAATGTCAGAAACAAAATACTTAAAGCTATCCGGATTAGAACCTTTGATAGTTACACCAGAATCTAATTTCATCAACGTTGGTGAACGAACTAATGTGACAGGTTCACGTAAGTTTCTTCGACTGATTAAAGAAGAGAAATATGAAGAAGCACTTTCTGTAGCCAGAGAACAAGTGGAAGGTGGTGCTCAAATTATCGATGTCAATATGGACGAAGGAATGTTGGATGGCGTCTATGCCATGACCAAATTTTTGAATCTTATTGCGGCTGAACCCGATATTGCTCGTGTTCCTGTGATGATTGATAGCTCCAAATGGGAAATTATTGAAGCGGGTTTAAAAGTCATTCAAGGAAAAGGCGTTGTGAATTCAATTTCACTTAAAGAAGGAAAAGAAACCTTCATTCATCATGCTAAATTGATCAAACGTTATGGTGCCGCCGTTATCGTGATGGCTTTTGACGAAGACGGTCAAGCCGATACCTACGAAAGACGTATCGAAATCTGTAAAAGAAGTTATGATATTTTAGTTGATGAAGTACATTTCCCTGCCGAAGACATCATCTTTGATCCGAATATTTTCCCGGTAGCAACCGGAATGGACGAACACAAATTAAATGCTATAGATTTCTTCAGAGCGACCAAATGGATTCGTGAAAATCTTCCTTATGCCGGAATTTCAGGTGGGGTAAGTAATGCGTCGTTTTCGTTTCGAGGCAATGATAAAGTGCGAGAAGCGATGCATTCGGCGTTCTTGTTTCACGCCATTAAAAATGGGATGACAATGGGAATTGTAAACCCAGAAATGCTAGAGATTTACGATGAAATTGATCCAATTTTATTAGAACATGTGGAAGATGTTTTATTGAATAGAAGAGACGATGCTACCGAACGATTGTTAGACTTGGCCGAAAGTTTCAAAGGGGATTTCAAATCCAATGAAAAGGCAATTCAAGAGTGGCGTAACGGTTCGGTTCAAGAACGATTAACACATTCGTTGGTAAAAGGAATTGACGAATTTATCGAAATAGATGTAGAAGAAGCTAGAACCACTTCGGAAAAAGCCATCGATGTTATCGAAATTAATTTGATGGCTGGAATGAATGTGGTAGGTGATTTATTTGGTAGCGGAAAAATGTTTTTGCCTCAAGTGGTGAAATCGGCTCGTGTTATGAAAAAAGCCGTTGCCTATTTATTGCCTTTTATCGAAGCACAAAAAGATGGAAAATCGTCTTCAGCTGGTAAAGTGTTGATGGCCACTGTAAAAGGCGATGTACACGATATCGGGAAAAATATTGTAGCGGTAGTTTTAGGGTGCAACAACTTCGAAATTATCGATTTGGGTGTGATGGTACCACCAGAAAAAATCATTCAGGCCGCCGTAGAACACCATGTAGATATTATTGGATTAAGCGGATTGATTACGCCTTCATTAGATGAAATGGTGTATTTGGCCAAAGAAATGGATAAACTCAACATCAAAATTCCAATCATGATTGGTGGTGCAACAACTTCAAGAGCGCATACCGCTGTGAAAATTGCACCAGAATATAAAGAGACCGTGGTTCATGTAAACGATGCTTCGCGTGCGGTAACGGTAGCGAGTAATTTGCTTCAAGCTGAAACTAAAGTTGATTATGCCAAAACGATTCGGGAAGAATACAACAAACTAAGAGAAGGTTATTTGAGTAGAAGCAGAGATAAAAACTTCTTGTCTATTGAAGACGCTCGTAAAAATAAATTGCCATTAGATTGGAACAATTTCAATCCTATAAAACCTAATTTCATCGGAACGAAAACCGTGGAAGTGGAGCTTTCAGAATTGGTTGATTTTATCGATTGGACACCTTTTTTTCAATCGTGGGAATTGCACGGAAAATTTCCAGCTATTTTAACCGATGAGGTGGTTGGCGAACAAGCCACCGCTTTATTTGCTGATGCACAAGAAATGTTGCAGCAAATGGTTACAGAAAAATGGTTAACTGCCAAAGGAATTTTAGGAATATTTCCAGCCAATACTATAAACGATGATGATATTGAGGTACAACCTATAACCGACAACCGACAACCGACAACTTTTCTAACGTTACGTCAACAATCTCAAAAAACTGCTGGGGCACCCAACATCGCTTTAGCCGATTTTATAGCGCCAAAAGATTCTGGAAAGCAAGACTATATTGGGTGTTTTTGTGTCACTACCGGATTTGGAGTAGACGAAAAAGCAGCTGAATTTGAAAAACAATTAGACGATTACAATTCGATTTTGGTCAAAGCATTGGGTGATCGTTTAGCAGAAGCGTTTGCCGAATATTTGCACTTAAAAGTGCGTAAGGAAATTTGGGGCTATGCTTCTGATGAGAATTTATCCAACCAAGATTTAATTGCCGAAGAATATAAAGGCATTCGTCCTGCACCTGGGTATCCAGCTTGTCCCGACCATTTAGAAAAACCAACCCTTTGGAAATTATTAAATGTTGAGCAAGAAATTGGTGTAACCTTAACCGAAAGTATGGCCATGTGGCCAGCTGCATCCGTTTCGGGCTATTATTTTGCCAATCCAGAAAGCAAGTATTTCGGATTGGGAAAAATTAAAGAAGATCAAGTAATAGATTATGCCAAACGTAGAGGAATTTCTACCGAAATGGCTAACAAATGGCTAGCGCCGAATATAGCAGATTAAAAACAGTTGTCAGTTTTCAGTTTTCAGTTATTTTGGAAACAGATAACAGACAACAGACAACTATAAATTATGAAAGTAACCCAACATATCGAAAACGCTCAAGGAAAACCGTTGTTTTCTTTTGAAATTTTACCGCCATTGAAAGGACAAAACATCCAATCTATTTTTGATAGTATTGATCCGTTAATGGAATTCAATCCGCCGTTTATTGACGTAACCTATCATCGTGAAGAATACGAATTCAAAGAATTGCCAAGTGGTTTATTGCAAAAGAAAGTGGTAAAGAAACGTCCAGGAACGGTTGGAATATGTGCTGGAATTCAGAATAAATATTCGGTCGATGCTATTCCGCATATCTTGTGTGGTGGATTTACCAAAGAAGATACCGAGAACTTACTAATCGATTTGGATTTCTTAGGTATTGATAATGTCGTAGCACTTCGCGGTGATGCGTTGAAAAACGAAACCTATTTCAAACCCGAAAAAGAAGGCAATGAATATGCTACCGAATTGGTAACGCAAATCAGCAATTTGAATAACGGCATTTATTTGGATGAAGATTTGAAAAATTCGGCTAAAACTAACTTTTGTATTGGTGTAGCAGGGTATCCCGAAAAACACATGGAAGCACCGAGTTTAGACAGCGATATCCATTTCTTGAAAGAAAAAATCAGAAATGGCGCCGACTACATTATTACTCAAATGTTTTTTGACAATAAAAAATTCTTTGATTTTGTGGACAAATGCCGAACAGCCGGAATTACAGTGCCTATTATTCCTGGACTGAAACCTATTGCTACTAAAAAACAACTGAATTTGATTCCGCACCGCTTTAGTCTTGAGTTGCCAGACGATTTGATTATGGCAGTAGTCAAAGCCAAAGACAACGATGCTGTAAAGCAAATCGGAATTGAATGGTGTATTGCTCAAAGTAAAGAATTAGTGGCGGCTGGAATTCCGGTGTTGCATTATTATTCGATGGGGAAAGCGGAAAATATTAAGGCAATTGCTAAAGAGATATTTTAAATTAGCATTGCACTTTGCTTAGTGCATAGAAGAAAAATAGTATCGGGAAAAAGACTAAAAACAACAAAAATAAGCTAAGGTAAATGTATCCTTTTGGTTTGTGTTTTATCAATAATACAACAGATGTAATATTGATAGAAAAAGCTCCAATAATTATAAATGGAATCAAAGTAGAAGAATTGGTATAGATACTAATCAATCCTACTAGTATTTCAATTAATACAACCGTTATAATATTTGTTTTTAAGTTTTCCATAAAATATTTTCTCAAATGTAATTTATTTTTACAAAAGACAATTACTAACTAGCCCTGATGGCAGTGGTATCTTTTACACCAGTCAGGTTATTAAAACCTGACTGGTGTAAAAATATAACGAACAGCAGGAAAATGGTAGGCAAAAGAACCCAACCCAATCGCTTCAAAAATTATAGAAATCCTAAACTTATTCTGTTATATTTGTGCCACTTAATATTGTAGAATGAGGAACTTGTGTTTTCTATTGTGCTTGTTTTCTGTGGCTGTATTTGCTCAAGAAAATGAGGATTCCAATGCTATAGAAGTGTCATTTTTGCGCGGAAATGTATTGCCACACACCAAAGATTTATACCATTTGCAAGGACATGCGGATGGCGTGATGTTGAGTTTTTTAAAGCAAACGCACGGTAAAGACGAATGGCATTCGGCGTATAATTTCCCAGATTATGGCGTATATTTCGAATATCAAAACTACAATAACGATTTTTTAGGAAAGGTCTATGCAGCTGGAGTTTTGTACAATTTTTACTTTCTAAACCGCAATCTCGAACTCAAATTATCGCAAGGTATTGGCTACGCTACTAATCCGTATGATAAAGTAGAAAACAGCAAAAACAAAGCTTTTGGGTCTACCTTAATGGCCAATACCAACATTGGTTTGTTTTATAAAAAAGAACATCTTTTGGATAAATTTGGATTGCAAGCCGGATTCTTATTTACCCATTTTTCTAACGGTAGAACCAAATCACCTAACAGCGGTATCAATTCGTTTTTGCTGAATGTGGGTGTGAATTACGATTTCTCTAAAGTCGCGAATAAAGCGGTAGATACGGCTTTAGTGAAGAAAAGTTTTAAGGAACCCATCAAGTATAATTTTGTAATTCGCAGCGGATTTAACGAAAGTCCTGTAATCGGTAGCGGACAACATCCGTTTTATCACATTGGTTTTTTTGTAGACAAGCGTTTCAATCGCAAAAGCGCGTTGCAATTGGGAACCGATTTGTTTTTAACCAATTCGTTCAAAGATTTTATCAAATATAAATCGGTAGCCTTTCCCGAATTGAATATCAATCCCAATACCGATTATAAACGGGTAGGGGTTTTTGTAGGATATGAATTGTTTGTCAACCGAATTTCGCTTGAGGCTCAAGTGGGCTATTATGTATACCGACCTTTTGTAAATGACATCGCGATTTACGATCGCGTTGGGTTTAAATATCATATTAATCCAAAATTGTTTGCCAGTTTTTCGGTAAAAACGCACATGTTTTTGGCAGAAGCGTTAGAATTTGGTGTCGGAGTTAGATTATAAAATTATGAAGAAACTGTTTGTATTTATAAGTTTAGTTTTGGTTTTGACGTCTTGTGAAAAGCCAAGCGAATGTTTTGAAAGCACTGGCGATATGGTCACGCGAAGCATTCCCGTTTCGCCATTTACCCGAGTAAAAGTCTACCGTGGCATTGCGTTGGTCATCACTCAAGGCCCAGATTATAAAGTCGAAGTACAGTCGGGCAGCAATCTAATCGATAATATTGAAGTCACTCAATTGGATAATCAATTGGTTTTAAAAGACAATACGACCTGCAATTGGTTGCGTGAATACGGTCAAACAACCGTGTACATAACAGCTCCCAATCTCGAAGATATTTACTCCAAAACCGAACGAAATATCAGTTCTAATGGTGTTTTAACGTATCCAATTTTACGACTTTTCGCTCTAGACAAAGATGGCGATGGTGAAGATGGCGCAGGCACAGGCGATTTCTTTATCAACCTTAATAACGGTCAGTTAGTTATTGAAAACAACAACGTATCTCGTTATTACATTACCGGAAATACGGTTGAAGCCTTACTGAATTTATACGCAGGTGATGGCCGAATAGATGCTCAAAACTTAACGGCTCAAACCATCAAAGTGTACCACAGAGGTTCCAACGACATGATTGTTCGTCCCATTCAAAGCATTACGGGAAAGATGTTGAGTACAGGCGATATCATCTTAAAGAACAATCCGCCAATAGTCGATGTACAGCAATTGTACCAAGGGCATGTGATTTATAATTAGAAGCCCATCCTGCTGTCCGTTTCAAGTTTTTTCATGCCAAGCCATTTTTGTAAGCTGTAAAAAGAGCTTCTAAGGTCGCTTTTTTACCGCAACAAAAAATAGGCTTATCTTTTCAAAAAGCTTTTCACTACCATCAGGGCTAAGGTGCTAAAGTTATTTTTTAGACGTTTTCTCTCTAAAAATGGTTTCTAAGTTTTTGCTTTTCAAATTAATTTGAAGGGCTTTCAAACCATTGTCATGAGCAAAGTCAAATACCGAAGAACGGCAGTCGTTTTCAGTTTCAAAAGTGAGTTCCCAAACATTATTATGGGTGTTGGTATACGATTTTAAATCGGCTAATTTTGCAAATAACGTTTCGTTTATTGGTTTGTCAAATTCAACTTCAATTACTTGTTCTGTAACCTCCGAAACCAGTTTGTCCAATTTTTTGTCGGTAACAATTTTGCCGTTATTGATGATAATCACTCGGTCACAAATCGCTTCTACCTCTTGCATAATGTGTGTCGAAAGAAAAACGGTTTTGTTCTTCCCAACGTTTTTAATCACATTTCTAATTTCCACCAATTGATTGGGGTCTAAACCAGTGGTGGGTTCGTCCAAAATCAGCACATCAGGATTGTGCAACAAAGCCGTTGCTAAACCTACACGCTGGCGGTATCCTTTAGATAATTGTCCAATTTTTTTATGACTTTCAGGCGTTAGACCAGTCAACGCAATAACTTCTTCAATACGTGATTTAGCCACTTTATACACATCGGCATTGAATTCTAAATACTCACGCACATACAAATCCAAATACAACGGATTGTGTTCTGCCAAATAACCTACCGAAAGTTGTACCGCTTTTTGGTTTTCGGTAACATCATTTCCATTCACCGAAGCTTTGCCCTCATCGGCATTAATATAAGTAGTCAAAATTTTCATCAAGGTCGATTTTCCAGCGCCATTCGGACCTAAAAATCCAACGATTTCTCCTTTTTTTACTGAAAAAGAAACATTGTCTAGTGCTTTTTGAGCACCATAATTTTTGGAAATATTTTGAACTTCTATAGACATAACTTGATATTTGTAGCAAATGTAAACAGAAATATTTTTGAATTATTGTTTTTCATAACAGATTCCTTCAAAATAATTTTAAATTTGAGAATTCTAACAACCACCTTAATTAATTTATACATGAAAAAGCAATTATTAGCCGTATTATTTTTTGGATTTTTAACCCAAGCACAACAAAAACCTACCATTCAAAAAGAGGAAATTGTCAGAATAGAAACCGCTTTGGCTTCTGATAAAATGCAAGGAAGAGAAATTTTTACTCCCGGAATTGATTCAGCTTCCGCTTTTATTGAAAAAGAATTTACAGCTATCGGGCTTTCTCATTTTGATAATCTTACTAATTATAGACAAGAATTTCAAGCCAAAGGAAAGCCAGCAAATAATGTAATAGGCATTCTTAAAGGAAAATCTAAACCCGACGAATTTGTGGTTTTTTCAGCGCATTACGACCATTTAGGAATAAAGAGTTCTGGTGATGATACGGTTTACAATGGAGCCAACGACGATGCGTCTGGAGTAACGGCGGTTATTGCATTGGCAAAGTATTTCAAGGAATTAAATAACAACGAAAGAACCTTGATTTTTGTAGCCTTTACCGGTGAAGAAGTTGGGGGTTATGGCTCGAAATATTTTTCTAAAAACATGGATGCCGATAAAGTAATCGCAATGTTCAATATCGAAATGATTGGTACCGAAAGTAGATGGATACGCAATTCAGCCTACATCACGGGTTTTGAGAAATCTAATTTCGGAACTATTTTACAAAATAACCTAAAAGATACTAACTTCAAGTTCTATCCCGATCCTTATCCAGCGGAACAGTTGTTTTACCGTTCTGATAATGCACGATTAGCCGCTTTGGGTGTTCCTGCACATACCATTTCTACGTCTAAAATGGATTCGGAACCCAATTACCACCAGTTGAGTGACGAAGTTTCGACCTTAGATTTAGACAACATGACCGAAATAATCAAAGCCATTGCATTGAGTTCGGAAACCATTGTTAACGGAACCGATACGCCAACTCGTGTAAAAAAACTATAAAGTTTTATTTATACGTAATCGATTTCGCAACTTTTTTTATTTTTTTTGTAATGGTTTGACATTTTTTGCTACTTTAGCAAAACATAAAACAAAAATGAATACAAAATTCACAACATATTACAACTATTTCTTTTATTTCTTCTTCGGACAGAGAAAGGGATTGGTATTGTGTTATGTAAAAAAGTAAAAAGTTAAAACATAGATATACAAATCCCGATGCAAATCGGGATTTTTTTTTACTCTGAATTTAGTTCAGAGTCTGTAGAATAAACCTAAATTAATGAAAGAAAAAATAGCCATACAAGGAATTAAAGGCTCATTTCACCATCAAGTAGCTTTAGAATATTTTCAAGAAAATGTTGCTATAGACGAATGTTTGTCGTTTGAAGCACTTGCCGATAGTTTGAACAGCAACCAATCGCAACTGGCGGTAATGGCAATCGAAAATTCTATTGCAGGTTCTATTATTCCAAATTATGCGCTGATTGATAAGAATAATTTTCACATTATAGGCGAGTATTATTTGGATATTATTCAGAATTTGATGGTGCTAAAAGACCAACGATTTGATCAAATTCAAGAAGTGCATTCGCATCCAATGGCGCTGTTGCAATGTATGGAATTCTTGAAAAAACATCCGCAGATTAAATTGGTAGAAGATAAAGATACCGCCGAAACCGCGCGTAGAATTCATCAAAATCAGTTAAAGAACATCGCGGCTATTGGTAGTAAAGTCGCAGCCGAATTGTATGATTTAGAAATCATTGCACCCGAAATTCAGACCGTAAACAACAACATGACACGTTTTTTTATTATCAGTACAGCAGAAAGTCAAGTTTCAAAAGAGCAAATCAACAAAGCCTCTTTAAAATTTGAATTGGACGACACGCCAGGAAGTTTGGCAACTGTTTTAAATGTAATGACCAATTGCAAATTGAACTTAACCAAAATTCAATCGATGCCCATCATAGAAACGCCATTTCAATATTCGTTTTTTGTGGATGTCGTTTTTGAAAAGTACAAGCATTATGAAAAAGCGACTAAAATTTTAGAAATCATGACCAATCATTTTAAGGTTTTAGGGGAGTACAATAACAAAAAGCAATAACAAATTCAAAAATCAAATTCAATATCAAAATTCAATCAGTGAAAATCCGTATAATCTGTTAAATCTGTGGTAGAAAAAATAGATTTTGATTTTCGTTCTACATAGCGATGAAAACGCAGGTCAAGCGAAGCATCTCTATGAGAAAATGAAATCTATGTTTCTATGTGGTTAAAAATTAACAATCCGAATCCGTGGCAAAATTAAAATGATACATACAGCAAAAAGACTAGAAACCGTTCAAGAATACTACTTCTCACGAAAATTGAAAGAAGTAAGACAACTAATGGCGGAAGGAAAACCTATTATCAATATGGGAATTGGAAGCCCTGATTTGGCACCACATCCTACGGTAATTGAAGCGATTCAAAACGCAATGTTTGATGATAAAGCCCACGAATACCAAAGTTATCAAGGTTTGCCCGAATTACGTCAAGGTTTTGCTCATTTTTATAAAAACCAGTTTGATGTTGACTTGGATTTCAATTCGGAAATACTCCCATTAATGGGTTCTAAAGAAGGAATTATGCACATTTCATTGGCTTTTTTAAATGAAGGTGATGCCGTTTTGATTCCCAATCCGGGCTATCCAACCTATGCATCGGTAACCGAATTGTTGCAAGCTAAAGCCATATATTACGATTTGAAAGAAGAGAATATGTGGCAACCCGATTTCGAAGCCTTAGAAAAAACCGATTTATCAAAAGTGAAATTGATGTGGGTGGGGTATCCGCACATGCCTACTGGCGCGAATGCTACTTTAGAATTGTATCAAAAGATAATCGATTTTGGAAAGAAGCATGACATTTTAATTGTCAATGACAATCCATATAGTTTTGTTTTGAACGACAATCCGTTGTCTATTTTTCAAATAGAAGGATCTAAAGAAATTGCTTTAGAATTGAATTCCTTAAGCAAAACCTTCAACATGGCTGGTTGGCGAGTGGGAATGGTTTCAGGAAATGCAAAGCTACTTGATGCCGTGTTGAAAGTAAAAAGTAATATGGATTCGGGTATGTTCTATGGCATTCAAAAAGGCGCCATTGCTGCCTTAAAATTAGGGAAAGATTGGTTTGAAAGTCAGAATGAAATTTACACCAAAAGAAGAAATTTGATTTTTGAATTAGCCGAAAAAATGAAGTGTACTTTCGATAATAATGCTGTTGGAATGTTCGTTTGGGCAAAATTACCAATCGGAATTCAATCGGAACAATTCATTGATAATCTGTTGTATGATAAATACATTTTCCTAACACCAGGAACTATTTTTGGTAGCAACGGCGAAGGTTATATACGATTTTCATTGTGTGTGAAAGAAGAAAATATTCTTGAAGCAATAAAAAGATTTCAATGACAAAAATCAATAGCAAAAGTCAATTTCAAAAATCAATAAAAATGGATTGAAAATTTTCTAAATTATTAAAGTTTGATTTTTGAAATTAAAAAAATAAATAAAACATGAAAGTATTTATTATAGGAACGGGATTAATTGGCGGCTCGATGGCATTAGACATCAAGACCATTTATGATGTGGCAAAAGTTTTCGGGATTGATACTAACGAAAAGCATTTGGAGGAAGCTATGCAACTCGGAATTATTGACGATAAAGCTACTGAAAATGATTTAATTAACGCAGATTTAGTGATTGTTTCGGTGCCAGTTGATGTGGGTTTAGTAATTTTGCCGAAAATTTTGAATAGAATAGGTGAACAAACCTTGGTTTTTGACGTTGGTTCCACCAAATTGCCTATTTGTGAAGCGCTGGAAAATCATCCGAAAAGAAAAAATTTTATGGCGTGTCATCCCATTGCAGGAACGGAGTTTTCTGGACCCAAAGCAGCTGTCAAAGGTTTGTTTGAAGGAAAAACCAACATCATTTGTGAGGTAGAAAAAACAACGTTCAAATTGCAAGAAAAAGGCATGGATTTGTTTAAAAAACTCGGAATGCGTATTCGATACATGGATCCGAAATCACATGATAAACACATTGCTTATGTATCACATTTGTCGCACATCAGTTCGTTTATGCTCGGAAAAACCGTCATTGAGAAAGAGAAAGATGAACAAGATATTTTTGACATGGCAGGTTCTGGATTTGAAAGTACGGTGCGTTTAGCCAAAAGTTCACCAGCCATGTGGACTCCCATTTTTAAACAAAATAAAAAACAAGTAGTCAAGTCATTAGAAGAGTATATTGAGAATTTAACTCATTTTAAGGAATTACTTGAGAATGATAATTACGAAGCTGTTTTTAACGAAATGCAAAATACGAATAGAATAAAAGAAATATTGAAATAGATACTAGAGACAAGAAGAAAGATGCAAGATTTACAGTTTAGTCTTTTCTCTTTTTTCTTGCTTCTTTTCTCTCAAATTAAAAAAAATGGAAAATAACAAAGAAATGAGAACGTGGTTGAATGATTTTAATTTGCCACATCCAATTGTAATCGCTGGGCCATGTAGTGCCGAAACCGAAGAACAAGTATTGAAAATTGCACACGAATTGAAAGATTCTAAAGTGTCTATTTTTAGAGCGGGTATTTGGAAACCAAGAACGCGTCCGGGTGGATTTGAAGGTGTTGGTGAAATTGGGTTGAAATGGTTGCAAAAAGCCAAAGCTGAAACGGGTTTGTTAATGGCTGTTGAAGTGGCTAATGCGGCTCACGTAAAATTAGCTTTAGAATATGATATCGACGTGTTGTGGATTGGGGCACGCACCACCGTAAATCCATTTGCCGTTCAAGAAATTGCCGATGCATTGCAAAATACTAATAAAATTGTATTGGTAAAAAATCCAGTAAATCCTGATTTAGCGTTGTGGATTGGTGGTGTAGAACGTTTGTATAATGCAGGAATTAAAAAATTAGGCATCATTCACAGAGGATTTTCAACCTATGAAAAAACCAAATACAGAAACAATCCGGAGTGGCAAATTGCCATTGACTTCCAACATAAATTTCCCGATTTGCCTTTGATTATTGATCCATCACACATTACAGGAAATCGCGATATGATTTTTCAAGTGACGCAAGAAGCTTTGGATTTGAATTACGACGGAATGATTATTGAAACCCATATTGATCCCGATAATGCTTGGAGTGACGCCGCCCAACAAGTTACGCCAGAGCGTTTGAAGAAAATTATTTTCGATTTGACCATCAGAAAAGAAACCGATGATGCCGACGATTACCAACAACGATTGAATGTGCTTCGTGGAAAAATAGATGAATTTGATGTGAAATTATTGGATGTTATTGGTAAAAGAATGAAAGTTGCCGAAGATATTGGTGCTTTGAAAAAAGAGAAAAATGTAGCCGTATTGCAAAACAAACGTTGGAATGAAGTATTGGATAAAATGATCTTAGAAGGAAGCCAAAAAGGACTAAGTGAAGCGTTTATAGTGCAATTTTTTAAAGCGATTCACCAAGAAAGTATTACGCATCAAGAGAAAATATTTAATCAATTATAAATATTGAATTACGAATTATGTATTGTAAATTAGTTGTAATTTTGCCATGCATAATTCGTAATTTTCAATTCAAAATTAAATATGACTGGACTAGTTTATAAATCGACCGGAAGTTATTACACTGTAAAGACCGAAGACCATCAGGTTTATGAATGCCGTATTAAAGGCAAGTTCCGCATGAAAGGTATTAAAAGCACCAATCCGATTTCGGTGGGTGATGTGGTTGATTTTGAATTGGATACTACTACGGATGAAGAAATCGGGCAAATTCACAACATTCACGATAGAAAGAATTACATCGTAAGAAAATCGGTGAATCTTTCCAAACAAACACACATTATTGCTTCTAACATTGATGTCGTTTTTCTATTGGTTACCATCAACAATCCGCCAACAACGACGAGTTTTATGGATCGTTTTTTAGTTACAGCGGAAGCCTACGGAATTGAAGCAGTGATTGTTTTCAATAAAATTGATACCTATGACGATGCTACTTTAGACGAACAATTGTATTTGCAACATGTGTATTCTGAAATTGGGTATACCTGTTTGCGTGTTTCGGCTAAAGATGGAAAAGGATTGGATGCTCTTAAAGAAATGATGACTGGAAAAGTATCTATGTTTTCAGGGCATTCGGGTGTTGGAAAATCGACTTTGGTGAATGCTTTAGAACCCAATTTAGATTTAAAAACCAAAACCATTTCGGAACAAAGTAAGCAAGGGCAACACACTACGACGTTTGCAGAAATGTATGATTTATCTTCTTTTGATGCCAAAATTATCGACACACCAGGAATCAAAGGATTTGGTATTGTGGACATGGAAAAAGAAGAAATTGGAGGTTATTTTCCTGAATTTTTCAAATTGAAAGACCAATGCAAATTCAACAATTGCTTACACAAAGAAGAACCGCATTGCGCCATTAAAAAAGCATTAGAAGAAGATAAAATTGCGTGGTCGCGATACAACAGTTACCTCAAAATCTTAGAAGGCGACGACGAACATTACCGACAAGATATTTACAATGACGACCGAATTGCGAGTGATGAAACACGAAAATAAGTTGTTTCAAAAATCAATTTCAAAAGTCAATTTCAAAAGTCAATTTCAAAATTCAACTTCAAAATTCAACTTCAAAAGTCAATAGTTTTGTCATTCTGAGGAACGAAGAATCTCATAAAGAAAAACAAATCAATCACTATGAAAGCAGTATTACAACGTGTATCAAAAGCATCAGTTGAAATAAACAGTAAGGTAGTAGCTAATATTAATCTTGGATTATTGATTCTAATCGGAATTGAAGATGCCGATACTCACGAAGATACTGTTTGGTTAACATCTAAAATTGCCAATCTTCGTATTTTTGGTGATGAAAACGAGGTGATGAATCTTTCTGTCAAAGATATTGATGGAGAAGTGATTGTAGTGAGTCAATTTACACTTCATGCATCTACCAAAAAAGGCAATCGTCCTTCCTATATTAAAGCGGCTAAACCCGATATAGCAATTCCGATGTACGAAAATTTTGTAATTTTATTAGAAAAAGAAATTGGAAAAAAAGTGCAAACAGGTCAATTTGGTGCAGATATGAAAGTGACTCTTTTAAACGATGGTCCTGTCACCATTATCATTGATACAAAAAATAAAGAGTAAAATGTGTTTTATTTAAATAAATTCTTATTTTTGGATAAACCAAGCCAAAATGAGACATTTAATTTACCTGCCTATTCTGCTATTTTTTTTCAATATTACTTCTGCTCAAAACAGCGAATATTCCTCACTTTTAATTCCAGAAAATCTTAAAGAAAATGCCAACAGCATTGTTAGAAATCAATCGATTGATATTGATATTCTTTCACAAAAAGCGATGGTTATCAAGACGTACAAAGTAGTTACAGTTTTGAATTCTAAAGGATTGAGTAATGTGGATGCTAAAGAATATTACAGTAATTCTGAAAAAATAACGTTCATTCAGGCTACTATTTATAATGCTTTTGGAAGAGAAATCAAAAAAATTAAAAAAAGTGATTTTAAAGATCAAAGTGTAGCTGATGGTTTTTCAATGCTCACTGATGGGCGATTTCTTTTTCTGGATTACACCCCAACAGATTATCCATTTACGGTTGCTTTTGAAAGCGAAACCAAAACACCAAATACTGCTTTCGTTCCGAGTTGGAGTCCCATTGATGATTATTTTGAAAGCGTTCAGAAGTCGGAAATTAAAGTGCATTTTCCTTCCGATTTAGGATTTAAGTATAAAGAAATCAATCTCGAAGGAAAAGGAGTGGTAAAAACCGAATTACCCGGTAATATTACATTTAAAGTAGAAAATATAGCTGCTGAAAAACCAGAAGATTTTTCCCCATCATCCGATAAAATTCTACCAACAGTGAAGTTTGGATTGGAAAAATTTTACCTTGAAGGAGTTGAAGGAACAGCAAAAACATGGGAAGACTTTGGCGCATGGACTTACAATTCTCTTTTAAAAGACACTGAAGAATTACCTGAAGAAACCCAAAATAAAATAAGAGCGTTGGTTGGTACTGAGACGGATCCTATCAAAAAAGCAAAAATAGTGTATCAATACGTGCAAGACAAAACCCGTTACGTAAGTATTCAATTAGGAATTGGCGGTTGGAAGCCCATGCTGGCCAAAGATGTTGATCGATTGGGGTATGGCGATTGTAAAGCCTTAACCAATTATACCAGAGTTCTTTTGAAAACTATTGGTGTAGAATCCTATTATACTGAGATTTATGGGTCAACGGGAATGAAAGATTTTCAAAAAGATTTTGTAGCCATGCAAGGTAATCATGTTATATTAGCATTGCCTAATAAAGATAAAATGCTGTTTCTAGAGTGCACGAGTCAAACGTTACCTTTTGGTTTTCAGGGAGATTTTACCGACGACCGATATGCACTATTGGTTAAACCTGAGAAAGGAGAAATCATTAAAACCAATCAATATTCTGAAAAAACCAGCTCGCAAATTTCAAAAGGAAATTATGTTCTTGACTTAGAAGGAAATATTACAGGAGCAGTTAAAATAAAGTCCAAAGGCATTCAATACGATAATATTTTCGCTATTGAAAGATCGGCAAAAGAAGAAATTGATGAACATTACAAATCTCATTTTTTCTGGATTAATAATTTGAAGATGGAAAAAATAAAGTTCAACAACAACAAAGACGATGTTGAATTTACGGAAGATTTGCAAATTAGTGCTGCGGCTTATGGCAAAAATAACGGTGGTCTGATGATGCTCCCAATCAATTTGTTCAATCAAAATTCTAACATACCACAACGGTATCGTTCTCGAAAAAATCCATTCGAGATTTCTAGAGGTTTTTACGATGAAGATGAGATTGAGGTAACTATTCCTGAAGGGTTAAAACTAGATGCCAAACCAGAAAATACAGAAGTGAAAGATAAATTTGGCACCTACAAAATGGAGATTATTGTGGTGAGTCCCAATACACTTTTATACAAACGTTCATTACTTATCAATAAAGGATTTTACGATAAATCGGAATATGAGAATTACCGAAAATTTAGAGAACAAATTGCCAAAATTGATAATGCCAAATTAGTTTTAACCAAAAAATAAAAGCCATGAAAAAAATCGCATTTGCACTACTATTCTTTGTAATAGTATTTGGAAACAGTTATGCCCAAAAAAGAGAGTTAGGGAATGTTACTGTAGACGAATTAAAAGAAAAAGTACATCCTAAAGATTCTTCTGCGGTTGCTGCTGTCCTTTTCGAAAAAGGTAGAAGCTATTTTGAATACAATCAAGAAGAAGGTTTTAGAGTGATAACTGAAGTCGAAGTTAAACTTAAGATATATAAGAAAGAAGGCTACGATTGGGCCAATAGAACTGTTTCTTTTTACATAGGTGGCGGCGTTAGTGAATCGGTTTCTTTTGCTAAAGCAGTAACCTACAATCTTGAAAACAATCAAATTGTAAAATCGAAACTTAAAAGTGATGGAGAATTTGTTGAAAAAGTGAATAAATTTTGGTCCCGTAAAAAAATATCGATGCCCAATGTAAAAGAAGGATCTATTGTAGAATATAAATACACCATTAGGTCTCCCTATATTTCTACATTACCAGAATGGAATTTCCAATATTCTATTCCAGTAAGTTATTCAGAATATGAGACTTTAATACCCGAATATTACATTTACAATACCTATCGCAAAGGTGCTTTACAACTTATTGAAACCAAAGATGCAATTAATAAAACAGTAATGATTGTCGATAAAGAACGCTCAATGCAATCCATTCGAAGCGGAGCTCAATCGGGAATAAAGAGTACTACAAGTGAATTTAGATACATCGAAAATAAGACAAAATTTGTTTTGGAAAACGTTCCAGCTTTAAAGGACGAATCATTTGTAAACAATATTGATAATTACAGGTCTAGTGTGCAACATGAACTTTCTGAAAAAAGGTTGCCACAAGCAATTGCAGAGTTTTATTCTACTACTTGGGAAGATGTCACCAAAAAAATATACGAGAGTGAAGATTTTGGGGATCAACTAAATAAGGACAACTATTTTGAAGGTGATGTTAAGACGTTATTACAAGGATTGACTACAGCAGAAGAAAAAATAGCAACCATTTTCTCTTTTGTACAATCTAGAATGAACTGGAATAAATACAATAGTTATTCTTGTGATGATGGGGTGAAAAAAGCCTATCAAGACAAAACAGGAAATTCGGCAGAAATAAATTTAATGTTGGTTTCTATGCTGCGTTATGCACAATTGGATGCCAATCCAGTATTGGTTAGTACACGCGCCAATGGGATATCACTTTTTCCAAGTCGAACAGCCTACAATTTTGTTATCGCTGCCGTAAATATTAATGAAAACCTTATTTTGTTGGATGCAACAAGTAAAATCGCACTTCCCAATATTTTACCGGTTAGAGATTTAAATTGGTTTGGACGAATCATCAGAAAAGACGGCACGTCAGATTTGGTTGATTTAATGCCAAAAACACTATCCTATGATGTGGTCAATATGTTAGTAACTATGGATGATAAAGGACAAATTTCGGGTAAAGTTAGAGAGCAATATCTAGACCATAGTGCCTTGCGTTTCAGAGATAATTTAGGAGGATTAACTAAAGATGCTATCGCAGAAAAAATTGAAAAACAATTCAAGGGAATTGAAATTGCAGATTATGAATTGTCTAATTCTAATATATCAGAACCAGTTGTGGAAAAATATGCGGTTACAAGTTCCAACGTTAGCGAAATTATTGGAGATAAAATTTATTTTTCACCGATGCTTTATTTGGCTACTACCGAAAATCCATTTAAACAAGAAACACGAGAATATCCTGTAGATTTTTCCTATCCTTTTAGAGATAAATACATGATTAATATTACCATTCCAGATGGATATACGGTAGAAAGTACGCCCAAATCTATTGCAATTGCTATGGATATGAAATACGGTGCTTTTAACTACACGGTTACGGTAATGAATTCTCAAATTCAATTGTCTGCTGTTTTAGATATTAATACGTCTATTATTGCTCCAGACGATTACAATACCTTAAAAGAATTTTTTAAAGTTGTTGTAGAAAAACAGAATGAAAAGATAGTATTAAAGAAAATATAAAGAAAACTATGAAAAAAGCATTATTTGCCCTATTAGTTTTTTTTTGTTTGGGTAGGGTATCAGCTCAAAATTTCGAATTAGATAAAGTAACCAAAGAGCAATTGTTACAAAAAGTGCATCCTAAAGATACTTCGGCTGCTGCTGCTATACTCTTTAAAAAAGCACATGTTATTTATAATTATAGTGAGAAAAAGGGTTTTACTACTACAACAGAGTTTTCTATAAAGCTTAAAATCTATAAAAAAGAAGGGTTAAAGTGGGCCAATTTCGAGATTCCTTATTATGTAGGGTATACAGAATTAAATGATGAACAAGTTAATATCTTAAAAGCCACTACTTATAATTTAGAAAATGGGAAGATAGTAAAACAAAAAGTCTCAAGCGAAAGCAAATTTAAAGAAAAGGTAAATGAGTTGTGGGAAACCAAAATGATCACATTTCCCAATGTCAAAGAAGGCTCAATTATAGAACTAAAGTATGAGTTCAAATCAGAAAATTTATCTGAATTGCCTGTATTTCAATACCAATATCAAATCCCAGTAGATTATGCACAATTGCTAACCGAAATTCCTGGTTTTTATTTGTACCAAGCCATGAAAGCAGGCTATGTTGATGTGAGTATGAATGATAAAATTGAAGATGCTTCGAGAGAGTATATGGACGAAGGACACAATACACGATATCTTACTTACCAACAAATAAAGACAATATACGAAGTAATGGATGTGCCTGCTTTGGTAGAAGAAGATTACGTTAGTAATATTAACGATTATTACGGTAAAATTGAACATGAACTAAAGACTATTCAATACCCAAATGAACCTGTAAAACAAATTGCTACATCATGGGAAAGTGTTGCCAAATCAATATTTGAAGAAAAAAATTTTGGTGGCGAACTGTTGAAAATTGATTATTTTTTACCTGATTTAAAAAAGATAACCGATAAAACAGAATCCAAAGCCGATCGTCTCAAACAAATTTATGAGTATGTAAAAAACAAAATGAATTGGGACAACAAAAGAGGCTATTATGTCATTAAAGGTGTAGAAAAAGCATATGCTGAAGCTACAGGAAATGTTGCCGAAATCAATCTCATGTTGACTTCAATGTTAAAAATGGGTGGTTTAGAGGCAAATCCAGTTTTATTAAGCACACGTGATAATGGAGTAGCCTTGTTTCCCAATCGCTCTAAATTCAATTATGTAATAGCATCGGTAGAACTCGATGGAAAGCGCTATTTGCTTGATGCTACGAATAAATATGGTACGATAAATAATCTTCCAACTAGAGATTTAAACAACAAAGGACGCTTAATTAACAAAGACGGTTCGTCGGAAGAGATTAATCTGATGCCCGAATATAATTCATTGTATAACATGAATCTTATTGGTGCTATTGATGCCGATGGTGTTATTACAGCTCAAGTTAAAGAGCAATATTTTGATTACAATGCCCTGCGATTTAGAACCAATTATTCAGGTGTTTCCAAAGAAAGTTATATTGAAAATCAAGAGAAAAGAAATCCCGGACTTGAAATCAGTAATTATGAATTGAAAAATGACAAATCGGTTTATGAACCTGTAATTGAAACTTATTCTATTAAAAATAAAAATGCAGTGGAACTCATTGGAAATAAAATCTTTTTTTCACCAATGTTATATTTTGCGATGACTCAAAATCCGTTCAAACAAGAAAACCGATTGTACCCTGTTGATTTCTCATTTCCGTCTAAAAATAAATACGCATTCACGATCACCATTCCAGAAGGCTATCAAGTAGAAAGCATGCCCAAACCAATAGCGATAGGAATTGACAATAAATACACAGCCTTTAATTATGCAGTTGTCAATAATGATAAACAAATCAGTATTACCGTAACTTTTGATGTAAATGCCTCGGTAATTCCATCAGAACATTATGAAGGTTTAAAACAGTTTTATAAGCTTATGCTTGAAAAAGAAAACGAGAAAATTATATTAAAAAAGATCTAGATGAGTAGGTTTAATCACTGTTTTACATTAAATTTTTATTGGTTAATTGTCTTGTTGGGATGTTCAATAAGTTCTGCTCAAAATCACGAATTGGGTAAAGTAACGATAGATGAATTGAAAGAAAAAGTGCATCCTATTGACTCTACAGCATCTGCAGCAGTATTATTTACCAAGGGAAAAGTTAGTTTTGAGTTAAATGAGAGCGATTATACAATGATTACTCAAGTTGAGGTTAAAATAAAAATTTACAAGAAAGAAGGATACGAATGGGGTAATGAAAAAATACCGTTTTATATTGGTGCTTCGGCAAGAGAATCTGTAGAATTTTCAAATGCAGTAACTTATAATTTGGTTAATGGTACTATTCAAAAAACAAAAGCAAAACCAGAAAATGAATTTGTAGAAGAAATTAATAAATCGTTTCAGGTTAAAAAAATTTCAATGCCAAATGTTAAAGAAGGAGCTATCATAGAATATAAATATACCATTAGAACGCCATTTATTACTAATATTAGAGATTGGCAGTTTCAAAAAAAAATACCCGTTAATTACTCCGAATTCACGACGGATATTCCAGAGTACCTTATATTTAATGTGTTCAGAAAAGGTTCGGCTGTTTTTGAAGAAACTAAAGATAAAATAAGTAAATACATCAGTATTTCTCAAGATCATTTGTCTTGGCAATACAAAAGAAGATTACAATACAATCCATATACCCATGATGTAGATCAAATTAGCTACATCGATAATCGTACTGTTTATAGTCTTAGAAATGTCCCTGCATTAAAAGAAGAATTATTTGTCAATAATATAAATAATTATGCTTCTGTTGTAGAGCACGAACTGTCCGGAATTAACTTGCCCGATGCTTCTTTTGAAAGCTTTTCAGTAACTTGGGAAGATGTAGCCAAAAAAATTAATGAAAGTGAATATTTTGGCGACCAACTTAACAAGACTAATTATTATGAAGATGATTTAAAAAATGTCTTGTCTACTTCACTCACTAATGAGGAAAAAACTGCCGCTGTATTTAAGTATGTTCAATCAAGAATGAATTGGAACAAACGTTTAAGTTACTATTGTTATGAAGGGGTCAAGAAAGCGTATCAAGATAAAGTGGGAAACTCGGCCGAGATAAATTTAATGTTGGTTTCTATGTTGCGACAAGCCAATCTTGAGGCCAATCCGGTTTTAATAAGTACAAGATCTAATGGTATTTCTCTTTTTCCAAGCAGGTCAGCCTTTAACATTGTTATTGCATCGGTTCTCATTGATGGTAAATTGGTGTTATTGGATGCGACTAGTAAATATGCAACACCAGGAATGTTGCCCATCCGAGATTTGAATTGGTTTGGCCGATTAATAAAGAAAGACGGAACCTCAGAAATGGTCGATTTAATGCCAACAACAACCTCCTGTGATGTGGTAAATATGATAACCAGTATAGATGTTACTGGACAAGTAAAAGGTAAGATTAGAGAGCAATACCTTGATTATAGCGCTATAGAGTACCGAGAAAAATTAAGCGAACTGAATCAGAACGAGGTTATTGAAAAAATAGAAAAAAAATACAATTCGTTAGAGATTGAAAATTTTGAATTGGCTAATAATACTACTACCAATGAGTCAGTTGTGGAAAAATATGATATTAAAACTAATGGAGCAACCGAAGTTTTGGAGGGCAAAATTTATTTCTCACCAATGATTTGCTTTGCCATGAGCGAAAATCCATTCAAACAAGAAACCAGAGCCTATCCGGTAGATTTTTCATTTCCTTTTCGTAATAAATTTACAAGTACCATCACTATTCCTGAAGGATATCAAGTAGAAAGTCTTCCAAAATCTATTGCTATTTCGATGGAAATGAAATATGGCACATTTAATTATACGGTAACCAATACAGAGTCTCAAATACAATTAACAGCTGTGCTTGAAATTAAAACTTCCATAGTACCTCCAGAAGATTATGATATTCTAAAAGAATTTTATAAAGTAGTTGTAGAGAAAGAAAACGAGAAAATCGTACTTAAAAAAATCTAATTTACCGCTTTCAAACCAATAAAAAGAACTATTATCTGCCATGCTTTCCTAATTATATTTATATTTTTGTGGGATTGTTTTTCGAATTAAAAAATAAACTCATGGATTTAAAAAATTCCCAACTAGACGTAGACAACTGGATTAAAAACCACGGCGTTCGCTATTTTAACGAATTGACCAATATGGCGCAACTTACCGAAGAAGTAGGTGAAGTAGCCCGAATTATTGCGCGTCGTTATGGGGAACAATCGGAAAAAGAATCGGATAAAAACAAAGATCTTGGTGAGGAACTAGCTGATGTGGTTTTTGTGGTCTTGTGTTTGGCAAATCAAACAGGAATCGACCTTCAAGCCGCTTTTGATAAAAAGATGGATTTGAAAACCAACCGCGATCACGACAGACATCACAACAACGAAAAATTGAAATAATTGTGAATCTCAAAGTAGAAAAGTCAAAAGTCGAAAGTCGAAAGTTGAAAGTTCAAATAACAGGAAGTAAATCAGAAACCAACCGATTGTTATTGTTACAAGCGCTATATCCTAACATCACTCTAGAAAACACCTCTAATTCTGATGATTCTGAAGTGATGATTAACGCACTTCAAAAATCCTCAGTCTTCAATCCTCAATCCTCAATTGTAGACGTTCATCATGCTGGAACGGCAATGCGTTTTCTAACCGCTTTTTTTGCCATTCAAGAAAATAGCGAAGTAGTTTTAACAGGCTCGTCACGAATGAAGGAGCGACCAATAAAAATCCTTGTAGAAGCCTTAATCCAATTAGGAGCAACTATTACTTACGAAGAAAATGAAGGCTTTCCACCCATAAAAATCATAGGAAAGAAACTATCTAAAAGTCAAGTATCACTTCCAGCCAATGTAAGCAGCCAATACATTTCAGCTCTTTTATTAATTGCTCCAAAACTTGAAAATGGTTTAGAATTAACTCTTGAAGGTGAAATTACGTCGGTTCCTTACATCAAAATGACTTTAGGATTGCTAAATGAAATTGGTGTTGAAACTTCATTTTCAGGAAATGTTATCACAGTGAAATCCAAATTATCCATTGGTAATCGTCAATTATCCATTGAAAGTGATTGGAGCTCAGTATCGTATTTCTATTCAATAGTGGCTTTGTCAGAAGTGGGTACTCAAATCACATTGTCAACCTACAAACAAAACAGCCTTCAAGGCGATAGTGTGTTGGCCGAAATCTATGAGAGTTTTGGAGTGATGACTTCTTTTAATGAAGATAATTCCATTACAATTTCAAAAACTAAGAACCAGCATTCGGCCGAAGTGAACTTTGATTTAAACAATTCGCCTGACATCGCTCAAACTATAGCCGTAATGTGTTTCGGATTGGGAATGGGGTGCCATTTAACAGGTTTGCATACGTTGAAAATTAAAGAAACTGATAGATTGGAAGCGCTAAAAACAGAATTGTCAAAATTGGGAGCAAAAATTACGGTAACAAATGACGCTCTAACAATCGAAAAATCCAATAATATAAAGTCGAATATAGAAATAGCCACCTATCAAGACCATCGAATGGCCATGGCTTTTGCACCATTAGCACTAAAAGCTCCACTAGCGATTCAAGACGCTGAGGTAGTTTCAAAATCGTACCCAACCTTTTGGAAGGATTTAAAAACCATAGGTTTTAGTATTTTTGAAGAAGAATAAAACTAAGAAACTTAGATTCTTAAAGCCTTTGCACTTCTTTTTCAAAATAAACCGTAAAACACTTGACAACGCCTATCTCACCGTCGTATATTTGCAAACTGAATTTTAAAGGGCTAAGGAAAACAACCTTAAACTTTTAAACTCTTAAACTTTTAAACTCTTTTTAAATGAAATTATCTCATTTTCAATTCAATCTTCCCACAGAATTATTAGCTGAATTTCCAGCAGAAAACCGCGACGAATCTCGTTTGATGGTAATCGATAGAAAAACAGGTACCATAGAACATAAAATGTTTAAAGACATCATTAATTATTTTGGAGAAGGTGATGTAATGATTCTAAACAACACCAAAGTTTTTCCTGCAAGAATGTATGGAAATAAAGAAAAAACTGGTGCTAGAATTGAAGTGTTTTTATTGCGTGAATTGAACGCAGAACAACGTCTTTGGGATGTTTTAGTAGATCCTGCTCGTAAAATCAGAATCGGAAATAAATTATATTTCGGAGATGATGATTCGTTGGTAGCTGAGGTAATTGACAATACCACTTCTCGCGGTAGAACTTTGCGTTTTCTTTACGACGGTTCATACGAAGAATTTAGAAGAAAATTGACAGAGCTAGGTGAAACGCCAATCCCAAAATACATCAATCGTGAAGTAACCGAAGAAGATGCTGAGCGTTACCAAACCATTTATGCCAAAGAAGAAGGTGCGGTTGCCGCTCCAACTGCTGGTTTGCACTTTTCAAAACATCTTTTAAAACGCTTGGAAATTAAAGGCGTTAATTTTGCCGAAGTAACCCTACACGTTGGTTTAGGTACTTTTAATCCAGTTGAAGTAGAAGATTTATCGAAACACAAAATGGATTCGGAGGAATTAAAGATTACGCAAGAAGCCTGTGATATTGTAAACAATGCAAAAGCAAACAAAAAGAAAATCTGTTGTATCGGAACCACTTCGATGCGTGCTATTGAAAGTTCGGTTTCGTCTGCAAGAACGCTCAATCCTTATGATGGTTGGACGAATAAATTTATTTTCCCACCTTACGATTTCAGTATTGCCGATTGTATGGTAACCAATTTTCATACACCAAAATCGACGTTGTTAATGATGATTTCCGCTTTTTGTGGCCACGATTTAATGCGTAAAGCCTACGACGAAGCCATCAAAGAAGGATACAAATTCTACTCCTATGGTGATGCCATGTTGATTTTATAATCACTACATATACAAATACAATCTCATCAGCAATGGTGAGATTTTTTTTTGGAGCGAATCGTTCGGGCATTGCTACAATCGCTATTCCTGCTATTCGTCTCGTTAAAAAAACGAGACTACTATCAGGGCTAGTTAGCCATCGTCTTACATAAAAGTCAATTTTCAAAAGCTCTTTTTTCTGTTCTCTTTTTTCTATACATTTACAGCACAAACAATACTCACAATGACATTTCAAAATACACGTGAATTCGCGCAGCAATTGGACGCTCAAGACGAATTAAAAAACTACAGAAACGAATTCATTTTCCCACAACACAACGGAAAAGATGTGATTTACTTCACGGGAAATTCACTAGGATTACAACCCAAACGCACCAAAAAATATGTTGACGATGTCATTAACGATTGGGCAAACCTTGCCGTAGAAGGTCATTTCTATGCTGAAAAACCTTGGTGGGATTACCACGAACGTTTTGCTGCACCGTTGAGTACAATTGTAGGCGCCAAACCTTCAGAAGTTACGGTAATGAATACCCTAACCATCAATCTGCATTTGTTAATGGTGTCGTTTTATCGCCCAACAAAAACACGTTATAAAATCATTTGCGAAGAAAAGGCCTTCCCATCTGATCAATACATGTTTCAATCGCAAGTCAATCACCACGGTTATAAACCAGAAGATGCTATTGTCGAAATCAAAAGACGTGAAGGTGAACACAACATTCGTCTCGAGGATATTCTTTCTAAAATTGAAGAAGTTGGAGATGAATTAGCGTTAGTATTATTTGGCGGCGTAAACTATTATACCGGTCAAGTTTTTGACATGAAAGCCATCACCGAAGCAGGCCATAAAGTTGGGGCTTATGTAGGTTTCGATTTGGCGCATGCAGCCGGAAATATTGCCTTAGAATTACACGATTGGAAAGTAGATTTTGCAGCTTGGTGTTCGTATAAATACATGAACTCCGGACCCGGAAATGCTTCAGGCTGTTTTGTACATGAAAAGCACCATCATGCTAATTTACCACGTTTTGCTGGATGGTGGGGCCACAACAAAGAACGTCGTTTCAAAATGGAACCTTCTTTTGATCCGGTTCACGGAGCCGACGGCTGGCAAGTAAGTAATTTGCCTATTTTGTCTTTAGCGCCATATTTAGCTTCAGTAGAGTTGTTTGCCGAAGTAGGAATGGAAAAATTAATTGCCAAAAGAAACCAAATTACCGCTTATTTGGAATTTATTTTACACCAAATTGATAAAGAAGTTAACAGTACTTTCGAAGTAATTACACCTTCTAATCAAGAAGAAAGAGCGTGTCAATTGTCTGTTTTTCTTCATGGTGAAGGCAGAAGTTTATTTGATTATTTGATGAAAAGCGGTGTAATCACTGACTGGCGCGAGCCTAATGTAATTCGTTTGGCTCCGGTACCATTATATACTTCATATGAAGACATGTTTGATTTTGGTCAAATATTAAAACAAGGAATTTTAGCACATCGTTAATAAATAAATTTTTGAGATTTCATAAAATTGGTTTTATTTGTAACCTATTGAAATCTAAAAAACTAACCAATACACCTTATGAAGTTAAAATCTAGCCTTGTTTTACTGCTTTTAATTGCAACGGTCTTTACATCTCAAGGGCAAGTTTCTGATAAAGAAAACGATGCGAGAGCATGGATAACGTCGCACGCTAAAGATTTAAACATTAAATCTTTTCATACCTTTAAATTAAATTTTGTTCGAAAAAGTCTGTCTGGAGAAACCTTGCGTTTTCAACAAATGGTGAATAATGTTCCTGTTTTTGATTCGGAAATAGTGATTCATTTTTCTCCAAATAATGAAATTACATACACCTCAAATACCTATGATGCTACGGTGCTAAACATAGCAACGGTTCCTGCAATTACCAAAGAAGCAGCTATTCAGGCGTCGAACACAGCTTTAAAAGTAACTGCCGCTATTTCATACCAAGACTGTAAATTGTATGTGTATAATAAATCGGGTGAAACAAATTTAGTGTACCGAGTATTAACTGATACCGAAAATATCAATGGTAGTTGGGAAGCTATTGTAGATGCTCAGTCGGGTGAAGTGATGAGCTTGAACGATATTGCACGATATCATATCGAAAAACCAAAAAAGAAATCGAAAGAGAAAGAAGCACCAAAGCCAACTCAAAAAGAAACGGCTGTGGCTTCACCTAATTTTGTTTCTGGAACCGGAATGATTTTTAATCCTGATCCTCTTTCAGTAGCGCAAGTTGCTTATGGTGGAACGTATGTTGATAATAGTGATGCTACCAATGCACAACTTACAGCGGCTAGAAGTTCGGTTGTAATTCCTGAGTTAGAATTGGCAGCAGGCGTTTATAAACTTAAAGGAACCTATGCTGAAATTAAAAATTTAGCCAATCCAAACAAAGGACTTTTTACACAAGCTACAACAGATTTTAGTTTTACTCGTGATAATGATGCTTTTGAAGCTGTTAATGCTTACTATCATATTGATAAAAGCATTCGTTATGTAAATGAGACATTAGGGATTGTATGTCGTCCATCGACTAATAATGGTGTGCTTTGGTTCGATCCTAGCGCAGAAAGTGGTGCCGACAATTCACATTATTCTAATGGGCAATTGCATTTTGGTGAAGGTGGAGTAGATGATGCCGAAGATGCCGACGTAATTTTACACGAATTAGGACACGGTTTACACGATTGGATTACCAACGGTTCGCTTTCTCAAGTTAACGGTTTGAGTGAAGGTTGCGGTGATTATTGGGCACTGTCATACAGCAGAAGCTTGAATCAATGGCCATCAACCAGTGCAGCTTATAATTATGTGTTTAGTTGGGATGGACATAATCCATTTTGGGCTGGAAGAATCACCAATTACACGGCTAATTATCAAACAGGTTTAACAGGAACCATTCATACCGATGGTCAAATTTGGGCAACAGCATTAATGAAAATCTATGATGTTATCGGAAGAACCAAAACCGATAAAGCATTTTTAGAAGGATTATCAAATACCAATAGTTCTACTAATCAACAAGATGCAGCAATCGCGGTACGTCAAGCCGGTATTGATATGAATTTTCCGTGTGCCGACATTCAAACGATGACTGATAAATTTACAGAAGCGGGTTATGTGATGCCAGCTGTAGCATTGCGCATTAATTGTCCTGCCGATCAAACGGTGGCTGCCGACGGTACCAATTCCTATACTGTGCCTAGTTATGCGAGTTTATCAAATCCCATCAGTCAAAATTGTAATGCTTTAGTGACACAATCGCCAGCTGTAGGTTCAGTGGTAGCTCCAGGAACCTATACCGTTACCATGACTGCCACTAGCGGAACTACAGCTACATGTAATTTTACCCTAACGGTAACTCCAAATTTAGCCGTAGCTCAGAATGCGAAAGAAAACATTGTAATTTTTCCTAATCCAGCCAAAAATCAAATCACTATTAAAGGCGAGTTTGATACCAAAGAAAGTATCACAATTTACAACTTGTTAGGGCAAAAAGTGATTGAAAAAACAATTACCTCTAACGAAGAAAAAATAGATGTGTCTAAACTGGAAAGTGGTGTATATACTATTTATTTTAATACTTCAAAAGCTTCCTATAAGTTTGTAAAAGAATAAATTTCACACTTAATTTTTAAACCACAACTAATGCATATTTGTTGTGGTTTTTTTATTTCAAAAGCTTCTAAACATCTTTTGCAAAAACCTCATATCCTTAGTACCTTTGCACCTTATTACTTATAAAATGACAAAAGAACAAATTATACAAAATTTTGATCCAAGCCAACCCGGACTTGCAGATGCAACCGTTTTTGGATTACCATTTTCAGCTGAACAATCCGAAATTATTATCATTCCTGTTCCTTGGGAAGTAACGGTAAGTTATGGTGCCGGAGCATCGGAAGGTCCAGAAGCCATATTGGATGCCTCTTTTCAAGTCGATTTGAATCATCAAGATTTTCCTGAATTATGGAAACTCGGAATGTATTTAGCCGAAATTCCAGAATCTTGGAAAACCAATTCAGATAAGTATAAAGCATTGGCACAACCCATTATTGAAGCTTTGGAAGAAGGGAAAAATGTAGATGAAATTCCGAATTTGAAAGCCGATTTAGATAGAATTAATGCTGTGTGTCGCGATTTGCATACTGAGGTCAAAGAGACCGTATTGCATTGGATGAATCAAGGTAAAAAAGTAGTGTTACTGGGCGGCGACCATTCTACGCCACTTGGGTATTATGAGGCTTTAGCAACCCAACACGATAACTTTGGAATTCTGCATTTGGATGCTCATATGGATTTGAGAATTGCTTACGAAGGTTTCACGTATTCACACGCGTCTATTATGTATAATGCGCTACAAATCCCACAAATTTCTAAAATTGTGCAAGTCGGAATTCGTGATTTTTGCGAACAAGAAGTTGAAGTAGTACAATCGCAAAATGGAAGAGTTGTAGTGCATACCGATTCTGACTTGAAAAAGGAAACTTTTGAAGGTAAAACTTGGCAGCAACAATGTGATGCAATTATTAGCTCGTTGCCACAAAAAGTGTGCATTTCATTCGATATCGACGGAATGTATCCATGGTACTGCCCAAATACTGGCACACCTGTTCCTGGTGGATTTTCATTTGAACAAGCTACCTATTTATTCAATAAATTAGCCGAAAGAGGTAAAGAAATTGTAGGCTTTGATTTGGTAGAGGTAGCTCCTGGTGAAAACGACGATTGGGACGGAAATGTTGGGGCCCGAATGTTGTTTCATATGTGTGGCGTTTTGGCGAAAAATAATGGGTTGAACACAGGAGTAAAAATCGAGTTCCCAAGAAAATAAAACGCATTTTTAGGTATTCAGAATCTTAGCTTCAATAATTCTATAAACAATTTTAAAAATTGTGTAATACGTTATTGGGTAGACCGCTATAAATTTGTCTCATAATTTAAAACTAAAACTATTATGAAAGCAATTTATTTAATCGCGGTGTCAATGTTAATAGCATCTTGTAAGAACATGAATGATGAAGCACGTACGACAAAAGATACGAAGCAGGAAGTTATCGATTCAATGAATCAAGTAGCGGAGAAACAACGTATCATTGACTCTATGAAAACAGAGGAAGCCAATCGCAATTCCAAAAAAGAAGTAGTTGTAGTGAATCAATCTTCAGGTGCTCAAACTACAGCTGCTCCAGCTAGAAAAAAATGGAGTGGTGCTGCTAAAGGAGCTGTAATTGGCGCTGGAGTAGGTGCTATTACAGGAGCTGTAATCAGTAAGAAAAAAGGTGAAGGAGCCATTATTGGTGGTTTGGCGGGTGCTGGCGTAGGCGCTGGAACCGGTGCTATTATTGATGGAAAGAAAAAATAATTCCAACACAGACATAAAATAACAAACGGTTTATTATCGCAATGGTAATAAACCGTTTTTTATTGATTAAAATTATTGTAGTTTTGATAAGTTAAAACATTTATATGAAAAATTTCAAAAGAGTTTTAGGGGGTTTACTACTGATAATTGTATTGATTGTAGTTTCACTTGTTATCTATCTTCAAACGACAAAACCTAAATATGAAGGTGAAATTTCTATAAAAAACATCAGCAAAGAAACTACAGTTTATTTTGACGATTACGGCGTACCTCACATATATGCCAATTCTCAAAAGGATGCCTTGACAGTTTTAGGGTATGTTCATGCGCAAGATCGTTTGTGGCAAATGGAACTCATGAAACGCATTGCACCAGGTAGATTGTCAGAACTTTTTGGTACTAGAGCGCTGGCAAATGACAAATTCTTTGCTGGAATTGGGATTGAAGAAAACTCCGAAAAAGCGATTGCCCAATTGGATAAAAACTCGGAAACCTATAAACTCGCAATGGCGTATGTAGACGGAATCAATCAATACATTGAAAATGGGAAAACACCTATCGAATTTCAATTGGTGGGTGTGAAGAAAGAGAAATACACGCTCAAAGATGTGTATAATATCTTCGGATTCATGTCGTTTAGTTTTGCAATGGCTCAAAAAACAGATCCATTACTGACGGATATTCGAGACCAATACGGAATGGATTATTTGAAAGATTTCGGAATTGATGGTTCGCTTGGAACAGTCCAATTGAAAAGTTATAAAGGAAGTTCTAATGATTACGCCGAAATATCCAAATCGGTGGCAAGTTTGTTAAACAATTCACCCATTCCACCTTTTATAGGAAGCAACAGTTGGGTAATTGGTGCGCCAAAAACCAAAAACGGCAAAGTGATTTTTGCGAACGATCCACACATTGGTTTTTCGCAACCGTGTACGTGGTATGAAGCCCACATTGTGACACCCGATTATGAAATGTATGGCTATTATCTTGCCGGAACTCCATTTCCATTATTGGGACACAATCGAAATTATGCCTACGGGTTAACGATGTTTGAAAACGATGATTTAGATCTGTTTCAAGAAGAAGAAAATCCGAATAATCCCAGCGAATATAAAACTGGTGATGGGTATAAAAAGTATACCATCCGCCAAAAAATAATTAGAGTAAAAGACAGTGCTTCGGTAACGTTACATGTTAAAGAAACGATCCATGGTCCAATTATGAATGGTTTGCTTACGACTTTAACTTCTAAAAAATCAATAGCAATGTCGTGGATTTATACCCAACAAAAAAATCAAATTTTAGAAGCGGTACACGCACTTTCACATTCCAAAAGTGTTAGCGATTTTTACAATGGAGTTTCGCTAATTGCGGCACCAGGATTGAATGTAATGTATGGTGATGCTCAAAATAATATTGCTTGGATTACTTCAGGTAAACTATATAAACTAGACCAATCGGTCAATGGAAATTTCATCAGAAATGGAGCTAATGGCATCGATGATAAAAAAGAATTCCTCGATTTTTCTAAAAACCCATCGGCTATAAATCCACCGTGGAATTACGTTTATTCCTCCAATAACCAGCCCGAAGCCATTGACGGCTATCTATATCCAGGGTATTATTTGCCAAAAGATCGAGCCCAAAGAATAAATGGCTTACTGCAATCCAAAAGCAAATGGACAAGTAGCGATGTTCAAACAATGATTAACGATAATACATCTGCCACAGCTAGTGATTTGATGGGAAGTTGGACGACAGTTTTGAATAAAAATGGCTCTGCAACCGAACAAAAAGCGTTGCAAATACTTCAAAATTGGAAAGGAACCAATAACTTAACCGATGTAGCGCCAACCATTTTTAATAAGTGGCTGTATTTTTATTTGCAAGATACTTTTAAAGACGAATTGGGTGAAGATAATTTTAATGCCTTTCTAGGAACGCACATCATGAAGCAAACCATTGGAGCACAAAGTCAGAATGCTACTTCACCCTGGTGGGATGATGTTACAACCAAAAACCGAAAAGAAACACGAACAGAAATCTTAAATAAATCGTTTCAACAAGCGGTTGCTTCGCTTCAAAAACAACTTGGAACTAATGTACACGATTGGACGTGGAATAAAGTGCATACACTAGAACACCAACATCCCATTGGAAAAATAAAAGCACTACGCGGCTTTTTTAATGTAGGTCCGTTTGAAGTGCCTGGCTCCAATGAAGTAATCAATAATTTGTTGTTTACGTACAGTGATAATTCCAAAAATGAGGTCAAAGGCGGTCCATCGACCCGACGAATCATTGATTTTTCTGATGTTGAAAATAGTGTCAGCATTTTGCCAACCGGCCAATCGGGTAATCCCATGAGCAAACACTACAGCGATCAAGCCGAGATGTATGCCCAAGGCAAGTTCAGAAAGATGAAAATGAATAAAACTGAGATTGAAAAAACATCCACTAAGTTGGTGTTTAAACCCGCATCATAGAAATAAACCTGCAAATTTTGAATTCGGACTTTAAAAATCAATAAATTTGCCAAACCGCTTATAAGATTTAAATGCAAACCCCACAAAAAATAGCCGTTGTAGGTTCTGGATTAGTCGGAACTTTATTGGCAATATACCTCAAACGATTAGGGCATGCCGTTCATGTTTATGACAGAAGTCCGGATATTAGAACTGTAGAATTTTCGGGACGATCTATCAATTTAGTAATGTCAAATAGAGGTTGGAAAGCCATGCAAGATGTTGGGTTGGATGACGAAATCCGAAAAATTGGAATTCCGGTCGACAAACGTGGCATTCACATGCAAGATGGAAGTTTTACTACACAATTTTACGGAAAAGAAGGCGAAGCTATTTTTTCATTGTCACGCGGAGTCTTAAACAGAAGAATGATCGACCTAGCAGAAGATGCTGGAGTGGAATTCTTTTTTAATCGCAAAATTTGGGATGTGTCGTTGGCAACCGCAACCTTGTTTGAAGGCGAATCGGAACAAGGTCAATGGGACGAATTGAACTATGATATTGTTTTTGGTGCCGATGGTGCTTTTTCTAGAATTCGCCACAGAATGCAACGCCAAAGCATGTTCGATTACTCGCAAGAGTTTATGAAAATTGGGTATAAAGAATTACATATTCCGGCTAATGCTGACGGAACACACAAAATCGATAAAAATTCGTTACACATTTGGCCCAGAGGTAATTTTATGTTGATGGGATTGTCCAATTTAGATGGGTCGTTTACTTGTACGCTGTTTATGCCGTTTGAGGGCGAAAATTCCTTTGAACAATTAAAAGACGAGAAAACACTAGTCGATTTTTTTGCAAAATACTTTCCAGATACTAAAGATGTAATTCCCGATTTAGTGAAAGATTTCTTCAAAAATCCCACCAGTTATTTGGCGATTATGAAATGTTATCCATGGACGTATGAAGATAAAGTGGCGTTAATTGGCGATTCGGCTCATGCTATCGTGCCTTTTTATGGTCACGGAATGAATGCCGGCTTTGAAGATATTACCATTTTAAACGAATTGATTGTACAATATGGCGACGATTGGAAAACGATTTTTTCTGAATATGAAAAGTCACGCAAACCCAACGCTGATGCTATTGCCGAACTTTCTAGAAGAAATTTTATCGAAATGAGTACCAAAACTGCTGATGAAAATTTCTTGTTGCAAAAGAAAATTGAAAAATGGTTTTCCGACAAACATCCCGATAAATGGATGCCGTTGTACAGTCGCGTAACCTTCAGTTTACAGCCCTATTCCGAAGCATTAGCCATTGGCGATTTCCAAAATAAAATTATGGAAGAAGTCATGCAAATGGCAAATATCGCAGAAAAATGGAATTCCGAAGAAGTCGAACAAAAAATTATATCGCTTTTGAAATAAGTTAAGAAGCTATTCCGGCTATTCGCTTCAAGCTTTTTCATTCCAAACCCATTTTGTAAGCTTTTAAAAGAGCTTCCTTTGGTCGCTTTTTACAAGCAACAAAAATGTGGTTTTCCATAAAAAAAGGCTTTCCGCTACTATCCGGGCTAGGGTTATTCTTCTTCTCGATGTACTTTGTTAAAATCAAAAGCCGGTTTGCAAATGGCAATATATTCGCAAGGTTCGTCAAACGGATTGGAATATTGTACTCGAGTATTGGCTTCAATTTTAATCGATTGTCCTGCTTCTAAAACAATAGTTTCGTCTTCAATAATAAACTGCTTTTTACCCGAGATAATATACGTATATTCCTCAAATTCGGGCGTTTGAAACGGTTCACTCCAACCCGGCGGAGCTATCATGTGCGCAATAGAAATATCGTGATTTCTTGTAGTCGGAATGCCGTGATGTTCTTCAATTAATTTTCCGTCTGTTGTTGGAACTACAAAAGGAGCTTTTTGGATGAAATATTTTTTCATAATTCTATAATCTTTTTTAATACTTTTAGTTACTTCTTAAAAATAAAATACACCGCCAACACCAAAAAGCACATGCCAACTAAGTGGTTCCATTTTAAAGTTTCATTTTTAAAGAATAATAGTGAGAAAATTATAAATATTACTAACGTAATAACTTCTTGAATTACTTTGAGTTGCATTAATGAAAAGGGTCCACCATTGCCTTCATATCCTATTTTGTTGGCTGGTACTTGAAAGAAATATTCAAACAAGGCCAATCCCCAACTAATTAAAACAATGGTAATCAATCCGGCATTTTCAAACCATTTTAATTCTTTAAATTTCAAATGCCCATACCAAGCCAAAGTCATAAAAACATTAGACAGAATCAGCAAACCAATAGTAATGTAACCTTTCATTATTTTTTAAATAATTTCATTAATACCCCAAAAGCACCACGAATAAAGCTCGCACTGGTCACCACTTTTAAAACCGATTTTCCTACAACACTGGCAGTGCTAGGTTCTTTACTTTCTTCTTGTTGGGCTTCTTGAACAGTGGCAGATTGTTCCTCTGCTTGTTGGTTGGCATCAACTATTTTTTTATTCAAAATTTCATAGGCACTTTCGCGGTCAATGACTTCGGCATATTTTTTAACCAATTTCGATTTGGCATTGATTTCGGCAATTTCAGAATCTATCAAAATATCCATTCTACTTTGCGGAGCTCGAAGCATGGTAGCGGCTAATGGTGTGGGAATCCCTTTTTCATTTAAAGCAGTTACCAAAGCTTCTCCAATTCCTAATGCGGTAATCAATTCGTCCGTTTGATAATAATCGGAAGAAGGATAGTTGTCGGCTGTTTCCTTAATCGATTGTCTGTCGTTAGCGGTAAAAGCTCTCAAAGCATGTTGGATTTTCAATCCCAATTGGGCTAAAACCCCTTTCGGAATATCCATTGGGTTTTGCGTGACAAAGTACACCCCAATTCCTTTGGAACGAATCAATTTAATGATGGTTTCAATTTGATCTAAAAGTGCTTTACTGGCTTCATCAAACAGTAAATGTGCTTCGTCAATAAAAATAACCAACTCGGGTTGTTCTACATCGCCTTTTTCGGGCATTTGATGGTAAATCTCGGCTAATAGACTCAACATAAAAGTCGAAAAAAGCATGGGTTTATCTTGAATGTCGGTCAATCTAAGAATGTTTACATACCCTTTTCCGTTTTCGTCGATTCGCATTAAATCGTCTATCTCGAATGATTTTTCGCCAAAAAAGAAGTCGCCACCTTGTTGTTCAATTTCAATAATCTTACGTAAGATGATACCCGTAGTAGCGGTTGAAATCTTTCCGTAGCTTTCGGAAATTTCGTCTTTACCTTCCTCAGTAATGTAATTTAGCACTTTTTTAATGTCTTTTAAATCGAGTAACGGCATTTTTTTATCATCACAATATTTAAAGATGACAGCCATAACACCTGCTTGTGTTTCATTTAGGTTGAGTATTCGTGAGAATAAAACGGGACCAAATTCAGATACAGTCGCTCGCATTCGAACACCGTCTTGAGCAGAAAGCGTCATTAGTTCAACAGGAAAATCTGAAGGTGTGTATGGGATGTTTATTTTGGCATGACGTTCGGTAATAAAAGGTTTTTCCTCACCTGATTTTGCTATACCCGAAAAATCACCTTTGATATCCATCATTAAAACTGGAATTCCAAAAGATGATAATTGTTCTGATAGCACTTGAATGGTCTTGGTTTTTCCAGTTCCTGTGGCGCCAGCAATTAAACCGTGTCGGTTTACTGTTTTTAAAGGGATTTTTACTTGGGTTTCTCCCAAAGCTTCACCGTCTAACATAGCAGCACCTAAAAGAATGTGTTCGCCTTTAGTTGAATAATTTTCGTTTATGTAGGAAATGAAAGTTTCTTTTTTGCTCATCAGGTAAGGTTTGATTTGTTCTGTAATAATTAGATTAGAAGTGCAAGTTACTATTTTTTGATATCGAAATTAAAAAAAAAGGAGGGGTAAAAAAATGAATTTAGCAAATTATTCCTACTATTTTATGGAATTTAACATACTAAAATAAATATATTGGCGTTTTAGAATAATAAGTCAAATTGTTAATCGTTTAATTTATTGGGGTTTATTTTTTTGAATTTTTCACTAAATCGTTTTCGTTGAAACTAAAAATATTAATATTGAAAAAAGTTTTTTTATATCAACTAAAAAATTAAATTTGCTCCTATTCAAGTTTATTTACAACTAAAACTTATAAATTATTAAAAAACTTTTAAATTTTTAAAAAATGGCAAACGCAAAAAAAGAAAATGGGTCTAACGGAGGAGGAATGTTCTCTGGTATTGTAATTTTAGCATGTATTGCAGTAGGAATTGTAGTATGGAAATTCTTAATGGGAGCAGGTTCTAACTTTAAAGATGGTATTTCAGGAGGAGAACCATTACCAGGAAATTATCTTGCAATGGTGTATAAAGGAGGTCCAATCGTACCTGTTTTATTAGGATGTTTATTGATGGTTATTGTGTTTTCTGTTGAGCGTTTTATGGTTATTTCAAAAGCAGCTGGTAAAAATAATTTAGATGCTTTCATGAAAAAAGTACAATCAAACATTGCAGCTGGAAATATTGAAGATGCTATTGATGCTTGTGACAAACAACAAGGTTCAGTGGCTAATGCAATTAGAGCGGCACTTGTTAAATATCAAGATGTGAAAAAAGAAGGATTCAATAGCGAAGAAGCTGCTGAAACTATTCACAAAGAGATTGAAGAGGCAACTTCATTAGAAATGCCGATGTTAGAAAAACACATGACTATTCTTTCTACATTAGTATCTTTAGGAACTCTTGCAGGATTATTAGGAACGGTAACAGGTATGATTAAAGCGTTTGGTGCGTTAGCGTCTGCTGGTACACCGGATCAAGCTTTGTTGGCAAATGGTATTTCTGAAGCACTTATTAATACTGCAACTGGTATTTCTACATCAGCTTTATCAATCATTATGTACAACTTCTTTACTTCTAAAATTGATACTTTGACTTACTCTATTGACGAGGCAGGTACTGCAATTGTAAATTCTTACAGAAGATTTAAAGGAAGTTTAAAATAATTTATAGTTCAACTATAATAAGTAAAAGATATAAATATGGCTCAAATAAAAATGTCCAAAAAAGCAACGTCTATTGATATGACGGCTATGTGTGACGTGGCTTTCCTTTTGCTTACTTTCTTTATTTTAACAGCTACTGCTAAGGTTCCTGAGCCAGTAAGTGTTGATACACCAAGTTCAACTGTAAAAACTAAATTGCCAGATGAAGGCTTGGTTACTATTACGGTTGGAAAAGGAAAAGAAAATGTTTTTTTTGATATCAAAGGAAGAGATACTCGTGAGAAAACTCTTGAATTGATGGGGAATAAATATAAAGTAAGTTTTACAGACCAAGAAAAAAGAGAGTTCGCCCTGATGGAAAGCTTTGGTGTTCCAATAGAAAATTTATCTGCCATCATCAAAATGAAAGGTTCAGATAGAAATAAGCCAGGTACACAAACGGGTATTCCTTTTGATTCGATAAATAACCAATTGAAAGATTGGATTTACACAGCACGTCAGGCTAACATTGAATTAGGGAAAGACAAAGACCTAAGTTTTGCAATCAAAGGTGATGCAAAACTTGAATATCCAAAAATTAAAAAAATCATGGATATTTTACAAGACCAAGACATCAATACATTTGATTTAGTAACTGGTTTAAGAGGTAAAGACTATTAATATTAAAATATAAAAAATGGCTGAATTAAATACCGGCGATAGTGGCGGAGGCAAAGGCGGCAAGGTAAGAAGTAAAAAGCAAAACTCTAAAGTAGATTTGACTGCGATGGTAGATTTGGCTTTCCTTTTGATTACTTTCTTCATGTTGACGACATCACTATCTAAGCCACAGTCTATGAACTTAGGGTTGCCAGATAAGAAAAAGGATAGTACACCCGAGAAAAACATTAAAGTAGATCAAAAGCGTACGATGACCATCATCTTGGGTGCCAACAATAAAATCAAGTGGTTCCACGGATTGTTAGAAAATCCAGAACCAAATGGTAAACCAACGGATGCTATCTATGGAAAAGATGGAATTCGTAAGGAAATCCTTAAAAGAGTAAAATCGGTAGCAGAATATTGTGCTAGTATCAATAAACCAAAAGATGGTTTAATTGTGATTATTAAACCAACTAAAAAATCTACCTACAGAAATGTAGTGGATATTTTAGATGAAATGGCCATATGTGGTGTTCCAACGTATGCTATCGTAAATGATATTACTCCAGAAGAGGCTAAACTAGTTGATGTTCCTAAACCTTAATACTGTTAAATTATGAAATTAGACTTATTAAATAGACAATGGTTAGACATTGTTTTTGAGGGACGTAACAAGAGTTATGGCGCTTACGATTTAAGAAAAAAAAATCAAGGTACATCATTAAGAGCTTTTTTTGTTGGTGCTTTTGTTTTTGCATTAGCAATTGCAACACCAATTATTGCCGATTTAATTAGCAGTGCCTCTACTGAAGATGATGCTTCTTTGAATACTAAGATTACCACGGTGAAAATGCCACCTAAGGAAAAACCAAAAGAAAATCTTCCGCCACCACCGCCACCGCCACCTAAAGTAGATCAGGTGAAATTTGTGAAGCCAGTGGTTGCAAAAACTGAAGAGATTACTGAAGACCCTCCTAAAATCAAGGAAATCGAGGACAAAAAACTAGGGGATCAAACTATTAAAGGAGATCCTGATGCAGATTTGAGAATCGAACCACCTGGTGACGGTCCAAAACAATCTGAAGTAGTTGAAGATACTAATGAAATTTACAACTCAGCTGGTGTTGAGGTTAAACCTGAATTCCCTGGTGGTATTGATAAGTTTTACAAGTATGTTTCCAATAACTTTGAACAACCAACAGATGAAGATTTTCCTGGTGGAAAGATATTAGTTTCATTTGTTGTTGAAAAAGATGGACAACTAACGGATATTAAAATTTTGAGAGATCCAGGCTATGGTGCTGGTAAAGCTGCTGAAAAAGTATTGAGAAAATCTCCAAGATGGGTTCCTGCTGAGCAAAATGGTAAAAAAGTAAGATGTTCTTACCAAATTCCAATCACAGTTACTGGAGCTGAATAATATGTTTAAACAGTTAATAGCTAACTATAAGAAGAAATCGCTTAAAGAGCGATTTCTTCTATTTATAGGAATTTTGTTTTTTTTGATTTATTTAACACTTGGAGCAATTATTATCTTTTGGCAAGATTTACCCTTGCGAATGGAGTTAAAATATAGAATTGCTTTTGGCGTTCTTTTAATAGTATATGCTTTTTTACGATTTTTACGTTTCTTCAATTCAAACAAAGATTAGATGAAAAAAATTAAATTATTTCTTATTCCAACATTAGTGGTTTTAACTTTTCTCTCTTGCAACAAGAGTACAGAAAATAAAAAAGAAAGAGATACTATTGTGGAGGGTAAAGCCAAAGTTCTGGTTGATGAAACTTTATTTCCTATAATTGAAGACCAAGTAATGGTTTTTGAAAGTATTTATAAAGCAAAAATTACATTAATTCCACAATCTGAGAAAGAAAGCATCGTCTCATTATTCGATAAGAAAGCTCAAATTATTGTGTTATCAAGAAAGTTGAATGAGCAAGAAACAAAAGTTTTAGAGCAAAAAAGAATATATCCAAAAACAACCCAAATCGCTACTGATGCAGTTGCTTTTATAAAAAGTAAATCGGTAAAAGATACTTTAATAGCTTTAAGCGATGTTGTTGATTTTATAAAAGGGAAACAAAACGGTATTAAAGGTTTGGTTTTTGACAATCCAAATTCAAGTTCAGTTCGATATTTAAGTGAGCTTGCCGGGGTCAATGCACTTCCAGAAAATGGAATATATTCTTTTAAAACTAATGATGAAGTGATCAAATATGTTTCTAAGAATGAAGGTATGATTGGGGTCATCGGGATAAATTGGGTGTCTCAGCCTAAAATAGAGATGCAACAATATATCGATAAAATAAATGTGCTAAGTGTTAAAGGCTCTGGAAATCAATATTTTTATCCAAGTCAAGATAACATAGCAACAGGAAAGTATCCTTTGGCACGTGAATTGTATATCATCAATTGTCAAGGATATGAAGGACTCGGAATTGGATTTTCGTCATTCATTGCAGGTGAGAAAGGACAAAGAATAATATTAAAATCAGGGCTTGTTCCTGTTAGAGTCCCAGGACGAAAAATAATAACAAGAAATCAAATAGAAAACGATAGTAAATAAAATTCTAAGAAAATGAAACGATTTAAAATTTTCAGTATGGCTTTTTTAGCGGCTTCTGCCGTTGCTCAAGCGCAAGATATTGACCAAGCTAAAAAGGCATTAGATGCTGAACAGTATGAAAAGGCAAAATCAATGTTAAAAGGAATTGTTCAATCTAAACCAGAAAGCGGAAAAGCTACTTTCTTGTTGGGTAATATATATTTGAAACAAAATATAGAAGACTCTGCAAAAATCTACTTCCAAAAAGGATTGACAGCTCCAGATGGCGGAAAATTCAATAATATTGGATTAGGCCAAATTGACTTAGAAAACGGCAACACTGCTGCGGCACAAGCTAAATTTGATTTGGTTATGAAAGATATGAAGAAGAAAGATGTTGAAGAATATCTTTACATCGCTCAAGCTTTTATGAATACTTCTAAACCAGATTATAAGTCTGCCATTAACTTATTAAACAAAGCTAAATTAGTAAATCCAAATGATGCTAATGTCAAGTTGTCTTTAGGAGATGCTTATTATGGTGACAAAAATCAAAACGATGCCTATGCTTCCTACAGAGATGCCTATGCTATTGATAATACCTTAATTAGAGCCAAAATGCAACAAGGTGTTCTTTTAAAAGGAGCAAAAGCTTATACAGAAGCCATTAAGGCATATGATGAAGTGGTTGCCTTAAATGCAAATTATGGTCCGGTTTACCGTGAATTAGCAGAAACGTATTATTTATGGGCGAATAATAAACCTTCTACTTATAATGAAAATATTGCAAAAGCACTTACTAGTTATGAGAAATACATGAGTCTTACTGACTATTCATTGCCTTCACGTATGCGTCATGCCGATTTCTTAATCTTAGCAAAAGATTATAAAGCATTAGAATTGGAAGCTAATGAAATGAAAAAATTAGATAAAGTTAACCCTAGAATTTTACGTTATTTAGGATATGCTGCTTACGAAAATGGAAATGCTGATGCAGCAATTACTGCTTTAAATGAATACATTTCTAAAGGAACTAAAGTTATTGCTGGTGATTATTTTTATCTAGGTCTTGCAAAAATTAAGAAGTCTATTGCTGAAGATGGAAAAACGGTGGATGCAACACTTCTTGCAGAAGGTACTACAGATTTAAAAAAATCAATTGAAATGGAAGCATCATTAGCGAATGCTCTAAATGAGATTGGTAAAAAATATTTCGGATTGAAATTATACGGTGTTGCAGGTAATATTTTTGAAGCTGCTATTATGAATCCAGCTTCTAAAAATTTCACAGAAGACAACATTTATTATGGTTTGTGTGTTTACACTGTTAATCGTGGTAAAGATGATAAAACGATGGATAAAGTGGCCATGCAAAATGCGGATAAGGCGATGGATACCGTTATTGTTGCCACGCCAACTTATCAAGATGCCTACTTATACAAAGCGCGTATTAATAATAGTTTGGGTAACGATCAAGTTATGGCTGCCACATATCAACTTTATTTAGATGTACTGAATGCCAAAGGTGCTGATGAAGTAACTAAGGCCAAAGCTAAAGTAACAGAAGCCTATAATACAATGGCCGCTTATTTTGCCAATACGGATAAAGCTAAAGCAAAAGAATTGTTGAATAAAACGTTAGCAATCGATCCAACAAATACTTACGCTATTGAGTCTTTGAAAATTTTAAAATGAACTACAGAAACAACAGTCTCTGAACCAAAGCCAGCCGCTGTTGATACCAAAACTAAAGTTGTCAAAAAGACTAAAAAGAAAAAATAATAGCTTTCCAAAGCACCCTAATTAGGGTGCTTTTTTTTAATAAATGTTAAAGTTTGTAAGAAATTTTTACGATAAATAATATTTTAGGTAATTCGCTGTTATTATTAGAATCAAAACAAAAACTACATCAATGCCTAAATTTTATTACACTTTCCTAGTTCTTTTTATTTGCTCCTATTCGTTTGCTCAAAAAAATATTTCTTTAAAAGGAATAGTTGTCGACGAGAATACCAAATCACCCATCGAATCGGCAACAGTATATCTTTCTAATGCTAAAGATTCAACGGTAGTCGATTATACCATCACTGATAAATTTGGAAAGTTTGATCTTAAAGTTAAGAAAATCGCTTTTCCAGTTTTTTTAAAAATCTCCTACATTACTTATGACGATTACAAATTTGAACTAAAAACTATTGAGTCGGATAGAGATTTTGGTAAAATTGTTTTAAAAGAAGCAGTGAAAACCTTAAATGAAGTGGTTATTAAAAATCAGGCGCCACCAATTCGGATAAAGAAAGACACGCTTGAATTTAATGTGTCGTCGTTTAAGGTGAGACCCGATGCCAACGTGGAAACCTTACTCAAGCAATTGCCAGGAGTAGAAATTGATGCTGATGGTAAAATAACCGTTAACGGAAAAGAAGTCAATCAAATTTTGGTAAATGGAAAGCCCTTTTTTGATAAAGATGGGAAAGTAGCTTTGCAAAATTTACCCTCAGATATCATTAATAAGGTTCAAGTAACCGATACCAAAACTAAGAAAGAAGAAAAAACAGGTGCAGCCGCAAGTTCCAATTCGGCTAGTATTAATCTAACCATAGACGAAGATAAGAATAAAGGATTCTTTGGTAAATTTATGGCTGGGAAAGGCTCTGATAAACGCTACGAGAGCAGTACTTTGGTCAACTATTTTAAAAACAAACGAAAGATTAGTGTTTTGGCATCTTCCAACAATATTAATTCGATTGGTTTTTCAATGGATGAAGTATTTGATAATATGGGTGGCGGCCGCAATAGAAGTGTCTGGTTTAACGATAATGGCTCATTCGGAATAAACGGACGAAGGTATGGAAGCGGTAATGGAATAACACGTTCCAATATGGTAGGTATAAATTATTCTGACGAGTGGACTAAAAATACAGAAACTTCATTGAGTTACTTCTATTCGGGTGCGAATACTAAAAATACTAACAGAACCAATCAGATTAACTTTTTGCCTTCTGGAAATTTTACAACCAATTCCAATGCCACTTCTAATGAAGATCGCTATACTCATAATGTATCTTCGGTTTTTGAATATAAATTAGATTCGTTAACGTCAATAGTTATTGAACCAAATTTTACAAAATCCAATACTAAAAATGCTAATTTATCAACCCAAACATCATTTGACGCTACCAATGCAATGTTGAACTCTAGTAGTTCGGAAACCTCTAATGAAAACGATGCTAATACCTTTAGTAATACGTTATCTTTCACTAGATCTTTTAAGAAAAAAGGAAAGTATTTGAGTTTGGTTTTTGAAAATGAAAACGGAACAACAACAGACAATAATTACACTAAATCGAATACGGTTTTTTATCAAGGTTCATTACCCGACGATACTCGAAATCAATTCAATAAATCTAAAAATACCATAGGAAATTATAGGACAGAGTTTGAATATACGCATCCAATTACCGATTCGCTTCAGGTTAAGATAGGATTAGAACATAAGCTCAATAAAAATAACGATTACAGAGATTCTTTCGATTTTGATGGAACAAATCAGTCGTATTCATTGGCAAATAGTTTGTTAACGAACGCTTTTAATTCTAAAGAAAACACAATTACTCCAAATACGGGCATCAATTTCAATAACAAAAAATTCAATTTTAATTTTAATTTTGGAACAAGTGTCATCAACTTTAGTAACGATGCCACTTATTTAAGTTTAAATACTTCTTTAGATAAAAATTACGTAGCACCCTATATTAATGCTTACGGAAATTTCAGATTCACTAAGACTAAAAACATATGGGTAAATTACAATTATGGTTATGATTTGCCTTCTGCTAGACAAATTCTTCCAGTTGAAGATCTCGCAAATCCATTGAATACTTACATTGGAAACCCCAATTTAAATCTAACAAAAACGCAAAATTTCTATTTCTCTTACAGGGATTTTGATTATGCTACACGCTCAGGATACGGAACGTATTTTGGGGGTAATTTTTACAATAATCAAGTTATTTCATCGGTTTCTTATGATGCCAATCGAAAGAGAACTACAACTTATGACAATGTATCAGGTACATACAACTCATGGATTGGGGTGTATTGGAATAAATCGTTTAAAAAAGAGGCCAATAAGTACAGATTTGAATTGCGATTGAATAATAACTTCGGACTTTCAAAAGGCTTTACAGATGGACAATTGTACCAAGCTCAATCCTATAGTTTTATGCCAAGAGTAAGTTTTACGTATGATTATGGCGAACTCCTAACTATCAATCCATCGTATAATTATTCGTACAATAGAACTGGTTATACCAATTATGTCGTGGACGCGGCATCCAATTTTACCCATAAATTCAATTTGCAAGTAACCAGTTATTGGCCTAAAAATTGGACGTTTGGTAATGATTTTGGCTATAATTACAACTCCAACATTGCTGACGGTTTTAAAAAAGATTTCTACTTATGGAACACAAGTTTGTCTTATAGTTTTTTTCAAAAGAAATTAATGGCTAAAGTAAAAGTGTATGATATGCTAAACCAAAATCAAAGTGCAACTCGAACTATTAGTGCCACTTCGATTCGAGATGAAGAAAACATCGTTTTAAAACGCTATGTCATGTTTTCACTAACCTATAAACTTGAAAAATTTGCAGGTAAAGAAAAGAAATCAGGTGGAATGATGTGGTTCTAATACAATAAAAAAATGCCTTCAGATTATGAAGGCATTTTTTATGAAATCAATTAAAGATTGGTTTTACCAACCTCCGCTAGCGCCACCACCAGAAAATCCGCCACCACCGAAACCGCCGCCAAAGCCACCGCCTCCAGAAGAGCCTCCAAATCCGCCACCGCCGCCAAAACCACTGCCGCCACTTCTTCCCAAACTGCTCAATACAATGATGTCAAGTAAACTCGGACCTCCTATACCATTTCCACCACGTCCATTGCCTTTGTTTCTTGAAATAAGTATGATAATTATTATGAAAATAATAACGAAAACACCGATAGGAATGTTTTTGTCAATGCTATTATGTTTTCTAGTTCCTTTGTATTTGCCTTTTACAACTTGAATGATAGCATCGGCACCTTTGTTTAATCCATTGTAATAGCTCCCTGCTTTGAATTCAGGAACAATTACATCTCTGATTATCTCTCCACAAACTCCAGCAATCAATCGGTCTTCAAGGCCATAGCCCGGGCGAATGCTTATTTTTCGATCATTTTTAGCAACCAAAATCATAACGCCATTATCTTCTTTAGCTTGTCCAATTCCCCATTTCTGAGCCCAATTAGTAGATAATACATCGATACTTTCATTTTTAAGATCATCTATAGTTACCACCACAATTTGAGTAGATGTTGAATCAGAATAACGAATTAACTTTTCTTCTAATTGTTGCTTTTCAGCATCACTTAGCAAATTAGCGTAATCATACACAGAAGTTTGAAAGCTCGGTTTATCAGGAATTGTATATTGTGAAAATCCAAACTGAGAGTTGAACATGCAAATCAATAGCAGTAGGATAGGAGTACATTTTTTAAATTTATTTCTCATTATCCTTTTGATATTTCGTTTGATAGTTCGTTAACGTCATCATCTTGATGAGGAAAATGGTGTTTTAGTTGTTGACCAGCACTCAAAATACCTTCTACCAAAGCTTGTTTGTTGTCACCATTTTTAAAATGATGGAGCATAATGTCTTTAGTGGTATTCCAAAAATCATCGGCTACTTTTTCGTTGATGCCTTGGTCTCCATAAATAGCAAATTGCTTGCTTTTTACTGCCACATAAATAATGACGCCATTACGGTCTTTAGTATTTTCCATTTTCAGCATACTAAAAACTTCCACTGCTCGGTCTATAGGAGCAATGGAGGTTTCTTTTTCTATGTGTACGCGAATTTCGCCCGAAGTGTTTTCTTCAGCCATTTGAATGGCTTCAACAACTTCTTTCTCTTCAGATTGGGATAAAAAAGCTTCTACTTTTGACATCTTAAAATTTTACTTGTACTGGTTTATCAGCACCTTCAACAGATTTGAAATAAACTTTTTCTTTGTAATTGCTTAAGAAGAAATTTTGAGGCATTCCCAATACATAGTTGTTGTAATCTTGAACCGATTCGTTGAAACGAGTTCTAGCAGTTAAAATTTGATTTTCGGTGCTAGATAATTCATCTTGTAATTTTAAGAAATTCTGATCTGCTTTTAAATCAGGATATTGTTCTACAGAAACTAATAATCTTGATAATGAACTACTCACGCCACTTTGAGCTTGGTTGAATTGAGCTAATTGTTCTGGAGTGATGTTTTTAGGGTCAATAGTAACTGATGACGCTTTTGCTCTAGCTTCTGTAACAGCTACTAGAGTTGAGTTTTCATGTTTAGCATATCCCTTTACTGTTTCTACTAAGTTGCCAATTAAATCATTTCTTCGTTGGTAGGTAGTTTGTACATTTCCCCATTCCTTTTCAGTAGCTTGGTTTTTTTGCAAGCCAGTATTTTTAACACCCATCACCCAAAAAGCAATAATTACTACTAATCCGATTCCAATTATCCAAGGCAAAAATTTTCTCATGTTTTCTAATTTTTAAAGTTTGTTTTATATTAAGTTTTATTTTTAAACGATTCTTTTTCTGGCAGAAGTTAAATAAATTAATCCTGCGAAGCTTCCTAAAAATAGTAGCGCAATTGTCCACATGAACTTTTCACTACCACTTATTTTAGTTGACGCTCTCAATTCTGATATAGCTACAATCCAAAAAACGAGTAACGAAATAAGCCCGAGTCCCAATAAAATTCCTGAATATGGGTAATGCAAAATTTTAAATAAAGCCCCAATCACACAAATGATTATTGAAAGGGCGAAACTTAGGTTTAGAATTTGTTTGTTCTTCATTTTATAAATTGTTTTTAATATTAGTTAATTCGGCTTTAATTCCCTCCAATTTGGATATAATATCAAACTTGTCCAAAGTTTTCTTCTGACCTTCTTTCAAATGGGTTTTGGCACCTTCTAAAGTAAAACCACGTTCTTTCACCAAATGGTAAATCAATTGCAAGTTTTTGATGTCTTCTTGCGTAAACATTCGGTTTCCTTTGGCATTTTTCTTGGGTTTTAGAATGTCAAATTCTTTATCCCAAAAACGTATTAAAGAAGCATTTACCCCAAACGCATCGGCCACTTCGCCAATACTAAAATATAATTTGTCTTTTGATAATTCTATGTGCATTTTTATATTTTTTATTTGTTCAAAATCAAAATTCCTCAATCGTAAATCCTTAATCCAGTGATTGATTTTCTTGATTTGCTATTTTTGAGATGACAACATATTCGGCTGCCGAAATATTTCCGTAATAAAAATTAATTGGATTCACGACTTTTCCATCTTTATGCACTTCATAATGCAAATGGGGCGCTTCACTTCGTCCAGTACTGCCTACATACCCAATAATGTCTCCACGTTTCACACGTTGACCCGCTCTAACTTTATACATACTTAAATGCCCGTATAACGTTAAATAACCATAGCCATGCGTAATCTCTATGTGATTTCCAAAACCTGATAATGAATTATCGGCACTTTTAACTACCCCATCGCCAGTAGCATAAATAGGTGTTCCCGTTTTTGCTGTAAAATCCATTCCTTCATGCATTTTTCTTGCTTTGGTAAACGGGTCACTTCGGTAACCAAAACCCGATGCCATATGTTTCAAATCCTCATTTTTAACCGGTTGTATCGCCGGAATAGCACCTAATAACTTGTCTTTTGCTTTAGCTAATCGTAAAATTTCATCCAACGATTTCGATTGTACTGCCAATGCTTTGGAAATTCCGTCAACTTTCTCAGAAGTTTTAACGACTAATTCAGAGTTGTTATAGCCTTCCAATTCTTTGTACCGATTTCGATCGATAATGCCTCTTCGTTTTTCGTTGGAAATCGGTGCCGAATTAAAATACACTCGGTATAAATTGTTATCTCGATCTTCCAAATCAGACGCTACTTGATCAATATCTTCTAATTTTTTATTTAAAAGGGCATAATTCAATTTCAAATTCTCAATTTCTCGTGCCTGAATTTTGTCTTTTGGCGTTTCAAAATAGGGTGTATTCATCAAAATTACAAAACATAAAAACCCAAATAATCCCGAAGCCACCAAGAACAACAAAGCATAACCAAATTTTTTCCTCTTTTTCGGACTAATAATTCGATACGCCAAACTTTCTGGGTCGTAATAATACTTAACTTTCTTCGACATTTCTTAAATTATACTATTTTTGTACTCGTTTTAAGAATAACAATGGTTATACGAACAAATTTAAGAAATGTTTCATTCTAAACTATTTTTTATTTTTAAATCAAATTTTAAATCCCGATTTATGAGTACAGTTAAGGTATCGTCAATTATTGAAACTTCTAAACAGAAAGTTTGGGAAGCTATCACAAATCCTGAAGTAATGAAAGTTTGGTATTTTGACATGTCAAATTTTAAATTAGAAATTGGGAATGTGTTTTCATTTTACGAAACAGATGGAAGAACTTTTTTTCATGAATGCAAAATTTTGAATTTTGAAGAAAATAAAATGCTGCAACACACTTGGACGCATCCTCAACAGTCAAAAGGAAGTTCAATCGTAACATGGACTATTGAAGAATTAGAATCTGGAAAAGTTGAAGTTACATTAACACATGAAGGTGTAGATTCTTTTGCAGATGGTGGTGAAAAATTTGCGCCAGCCAATTATGAAATGGGGTGGAATGCGTTAGTGAAAACCAGTTTAAGAAATTACCTTTACAACATTCAAAAACTAGTTTTTAGTGTTGAGATCAATGCTAAATCTGATGCTGTTTGGAATAAAATGTGGAATAAAGAAACCTACACACAATGGGTAACTCCATTTTGTGAAGGCACTTATTTTACCGGCGAAATGGAATTAGGTAGTAGAATTCATTTTATTGCTCCAAGTTTCGACGGAATGTATAGCGATCTTTTTTATTTGATTCCAAACGAATTAGTTATTTTTAAACATATTGGAAATTTAAAAAATTTGGAAGAGCAACCCATTGATGAAGAATCTGAAAAATGGACGGGTTGTTTTGAAGTGTATAAATTAAAAGAGAAAGAAGGAAAAACTACTGTTAGCGCCGAAATTGATTGTATGCCAGAATACATTAATTATATGAATGAAAAATTTCCGTTGGCATTACAAGAATTAAAAAAAATATCAGAATAATAAATTAGTACAATGAAATCACAAGACATTCGTAAAGCTTACCTCAATTTCTTTGAAAGCAAAGGGCATTTAATCGTTCCTTCTGCACCCATCGTTCTTAAAGATGACCCAACCTTGATGTTCAACAACTCAGGAATGGCGCAGTTCAAAGAATACTTTTTAGGAAACGGAACTCCTAAAAGCAAACGTATTGCCGATACACAAAAATGCCTTCGTGTTTCAGGAAAACACAACGATTTAGAAGATGTAGGTTTTGACACCTATCACCACACCATGTTCGAAATGCTCGGAAACTGGTCGTTTGGTGATTATTTCAAAAAAGAAGCTTTGGCTTGGGCTTGGGAATTTCTAACCGAAGTGTTGAAGTTAGATAAAGACCGTTTGTATGTATCGGTTTTTGAAGGAAATCCAGAGGAGAATGTGCCGTTTGATCAAGAAGCTTGGGACATTTGGAAACAATACGTTCCTGAAGATCGCATTATTCTTGGAAATAAAAAAGACAACTTTTGGGAGATGGGCGATCAAGGTCCGTGTGGTCCGTGTTCCGAAATCCACATTGATTTGAGAACTGATGCTGAGAGAAATGCCGTTTCAGGACGTAGTTTAGTCAATGCTGATCATCCGCAAGTAGTTGAAATTTGGAACAATGTGTTCATGGAATTCAATCGTAAAGCGGATGGAAGTTTAGAAAAATTACCAGCACAACACGTAGATACCGGAATGGGATTTGAGCGTTTGTGTATGGCCATGCAAAACGTGACTTCTAATTATGATACCGATGTTTTCACGCCGCTAATCGAAAAAGTTACACAGATTACAGGCTTAAAATATACTTCGAATGAAGTAAAAAACATTTCTGAAGAACAGAACAAAACCAACATCGCCATTCGTGTTATTGTAGATCACGTGCGTGCTGTTGCTTTTGCTATTGCCGACGGACAGTTGCCATCCAATACGGGTGCAGGTTATGTAATTCGCAGAATTCTACGTCGTGCCATTCGTTACGGATTTACATTTTTGAATACTAAAGAACCTTTTATCAGTAAATTGGTGGAAGTTTTGGCAAGTCAAATGGGTGAATTTTTCCCAGAAATTAAATCGCAACAACAATTAGTGACTAACGTAATTCGTGAAGAAGAAGCGTCGTTTTTGAGAACTTTAGAGCAAGGATTGCAATTGTTGGATAAAGTGGTTGCTGAAACAACTGCAAATGAAGTTTCTGGAGCAAAAGTGTTTGAATTGTACGATACCTTTGGTTTTCCGAAAGATTTAACGGCTTTAATTTTAAAAGAAAAAGGTTATACCTATAACGAAAATGACTTCGAAGTAGAATTGCAAAAACAAAAAGCGCGTTCGCGTGCTGCTTCAGAAGTTTCAACCGAAGACTGGTCGGTTTTGATTCCAGGAAATGTAGAAACATTCGTGGGTTATGACCAAACTGAAAACGAAGTAAAAATCACTCGTATTCGTAAAGTAGATTCTAAAAAAGACGGCATTTTATATCAAATTGTTTTGGATGCAACGCCATTTTATCCAGAAGGCGGTGGTCAAGTAGGCGATAAAGGAACCTTGGTTTCGGCTAATGAAACCATTGATATCATTGATACGAAGAAAGAAAACAACCTAATACTGCATTTTGCCAAACAGTTACCTGAAAATATAGAAGCTGAATTTGTAGCCAAAGTCAACACCGATTTAAGAACGGCAACGTCTAAAAATCACTCGGCTACACACCTGATGCATTTGGCACTGCGCAACCTATTAGGAACGCATGTAGAACAAAAAGGGAGTTTGGTAAATCCGAATTACCTGCGTTTTGACTTCTCGCATTTTTCTAAAGTTTCTGACGACGAATTACGTCAAGTTGAAGCAAGTGTTAATGCACAAATTGAAGCCCAATTGCAGTTGAATGAGTACAGAAATATTCCAATCAAAGAAGCACTGGATAAAGGCGCTATGGCGTTGTTCGGAGAAAAATATGGAGATTCTGTTCGTATGATTGAATTTGGAGAAAGCAAAGAATTATGTGGTGGAATTCACGTGAAAAACACCGCTGATATTTGGCATTTCAAAATCATTTCTGAAGGTGCCGTGGCAGCAGGAATTCGTCGTATTGAAGCCATCACTGGTGATGCGGTGAAAAATTTCTATCAAAATCAAGAAACTACTTTAGCTGAAATCAAAGAAACCTTGAAAAATCCACAAGATATTTTAAAATCAGTTGCTACTTTACAAGATGATAATGCCAAATTGAAAAAACAGATTGAGCAATTATTAAAAGAAAAAATTGATGGATTGAAAAGTGTCATAGCATCAGAATTTCAAGAGATAAACGGCGTTAACTTTTTAGCAAAACAAGTTGATTTATCCATGAGTTCGACTAAAGATTTAACGCAGCTCATTGGAAGTTCTAAACCCAATGCTTTTGTGTTTTTAGCTTCAATTGAAGAAGGTTTACCCAATATTCACTGTTATATTGCTAAAGAATTGATTGCCGAAAAAGGATTAAATGCTGGAACGGTCATTAGAGAATTAGGAAAATACATTGATGGAAATGGCGGTGGACAACCGTTTTTCGCTTCAGGTAAAGGTAAAAATGGGAATGGCATTACAGAAGCCTTAGAAAAAGCAAAAGATTTTATACAATAGTACCACTAAAAAACCCTTTCAATTGTGAAAGGGTTTTTTGTTAATTTTGACCAACACTATTAATCTCAATCCAATAACCGTTGGGGTCTTTAATGTAAATTTGCTTGATTCCGTCGGCTCGAGTAGTAATTTTGTTTGAAGTACCTTCCCAATCATTATAATCCAATTTTAGTGCTTGTAAATGTGCTATTAAAGCGTCAAAATCAGTAGTTGTAAAGGCAATATGAATGGCTTTGTTTAATACAATGGGTTCTTTTACCGTCGAAACCAAATGCAATTCTTTGCCGTCTCCTAATGAAAACCAACGAATTCCTTCTTTTTTGGTTTTGTTAGTTATTTCTGTAAGCCCAAGCACCGTTTTGTAAAATAAAGCTGACTCGTCTACATTTTTTACCGATAATGCTATGTGGTTGAGGGTTAAATGTAACGGATTGTTTTCTTGAGCCTTCATCGTAAACGCATAAAAAGCAATCATACAATAAACACCAATTTTAGCAATTTGTTTCATTTTGTCTGGTTTTAAAAGTTAAATGTAGACTATTTTTTTCGTTCTCCAATTTGCTGACGCCACATGGCATAATACAATCCTTTGTCTAACAACAAATCGTCGTGTTTGCCTTGTTCGATGATTTTGCCTTGTTCCAGTACAAAAATCTTGTCGGCATGCATTACGGTTGATAATCGGTGGGCAATTAAAACGGTAATTCGGTTGCTGTCGGAAATATTTCTAATCGTCGCATTTATTTCTTCTTCGGTAATCGAGTCTAACGCCGATGTCGCTTCGTCAAAAATCAGTAAATTTGGATTTCTCAAAATGGCTCTTGCAATTGATAAACGTTGTTTTTCACCGCCAGAAACTTTTATGCCACCTTCACCAATAGTCGAATTTAAACCGTCTTCCGCACGTTTTAAAAGTTTTTCACAACTGGCTCTTTTTAATACATCATACAATTCTTCATCCGTTGCAGATGGTTTTACAAACAATAAATTCTCACGAATGGTTCCCGAAAACAACTGCGCATCTTGCGTTACAAATCCCAATTGTTTTCTCAATTCTAGCAAATCAATTTTGGTAGAATCAATGTTGTTGTACAATACTTTTCCTTCTTCGGGTGGATACAATCCAACCAATAATTTTACCAACGTAGTTTTTCCTGAGCCCGATGGTCCGACAAAAGCTACGGTTTGTCCTTGTTTGATTTCAAAGTTGATGTTTTCAACCGCTTTATAATTGGCAGTTTTGTGTTGGAAACTCACATTTGAAAATAGCAGCGAGTTGATGGGGCCAATATGCTCTGGGTTTTTAGGACGAAATTCTTTTGGTGCATTCAACAAGGTTTTGAAATTTTCCATCGAAACTTTGGTTTCATTCAATGCGATAATAAAATTCCCTAGTTCTTGCAACGGACCAAAAATAAAGAAGGTAAAGAATACCATGGTCAATAAATCTCCAACAATAATTTTGCCACCAAACAAGAAATAATATAACGTGAAAACCACACAAGTTCTTAGAAAATGAACAGTAGTTCCTTGAATAAAACTCAAACTTCTAATGAAGCGAATTTTTTCCAATTCTAATTGTAAGATTTTAAACGTATTGAGGTTCAAACGCTTTTCTTCTTGGTAGGTTAATCCCAAACTTTTAACCAATTCAATATTGCGTAAACTTTCGGTCGTTGAACCGGCTAAAGCATTGGTTTGATTGACAATTTTACGGGATACAATTTTGATTTTCTTCCCCAAATATGAACTTACTAACGCAATAATTGGAGCTGTGATTAAGAAGATAATTGAAATTCGATAATCGATTCGGGATACATATACAATTACAAAAATGAATCCGATAACCGTTTGAAATACTAATGAAATCGAAAGTGTAATTAATTTTTCTGAATCAGAACGTACTTTTTGGAGTTTGCTGAGCGTTTCACCACTGCGTTGGTCTTCAAATTCTTCAAAAGGCAAATCCAATGATTTTTTAATACCATCAGTATACATTTGGGCACCAGTGCGCTGAATCACTACATTGGTGAAATAATCTTGAAAATTTTTGGTAATTCTAGAAATCATGGCGGCACCTAACGACAGTCCGAGCCAAAACGCCACCGACTTAATAAAGCCTATTTCGTTGCCTTTGTAACGGTGCAAACCTACACCGCAATCTTGCATTAATTTACCAGTAATTACCGAATCGGATAAACTAAAGCAAATGTTGATAGCAGCCATAATTAAGGCTAAAAACAACAACATTTTGTGTTTGATTATATAAGAATAGAGTAGTTTCATGTAAAATAAAAATTAGGTTGCAAAAGTAGTTAATTAATAGTTTCAGAAATAGTATTAAAATAGTAATAGTTTATGATTCAATAGAGGATATGTTTGTAAAATAATATATTTTTGAACTATCAATTTTATAAAAATGAACTTCACCACCAAAATACCCATTTCAAAATCCAATTTTCCAATTAACTATACCTCTAAAATAGTATCGTTGGGTTCGTGTTTTGCAGAAAATATGGCGGAGAAGTTTGCATTTTACAAATTTCAAAATACCACCAATCCGTTTGGGATCATTTTCAATCCAGTTTCAATAGAGAGAATTGTTCAAAGGATAGTTGATAAAGAGCTTTTTACCGAAGAGGATATTTTTTTTCACAACGAACAATGGCACTGTTTTGAAGTGCATTCTGAGGTAAGTCATCAAGACAAAGAACAGTTTCTAAAAAACCTTAATGCCATTTTAGAGGCAACTCTTCAGCAAATTATCCAAGCGACTCATGTTATAATTACCTACGGAACTTCATGGGTATACCGATTAAAATCATCGAATGAAATTGTTGCTAATTGTCATAAAGTGCCTCAGAATCATTTTGATAAAGAAATTATATCCGTTGAAATTATTGAAAAGTCCATTCGAAATACAATGGATTTAATTAGTAAAGTGAGTCCAAATTGTCATTTTATTTTTACAGTTTCGCCTGTGCGTCACATCAAAGATGGTTTTGTTGAAAACCAAAGAAGCAAAGCCCATTTAATAACGGCGTTACAATCTATAATGAATAGGGAATCAGAAATGACGAGTTACTTTCCATCCTATGAAATTTTAATGGACGAATTGCGCGATTATCGATTTTATGAAAAAGACATGTTGCATCCCAATGCAATTGCCCTAGATTACATCTGGGAACGATTTTGCGAAAGCACTATTTCTGAAGAAAGTTTCATTATAATGAATGATGTGGCTACAATTCAGAAAGGACTGGCACACCGACCGTTCAACCCAAATTCGGAGAGTCATCAGCAGTTTTTGCGCAACCTGCAACAGAAAATAGCGCAACTTCAACACCAACTTCCTTTTTTGACATTTAGTTAAAATACGCATTTCTTCGTATTTCCTTCCTTTAGTTTAAGCTATAAGTTTGCCTTGTAACTTAAACTAAATCAACCATGCGAATAGTCAGAATTATTTTCGGATTGACTTTTTTACTTCTTATCACTCCGGCATTGCAAGCTCAAAAACCGGTGCTTACCGATGAAGATGCTGTAACCGAAATGGTAACCAAAGAAGTAAATGAAGTATTCCAATCGCAAGAATTTACTAAAAAGAAAAACAAAAAATTTGCCGATGTCAAAGGAACTATGGTGATTGATATTGGCGTGGTTCAAAACGGAAAAGTGTCTTCCTTTTTTAAAGTAGATAGCGATATCAAGAACATCGACTTCATCAATTTTATGTCGGATTACATATTGGATCACAAATTTCAATTCAAACTAGAAAAACAACAGCGATACAAAATTCGCTACACTATTACCTTTTAACTCGTAACAATCAACCTCAAAATTATTGAACAATGAAAAAAATAACTATTGTAATGTTTACCCTTTGCATGATGGGAACATTACCAACTCAAGCTCAGTTTGGAAAACTTTTAGATAAAGTAAAAGGCAAATCGAGTGCAGGAAAAAAATCAGGAAGTTTCGCTACTACGTGGGAATCTGAATTTGACAATAAAGCGACACGCTTGGCATTAGCCAATGCAGATGGAACCTATATTATCGGTACCGACGACAATTCGGCAACAGTTTTAGACGGTTCTGGAAAAATGATTTGGAGTGGTGATTATAAAAAAATCACAACTAACAATACAAACAATTCGGAATACCAATATGTCGTTTGGAAAGAAAAAGGCGGCTATTTATTTCTTTTCGACGCCCGAAAATTAGGAACCGATAGGGTAGCTGTAATTGATATTGCTACAGGAAAAGAGTTGTGGAATTCTGAATTGTATCAAAATCTTATTCCAAAAGGGACCAAAGCCGAAGAAGGTACCGATCAAGGTGAATTGGAAACGGTAAAATATATTGATGAATTGGATGCTTTTTTAATTTCACAAAAAGCTTCGGTTATTTTGGTAAAAGCCAATACGGGTGAAAAAATTTGGGAAACCAATCGATTTAAAGGTGGTGTAGGAAAATATATTTATGACCCAAAAAGAAATGAAATTGTAATGCTTAATTTCAAGCCAACTGCACTCGGAGCTTTATTTGCAGGATTTAAAAATCAGTTGGTTAAAATTAACGCCGTGAATGGTGATGTGCTTTGGGATGCCACTTTTGCTGGTTTAATTGAAAAAGAGTTAGTAACCCGTAGAGCAATCGTTGATTTATGGATTAAAGATGATAAAATTTTCATGTACTTAAACGGATTGCAAGTCTATAACATCAACAACGGGCAAAAACTGTGGGAAGCAATATATGAAAACGATATGGATGGTGGAAGTGGCGGATTGTTTAGCAATAGTGCGCGCAAGAAATACTACCGCACATTGGCCGATCCTTTATTTACAGATAACGCGGTGTATATTGTTATGTTGGGAACTAGAGATCGAACTAAATATGTAGAGAAACACGATTTAGAATCGGGTAAATTGTTGTGGGCTTCCGAGAAAATTACGGGCGCATTCAGTATGCCCAATATTTATAAAACAGGCGATAAGATAATGTTGCAAGTAGGAGGTAAAGTGCAAGTTCAAGAAATTAGAATGGAAACTAGTGGTTATGGCGCTGGTGCTACCAAACAAGCCGTTCCTTATATTTATTGGGATTACAAAGCACAAAAAAATAGTGTATTGGCTCTAGATGATGCTAACGGAACTACCGCTTGGCGTTCAGAGAAATTTGATAAACGAATTACCGATTTAGTTATCGACAATGACAAGACTGTTTTTGTAGGTGATGGCGATGAGTTTTATGGTTACGATATCGCTTCTGGAAAACAATTATTTGATGTAAAACACAACGATGCTGGAGTAGGAAAAGCCTCGGATGTTATTGATTTTGGCGAAAAAGTAGTAGTGCTTTCTGAAAAAGGATTGGCGGCGTACAACAAAAAAGATGGTTCGCGTGCATACGCAACAGATAAAATTAGAGGAGTTGATTATTTCTATGAAATTGAAGGAAATTATTTCTTGAGAGATCAACGAAACAGTAAAAATATCATCTACGGAATTGACATGACCAATGGCGAAACCAAAGGATCGGTGCAATCTAAAGGAAAAGGTGGAAGCCCTAAATATGGTGACGGTATTGATATTTCAACTGATGGGGAATACATCTATGCTTTCAAAGGTAGAAAAGTAGAAAAAATCAAAGTAAATAATTAGAGGTTATGACACTTTGTTGTTTGGGCTGTGACGTTGTTGCAGCCCATTTTTTTAAGTAAAAAGGATGATTATGAAAAAATACATTTATCTAGTTATTATTTTTTGTTCGCTATATTCTTTAGAAGCACAGCAAGTGCAATGGGCTTCTAAAGTGATTAAATTTTCGTCTGATTTGGGTGGAAAGCAATTCGGAATTAAAAGAATTTTGGGCAAGCCCGATGTATTTCCACAAGGCGGATACAGTGGCAATGCATGGACTCCCAAAAAAGCCTTGGACGGAAAAGAAATCATAGAAGTCGGATTTGAAAAACCGCAATCCGTAAAACAAGTGGCTGTTTTTGAAAATCTAAATGCAGGTTGTGTGGTGAAAATTTCGGTTTCAACCGATGCCGAGCATTATGAAACGGTTTGGACACGAAAATCGGATTATAAAACGCCTTCTTACAAAGCTACATTGCAAGGTGATCGAGCCTATTATTTTGGTAGAAAACGAAGAAAAGTGAGCGAAGTTCCTGATGTATTCAATCCCGGAATTGAATATGCAATTTTAGATAATGCTGTAGCCAATGTAAAATCGGTAAAAGTGGAGTTTAATTTTGCGTTACTTCCGGGTCAAAAACAAATAGATGCTATTGGAATATCCGATTCTAGTGAACCTATCGAAGCCAAAATAAATTCAAGAACAGCACTAGAACAACTTGCTAATGCTTCTAAATTAGATTTAGGTGAAACCAATTATGCAATTCCTTGTGTTGATGAAAGTGGTACAAAATTGTTTGCGTCGCATTTTGAAAATAATAAAGAATATGTTGTTTCATTTACTAAAGAAAATGGAAAATGGACCAATAAAAAAGTAGAATCCGAACTTTCAGCCACAGGCGAAAATTACAATTATGTAGAATATGCCAATGCACAATTTGTGTTAAAAGGCGGCACTATGTATACTCGAGGCACTAATGATTGTGGATTCGAATTATTTGAAAATAATGCTGGGACATTCCATTCGTTGGGACAACTCAAAATCGCTGCGTTCAATAATTATGAAGATTTTAGCGATGTTACTGTTACAGAAGATAGAAAAGTACTGATTATGGCGGTTGAAACCGATTTTACGCAAGGTGGAATTGATTTGTATTTTACGACTAAAAAAGAAGATGGAACGTATGGCTTTCTTCAAAATATGGGCAAAATAATCAATTCGGCAGCCGATGATTCGACACCACAATTGCTTTCGGATCAAAAGACATTATTGTTTGCGTCAGACGGTTTTAGTGGGTATGGTAATTATGATATTTTTGTTTCCTACCGACTGGATGATACTTGGAAAAATTGGAGTGAACCCATTAATTTAGGAAGTAAAATCAATACTGCTGGCTTTGATGCACAGCCTTTTTATGATGAAAAAAACGAAATATTATATTATACATCTTCTGTTGATGGCGAAACACAACTACTGTCAGTAGCACTTCCAAAAGCCGTTTTGTTGCAGTTGAAATAAGCATTTAAATACGCATTTTTACGTATTGTAAGATCAAAGTCATTAGTTCAATTTTGTAATTGATTTAATGACTTTTTTATGCTTTATTTCTTAGTATCAATTATCGTGTGTTTATTGATTGGAATGGTGTATTTGTTGATTCAAAACGCACAAATCAAACAAGTGCATGATGAAAACATGAACAAACTTCAAGATGTAATTGACTTGCTTCATGAAAAACAGTTGTTGCTCAATGACAAAGTCTCCATTGCAACAGCCTATAGTACAACGCACAAGAATGATATGAAAACACTAGGTGAAACCATCGTTGAACTGCAAAAAGTGTTTGTTGAAATCATTTCCAATAAAAATATTAAGTAACTTTAGAGCAATTAATCGTTGACAATATGTTGAAAAAACTACTTTTTTATACTTTATTTTTGCTTTCACTTTCAACGCAAGCTCAAAATGCGCAACAATTAATTGACAACCTCAAGTCAGAATTAGCAACCAATCCAGATGCTAAAAAAACCGCTTCCATCTATTCCGATTTAACCTGGTATTATTCAAAAGTATCCGTTGATTCGGCTTTGGTGTATGGTAAAAAAGCACTAGAAAGTTCCAAAAAATTGGGTGATTCCACTCTGTTAGCTCAAGTTTATAGCGATGTTGGAGCAGTATATTTTACCAAAGGTGATTTTCAAAATTCAAAATTGAATTACACAACGGCCTACAAAATTCGAAAAGCCAGAAACGACATTAAAGGGTTGGCCAAAATCAACAATAATTTAGCTAATATTTACGAAAGAACTTTTCAATACAAATTGGCCATGCAGTCGTTTTTGGATGCCTTAACCTATTTTGAAAGCATCAACGATCAAAAAAACATCAATACGATAAAAGGAAATATTGGTTTGGTGTTGTTCAAATTAAAGAATTATCCCAAAGCGATAGGGTATTTAAACGACGAAATTAACTACGAAGAAGCGAATAAAAACCCAGAAGGATTGTGCGTTTCGTGTACTAATATTGGTAATGTTTATCTTAAAATGAAAGATACAGTGAATGCTTTAAAGTACTACAACAAAGCGTTGAAATCGTGTCAAGAAAGTGGGAATAACAAAGGAATTTCGGTGGCTTTTGGAAATATTGGCGCTATTAAATCAGAGCAAAATAAATCGAAAGAAGCCCTGGCTTTGTATGCTAGATCATCCAAGGTTGAAGAGGAATTGAATTCAGATATTGATAAGTCAAGTATCCAATTAAAAGTCGCCAAAGAACTCATTGATGCTCGTCAATTTTCCAAAGCCCACGATACTTTAGTAAACCTAAAACGGGTTTTTGAAAAACAAAATTCTAAAGAATATTTACTCTTAAATTACAAATTACTCATCACCTGTAATGCTTTTTTAAACAGCCCAGATAGTGTTTCGTTTTACACAGATAAGTACATTTATTTAAAAGACAATTTGCTAGATGCTGGTGCGGTTAAGCAAAGTCAAGAGTTAGAAGCCAAATACCAAACCGAGAAGAAAGAAAAGCAATTGCTTCAGAAAGAAATTGAGGCGAAAAAGAAAAACACAACTATATTAATTCTATCGATTTTAGCCGTTTTTGTGGCCTTAGTAGGGTTTTTAATTTACCGACAACAACGTCTGAAAAACCGACAACAAGAACAAGAATTTGAGTTAAAATCGGCCATATCCAAAATAGAAACTCAAAATAAATTGCACGAGCAGCGCTTGTCCATTTCGAGAGATTTACACGATAATATTGGAGCACAATTAACCTTTGTGATTTCGTCTATTGATAATTTAAAATACGGTAATAAAATTACCGATAGCAAAATCAACAATCAATTGACCAAAATTAGCGATTTTACCAAATCGACTATCATTGAGTTGCGCGATACCATTTGGGCAATGAACAATTCCGAGTTTAAGATTGAAGATTTGTATGCTCGAATTTTGAATTTTATCGAAAAAGCCAAATCAGCCAAAGACGATATTAATTTCAAATTCGGGATTGATGACCAATTGAAATCGCTTACGTTTTCATCAGTAATCGGAATTAATTTGTACCGAACCATTCAAGAAGCGGTTAATAATGCCATCAAATATTCTGAAGCCAAAGACATTGAAGTGGTGGTAAAAAAAGATAAAAATCAAATACAAATTACCATTCACGATAATGGGAAAGGGTTTGATGTAGAAAACACCGATTTCGGAAATGGACTCTACAATATGAAAAAGCGAATCGAAGAAGTGAATGGGAGCTGTAAAATCGAATCAGAATTACAAAAAGGCACTACCATAACTATTCTATTAACCCAAAATCAATCGGTATGATTAAGCTAGCCATCGTTGATGATAATCCGTTTTTGCAAAAAACGGTGCAAGACAAGCTTTCTTTTTTTGAAGAAATTGAATTAAAATTCAAAGCCAATGACGGTGTAGATTTATTGCAGAAATTAGAAAAGAATCACAATCTCGATCTCATTTTAATGGATATTGAAATGCCTAAAATGAATGGAATCGAAGCGACAGAAGCCGTCAAGAACCGATATCCTCAAATCAAAATCATCATGCTCACGGTTTTTGACAACGATGAAAATATTTTCAAATCGATTAAAGCCGGTGCTGATGGCTATTTGCTGAAAGAAATTAACCCCGACGAATTGCACAATGCTATCGTCGAAACCTTAAACGGTGGTGCTGCCATGACGCCATCCATAGCTTTAAAAACCCTAAAACTGCTACGGGAACCAGTAATTTTTGACGATGCCATTCCGTGTGAAGATATTGTTTTAACCACACGAGAAATTGAAGTTTTAGAGCAACTCAGCAAAGGATTGAAGTACAATGCCATTGCCGATAATTTATTTCTATCGGCAGGAACCATTCGAAAGCATGTAGAAAATATTTATACCAAACTTCAGGTGCATAATAAATTGGAAGCTATTCAAAAAGCAAAAACCAACAAGTTGATTTAATTACAACTTAGCCGCCAAACTACTCCAACCACCGCCATTCATAGCTTCAATGCCATTGCTTTTTAAAATGGATGTTGCTTGTGCGCTTCGCATACCACTGGCACAACAAGCAATTACAGGTTTGTTTAATTTCACAATCTCATTTATTTTTGATGAAAGGGTATTTAGAGGAATGTTTTTAGAACCTTTAATGTGACCATTTTGGTATTCTGCAGGAGTTCTCACATCAATAATAACGGCACCTTTATCGATAAAATCTTTTACACTTTCCGATTTTCCACCTAATCCTAACATACTTAATAATCCCATATTTATAGCTTTAAAATTTCTATCATTTATTAAATCGGTGTGCTGAAGCACAATTACAAAGCAAATGTAAAACTATCCATTACACAAATTTGTAACAAAAGTTACCCAACTAAAAATATTCTATATATTTGGCAACGATGAAGATTATAGACAGAAAAACCGAAATTGTAAATGTATCTGCCAAACTTTTTAAAGAAAAGGGATACAGTGCTGTGACCATGCGGGATATTGCCCAAGCTATGGACATCAAGGCAGCAAGTTTGTACAATCACATCAAATCCAAACAAGAGATTCTCGTTTTAATTATTATAGAAATTGCCGAAGAATTTACTTCTGTAATAGAAGAAATCTTAGCTTCTAACGATACGACTATTCAAAAGATTGAACGCGTTATTCAACTTCATATTGATATAACACTTAGAAATTCTGATGCGCTAGCTTGCCTAAATAACGATTGGATGCATCTCACCGACAATGATTTGACGTATTTTATAAAAATGCGAAACGATTATGAAGAAAGTTTTCGAGAAATAATTAAATACGGAATTGCCAACGGCGATATAAAAAACTTGAACATCGAAGTGATTATCTTTTCAACACTTTCAACACTAAGGACACTTTATATTTGGTACGGAAAGAAGAAAAATATCAAACCAGAAGTGCTCAAAGCAAACATGATTCAAGTATTACTTAGTGGCATTGTTTGATATTTATGAGAACCCTGTCCGAGTTCAAAACTCCGACAGGGTTCTTTTTTTCAATCGTTTTCGTAACATATTAAAAAAATCACTAAATTTGCATAACAAACTAACAAGTGTTAGTTAAAAATTATTTAGTGGTTATGTCAAAATTTCACAGCATAAAAATTGCCGATATTTATAAAGAAACCAAAGATTGTTCGGTAATCACGTTCGATATTCCAGAGGTTTTAAAACCAGATTTTCAATACAAACCCGGACAACATCTTACCTTAAAAGCGTCAATTGATGGTCAGGAAATTCGCCGTTCCTACTCGTTGTGTTCTTCGCCAATTGAAAATAAATGGCAAGTTGCTGTAAAAAAAATTAATGGCGGATTGTTCTCTACATTCATAAACGAAACCGCCAAAAAAGGGGATACCATTGAACTGATGGAACCTAGCGGAAAGTTTAATGTGGAAGAGAACCCAACAACAGCCAAAAATTATATTGCATTTGCTGCTGGAAGTGGTATTACGCCCATTCTTTCTATCATTAAAACTCATTTAGCAAAAGAGCCTAAAAGCACATTTAAGCTGTTTTATTTAAATAGAAGCGTAAAATCAATTATTTTTAAAGAAGAAATTGAACAATTAAAAAATACGTACTTCGACCGATTCGAAATCTTTCATTTCTTAACCAAGGAACATAGAAGTATCGAACTATTGAATGGACGATTTACACAAGAAAAATTACAAATCTTGACCCAAAATATTATTGATATTCCGTCAACCGACGAATGTTTTATTTGCGGTCCTGAACAAATGATATTCTTAATCCGCGATGAATTAGTTGCCGCAGGTCTAGATAAAAACAACATCCATTACGAGTTGTTTACTTCGGGAATTACAGACGAAGACAAAGCCCGAATGGCTAAAATAGCCGAGAAAAAAGTAGAAGGAACCGAAGTAACCATCATCGACGGCGGAAAAGAATTCCATTTCATTATGGACGACGATTTTGACAACATTCTCGATGGCGCATTAGCTGCTGGTGCCGATTTGCCATTCGCTTGCAAAGGTGGGGTTTGTAGTACCTGCAAGTGCAAAGTGGTTTCAGGAACCGTCGAAATGAAAATCAATTATGCACTCGATGAAAACGAGGTGGAAAAAGGATTGGTGTTAAGCTGTCAAGCCGTGCCAACCTCAGAAAAAGTAGTAGTCGATTTTGGTGTTTAATTTCAGACTTAGCTTGTCGAAGTCAGGAGCAAATGGCTCGGGATATATCAGTAATCCATATTCCTGCTTTCCTTCCAAAGCTCGCTATAGAAGCGAGGCTTTTCCCTCCAATCAGGGCTAGAAAGCAACCGAATTGAATAAAATTAGAAATATAATAAGCGACCCGAGACCAAAGGTCGAACAGACAAAGTAATTTGCCTTAAAAATCAGTAAAAATCTGTTTAATTAGTGGCAAAAAAATAAAATAATAATCGTTCAAAGTTACTGCAACGTAAAATAGTACGGCGACTGAACACTGAACACTAATTCAAAAAAATTATGTCAGAACACGAAGTAAAAAACCTAGAAGCAATTTTCGACGCACGAATCGCTCGTGACGAAAAAATTGAACCCAAAGATTGGATGCCTGAAAAGTACCGTCAAACGCACATCCGTCAAATTTCCCAACATGCACATTCCGAAATTGTTGGTATGTTGCCAGAAGGAAATTGGATTACTCGTGCGCCTTCGCTGAAAAGAAAGGTAGCCTTGTTGGCTAAAATTCAAGACGAAGCAGGACATGGTTTGTACTTATATTCTGCTTGTGAAACTCTCGGAGTTTCTCGTGAAGAATTGTACGACCAATTGCATTCTGGTAAAGCAAAATATTCCAGTATTTTCAATTATCCAACACTTACTTGGGCTGATATGGGAGCAATCGGTTGGTTAGTTGATGGTGCTGCTATCATCAATCAAGTGCCTTTAACTACTACGTCATTCGGACCTTATGCTCGTGCTATGGTTCGTGTTTGTAAAGAAGAAAGTTTTCACCAGCGACAAGGGTTTCAAATCATGATGACACTTGCCGAAGGAACTCCAGAACAAAAAGAAATGGCCCAAGACGCTTTAAATCGTTGGTGGTTTCCAGCCTTAATGATGTTAGGTCCAACTGATGATGCATCAGTACATACGGAACAATCTATGAAATGGAAACTGAAACGTAAAACCAACGACGAATTGCGTCAACAGTTTGTAGATCAAACCGTTCCACAAGCTCACATGATTGGACTTACTATTCCAGATCCAACATTAAAATTTAATGAAGAAACCAAACATTACGAATTTGGAGAATTAGATTGGGATGAATTTTGGCAAGTAGTAAAAGGCCACGGTCCATGCAATAAAGAACGAATCGCTGCTCGCAAAAATGCCTGGGATAATGGCAAATGGGTGCGTGATGCTGCTATGGCTTATGCTGAAAAACAAGCAAATAAAGAAGTAAAACAAGCAATATAATCAATTACGAATTATCAATTACGAATTTTTTCTAATTCATAATTCATAATTTAAAATTCATAATTATGAAGAATTGGCCACTTTGGGAAGTATTTATAAGAAGTAAAAACGGATTAGAACACCGCCACTGCGGAAGTTTACACGCAAGCGATGCCACTATGGCATTAGAAAACGCACGCGATGTTTACACACGACGTATGGAAGGCGTCAGCATTTGGGTGGTGCCATCAGCACAAATCACAGCATCAAATCCAGACGACAGCGCCGAACTTTTCGAACCCGCAAAAGACAAAGCTTACCGCCATCCAACATTTTATGAATTGCCTGACGAATTAAAACACATGTAAGATGAACAATAATTTAGTACAATACATCTTCGGAATTGCGGATAATTCTCTAATTTTAGGACAACGTCTCGGTGAACTTTGCGGTCACGGCCCAAGTTTAGAAACCGATATTGCCATGACGAATATTTCTTTAGATTTATTCGGACAAGTACGAAGTTATTATCAATATGCAGCCAAATTAATTGGAGGTGAAGCTACAGAAGATACTATTGCATTTCTAAGAAAAGAAAGAGACTATAAAAACGTTTTGTTGGTCGAACAACCCAATCAAGATTTTGGATATTCTATTGCTAGACAATTTTTATTTGATGTGTATCATTTATTAATGTTAGAAGAATTGCAAAACAGCAAAGACGAAACGGTATCAGCTATTGCCAAAAAAAGTATCAAAGAGGTTTCGTATCATACTCGTTTTTCTTCCGATTGGATCAAAAGATTAGGAGATGGAACCGAAGAAAGTCATAACAGAATACAAGCCGCAATCAACGATTTATGGATTTTTACCGAGGAACTTTTCCACCAAACCGATGCCGATAAAGCTATGGTAGCGGTAGGAATAGGAGTAGATGTGACACTTTTGAAAGCTAATTATTACAAAAAAGTAAGCAGTGTTTTAGAAGAAGCTACATTGCAAACACCTACTATTGAATATTTCCAAAAAGGAGGAAAACAAGGAATTCATAGCGAACACATGGGTTATATTTTAACCGAATTGCAATATATGCAACGCGCGTATCCCAACATGACTTGGTAACGGAGTTTGAATAAAAAATTAAAGTATCCGTGAAAATCCGTTAAATCTGTGTCACCCGTGTTCCACAAAAAAACAAGTAAGCTAAGCACATACAACAAAAAAACAAGTTATTTGTGGTTAAAAAAATGACAGAACAATTAACACATATTGACCCAAAACTATTCGAAATTTTAGATTCGGTTTCCGATCCTGAAATTCCAGTATTGTCAATAATGGAAATGGGTGTCGTGCGTTCTGCTAAACTAATAAACGGAATTGTAGAAGTTCAAATCACTCCAACCTACAGCGGTTGCCCAGCAATGGATGTAATTGGTGATGATATCAAATTAGCATTCAAGCAAAAAGGCTTTGAAGCCAAAGTAGAATTAATCCTCTCGCCAGCATGGACAACCGATTGGATTACACCAAAAGGCAGAGTAGCATTAGAAAAATACGGAATTGCTTCACCTTTATCAGAATCAGCTGATAAAGAAGTGCTTCTTGGAAATAAAAAGTTAGTAAAATGTCCACAATGTGGTTCATTGAACACAAAGTTAGTAAGTCAATTTGGTTCCACAGCTTGCAAAGCATTATTTCAATGCGATGATTGCTTAGAACCATTCGACTATTTTAAATGTTTAAAATAATTTGCAATTAACGGTAAAATAGTCCTTGTGGCACCGAGACTTTGCGAGAAATAAAATATAGGTATGAGCAATTCAATTGAATTAAAAATTGAAAACAATGTGGCGTGGATTTTACTCAACAGACCCGAAGTTTTCAATAGTTTCAACAGAGAAATGGCGTTGTCATTGCAAGACAAGTTAGACGAATGCAATAACAATCAAGCCATCCGTGCCATCGTGCTAACTGGAAGTGGAAAAGCATTTTGTGCTGGGCAAGACCTAAAAGAAGTAACCGACCCAGAATTGAATCCGGGTTTCAGAAAAATATTGGAAGAACACTACAATCCAATAATCCAAAAAATTAGAACGATTGAAAAACCAGTCATTGCAGCCGTAAATGGAGTAGCCGCAGGAGCAGGAGCCAACATCGCTTTAGCATGTGATATCGTTATTGCCTCAGAACACGCTAGTTTTATACAAGCGTTTAGTAAAATTGGATTGGTTCCTGATAGTGCTGGGACTTTCTTTTTACCACGATTAATCGGTTTTCAAAAAGCATCGGCATTAATGATGTTGGGCGATAAAGTCTCTGCACCAGAAGCTTTGAGTATTGGAATGATTTATAAATTATACCCAGTAGCTACATTTGAGGAAGAAGTAAAAACAATCGCCGAAAATTTAGCACAAATGCCAACCAAAGCGTTAGGTTTAACCAAAAGATTATTAAACCAATCCATGACTAATAATCTGGAACAACAATTAGCATTGGAAAGCGATTTACAAATCGAAGCGAGTTCCTCCAACGATTACAAAGAAGGTGTAACCGCTTTTGTTGAAAAAAGAAGACCAGAGTTCAAAGGAAATTAAATAATCAACTTAGCGAACTAAGCGTAAATCCTTGCGCTCTTTGCGGTTAAAAGTAGTAGTAATGAATGTAGCCATAATAGGTTCAGGAACCATGGGAAGCGGCATCGCGCAGGTAGCCGCAACTTCGGGTTGTGTCGTAAAACTTTTCGATTTGAATCAAGATGCGTTAACCAAAAGTAAAAATGCTCTTGAAATCACGTTATCAAAATTAGTCGAAAAAGAAAAAATTGATGCCACCGAAAAATCCCGAATCCAAAATAATATTTCTTATGTCAACACTTTAAAAGATTTGTCCGATTCCGATTTAGTCATCGAAGCCATCGTAGAAAATCTCGAAGTCAAGCGAAAGGTATTTTCAGAACTCGAAACTCTAGTTTCAGAAAACACAATACTCGCATCCAACACATCATCACTATCAATAGCTTCCATTGCAGCTTCTTGTCAAAAACCAGAACGCGTCATTGGAATTCACTTTTTTAATCCAGCGCCATTAATGCAGCTGGTTGAGGTGATTCCAGCAGTGCAAACTAGCGAAGAAGTGTTGCAAAAATCAGTACAAATTATCTCCGATTGGAAGAAAGTAGTAGCTGTTGCCAAAGACACTCCAGGGTTTATAGTAAACCGTGTTGCACGACCTTTTTACAGCGAAAGTTTACGAATTTACGATGAAGGAGTAGCCGATTTTGCCACCATCGATTGGGCTTTAAAAACCATTGGTGGTTTCCGAATGGGACCTTTCGAATTAATGGATATGATCGGTCACGATGTCAATTATGTGGTAACCGAAACCGTATTCACAGCCTTCTATTTTGACCCAAAATTCAAACCATCATTCACACAAAAACGCCTTTTGGAAGCAGGATTTCTCGGAAGAAAATCAGGACGAGGTTTTTACAATTACAATCAAGAATTACCATTACCAACAGAAGATACTGTTTTAGCAAAAACCATTTTCGAAAGAGTAATTGTAATGCTAATCAACGAAGCAGCTGACACGTTATTTTTAAATATCGCATCAGCCAAAGACATCGACAACGCCATGACCAAAGGAGTCAATTACCCAAAAGGATTACTCGCTTGGGCAGACGAACTCGGAATCAATTGGTGCATAGAAAAACTAGACGAATTATACAACGAATACCACGAAGATAGATACCGATGCAGCCCAATTTTGCGTAGAATGTCTAAAGAGAATAAAAATTTTTACTAAATAAACTTAGCGAACCTAGCGTTGTCACCCTGAGCTTGTCGAAGGGCTCTGCGCTCTTTGCGGTTAAAAAAAACAAATGAAAGGAACCAAAATACCATATAAAATGTTGTCTCAAGACGCCTACAGCCAATGGTTAGGCATCGAGATTCTCGAGTGCGAAATCGGTCGTTGCAAAGTAGCGATGACGGTTCGCAAAGAAATGCTCAACAGTATGTTCAAAGCCCACGGAGGAATCACCTATTCGTTAGCCGACACCGCTTTCGGATTCGCAGCCAACACGCACGGTAAATTTTCAGTTTCCATCGAGACCTCAATAAATCACATTGAAGCAGTCAATGAAGGTGATTATCTAACCGCCGAATCAGTAATAGAAAAAGTAAATAACAAACTAGGATTCAATATTATAGAAGTAAAACGAGGCGACGAATTGGTAGCACTTTTCAAAGGCGTTGTCTATCGCACCCAAAAAGATTGGGAGGAGTGAAATTTGTCAGGCTGAGTTTGTCGAAGTCAGAAGCGAATGGCTCGGGCATTTTAGCAATCCATGTTCCCGCTTTCCGCTCTACAAGGTGCCGCTCCAATCGGGGCTATAAAGGAAGTGAATTGATTAGAAAATAAAATAAATAAGAAATATAAATAGATGTCATTTTCAAGAATTTTAAATCTGAAATCTGAAATCTGAAATCTAAAATCTGAAATCTAAAATCTGCAATCTGAAAATGGAAGCATACATCATAGACGGAGTACGAACTCCAATCGGAAGTTACCAAGGTACACTAGCATCGGTTCGCCCAGATGATTTAGGAGCTTTGGTCATCAAATCCGTAGTAGAAAAAAATCCAAACATCCCAACTGATGCCTACGACGACGTCATCATGGGTTGTGCCAATCAAGCTGGTGAAGACAATCGTAATGTAGCAAGAATGTCACTTTTATTGGCAGGATTACCATATACAGTTCCCGGCGAAACGGTCAACCGTCTTTGTAGTTCAGGATTATCAGCTATTATTGGTGCTAATCGCGCTATAAAAGCTGGTGACGGACACGTTTTTATAGCAGGCGGAATCGAAAACATGACCCGCGGACCATTAGTAGTTTCCAAACCATCATCAGCGTATGGAACCGATTCTAAAATGTATGATTCGAGCTTTGGCTGGCGTTTCATAAATCCAAAACTACATGCCATGTACGGCACAGATGCGATGGGTGAAACTGCAGAAAATCTTGTAGAAAAATACAATATTACTCGTGAAGATCAGGATTCGTTTTCTTTACATAGCCAACAAAAAGCAACTGCAGCACAAACTTCTGGAAGATTAGCCAAAGAAATAGTTACGGTTGAAATTCCACAACGAAAAGGCGATGCGATTCAATTTTCAAAAGATGAATTCATCAAACCAAGCACATCAATGGAAGGTTTGTCAAAATTACGTCCAGCTTTCAAAAAAGACGGAAGTGTAACAGCAGGAAACGCCTCAGGTTTAAATGACGGCGCTTGCGCAACAATAATTGCATCAGAAGAAGCTGTTAAAAAATACAATTTAAAACCATTAGCTCGAATTGTAAGTTCATCGGTGGTAGGAGTAGAACCCAGAATTATGGGAATTGGTCCGGTAGAAGCAACCAAAAAAGCATTAGCAAAAGCAGGTTTAACCTTAGACCAAATCGACATAATCGAATTAAACGAGGCTTTTGCAGCACAAAGTATTGCTTGTATCCGCGAATTAGGATTACAAGATAACGATCCAAGAATAAATCCGAATGGTGGCGCCATCGCAATTGGTCATCCATTAGGAGTAACCGGTGCAAGAATCGCGTATTCAGCAGCATTAGAATTACAATTAACAGGAAAACGATATGCATTAATCACAATGTGCATCGGTGTTGGACAAGGCTATGCCGCAATCATAGAAAGAGTATAAAACTTAGCGAACCTAGCGTAAACCTTAGCGTTCTTCGCGGTTAAAAAATATAACATGAACAAAACACAACATTACGTACAAGGAAAATGGACGTCTGCAACTGGAGATGGGAAACCCTCTTACGATGCGGTTACGGGCGAATTCATCGCAGAAACCTCTGTTGAAGGATTAGATATTCCTGCCATTTTGCATTATGGAAGAACAAAAGGCGGTGAAAAATTGCGCAAAATGACTTTCCAAGAACGCGGTAATATGATTAAAAGTTTGGCGATGTATTTGACCAAACGCAAAGAAGCTTTTTACGAAATCAGTTACCGAACTGGTGCTACTCGTATCGATTCGTGGATTGATATCGAAGGTGGTTTCGGAAACTTATATGCTAATGCGTCGTTGCGAAAATTATTCCCAAACCAAGCGTATCATGTGGAAGGCGACCCCATCGATTTGTCGAAAGGCGGTCGATTTATGGCGCATCATATTTTAGTTCCGAAAAAAGGAGTGGCGATTCACATCAACGCTTTTAATTTTCCAATTTGGGGAATGTTAGAAAAATGTGCTTGTAATTGGATGGCGGGAATGCCAGCGGTAGTTTTGCCAGCTCCAGTTACGGCTTATTTAACGGAAGCCGTGGTTCGAGAAATCATCGCCTCTAATATATTGCCGGAAGGCGCATTGCAATTGATTTCAGGAACAGCCAAAAACATTTTCGATACAGTGGAAAGCCAAGATGTAATCACATTTACAGGTTCGGCTGCTACTGGTCGATTGTTGAAATCACATCCAAGAATACTACAAGAATCGGTTCCGTTTACCATGGAAGCAGATAGTTTGAATGCCTCAATTTTAGGAGAAGACGCCGTTCCAGGAACTTCTGAATTTGATTTGTTCATCAATCAGGCGCGTAGTGAAATCACGGTAAAAGCGGGACAAAAATGTACAGCAATCCGTCGTATGATTGTTCCTGAAAAACTGATGGATGATGTTCAATCGGCTCTTTCAAAATCATTAGACAAAGTGGCTATCGGTGATCCAAGATTAAAAGAAGTCCGAATGGGCGCTTTGGTAAGTAAAGACCAAGTAGACGTTTTAAAAGGAAGAGTTCAAGAATTATCCAAATCAGCCAAAATAGTGTATGGAAATTTAGAAAAAACCAACATCATCGGAGCCGACGAAAAAGGGGCTTTTGTAAGTCCTATTGTACTTCGCGAAGACAATCCGTTTGCAAATATAGCCGTTCACGAAACCGAGGCTTTTGGTCCGGTTTCAACGATTATGCCGTATAAAAACCTTGATGAAGCTATTGAGTTAGCTCAAATGGGTAAAGGTTCGTTAGTATCGTCAATCGTTACCAATTCTGATGAAATTGCTAAAGAATATGTAGTTAATGCCGCATCACATCACGGAAGAATTTTAGTTCTAAATCGTGAAAATGCCAAACAAAGTACGGGTCACGGTTCACCATTACCATTATTAGTTCATGGTGGTCCAGGCCGCGCTGGTGGCGGAGAAGAAATGGGTGGCGTTCGCGGAATCAAACATTACATGCAACGTTGCGCGATTCAAGGTTCGCCAACAACTTTAACCGAAATCACAGGAATTTATCAAGCGAATTCGGCGTATAAAGAAATCACGCAGCATCCGTTCCAATACCATTGGGAAGACATCCAACCCGGTATGTCATTACGCACTCATAACAGAACAGTTACCGATACTGATATCATCAATTTTGCCAATATCACTTGGGATCATTTCTATGCACACACCGACATTACTTCGCTTGACGGAAGTATTTTCAAAAAAAGAACCGCTCACGGCTACTTCATTTTAGCAGCAGCAGCAGGTTTGTTTGTGTACCCAAATAAAGGTCCAGTTGCGGCAAATTACGGATTGGAAGAATGTCGTTTCTTACGCCCAATTTATCACAACGATACCGTTTATGTACGTTTAACGTGTAAACAAAAAGTCGATAGAGATGTAGCTTCAGCGGAACATCCAAGTGGCATCGTAAAATGGTTTGTTGAGGTTTTTGATACCGAAAATGAATTAGTAGCAGTAGCAACAATTCTAACAATGGTTCAGAAAAAGCAAGAAGTTTTCGTAGAGATGACCGATGAAAAAGTTGCTGAATGTGTGAACAAACTAACAGAAAATACCAAGCCAAATTGGGGAATTCTAACGCCTCAACATTTGTTAGAACATTTGGAGCTAGGGTATAAAATCATGTCAGGTGAAATTCAAGATTTTGAAATTGCAACACCCGAAAAGATTTTGGATAAAGTGCATAATTCGTTATACAATTATGACAAATTCCCAAAAGGGACGAAGTTTCCAACGATGAAAAAAGACGAATTAGAAGATTTAATTCATCCCGATTTCGAAACAGCCAAAGCCAAATTTTTTGAAGCAAGAGAACAATATAAAACCTTTTTCAAGGAAAATCCTGAAGCCGTTCTAAAGAACATGGTTTTCGGAGAAATGAATAAATATGCTTCTTATCTATTAGAACGAAAGCATTTGAACCATCATTTTGAACAATTTAATATTTTGTAAATAATAATTTGAAGCTAATCCTGCTATCCGTTGCAATCTTTTCTTTTTTTAAAGAAAAAAAAGAAAAGGATTTCCACTACTATCAGGGCTAGGAATAGAGAATAAAAAGAAAATCAGCGGAAATCAGCTAAAATCAGTGTCATCCGTGTCCAAAAAAATAATTATGTCAAAAGCATACGTAAAATATTTGAAATTAAAAGGAGGACAGCCAGTGGCTGTCAGGTAAAAAGTATATAATTATGAATGAAGCATATGTAAATTATACAATTAGTGACAACATCGCCACTATCGAGTTTTTTCATCCCGAACAAAATTCCTTACCAGGCAACATCCTAGCACAATTAGCCAACACCATAACAGAAGTTGGAAAAAATAACGAAGTAAAAGTCATCATCCTTAAAAGTGGTGGAGACCGAACCTTTTGTGCAGGAGCGAGTTTTCAAGAACTAATTTCCATCAACGATGCTGAAACTGGAAAAGTATTTTTCTCAGGATTTGCCAACGTAATCAACGCAATGAGAAAATGTCCAAAATTCATCATCGGACGCATTCAAGGAAAAACCGTTGGTGGTGGAGTAGGAATAGCAGCGTCAACCGATTATTGTATGGCAACTAAATTCGCTGCTATAAAATTATCAGAATTAAACGTTGGAATCGGACCATTCGTAGTCTCACCAGCCATCGAGAGAAAAATGGGAGTTTCAGCCATGTCACAAATTGCTATTGATGCTAATTCTTTCTATGAAGCTAGTTGGGCCAAAGAAAAAGGACTGTTTGCCAATGTGTATGAATCCATTGAAGAAATGGACGAAGCCGTTCAGAAATTCGCCGAACATTTATGCACCTACAATCCAGAAGCCATGCTCGAAATGAAAAAGGTTTTTTGGAGAGGAACAGAAGACTGGGATAATTTATTAGCCGAAAGAGCCGCTATTAGCGGAAGATTAGTGCTGTCTGATTTTACAAAAGAAACGTTGAAGAAATTTAAATAAAGACAAAAGATAATAGACGAAGAGATGATAGACAGAAAATCTATTATCTATCTGTCTATCATCTATTATCTAAAAAGATATGATATACGAATTCAAAGGGTTCATCCCAGTCATACACGAAAGTAGTTTCATCCATCCGCAAGCCGCGGTTACGGGTAATGTCATTATTGGAAAAAATGTATATGTTGGTCCAGGTGCAGCGATTCGTGGCGATTGGGGAGAAATCATTATTGAAGATGGCTGTAACGTTCAAGAGAATTGTACGATTCATATGTTCCCAGGAAAGACCATGGTTTTGAAGGCCGGAGCGCACATCGGTCATGGAGCGATTATTCACGGAGCCAATATTGGAGCCAATTGTTTGGTCGGAATGAACGCTGTAATTATGGATGACGTAAACGTTGGAGATGAATGTATTATCGGAGCATTAAGTTTCGTAAAAGCCGGAATGCAAATACCCAACCGTAAAATGGTAGTTGGAAATCCAGCCACAATTATAAAAGACGTTTCTGATGAAATGATGGATTGGAAAACTAAAGGAACCGCATTATACCAACAATTACCAAAAGAATGTTACGAAACCTTAAAAGCCGTTGAACCATTGCGTGAAATTCCAGCCAATCGACCAACGCAAGAAGCGTTTTATAAAACATTAGAAGAATTTAGAAAAAGCAATTAGCTATAAGCAATAAGCGTTTAGCTAAATAGAATTAATTAATTTAAATGCTGCAAGCCTATGCCCCAGTGCTAATGGCTAACAGCTAATGGCTAACAGCTATGATAACAGAATTCAAAATGCCCAAAATGGGCGAAAGCATCACCGAAGCCACCATCATCAATTGGTTAAAATCCGTTGGTGATTATGTGGAAGCGGAAGAAATGATAGTGGAAGTTGCTACCGATAAAGTAGACAACGATGTGCCTTCTCCAATTTCTGGCGTGATTACTGAAATTCGTTTTCAGAAAGACGACGTGGTTGAAGTCGGTGAAGTTTTAGCGTTGATTGATTCTGAAGGAGTTCAAGAAGCAAGAAGCAAGAAGCAAGAAGATTTCGATAATAAAGTTGAAATACCATCAATGGCTCAGACCCAACAACCTGAAATTCGAAACCTGAAACTTGAAACTAAAAATGCTGACACTTTCATTTCGCCATTAATCATTTCAATTGCCCAAAAAGAAAACCTTTCTATTGAAGAATTACAAACCATTCCGGGTTCAGGAACGGATGGGCGTTTGCAAAAAAGCGATGTGTTTAATTATTTAAGAAATAGAAAATATCCTATACAGTCAAAACCGATAACGGATAACCGACAACCGACAACGTCTTCTTATCCAAAACCAAAAATCAATTTTGTAGAAGGAAAAGACCGCATTGTAGAAATGGATAGAATGCGCAAGATGATTGCCGATCACATGGTCTATTCGAAGCAAACATCACCACACGTGACTTCTTACATTGAAGTCGATGTGACGAATTTGGTACATTGGAGAAACGAGAACAAAGACAAATTTCAGGAAAAACACAATGAAAAATTGACGTTTACACCTGTATTCGTTCAAGCTGTAGCAAAAGCTGTAGCCGATTTTCCAATGATAAATGTTTCTGTGGATGAGAAAAATATTATCGTTCACAAGGATATCAATATCGGAATGGCAACTGCATTACCATCAGGAAATTTAATCGTTCCTGTAGTGAAAAATGCCAATGAAAAAGATTTAGTCGCTTTAGCAAAAGATGTAAATACTTTGGCGGAAGCTTCAAGAAATAACCAATTAAGACCAGAGCAAATTCAAGGAAGTACCTTCACCATTTCCAATGTTGGAACGTTTGGAAGTTTGATGGGAACCCCAATCATCAACCAACCCGAAGTTGCGATTTTAGCATTAGGGATTATCAAAAAACGTCCCGAAGTGATTACCACTTCAACAGGTGACGAAATCGCCATCAGAAGCATGATGTATCTTTCTTTATCGTTCGATCATAGAGTAGTGGACGGATTTTTAGGAGGTTCTTTCTTACGAAAAGTAGGCGATTATTTAGAACAATTTGACACAAACACAACAATATAACATTATGGAAGATATAATGACACATTCAATAAAAGTAACTCAAGTTGCCCAATCAAAAGTTTCAGAAGTGAATCTTGAAAACATCACAATGGGAACCCATTTTACCGATCACATGTTCATTTGTGATTATGAAAATGGCGAATGGCATAATCCAAGAATTGAGCCATTAGCCTTGATTCCAACGCATCCTGCTGCGATGGCTTTACATTACGGACAAGCCATTTTTGAAGGGATGAAAGCCACTTTAGGAAAAGATGGAACACCATTATTATTTCGTCCAGATGAAAACGCAAAACGAATGAATTTTAGTGCTGACCGAATGGGAATGCCTTCGTTTCCATCAGTTTTATTTGTAGAAGCCTTGAAACAATTTACTGCTTTAGAGAAAAATTGGATTCCAACATCCACTGGAAGCGCCTTGTATTTACGTCCGTTTATGTATGCCGATGAGGCATTTATTGGAATGCGTGCGGCTACAAGTTTCAAATTCATCGTAATGGCATCGCCTGCCGGACCATTTTTCAGTAGAAAAATTAAATTATATGCTGAGAAAAAATATGTTAGAGCCGTAAACGGAGGAACTGGAGAAGCTAAAGCAGCCGGAAATTATGCCGCAGCCATTCGTCCCACAGAATATGCCAAAGCCAAAGGTTACGACCAAGTGTTGTGGTTAGACGCACATGATTTTGAATACATTCAAGAAGTGGGAACGATGAATATTTTCTTCAAGATTGATGGCAAATTCATCACGCCAAGTTTAACAGGTTCTATTTTATCAGGAATTACTAGAATGAGCGTAATTGATTTGTTAAGAAGCAAAGGTTTTGAAGTAACCGAAAGACCAATCAAAATGTCTGAAATTATAGAAGCATCCAAAAATGGCACTTTAGAAGAAGCTTTCGGAACTGGAACAGCAGTAGGAATTGCTATGGTTGAAGAAATTGGGAATAACGATTTGTCGATTAAATTTCCAGCCGAAAATCCAGTTTCAGTAATGGTAAATGACACGTTGAATGCGATTAAAAGTCAAGATATCAAAGACGAATTTGGTTGGATTGTAGAAGCAAAATAAACTATTAAATATTTAACCCTTTCTGAGTTTAAAACTCAGAAAGGGTTTACTATACTAAATATGTTAGATAAAAAAATACTAGAAAAAGCGTTTTCAACAATGGCCACTGCCAAAGCCATGGCGACTTTGTATGAAGATAATTTCAAAATAGTTTCTAAATACGTACACGCTACTTCGCGTGGTCACGAAGCGATTCAAATTGCTATGGCAATGCAATTGTTGCCACAAGATTATGCGTTTCCTTATTACCGTGATGATGCTATGATGTTGGGAATCGGAATGCAACCTTATGATTTGATGTTGCAATTGATGGCAAAGGCAGCCGACCCGTTTTCGGGCGGGCGAACGTATTATTGTCATCCGAGTTTGAAAGATGCTGATAAACCTAAAATCCCACATCAATCATCAGCAACCGGTATGCAAGCCATTCCAGCAACTGGTGCAGCAATGGGGTTTTGGTATAAAGAAAATACCGGAATTCAAGATGCTAATTTAGAAAAACCAATTGTAGTTTGTTCGCTTGGAGATGCATCCGTAACTGAAGGTGAAATCGCAGAAGCACTACAAATGGCAGCCTTGAAACAACTACCAATTTTGTATTTAGTGCAAGATAACGGTTGGGATATTTCGGCCAATGCGGCGGAAACTCGTGCTCAAAATGCTTTTGAATATGCCAAAGGTTTCCACGGAATTGAAGCCATTTCGATTGACGGAGCCAATTTTACAGAAAGTTATTTAGCGGTTCAAAAAGTAGTACGAACCATTCGTGAAGAACGCCGTCCGTTTTTGGTTCATGCCAAAGTGCCGTTGTTGAATCACCATACTTCTGGTGTTCGAATGGAATGGTACCGTGACGATTTGGAAGAAGCACAATCGCGAGATCCATTTCCAGTTTTGATACAACAATTATTGGAAGCCGGATTTACCAAAGAAGAAATTCAAGCAATAGAAAATACCGCTGTTGCCAAAGTGCAAGCGGATTTTGATAAAGCGCAATTAGCAGCAGATCCAACTCCAGAAGATTTATTTACACACGATTTTGCTCCAACGCCAATTACAGAAGAAGTAGGTGAACGAAATCCGGAGCGTGAAGATAAAGTAGTAATGGTCGATTGTGCCTTATTTGCTGTAGAAGAATTAATGAAAAAACACCAAGAATGTTTGTTGTATGGACAAGACGTTGGTGGAAGATTGGGAGGTGTTTTTAGGGAAGCAGCGACTTTAGCACAGAAATTTGGAGACGAACGCGTTTTTAATACACCCATTCAAGAAGCTTTTATTGTGGGTTCTACTGTTGGGATGAGCGCAGTGGGTTTAAAACCCATTGTTGAGGTGCAGTTTGCTGATTACATTTGGCCAGGCTTGAACCAATTGTTTACCGAAGTCAGTCGTTCGTGTTATTTATCCAATGGAAAATGGCCTGTAAGTATGATTCTTCGTGTGCCGATTGGTGCTTATGGAAGTGGTGGACCTTATCATTCGTCGTCTGTAGAAAGTGCTTTGACTAATATTCGTGGTATCAAAATTGCGTATCCAAGTAATGGTGCCGACTTAAAAGGATTGTTGAAAGCGGCTTATTACGACCCCAATCCGGTAGTGATTTTGGAACATAAAGGGTTGTATTGGAGTAAAGTAAAAGGTACCGATGCTGCAAGAGTCAACGAACCGAGCGAAGACTATATCTTACCTTTCGGAAAAGCCAATATCGTTCAAGAAATTTGGGAACAAGAAACCGATGAAACCATCACGGTGATTACCTACGGAATGGGCGTTCATTGGGCGTTGAATGCTTCGGCAACGATGAAAAAGCAAGTGGAAATTATCGATTTACGAACGCTATATCCACTTGATGAAGAAACCATCTTTAAATCGGTTAAAAAGGCTAAAAAATGTTTGGTAGTGACCGAAGAACCAACCAACAATTCGTTTGCAAGAAGTTTGGCTGGATTGATTCAAGAAAAATGTTTCAAATATTTGGATGCGCCAGTAATGGTAATCGGTTCGGAAAATATGCCGGCTATTCCGCTGAACAGTACTTTGGAGTTTACCATGATTCCAAATGTGGATAAAGTGCGATTGAAAATAGAGGAACTTTTGAGGTATTAATTGTCATTACGAGGCGCAAAGCAATCTGGAGCTATTTCCAGCTTTCCGTTGCAATCTTTTTATACCTGACAGGTATAAAAAGGATTTTCTCTTCAATCTGGGCTAGGGCAGTTGGGTTGGAAAGAAATTAGGTAAGTTTTCAAAATTCAGTATCCGTTGTTGAATATTGAACAAGGAACTTTCTTAGAAATGCTAACTCTATTCCATACCCTTACCCATTAGCCCTGATGGGAACAAGCTACCGTGTAGCGTGAACAGCAGGAATAGGGAAACCAAAAGGAACCAAGCCATTCGCTTCTAATAATAAAAAACCACAGTTAGTAAAATACTACACTGTGGTTTTTAGTTTCTCAATATTCAAAATTCGGTATTGAATGTTGAATATTCAATTTGGAATAACGAATAATGAAGTTTTAAATTATTTTTTTACACCTGGAGGATATTGCGCCAATATTTTATCTACAAATTCTTTGATTCGGGCGTCTTTTTCTTCGGCATTTTTGGTTAAGTAGCCGCTTCCTTCACCTTGCCAAACCAATTCTTTGGTTTTAGCGTCAATTAAATCGATGTACAAAGTACCTTCAGGAGTAGTGTAGACATTGCTATAGCCCATACCCCAATGAGGTCCCCAACCCCAACCCCAGCCAAAACCGCTGTTGTTGTATACGTCAACGCGTTGGCTTTCTTTAGTAAAAATGCTCACTAATAAATCGGGTGATTCACTTTTGGTAAGCCCTTTGGCTGTCATGGCATCGTCTATAGAATAGAGAATTCTCTTTTTATCTAAATCGGAGATCTCTACTTTATCGACGGCACTTTTTAAGTAGGCATAGGTTTTATACCCAGCAAAATTGGCTTTTTTGTCGTAATCGGAATTTACTCTAACCGAACTGCAAGAGGCAAGCACGAAGAGTAGGAGTAATGGTAAAAATTTTGTTGTTTTCATATCTATTTTTTTGTTTAATAAGTTTAATATTGTTTAAATAGTTTAAATATGTTGGAATGTTTTTTTTAAATTAAACCCTTAAACAATTTTAAACTAAAATAAACCTTCGTCCACTATATTAGGGATGGTAACTTTCAACAAAGGTTGCGTCTCCATAGCTCTTTTTATAGCAAAAATAGCACCTTCGTTTCGGGCCCAACTTCTTCTGGATATTCCATTGTTGACATCCCAGAAAAGCATTGATTCTAAGCGTTTTGATGCTTCTTTTGTTCCATCAAGAACCATACCAAAACCGCCGTTAATTACCTCGCCCCAGCCCACGCCACCACCGTTGTGAATGGATACCCAAGTAGCACCTCGGAAACTGTCTCCAATCACATTTTGGATTGCCATATCGGCAGTAAAACGCGAACCGTCGTAGATGTTAGAAGTTTCACGATAAGGTGAATCGGTTCCTGAAACATCGTGGTGATCACGACCTAAAATCACGTAGCCAATTTCGCCACGAGCAATAGCTTGATTGAACGCTTCTGCTATTTTGATGCGGCCTTCGGCATCGGCGTAAAGTATTCTTGCTTGAGAACCAACGACTAATTTATTTTCTTGTGCGCCTTTAATCCATTGGATGTTATCGGCCATTTGTTGTTGGATTTCGGAAGGAGAATTTTTCATCATTTCTTCCAAAACATCGCAAGCAATTTTGTCAGTTTTGGCTAAATCTTCAGGGTTTCCAGAGGCACAAACCCAACGGAAAGGACCAAATCCGTAATCGAAACACATCGGTCCCATAATATCTTGAACGTAGCTGTTGTATTTAAAATCAATGTGGTTTTCAGCAAAAACGTCGGCTCCAGCACGAGATGCTTCTAATAAAAAGGCATTTCCATAGTCGAAGAAATAGGTTCCTTTTGCCGTATGTTTGTTAATTGCATCGGCATGACGGCGCAATGTTTTTTGAACTTCTTCTTTGAATTTGGTTGGATTGTTTGCCATCAAATCGTTGGATTCCTCAAAAGTATATCCAATAGGATAGTATCCACCAGCCCATGGATTGTGGAGTGAAGTTTGATCGGAACCTAAATCGATACGTAAATCTTCTTGGTCGAAGCGTTCCCAAACATCTACTACATTTCCGAGATAGGCAATAGAAACTACTTCGTTATTTTCTAAAGCGCTTTTAACTCTTGGTACTAATTGGTCGATGTTGTCAATCACTTCATTAATCCAACCTTGCGAATGACGAATGTGTGTGATTTTCGGATTTACTTCGGCACAAACAGTAACACAACCTGCAATATTTCCTGCTTTTGGTTGAGCACCCGACATTCCGCCTAATCCAGAAGTTACGAATAATCCGCCTTTTGGAGCTTTTTTTATTTTTCTAAATCCGTTTAAAACTGTGATGGTAGTGCCGTGAACAATACCTTGCGGACCGATATACATATAACTTCCAGCGGTCATTTGTCCGTATTGCGAAACCCCTAAAGCATTCATTTTTTCCCAATCGTCTGGTTTGGAGTAATTAGGAATTACCATTCCATTGGTAACGACTACTCTTGGAGCTTCTTTGTGCGATGGGAATAATCCCATGGGATGACCCGAGTACATGGCTAAGGTTTGTTCGTCGGTCATTTCTGCCAAGTATTTCATGGTCAGAAGATATTGTGCCCAATTGGAAAAAACAGCACCATTTCCACCATAAGTAATCAACTCATGTGGATGTTGAGCCACGGCATAATCCAAATTATTTTGAATCATGAGCATGATGGCTTTGGCTTGTTCGCATTTTCCGGGATATTCTGAAATTGGTCTTGCATACATTCTGTAGTCAGGACGCAAGCGGTACATGTAAATTCTGCCGTACGTTTCTAACTCAGCTTTGAATTCAGGAATTAATTCGGCGTGATGCTTTGGTTCGAAATAGCGTAAGGCATTTTTTAATGCTAATTTTTTTTCGTCGTTAGAAAGTATTTCTTTGCGTTTTGGTGCGTGATTTATTTCAGTTTCATAAGGTTTCGGATTGGGTAATACCGATGGAATCCCTTGAAGTATTTGTTCTTGAAAAGTCATATTTTGTTAGTTCGTTGGTTTGTTATTTTGTTGGTGTTTTAATTGTTCCAGTTTTTTTGTCAAATCCATAAGGACAATGCCGGCAACCACTTTTGCAACAATAGCCTCTTTTTAGGTGGTATTTTTCAGTAAAGCATCTATAGCCTTCTGGAGTGAGATAATAATCTTCACCTTCTTTTAAATTTTTCGGATTTAAATCGTCATTCATAGCTACAAATTTAGCAACTTTGTAGCATATGATATTGATTGTTTTTAAATATTTAACGCCTAAAGGTTTTAGAGGAATTACTTTTTTTCCATTTGTTTTTATGGTTGATGCTAAAGATAAATCAAATCCTATTTTTATTAATCACGAGAAGATTCATATTAGACAGCAAATGGAGTTGTTGGTGGTGCCTTTTTTTGTTTGGTATTTTGTAGAATATGGTTTCCGACTAATTCAATATAAAGATAGAAAGAAAGCGTATTATAGTATCTCATTTGAGCGAGAAGCGTATGCCAATGAAAAAGACCTTGCGTATTGTAAAACAAGGTCTTTTTGGAGTTTTTTAAAATATCTGTAAATTTAAAAAATTACTTTTTGGGTGATTGTAATTCCGTTTTTTAATTTCACTTGAATGAGAAGTGCTGTGTTATTTTTTTCTAAATTGGTTATTGTAAATTCATTGGATTCAACATTGGTATAATGACCTAATTTTCTTCCTAGTATATCAAATACAGTTACCGAATCAATGGGTTCTAATGTTGAGTTGATGGTAATAAATTCTTTAGCGTAAACTCTAACAGAAGTATCAAATGAATGGTTTGAAGCGGCTAGTACATTGTTCAAATACACAATTTTAAAGCGCTCATTAATGGTGCCTGCTGAAGTGTAAAAGCGATATGGTGCTGCTTTGATGTCATAGGTAATATCCAATAGTTTATCTCTAAGATAAATATTTTGTGAATTAAATAAGCCATCCACTCCAGCTATAGCTATAGAGTATGAGCCAGCAGTTTGTATGTGTATTCCAATTGGAACTTCATCGTTTACATCAAATGGTAATTCTCTTCCTTGAATTAGATATTTGTCGGTGTTACTCGTTAACGAGTAAATGGACATTGAGCCTGTGTTTAATGTATTACTATCAAAAAAGCTATCTCTTCCCATAGTAGCCCCTTCAATATATCCAAATAACGTTCTGTCGGATTGATTGTTTGTATTGATTAAATCCAGCCAAATTCTATTTCTTTCAATGGTGTTAACATTAAAGGTTGTATTGGTAGCATTCAAATTTGAAAAACGATAAAAAGAGCTGTTGTCATATGTGTAGCTTCTTAAATTGTTATTGAATGTTACTACATCAGAAGCCGCAGGACCATCTTTCATTTGAACAAAGAAACCTTGTGCCGCACCAATAAAAAGATCGGCATTAGCAGCAGGACAGCAGCTGGTACCAGTGAAATTATAGGTTAAATAATCGCCTGGGCTGTAGTTGTAAGTAAAGGTATTGTAGAACGGACTCGCAATTTGAGAAGGTAAGGTTCCGTGTGTCCAAAGTTTAATATTTCCTTCAATTTTAGTGTTGTTGTCAAACAAAAATTGACTTCCTCTAATTGCCGAAGGATATGGATTTCCTACTAAGTTCCAATTATCGCTGTAGTTATTGATTTCAGTTCCGTTGGTTCCTGTATGGTAAGCTGTATTAGTGTCTGTACCTCGGGAAATAGGAAATGTTATTATTCCGTTATTAGGAACTCCAGTAAAAATTCCGTTAAGCGTTGATGGAACGGTTGCACTGAAACTACTAGGGCCTCTAGCAATATATCCCTTACCGGCAGTCATTGTATTTCCTGTTGCACTTTCCCAGTTTCCTTGACCGCCGTTTGGATTAGCTACGGTAGTATTCCATCTGTAGATTGGGCCCAATACTAATGGAGCGGCAATATTACTCACATTAAAATTTGCTACTGGTGATGACCAATACACATAATCTAAATTTCTAATGGATGCGTTACGTTTATAAGTTATGTTTCCTGTATTTGTGGTGTTGTTAATTTGAATTAAACTTGCCGTATTGTTGATTAAAAAGGTTCCCGTAGGTTCAACTGTTACCCAATCAGTCACCGTAATATTGTTGTTAGAATTAACCGTTAAAGTAGCGCCGTTTAAAACGGAAAGTGTTCCCGCTAATCCGTTGTATCCACTTCCCGAAATGATAGGGTTGTTTGCTGTTATTGGAATTATTACACAATCACTACCATTAGGAATTCCAACAGGTGTCCAGTTATTCGCTTTATTCCAATCGGTATCTACAGTACCATTCCATGTTTTTCTATTACTAATAGTGATAGTTGTTGGGTCGGTTATGTCTAAAGTGGTTCCGTTGCAAAAGGTATACGTCACTTTTGCAGTATACGTTGTTGTTGCCGAAGGACATACTGTTATGGTACTGGTATTCCCAACTACAGGGCCAGTGGTTCCTGCTCCTTGATACCAAGTTATGGAAGTAATTGATGTTCCTGATGGTACAAATCTCCATGCTTCATTGAAAGTAGTCCAGTCTGGATCCAAAGAATTTCGGTTTGGTGCTACTACTGCTTGAGTTCCGTTTGCATTTTGTAGTCCAACAACAGCATTTCCTGAATTCCAGGAAGCACAAACCCTCTTTTCTTTCATGTATACTTCAATAATGTTAGTGTTTTCATATAATACAATCATACCAGTGTACAAGAGTGAATTACAAGTGGATGAGAACATTGGAATATCACTCCATGAGGCAACTAATGCTCTACAACCCGAAGGCATGGTAACCAATTCGTAACCTACTTCACCACCAACGCTCGGATCAATATCATGATAAGCACCAAAAATAGTATTTAAGAATAGTGAAGTGCTAGGTAAATTGTTAGAAAAAGACCATGTAGAATATCCTCCTGGAGTATTAGAAGTTTGATCAAAAGTGATTGTTCCGTTTGAACCAATTAAACAACTGCTGTATGTATTTCCATAATAGCAGAAATTGAAAGGTAAAGCTATAGAAGATGACCATACATCATCAATATTTATACTTACAGAATTTTGCAAACAACCATATTGATAAGGTGGGTTATACGGAATTGATTGTGCTGTATATGTGGTGGTTTGTCCAAGCTGAATATAGTTTGCTTCTAGCGTTGTACACGTTGAAGCATTACAATTTAATATCGGATTTGGATCTGCACCACTTAAACCTAATCCACCAGCTACGTTAGTAGGACAGGCCATACTAGATAATCCGTTGCCGTTTCCTGGTGTACACGGAGTTGTAATGCATATAGAAAATGTTCCTTGTCCACTACCATTTGCATTGCTATATACACGAATAGTGTATGTTGTTCCAATTGTAAGTCCAGTTAATGTTGTTGTCTCTACAGCGGTACCTGTTGTATTGTTTATGCAGGTCATGCTTGTTAATCCAGAACATGTGCCACTAAAAACTTGAAAAACAGCATTACTTAATGTGGTAGGAGTTACTGTTATTGTATGACTGGCATCGGTTGCAGTAAATTGGAACCAAACATCGTCATCTGCAGTTCCTGTACATCCCACTTGCGATTGAGTACTGCCTAAAGTTGTTCCATTGGTGTTTATAGTACACGTGATTGTTGGGTTAACTGTTAATGTTGTTGCACCTATGCAATTATCGTTTGAAGGAGGAATAGGACTAGTAACACATATTCCGAAAGTTCCATTGTTATCGTTCCCATATTCCCACATTCTAATATAAACGGTTTGTCCAGGAGTTAATCCTGTTTGGGTAAGATAAGGCATAAGTCCGTTGGCACTTGAATCGTCGTCACAAGCTAATAAGGTTAAGCTACCACAAGTTCCTGAATATAGTGCCATACCGCCGTCTGTCATTATTCCAGTTTGTGTATCTACATTTATTGTTCCATTGGAAGGCACTACAACTGAAAACCAAACATCACCTCCAGCATAATTAGCACACCCTGGTGCAGGTACCCCAGAAGATGCTGTGGCTCCAGAGTTTGTATAAGTTGAATAGGAGCAAGTAGAATTTGCGGTTAAGGTTATTGCTCCAGAACAGTCATCATTAGTTGGAGCTACTATAGGGCAATTTAGTGTAAAATTAACGCTACCTCCGGACGAACTTTCTGGATCTAAAAGTAAGTAATAGGGAGTTCCTGCAGTAAGCGTAAAAAAAGTACTCAATGAAGAGCCAGTTAATGCGCTAATACAAGTCCAACCTGTTGCATTACATCCAGAGGACACAGGTTTGAACTGATAATCAATACTAGAAAATGAGCTGGTTTGTTGAATAGCATAATTGCCAGTGATAGTAGGGGTAAAGGTATACAGCTGTTCATTTCCAGGAGTGGAAAATCCACAAGAAGAAGTATTATAAGCTCCTATTCCTGAAGTTATTGTTGCGCTGGTAGCCGTTCCGCAACTGGTGATGGTAGGAATCGAGGCGCAAGGATTAAATGGAGTTGTACATGTTCTTGATATTGTAAAAGTTCCAGTGCTTGTTCCGCCCGTGAGCCAATAAGCGACGTAAACATAATAATTTACACCAACTGTTGTAGTGAATGTATAGGTTTCTGTCCCGCTTGATAGTGCTGAATCTTGACATGAAATATTTGTTTGCGAGGCACATGATCCGCTTGATATGGCCATTTCAATATCAAAACTAGTAGTGGTCACTGATATAGTTGTTTGATTACCATCTCCGGTAAATGTGTACCAAACACCGTAATCTGCAAGGCTGCATCCAGAATTATTTACAATACTTGATGTTCCTACTGTGGTTCCCGCTAAATTAGAAGTGGTACAAGGTAATGAGGTTGCATTACTACACAGGTTATTTGCTGGAGCCACAGTAAGAGTGGTAAAACTTCCAGTCACATAAGCGCTGCTACAACTATTTTTAGCAAGAATTCTATAGTAATATGTGGTTGAAGAGTTTAATCCAGTTAGATTTAATGTTGTAGTTGGTGCTACTATCGTAAATGGAGATCCTGAAATGTTTGTAGTGTAACCAGCATCGGTTGTAACTTGAACGGTATATGTTATTGCCGAAGCTGAACCTCCAGTTGGAGCTGTCCAATTCAAATTAGCACCATTTATGGTAATGCCAGATGTAGTTACAGCGTTTGGAACTGCTGGACAGGTGATTCCGTTTCCAGTTAAAGGACCCAGTGCATTGTAAAGTGGTCCTCCAGAGCAACTGGTATTGTTATAAGCATAAATAAAGTAGTAATATTGGGTGTTACCTGCTAAACCTGTTCCAGCAATACTTGTTGATGAGGAAGATTGTACAAAAGTTAAACCCGCTCCAAGTGTAGCTATATTAGCTGCCGAATAGGTCGTGCCATTTACGGGTTGGCTAGGTGGCGTGTTGGTTAAAGAACGGATTACTAAATAGCCATCTGCAGTACCAGAAAATGATGCTGGAATTGCTGTTGAAGTTATTGTTCCTAAAGAGAATGAAGAAGCTTGAGAAGCAGGAGTTGTACACGGAACAGATGAGGTTACACAAAGACTTGTAAGTGTTAAATTTCCATTACTTCCCACATTTGCAACCTTGATGTAGTAAGTACCTGTTGCTAATGAAGTGCTAATCGTTTCGGTTTGTGTGCCATTTGTAGTGGTAGTATTAGCGCAATTTATTTGGGTTAAACCCGCACAACTTCCGGTGGTAGAAATTAACTGTAGGTAAATGTTTCGGTTATTACCAATACCAGTTATTGTTATGTTAAGCGGACCGCCTGCTACATTAAAAGTGTACCAGCCTTCACGGTTAAATGTAGCGGCACATGAACCTCCAATATTTGGTAGATCTTGAGTAGTGTCGGTAATTGTTCCTGAAGCGCAAGCACCATTAACAGTAATAGGAGTGGCAGTTAAACAGCTTGTTCCTTGAGCATTAGAATAGTTGGAGGTTAAAAGAAATACACTCAATAAAGAAAAAACAGTAAAACTACTTTTCTTTAATTGTGTTTTTGCTTTGAATGCTAGAATTAAAAATTTTAAAAAAAAATCCATATTTTTAATAATTTTAACATAAAAACGTGTTTTGCGAATAAATCAAACTATTATTTAATTTTTAATTAAAATGTAGTGATAATTTGACTTACTCAACAAGTTATGCTGTTTTTTTTGATAATTTTTTATAAATATAAAAAATTAAGTTAAACAGAATAAGTTAAAATTAAAAAAATATTAAAAATAAATAAATTTATAGTTGATAACACATTATCGTTGAGGTTTTTCTGCAGTTATTCCCAAGGTATATTTCCCATTTCCTAATTTTATTTTTCCTTTATTTGGTCCTACAGGAATAACATCCCCAATGGCTACAAAGTCTTCTGGATTGTATTTGTACACTTCTGAATCGGAAGGCCACTGGAAAATTTTTCGGCCATCATTAGGTTGGTTTGTTGCTTTAGCTGCCAAAGGTTCTTTTTCAGCTTTTAAAAAGGCAGGACCAGGTGCTTGAGGAAAACGACCTTCACCATAATTTGTTTTTGGTTTTAGTACGAGTTGGTATTGTAGTTTGCCTGTATGATTACCTCCATTAAGTTCCAAAATTTCAACAGAATTTTTAGTTTGACTCATGATGGTTATACCATTAAAGTAAGGCATGCCAACAGGTGTGCAAATTACCCGAATGGGATTGTCTTCATCTACAACAATTACATCCGCTAAAATTGCATCTAGAACTATTGTTGCCTTGCCATTGGTCATTTGAACAGTACCATAATCTTGATACCAATATTCTGGTGATTCAGGGCATGTTAAGGTAACACGACCATGGTGTTCTGTTGGAATAATTTCAGAAACGGATCCTGTTCCTATGATTTTTCTTAGTGTAGCCCCTGCATTTGTGGAGCCACCAACATAAGCGTAGGCTTGGCTTACTCCAGTATAACTCAAGCCTTCAAAATATCCACCGATTCGCACATTTCCATTCGAATATGAAATTCCTTGAGCTCCCATAGAATCTTGATTTTGTGCGTCAGCTATTCCTTGTAATCCAACTGTATAGCCTGGATTTCCTGATGTTGTGCTTCTTTCGTTCCAACCTCTTAGTGCAATTTGAGTTCCGCCCAAACTAGCATTGGTTACATTCAATTGATTGTAATTTGCAGATGGATTGTATGTAGCGGAGGCATTGTCTACATAATTATAACTACCAATCCAAACGTTTGAATAGCTTATACTTGCAGCAACTGTTGCAGCCCCAGTGGATTGAGAAAATATACTCGTATATCCTGCCGAAGGATTGTTTGCATATACGCCAGCACCTAATAATGTTTGTGTCGGAGTTCCAAATGAAAAATTTACTTCTTTTCCTAAAGTACCTCCAACATTATTGGAATGTCCAAAAATAGCATCGCTTGTAGCGCCACTACTAACTTCAAATTTTGTGGTAGCAGAAATTGTTGGTGTTCCTATTACAACATTGCCATTAGTTCCATCAATTGTTAGTCGTTCGGTTGCTCCAGTTCTAAATTGTAAGTTTTGTGTGTCATTGGTACCAACATAATTTGTTCCCGCTGTAGTTCCTGAATTTCCAACTAGAGACCAATCTTTACCGCCCGTTCCTGCTATAGCAATCCACATGCTTCCATCCCAATAATAATATCCGGGAGATACATTGTTGGGCGAAGATCCAGCTGTTGCAGTATTCCAAACTAAAGTACCTGCTAATAAAGCACCACCATTAGGATTAACTACTGGAGCAGCTGTGTTTCTGGAAGTTAGAGATACATTTGAGATTAAAACTCCATTAGTAGAAGAACTTACATCAAGAGCACCATTTGGTGTTGTTGTTCCAATTCCTACTTGTGCATAACTAGTACCTAATCCTATTAAGGATAAAATAAAAAAACGAAAGAGGTATTTTTTTTTCATAGCATTAAGTTTATCTGGTTACTAATCAGTTAATTAAAATATGAATTTATAGAATTTTATTCATTTAGGTTTTTTTAATCGATTAAAAACTTAATTACTCGATAAAAGGGTGTGGGATTGTTTTTTTTAAATTTTTCTAATGTTTGTTACTTTATTTTTTTTACTTTTATGTCATAAAAATATGATTATGAAGAAGATTGAAGTAATTATCGCCATATTATTAATTGTATTCACAACAAGCAATTTACTTGCCCAGTTGTATGTTGGTAATAACAGTTATGTTTTTAATAAAGGAGCATTGGTTTATGTTAAGGGAAATATAGAACTTAACACAGCAACTAGTAATTTTTATTTGAGAAATGAAGGGCAATTGTTGCAAGGAACTACCGTTGGTTCTGCTAACAAAGGCATTGGTAAATTATCTGTTTTTCAAGAAGGAACCGTAAATAATTATGCTTATAACTATTGGTGTTCACCAGTTGGTAACGCTTCAGCAACAGTTGGAAACGAAGATTTTGGTATAACTATGCTAAATGTGCCAACAACAAATACTGCTAGTACTGCGGCAACAATGCTTCCAATGAATAATTATGACGGTGTTTCGGGCGCTGGAACTTTATCTATTGCTCCTTATTGGATTTGGAAGTTTCTTTCTTCTTCAACGTATTCACAATGGTTTCAATCGGGATCAACAACCAATATTTCAGCTGGACAAGGGTTTACCATGAAAGGGACAAGCGGTTCTGATGCCACTAATCCGGGTGAAGCTGTAGCCAACAACCCAGGAAGTAAACAGCGTTACGATTTTAGAGGAAAACCTAATGATGGCGATATCACTATAAATGTGGCCAATACCAAGCTTACATTAACAGGCAATCCTTATCCTTCGGCCATAGATTTGTCTGCCTTTCTGACTAATGCTACTAATTGTACTGGTGTTGCTTATTTTTGGGAACATGATAAGTCGGTGAACTCACATCTTTTAGTGAATTATAGAGGTGGTTATGGAACGTATTCCCCAGTTTCAAGAGGTGGTACTGGAATTTATGTTCCAGCTAAATTTTATGCTTATGATATTAATGGGAATCAATTAGGATTAACTAGTACACCAAACAACAGTTATGCACGCTATTTTGCGCCTATAGGTCAGGGGTTTATGATTGAAGGAAACGGACTTGGAGCAACAGTTACCATGAAAAATTCGTATAGAGTATATCAAAAGGAGAATGTTGCCACTTCAGTTTTTGAAAAAAATACCCCACACGCTACTATTGGAAATCCTGGGTACCTATCCGAGATTCAATCGGTTTCTGGATTTGATTACACAACCGTAAGCACTAATGATGTGCCTCAAATTCGATTCAATACCTTACTGAATAATGATGCAATTAAACAAGTGGTTTTAGCTTTTGATCCAACTGCAACAGATGGTGTTGATCATGCAAAAGACGCTAAAAATCCTAGTGATAGTGCTCCAATGGACATGTATTTTGTTTTGGATAATAATGAGTATATTATTTCTGTAATTGATTACGATGAATATAAAAGACTTGATGTTGGATTTAGATCTAATGCTGCCGCCAATGTAAAAATTACCGTAGCCGACATGCTTAATTTTAATCAAGCAAATAATGTGTATTTATATGATAAACAAACTCAAATTTATCATGATATCAAAAATGCAGAATATGCGTTTCCAATTGCTGCAGGTGTTACTAATGATCGATATGCTATAACTTTTAGAAATGATGCTTTAGGCGTGAGCTCCAATATTAAAGAGAGTTTTGCCATAGTTCAAAATAATGAAAATCAATTGTTATCTGTGGCGAATCCAAATTTATTAGAAGTAAAAACAGTAACGTTGTATGACGTTTTAGGAAAACTGATTTTTGATAAAGCTGATTTAGGAACAAAATCAATGTATGAATTTTCAACCGCTTCGTTAAGTGAGGGAATTTACATTGTTAAGTTAAAAACGAATGATGGTCAGAGTATAGCTCAGAAAATAGTTGTTGAACGAGTAAAATAATTTGAATACAACTAATTTAGAAAAGGCGTTTGCAATAATTGTAAGCGCCTTTTTTACATCATCTACCTAAGATTCGTACCTTTGTAAAAAAGAGATAACTTGAAAGTTTTAACTCAAGAAATACTATTAAAAAACTCCTCTGTTAGGTTGTTCATTAGGCGTGAAGATTTAATTCATCCTTTTGTGTCTGGAAATAAATATCGAAAACTTAAATATAATTTATTGGAAGCCAAAGCAGAAAAGCATACTCAAATAGTCACTTTTGGAGGTGCTTTTTCAAACCACATTGCCGCTACAGCTTGTGCAGGAAGAGAAAATGGATTTCAAACTATTGGTATAATTCGTGGAGAAGAACTAGAGTCTAAGATTGATGAAAATCCAACCTTGAAATTTGCGCAAGAATGTGGTATGAAATTTGACTTCGTGACAAGAGAACAATACCGATGGAAAGATTCTGATCAATTCATCAATTTGTTACAACAGAAATACGACGCTTTTTATTTAATTCCAGAGGGCGGAACTAATGATTTTGCAGTAAAAGGATGTGCTGAAATTTTAGCAGAAGTGGATATTGATTACAATTATATCTGCTGTGCTGTTGGTACTGGTGGAACTCTATCGGGATTGATAAACGCGGCTAAATCCCATCAAAAAGTTTTGGGATTTCCGGCTTTAAAAGGTGATTTTTTACAAAAAGATATTCGTAAATTTGCACCAGTTGCTACCAATTGGGAATTAATTTCCGATTACCATTTTGGAGGTTATGCAAAAGTGTCCAACAAGTTGATTGCCTTTATTAATACATTTTATAAAGAAAATGCAATTCCGTTGGATCCAATTTATACTGGAAAGATGGTTTTTGGCGTTATGGATTTAATCGAAAAAAACTATTTTCCTGAACATTCAAAAATAGTAATGATTCATACTGGCGGTATTCAAGGGGTTGAAGGAATGAATCTCAAATTAAAAAATAAAAACTTACAAACGATACATTTTGATGATTAAGAAGATAATCCTTTATTTATGCATTAGTTTTTTTATTGCTTGTGGCTCTAGCAAACCTGTAGTTCGCACCTCTAAAAGTCCTAATGCACCAACCAAAACTGTAGTCAGAACAGTTAGAAAGCCAGTAGCAAAACCAGTAGCAAAGCCAGTGACTAAGGCTGTAGCTAAAACTCAAGAAACAAAGCCGACTACCAAAAATCAAGAGGTAAAGCCTGTTGAACAAAAAGAGCCACAAGTAGTGACCCCAATAGAAACTAAACCTGTAGTAGTTGCACAAAATCAAGATAATGCTACAGAAATTCTGGAAGCCACCACACGAGTTAAAGTAACCACAGCAATGGTTTTGGTATACATTGATAAGTACAAAGAAATCGCCAAAAAAGATATGGTTGAATACGGAATTCCAGCGAGTATTACACTGGGTCAAGGCATTTTAGAATCGGGTGCAGGAACAGGTCCTTTGAGTGTCCAAGCCAATAATCACTTCGGAATCAAATGCCACAAAGAATGGACGGGTCCAAGTGTGAAATATGATGATGATTCAGAGCAAGAGTGCTTCAGAAAATACAGTGAGCCTAATGAATCGTATCGTGATCATTCCTTGTTTTTAATCACCAGAGAACGCTATTCTAGTTTGTTTACTTTAGATAAAAAAGATTATAAGTCGTGGGCTAAAGGATTGAAAGATGCAGGTTACGCTACAGACCCTACCTATCCAACAAAACTGATAGCACTAATTGAACGCTACCAATTACAACAATTTGATGCTGAAGTTCTTGGTGTTGATTATGTACCGACAAAGCCAATTCAGTCACAGCAAACTAAAGAAGTTATAGTTTCTAATGTAGCATCACATCAAGTCATGAAAGGCGATACCTTATATTCGATTTCAAAAAAATATAACATCTCAATTGATGATTTGAAAAAGAAAAACAATATTTCCGATTCAGGAATTTCGGTAGGACAACAATTAATAATTCGATAATTACTAAATAAATATAATGTTATATAAAAGAAGCAGTCAGCTTTTTGCAGATGCAGAAAAAGTAATACCTGGTGGCGTGAATTCACCAGTGAGAGCCTTTAAAGGCGTAGGAGGAACACCAATTTTTGTAAAAAGCGCTAAAGGTGCTTATTTGTATGATGAAGAGGGTAATACGTTAATTGATTACATCAATTCTTGGGGTCCAATGATATTAGGTCATGCGTATCCGACAGTTATTGAGGCTATTACTGAAAGAGCTAAACTCGGAACTTCATTTGGGATGCCGACAGAATTAGAAACTAAAATTGCGGAGTTAGCGGTTTCAATGGTTCCTAATATTGATAAGATTAGATTTGTAAATTCAGGTACTGAAGCGTGTATGAGTGCGATTCGTTTGGCTAGAGGGTATACTAAAAGAGATAAAATTATAAAATTTGCAGGATGTTACCATGGTCATTCTGATTCTTTTTTAATTCAGGCTGGAAGTGGTGCTAGTACTTTTGGAACACCCAACAGTCCGGGAGTTACTCAAGGAACTGCAAAAGATACTTTGTTGGCAAGTTATAATGATATTGAAAATGTTAAAGCATTATTTGAGGCTAATAAGAACGAAATTGCTGCCATAATTGTAGAGCCTGTAGCAGGAAATATGGGTTGTGTGCCACCAATCAAAGGTTTTTTAGAGGGATTAAGAGAGGTTTGCTCTGCAAATGGAACCTTGTTGATATTTGATGAAGTAATGACGGGATTTCGTTTGGCAAAAGGTGGTGTGCAAGAATTATACAATATTAAAGCAGATATCGTTTGCTTCGGAAAAGTTATTGGTGGCGGATTACCCGTTGGAGCATTTGCAGCACGTAGTGAGATTATGAATTATTTAGCGCCTTTGGGGCCAGTTTATCAAGCAGGTACTTTGTCGGGTAATCCCTTGGCTATGGCGGCTGGATTGGCTATGTTGGAATCGTTGAATAATGATGATCAGATTTTTCAAAGATTAGAGGAAAAAACAGCTTATTTGGAGCAAGGCATTCGAAAAGTTCTGACCGATAATGAAGTTGAATTCACAATCAATAGGGTTGGATCAATGATCTCTGTGCATTTTGATGCCAATCCTATAATTGATTTTGAAACCGCTAAAAAAGGAGATAATGAGATGTTTAAAAAATTCTTTCACGGATTACTAAACGAAGGAGTTTATATTGCACCATCAGCTTATGAAACTTGGTTTATTACTGATGCTTTAACCTATAAAGATTTAGATTTTACCATAGAAGCTATTAATAGAGTTACTAAAAGATAAACAAAAAAAGCTCCGAGAAATCGGAGCTTTTTTTATATTGATGAGTGAAAATTATTTTTTCAATCTAGAAAATAATTCACTATTTGCTTCTAAAATAGACATTTGTTTTTCAGTTAATGTAGCTCTTATTTTAGCTTCAATAACTCTTTCAAGTTCAGCTTTTCTTTCTGCAGATAGGTTTTTATCCTCAAGAATTTGATATTTAGTTTCAAATAATCTGAAGAAATTTTCAGTCATATCATTGTCTAAATGAACAAGATTTGCCAATTCAACAGCATCTTTTTTTGCCGATTCTTGAACGGTCGCTGGTTTCTTATCTTGAGCATTCATAGATGCGCTGAAAGCTAAAAATAAAGCAAAAACAAAAAATATTTTTTTCATAATGTTATAATTTAGGTACTTAAATAGTATTCAAAAATATAGTATTTATATGAAAAAGCAAAATTTATTTATCATTATCTTCAGTTTCCAATCTTTTTTTCTTTTTATCTTTCATTCGATCCACTAATTTTTCCTTTTTTTCGGCTCTGTTTTGTTCCCATTTGGTGTACTGTTCCTCGGTTAGGATTTTTTTCATTTCAGCTTTCATAGCCTCTTGATTTGCTTTCATTTCACTCATTTTGGCTTCCATTTCTTCTTTAGTTGGTTTAGCTTGTTCGGCTCTTTTAGCTTCCATTTCAGCTCTTTTGGCTTCTCTTTTTTCAACTTCTTTAGAGACTAAAGCTTTTACTTGTTCGGCTTGTTTATCGTTCAAATTTAAATCTTTGGTCATTTTTTTTACTTGAAAATCAACACGTTGTTCTGGCGTAAGTTTTTCTTTTCTTTCTCCTCTAGGTCTTTGAGCAAAAGTCGTCATCCCAACGAACATCAATGCTACAAAAAATAATTTTTTCATATACTTAAATTTATTATTGTTATGCTAATTTGACTTTTATCTTGCAATAAGGTTTAATCATTAACAAAAGTTTATTAAAAATTTTGAAGATTGTAAAAAAGAACAAGAATTTGATTTTTTTGACACCTAAATGGGGATTAATTTCTAATTTTGCAAGGTGAAAAAAATAGTAATTATAGTTGTACTTGCACTGATGTTAAAGCCGATATTTCCGGTAATAGACTATGTAGTTAACTATCATTACATTGCAACCGTTCTTTGTGAAAATAAAAGTAAACCCGAACTTAAATGTTGTGGGAAATGTCATTTGAAAAAAGAATTAGCCAAAGCATCTGAAGGCGAAAAACCCAATTCTTCAGATAAAAAAGATACCGCTAAGCAAGAAGTTGAAGTCTTATTTTTTCAAAAGATTGAGTCATTTGTCACTGCTTCATTTAATGGTGCCAATCCTAGTTTAATTGGTGACAATTATTCTAATTTATACGGATATTTGAATGACCGATCGGTCTTTCATCCACCAACCATAGCTTAGATTTTATCGAAAAAAATGCGCAATTTCATCAGTTTATAAACTGGTGAAGGTTTTATTTTGTGCCTATAGTTCAACAAAATTTAAGAAATTACAAATGATACATATTTTAAAAAAGTCAATTGCTATACTAGCAGTTGCAATATCTCTTGCTTCCTGTAGTAAGAACGACGATGCTATTTCTGGAACAGGAAATTTAAAAATCGAATTTGAAAACGGTTTTGCTGATAACGCATTAGTTATAGGCAGTGCCACAGTTCCAACTTCTCAAAATGAAGTTTTAAAAATAAGCAGTATTAAATATATTGTGAGCAATATTGTTTTAACAAAAGAAGATGGAAGTACTTTTACGTATCCAAAATCGGAAAGTTATTTTATTGTAGACGAAGCTACGCCGTCAAGTTTACTTTTAAATTTAAGCAATGTTCCTGCGGCGAATTACAAGTCGATTAAATTCGGAATTGGAGTAGATCAAGCCCAATATGATTTAGGACAAACCAGTATCGCTAACTTTTGGACTACTGCTCAAAATGCAGGAATGACTTGGGATTGGGCATCTGGATTTAAGTTTTTAGCATTTGAAGGTACGTTTACATCGCCAACAGTAACTACAGACACCTCTTTTATGATACATACGGGTAAAACAGGTACAGATTATAATTATACCGAAGTTTCTTTAAACTTACCAACAAACGCTTTGGTTCGAACAAATATCACGCCTCAAATTCACTTGAGCACCGATTTGTCTCAAATTATTGATGGAACCAATAAAATCAACCTAACGGCTCACAATGGAATGGGTATGGGTGCCATGATTATGGGTGGAGCTGAGTTGTCACTTATTTCTGCTAATATAGCCAATGTGTTTTCAGTAGAACACGTTCACAACGATCCAAATTAAGTATGAAAAATATAATCTATCTATTATTTTTATTTCTTGCATTTTCAAGTTGTAAAAAAGAAACAGTCAAAGAAGAAGTGAAAAAGGCCAGTTTTGTCAAGCCTTCGAATCCTCTTAATACTCTGAAATATGATAATAAAGTCGATTTTTATTGTCAAATGGATATTGCCAAATATGGTGTTAGTGATACAGTAACCTACAAAGGAAAATTGTATGGATTTTGTTCCAAAATGTGTAAGGAAGAGTTTCTAAAAACGCCAGAAAAATATTTGGCTAAAAAGTAAGAGTAGATGAGAAAAATATTATTACTTATAACAATTTTGCTCCTCCAATTTGCAAACGCTTCTATTAAAGACACGTTGCAGTACCCAAATCCGTTTCAAAAGTATTATTTGTTGATGGAAGAAGATGATGATTGTGATGCATGTGGATGTTCTGCCAATGGCGGTAGTATGGGCTTTAGCTCGATGTTGAATACTAATTTTATCGGGGTTCGTTATATGTATCAAAGTTATACCACTAAAGAAGGTGTTTTTAATAATTCACCTTGGATTGATGAACAGTTTAATACTATTCAAATTTGGTCTAGAATACCCATTACAAAACGAATTCAACTGACCGCCTTGTTACCGTATCATAACAATAGTAGAGAGTTGGTTGTGGGTAAAGAAAACATTGCTGGATTAGGAGATTTTACAGTAATGGGAATGTGTAATTTGATTCAACCCAAAATGGACAGCACCTCTCATTATTCTCATAAATTACAATTAGGCGGTGGTGTAAAAGCACCAACAGGAAAATACAATGCAGCCAATAATGGAACACTCAATCCGAGTTTTCAGTTAGGAACTGGGAGTTGGGATTATTTATTGGTTTCTGAGTATGTGGTAAAAAGAAAGCAATTGGGTTTGAATACGGCCATGAGTTATACCATTAAAACTGAAAATCAAAAGCAATATCAATTTGGAAATCAATTCAATTACGGAAGTACTTTATTTTATTTGTTGGATTTTAATAAGGTAAAAGTTGTCCCGCAATTAGGAGTTGCAGGCGAGGTATATGCTTCTAACAAACAAGTCAAACAAGAAGTGATTGGTACTAAAGGAGCTATTTTGTTTAGTAAATTTGGTCTAGAATTAGGAAAAGATAAATGGTCCTTTGGGGTTAATACGATGCTCCCATTACAGCAAAACTTAACGGGTGGTAATGTGAAATCAAATTACCGTTTGAGTCTTAATTTAAATTATAGTTTATAAAAAAAAGAGGTTGTCAGAATTAACTAACAACCTCTTTGTATTTTCTTAATGAAAAGATTACTCTTTTGTGTAAACTGTTAATTTAACATAAAGTTCTTTGTTTCTTTTTAAAATTTCTTGTTGTTCTGGAGTTAAACCACCTAAAAATTTAGTAGTATATCTTTCGAAAAGCGATTTTTTTTCTTCGTCACTTTTTGCATTACTGATTGCTTCTTGTCTCATGAATAAAATAGTAGTCAAATCTTTCTTAAGACCTTCGTTTAATTTTATTTGAGTATCCAACTCTTCAATGTCTTTGTAAAAAGCTTCTTTGAGGTTTTTATCTTTAGGAGATTCAACATTTATATTTTGTACTGGAGTTGCTTTAGAAGCTTCTTGTGCTTTAACATTAAAGCCAAAAGCCAATGATAAAGCCATTATTGCCATTATTTTTTTCATAATCTTCTTTAAATTAAATTGTTGAAAGGCGAATTTAGTAAAATTTTTAATAAATGAAACAAATTCGGTAAAAATTATGATTTCAATTCAACCGTTTTAGAATCACCATCAACAACAACTTTGGTTAATCCATGTTTTGATAAACCTTTCATAGCAGCATCCCATTTTTTGCCGCTTAAAGCCGATTTGTCTTTAAGTTGTGCTAAAGGTTGATTGTTTTCTGCTTTTAAAAGCGCTAGGATAAATTTTTCGTCTTCAGTTAATTCTAATTGTTTTTTCTCTGGACGCATTTGTGGGAAAAACAACACTTCTTGAATGGATTGATTGTTGGTCAAAAACATAATCAATCTATCCATCCCAATTCCTAATCCGGAAGTTGGTGGCATACCATATTCTAGTGCTCTTAAAAAGTCGTTGTCAATAAATTGAGTCGCTTCATCGTCACCACGTTCAGCCAATTTTAATTGGGCTTCAAAACGCTCTCTTTGATCAATTGGGTCATTCAACTCAGAATAAGCATTTGCAATTTCTTTTCCGCATACCATCAATTCAAAACGCTCGGTCAATTCGGGATTGTCTCGGTGTTCTTTACACAATGGTGACATTTCCTTAGGATAGTCGGTGATGAACGTTGGTTGGATAAAATTCCCTTCGCATTTAGCGCCAAAGATTTCGTCAATTAATTTTCCTTTACCCATGGTTGCATCAACTTCAATTCCCATAGATTTAGCGGCATCGAACAATTCAGTTTCGCTTTTCCCTGAAATATCAAAACCAGTAAATTGTTTAATGGCATCGGTCATGGTAACGCGTGCATAAGGCGCTTTAAAATTAACTTTATGTTCGCCAAAAGTAGTTTCAGTAGTGCCATTAACTTCTTTAGCACAATATTCCAATAAATTTTCGGTAAATTCCATCATCCAGTTGTAGTCTTTGTAGGCTACATAAATTTCCATTGCTGTAAATTCAGGATTATGCGTTCTGTCCATTCCTTCGTTTCTGAAGTTTTTGGAAAACTCATATACGCCGTCAAATCCACCCACAATCAATCGTTTTAAATACAATTCGTTGGCAATTCTCATATACAATGGAATGTCTAAACTGTTGTGGTGCGTTATAAATGGTCGCGCCGCCGCTCCACCAGCAATCGATTGTAATACGGGTGTTTCTACTTCCATATATCCAGCGGTGTTGAAAAAGTTTCGCATTGCCGTGAACAATTTTGTTCTTTTGATGAAAACTTCTTTCACTTGCGGATTTACTACTAAATCCACATATCGCATGCGGTAACGCAGTTCAGCATCATTAAAGGCATCATGTACATTGCCTTCTTCGTCTTTTTTTGGAAGTGGTAATGGGCGTAGCGTTTTGCTTAAAAAAGTAAATTGATCCACACGTACCGATTTTTCGCCTACTTTAGTTAAAAACAATTCGCCTTCAATACCAATGAAATCTCCTAAGTCGGTTAGTTTTCTAAAAACTTGAGTATATAATGTTTTGTCTTCACCAGGGCAAAGTACATCACGATTAAAATACAACTGAATTCTGCCTTCACTGTCTTGCAATTCCACAAAGGAAGCTTTTCCCATATCACGATCACTCATGATACGACCAGCCAAAATCACTTTCTTACCTTCTTCAAAGTGTTCCTTAACTTGCTTTGAGGTGTGATTTACAGGAAATAAATCTGCAGGATAAGGGTTGATACCAAGTGCACGCAAAGCGTCCAATTTCTCTCTTCTAATGATTTCTTGTTCCGAAAGTTGCATATGTAGTGTATTTTAAGCGTGCAAAGATAGTTATTTGTTTAAAAGTATAAAAAGTTTACCGTTTAAAGTTTTTTGGTTTAAAAGTGTTGAGCGTGAATAAATGGCATGATATACTTTTTGTATATTTGACAAAATTTTAAAAGATATGAGAATTATAAAATTACTTTCGACGATACTTTTTGTATGCACTATTTCGAGTTGCACAATTACTGAAAAAATGATTCTGAACGAAAAAGGTTCGGGTAAATTCTCATACGATATTGACGGGTCTCAAATGATGTCGATGATGGGTGGTGCTATGAAATCGCAATCCAATGATGATGCTAAAAGTGGGGATTCTAAAAAGAAGAGTAAAGACATTGATAGTACGTTTACTTTTAAACAGTTGTTAGCGAGTAAAAAAGACAGTATTGCGAAGTTGTCTCCAGAAGAACAAGAGAAAATCAAAAAGATGGAACGCTTTAGTGTTCATATGGTTATGAATGAAGAAAAAGGGATCATGAATTATTCGATGTTTACCGATTTTAATTCCATTACAGAATTGCAAGACGTTATGAATCCGGTTCAGTCTATGAAATCAATGGTGCCTGGAGGTGGAAAAAAATTATCGGGAAAAGATTCGGGTTTTCCAGAAGACAACACTTCAATGAAATTTCTATATGATGGAAAGTCATTCAAGAAAATAGTTGCTAAAAAAGAGTTGAAAAAAGAGGTGTCTGTTGCAGAAGCAGATGAAGATTCGGAAGCATCCAAAATAAAAGAGTCCTTGGAAATGGTTTATGGTCAGTCCAACTTTAAAGTGGTGTATGAATTTCCAAAAGCGGTAAAATCAATTTCTGTTCCTAATGCACTTTTTAGCGAAGACAGAAAAACCGTCACTATAGAGTATCCCTTGAAAGATTATATGGAAAACCCCGATAAGTTAAATTTTGAAGTAGTATTTAAATAAAAATGAACAAAAAAATCCAGTTTCAAGATTTAGGCAATAGAGATTACAAAGATGTTTGGGATTATCAAGAAGAATTGTTTAAGGAAATTGTTGATGTCAAAATCCAAAATCGAAAAAATGAAACTCAACTCGAAACTCCAAATTATTTTCTTTTTGTAGAACATCCTCATGTATATACATTAGGGAAAAGTGGTGACATCTCTAATTTACTGTTGTCAGAAAAACAATTGGAGGACAAAGGAGCGACATTTTACAAGATCAATAGAGGAGGTGATATTACCTATCATGGTCCCGGTCAAATTGTAGGTTATCCCATTCTTGATTTAGAAAATTTCTTTACGGATATTCACAAGTATTTGCGGTTTTTGGAAGAAGCTATAATTCTGACCTTAGCCGAGTACAATGTAGTAGGAGTGCGTAGTGAAGGCGAAACAGGAGTATGGCTTGATGTTGGAACTCCTTTTGCTCGAAAAATATGTGCGATGGGTGTTCGAGCTTCTCGTTGGGTGACCATGCACGGATTTGCACTTAATGTTAATGCTAATTTAGGATATTTCGATAATATTATTCCTTGTGGAATTAAAGGAAAGGCCGTAACTTCATTACATGTAGAGCTTAGAGTTGATTATGTAAATGAAGACGAAGTGAAAGCAAAAATTATAAAGCACTTTTCGGCTTTGTTTGAATCTACTTTTGTGTACTAAAGTATAAAGGTAAATTTTTCGAGTTTTTACAGATCCAATTTTAATTGTTCAGGCAACAACCGAAAGCTCATTCGGTGGTATTTTGTGGTGCCGTATTTTCGTATCGCTTCGCGATGTTCTTGCGTTGGGTAGCCTTTGTTTTTTTTCCAATTGTACATCGGAAATTCTTCGTGTATGGTATTCATGTATTCATCACGATACGTTTTTGCTAAAACAGAAGCGGCAGCAATACTCATGTATTTAGCATCTCCTTTTACAATAGTGCTATAAGGAATATGGTTTACAGGTTTAAAACGATTTCCATCTACTATTATATAATTAGGAGTTGGGTTTAGTTTAACAATGCACTCTTGCATAGCCTTAATTGAGGCGTTTAAAATGTTTATCTCATCAATAATTAATGGGCTGAGATGGGTTACAGAAAACGAAATGGCTTTTTCTTCCAATAAAGGTTTTAGTTGTTCTCTAACTTTTTCTGATAATTGCTTGGAATCATTTAATAACTCCAATTCAAAGTTTTCAGGCAGTAGTATGGCTGCTGCAGTAACAGGTCCGGCCAAACAGCCTCTTCCGGCTTCGTCGGTACCACATTCTAAATCAAATTCTGAATATCTTAATTTTAACATAAAATTAATTTTGATAAAAATATAAATTTTAACGCAACCTTTTACATTTTTCTGCATCATACTTATGTGTTGCAACCACAATGTTAGTAAACATCCAAAAAATTTTAACAAAAATAAATTGTAATATTCCGAAGTATTATTTGTTTATTTAAGAAATTATTAAGAAGTTTGCGGAATAACTAACTCAAATAAATTTAATATGAGATCGAAGTTCAAATGGATTTTTACGCTTTTAATAGCGTTATCAATGCAGTTTTCGTTTGCACAAGAGAAAACTGTAACAGGTACGGTTACTGATGGTAAACTACCTTTACCGGCTGCCAATGTTGTTATTAAAGGAACAAAAGGTGGTGTTTCAACAGACATGGATGGTAAGTTTTCCATCAAAGCAAAAGCAGGAGATGTTCTTGTAGTATCTTTTACAGGGTACGATAGCAAAAGCATCACTGTAGGTTCAGCTAACAATTACAATGTAACTTTAAGTGAGGCTCCTCAAGTTTTGAGTGAGGTTGTAATCGGAGCGATGAACATCAAAAGAAATAAAGATGCTGTTGTTTCTGCACAAAAGCAAATTGGTAACAAAGAGTTGACTCAGGCTTCTAACCCTAATGCGATTCAGTCTTTGGCTGGAAAAGTGTCTGGATTACAAGTGAGTACTACTAGTAATGGTGTTTCTGCAAGTACAAGAATTGTACTTAGAGGAAATAGAACAATTACTGGGGATAACCAAGCGCTTATTGTTGTTGATGGGGCTATTTCTAGTGCAACTGTTTTAGGGCAATTGCCTCCAGATGTAATTGAAAATGTTAACATTATCAAAGGTGCTCAAGGTGCTGCATTGTACGGTTCACAAGGGGTAAATGGTGTAATCATCGTGACTACTAAAAAAGGATCTAAGAAAGATAAATTTACTTTTGGGTACAATTCATCGGTAGATTTTGAATCAGTTTCTTTTGTGCCAAAAAGACAAAGCTCATATGGTCAAGGTTGGGCAACTGATAATGCTCCTGGGTTTGAAGGTCCTGGTATTCCTACTTCTGGTGGTTTGTCAACAGGATTTGTGCCATGGGAAAATGGTTCTTGGGGTCCTGCGTTTAGTAACCCAAACATGCCGGCTTACATTCCTGAAGGATTGCCTCAAGCTGATGGTCAATTTTTAACAACTAAATGGGAGCCTATTAAAGATAATATTAAAAAATTCTTTAAAACGGGTACTATTTATCAAAATGGTTTCAACTTTAATGTAGGTGGTCCAGATTCATATGCTTTCTTGGCAATCAATAGACAATCAACTGATTTCGTTGTACAAGATGATAAATTAGTTAGAAACTCTTTCTTGTTCAAAGCAGGTAAAAAAGTTGGTAAATTTAGTATTGATGGTAACGTTAACTATATTACTCAAAAAACATCTGAAACTAGTAGTGATTTGTTTGATGATTTGTTGCAAACAGCTATCAATATTCCAGTTGAAAGATTTAATTCAGGTTTGAATGAGCACCACTGGTCAGTGTATACAACTTCACCATACTGGACAATCAATCACAACAGAACTGATAATGCTTCAAATATCATGAATGGTATTTTAACATTAGGGTATGATTTTAACAAACACATCAATGTAACTTACACTGCTAACGTGCAAGTAAGAAATACAGAGTATCAAAACCATATTGATGCATTCAGTAATCCTGATTATTTATATTCTATGGCTCCATATACTTACTATGGTGCAACTGATAATACATATCAAGATTTGGGTGGTCAGCCAATTACTTCTCAGTACTATGCTAACCAATCTGCTACAAGAAATATCTATGGAGATTTGTTGATTAACTTTAACTATGATTTAACTAAAGATATTAACTTGAAATTAAACGTTGGTAACAACGTTCAAGATAGAATGTTTAGAGAAATGTCTCAAGGAGGAACAAATTTAGACGTACCTGGTTTCTATAACATCAGTAACGTTCTTAATCCAGCAACTCCTGCAGGGCTTATCGCACTTGGCTATAATAATAGAACGGTTCGTTCTAGAATAGTGGCTGGTTTTGCAAATGCTGACTTGGCTTATAAAGATTACTTATTCTTGAATGCAACTGGTCGTATTGAACAGACTTCATTCGTTAAAAATTCATACTTCTATCCATCTGTTGGGGTTTCGTTTATTCCAACTAAAGCGATTGATGCGTTAAAAGCGAACAAAGTATTGAACTATGCTAAATTAAATTTATCATATACTTCTGTAGGTAATACCTCTGCAGTGTCTCCATATGATATCAATAACTTAACAAGAATTCCACAAGGATTCCCATTCGGAAATATTGCTGCTTTAGCTTACAATTTTACTCCGACTTATTCTGGAATCAAACCTGAGTTTGTTAACACTCTTGAGTTTGGTGGTCAATTAGGATTCTTTAAAGACAGAATTACTTTAGAAGGATCTGTTTATAAAGCAAATACTAAAGATTTGATTACAAGAGCAACTGCTTCTTCAGCTTCAGGTAATACTTCTGTTTTAACAAACGTTGGTGAGTTAGAAAACAAAGGTTTTGAAATTGATTTAGGAGTTACTCCAATCAAAACGAATAGTTTCAAATGGGACATGAGAGCTAGTTACTCTACTTACAAAACTAAAGTAATCAAATTAGCAGATGGATCGTCAAGTGTAAACTTACAATCTAATTCACAAGTAGGTATTTTTGCTGAAGTAGGTGAAGAATTTCCTTTAATTAAAGGTACTGCCTTTGTAAGAGATGCTAACGGTAATGTTATTGTTGATGCAAATGGTCTTCCACAAAGATCTTCTACTTTCCAAAAATTAGGTAAAGGTGTGCCAGATTATATCATTGGATTCACTAACTCTTTTGAGTACAAAGGATTCAAATTAACAGCGGTTGCTGATTTAAGAATGGGTGCTTCGGCTTACTCTTTTGCTAAAAACATCTTGTTGTTTACAGGAGGTGATTTAGAAACAGCTAACTTCGACAGAACTCAAGGGTATGTTTTCCCTGGTGTAACTGGTACTGGTGCAGTTAATACAACTCCTGCTTTAACTGGAGATTATGCAGGTACTCTTAACTACTTTACAACTACTCATAGAGCAGTTGGTGAAGCTAACGTTATTGACGCTTCTGCTTTAAAAATTAGAGAGTTATCTTTAAGCTATGCGTTACCTAAGAAAATGATCGAAGGTGCTGGTTTAGAATCTTTCAGAATTGGTGTTAATGCAAGAAATCCATTCGTTTTCTTGGCTGATGGAAAATTATTGAAAGCTAAACATGGAATTGAAAACCATGGTTATGCTGATCCTGAGGCTGCTAATACAACTGGAAATGCTCAAGGTATTATCAACATTGGTCAATACCCAACAACTAGAACATTAGGATTTACAGTTAACTTAACATTCTAAAAAAAATTATGAAAATGAAAAAATTAAAATTTTTAGTACCGATTCTAGCTTTTGCTTTTTTCTCGTGCGATAATTATTTGGATATCAACGATAGTCCAAACACCTTAACTTTTGATAAGGCTACACCTAATAAGTTATTACCAGGTGCACAAGTTTCGACTTATAGAGTTCAAGTGGGTTCAATGAATCAACTAGGAAATGTTTTCATGAACTCTTGGACAAGAAACGTTCAGTCTTATGGAAATGGATTTGATAAAGAATTGCAATTAAACCTTGATAATGGTTTTTATGCGACTATCTGGGATGGTTTGTATAGAAATATCATGAACTTTGATGCAATTATCAAATACCCTAATCCTAATGGACAATACGATTTATACGTAGCTGCTGCTAAAATTTGTAAAGCACACTATATGGAATGTATTGTTGATTTATATGGTGATGCTCCTTATTCTCAAGCTTGGCAAGGTAATGCAAATTTAACGCCTGCTTATGATGATGATTATGCAATTTACCAAGCTTTAATTGGTGAGTTAGAATCTGCAAGAAATTTAATCAACAACGCTGGTGCTACTGCTGAAGACATTACTCCTTATGATGTAATGTTGGGTGGTGATATGACTCGTTGGACAGAATTTGCTAACACGATTCAATTGAGAATGTGTTTGCGTATGTCTGAAGTTACTGGGGCTAAAGCTACTTTCAGAGATACTAAAATCGCTGATATCGCTGCAGGTCCTTTCTTATCTGATAACGTAGCAATTAATCCTGGATTCAGTTCTGCAACTGATGATCAAGGTAATCCTGCTTTCGCAACTTACTGTTATGATGTTGCGGGTAATTTATTACAAAACAGAACTTTCATTACTATGACAGGTCACGCTTACAAAGCGTTACAGTCTTATGCAACTACTAACTGGCCAACAGGTGCTTCTTATGAAATTGTGCCTGGTTCAGGTATCAACTATGCTAACGTAACAGATCCACGTTCAGCTCGTTTGTACACTGCTGGTTCTGGTGCAACTCAAAGACGTGGTGTTACTCAAGGTTCTACTAATGTAGACGTTGGTCCTAATCCTTTCACTGTTGGTTTACCATGTCGTTTAGGTTTAGCTGGTCAATTCAATCCTTATGGTCAATCTGATGGTACTTTACCAAGTTATTTTGCTGTTGATGGTTTTGTAATGACCTATTCTGAGTCTTGTTTCTTACAAGCTGAAGCTGCTGTTAGATACCCATCTTTATTCTCTAATGAGCAATACTGGTTTGACGAAGGTGTTACTGACAACTTTGCTATGAGAAATGCAACTTTAGGGTCATACTTAACTACAATAAATACTAAACCAAACTTTGGTTTGACTGCATCTACTACTCAAAATGAGAAATTGCATGCTATCATGTACCAAAAATGGGTTGCTTTAATTGGATACAATGCTATTCAATCATATATTGATTATGTAAGAACAGGATATCCAGTTACTCCACTTTCAACTACAGCTATTCAAACTCGCAAACCTTACCGTTTGGTTTATCCAGTTTCTGAATATGTAGCTAACAGTGCAAACGTACCTAATGTAACAGCAGCTGATTGTTTTTCAGTAAACTCTCACACACCTTTCTGGGTTGCTGGTGCAAACTAATAATTTAGTTATTATTATATAAATAAAGACCGTCATTTATGGCGGTCTTTTTTTTGGATTTAATTATGAGTATCCATTAGGTTATTTAATTAACAAATACTTATTTTTGTTGCTTTCAATTTGTTATGAAAGTACTACTTACATTTTTCTTGTTGTGTTCCACTTTTATTCTTTTTTCTCAAGAAAAAGGAAAGGATGGGCAGCGCAAAAGTTTTGTGAAAACAGCGGCAGAACGGGCTAAAGAGCAAGCTAAAAAAGCACCGATTTCTTCCTATAAAATAATAACACTACAACGCGATACGACCTTTGTTGATACCACTCTTTCTATTAAAAAAGAATACGATTACAATTATTTAAGAAAAGATCTTTTTGGTTTGATGCCTTTTCCTAACGAAGGTCAAACGTATACCACATTAAATTTCGGGTTAACTAAATTCAATTCTTTTCCTGAATTTGGTTTTAAAGGCAAGCATTTTGCATACCAAGAAGTCAATGATATTAAGTACTATTCTGTAGCAACGCCATTAACTGAGTTGTACTTTAAAACGGTTATGGAACAAGGCCAAAATGTAGATGCATTCATTACCTTAAATACAGCTAAAAATTTTAATTTTTCAATTGCTTTTAAAGGGCTTCGTTCCTTAGGAAAATACATTAATCAATTGTCTAGTACGGGTAATTTCAGATTTACAAGTAGTTATTTTACTTTAGATAAAAGATATACTATCGATTTTCATTATACTGGTCAAGATTTGTTGAATGGGGAGAATGGCGGCTTGACCACACCACAAGATTTTGAAGATGGTGATCCGGCATTTAAAAACCGTCCAAGATTGCAAGTGTATTTAACAGATGCTAAAACGTTTATGAAAGGGAAACGGTTTTTTATAAATCACAACTTCAGAGTCAATTCCAAAGATACTGAGAACAACCTATTTGTGTTACACCAACTGAATTTTGAACATAAATTTTTCGAATTCAATCAAGCTACTTTAAACTCTGCTATCGGAACTTCTGGCAGCTCTTTTCAACGTTTTGGAAAATCATGGGTGCCTTCTAAAATAATTGATCAAACCATTTACGACCGACTTTACAACAAAGTAGGCTTGGTTTATGAAAATAAAACATTAGGTAAGTTTCAGTTTTTTATAGAGAATTTCAATTACAAATACCATTACAATACCGAAAGAACAGTAACAACAATTGCATCAGGAATCACCACAAGTGTAACCTATCCAACACAACTTAAAGCAACCATCAATACTATTGGTGGGCAATACGATTACCGAAAGAATAAATGGAATGGAACTGCAATGCTTTCTAACTCCATCTCTACGCAACCGATGCGTAATTTTGATGCCAATCTAACTTACACCATAAATCCTAAAAATAGCCTGTCATTTCAATATCAGAACATCAGTAAACTGCCTAATCATAATTATAACTTAAATCAAAGCAGTTATGACCGATACAATTGGAATAACGATTTTAACAATGAAAAAATCAACAATATCGTTGTTACTGCCAATACCCAATATGTCAACGCATCGCTGCAATTATCAACACTCAAAGATCATTTGTATCTCAGTAATGATACCACGGGTGTATATCAGCAATACGTTACCCCAAAGCAATTTTCGGGTACGATCAATTACATTTCTTTGAAAATAGCCAGAGAATTCAAATACAAAAAATGGGCTTTAGACAATACTTTTCTATATCAAAAAGTATCGCAAACCGATACTATTTTGAATGTGCCTCAAGTAACCTTGCGAAATACCCTCTATTATTCTGATGAAGTGTTTAAAAAAGCCATGTTTCTTCAAACAGGTATCACAATAAACTATTTCACCAAATATTACGCCGATGATTATAATCCTGTTTTAGCCGAATTTTTTGTGCAAAAAAAGCAACAAATTGGCGCTTTCCCAATGCTCGATTTCTTCATCAATGCGCGTGTAAAGCAAACCCGAATTTACCTTAAAGCAGAACATTTTAACTCAAGCTTTACGGGAAATAAATACTATTCGGCACCCAATTTGCCGTACCATGATTTTATGATTCGATTTGGTTTGGTTTGGAATTTCTTTCAGTAACGAATGGCTTGCGCTTCTTTGCTTTCCGTTTTCCTGCTGTTCGTTCTATCTTTTTTAAGGGATAAAGCGCTTAATTGAAGCCTTTCTTACAAAAAAGGATGCCACTTCCATCAGGGTTAGAGTGCTGTCCATTTACACTAAATTAGTAGTATTGGAAAACGTTTTTTTAATCAATATCTTTGTCCTCACAAACAAATAAAAATGAACTACTCAGAAAACATATTAGGAACTATTGGAAATACGCCTTTAGTGAAACTAAACAAAGTGGTAGAAGGAATTGATGCTTTAGTATTGGCTAAAGTAGAGACCTTCAATCCGGGAAATTCTACCAAAGACCGTATGGCCCTTAAAATGGTAGAAGATGCCGAAGCAGACGGAAGGTTAAAACCAGGCGGAACCATCATTGAAGGAACTTCTGGAAATACTGGAATGGGTTTGGCTTTAGCCGCAATCGTAAAAGGATACAAACTAATTTGCGTAATCTCCGACAAACAATCCAAAGAAAAAATGGATATTCTTCGTGCGGTAGGCGCTAAGGTTGTAGTATGTCCAACCGATGTAGAACCAACCGATCCACGTTCATATTATTCGGTTTCTAAACGATTGGCAGAGGAAACACCAAACGGATGGTACGTTAATCAATATGATAATCCTAGTAATGCTCAAGCCAACTACGAACAAACAGGTCCTGAAATTTGGGAGCAAACCGATGGTAAAATCACACATTTTGTGGTTGGAGTAGGAACAGGTGGCACCATTTCGGGTATCGGTAAATATTTAAAAGAGAAAAATCCAAATATTAAAGTCTGGGGAATCGATACCTACGGTTCGGTTTTTAAAAAATACCATGAAACAGGTATCTTCGATGAGAATGAAATTTATTCCTACATCACCGAAGGAATCGGAGAAGACATTCTTCCTAAAAATGTTGATTTTTCGATTATTGATGGCTTTACCAAAGTTACCGATAAAGATGCAGCCGTTTATACGCGTAAAATTGCCCTAGAAGAAGGAATCTTCGTCGGAAATTCAGCGGGTTCGTGTATCAAAGGATTGCATCAGTTGAAAGAGCATTTCACCAAAGACGATGTGGTGGTGGTGTTATTCCACGATTCAGGTAGTCGATATGTGGGCAAAATGTTCAACGACGATTGGATGCGTGAACGCGGTTTCTTAGAAGAAGAAGTAACCAAAGCAGAAGACGTAATCAAAGATCATTTAGACAAATCATTAGTAGTAGTGCGTACCGAAGAATTAGTATCGCATGCTATCGATAGAATGAGAAAATACAAAATCTCTCAAATCCCAGTTATTGACATCAATGGTTTTGTAGGTTCGGTAGACGAATCGGATTTGTTTCAAAGTTATGTAGCCGATAAAAATGTAGCCGACAAACCCATTAAAGAGGTGATGGGAAAACCTTATCCAATTGTTAAAGCAGGTACTTTAATTGAAGAAGTTTCTAAATTATTTACCAAAGACAATCAAGCCGTTTTGGTTGATTTAGGAAATGGAAAGCACCACATCATTACGAAATACGACATCATTGGTTCTATTAAGTAAGATATAGTATATAGAAAAAAAGAGTCAAGATAGTTTCTTGACTCTTTTTTATTTGGTCTAATTTCCAATCAATACTCCCGAAACATTCCATGCGCTAAAACTAGTGCCTTCTGGAGCGCCTTGTGGAATTTTTACTTGCACCGTATGCATTCCGGCTTTTATATCGCCTAGGTCAATATACACTGGATTTGTAGCCATTCCTGGGCACCAATTGGAACGACTGTAATCAGATGATGACAATCCGTTTGGAAAATTGCCAGAAGCTGGATTGTACAGTCGGTACGAGCCACAATCTTCTCGCCAAGGTGTAAAATGAAAAACTTCTTTTTCATCTAAATAAACCGTATTTTTCTTCGGTACAAATTCATCACCATTTTCCCAACCTCCATGACCCGTTGAGATGTAACGCAATTTGGCATTTTTCAAATCTTTCTCTAAAGTAAAAGTAACCGTCAATCCTTTCTCCGAATTGAATAAAGTGCCATATTCTTGTCCGGCCATTTCCATCACATTAGTCGTATTGAACAGCGGAATTACTTGCGAAGATTTACCAACCGCATTTTCCTCAGGATGAATAGTGAGGTTTACACTCACTTTATGGCCACCTTTGTCATAGTTGCCAATAAAAGTTCCGATGTAAATTTCTTGATTATTTAGGGAAGCAGTTAATTCAGAAATGTCTTGACGGTAACTTACTTTTTCTTCCCAAGTCTTGTCTTTCAGTTGAATGGTATTGTATTGCTTGATTCCAAACGGAGTAAAAAAGCGCATTAACTCCACAAGAGGCGAATATTCGTCAGTAGCAGAAATGCCTTGGTATGATTTTCCATTTCCATTTTCAAAAAGCGGTAAGGTTTTCACACCATTTTGTAATCCGTCCAAAAAAGTTGTTTTTTTAGTTGTTGGAATTACAAAAACCGAACCTGTTCTATCGTAAGCATCACCATTTGATTGCTCAGTAACCTCAATAAACACTTGATTTCCTGTGGCAATTAGCGGAATTTTTACTTTTTTTACAATAATGGTTCCGTTGGCAAATCGCATGATGCTGTCATTCGATTTTGAAGCATCAGAGAAATTAATGATTTCGTCTTTAAAGATTGAAATTGTTGTAAATCGACTTTTCCAAAGTACATCGCGATAGGTTAATAAATCAGTTGTTTTTGTTTGCTCTATTTTTAGAACAGGCACTTGTTTTACTTTTTCTACCTTGGTTGCAGCAACTACAAAATTGCCGTTACGAACCGTTTCTAAAACCAATCCTAAGGTGCATCCTAATACTGATGGTGCGCCTTTTACTTTTAAGTCGGTGGTATACCAAATCTCAATAGTATTGGAATTGATGATGGTTTTGGCTTTTTTGCAAGTATATCCTAATATTTTTCGAGTCTCGGGTAAGAATTCAAAATTTTGTTTCGCAATTGTTGTACTGTCTTTGGTTGCAATGGTTTTGTTTGCATTCAAATGTGCTGAAAGTAAGTAATCGTTGCCTTTAATTAGAGTTTGTTCATACGGAAATACAGCTTTCCCATTTTCTATGGCAACCGATGAAATTACAGATTGCTCTTCGCTAGAAAATACTAAAATAGGATCTTGATTTTTAACCAATGTACCGTTAGAGGTTCGGGTGTAAGTAATTTTGTATTGAGCTTGCCCGAAGGAATGCAGTGTAAAACCCAATAGTATTAGCAAAAGAGAAGTTTTCATAGTGTGTTTTTTGTTTTACAAATATAAAATTTTGATGGGATATTGAAATTTTTATTATTTTAGTATCATCTAAGCCATACCGATATTATTTATGAAAGAAGATTTTCTACACTACATTTGGTTGTATAAGAAATTGGATGTTACCAATTTAAAAACCACAAACAACGAGTTGTTGTCAATTCTCAACTTCGGACAATACCTTCAACAAGCCGGTCCTGATTTTTTTAATGCGCAAATTGTTATTGCCAATCAAAAATGGGCTGGTAACATAGAAATCCATGTGAAATCCTCCGATTGGTATGTGCACCATCACGAGAAAGATGCCAATTACAACAATGTAATTCTTCATGTGGTTTGGGAACACGATACTCCTATATTCAGGAAAGACAATTCTGAAATTCCAGTTTTAGAACTAAAAAAATATGTGTCAAAAGAAGCACTTCAGAAATATTATGAGTTAAGTGCTCAGAAAACATGGATATTTTGTGAAAATCAAATTAAAGAAACAACGAATTTTGTGTGGTCTAATTGGCAAGAACGATTGTTTTTTGAACGACTCGAACGCAAATCACAGTTCATACAACAATTATTACAAGAAACCGAAAATGATTGGGAGTCTGTATTGTTTGGTATGCTGGCCAAAAACTTCGGATTGAATACCAATGGAGAAATGTTCTTCAAAGTAGCGCAATCCATTTCGTTTTCTCTCATTCGAAAAGAAGCATTAGAAGTCAAATACCTTGAAGCCATACTTTTTGGTCAAGCCAATATGTTTCCAGAAGTTTTAGAAGAGGCTTATTCACTAGAACTAAAATCGTGGTACGATTATATTGTAGTTAAATATAAACTGACCAAGCCAATACTAGAACCGATTCAGTTTTTTAAGCACCGACCCGATAATTTTCCTACAGTTCGGTTGGCACAATTGGCAATGCTGTATCACGTGCATCGAAATTTATTTTCATTGGTAATAGGAGTTAAGAATTTAGATGATATCTATCAAATATTTACAGTATCGGTAAGTGATTATTGGAAAATACATTACAATTTTGACAAAGTAAGTCCTAGAAAAGATAAGACCACTTCAAAAGCATTTATTGATTTGATTATTATCAATACCATAATTCCAATTCAGTTTGCTTATGCCACGAGTCTCGGAAAGGATAATGTAGAACAATTGATGAATCTTTTGTCAAAATTATCACCCGAGAAAAATAGCATTATTGAAAAGTTTAGTACTTTTGGTATTCCATCTAAAAACGCTTTTCAAACGCAATCTTTATTACAGCTTAAAAATGACTACTGCAATCATAAAAAATGTTTGCACTGCGCCATCGGATTAGAATTATTAAAGGATACCATATGATTACCAATATTCGCTATTTTTTTGAAAAACACGGATTTCACGTTTCGTCACGATTAGCCGATAAATTGGGTATGCGCGCTACTAATGTGCGTTTATTTTTTATCTATATTTCCTTTGTAACGGTCGGACTCGGATTTGGGTTTTACCTCACGCTTGCCTTTTGGATTAAATTAAAAGATTTGATTCGGGCCAAGCGAACCTCCGTTTTCGACTTATGACATAAACAACTTTCACTCTATACGCCAAAATACCATGTCAAAAGCCAATCAAAACCATCAGTCATTTTTACATTTTTCTAAAAGCCAACGAAAAGGATTACTTGCATTATTCGTAATCATTGTAGGAATACAAATTGCAAGTTCTACGCTTGACTTGACTTCAAAATCCAAGCCTACATCTGAAGAACAACAATGGTTGTCTGTTCAGAACGAAATTGATTCGTTGAAATCTGAAAAGCCCAAAGCGGTGTATCAAATGTATCCGTTCAATCCTAATTTTATTACCGATGCTAAAGGCTATAAACTCGGAATGACTTTGAAACAAATAGATCGTTTGTTAGCATACAGAAAAAAAGGAAAATTTGCGAATTCGGCAGAAGAATTTCAAAAAGTTACTGGTATTTCCGATTCATTACTTAATGTAATCTCACCTTATTTCAAATTTCCAGATTGGGTGAACAAACAAAAAGCTGGAAATTATCAAAATTCATTTAAAAAATCCAATTGGAAAGAGTTTCCAAAGAAAGAAAAGATGAAAGTTCTCGACATCAATCAAGCTACCAAAGAAGATTTGATGAAAGTATACGGAATAGGCGATGCCATTTCTGACAGAATTTTAAAACAAAGAGAACTTTTAGGAGCTTTTGTCTCTATGGAACAAATGGATGATGTTTGGGGTTTATCGCCCGAAGTAGTTGGTAAACTTAATCAAGATTTTAAAATAGCAAATCCGCCAAAGCCTAATAAAATCAATATAAATAATGCGTCAATCAAAGAGTTAGGACAATTTCCTTATTTCAGATATCCTATTTCTAAGAATATTGTTACGTATAGAAGTATGAATGGTGATGTGAAAATTGAGGATTTGTCAAAAATAAAGGGTTTTCCTGTTGATAAAATAAAAATAATTGCCTTATATTTGGAATTCTAAAATAATAACCTAAAAAAGGCTTGTATATGAATTCTATATATTTTACTGAAGAGCACGAATTGTTTAGAAAAAGTCTGAAAGATTTTTTGCAAAAAGAAGTTGTGCCACATATCGAAAAATGGGAAAAAACCGGAACCATTGAGCGATTTATTTGGAAGAAATTTGGTGAGATGGGTTTTTTTGGAATTGCATATCCTGAGGCTTATGGTGGCTTGAATCTCGATTTGTTTTATACCGTGATTTTTTTAGAAGAACTTCAAAAAATAAATTCTTCTGGATTTGCGGCGGCCATGTGGGCACACGCCTATTTAGCCATGACGCATTTGAATGCAGAAGGTGATGAGCGAATCAAACAAGAGTATTTAGCGCCAAGTATTTCTGGGGATAAAATAGGTGGGTTGTGTATTACGGAACCTTTTGGAGGAAGTGATGTAGCGGGAATGCGCACCACAGCTGTAAAAAAAGGTGATAAGTATATCATTAATGGATCTAAAACATTCATCACCAATGGTGTTTATGCCGATTATTATGTGGTGGCTGCTAAAACAAGTCCAGAATTAGGAAATAAAGGAATTAGCATCTTTTTGATGAATACTAATTCAAAAGGAATCTCTGCGACTAAATTGGATAAACTAGGTTGGAGAGCTTCTGACACGGCCGAAATTGCTTTTGACAATGTAGAAATACCTGTAGAAAATCTAATGGGTGAAGAAGGAAAGGGCTTTCCTTACATTATGCAACATTTTGCTTTAGAACGTTTGATTATGGCTATCAACGCCCATGCTAGAGCCGAATACGCTATCGAATACGCGGTTGATTATATGTCGAAACGAGAGGCATTCGGTACCACTATTAATAAATTTCAAGCATTACGACATACTATGGTAGACCATGCTACAGAAGTGGAGCATTGTAAAATATTCAATTATGCTGCGGTCGCCCGATTGAATCAAGGAGAGTACGTGGTTAAAGAAGCGACTATGGCCAAATTAAAATCAACTAAAGTGGCCGATGAAGCCATATATAGTTGTTTACAAATGCTAGGAGGCTATGGGTATATGGAAGATTATCCAATGGCACGATTATTAAGAGACAGTCGTTTGGGGCCTATTGGCGGAGGAACTTCTGAGATTTTGAGAGAAATTTTATCCAAAATGATTATTGATAAACAGAATTATCAACCCGCAGTAAAATAATTGATGATTCATAATTGATAATTCGAAATTATTATTACTTTTGCACCCACTAAATGAGAGGAGGTGTCTAGATTATGTTAATTATACCAATTAAAGACGGAGAAAATATCGATAGAGCATTAAAGCGCTATAAAAGAAAATTTGACAAAACAGGAACTGTTCGTCAGTTAAGAGCACGTCAAGCGTTCACTAAGCCATCTGTAACCAGAAGAGCTCAAGTTCAAAAAGCAGCGTATATTCAAAACCTAAGAGACTCATTAGAGAGCTAGTATTTTTTTGAATTAAAATATAACCGCCAGTCCATAAAGTTTTATAACTTTGTTGATGGCGGTTTTTTATTGCTGTTAACTTATATGAACAATCTTAAAGCATTTCAAGAATATCTTCAACTCGAAAAAAACTATTCGATACATACCGTAAATAATTATGTAAAGGATTTATTGTTCTTTCAGGAATTTCTCAAAAACGATTTTGATCACGAAGGTTTGGAAGTAGTAAATTATAGCATGATTCGGAGTTGGATTGTTTTAATGGTTGACAATGGCGTTTCAAACAGTTCTATAAATCGTAAAATATCTTCGTTGAAATCCTTTTATAAGTTTTTGCTTAAGATAAAGCAAATAGAGTCCAGTCCATTACTAAAGCACAAGTCGTTAAAAACCCCTAAAAAAATTCAAATTCCTTTTTCGGAAAAAGAATTGGATAAAGTGTTAAATCATATTAATTACCCTGATGGATTTGATGGAATTCGGGATAAATTGATTATTGATTTGTTTTATACCACTGGTATAAGAAGAACCGAATTAATTAATTTGAAAATGCAAAACATTGATTTGTCGAATAATACAATCAAGGTTTTAGGAAAAAGAAATAAGGAGCGTATTGTTCCAATATTGCCAATTATTTCTAAACAGATTAGTTTGTATTTGTCTGAACGAGTTCAAATAGAGCAAATTAAAGATGTGGATTATTTTTTTTTAATGTTAAAAGGCGTTAAATTGAATGATTCGTTTGTTTATCGTTTAATAAATTATTACTTTAGTAATGTCTCCGAGAAGGTAAAAAAGAGTCCGCATATATTGCGTCATACGTTTGCAACTCATTTATTAAACAACGGAGCCGATCTAAATTCAGTTAAAGAACTTTTAGGACATTCTAGTTTGGCCTCAACACAAGTCTACACTCATAATAGTTTGGCAGAACTTAAAAAAGTATATGGAGATGCACATCCTAGAAATCAGAAATAGTTCTCAAGTGTAACCATTAATATAAAAATTATGAAGGTAAATGTAAATGCAGTAAATTTTACAGTTGACAGAAAATTGGTTGATTTTGTTCAACAAAGAATGGATAAATTAGAAAAGTATTACGATAAAATTGTTTCTGCTGACGTTTTTTTGAAAGTTGAAAACACGAGTGACAAAGAAAATAAAATTGTTGAGATAAAAATTTTGGTTCCTGGCGATGATTTTCTAGTGAAAAAACAATGTAAAACTTTTGAAGAAGCAGTTGAATTATCAGCAGAATCATTAGAAAGATTATTGGTAAAAAGAAAAGAAAAAACTAGAACGCACATTTAATAAAATTTTTTACAAAAAATATTTTGATTAAAAAATAAAATGCCTACATTTGCAGTCCGTTAGAAATAGCGGACTTTTTTTATTGAATATGCCAGCGTAGCTCAGTTGGCTAGAGCAGCTGATTTGTAATCAGCAGGTCGTGGGTTCGAGTCCCTCCGCCGGCTCTTTTAAGGTATTGAATAATAATGGTTTGGGGAGATACTCAAGCGGCCAACGAGGGCGGACTGTAAATCCGCTGACTACGTCTTCGCAGGTTCGAATCCTGCTCTCCCCACAAAAGTTTTGATTGGAGTACTTTTCAAAAGTTTGCTTTTGTAAATGTGCGAAAAGCAAAATTTTCGTAAGGAGCCACCCTTGCGGATCACCGAAGCACAGCGAGGTAATCCTGAAAGTGGTTCTTTTGAAGGTTGTGCTAAAGTCAGAATTCCTTGCCGACTTAGCTCAGGGGTAGAGTGCTTCCTTGGTAAGGAAGAGGTCACGGGTTCAATTCCCGTAGTTGGCTCAAAATTTGAAAATTTGAACACTAATAAATATATAACTAAGATTAAAAATTAAGTAAAATGGCAAAAGAAACCTTTAACCGTTCGAAACCACACTTAAATATTGGTACGATCGGACACGTGGATCACGGTAAAACAACTTTAACAGCAGCAATCACAAAAGTATTATCTGATGCTGGTTACTGTCAAGCAAAATCATTTGATCAAATTGATAATGCACCTGAAGAAAAAGAAAGAGGTATTACAATTAATACGTCTCACGTTGAATATGAAACTGCTAACCGTCACTATGCGCACGTAGACTGTCCAGGTCACGCGGATTACGTTAAGAACATGGTTACAGGTGCTGCTCAAATGGATGGTGCTATCCTTGTTGTTGCTGCAACAGATGGTCCAATGCCACAAACACGTGAGCACATCCTTTTAGGGCGTCAAGTAGGTATTCCAAGAATCGTTGTATTCATGAATAAAGTGGATATGGTTGATGATGCGGAATTATTAGAATTAGTAGAAATGGAAATCAGAGATTTATTATCATTCTACGAATATGATGGAGATAATGGTCCTGTTGTTCAGGGTTCTGCTTTAGGTGGATTGAATAATGATCCAGTTTGGGTTCCAAAAATTATTGAATTAATGGAAGCTGTTGATAACTGGATTGAAGAGCCAATTCGTGATACAGAAAAACCTTTCCTAATGCCGGTTGAGGATGTGTTTACAATTACAGGTCGTGGAACTGTTGCTACAGGTCGTATCGAAACTGGAGTTTGTAATACAGGAGATCCAGTAGAAATCATTGGTATGGGTGCTGAAAAATTAACTTCAACTATTACAGGTATCGAAATGTTCCGTCAAATCCTTGATAGAGGTGAGGCTGGAGATAATGCAGGTATCTTGTTAAGAGGTGTTGCTAAAGAAGATATCAAAAGAGGAATGGTAATTGTTAAGCCAGGATCTGTTAAACCACACGCTAAATTCAAAGCAGAGGTTTATATCTTGAAAAAAGAAGAAGGTGGTCGTCACACGCCATTCCACAATAACTACCGTCCACAGTTTTACGTACGTACAACTGACGTAACAGGAGTTATTTCTTTACCAGCAGGTGTAGAGATGGTAATGCCAGGTGATAACTTAACAATTGATGTAGCTTTATTAAGCCCAATCGCAATGAACGTAGGTTTACGTTTTGCTATCCGTGAAGGTGGTAGAACAGTTGGTGCTGGTCAAGTAACTGAAATCGTAGAATAATTATCAAATTAGATAAAGAGCCAGTGTTGTTTTTTTAACAACACTGGTTTTTAATAAACGGGCGTAGTTCAAGGGTAGAATAGCGGTCTCCAAAACCGTTGATGGGGGTTCGAATCCCTCCGCCCGTGCAAAAATAAATACATTATTATGTCAAAAGTATTAAATTATTTTTCAGAAGCATTTGAAGAGTTAAAGTCAAATGTTACTTGGCCAGAGTGGGCTGAAGTACAAAGATTAACAATTGTTGTTGCTCTTTTTTCTATCATATTTGCTATGGCAACATGGGGAGTTGATGAGCTTTGTTCAAGAGCAATTGCTGGTTTTTTCAAATTGATAAAAGGATAATATTTTTACCATGGCAGATAATAGTGTGAAAAAGTGGTATGTTGTAAGAGCTGTGAGCGGTCAGGAAAATAAGGTTAAGGCCTATATTGAAACTGAAATCAGCAGACTCGGCATGAGTGATTACATCTCTCAGGTTCTTGTCCCAACAGAAAAAGTTGTTCAAGTTCGTGACGGTAAGAAAATATCTAAAGATAAAGTTTATTTTCCAGGCTATGTAATGATTGAAGCTAATCTTACGGGTGAAATTCCACATATTATCAAATCGATAACAGGTGTTATTGGGTTTTTAGGTGAAGTTAAAGGTGGTGATCCTGTGCCTTTAAGACTATCTGAAGTAAATAGAATGTTAGGAAAAGTTGATGAATTGGCTGTTAATGTAGATACCCAAGCTATTCCTTACAAAATTAATGAAACAGTTAAGGTTATTGATGGTCCTTTCAATGGTTTCAACGGAACTATTGAGAAAATCAATGAAGAAAAGCGTAAACTTGAAGTTATGGTGAAAATTTTCGGAAGAAAAACGCCATTAGAATTGAGTTTTATGCAAGTTGAAAAAGTATAATATTTGTTACATACATAATTAAATCCACATCAATCGCTTCCAATGATGATGTGTTAAATTTTTAAACAATGGCTAAAGAGATTAGTAAAGTAGTTAAACTACAAGTTAAGGGAGGTGCTGCGAACCCATCGCCACCGGTTGGACCTGCTCTGGGAGCTGCTGGTGTTAACATCATGGAATTCTGTAAGCAATTTAATGCTAGAACCCAAGATCAACCTGGCAAAGTATTACCGGTACAAATTACCGTGTATAAAGACAAATCATTCGATTTTGTTGTTAAAACTCCACCTGCTGCTATTCAATTATTGGATGCTGCTAAATTAAAATCTGGTTCAGGCCAGCCTAATAGAAAAAAAGTTGCAAATGTAACTTGGGATCAAATTAAGGCTATTGCTGAAGACAAGATGGTTGATTTAAATGCTTTCACAATTGAAAAAGCGATGAGCATGATTGCTGGAACAGCTAGATCTATGGGTATAACTGTAACTGGAGATTCTCCTCTAAAATAAGGTAAGAAATGGCAAAATTGACAAAAAAACAAAAAGAGGCTGCTTCAAAAATTGAAAAAAACAAATTATATTCTTTAAAAGATGCTTCATCTTTATTGAAAGTTGTTGCTTCAGCAAAATTTGATGAGTCTGTAGATATTGCTGTTAAACTTGGAGTTGATCCTAGAAAAGCAAATCAAATGGTAAGAGGTGTTGTAACTCTTCCTCATGGAACTGGAAAAGATACTAAAGTTTTGGCTTTGGTTACTCCAGATAAAGAAGCAGAAGCGAAAGCTGCTGGAGCTGACTATGTTGGATTAGACGATTACCTTCAAAAAATTAAAGATGGTTGGACAGATGTTGATGTAATCATCACGATGCCAGCTATTATGGGTAAATTAGGTCCGTTAGGACGTGTATTAGGTCCTAGAGGTTTAATGCCAAACCCAAAAACTGGAACTGTTACTATGGAAATTGGTAAAGCAGTTGCTGAGGTAAAAGCTGGTAAAATCGACTTTAAAGTTGATAAAACAGGTATCGTTCATGCAGGAATTGGAAGAGTTTCTTTTGAAGCTGACAAACTTGTTGACAACGCTCACGAAATTATTCAAACATTAATTAAATTAAAACCAACTGCAGCGAAAGGTACTTACATCAAGTCAATTCACTTGTCTAGTACTATGAGTCCTGCTATTGCTTTAGATCCTAAAGCGGTATAATTGGTAGTTAAACAAATTTTATTATGACTAGAGAAGAAAAATCAATCGCGATAGAAGATTTAACTGCAAAGTTGGCTGAAAGTAATATCATTTACATTGCAGATACTTCTGGATTAAATGCTGAAACAACATCAAATTTAAGAAGAGCTTGTTTTAAAGCTGGTATTAAATTGGAAGTGGTTAAAAATACTTTGCTTGAAAAAGCAATGGAAGCTTCTGCAAATGATTATGGCGATTTAGCCTCTGTATTAAAAGGAAATTCTTCCGTTTTAATTGCAGATATCGCTAATGCACCAGCAAAGATCATTAAAGAATTCCGTAAGAAATCAGAAAAGCCTGCTTTTAAAGGTGCTTACATCAACGGTGAAATTTACATCGGAGATAACCTTTTAGATAGCTTAGCTTCATTGAAATCTAAAGAAGAAGTTATTGGAGAAATCATCGGATTACTTCAATCTCCTGCTAAACGCATCATTTCAGCTTTATTAAACAATGCTGAACAAAAAGGTGAAGCTGCTGCAGAATAATTCGCGCACGAATAAACAAAAATAAATTTAAAAACATTTTAAACGATAGAAAAAATGGCAGATTTGAAACAATTCGCAGAACAATTAGTTAACTTAACGGTTAAAGAAGTTAACGATTTAGCTACAATATTAAAAGATGAGTATGGTATCGAGCCTGCTGCTGCAGCTGTAGTAGTTGCTGCTGGTGGTGGAGATGCTGGTGCTGCTGAAGAGCAAACAGAATTCACTGTAGTATTAAAAGATGCTGGTGCTTCTAAATTAGCAGTTGTTAAAGCGGTTAAAGAATTAACTGGTTTAGGATTGAAAGAAGCTAAAGATATGGTAGACGGTGCTCCTGCAAACATTAAAGAAGGAGTTACTAAAGCAGAAGCTGAAGGTTTGAAAAAATCTTTAGAAGAAGCTGGAGCTGTTGTTGAGTTAAAATAACTCTTACATAGTTTTAGAACTAGGTTTAGGTCTTGAGTTTAACCGCTCAATGGCCTAAACCATTTTTCGTATAATAAAATTATACTCCAAAATTTATCTTTAGGAGCTTAAAATACGAAAAACTTTTAGTCAATACGAAGAAAGAATTGTATAGATACTGGTGCAATTTTAAAGATGTATTGATCGTAAAAGAAAGTATACATTACAAAAAACAATTACTTTTTTTTAATCAAAATTTTGTCCATTGATGATAACAAATCAGACTGAAAGATTGAATTTTGCCTCAACAAAAAACATTCCTCAATATCCAGACTTTTTGGATGTTCAGGTTAAATCGTTTAAAGATTTCTTCCAATTGGAAACTAAATCTGACGAAAGGGGCAACGAAGGGCTATACAATACCTTCATGGAAAACTTTCCAATAACTGATACAAGAAACCAATTTGTATTAGAATTCCTTGATTACTTTGTTGATCCACCACGTTACACTATTCAAGAGTGTATCGAAAGAGGTTTAACGTACAGTGTACCTCTTAAAGCACGCCTTAAATTATATTGTACTGATCCTGAACATGAGGATTTTGAAACGATAGTTCAAGACGTTTATTTAGGAACGATTCCTTACATGACGCCAAGCGGAACATTTGTAATAAATGGAGCTGAGCGTGTTGTTGTTTCGCAATTACACCGTTCTCCAGGAGTTTTCTTTGGACAATCATTCCATGCTAATGGTACTAAATTGTACTCTGCCAGAGTAATTCCTTTCAAAGGTTCTTGGATAGAATTTGCAACGGATATCAATAACGTAATGTATGCGTACATTGATAGAAAGAAAAAATTACCAGTAACTACTCTTTTACGTGCTATCGGATTTGAAAGAGATAAAGACATTCTTGAAATTTTTGACCTTGCAGAAGAAATCAAAGTTTCAAAAACGGGTCTTAAAAAATACATTGGTAGAAAATTAGCTGCGAGAGTATTGAATACTTGGCACGAAGATTTCGTGGATGAGGATACTGGCGAAGTTGTTTCTATCGAGCGTAACGAAATCATTTTAGATCGTGACACTATCTTAGATAAAGATAATGTAGAAGAAATTCTTGACGCTGATGTAAAAGTAATTTTGTTGCACAAAGAGGATAACAATCAAGTTGATTATGCAATTATCCACAATACTTTACAAAAAGATCCAACAAACTCTGAAAAAGAGGCTGTTGAACACATATACAGACAATTACGTAACGCTGAACCGCCTGATGAGGAAACGGCTCGTGGTATTATTGATAAATTGTTCTTCTCTGACCAACGTTACAACTTAGGTGAAGTAGGCCGTTATAGAATGAACAAAAAGTTAAACCTTGATATTCCAATGGAAAAACAGGTTTTAACTAAAGAAGATATCATTACTATCATTAAATATTTGATCGAATTAATCAATGCGAAAGCCGATATTGATGATATTGATCACTTATCAAACCGTCGTGTTAGAACAGTTGGTGAACAACTTTCTCAACAATTTGGTGTTGGTTTAGCGCGTATGGCTAGAACCATTCGTGAGCGAATGAACGTTAGAGATAACGAGGTGTTTACACCTATCGATTTGATTAATGCTAAAACATTATCATCGGTAATTAACTCGTTCTTTGGTACCAATCAGTTGTCTCAATTTATGGATCAAACCAATCCATTAGCGGAGATTACACACAAAAGAAGATTATCAGCACTTGGACCAGGTGGACTTTCTAGAGAAAGAGCTGGTTTCGAGGTTCGTGACGTTCACTATACACACTACGGAAGACTTTGTCCAATTGAAACTCCTGAGGGACCAAACATTGGATTGATTTCATCTCTAGGTGTTTATGCAAAAGTAAACGGAATGGGTTTCATTGAAACGCCTTACCGTAAAGTAACTAACGGACAAGTTGATTTGACATCTGAACCAATTTATTTAAGTGCAGAGGAAGAAGAAGGTAAAATGATTGCTCAAGCAAACATCGAAATGGATGCTAAAGGAAACATTACTGCTGATAAAGTTATTGCTCGTGAAGAAGGTGATTTCCCGGTAGTTGAGCCATCTGCTGTTCATTATACTGACGTTGCACCAAACCAAATTGCTTCTATTTCGGCTTCATTAATTCCGTTCTTGGAACATGATGATGCGAACCGTGCCTTGATGGGATCGAACATGATGCGTCAAGCCGTTCCATTATTACGTCCAGAAGCTCCAATCGTAGGTACAGGTCTTGAAAGACAAGTAGCTTCCGATTCAAGAGTATTGATTAATGCTGAAGGAAACGGAACTGTTGAGTATGTTGATGCTAACATGATTACTATCAAATACGACAGAACTGAAGAAGAGCGAATGGTAAGTTTTGACCCAGATGAAAAAACATACCAATTAATCAAATTTAGAAAAACGAATCAAAGTACGTCTATCAACTTGAAACCAATCGTAAGAAAAGGCGATAGAGTTCAATTAGGTCAAGTGCTTTGTGAAGGATATGCGACTCAAAACGGAGAATTAGCAATCGGTAGAAACCTTAAAGTGGCCTTTATGCCATGGAAAGGATACAATTTCGAGGATGCGATCGTAATCTCTGAAAAGGTAGTTCGCGATGATATTTTCACTTCTATTCACGTAGATGATTATTCATTGGAAGTTAGAGATACTAAATTAGGAAACGAAGAGTTGACTAACGATATTCCTAACGTTTCTGAAGAAGCAACTAAAGATTTAGATGAAAACGGAATGATAAGAATTGGAGCTGAAGTAAAACCTGGCGACATTCTTATCGGAAAAATTACACCAAAAGGAGAATCTGATCCAACTCCAGAAGAGAAATTGTTAAGAGCGATCTTCGGAGATAAAGCTGGTGATGTAAAAGATGCTTCGTTAAAAGCGTCTCCATCATTACACGGTGTGGTTTTGGACAAAAAATTATTTGCAAGAGCGGTAAAAGATAAACGTAAACGTACCAAAGATAAAGACGATTTGACGGCTTTAGAAATGGAATTCGAAACTAAATTTATCGAATTAAAAGATAAATTGATTGAGAAACTATTCGTTATTGTTGACGGAAAAACTTCGCAAGGAGTGATGAATGATCTTGGAGAAGAAGTATTGCCAAAAGGTAAAAAATATTCTAAAAAGATGCTTCAATCTGTTGAAGATTTCGCTCACTTAACTAAAGGTCAATGGGTTGCTGATGATGATACTAACCGTTTGGTTAACGATTTGATTCACAACTACAAAATCAAGTTAAACGATTTACAAGGAGCTTTACGTAGAGAAAAATTCACGATTACTGTTGGAGATGAATTACCAGCTGGAATCTTGAAATTAGCGAAAGTTTATATCGCTAAAAAACGTAAGTTAAAAGTAGGTGATAAAATGGCGGGTCGTCACGGTAACAAAGGTATTGTTGCACGTATCGTTCGTCATGAAGATATGCCGTTCCTTGAAGATGGAACTCCAGTAGATATCGTGTTGAATCCACTTGGTGTACCTTCTCGTATGAACATTGGTCAAATTTATGAAACTGTTCTTGGATGGGCAGGTCAAAAATTAGGTCGCAAGTATGCAACACCAATCTTTGATGGTGCTACTTTAGATCAAATCAATGAATTAACAGACGAAGCAGGAATCCCAAGATTTGGTCATACCTATTTATATGACGGAGGAACAGGAGAACGTTTCCACCAAGCAGCAACCGTTGGAGTAATCTATATGTTGAAACTTGGACACATGGTAGACGATAAGATGCACGCACGTTCTATCGGACCATACTCACTTATTACACAACAACCATTGGGTGGTAAAGCTCAGTTTGGAGGTCAGCGTTTTGGAGAGATGGAGGTTTGGGCACTTGAAGCATACGGTGCATCGAGTACACTACGTGAAATCTTAACTGTGAAATCGGATGACGTTATTGGTAGAGCTAAAACTTACGAAGCTATCGTAAAAGGTGAATCAATGCCAGAACCAGGATTGCCAGAATCATTCAATGTATTGATGCATGAATTGAAAGGTCTTGGATTAGACATCAGATTAGAAGAATAAATAAAAGCAGTATTCAGTTCCTTGTTTTAGGGAGCTGAATACTTATTTATAATACGTTTTTAAGGATTTATACCCGTAAACCGTTCCGATTTTTTATAAAGTTGTCCAATTTTATAACTAGCACTTCAAAAATAGTTTTTGAGGTTTAGAGAAGTAATCCGAGGTAGCGTTTTAGTCCAAAGTTATAGTGTTACAAAGTCCATGCGACTTTTGATATTTGACTTTTTACTAAAATAAGAATCAATTTTTAATTGCAGATAAATCAATAGTAAAAACTATGATGAATAACAGAAATAACAAAGACAACAAAGGTACAGCGCCTAAAAGATTTGAGAAAATCTCTATTGGTTTGGCATCGCCAGAATCAATTTTAGCTGAATCAAGAGGCGAAGTTTTAAAGCCTGAAACTATTAATTACAGAACGCACAAGCCAGAACGTGATGGTCTTTTCTGCGAACGAATTTTCGGTCCAGTGAAAGATTTTGAGTGTGCTTGTGGAAAATATAAAAGAATTCGCTACAAAGGAATCGTTTGTGACCGATGTGGTGTTGAAGTAACTGAGAAAAAAGTACGTCGTGATAGAGTTGGACACATTAACCTTGTTGTGCCTATTGCTCATATCTGGTATTTCCGCTCACTTCCAAACAAAATTGGATACATTCTTGGCTTACCCTCTAAGAAATTAGACATGATTATCTACTACGAAAGATATGTAGTTATTCAGGCAGGTATTGCTAAAAATGCCGATGGAGAATCGTTACAACGTCTTGACTTTTTAACTGAAGAAGAGTATTTAAATATTTTAGATACCCTTCCAATGGAAAATCAATATCTTGATGATTATGACCCAAATAAATTTGTTGCCAAAATGGGAGCAGAGTGTATTATGGACTTATTAGCAAGAACTGATTTGAACAATTTGTCATACGAATTGCGTCATGCTGCTAATAATGAAACTTCGAAACAAAGAAAAACAGAAGCGTTAAAAAGATTACAAGTTGTTGAATCGTTCCGTGACTCTAACTTGAACAGAGAGAACCGTCCTGAGTGGATGATTCTTAAAGTAATTCCAGTTATTCCGCCAGAATTGCGTCCGTTAGTACCACTAGATGGTGGTCGTTTTGCAACTTCCGATTTGAACGACTTGTACCGTAGAGTTATCATCAGAAACAACCGTTTGAAAAGATTAATGGAAATCAAAGCTCCAGAAGTTATCTTGAGAAACGAAAAACGTATGTTACAAGAATCAGTAGATTCATTATTTGATAACACTCGTAAAGCTTCTGCTGTTAAAACAGAATCAAACAGACCGTTAAAATCGTTGTCTGATTCCTTAAAAGGTAAACAAGGTCGTTTCCGTCAAAACTTATTAGGAAAACGTGTAGATTATTCTGCTCGTTCGGTAATTGTTGTTGGGCCAGAAATGAAATTGTTCGAATGTGGTCTTCCAAAAGATATGGCTGCCGAATTGTACAAACCATTCGTTATTCGTAAATTAATCGAAAGAGGAATTGTTAAAACTGTAAAATCAGCTAAAAAAATAATTGACAAAAAAGAGCCAGTAGTTTGGGATATCCTTGAAAATGTAATTAAAGGTCACCCAGTATTACTAAACCGTGCTCCTACGTTACACAGATTGGGTATTCAAGCATTCCAACCTAAACTTATTGAAGGAAAGGCAATCCAATTGCACCCATTAGTTTGTACGGCGTTTAATGCGGATTTTGATGGGGATCAAATGGCGGTTCACTTGCCACTTGGACCAGAAGCAATTCTAGAAGCTCAATTATTAATGTTGGCTTCTCACAATATCTTGAATCCTGCGAATGGTGCTCCAATTACGGTACCATCTCAAGACATGGTTTTAGGTCTTTATTACATGACCAAAGAGCGTTTGTCTACTCCAGAACATAAAATTTTAGGTCAAGATTTGACTTTCTATTCTGCAGAAGAAGTAAATATTGCTTTAAATGAAGGAAGATTAGAATTGAATGCTCGTGTGAAAATTAGAGCTAAAGATTTTAATGAAAATGGAGAGTTAGTATATAAAATTATTCAAACTACTGCTGGTAGAGTACTTTTTAATGAAGTAGTTCCGCAAGCAGCTGGATATATTAATGAGGTATTAACTAAAAAATCTTTACGTGATATTATTGGAAAAATCCTTGCAGTAACAGATGTTCCTACAACGGCTGCTTTCCTAGATAACATGAAGGATATGGGATACAAATTTGCCTTTAAAGGTGGATTGTCATTCTCATTAGGTGATATTAGAATTCCGGAACAAAAAACGAAGTTAATTGCCGATGCAAGAGAACAAGTGGAAGGAATTTCATTAAACTATAATATGGGTCTTATTACCAATAACGAGCGTTACAACCAAGTTATTGATATTTGGACTTCTGCCAATGCGCAATTGACAGAATTAGCGATGAAAAACATTAGAGAAGACCAACAAGGGTTCAACTCAGTGTACATGATGCTTGATTCTGGAGCGCGTGGATCTAAAGAACAAATTCGTCAGTTAACCGGTATGCGTGGTTTGATGGCTAAGCCTAAAAAATCGACTGCTGGTGGTGGTGAAATTATTGAAAATCCAATTCTTTCTAACTTTAAAGAAGGGCTATCGATTTTGGAGTATTTTATCTCTACTCACGGTGCTCGTAAAGGTCTTGCGGATACGGCTCTTAAAACGGCGGATGCGGGTTACTTAACTCGTAGATTACATGACGTTTCTCAAGATGTAATTGTAAACTCTGTAGATTGTGGTACTTTAAGAGGAATTGAAGTTTCTGCTTTAAAGAAAAATGAAGAAATTGTTGAAACATTAGGAGAACGTATTTTAGGACGTGTTGCATTACAAGATGTGATTAATCCATTAACTTCGGATGTATTAGTTCATGCAGGTGAGCAAATCACGGAAGCCATTGTTAGAGCCATCGAAGAATCTCCAATCGAAAGAGTGGAAGTGCGTTCGCCTCTTACTTGTGAAGCTAAAAAAGGTATTTGCGCTAAATGTTATGGACGTAACCTTGCAACGGGTAAAATGACTCAAAAAGGTGAAGCTGTTGGTGTTATCGCTGCACAGTCTATTGGAGAGCCAGGTACACAGTTGACACTTCGTACATTCCACGTGGGTGGGGTTGCAGGTGGGGTTTCTGAAGAGTCTAGTATTATTGCAAGATTCGGAGGTAAATTAGAAATTGAAGATCTTAAAACTGTTGTTGGTGAAGATGCTGATGGTAACAAAGTAGATATTGTTGTTTCTCGTTCAACGGAATTAAAATTAGTTGATGTTAAAACAGGAATTCTATTAAGTACGCATTACATTCCTTACGGTTCTGTTATCAGTGTTAAAGACGGTGATGTTGTTGAAAAAGGCGCTGCTATCTGTAAATGGGATCCTTATAATGGTGTAATTGTTTCAGAATTCACAGGAAAAATTGCTTACGAAGATTTAGAACAAGGACAATCGTTCCAAGTTGAAATTGATGAGCAAACAGGTTTCCAAGAAAAAGTAATTTCGGAAGGAAGAAATAAAAAATTAATTCCGACCTTATTGGTTTATGGTAAAGATGGCGAATTAATTCGTTCTTACAACTTACCAGTTGGAGCGCACCTTATGGTAGAAGATGGAGAGAAAATTAAAGCAGGTAAAATTCTTGTGAAAATTCCTCGTCGTTCTTCTAAAGCAGGTGATATTACTGGAGGTTTACCAAGAATTACTGAGTTGTTAGAGGCTCGTAATCCTTCTAATCCAGCAGTAGTTTCTGAAATTGATGGAGTAGTTTCTTTTGGAAAAATTAAAAGAGGTAATCGTGAAATCATCATCGAATCTAAATTTGGTGAGGTTAAGAAATATCTAGTGAAATTGTCAAGTCAAATTCTTGTTCAAGAAAATGACTTCGTAAAAGCTGGAGTTCCTTTGTCGGATGGCGCTATTACACCAGATGATATTTTAAGAATTCAAGGACCGTCTGCTGTTCAACAGTATTTGGTTAATGAAATTCAAGAAGTATACCGTCTTCAAGGGGTGAAAATTAACGACAAACACTTTGAGGTAGTAATTCGTCAAATGATGCGTAAAGTAAGAGTAGAAGATCCAGGAGATACCTTATTCTTAGAAGAGCAATTAATTCATACTAGTGATTTTATCGTTGAAAATGATAAACTATACGGAATGAAAGTGGTAGAAGATGCAGGTGATTCGGATAATTTAAAACCAGGTCAGATTGTTTCTCCAAGACAATTAAGAGATGAGAATTCGTTATTGAAACGTAATGATAAAAATTTAGTTGTGGCTCGTGATGTTATTACGGCTACTGCAACTCCAGTCTTACAAGGTATTACTAGAGCATCGCTTCAAACGAAATCATTCATCTCTGCAGCATCGTTCCAAGAGACTACTAAAGTATTAAACGAAGCAGCAGTAGCTGGTAAAGTGGATACCTTAGAAGGTCTTAAAGAAAATGTTATTGTTGGACACAGAATTCCAGCAGGAACAGGTATGAGAGATTACGATAACATTATTGTAGGTTCGAAAGACGATTACAATGAGTTAATGGCGAACAAAGAAGAATATATTTATTAATTATGAGTGATAACAATCAACAACCAGGGCAAATTAATATAGAGCTCGATGAAAAAGTGGCTGAAGGAATTTATTCCAACTTAGCCATCATCAATCATTCTCCATCTGAATTTGTGTTAGACTTTGTGACCATCATGCCTGGTGTTCCAAAATCGAAGGTGAAATCGAGAATCATTTTAACTCCGCAACATGCCAAAAGATTATTAAAGGCAATGGGAGAAAATATCCACCGATTTGAACAAGCTCATGGCGAAATAAAGGATTCGGAACAACCGCCAATTCCCTTAAATTTTGGTCCAACAGGACAAGCTTAATATTAAAAAAACTCCTCAAGAAATTGAGGAGTTTTTTGTTTTTGTCTCTTTTTATTTATTTTTTAGTTTAAAAATTCCGATTAAAAACCTATTTAACCGATGAACGTAAATGTTAATAATTGTTAACAAAAAGCTAACATAAAATATCCCATTTCAGGTATTTAGTTTTTAAATTTGTGATTCAAAATCAAAAAAAATCATATTTTTATGAAACGAAATTTACAAATTAAAAATTCGATGCGAGTGCTCTTTTGGAGTTTTGCATTTTTACTTTTTCCGCTCTTAAATTATGCTCAACAATCAATCGGTTCATTTCCATACATGAATGGCGGTTTTGAGGGGCAAACTGCTGGAGCATTGTCTACAACTTTATCCTCCACTTTATGGTCTAGACAATCTCAGGCAGGGGCAACATCAGCTATTGCGACAACAAGTCCAAGAAGTGGTGTTAACTATGCTACGGTAACCAATGTAACTACTGTATCTAGAGGTTTACAAACACCTCAAGATGCTAGTGCTGCTAATGGTCCTCAAGCAAGTACTTCTTATGTAATCCAATATTATGTTAGAAATGCAGCCTCTGTGAATTCGTTTCAAATGGGTAATGTTACCACTAATGGAACTACCAATCCAGGGACATATCCGACTGCAGCTACTTTATCTGCAAATGCTAGTTGGACAAAAACCACTGCGGTAATATCAACTACTGCAACTGCAGCCACAACATGTGGTATAGGTATAGCAGGAAGGTCTGCTGCTGGTACTTTTGATGTAGATGATTTTGTAATTTATCCTGGAGCTGCTGTTGATAATTCAGCTGCAAATGCGCCAGGTGCACTTTCTTTTTCAGGACAAACAACTACAAGTATAGGGGTTTCTTGGGGAGCAGCTACCGGTGGTGTTGATGGAGGTGGTTATGTATTGGTACGTTACACAAGTAACCCTGCAGTAGGTGATAATCCAAATACAAATGGTATTTATGCAGTAAATAATTCAGTAGCAGGTTCTGTAACAGGTACGGTTGTGTATTCGGGTACAGGAACTTCATTTACGGATTCTAGTTTGACTACTGGTACTACTTATTATTATAAAGTGTACACCGTTGACAAAGCCTTTAATTATTCTACTGCTACAACGGGTTCATCGTCTACTCTTTCACAAGCATTGATTTCAGGTGCTGCAACAGCAACAGCATTTACAACAACATACGGTTCGCCTTCTGGATTTCAATCTTTTTCTATTTCAGGTACTAATTTATCAGCAAATCTAATCGCTACTGCACCAACAAATTTCGAAGTTTCTAGTGACGGAACAACATATGGTGCAACAGCAAGTTTTACACAAACTTCTGGAAATGCAAGTGGGACAGTGTATGTTAGATTGAAAGCAACGGCACCAGTTTCGGGAACTTATAATTCTCAAAATGTAGTGCTTTCAAGTACTGGGGCTACCGCTGTTAATATTACCACATCTTCATCAGGTAATGCAGTTTCTCCAGCTACTTTAACAATTACGGCAAACAATCAAACTGTTTCTTTTGGGGATTCTGTTGCATCGGTTTTGGCAGCAGGTACTTATACACCTTCTGGATTTGTAAATGGAGAAAACGCTTCTGTGATTTCAGGTTCGGTTTCTTATACAACAACCTATACAGATACTACTCCTGCATCAACTCCTGGCGTTACAATTTCGCCTGTAGTTACTTCATTAACGGCAAGTAATTATTCGTTTACTTCGGCTAATGGTACGATCACCATTGCTTCAGCTCCTGTTCCGATTATTACAAGTGCCTTAAGTTTTAGTTCGGTATATGGAACTGTTGCATCAACTTATACCATTACAGCTACTAATTCGCCTACTTCTTATAGTGCTATTGGTCTGCCGGCAGGGTTGACTTTAAATGCTACTAGTGGTGATATAACAGGAACACCTTCTAGTGCTCCCGGTCTTTATAATGTTACAATTTCAGCCTCGAATTCTGGAGGAACAAGCAATTCTCAAAATTTAGCGTATACAATTACACCAAAACCATTAACAGTTACTGGTGCTGTTGCAAATAATAAAGTATATGACAGAACCAATGTTGCAACTATTTCTGGTTCTACTTTAGTTGGGATTTATAATACTGACGTTGTTTCAGTTTCTAATACAGGAACTTTTACAAGCTCGTTAGTAGCTAATGGAATTACAGTTACTTCATCACAAACCTTGAGTGGTGCCGATGCAGGTAAATATTCATTGACAGTGCCAACAGGTTTGTCTGCTAATATCACAGCAAAAGCGTTAACGATTAGTGGTGTTGCAGCTCAAAACAAGCAATTTGATGGAACTACTACTGCAACTTTAACAGGAACGCTAAGTGGCGTTATTTCTCCTGATGTGGTTACCTTAACGTTGAATGGTGTTTTTGCATCTTCTGCTATCGGAAATGGTATTGCAGTTACTTCTACATCAACAATAGGAGGAGCTGATGTTGCCAATTATACATTGACACAACCAACAGGTTTAACTGCAAATATTTCTCCTGCAATTGTTCCTTTGTTACAATGGAATACTTTTGGAAATGCGGGTACTGAGACTACAGAGCCTAGTACAACAAATGATACAAATATAGTAGCTGCAGCATTGAATTACACCGGTAGTTCTGTTACTCCTGCAGGTAATGCTAATCGTTTTGGTGGTTCTAATTGGGGTGTTGGCGCAACGCTTTCTACTTCTAATTATATTCAGTTTACGGTGGCTCCAACTACAGGGTATATGTTTACACCAACTTCTTTATCTTTTATTTGGGATTTTTCTGGTTCAGGTCCATCAGCTGTTACATTAAGATCTTCAGCAGATAATTACACTAGTGATATTGCTACATTAACAGGAATGACTACTAGTACTTCTGCTTTCAAAACATTAAATATTACAGGTCTTTCGGATTTGTCTACAACTACTTTTAGACTATATGGATATGGAGCTACAGCAACCACAGGAACTGGTGGATTTGATTGTGCTGCTACTCAAAATAATGTTAAGTTTAATGGATATACTGCTCTAGCTCCACTACCAGCAATTTCTACATCAGGAACTTTGTCTGCATTGACTACGGTATATGGTACGGCTTCAGCTACAACTTCATTCACAGTGTCTGGAACTTACATGCAAGCTGGGGTTTTGGTTACACCTCCTTCAGGTTATGAAGTTTCATTGTCTTCAGGTTCAGGATTTGCTTCAACAGTTACTGTTGGTGCTTCAGGAACAATATCATCAATACCAGTTTACGTAAGATTAAAAGCAAATGCCACTGTTATCAGTTCGCCTTATTCAGGAGATATTGTATTAACAAGTTCAAATGCAACTCCAGTAAATGTGGCAACAGTTTCAAGTACGGTTACTCCAAAAACAGTAACAGTTTCAGGATTAACAGCAAGTAATAAAGTGTTTGATGGTAATACCGATGCAATATTAAACGGAACAGGTTCTTTAGTTGGTGTTATCAATAGTGATGTAGTTTCTCTAGATGGTACTCCAGTAGGAACTTTTGCAAGTTCTGCGATTGGAACGGGTATTGCTGTTACTGTAACAGGATATTCAATCAGTGGTGCAGGTGCCGGAAACTATTCGTTAACTCAGCCTACTTTATCGGCAGATATAACAAGTATGCCTTCGCCGGTAATTACAAGTGCTTTAACGGCTTCTGCAACTTATGGTGTGGTAGCTTCAACTTATACAATTACGGCTACACAAACACCTACTTCTTTTAATGCCACAGGTTTGCCAAGCGGTTTATCAGTAGATACTACTACCGGTGATATTACAGGAACTCCAACAGCCGTTCCAGGGGTATACTCTGTTACTTTGTCTGCTACAAATGCTGGCGGTACAGGTACAGCAACTTTGAGCTATACCATTTTAGCTAAAGGATTGACAGTAACTGGCGCTACGGCTGATAATAAAGTTTATAATAAATCATTAGCGGCAACCATTTCTGGTTCTACTTTAGTAGGTGTAGTAGGAACGGACGCAGTTTCAATTTCAAATACAGGAACTTTTGCATCTTTTAACGTTGCTAACGGAATTGCAGTGACCTCTACTCAAACGTTAAGTGGTGCTGATGCGGTTAAATATTCATTAACAGTGCCAACAGGTTTAGTTGCTAATATTACACCAAAAGCATTGACTATTAGTGGTGCAACAGCTCAAAATAAAGAAGTTGACGGAAATACAAATGCAGTGATAACAGGAACTCTTGTAGTTGTTGAAGCTGGAGATGTTGTTACTTTAAATGGAACAGGAACTTTTGCTAGTGCTGCTATTGCAAATGGAATTGTAGTTACATCAACAGCAACTTTAGGAGGTGCTAATGCAGGAAACTATACCTTGACACAACCTACAGGACTTACAGCAAATATTACTCCTACAACATTGTTACAATGGAATACATTTGGTAATGCTGGTACAGAAACTACAGAGCCGAGTGTGTCTAATAATGTGCATATTGCTGCTGCAAATTTAACTCAAGGGACTATTACTGCTGCTACTAATTCAAATCGTTTTGGTGGTACAGGATGGTTTGATACAGGAAATACTGCCGGAGGTAATACATTGGCTGAGGCAATTGCAGGAAACGATTACATGCAGTTTGTGGTTGCTCCAACTTCTGGATATACTTTTACCCCAACATCCTTTACTTTTATATGGGATTATTCAGGAACTGGCCCTAAGTCAGTTGCATTACGTTCTTCAGCTGATGGATATACTACAGATTTAGGGACTTTAACGTTTGCTTCAACGAGCACGTCTACCGTTAGAACAATTGCTATTTCTGGTCTTACAAATGTTTCAACTACTACTACATTTAGATTGTATGGTTATGGAGCTACTGCAACTGGTGGAGCTGGTGGATTTGATACTACTGTAAATCAAAGTAATGTTATTTTGTATGGTACTTCAGCGTTATTAACTGGGCCTACAGCTTCTGTTATATCTGGAACAAATTCTATTTGTGATGGCGATGTTGCTGCTATTTCAGTTGCAATGACAGGGGGTAAATCGCCATTTACAGTTGTTTACACTGATGGAACAACAAATTTTACAGAAACTAATTATGTGAGTGGAACAAGTATTATTGTTTCGCCTTTAGTAAATTCTACTTATACTTTGGTATCGGTAACGGATGCAAATTCTTTAGCAGGGACAGGAAATTCAGGTTCTGCTGTGATTACTCTTTTACCAAATGTAACGTATTATCAAGATGCTGATGGTGATGGTTATGGTAACCCTGCGGTATCTCAAGTATCTTGTGTTACATTAGTAGGTTATGTAACAAATGCAACCGATTGTAATGATGCTAATGCTTCAATGCATGCTACTTATACATTCTACGCTGATGCTGATGGCGACGGATATGGAAGTGTAGCTGCTTCAGCACAAACTTTGTGTGCTGCTAATGCTACAACACCTCCTGCTGCTAATTTTTCGTCTAACAATACCGACTGTGACGACACCAGAGCCAACGTTCACCCAGGTGCTGTAGATGTGTGTTACGATGGATTGGACAACGATTGTAATGGCAACATTGACAACGTAGGTCTGCCAGGAGGTTGTACTCCAATTGTGACTAATTTAGTTCCAACTACTTGTAATACAACTTTGGCTAGTATTGATACGAGTATCTTAGCCAACATTGTTTCTAATGCACAAGGCTACAGATGGCGAGTTACTAAAGTAATAAGCGGTACTCCAAGTACCAACCCAGCTGATGTTCAATATTTAGATACACTTTTACGTGCCCTTAAATTAACTCAACTAACTACTTTTGCCTATAACACTACGTATCAAGTTGAGGTTTCAGTTCGAATTAATAATGTATGGCAACCGTTTTACGGAAGCGCTTGTACGGTAACCACACCAATACCAACTACCAAAGTGGGTACGGCACAATGTGGGACAACAGTAGCTTTAATGACCGATTTGATTTATGCAGATATCGTTCCGTATACTTCAGGATACCGATTTAAAGTAACCAATTTGTTGAATCAAAATGATGTTCAAATCGTAGATAGACCTTTAAGAGAGTTCAGATTTAGTTTGTTGAGCAATGTTCAATTCAGCACGCCATATAAAGTAGAAGTAGCAGTTAAGAACAATGTAGACGGTACGTATTTCCCATACGGAACACCATGTACGGTAACTACACCATCGTTTCCAACGAGCTATTTACAAAACTCACAATGTGATTACACGGCAACTAACGTGAATGAAGTGATTTATGCTAACATTATTACCAATGCAACGGCATACCGCTTTACCATTACCAATACGAGTTTGAGCTACAGCTATACTTTCGACAGCAATTTGCGTTCGTTTGTATTGAATAGTGTTCCAGGATTGGTAGGAAGTGCTACGTATACGGTTCAAGTAGCGGTTCAAATAGGAGGTGTGTTTGGTCCTAACGGCAAATCATGTACGCTTACTACACCAGCGGCGTTGAATGCTAAAGTGATTGAAACTGCACCAACACTGCAATCAAGCACAATAACATTTGAAGCCATGGCAGTACCTAATCCATTTGCCAACGACTTCAAGTTGAATGTAAAAACTACTAGCGAAACACCACTGCAAGTGAAAGTTTACGACATGCTAGGACAACTAGTAGAGAGCAAAACGATTGCTACTACCGATATTGAAACGTTAGCAGTAGGAGCGAGCTATCCATCGGGTGT